>Ga0209646_1000006_pt1 | contig 694084 bp, 496 predicted proteins | sample AraplaL_Col_mTSA_FD_184259 | JGI IMG/M metagenome (GOLD analysis project Ga0209646, IMG submission 184259) | Arabidopsis root microbial communities from the University of North Carolina, USA - plate scrape CL_Col_mTSA (SPAdes) (version 2) | ecosystem: Host-associated > Plants > Roots >...
CGGCTAATGGCAAGATCAATTACCGTGGGTTACCGGTACCATCGAGGGCAGGCGGGGAGGTAGCTTACCAGGCAGCAGAAACAGCGCTGGAACGTACGATGGCCGGCATCTGGCAGGATATACTTGGTTTACAGCAGATAGGTATCCATGATAATTTTCTTGAGCTGGGGGCGCACTCCCTGAACATAGGCGCATTTGTGAACCGTTTGCATCATGAAAGCCACATCCGTTTGGGCTTGCGGGATGTGTTCAGCGAGCCCACCATAGCAGGTTTATGCAAGGTGGCAGAGAGTCGTGGGCTGAGCCTTTACGAAAGCATCCGTCCGGTAGCGCAGCAGGAGCACTATGCCCTGTCACATGCCCAGCAAAGATTATGGATCCAGAGCCTGATGGCTGATGATAAAACAGCTTACAATATTTCCGGCGCATATGAGATCACCGGTGCTTTAAAACAGGGTGTGCTGCAGCAGGTATTTGAGCAGTTATTACAGCGTTATGAAATATTACGCACAGTGTTCATTAACGTTGGCAGCGCTACACGGCAAAAGATATTATTGCCTGCAGCAAGTGGTTTTGCCTTGAATTACCGCGACATCAGCGGGGCGCAGGATCCTGCTGCTGAGGCAAAAAGAATGGCTGCAGCAGATACGCTGGCAGCATTTGACCTTTCCGCCGGTCCTTTATGGCGGGCTACTTTACTGCAGCTGGCTGCCGGGCATTATGTGCTGGTATTCACCTGGCATCATATTATAGCCGATGCATTGTCTATGATGAAGCTGATGGGAGAGATCATTGAGCTGTACAGCGCGCTGGAAGAAGGGAGGGAAAATACCCTGCAGCCGCTGGCTATACAATACAAGGACTATGCTGTATGGCAGCAGCAGGAAGCATACATTGCCGCAATGCAGGATCACCGGCAGTACTGGCATCAAAAGCTGTCGGGCAATTTGACCGTGCTGGAATTCCCGGTTGATGTTCCCCGTTCTGAAAGCCGCACCTATAAAGGCGGCAGGAGCCGTCAGTTCCTGGATGATGTTACTGCGCGGAACTTTCTCCGTTTTATACAGGAGCAGGATGTTACATTGTTCATGGGCTTCCTGGCGCTGGTGCAAACGCTGGCTTACCGTTATACCGGTACAGAAGATATTATTCTTGGTACCACGGTTGCCGGGCGTGAGCACAGAGACCTGGAAGAACAGATCGGCTTTTTTGTAAATAACCTGGTGCTGCGTATGGAGGTGGATGGAAGTGATTCTTTTGAGCAGCTGTTAAGCAAAACAAAAAATATGGCCCTGGAAGCCTATGAGCACCAGGAGTATCCCTTTGATCAGCTGGTAGGGGAAAAGCTGTCGTCGCGCAGCGCGGCACGCTCTCCCTTCTTTGATGTGCTGGTAGAATGTAATAACCTTTCACTGGATAAGCAGGAAACCGCCGGCCTGCAGCATTTACAGGTAACGCCGTTTGATAGTGGCGTCATCAGCAGCCGTTATGACCTCATATTCCGCTGCTTTGAAGGGGAGGGAATGCTGCTGGAAATTGAATATAACGTACAGCTCTATACGGAAAATACCATTAACCGTATGATGGAGCATATGGTAAATCTTTTGCTGCATATACTTCAGAACCGGCAGGCGCCCTTGTCTAAGCTGCCTTATATGTCTGCTGTGGAAACCAGGCAGTTGCTGGATTTTAGCAGCATACAACACCGGCAGCTGCCCGCAACCGATGTTGTAACGCTGCTGGAAAAACAGCTGTTGCAAACGCCTCAGCTGCCTGCCCTGGTAAGCGGTACGGTAAGCATCAGCTATGCTGAAATGCATGCAGCCGCCAATAAGCTGGCGCGCCACCTCACTAACGCATATCATGTGCAGCCCGGCGACCGGGTTGCCATTATGCTGAATGCTTCTGCAGAAATGATCATTGGTTTGCTGGGTATTCTCAAAAGCGGCGCTGCATATGTGCCGGTGGATCCGGCTTTCCCGGCAGAAAGAAAACACAGCATTGCAGCGGAAGCCGAGGTGAAGGTATTGCTTACAGATGCGCAGCATATGCTGTCCATGGACTTTTATGAAGGGCCGGTATTTGCGCTGGATGTGCAGCTGCCGTTCCTGGATGAAGAGGTCACTGCATTACAGGTGCCGTTGCAGGCAAATGACCTCGCATATATCCTCTACACCTCCGGTTCTACCGGCAAACCCAAAGGTGTGGCAATAGGTCATGGGGCCCTGGTAACCTACCTTTCATGGGCTGCCGCTTATTATCCTGATGCGCATACCAGCGGGCACTTTAGCCTGTTTACACCCCTTACTTTTGATCTTACGGTAACCAGCATTTTCTGTCCGCTGATAACCGGTAATACTTTATACATTGAAGATGCGGACCAGCCATTGAGCGAAACATTGCGGCAGGTTTTTTCTGACGCGCACCCGGTGGAGATCGTAAAGCTTACACCCGCGCACATTAGCCTGCTGCCGCAGCTGGCCATTACCCGCTCTAACATAAAGAAAGTGATCGCGGGCGGGGATATGCTTACCCATAAGCATATATCCATACTGCGCAACATCAATCCGCAGATCCGTATCATTAATGAATATGGACCAACAGAAGCTACAGTAGGCTGTATTGTAAAAGAGATCAGTGAAGAAACGCGTATACTGATAGGCCGCCCGGTTACCAATACGGGCGCTTATATACTCGACAACGCCATGCAGCTGGTGCCGGTTGGCAATACCGGCGAGCTTTTCCTCACCGGCAGCAACCTGGCAGCAGGTTACTTCCGCCGGCCGGATCTTACGGAGCAGCAATTCAAACAGCACCTTTTTGGTGAGCAGCGCTTATACAGAACGGGCGACCTGGCCCGCTGGCTGCCGGATGGCAATATTGAATGCCTGGGCAGGAAAGATGACCAGGTAAAGGTAAATGGCTACCGGGTAGAGCTGCGGGAAATAGAAGAGCGGCTGGTTATGTGCCCGGGTATTCAGGCAGCAGGCGTGATCTGCAAAAAGCAGGAGAATGCGGATGTGCTGCTGGCGTTTGTAGAAGCAGCAGAACCCTTGAATGTACCGTCCATTAACCAGTACCTGCGGCAATACCTGCCCGCTTACATGCTGCCCGCTGTTATAACGCAGGTACCGGCACTACCGCTTACGGCTAATGGAAAAGTGAATTATAAATTACTACAGGAAAAAGCCTTTGCATTGGCAGATACGCCGCAAACTATTGTGCCTCCAAGGAATACGCTGGATCAGGAGCTGCTGGGCTGGTGGCAGGCCCTGCTGGAAAAGGATGCGATCAGCATTACGGATAACTTCTTCGAAATAGGCGGTAACTCTTTGCGGCTCATCCTGCTGTTCAATAAGATCAGCCAGCAATATCCTGATGTGAAGATGAGCCACCTGTTCAACTATCCCACCATTCAGCTGCAAAGCGACTTTATTGATGGACTCACCGGTGATGCAGCAGCTGAAAGCAGTGCTGCCGGCGTAAAAGAGATCAGTTTTTAATTATAAACCATACCTGCATCATGACGACAACTGAACGGCTGGCATTATTATTCCCCGGCGGCGGCACACAATACCCAGGTATGGGCAAAACGCTGTATGACTCCAGTAAAATGGTGAAAGAGCTGTTTGAAGAAGCCAATGATATTTTAGGGTTCAACCTGCGCCGTATCTGTTTTGAAGGCACATTGTCTGCCCTTTCTGCCATGAACATTGCGCAGCCGGCCATATTTACCGTAAGCCTGGCGGCAGCAAAGGTGTGGATGCAGGATACCGGTATACAGCCTGCTTTTGCCTGCGGTCATAGTTTGGGCGAGCTTACTGCGCTTACTGCAGCCGGTGTGTTTTCCTTTGAAGATGCTTTATTGCTGGTGCATGCAAGGGGTATGTTATTATCAGAAGCCGGGCAGCAGCTGAATGCAGGTATGATGGCGGTGAACAAAGCGCCTGCCGGCGTGGTGGAAGCTGCTTGTAAGGCATTGAACAGCGAAGGCGCGCAGGTATACGTAGCCGTATATAATTCACCGCTGCAGCAGGTAGTGGCCGGTAACCGGGATGATATGGCCCTGCTGGCAAACAGGCTGCAGGCCGCCGGTGCAGAAACCGTACTGCTGCAGATCAATACGCCATCGCATTGCCCGTTGATGGCCACAGCAGGCCACCGTTTCCGCGAAAATATAAACGCCTGCACCCACGGCGCTTTTAGTTTCCCGGTTATTTCAAACGTAACGGCAGCGCCTTATACGGCAGATACGGATATAACGGATATGCTTACACGGCATATGACCAACCCCGTACGCTGGGCAGATAGTATCACATACCTGGCAGCACAGGATATTACCACAGCAGTGGAAACCCCGCCGCAGGCAGTGCTGAAGCAGCTGATGCCTTATATAACCCCTGACATCAGCGTATATGCGCTGGATGTTGCCGAAGACCTCATAAAAAATTAAACCATGACCACTAAAGATATTGCCATAATAGGTATAGCAGGCCGGTTCCCGCATGCAAAGGACATGGAGCAGTTTTACCTGCAGCTCAGGAACGGAAAGGATTGTGTGGGCCCGCTGAGCGAACAACGCATCCGCAGCACCACGCTGGAGGACGATGTGGAATATGATGAAGGCGGTTATATAGACGGTATTGAGCTCTTTGACCATGAGTTCTTTAAAATATCCCAGGGAGAGGCTAACCATATGGATCCCCGTCAGCGCCTGTTGCTGGAAGTGGTATATGAAACCCTGGAAAATGCAGGTTACAATACAGATCACTTCAATAATTCAGACACCGCGCTGTATGTGGCAGATAATAATCTGAACTATTACCTGCATGCAGAGGAGGTGGATGCCACCCTGATGATGGGTAACCTGAGCGCCGCCACAGCCGGCCGTATTGCCCGCTTCTTTAACCTGCGCGGCAGCGCGGAAATGGTGGATACGGCATGTTCTTCATCACTGGCGGTATTAAACCATGCCTGCAATGAGCTGATTCTGGGCAATGCAGATTATGCGCTGGCCTGTGGCGCAAATGTTTATGTATTTCCGGGCATAAAGGTAGCTGCACGCAGCGGCCTGGAGATCCGCTCCCCCGACAGCCGCGCCAGGGCCTTTGCTGCCGGCGCAAACGGTACAGTGGAAGGGGAGGCCGTAGTATGTGTGCTGCTGAAACCTTTGGAAAAAGCGCTGGCAGATAAAGATGTGATCCATGCGGTAATAAAAGCAGTAGCCTCCAATCAGGACGGCGCTCTTTCCAGCAGCCTTACGGCGCCGGATAGCAAGGCACAGGCGCAGGTGATCACAAAAGCATGGAAGAAAGCCAATATAGATCCTGCCACCGTTACTTACATTGAGGCGCATGGCACGGGCACTAAGCTGGGCGACCCTATTGAGATTGACGGGCTGAATATGGCCTTTCGTGAGTTTACAGACAAGCAGCACTTTTGCGCAGTATCTTCTGTAAAAACAAACATCGGGCATACGGATGTTGTGGCCGGTTTGGCAGGGGTAGCCAAGGCAGTATTGTCGCTGCGTAAAAAAGAGCTTTTTCCTTCATTACATTTTGATGCGCCTAACCCATATATTGATTTTAATAAGTCCGCTGTTTATGTAAATACAACGCTGCAGCCCTGGCCGGAAGGCAATGGCCCGCGTAGGGCCGGTGTAAGCTCCTACGGGCTTATTGGCACTAATTATCACGCAGTGCTGGAAGAAGCGCCGGAGCTGCCGGCAACTGCGGTAGTAACGGAAGGGGCGCCTTATCTTTTTAACCTTTCAGCAGCGTCCCTTACTTCATTGTGTGATACGGCAAAGGAATTATATAGTTACTTATGTGACCATAACCCCTTGCTGCAGGATATCAGCTACACGCTGAATGCAGGACGTAAGCAGCACCGCTACCGCTGCTCATTTATTGCAGATAATAAAGCACAGCTGTTACAGGCGTTAGACGATATTGCGGCTGGCCGCAGCCTGCCCGTTACCGCTACTGCGGTGAATATGATCTGCTGTTTTTCCGCCAGTGCCAATGTTCCGGCTTCCATGCTGGATGCCTGCAGTGAGCAGTACCCGGAGTTTGCCCGTGCACGTTATGCATGCGGTCAGGCAGCTGCCGGCGGCACAACGGATGCGGCTTACCGGCAATTTGTATTTCAATATGCTTTTTATCAGCTGCTAACCGCCAGGGGGGTAACGTCCCTGCAGCTGCTGGGAGATGGGGTTGGCAAACTGGTGATAGCGGTGTTAAAACAGGAGATCACTTTGCAGGAAGGCATCCGCCGGGTATTAAACCGGGAATGGACGCCCGTTCTGCCGGAAGCGCTTTTTGAACGCTTACGCAAGTACGTAGAAAAAGAGCAGCCGGGCAGCACCCTCTTTGCTGGTATGGAACCGGCAGGAGACATTACCGCCGCGTTACAGGAGATTTTCAGGGCGCAGGGAAGCGGTATGGTAATAAGTCCCGCTGAGCAGGAGCCTGATTGCTTACTTCCTTTTATACAGCAGCTATATCTGGCAGGCATAGCTGTTGACTGGAACCACTTTTACGGGGACGTACAGGTAAAACGCGTAGTGTTGCCTGCTTACCGCTTTCAGCCCAAACGTTGCTGGATCAAAGAAATACCGGCGCTGCAGGTAGAGAAAAGCTTTTACGGGATGCAATGGACGCCGCAGCCACTGCCGGCCGCAGAACGTGAAAAAGCTGCCGGCCCGCTGCTGGTAGTGATGGATGAAAAAGGCCTGGGTGAAATACTGGTAAAAAGGCTGCAGGCAGCAGGTCACACGTGTATCGGTATCCGTTATAGAACAGCTTTCCGTGAAACAGATCATACAAACTTTGAAATAAACCCCGCCAGCCGGGATGACTTTGCAGCCTTGCGTACCGCTGTCAGGGAGCGTTTTCCGGCTATTGGCGGTATTATATACCTGGCTAATTACGGCACGCCTGTAACGGTAACCGCGGCAAACGCAGATGCGCTGCTGGAAACAGGGTTGTATGCGCTATTATTGCTTATGCAGGCATTCTGGTATGAGCTGGATGATAAACAGGTAGACGTGTTAACAGTCTCCGCCAATGCGCACGCCGTGTTACCCGGCGAAAAAGTACGTATGCCCTTAGGCGTGATGCCGGAAATATTTGCCAAAGGTGTAAGCCTGGAATTTCCCAGGCTGCATGTAAAGGGCATTGACCTCGATGCTGAAAACGTTGACCTTGAAGCTGCCGCCGCTTATATATTGCAGGAATGGGAAGCAGATACGCTGCCCCGCTTTGCCGCTATCCGCCAGGGCAGCCGCTGGGTGCCAAACCTGCTTGCGCTTGCTGCAGAAGATCTTGCAGCTGCCAGGCCGGTTCACATAAAGCCAGGCGGCGTATACCTTGTTACCGGCGGTGCCGGCGGTATTGGCCTGGAAGTTTGTAAGTCGTTAGCCGCCCGTAATAAAGTACAGCTGATCATTTTTGGAAGAAAGCAGCTGCCGGCCCCTGAGGAATGGGCTGCTTATTCCGGCGAACAGGCTGCAACGGTAAAAGAGCTGTTAGCCTTGCTGGCATCCGGTTCAACAGTATGGTATCATGCATTGGATGTAGCGGATACGCAGCAGGTAACGGCAGCTTTTACCGCTATTACAGCCAGGCATCAGCAGCTGGATGGCATCTTCCATGCAGCAGGTGTATTTGAAAAAGGTTACCCGCTGCCTGACTGGACGCTGGAGCAATTCGGCAGGGCGCTGGCGCCTAAAGTAAAAGGATCGTTATTGTTGGCAGAACATAGCCGCGCACTGCAGCCCGGTTTCATTGTATTTTTCTCCTCTGTTAATGCAATTGCCATTCCCGCCTGCAATACAGATTATGCAGCTGCCAATGCTTTCCAGGATGCCTTTGCCGCCGGCAGCTTCCCGGAAGGAACACAGGCTGTATCCGTTAACTGGCCTGGCTGGGCAGATACCGGCATGCTTTTCCGCAGCGGTCACGTAGATAAAGCAGGATACCTGAAGAACATTTCTACACAGGAAGGTATTGACATACTTTACAAGGCCATGAGCGCCGGCCGGCAGCAGGTTACCATATTGCCTTTTAACAAAAAGGCCGCCGCTGTGATCCTGGAAGATAATCCCTTTTTCCTGGCAGGCGCTGAACAGGAAAAACCTGAAAGTGCCCCCGCGCCGGTGGCGCCTGCTGTGCCGCCGGTGGCAGAAGCAGATACGGCTTCCACTGTACGCAGAATATGGTATGAAGTATTGCAGTCAGAGAAACTATCGGACAACGATGACTTCTTTGACCTGGGTGGCCACTCATTGAATGGCATGCAGGTCATTAATAAGCTGAATAAGATCTACGGCACCGCGCTGGACTTTGAGATACTGCTGGATTATGCTACTGTAAGCACCCTGGCCGCCTATATAGATGACTGGCTGGTGCAGCACAATAACACCGTTGTGGAGAATAAAGATATTATGCCTGCCCCTGTACAGGATGCATATGATCTTTCCTATGCGCAAAAGAAGTTATGGTTGTTTGACCAGGTCGAAAAAGATAAGCAGCCCTACATTATGCCGGAAGCCTACTTCATTGGCATGGCGTTAAATGAAGATGCGATGTGTAAGGCAGTTGAAACGGTTGTGGAAAGACATGAAAGCCTGCGTACCGTATTTATTGTTAAAGATGGCGAACCCAAACAAAAAGTACGCAGCTTTGAAGAAAGCGGGTTTACCTGTATGTACATGGACCTGAATGGTTACGCAGATGCAGAAGAGCGTATAAAGCTGCAAACCGCAGCGCATGCGCAGCTGCCCTTTGATTTGGCCAAAGGGCCGCTGATCAGGGTTACGCTTATTAAAAGATCGGAAGATGCCTATGTTATATTAATAGCCGTGCACCATATTATTGCGGATGCATGGTCAATGGATGTGATTATAGACGAAGTGCTGCAATGTTATTATGCTTATGAACAGGGCATGTCTAACCCGCTGGCCCCGCTGCGCATCCAGTATAAAGATTATGTGGTATGGCAGCAGCAGCAACGCAGCAGCGGCAAATGGGCTGCACATCGCAGCTTCTGGCTGGAAACATTACAGGGAACATTGCCCGTGTTACAGCTGCCCCTGGATATGGAGCGCGGCAGCCTGCAAACTTTCAAAGGTGCAGATGTTGCCCTGCAGGTTGATGCTGTTGTATTAAGCGGCTTAAAGCAGCTTTGCCAGGAACAGGATACCACCTTGTTTGTAGTGCTGCTCGCTGCCTATACAGCATTGCTGCACCGTTATTCCGGCCAGTATGATCTGTTGCTGGCATCACCGGTAGCCGGCCGTAAACACGAAGACCTTACCAGCCAGGTAGGTTTTTATATCAACACTTTGCTGGTCAGAACAAAGCTGACGGACAATATGTCCTTTGCCGCACTGGTGCAGCAAACCAGGCAATACATGATCCAGGCTTTGCTGCATGATGATTATCCTTTTGATCTGCTGGTGGAAGACCTGCAGGTGGAACGCGTTACAAACCGTTCCCTGCTTATTGATAGCGGGTTTAGCTGGCTTACCGCGCATACCGGCGCCGCAGTGCAGCCGCTGTACAACATTCAGCGGCTGGAAGATGAGGTGGTAGCCGCTAAATATGATCTCTGGCTGTATGGAACAGAGGTGGCGGATGGCATCCTGTTTAAGCTGGAATATAACTGTGATCTGTTTAAAGCATCCTCTATGCAGCTTTTCGCAGAAAGATGGGCGTCACTGATCATGCAAATTGTTAAACAGCCCGATATTTTATTGAATGATATTATAATGGATTCCATGCTCATGCACGACGAAGCGGAAACCATGCCGTATGCAGGCGATAGCTTTGATTTTGAATACCCACTTGGTAACTCCTAATTCCCGCGTTGAATGTTATCTGTAGACAATGCCGTATTTACCGGAAGCCGGTACCAGCCTTATATTGCATATTGGAAGCAATTGCTGCAGCGCCATGCGCATACCTGCCGCCAGGCTGTACGCCCGCCGGATGAAAGCAATTGCAGCACCTTTACCTTCCGCTTATCACGGGAAGATGCGCCACCGCTTTTTGCATTAGGGGCCGGCAACAGAACGGCTCTCATGTTAAACCTGCTGTCTGCCTTTGCTGTGGTATGCAGCCGTTACAGCAGCCGCGAAACCGTGATAATAGATACGCCTTTGCATAATAACGGCGCGGCGCCTAAGTATGCAGCGAAAGTGCCGCTGCTGTTAACGGTAGATGCAAAAGCCACACTACATGAATACTTATCCGCCTGCCAGCGCACTGTTCGCGACGCTTACCGCTTTCAGGACTTTCCGGCATCTCTGCTGGAAACTTACGGTAAGGCATCTACGGATATATTCTTCAGCTTTGAGGACTGGCATTTGCCCGCAACCGCAGTGGGCGGATACGCGCTGGTAATACATGCTGCACAAAAAGGGGATGAGCTGGAAGTAATGCTTCAGGGCGATGCGGAAGCATTTGAGCCGCTTTTCCTGGAGCATATGAAACAGCATATATGCGCAGTGCTGAATGCAATGGCTAACCTGCAGCGTACCCTTGAGCAGGTAACATTACTTAGCGAAGATGCTGCCAGGCAGCTGCTGGATACCTACAGCGGTACAACGGCGGTGTACCCGGTGGATGAAGCCATTACCACACTGTTTGAACGGCAGGCTGCTGCTACGCCGCAGCACACAGCTGTAATTGCAGGCAGCAGCAGCCTGTCATATGCAGCGCTGAATGCCGCAGCAAACCAGCTGGCACATTGCCTGCGCGGGGAATATGGTGTGCAGCACGGCGATGTAGTGGCTATTGTAACAGACCGTTCGGAGCTGGTAGTGATCGCTATGCTGGCCATACTGAAAGCCGGGGCAACGTACCTGCCTGTGGAGAGTACTTTACCGGAGGAACGTATCCGTTATATGCTGCAGGACGCCGGGGCAAAATTGCTGGTAACAGGCTCCAGGCAAATGTTACAGGCAGCTGCATATTTCAGCGGTCCTCTTTTTGTGCTGGATATACAGCTGGCTGCCTTTACAACACCCGCCGTCAACCTGCCGCCGGCAGCAACGCCTGCAAGCGCGGCTTATATTATTTATACATCAGGTACCACAGGGTATCCCAAAGGAGTGGTGATACCGCATGCCGCACAGGTGAATATGTGTTACGGTCAAATGGAGCGTTTTGGCATCACGGCTGCGGATAAGATCTTACAAAGCGCCTCTCTTTCATTTGATGTATGCGGCTTTGAGATCTTTATGGCATTGTATGCGGGCGCTACGGTGGTAATAGCAGACCGTGACCTGGTTAATGACGGCACAGCCCTGTTGCAGTATATGCAGCAGCACCAGGTAACCGTAGCCGCTTTCACCGCATCTTACCTGCAGGTATTACCGGTAATGGAGCTCTATGGCCTGCGGGTGCTTATTACAGGTGGTGAAGCCGTACATGCAGCTACTTTGGCTGCTTTGCCGGCAAACGTACAGTTTCATAACGCGTATGGGCCAACGGAATGTACCGTTTGCGCTGCTACCTACAATATCTCTGCCGGCACGGAAGCCTATTGGCCGGTGCCCCTGGGCAAGCCCTTACCCAATATCAGGATGTATATCCTGGATCAGCAGCTGCAGCCGGTACCGGCAGGCATGAAGGGAGAGCTTTGCATTTCAGGTATTTGTCTGGCAAACGGTTACCTGGGGCTGCCGGAGTTAACCGCAGAAAAGTTTGTACCGCATCCGTTCCTGCCGGGTGAAAGATTATACCGCACGGGCGATGTTGCACGCTGGCTGCCGGATGGAAATGTGGTATACTGCGGCCGTATGGATGGCCAGGTGAAAATAAACGGCAACCGTGTAGAAACCGCTGAAATAGAAGCAGTGCTTATGCTGCAGTCAGGCATTACAAAAGTGCTGGTGCTGCCGCTAACGGAAAATGAACGCACGCAGCTGGCTGCATATATACAGGCTGTTGGTGAATTAGACGAGGATCAGCTGAAAGAGAAATTATCCGCTTTGCTGCCGGCTTACATGGTGCCAGCATTTTTTATACCCCTGAAAGAATTTCCGTTAACCGCTAACGGAAAGGTAGATACGGCAGCGCTGCCATCACCCCGGCAACCGGCAACGGAAGCAGCTGTTGCCTATGAAGCGCCGGCCAATGATACAGAAGAAAAGCTCTGTAACTTATGGAAAGAGATCTTGCGGAAAGAGACCATTGGCGTAACGGAAAACTTCTTTTCCCTGGGAGGCGATTCCTTAAAAGCCATCCAGATGGTAACGGCCATTAACCGCCTGTTCGGCCGTCCGGTACCGGTAGACAAGATCTATACGGGTCCCACGATCCGTGAGCTGGCCGCCTTTTTAGGCCAGGATGCAGGCGCATCATCGCTTTACCATGACCTTGAAAAAGGTACCCTGTTGCTGGAAGATTTTGCACGCAGGATCACAGCAGAAAATAAGGAAGCTTTACCGGCAGGATATGAAGATCTGTACCCCGTAACACCCATAGAAGCCGGCATGATCTATTCCTCTTTGCTGGAACCTGAAAAGCCGGTGTATTATGACCAGTATAACTTTCAGCTGGAGCTGAGCAGCTTTGCACTTTTTGAAAGCGCATTCACCTTCCTGGCGCACCGCCATCCCATGCTGCGTACCTTCTTTTTTATGAGCGGCTTCAGTGAGCCCTTAAAGGTGGTAGTACGCAATCCCATGCTGCCTGTTACCATGGAAGATATCAGCCATCACCCCTATGACACACAGCTGCAGCTGGTAAAAGAATATTTGCAGGCCGACCGTAATAACCGTTTCCATTTTGACGGTGAATTATTGTGGCGCCTTAAAGCATTCCGTCTTTCGGAAAAACAATTTTACATAGTATGGTCTACACACCATGCTATGCTGGACGGATGGGGCAAGAACCAGCTGAAAACAGAAATGGGAAAGCTGCTGGCCGGCAACAACGGACTCCTGGATATGCAGGCCCTGCAGCCGCTGAAATACAGCTACCGTGATTATTGCGCCATTACATTGGGCCGTAAATATACAGAAGCCGCTAAGCACTACTGGCAGCAGACGCTGGACGGCTCCGTACGTAACCGCCTGCCTTTTAATTATGCAGGCAAGCAGCTGAATGACGATAAAAGCATGCCGGTACAGGCAAAGATACTGGACCGTGAGCTGCTGGATAAGCTGGAACTGATGTGCAAAGAGCAGCAGGTGTCGTTCAAGGCATTGGCTATGGCGGCATTTGCTTACCTGATGCATATACTTTGTGCAGAGGAGGATGTAATAACCGGCGTGGTATCCCACGACAGGCCTGCACTGGAAGACAGTGATAAAATACTGGGATGTTTCCTGACAACCATACCTGTACGTTTGCAGGTAAAGGAGGCACATGATTACCTTTCGCTCATAACGCTGGCACAGCAGTATTTGCTGGATGTAAAGCCGCATGAAATGCACTTAACGGATATCGCAAAGGTAACAGGCATACAAACTACCGCACACTCGCCCTTCTTTAGCTGTATGCTTAACTATACCGACTTTTTTGTGCTGGAAGAATATGAGGACAGTGATAATATGTCGTTACAGCGTTATTTCCAGGAAGATGCAGCGCTGCTGGATTTTGGAATGACCAATACCTTGCTGGATATAGAGATCGGTAAAACCACGCAGACGCTGGGCATTTCCATCCGTTACCGCGCTGCCTATTTCCGTGAGGAGGATATGAAGTATGCGCTGGAAATATATGAGCGCATCCTGCGCAATATGGCTGCGGATGTACGCCAGCCCTTACATACAGCCGCCTTAATGGATGGTGCAACACAGCGCTGGCTCACTTACGATTTTAACAACACACTGCATCCCTATGATGATAATATCCGGCTGGAGAGCCTGTTAAGCAGGCAGGCGGCCATCAGCCCGGATGCTACCGCGCTGCGCTTTGGCGCTGCATCCATGAGCTATGCTGAGCTGGATGCAGCTGCTGATAAGGTGGGCCGTCATCTGGCAGCAGCAGGCGTATTACCGGGTGAGCCGGTTGGATTGCTGACCGGCCGTGGTTTTGATATGATCATTGGTATGTATGGCATCCTGAAAGCAGGCGGTTTTTATGTGCCGGTAGAGCCGGAATATCCTGAAGAGCGCCGCCGCAACCTGCTGGAAAACTCCGGGGTAAAGATGGTGCTGACAGACCAGGAGCAAAATGATACCTCGTTTACGTATATACTTTTACGTGAAGCTGTGCTTTACAACGGCAATGCCACCTTACCGGCTAACCTGGACAGCCGCAGCCTGGCATATACTATTTATACTTCCGGTTCTACCGGCCAGCCCAAAGGGGTAATGGTAGCGCACCATTCAGTGGTGAACCTGCTGCAATGGGTGAACAGCACTTACAATGTAAATGCTGCCGACCGCCTGCTGTTCATTACCTCCATGTGTTTTGACCTTTCTGTGTATGATATTTTCGGAATCTTATCAGCCGGAGGTACAGTGGTAATAGCCACCCGTGAAGATGTGCAGGATATTGTACAGCTGCGGCACTTGCTGCTTACAGAAAAGATCACTTTCTGGGATTCTGTGCCCACCACTATGCAATATTTGACAGGTGAGCTGGAACATGCAGCAGATGGTTTTAGCTGTCCCAGTCTGCGGGTAGTGTTTATGAGTGGTGACTGGATCCCGGTAAGCTTACCACAACGTTTACGCGCTTACTTTCCCAATGCACGGGTCATCAGCCTGGGCGGCGCCACAGAAGCCACGGTATGGTCCAACTACTATGAAGTGCTGCCGGGTGTAACACATGAGGTAAGCATACCTTATGGTAAGCCGGTATGGAATACCTTCTTTTATATTTTAGACAGCCATGGCGGGCAGGTGCCTCGTGGTGTGGTAGGAGAGCTTTACATTGGCGGGGTAGGAGTAGCAGAAGGTTACGCCAATGCTGCAGATAAAACGGCTGCGCAGTTTGTAGCCGATCCTTACCGGCAGGATGGTGGCGGTCGAATGTACCGCACGGGCGACCTTGGCCGCATGCTGCCGGATGGCAACATAGAGTTCCTGGGCCGCAAGGACCAGCAGGTGAAGGTACGCGGTTACCGGGTAGAGCCGGGAGAGATCAGCTATCACCTGCAGCAGTACCCGGGAGTGGAGGAAGCCGTGGTAAGTGTATGGAAAGATGAACGGGGCAGCAATTACCTGTGCGGTTACGTTGTAAGCGCCACGGAGCTGTCATGGCCTGCAGTAAAAGCACATTTATCAGGATCATTACCGGCCTATATGGTACCGGACACGTATATACGCTTAAGCGCTATTCCGTTAACGGCTAATGGCAAGATCAATTACCGTGGGTTACCGGTACCATCGAGGGCAGGCGGGGAGGTAGCTTACCAGGCAGCAGAAACAGCGCTGGAACGTACGATGGCCGGCATCTGGCAGGATATACTTGGCTTACAGCAGATAGGTATCCATGATAATTTTCTTGAGCTGGGGGCGCACTCCCTGAACATAGGTGCATTTGTGAACCGTTTGCATCATGAAAGCCACATCCGTTTAGGCTTGCGGGATGTGTTCAGCGAGCCCACGATAGCAGGTTTGTGCAAAGTGGCAGAGAGCCGTGGACTGAGCCTTTACGAGGGCATCCGTCCCGTGGCGCAGCAGGAGCACTATGCCCTGTCACATGCCCAGCAAAGATTGTGGATCCTGGATCAGCTGGAAGCTGCGCATACCGCCTATCATATTACCGGCAGCTTTATGCTGGAAGGTGTGTTGAATATCCCTTTATTTGAAAAGGCATTGCAGCACCTGGTGAACCGGCATGAAATATTGCGCACCCGCTTTATTGTTGCAGATAACATGCCCCGGCAGCAGGTAGCGTCGGCAGGGGAAGTTAATTTCAACCTGCAGGTGAATGACCTGCGCACGGCAGCAGACCCGGAAAAACAGGCAGCAGCAATAGCTGCCGCTGAAACAGATACGCTTTTTGACCTCAGCACATATCATCTTATCAGGGGCCGCTTATTACTGCTGCAGGAGCAGCGCAGCCAGTTTATATTAACCATGCACCATATTGTTTCCGACGGATGGTCAATGGGCATACTGCTGCGGGAGCTGTTACAGGCTTACCAGGCCTTGCTGTCAGGAACAGCGCCGGCGCAGGAACCTTTAAAGATCCAGTACAAGGATTACGCTGCATGGCAAACGGCTATGCTGCAGGCGCGCGGTAATAACAGCCATCTTGCATACTGGCTGCAGAAGCTGGGCGGTGATATACCGGTGCTGGACCTGCCCGCAGACCATCCACGCCCGGCGCTTAAAACTTTCAACGGTAGTACGCTTTCATTTATGCTGGACGCTGCGCTGGCAGACCGTATTGCTGCTTTAGGCCGCAGCCGCCATGCAAGCCTGTTTATAACCCTGATGGCTACACTTAAAGTACTGCTGTACCGCTACACCGGTCAGGAAGATATTATTATCGGTACCCCGGTAGCAGGGCGGGCGCATAAAGACACTGAAAATCAGGTAGGTTTTTATGTTAATACGCTGGCATTGCGCAGCCGCTTTAATGGCAATAACAGCTTTGAAGCTATACTGGATCACATACTGGCAAACACGCTGGAAGATTACGAGCACCAGCAGTACCCATTTGACCTGCTGGTGGAAGAGCTGGGCCTTTCAAGGGACATTAGCCGCTCCCCGCTGTTTGATGTAATGATGGTGCTGCAGGAAATACAGGACGGCGCTGAGATAACAGCTGTTCCGGACCTGGTGGCAACCGGCACAGAGCTGCCGCAGCGTACCAGTAAGTTTGATCTTACATTCACCTTCCTGCATGCCGCGGAGGGACTGCGGGTGTCCATAGAATATAATACAGATCTTTTTGAGCGCAGCAGGATGGAAAGGCTGCAGCAACATTATACCGGTTTACTACAGGCGATCACAAATGACCCGCAATGCCCGGTAGCCCGGCTGCCTTACCTGACGCAGACAGAGCAGCTGCAGGTGATCAGCACCTTCAATGATACCACTGTGGTCATTGATAACAAACAAACTGTGGTGGACCTGATGGAAGCCCAGGCAGCCCGCACGCCGGATGCCATCGCTGTTATAGCAGCAGGCCAGTATACTTACCGGCAGCTGCATGAACAGGCTAACCAGCTGGCGCATTACCTGCAGCAGCACGGCGTAAAACCCGGAGACCTGGTACCCGTATGCCTGCAACGTTCTATGGAAATGATCGTAAGCATCCTGGCCATTCTGAAAGCCGGCGCCGCATATGTGCCTGTGGATCCGCATTACCCGGCCGGCCGTATTGCTTTTATCCTGGAAGATGTAAGCGCAGGCTTAGTGATCTCCGCCAGGGAGATTGGCAATGAATGGCCCGGTGACATAAACATACCTATCATTTACCTGGATGCTGTACAGGACAAAATAGCTGCCTGCCCGGTAACGCCCGTGGCTATACGTACACGGCCGGATGTCCCGGCTTATGTGATCTACACATCCGGTTCTACCGGCACACCAAAAGGCGTGGTGAATGAGCATGCCGGTTTGCTGAACCGTTTATGCTGGGCACAGGACTATTTTGGGTTAACTGCTGATGACGCCGTGCTGCAGAAAACCACTTATTGTTTTGACGTATCTGTATGGGAGTTGTTGTGGCCCTTAATGGCCGGCGCCCGCCTGGTGTTTGCCGCACCGGATGCACAGGCAGATGTGGCTTACCTTGAAGCCGTAATAGCAGCCCGCTCTATAACCATGGTTCACTTTGTACCCTCCCTGCTGGAGCTGTTCCTTGAGAATATAACACCGGGCAGCTGCGCCGGCCTGAAATATGTGCTATGCAGCGGCGAAGCATTATTACCCCATCATATCAGCGGCTTCCGGGAAAAAATGGATGCCGGCTGCCGCTTATATAACCTGTACGGGCCTACGGAGGCAGCCATAGATGTAACCTGCTGGCCGGTGCCTGCCGGTTTTACAGATAAGGACCCCGTTCTGATAGGTAAGCCGGTATGGAACACACAGCTGTATGTGCTGGATCAGCATATGCAGGTGGTGCCGCCGGGCATTTCCGGTGAGCTGTTTATTGCCGGTGCGCAGGTAGCCCGTGGTTACCTGAACCGCGATGCGCAAACGGCACATGCCTTTGTAAAGAACATTTTCAGTGATGCGCCTGCAGAAAGGATGTACCGCACCGGTGATAAAGTTTGCTGGACATCCGGTGGTCAGCTGCAATTCATAGGCAGGATAGCCGAAGGGCAGGTGAAGATCCGCGGTTTCCGCATAGAGCTGGGTGAGGTAGAAGCAGTCTGCAGGCAGGCCCCTGGTGTAAAACAGGCATTGGTAACGGTTGTTAACAAAGGCGCCGGCAGTCAGCTGGCCGCTTACCTGGTAATGCAGGATGGCGCTGCAACAGAGCCGGTAAAACTATGGCTGGCTTCCCGCCTGCCGGCCCACCAGCTGCCCGCTTATTACCTGGCTATGAACAGCCTGCCATTAAATAACAATGGTAAAATAGACCGGAAAAAGCTGCCGCTGCCGGCTGTATTGCAGCAGGCAAACAGCTTTGAAGGCCCCCGTAATAAAACCGAGCAGGAGATCAGCAGCATATGGGCGCCCTTGCTGGACAAAAATGTTATCAGCATCCACGATGACTTTTTTGAGCTGGGCGGTCACTCGCTAATGGCAGTGCGGGTGGTGCTGCAATTAAGAAAATTGTTCCAGGTAAACATCCCCGTTAATATCATTTTCCGCTTTCCTACCATTTCCCTGCTGGCGGCTTACCTGGAGGCTGTAATGCCTGAAGAGGAAAACTCGGAAAACCAGCAGGAATTTGAAGTATACGAGATCTGAACACAACCCCTATTGTTTCATCTGCAGCCTTAAAAAACTAAACATGATTGGCGAAAAGCAAAATCACGTCATACATATTTTAGCTGGTGCAAGAAAGTCCGGCATTTTTATTTTCCTGGAAGGCACAAAGCTTCGCATGAAAGCTCCCAAGGATCACCCTGTAGCGCCGGGATTAATGGAGGAGCTGAAGGCTAACAGGGAAGCGATCATTGCCTTTCTTCAGAGTGAGGAAGGCGATATGCTTAAGATCAATACGGTGATGGAGCCGGTTATACCTGCATTCCCGTTGCCAGGTGAACGCCTGCCCTTATCTTTTGCGCAGGAAAGGCTCTGGTTTATTGACCAGCTGGAAGGCAGTACCCATTATCACATGCCGGCTATCCTGAAGCTGCAGGGGCAGCCCGATCTTCAGCTGCTGGAACAAGCCTGCCGCGAAATTGTGGGCCGCCACGAAGTATTACGCACTGTATTACAGCAGGAAGATGGTAAACCTTTCCAGGTGATATTGCCGCCGGACGGATGGAAAATGGAGTATGTTGAAGATCCTGCGCTGGCAGATGGGAATTACCTTCAACAGTATATTGACCATTATATTAACCGACCCTTTGACCTCTCTGCTGAATATATGCTGCGGGTAAGCATACTCCGTTTAAAGGAAGACGAGTATGTGCTGCTGGCATTAATGCATCACGTAGCATCGGATGCCTGGTCACAGGGTCTGGTGGTAAAAGAGCTGGCAGAGCTGTACAATGCGCGGCTGCAGGGACGTACACCTGTATTACCGGAATTGCCGGTGCAATACAAGGATTATGCTTTATGGCAACGCCGTTACCTGCAGGAGCATTTGCTGGATGATCAGCTGGCCTATTGGGAAAAACAATTAAAGAATGTATTGCCGCTAAACCTGCCAACGGATTTTGCACATCCCGCAAAACAAAGCACCCGTGGGCGTTCTGTCGTATTTCCATTGGATGCCGGTCTCAGTGCCCGGTTACAGCAGCTCTCCAACCAGCAGGAGGTAACACTGTTTATGACCATGCTGGCGGCATTCAAGGTATTGTTATACCGTTACAGCGGCCAGGAAGATATTTGTGTGGGCACCTCTGTAGCCAATCGCACCCAGCAGGAGCTGACAGACCTGGTTGGCTTTTTCGTAAATACCCTTGCACTACGCAGCCAGCTGAATGACGATATCACCTTTGCAGCCTTATTGCAAGAGGTAAAAAATACTACGCTGGAAGCATATGCCAACCAGGATATACCTTTCCTGAAAGTGGTGGAAAAAATAGGAGCGGAGCGGGATATAAGCCGCAGCCCGGTGTTCCAGGTAATGTTTGTGTTACAGAACACGCCCGGCGTGCCGGATATGCAGCTGGGTGATCTGCAGCTTTCCACAACACCTGTAGAATATGCAGGCCTGAAGTTTAACCTTACGTTCAATATTTTTGAAGCAGAAGGCCGTTTGCTGGTAAATGTTGATTACAGCACCGACCTGTTTGAAGCCGCTACCATCAATGCTATGATGCGGCACTATGAAACACTGCTGCAGGCAGTAACAGCTACGCCGGAAGTACCGGTAGGCAGGCTGGATATGTTGTCTGCAGATGAAAAGCATTTGCTGCTGCATACCTACAGCGGTACACAGGCAGCCTATCCGGAAGACCAGACCATTGTTTCGCTGTTTGAAGCACAGGCGCAGCGTACGCCGGATCAAACCGCGCTTATATATAAAGAGCAGCGCTTCACCTATCGGGAGCTGAACGCCGAAGCAGATAAGCTGGCTGTGTATCTCCGCACTACGGCAGGTGTAAAGCCCAATCATATAGTAGCCCTGCTGATGGAGCAATCGGACCAGGCGATCATTGGCATACTGGGCATTTTAAAAGCAGGCGGCGCTTACCTTCCGCTGGATCCGTTGTTGCCGGCAGAAAGGCTGACGGCGATGTTGAAAGATGCAGCCCCGCAGGCGCTGGTAACATCCTCATCCTGGATGTTTTCACTGAATGAGTATTTTACCGAACACATTTTTGCAATGGACATCCAGCTGCCCATGCTGGAAGCAGTGGAAACACCGCCGCAGGTGAACCAGCCGGACGACCTGGCCTATGTGATCTATACCTCCGGTTCTACCGGTCAGCCTAAAGGTGTAATGATCTCCCACCGCAGTAATGTGAATATGAGCACAGACCAGGTAAAGAAATTCGGTGTGCAGGCAAATGATCATGTGCTGCAGTTTGCCTCCCTGTCCTTTGATGCTTCTGTGTCTGAGATCTGCATGGCTTTTTATACCGGCGCCGCGCTGGTAATTGCGGATAAAGAATTGATCAGCGATGGCGGGCGCTTTATAGCTTACCTGCGCACAAATAATGTAAGTGTGGCCACCCTGCCGCCGGCCTACCTGGGAGCGCTGAAAGCAGAAGAGCTGCGATTCCTGAGAGTTGTCATTACGGCCGGTGAAGCCGCCGTAAAGGCCGATGCCCTGTATCTTGCACAGCATCTTAGCTATTTTAATGCATACGGGCCAACGGAGTGCGCAGTATGCGTTAGCATGCATAAGGTAACCGCAAAAGATAAACAGCTGCGCTCCATACCCATTGGCACACCGGTGGCTAACCTCCGTGTTTATATCCTGAATAATTCACTGGAATTATGCCCGCCAGGTGCTTACGGTGAAATATGTGTTTCAGGTATCGGCCTTGCCAAAGGTTACCTGAACAGTCCTGCTCTTAGCGCTACGCGTTTTATCGACAACCCCTTTGAGCCTGGAGAAAAGATATACCGCACCGGGGATATTGGCCGGTGGCTTCCGGACGGTGCTATTGCCTTCCTGGGCAGAAAGGATGAGCAGGTAAAGATCCGTGGCTACCGCATAGAGCTGGGCGAGATAGAAAACCGTTTACAGCAGGCGCCTGGTGTATTGCAAAGCGTGGTAACCGTGTACGACGATAAACAGGGCCTTAAACGCCTGGTTGGTTTTGTGGTGCCGGACGCTGATTATAAGGAAAGCGCGGTGCTGCAGCAGTTGGAACAGCTGTTGCCGGATTATATGATACCTTCTGCGCTGCTGGTGCTGGAAGCGCTGCCATTAACCGCTAACGGGAAAGTAGACCGCCGTCAGCTGCCCGATCCGGCCGCCATCCTGCAAAAAGGTGATAACTATGAGGCCCCCCGTACCGAGGTTGAAAAAATATTATGCACCATCTGGCAGGAGCTGCTGCATGCAGAACGGGTAGGCATACACGATAATTTCTTCTCCCTGGGCGGTGATTCCATTATCACCATACAGGTAGTAAGCCGCTGCAAACGCGCCGGCCTGGAGCTGCAGCCCAGGGATCTTTTTGAATACCAGACCGTAGCCGGTTTGGCACAGCAGGTACGTACAATCTCCGCTGTACAGGTGGAGCAGGGCCTCCTGGAAGGGGAAGTAGCTCTGATGCCTGTGCAGCAATGGTATTTACAGCAACAGCAGCCAGCCATTTCACATTACAACCAGTCCGTATTATTATCGCTGGATAAAAAATTACCGGCAGCCGTGGTGGAAGAGGTTTTACATAAGCTCACCGCACATCATGACAGCCTTCGTTTACATTTTACGGCCACTACCGAGGGGTGGGAGCAAGCATATGGTATTAATGCAGGTACCGTGGAAACAGTAATGCTGGGCGATAATGAAGATCTTACCTCGTTATGCAACCGGTACCAGCGCAACCTGGATATTGCAAATGGGGTAGTGTATCGTTTTGTACATATTCTCACGCCGGCTTCGTATACCCACAACCGTTTATTGCTGGTAGTGCACCACCTTTGTGTGGATGGCATTTCATGGCGCATTATTGCAGAAGACCTGGAAACAGGGCTGGAGCAGGTGATGGGCGGCGGCACGCCTGACTTTGGGAGCAAAAGCAGCTCCTACCGCCAATGGAGCAGCTTCCTGGGAACATATAGCACACAGCCATCCATACAACGCGAGCAGCAATACTGGCGGGGTGTGACAGCACGCTACCGCCCGCTGCCGGTTGATCATACTGCAGCTGTATCAACACAGAATGATGTACGCACCGTTGTTGTGAACCTGGATGCTGCCGCTACCACAACCCTGTTACAGGGCGCACATACCGCTTACCATACAGAGATCAATGACCTGCTGTTAAGCGCCTTGCTGCAAACCATCTGCAGCTGGAGCGGGCATACGGACCTGTTACTGGGAATGGAAGGACACGGACGCGAGCCCCTGACCGCTGAGCTGGACAACAGCCGTACGGTGGGTTGGTTCACCAGCTTTTACCCGTTGTGCCTTTCCTTACCGGCAGCAGGGGATAAAGGCATGCTGCTGCGCAGCGTAAAAGAGCAGTTGCGTAATATCCCCGGTAAGGGCATAGGATATGGCCTGCTGCGCTACCTGCACCCGGATCATGCTGTGAGGAGCAGCCTTGCTGCAGGCACTCCCGAAGTTGTATTTAATTACCTGGGACAGCTGGATAATACGATCCGGAGCGGCCAATATGTAAGCTGGGCGCCGGAACCGGCCGGTATGGCAATGGCAGCTGAACATATTTTCAGCAGCCGGCTGGAAATTAACAGCTCTGTAATGGATGGTGAGCTTATGCTTGCCTGGAACTATTCTTCCAAAGATTATGATGCCGCTACCATAGAAATGCTGGCAGCTGATTATATACGGTCACTACAGGAGCTGATAACGCATTGCACCGCGGTGAAACAGCGCGTGTTCACCCCATCGGATTATGGGTTGGGCAATCGTGTTACGCTGCAGGAGTTCGATACATTTATGCGTTCGCTGGCTGCAGACAGTGCACCTGTTACAGCTATTTATCCTTTAGGTCCTTTACAGGAAGGGCTGCTGTTTCACGGCGTGTATGAACAAAGTGAAGCTTATATGGCGCAGTTCACCTGCGAATTTGCGGCTCCTGACCTGGACCTGCTGCGCCGTTGCTGGGAGCAGCTGATGCAGGAGCACAGCGTATTGCGCAGCTCCTATCACCATAAGGATATGAGCATACCTGTGCAGTGTGTGCACGAAAAAGTAGCCCTGCCTTTTGAAGTGATCGACTACCGGCAGTTTAGTAAGGATGAGCAGCGCAATCAGCTGGAGGCTTTCCTGGTGGCCGACCGCCTGCGCGGATTTGATTTTCGCCGGGCGCCCTTAATGCGGGTTACCCTCTTCCGGCTGGAAGCGGATGTTTACCGTATGGTTTGGACCAGCCATCACATTATTCTCGATGGATGGTCAACCGCTATCCTGATGGAAGAGATATTGCAGCATTATGAAGTATTGTCAAAAGGCGGCACGCTACAGGTTAAACAGGAAGACCGCTATGAGGATTATATCCGTTACCTGGGTAAGCGTGATGCGGAAGCAGATGCTGCTTTCTGGAAAGAGTATATGCGGGGTTTTACCCAGCCCGTGCTGCTGCCATTTGTAAATGATCAGCAGGGCCGTAATAAAGGCACCGATCTGTTTCACCGTACAGAGCTGGTATGTGATGCGGCATTCACCGCCAGGGTAAAGGCTTTTGCCCAGGCAAACCAGCTAACGGTGAATACCCTTATGCAGGGCGTATGGTCGTACCTGTTATACCGCTACACCGGCTTAACGGATGTATTGTACGGCGTTACAGTATCCGGCCGGCCCGGGGAGCTGGAGAATGCAGAGCAGCGCGTAGGCCTGTATATCAACACCCTTCCCTTACGGGCACAGGTAAACGTGAATGACACGGTTACCAGCTGGTTAACGGAGCTGCAGGCAGCACATACCCGTACCCGGGAAAGCCAGTATACGCCGTTGCATACGATTCAGAGCTGGGCCGGTATACGTGGCGATTTGTTTGATAACATCCTGGCTTTTGAGAATTACCCGGTTAGTGAAAAGATCACAGCCGACTGGGAGCTGAATGCATTTAATGTATCCATCCAGGAGCAATCCAACTACCTGCTGGCGCTGAACATCCTGCTTAAAGAGGAGCTGGTGGTATGCTTCACATACAATCAGCACCTGCTGGATGCCCGTTATGCAGCAATGATGAAAACGCATTTCGGCTACATCCTGGAGCAAATGGTGGAGAACGGCAGCCGGACCCTGGGTAGTCTGCAGTTGTTAACCCCTGCAGAAACTTTGCAGCTGGCTGCCTTCAATGATACGGCCGCCGCTTATCCGTCAGATAAAAGCCTGGTAACATTATTTGAAGAACAGGCTGCACGTACACCGGGTAACCCGGCTGTTGTAACGCCAACGGGCACACTCAATTACCGGCAGCTGAATGAAAATGCAGACCAGCTGGCCGCTTACCTGGTAGACCGTTATACTACAGACAGGCCGGTGGTGGCTCTGATGATGCAACGTTCAGAGTGGCTTATAACAGGCATGCTGGGCATCTTAAAATCAGGTGCAGCTTACCTGCCTGTTGATCCCTCACTGGTACCGGAGCGCAAATCCTGGATGCTGGAAGATGCCGGTGCAACTATATTGGTTACCGATTCCGACACCATGTTTGAGCTGGATGTAGCTTTCAGCGGGGAGATCATAGCCCTGGATATACAGCTTCCTACCCTGCAGGCCAATAAGCACCTGCTGCCCGAAGTAATTGATGCAGCTGCTCCTGCATATGTGATCTATACATCCGGTTCTACCGGCCAGCCCAAGGGTGTGCAGGTAGCGCACCAGGCTATTGTGAACCTTTCCTGCTGGCATAACAATGCCTTTGAGGTATCAGATACTTCCCGTGCAACTGTTTATTCCGGTATAGGTTTCGATGCCTGCGGATGGGAAATATGGCCTTACCTGTTGAAAGGCGCCTGCCTGTATCCGCTGGAAGAGGCGGTGAAGCTGAACATGGAGCAGCTGGTATCCAGGATGCGCAATTCAGGTATTACACATTGTTTTCTGCCAACACCGGTTTGTGAGCAGTTCATTGCGTATGCAGGCGACCTGGATGGCCGGCTGCTGCTGCTCACCGGTGGGGATAAATTGAAAACCGCCGGCGCCGGCCTGCGTGTAGTAAATAACTATGGGCTTACCGAAACCGGTGTGGTAGCCACTTCGCTGGCATTAAAAGATTATAGTGTTATTACAGATCCGGCGCCCATTGGCCGGCCCATCGCTAATACTGCCGTGTATATACTGGATGCGCAGCTACAGCAGCAGCCATTGGGCGTGAAAGGTGAATTATACATTGGCGGCGACCTGCTGGCAAATGGTTATCTGAATACTCCGGAGCTAACCGCATCCCGTTTTATAGATCATCCTTTTATTCCAGGCGCAAAACTATACCGCACCGGCGATGTTGGCTGCTGGCTGCCGGACGGCTGCATATCTTTCCAGGGCAGAGGCGATGAGCAGGTGAAGATCCGCGGTTACCGCATAGAGCTGGGTGATGTGGAAAGTCATTTACAACAGGCGCCCGGCGTGCTGCAATGTGTGGTTACTGCCAATGAAGATGCCTATGGCAATAAACGCCTGATCGGTTATGTATTGCCTGCTGCAGATTACCGCGAAGAAAGCGTGCAGCACTACCTGCAGCAGCGCCTGCCGGAATATATGCGCCCCGCTGCGCTGGTGGTAATGGAAGCATTTCCCCTTACGGCTAACGGCAAAATAGACCGGAAACAGCTGCCTGATCCCGGCGCTGCGCTGCAGCGGTCAGATAGCTACGCTGCCCCGCGGAATGCTACGGAAAAAACATTATGCCGCATCTGGGAAGAGCTGCTGCATGTGGAACAGGTGGGCATACACGATAATTTCTTTTCCCTGGGTGGTGATTCTATCATTACCATACAGGTAGTAAGCCGCAGCAAACGTGCCGGCCTGGAACTGCAGCCAAAGGATATTTTTGAGTGCCAGACCATTGCCCGTTTATCAGAGCAGGTACGTTCTCTTTCTGCAGTACAGGCAGAGCAGGGATTGCTGGACGGTGCGGTAAAGCTGCTTCCTATTCAGAAATGGTACCTGGACCAGGAACGTCCGCAACCCTCACACTATAACCAATCTGTATTATTATCATTAAATAAAGCATTGCCCGCAGCCGGTGTGGAGCAGGTGCTGCATAAGCTGGCAGCGCATCATGACAGCCTGCGTTTGCATTTTACACAAACAGCGGCCGGCTGGGAACAGTATTACGGCGCCAATGCAGGTACCGTGGAAACCATTGAGCTGGGAGACGGCGAAGATCTCACCGCATTATGCGACCGCTACCAGCGCAGCCTGGATATTACAAAAGGCATCGTGTACCACTTTGTATATATGCGCACACCAGCTGCATATAGCCATAACCGTTTGCTGATGGTGATACATCACTTATGTGTGGATGGTATTTCATGGCGTATACTGGTAGAGGACCTGGAAACAGGCCTGGAACAGGTAAGCGCTGGCCAGCTGCCGGACTTTGGCGGCAAGAGCAGCTCATTCCGCCAGTGGAGCGCATTTTTAGCCGCTGCCGGTACCCGCCTGCAGGTACTGTGCCAGCAGCGTTACTGGGAAGGTGTAATTAGTAATTATGCACCGCTGCCGGTAGATCACGCTGCTGCAACATCAGCCATACGCGATGTGCGGATGGCGGTAGCCAGCCTGGATACCGCTGCCACGGCTGCCTTGCTGCAGGATGCTTCGGCAGCTTACCATACAGAGATCAATGATCTGCTGTTAAGCGCATTGCTGCAAACCATCTGTAACTGGAGCGGGCATACGAACTTATTATTGGGCCTGGAAGGTCATGGCCGCGAGCAAATGACAGATGAGCTGGACTGCAGCCGCACCATAGGCTGGTTTACCAATCTTTACCCGGTAAACCTTGCGTTGCCGGCAGCCGGTGATATGGGTTTACTGGTGCGCAGCGTAAAAGAGCAGCTGCGCAGCATTCCGGGTAAAGGAATGGGATACGGTATGCTGCGTTACCTGCATCCGGATGAAGCTGTAAGGAACAGCTTAGCTTCCAGGCCGCCGGAAGTTGTTTTTAACTACCTGGGGCAGCTGGATAACACCATGCAGGAAGGCCGTAACGTAAGCTGGGCTCCGGAACCCGCAGGTGTAACCACCTCGGAAGATCACCCTTTTACCAACCGCCTGCAGGTGAACGGCTCTGTGATGGATGGCGTGCTGACCTTTGCCTGGAACTATTCTGCAAAAGATTATGATGCCGCAACCATTGAAACATTGGCGGCAACCTACATGCAGGTATTGCAGGAACTGATCCGGCACTGCACGGCAATTAAAAAACGGGTATATACTCCCTCCGATTACGGCCTCGGAGGCCAGGTAACCCTGCAGGAATTCGATGCATTTGTGCAGTCGGCCGCAGCTTCGGAAGCGCCGGTCACCGGTATCTATCCCCTGGGCCCTTTGCAGGAAGGGTTGCTGTTCCATGGTGTGTATGAGCAGTATGGCGCATATATAGAGCAGTTCAGCTGCGATTTTAAAGATATTGATATCACAGTGCTGCGCCGCTGCTGGGAGCAGCTGTTGCAGGACCACAGCATACTGCGCAGCTCTTATCACCACAAAGACATGAGCATACCGGTGCAATGTGTGCATGAATGGGCCACGCTGCCGTTTGAAATCATCGACATCCGTGCGTATAACGACGATGAAAAACGGGCGCAGCTGGAAAGCTTCCTGGAAGCAGACCGCCTGCGTGGATTTGATTTCCATTGTGCACCTTTAATGCGCATAACCCTGTTCCGGCTGGATGAAGATGTTTACCGCATGGTTTGGACCAGCCACCATATTATCCTGGATGGATGGTCTACCGCCATACTCATGGAGGAGATCCTGCAGTCATACGAAACATTGTTCAGCGGCGGTGCGCGGCTGGACAGGATAGAGGACCGCTATGAAGATTACATCCGTTACCTGGGCAAGCGGGATAAGCTGCAGGAGCAGGCTTTCTGGAAAGATTACCTGGCCGGCTTCACCCAGCCTTCCCTGCTGCCCTTTACCCGCGAAAAGCAGGGCCGTAATAAAGGCGACGGAACATTTGCCCGCATAGCGCTGGAATTTGATGAAGACTATACCACCCGGGTACGGAACTTTGCACAGGCCAATTCCTTAACGGTAAATACATTAATGCAGGGCGTATGGTCGTACCTGTTACACCAGTACACCGGCTTAGCGGATGTTTTATATGGCGTAACCGTTTCCGGCAGGCCGGGCGACATGGAGAATGCAGAACAGCGCGTGGGCCTTTATATCAATACCCTGCCGCTGCGTTCAGAAATGCAGCCTTCCGATAAGGTAATGGAATGGCTGAATGCTTTACAGGCAGGGCATACAGCCACCCGTGAAAACCAGTATACGCCTTTACATACCATCCAAAGCAGAACCGGTATCCGCGGTGATCTGTTTGACAGCATACTGGTATTTGAGAACTATCCGATGGGTGAGGTGCTGTCACGCGAATGGAAGCTGCAGGCTTTTAATACACAAATGAAAGAGCAGACCAACTACCTGCTCACCATCAATATTTTCTTTGGCGCCACGGCAGTAGCGCATTTTACTTATAACGAACGCCTGGTACCGGCGGCCTGTATACATATGATCCGCGGCCAGTTCAGGCATGTGCTTTCCCAGCTGATGGATGCCGGTGTTAAGCAGGTGCAGGATATCCGCTTGTTATGTGAACAGGATATAGCCCTGTTGAATACTTTCAGCAAAAGAGAAGCCGCCTATCCTGCAGGCGAAGGCATTATAGCCATCTTCAATGAGCAGGTGGCTGCCCGCCCCGATGAGTGGGCCCTAACGGACAGCCATGTACGTTATACTTATCAGCAGCTGGATGAGCGTTCAACAGCGCTGGCGCAGCACCTGCTTGATAAAGGTACAGGCAGCGAAGAGATGATAGCCGTATGCGCGGACCGCAGCGCCGGGTTGATAGTAGCGCTGCTGGCCATCTTAAAGGCCGGGGCAGCGTATGTTACCATAGACCGGAGCTGGCCGCCGGAGCGCGTAAAACATATACTGGATGATACCGGCGCACGCCTGCTGCTGGTAGAGCATGAAACTAAAAATGTGCTGCCGGCCGGTAGCTTAGTGGAGACAGTTAATATAGGTGCCCTGAAATACGCGCCGGTATCTACACAAACCCTACCTGCGCCTGCCGGGGCTGCGCAGCTGGCCTATGTAATGTACACATCCGGCTCAACGGGCAAACCCAAAGGTGTGCTGGTAACACAGGGCAACGTGGTTAGCCTGGTAAAGGGCACCAGCTTTGCCGCCCTGAAAGCGGGGGATGTATTGCTGGCCACCGGCGCGCCCACCTTTGATGCGGTAACCTTTGAATATTGGGGAATGCTGCTGAACGGGGGCTGCCTGGTAATGTGCAGCGAAAAAGTATTGCTGGATAAAGATGCATTGAAGCAGCAAATAAAAGCTGCCGGTGTAAATAAAATGTGGTTTACCGCAGGCTGGTTCAACCAGCTGGTAGATGTGGACCTGACTGTTTTTGCGCCGCTGCAGCTGGTGGTGGCCGGTGGGGAAAAGCTCTCGGCCCTGCATGTACGTAAGCTGAAAGAGGCTTATCCGGCAATCACCATTGTTAACGGGTACGGGCCTACGGAAAATACCACTTTCTCGCTCACCCATCTTATAGAAGACACCAGTGTAGAAAGTGTGCCGATAGGTAAACCCCTGGAGAACCGCAGTGCCTACATCCTTAACAGCCGCATGGAGTTTTGCCCCATAGGGGTAGCAGGCGAGCTGTATGTAGGCGGGGCTGGGCTTTCAAGGGGATACCTGCAGCAAGAGGAATTAACGGCTGCCCGCTTTGTAACGATAATTACACCGGCCGGTACCCCGGAGAAGGTGTACCGCACCGGCGATGTGGCCATGTGGCAGCCGGATGGCACCATGCTGTTCCTGGGACGTACAGACAATCAGCTGAAAATAAGGGGGTACCGCGTGGAACCCGATGAGATCACAAACGTGCTGGTACAATGTCCCTCGGTAAAACAAGGTGTGGCAACCAGCTTTTATAATGCCGCCAATGAACTGCAGCTGGTAGCCTATATAGTGCCTGCGGATACCTTTGATAGGAAGGAAATAATCGCTTATTTATCGGCTCAGCTGCCGGACTATATGCTGCCTTCGCTGTTGCTACCCCTGCCGGAGCTGCCGCTGACAGCCAATGGTAAAGTGGATCTGCGTGCGCTGCCGCATCCTGATACCTTAAAGGTGACCATTGAAAAAGATAACCTGCCGCGTAATAAAATGGAAGACCGGCTGGCAGTTATCTGGAAAGAGGTATTGGGTACGGCGCATATAGGCCGCGACGATAACTTTTTTGAAGCAGGTGGCCATTCGCTGAAAGCCATCAGTATGATGACGATGATAGAAAAGGAGTTTAATGTTAACGTTAATATAGCCGATGTATTTGATTACCCTACCATCCGGGAGCTAACGCCTGTTATTGCCGCCGCCGCCTATAACGAGCATCATGAAATACCGCTGCTACCCGAAGCGGGCAGCTACCTCTTATCGCATGCGCAGAAACGGCTGTGGATCAACTACCAGCTGGAAGAGAACAAAGCCGCTTATAATATACCGATGGTATATGTGCTGGAAGGAGACCTGAGCATAACCGCATTGCGCAAGGCGCTGGAAGCAATGGTAGCCCGCCATGAAAGCCTGCGTACAGTGTTTATAACAGAAGAAGGCGAGCCGCGGCAGCGCATAGATCCTCCCGGTAATGCGCCGGTAATGCGCTTCCTGGACCTGCGTACAGCAGCCGACCGGGAGCAGCAGGCCGCAGCGGTCATTAACCAGGAAGCAGATACCCTTTTTATATTGAGCACAGGCCCCTTGCTGAGAACTACCTTGCTGCAGGTGGAAGATGAGCGTTTCATTTTCTGCCTCACCATGCACCATATTGTTTCAGATATTTTATCCATGGAGGTGATGGCCCGCGAGCTTTCCGTGTTATATGAAGCATACCGCAATAATGAAATGCATAGCCTTGCACCGCTTGCCCTGCAGTATAAGGATTATGCCAGCTGGCAGCACCAGCTGATAGCAGACAATAACAACCGGCATGCTGCTTACTGGCAGCAACAGCTGGGAAATGAGCTGCCTTTGCTGCAGCTGCCCTTTGACTTTCAGCGGCCGGCAATAAAATCCTATAAGGGCGATGTAGTTGGCGCAGCGCTGGATGCTGCCGTTGTACAACGTTTGCAGGCAATAGGCAAAGAGCACCAGGTGAGCATGTTTATGACATTGCTGACCTGCGTAAAGATTTTATTGCATCATTATTCAGGCCAGGAAGATATTATTGTCGGTACCCCGGTAGCCGGCAGGGAGCATGCTGCGCTGAAAGATCAGATAGGATTTTATGTGAACATGCTGGCCCTGCGTACGCATACCGGCAGCCAGGATACTTTTGTGCAGCTGCTGAAGAAGATCCGGGAAGTAACCCTGCAGGCTTATGAGCACCAGGTATACCCGTTTGATAAGCTGGTAAGCGAGCTGTCGCTGAACCGGGTAAAAGGACGTGCGCCTTTGTTTGATGTAAGGGTGGAGCTGAATGATATAACAGACATCCGTGCCGACTTTAAGGATGTGAACATTATAGCCACTGCGCCCACTTTGTACCTGAGCCATTATGATCTTACGTTCACCTTTGTGCTCACCAATGAGGGCATTACCTGCCAGGTGATCTATGCTACAGACCTCTTTAAAAAGGAAACCGCCACCCGTTTGTTATCAGATCTGTTATCAGTAATAGAGCAGGTAACTGCAAACCCGGGCATAGGCTTATCTGCCGTGCAGCTGCAGGGTAAGGAAAGCAACACGGAGACCATGCTGGCCACGTCTTTTGAATTTCAATAAGAAAGAATAGTAACCCTTATTACCATCACCCTAAAAAATAATTCCATGCTTCAACAAAACTATTCCAGGGCAGACCATGCTACCTGGGCCTACCTCATGGGCAGAGCTGACCAGTATTTAGGCCGGGTAAATAAAGAATACCTGGATGGATGGCAGCAGCTTCAGCTGCCTGAGAACCGCATTCCCTATTTCCATGAATTGAACGATAAGCTGGCGCCGCTCACCGGCTGGCAATACGCTGCCGCACCGGGCATAGTGTCAATGGAAGATTTTCTGATCGCTTTATCCCGCAAACAATTCCTATCCTCTGTAGATATCCGCCCGGAAGATGAGCTGGACTTCTGCAAGCTGCCTGATATTTTTCACGATGTTTTCGGTCATGCCGCTTTGCTGGCTAACCAGCCCTTCTGTGATTTCCTGGAGGCCCTGGGACGCTTAAGCGTGCAGTATGCCGGTAACGGGTACGTGATACAATACCTGGCTAATATTTACTGGTATACCGCGGAGGTTGGGCTGGTAATGGAAGGCAATGAGCTGAAATATTACGGCGGCTCCATTGTTTCTTCTATCAGTGAGATCAACACGGTTTATAGTGATCATACTGTCAAGCATCCCTTTGCTGTAAATAAAGTAGGCGCCACCTCATACGACAGTTATGCGGTGAACGACGTATACTTTGTAGTACCAAAGCTTTCCGCCCTGAACGACTGTTTGAATGATCTTGAACTTGCCTGCGCCAACCAGCTTGAAGCACAACGTAGCTAACTGTATATGAACGAAATGTTAACTGCCCCCATATCTGCAGCGCCTCCTGTAAATGAACAGTTCTGGCGCAGCCAGGAACAATTGCTTGCGGAAGAGTACCGGTTGCCGGCCTGTAAACCAGCTGGTGCTTCAAACGGCATAGGTACTGTTACAGTACGCCCGGATGATGCAGACCTCCGCATGATATACAAAATATCCAGGGGCGCTGATCCGGAAGTATTTATCTTATTATTATCTGCTTTATACCAGCTGCTGTACCGCTACAACGGGAACACCGGCATCAGCATACATACACCGGCATTTTTACCGGAAACCTATGAAAATGCAATGATACCGCTGGTAGCTGCTCCCTTGCCGGCAGATACGGTAAAGGAATGGATCATGAAGGTAAATATGCTGGTAACAAGCAGTATGCGTTTCCGTTACCACCTGGGCGCTGAGGAGCACCAGGCAGGCAAAGGCAAGCTGGGCACGAACGTTTTATTCCGTTATGATGCTTTACAGGCGCCCGTTCCCGCTGATGAAGCTTATGATCTTGTAGTGAATGTGGAAAAAGGAGCGCATGCAGATCTAACCGGCCTGACTATACGTTTACAATACAACGGCAGCTGCTTTGAAGATTGGTTTGTAACACAGCTGGCAGCGCATTACTGTAAAATACTTAGCGCCTTTCAGCAACCGGGCCAAACCTGGCAGCAGGTGAAATTATTGCCGGCGCAGGAAGAAGAAAAGCTGCTGTTCACCTTTAACGATAACAGCCGCACTTTTGCCGCCGGTAACAATATTATCACCTTATTCAGGCAGCAGGCAGTTTTGCGCCCCTCAGCGCTGGCAGTAAAAGACAATGAGCGCCGGATAACTTATGCTGAGCTGGATGCGTATTCGGATAAGCTGGCCTATGCATTACAGCAGCAGCATGGCATAGGGCCACGGGATGTGGTAGCTGTTATGCTGGACCGCAGCTGCTGGATGCCGGTAGCCATAATGGGTATTTTAAAGGCAGGTGCAGCATACCTGCCCGTAGATCCTGCGTATCCGCCTGAGCGTATAAATTATATGTTATCCAATGCCGGTGCGCGCCTGCTGGTATTACAAACAGCTTACCTGTTTGCGGTGCCTGATTTTGCCGGCAGCCTGCTGGCGCTGGATGCGGAGCTGGACGGATATGCCTTGCCGTCAGAGCCTTTGAACGTAAACACCGGTTCTGCAGATCCTGCATATATTATTTACACTTCCGGCTCTACCGGCTTGCCCAAGGGTGTGATCGTATCACATGGGGCATTAATGAACACGGAGAGCTGGCGGAAAGAATACTATGGTTTCGATGAAAATTTCCTGACACTGCAGATCGCATCTTTTTCTTTTGACAGTGCGGTGAACGATATTTTCTCCATGCTCTTATGGGGCGGAGGGCTGATCATCCTGAATGAGCAGGAAAGGATAGATGTAAGCAGGATCCGCTATTACCTGGAAAATGATCCGGTTACCAACTTCAATATCGTTCCCAGCATGTACCGGAATATTATTGATGACCTGCATGCGGAAAAGATCAGCCTGCGCATGGTGACCCTTGCGGGTGAGCAGCTCACAGAAGACCTGATGCTGGCGCATTTCAGTAAATTTCCCCAGGTGCGCATCATCAATGAATACGGGCCTGCCGAAAATGCGATCTGTTCTACAGCCTGTACTATTGTGCATAAAGATGCGCTGGATTATTCTATTGGCAAGCCGATAAATAATGTGCAGGTGTATATACTGGGCAATGAACAGCAGCTTTTACCAATAGGGGTGGCCGGTGAAATAGTATTGGGTGGTAAAGGGCTGGCTGACGGTTATATTAACAATAAAACGTTAACGGACCAACGTTTTATTAACCATCCCTTTAATGCCGGTCAGAAAGTATATCTCACGGGAGATATGGGACGCTGGCTGCCGGATGGCAGCATTGAATTCCTGGGAAGGAAAGATCAGCAGGTAAAGATCCGCGGGTACCGTGTAGAACCAGACGAAGTAAGCCTGGCATTACGCCGGCATCCGGATGTAAAGGATGCAGCTGTAATTCCCTATGCACCCCTGGGCCAGGTAAAGGAGCTGCTGGCCTATATAACATTAACAGATCCGGCTGTGCCGCCGGCTGTTACCGGATTGAAAACATTCCTGGGCAAACACCTGCCTGCTTATATGACACCGGCGCGGTTTATTGTGCTGAAAGAGATCCCCCTGTCAGTAAATGGTAAGCTGGATAAAAAGGCATTACCCTTACCGGAAGCTGCGGATGTGCTGCACAGCGGCAGCGTGGCAGCGCCGGAAACAGGAATGGAAACCCTGCTGGCAGATATATGGAAAGAGGTGCTGAACAGAACAGATATCAGCATCTTCGATGACTTTTTCGTAGCCGGCGGAGACTCTATAAAAGCTATCAAGATCGTCTCTAAAGTATATGCGGCCGGGTACAAGCTGGAGATCAAAGATCTGTTTGATCATCCTGTATTAAAAGACCTGGCCGGGATCCTGCAGCCGCTGTCCCCCACAGAAGTGGTACAGGAACATGAAGGCGCAGGGGAGCAGGATGCTCTTTATCAGCCAGAGGAACAACCGGAAGCAATACGTGAAATGCCTGGTGTACAGGGCGTTTTCCGGCTTGCACCCATGCAGGAAGGCATGTTCTTTCATTCATTGTTTAACCCTGCTTCCCCCGCCTATTTTGAACAGGTATCGTACCGGCTGCACGGCAACCTGCAGGCAGACCTCGTACGTCAGAGCCTGGATATTTTATTCCAGCGGCATGAGGCCCTGCGCACCATTTTCGTTTACGAAGGATTACCGCAGCCACGGCAGGTATTGCTGAAAGAGGTACGCGCTTCGCTGCATATGGAAGATCTCAGCGGCTTTGCAGACCGGGAGCAGCGGCTGGCAGCTTTTTGTAAAGCAGATATCAGCCGGTCTTTTGATCTTACAAAAGGGCCGCTGATGCGTGTAGCTATTATCAGGATGGATGCCGGAGAGTATGCATTTATCTGGAGCCACCATCATATTATTATGGATGGATGGTGTATGGGCTTGCTGGTGGCTGAATACGGAGAGATCTATAACAGTCTGCTGCAAAGCCGCCCTGCATTATTAGCTACGCCCTATGCCTACAGCGGTTACCTGCAATGGCTGGAAAGGCAGGATCGCAAAACATCATTGGAGTTCTGGCGGCAATACCTGCAGGGGTATAATGTAAGGTCCGGTATTCCCCGCCGCGCCGCTGCGTTACATAAATACAGTGCAGCGCAGGTAAGCCGGCTCATAGGATATCATGAAACCAGCGGGCTGCAGCAGCTGGCAGCTGCCAGCCGTGTAACCTTAAACATTATTTTCCAGGCGCTCTGGAGCGCAGTGCTTTCAAAATATAGCGGTTGTAATGAGGTGGTGTTTGGCGCAGTAGTATCCGGCAGGCCGGCCATGGTGAAAGGGGTAGCTGAAATGATCGGCCTTTTCATAAATACCATACCGGTAAGGGCTGGTATACGCCCAGGCTGCACCTTCCGTGAGCTGTTTAAGGAGCTGCAGCAGGAAGCTATCCTGGCAGAACCGCACCATTACCTATCTCTGGCAGATGTGCAGCAGCAAAGCAGCCTCCGGCAGGAACTGCTGGATCATATTTTTATATTCCAGAACCTGCCTGCAGAAACAGCCATCGGCAATAACATGCAGGAGCAGGAAGATGACGGTATAACTATTTCGGATATACGCTCCTTTGAACAAACGAGCTACGATCTGAATGTGGTGATATACCCTGCAGCAGAGATCCAGGTTTGTTTTAACTATAATCAGGAAGTATATGATGATGGCTTAATAGCCACACTCGCAGATACCTTTCTGTATTGCCTGCAGCAGGTGCTTGCAGCCCCTGATACTGATGTACAGGAGCTGCAGCTGATGCCGTCGGTAGCCGCGCATGCCTTGTTACGCACCGGTGAGCAGGCAGCCCCCTTTGCAGCAGCACAGTGCCTGCAGGAGCAGTTGAGCATTATTGCACAGCAATACCCGCAACGGGTGGCTATTGTGCAGGGAAATGAAAGTATCACCTACGGCGAGCTGGAAGCCCGTGCTAACCGGCTGGCCCACCTGCTGCGCCGTGATTATGGCGTAACACCCAACACGCCGGTAGGCTTGCAGGGCTTGCGCAGCCCGGGTTTGCTGGCAGGCTTATGGGCCATTCTGAAAGCCGGCGGCGCTTATGTGCCGGTAGATCCGGCTTACCCCGCTGCCCGCCGCCAGTACCTGCTAGCAGACAGTGGTATGCAGGTATTACTGTCAGATGAAGCAGTGGCTGACCTGCCAAACGGTATTATCCGCGTGGCATTGGATGCTGCAGAGCATTTAGCCTTACCGGCTACAGCGCCGGATTTAATTAACAGCGCATCAGACCTGGCTTATATACTTTATACTTCGGGCACTACCGGCCAGCCCAAGGGCGTGCGCATTACACACCGCAATGTGCAGCACCTGGCGGCCTGGCTGTCAGCCACTATTTACCGGCAGCATGACCGGCCTTTGACTGCTATGCTTACGGCTTCGCTGAACTTTGATGCCTCTGTACAGCAGCTGTTTGCGCCCTTGTTTAACGGCGGTACGCTGGTGCTGCTGAAGGAGGAAGAGCGGCGCGACCCGGCAGCGTATATACGTAGTTTAATTGCTCATAAGGTAGACGTGCTGGATATAACCCCTTCTTATCTGCAGGCAGTGTTACAGGCTGCCGCAGCAGCAGGGGAGCAGCTGCCGGTGTTATACACGCTGGTGGGTGGGGAAGCGCTTAACAGTACGCTGATCCGCCAGTACTATCAACACACAAACGGCAGCACGCTGCTGAACGTATATGGCATTACAGAATGTACGGTTAACTCAGCCTGTTACCGCTGCACCGGTATGGAAACAGGAATGGCGCCATTGGGCAATCCCTTAACCAACACCCGTATTTATATTTTAGATCAGCAGCAACAACCGGTACCGCGTGGCGTAACCGGTGAGCTATACATAGGTGGCGCCGGTGTAGGTGCCGGTTATCATGGCAGTGCGGCAGCAAAACAGAACAGCCGTTTTGTGGCAGACCTGCTGGATGCTAACCAGCACATGTACCGCACGGGCGACCTGGGTTACCTGGACATGGATAACCGGCTGGTATATGCCGGCCGCAATGATGAGCAGGTAAAGATCCGCGGTTACCGTATAGAACCGGCAGAGCTGGAACAAACCGCCCTGCAATACCCAGGCGTAAAAGGCTGCACGGTACAGGTGCACCGGGATGCGAACGGCGAAGCTTCGCTGGTATTATACGTTGTGTATAATGAAACAGCCGATGAAGCAGGCTTACGCAGCTACCTGCGGCAGCAGCTGCCGGTTTGGATGGAGCCGGGTTATATTATTCCGCTTACCGGCATTCCATTAACAGCACATGGCAAGGTAAACCGCCAGGCGCTGCCTGATCCGGTAGCAGCCTTACAGCAGCAGGTATATGAAGCCCCGGCCACAGCACTGGAAGCGCAGCTGCAGCAGATCTGGCAGGAGGTGCTGGGTATTTCCCGTGTAGGCGTAACAGATAACTTCTTTGAGCTGGGCGGGCATTCCCTGAAAGCCATACAGGTATTATCGCGGGTACGCACTATTATGCAGCTGTCTGTTGAGCTGTCTGTTCTGTTTACTTTCCCCGATATAAGGCGGCTGGCCGCTGCGCTGAACAGCGCCGCATCACAGCCGGTACCACCGGTGCTGCCGGTAGCGCCGGCAGCGTTTTATGACGTATCTGCCAGCCAGCAAACACTGTGGCTTTCAGCACAGCTGCAACGTTCTGCCGCAGTGTACAACATTCCGGGTGCTTACATGCTGCATGGAAAGCTGGATACAACCGCGCTGGAACAGGCTTTCCGCGCTTTAATACAGCGGCATGAAATATTAAGAACGGTGTTTCCCTTAATAGATGGCCGCATTCGCCAGCAGGTGATACCCGCAGCAGATCATCATTATCACATGCCGCTGATAGACCTGCAGGCGGCAACGGAGCAGGAGGCGCAGGTGAAGCATTGGGCTAACCAGGCAGCCTCCCTGGAAATGGATATTGAAAAAGGCCCCTTGTTACATACCACTTTACTCCGCCTCTCCGCAGAAAAGCACCTGTTGCTATTTACCATGCATCACCTGGTGGCAGACGGGTGGTCAATGGAAGTGATCATACATGATCTGCTGGCTTATTATCATGCCTTCACCAATAACCTGCCGGAGCCATTGCAGCCATTAAAAGTGCAATACAAGGATTTTGCAGCCTGGCAGAACCAGCAACTGGAAGGAGATGCTTATGAAATGCACCTGCAATACTGGAAGAACCAGTTTGCGGATACGCCACCGGTTTTAGAATTGCCGCTGGACAAACAGCCAAACAAGGATACGCCTGCCGCCGGAACGGATATTCCTTTCGCCATAAACGGCGCTACCCGTGCGGCATTGGAGCAATTATGCCGGGATAATGGTATAACTATGTACACGCTGCTGCTAAGCGCTTACCAGCTGCTGTTTGCAGCCATTACCAGGCAAACAGATCTTGTAGTAGCTACTCCTTTTGCCGGCAGAACACATCCTGACCTGGAACCGTTGGTAGGGCCTTTTATGAATACCTTACCAATAAGGATAAAACTGTTGCCGGAGGAAAAGATCTCCGCTTTGCTGCAACGCGTACAGCAACAGCTGCTGGAAGCATTTAAGCACGGCATGGTTACCCTGGAACGTTTTGCCGGCTTGCTCAATGGCCCGGACACAACGGGGCCGCACAATTTTTACCAGGTAGGTTTTACCTGGCAAAATACACAGCAGATAACCGGTAACAACGGGCCATATGGTTTTGAAGGCCTGGAAGTGGAGTTATACGATACAGACGATAAATATGTAAAAACTACCTGCTGGCTGCATGCCGCAGACCTGGGAGACCGCATTCAATGTTCGTTGTTATATAACCACGCATTATTACTGCCGGAAACTGCTGCAACCTTTACCCGCTTGTTTCTTTCCATACTGGAAATGATGATCGCTGCACCTGAGACAATAGCCACCCGGCTGCTGTCCGATCCTGCATTCGCTGTAAAAAGAAAGCCCATGTCAAAAAAGTTCTCAAAGGAAAACACCTTCAGCCAGTTTTTGCAAACAAAAACTACGGCAATACAGGTTACTGCGCCTGAGCTGGTAAAAATAACGCCGCTGGCTAACGGCCTGGGCTACCCGTTAATGATCACACCAACCGTTCCGGGCGTATCGCTGCTGCAGTGGCTGCAGCAGCATACAGGCGAAGTGCAGCAGCGCTTACAGGAAACAGGCGCTTTGCTGTTCCGTGATTTTGAGATCAATGGCCTGGCAGATTTTCACAGCTTTGCCGCAATTATCGGCGGGCCGCCAATGGATTATATGGATCAATCCTCGCCCAGAAGCCGCCTGGCAGATAAGGTGTATACTTCTACCGATCAGCCATCCAGCCAGCATATTAATATGCATAATGAGCTTTCTTACTCCCGCCACTGGCCATTGCAGATCATATTTCATTGCATGCAGCTGCAATGTACCGGTGGTGAAACGCCGATATGTGATAGCCGCCGCGTGCTGGCACAGCTGTCGCCCGCTACCCGCCGGCGTTTTGAGGAAAAAGGCATAATGTACTACCGCAACCTGCAGGAAGGTTTTGGCCTTTCCTGGCAGGATGTTTACCAGACAAATGACCCGGAAGCAGTAGCGGCCTATTGCCGTTTGCATAACATCCGTTTTTCCTGGAAAAGCGAACAGCAGCTGCAAACCTGGTGGGTGAAGCCGGCGATAGTAAAACACCCTGTTACCGGTGAGCCACTTTGGTTTAACCATGGTCTCTTCTTTAATGAAAGATCATTAGCGGGACATATACGTGAAGGGATCAGCGCAGAGGAATTGCCCTTTAATACCTTTTATGGAGATGGCAGCCCGATAGAACCTGAAGTGATAGAGGAGATCGCCAATGCATATGCAGCGGCCAAAGTAGTATTCCCCTGGAAAAAGGGCGATATACTTTTATTGGATAACATGCTGATGTCGCACGGTCGTAATCCTTATGATGGCGCGCGAAAAATCGTGGTTTCCATGAATACACCCTGTAGTGATGATATGTTACGCTAATTGTTATAATGTATGATGAACGGATATAACCTTTCTCCTTATCAACAACGTATATGGACTTTGCAGCAGCACGGTGTTACAATGGAGCACCAGCTGCAGCTGGCGTTGGCCGGCCCTTTCCGGCTGCAGCAGCTGAAGCAGGCTGTAGCAGCAGTGGTAGAGCGGCATGAAATGCTGAGGGCATCTTTTGTGAAGGTACCTGGCCTGCTTTATCCGTTGCAGGTGATTAATGAAGCGCACAGCGGCGCCTTGTGGCATGAGGCCGCAATACAGCTTGTGAGCCAGGATGAAATACGTATAACCCATCCATACGACTGGAACCGTACCTGCTTGCTGGATGTTATGGCGGTAAATATAAACGCTGAAGAAAGCTTGCTGGTGCTGCGTTTACCGGCGCTTTGCACAGATGGGGATGCGTTGATGAACATTGCCGCTGAAGTAAGCGCTTTATACTATGCAGATAACAGTCAGCAGGAGCTGCCTCCCTCATTTATGCAGTTTGCAGCCTGGCACCAGGAAATGCTGCAGGCAGATGATGTTATTGCCGCAATACCTTATCCCGGTCCTTCGGCATTGCCATTTCATACCTTGCCCTTACAGGAAACCATAACGGAATGGCAGCACCATAGCCGGTGGTTATCACCGGAGCTGAACAGGCAGCTGGCAGATGTTGCGGACAAACAGGACCTTCCGTTAAGATCATTTTTCCTGGCCGCCTGGAAGCTGTGGTTATCCCAATACCAGCATGCAGGTGCACGCATAGATATTGGAGTGTTAATATCCGGCCGTGCTACGGATGTGTTCAGGTATATCAGCGGCCCGCTGGGTGTTATATTGCCGGTATATGGTGAAGCTGATCATGGCAGCAGCATACAACAGGTATGGGACGAAATGGAAACAGCCATTACGCAGCTGGAAGAGGAAGCTTATTATACCGCCAGTCTGCCCCAGGGAAATGATGTTTCCTTTGCAATAGGCTTTGAGTATTATAATGCCGGTGCATGTAAAGTGAACCGGCTGTTCACCGCTTATGAAAAGTTTGCGCTGAAGCTGTTATGCCTGGAACGGCAGGGACAATGGCAGTTACAGCTAAGCTGTGATAAACGCCTTTTCTCTGACCAGGAGATTGCCTTTATGCAGAAAAGCTTTATGGCTTTCGTTTCCAACGCAGTTGCACAATTGCACGCGCCTGCAAATACATTCTTACAGGCATCTGCGCTGGAAGAGCATTTTCTGCTGAATGAATTTAACGGCAAAACGGTTAACTGGCCGGCAACAAACGTTGCGAAATGTTTTGAGGCACAGGCAGCGCGCTGGCCGCAACGCGCAGCCCTTTCAGATGATAAGGCAACCATCAGCTACCGGGAGCTGAATACGCAGGTGAACCAGCTGGCACACTGGCTTATACAGCAGTATGCCATACAGCCGGGTAACATTGTGGCTGTAAGAATGGAGCGCTCACCCATGCTGATCACCGCGCTGCTGGCTGTTATAAAAACAGGCGCCGCATTTCTGCCGGTAGATGTAACTACACCTGCAGAGAGGCTGGAATTTATGCTGAAGGACAGTGAGGCTGCATTGCTGATCACAGATGCAGCGATGCCTTTATCCATCCCCGTTCCGCAATGTACGCCTGCACAGGAGCAGTGGAACCTTTGTTCCCCGGCTGATCTTAAAGTGCAAACGGCGGCTGATCCGCTGTTATACGTGATCTACACCTCGGGTTCCACCGGAGTGCCTAAAGGCGTAAAAATACACCAGCACTCTTTCTTAAATTATATTAACTGGTTTGTTAACGCACATGATATTACGGAGAACGATAGCACTGCTTTGTTCTCGTCCGTAGCTTTTGATCTTTGTTATACAGCCTTGTGGTCCGCGTTATTAACCGGCGCCCGGCTGTACCTGTATCAGCCGCAGGTGTATATGGATGCAGATCAGCTGCTGCAGGATCTTTTAGCGCAGCAGGTTACCTATATCAAGCTTACGCCTACCCATCTGCACATGCTTTGTATTGCCATGGAGCATTTGCAGGCGCCCGCTGCTCCGGCATTACGGCTGGTCATTTGTGGAGGAGAGGCTATACAGCCGGCAGACCTTGAAAAGTGTTACCGGCTTAATGAAAAAATGGTATTGGTTAACCATTACGGACCAACGGAGACTACTATTGGCGCTATAGCGCATACAATACTCCCGGAAGATTTTTCCCGTTTCCGTGCCTGCCCTGTTATTGGCAAGCCTGTCTGGAATAACCGTGTGTACATACTGGATGAGGATAACCACCTGCTGCCGGTTGGTGTGGCAGGGGAAATTTGTATAGCCGGCAGCGGCGTGGCGGCCGGTTACCTGAACCGGGATCTGCTGACAGCAGAAAAATTTATACAGCTGCCTTTTGATAAAAACCGTTTGTATAAAACCGGCGACCTGGGTAAATGGACCGCAGACGGTGACATTATTTTCCTGGGCCGTAAAGATGAGCAGGTGAAGATCCGCGGCTACCGCGTGGAACTGGCGGAGATAAGCCATTGCCTGCGCGGTTTTGAGCCGATAACAGATGCTGCGGTAGTGATGCAGAACATAAACGGGGAGCCTGCACCGGTAGCTTATTATACAGCAGCAGCACCGGTAGGGGAGCCGCAGTTAAAAGCTTACCTGGAAAGCAGACTGCCGGAATATATGCTGCCGGCCGCTTATATACAGCTGCCTGCATTATTGGTAACGCCCAACGGTAAGCTGGATAAAAAATCATTGCCGCCTGCAGGGCAGCTTGCAACCGTGCAGGCAATGGAATATGCAATGCCTGAAACGCCGGTGGAAGCTCAGCTGGCAGCCATCTGGGCAGATCTGCTTCAGCGTGAAAGAATGGATGTGAATGAAAGTTTTTTCGCAGCAGGCGGCCACTCCCTCAAGGCAGTACAGCTGATATCCCGCATCAGGGAAGCTTTCCGGGTAAAGATCTCTCTACGGGATCTGTTTAATCATCCCAGCATACGTTCACTGGCTGAAAGAATAACCGTTTCTGAAGAAGCGGACCTGGAAAATATTACACCCCTGGTGCCCGCAGCTGGTTATGACCTGTCCCATGCGCAAAAAGGCATCTGGATCCTTGACCAGCTGGGCGACGGCATGTTTGCATTTAACATGCCCGCCGTATTCAGCATAAGTGGTTCCCTGCAGGTACAGCACCTGCAGGAAGCATTTACCCGGCTGGTACAGCGGCATGAAATACTCCGCACTACTTTTACTGGCGCAAACGGACATCCGCAGCAGCAGGTGCGTGATGCGGCGGAAACTGATACCCGGATCGTTTTTAATGATCTCCGCAAAAGCGCCGATAAAGAAGAAAGGATCCGGCAGCTTACTGCGCAAACCGTAGGTCATTTGTTTGATCTTGACCAGGGCCCGCTGATCTGCGCACGGCTGATACAAACTGACGATGAGCATTTCATATTTATTATAAACCTGCATCACATCATTGCAGATGCCTGGTCGTTTGAGATCATCATGCAGGAGCTGTCGCTGTTCTATGAATCCTGCACAACCGGTGTACCGCCTGCATTGCAGCCGCTGCATATCCACTACAAGGATTATGCGGCCTGGGCCAACCGCCAGCTGGCTGGTGAGCGCCTGGCCCTTCATCAGCAGTTTTGGATCAACCAGTTCAGCGACGGTATCCCTGTGCTGGATCTGCCACTTGATTTTCCCCGCCCGGCAACCAGGTCATATGCAGGGCATGCGGTAGGGTTTAAATTTGAGCAGACAGAAGCTGCCGCCCTGCGGGAAATGACCGCCACCTACGATGTAACTTTGTACATGCTGTTCATGGCGCTGGTGAATATGCAGCTGTACCTGCATACCGGTAGTGAGGATATAGTTATCGGATCGCCCGTTTCCGGCCGCACAGCTAAAGAGCTGGAAGCGCAGATCGGCATGTACCTGAATAACCTGCCGGTAAGAACTGCTTTCAGGGCAACGGCTCCTTTTACTATGCTGTTAAAGCAGGTGAAAAAAAGCTGTATGAATGCCTTTGAGCATCAGGCATATCCTTTTGATCTTATTGTAGGTGATCTTAAATGCAGGCGCCAGCCGGGCCGTTCGCCCCTGTTTGATGTGGTGCTGGTAATGACCACGCGTAATGTAACGGCAGGCACGCCTTTATTGCACAATATGGGGCTGCAGCGTATGGATACCGCGGTGCCTAACGGCAGCACCACAGACCTCCGCTTTTATTTCCGCGAAGAAGGCGAACAGCTTTCCTGCGGGATTGAATATAATACTGATCTTTTTGCAACAGATACCATGCACCGCTTTTTAGGCGCATTCCGGCAAACCATCAGCGTTGTGCTGGAGAATCATGAAGTACTGCCAGCCAGCCTCCGGATGGCAAATTCCACCATTTTCTGAACCAATAAAGTTTACCTGATGTACCCTGAACAAAATTATCTCCTTTACACGGAAGAAGACCACCGTACCTGGACAACACTGTTTGAAAGGCAGAGCAGCACAATACTGCGTATAGCCGCTACCGAATTCCAGAAAGGATTTAAACAGCTGTCACTGGCGCCGGACCGTGTAGCCAACATGGAAATGGTGAATAATATGCTGTATCCCGCTACCGGCTGGAAAGTTATACCTGTGGAAGGCCTGGTGCCCAACCGGGATTTTTTCACTATGCTGATCAATAAGCAGTTCCCGGTAACGGTGCATATGCGTAAACCGCATGAAATTGATTTTGCAGAGCTGCCGGACATTTTCCACGATGTATACGGGCATGTACCCATGCTGATGAACAGCCTGTTCTGCGAGTTTATGGCCAACTACAGCAGCATTGCCATTAACTATGCAGAGAATGATGACATTGTGAACTATTTCGGCCGCTTATACTGGTTTACCCTGGAAATGGGGCTGATCCGGGAAAACGATATCCTTAAACCCTATGGTGGCGCCATTCTTACTTCATCCGGTGAAGTAAAGAATATTGATGACAGCCGCATACCCAAACACGCGTTTAATCTGCAACAGATCATATCCACACCATATGACAACCTGAAGATCCAGCAGGAGTACTTCTACATAGATTCCTTTTACCAGCTGTTTGACAGCCTTAAAGACATGCGGCGGCTGGCAGACAGCCTGGCGGTAAAAAGCCACGTATGATCATCAACGAAATTTTTCAACGGGAATAAAAAAATTAATACATGGATAAGAAAGTCATTTTATATGCTGACTGGCAAAGCACCTTTGCTAAAAAAGACCCCTCACTTGCAAAACCTGCCCCTTTCTGTCTGCAGCAATGCACTACAGACCCCCTGCAGCAAAAAGAAAAGATACACGCCCGGTTCCCAATAAGCAGCCGCGCAAAGCAATTATTAGTGGACGGCACTGAAAGCAAACGCAAGCTGGACATTTTTGTGTTGTTGATGACATCTTTCGGGATCCTGTTTTCCAGGTATATGGATACGGACGAAGTGCTGGTATATACCCCCGCGCTAAAAGGAAAAGACGGGGAGCAGCCTGCTGTACAGGAAGTGCCGGTGCTGATGCTTATTAATAAGGACAGCTATTTCAGAACACAGCTGAATCATACAGGCGACACCATCTTTGGCACCTATGTAACGCTGAATGATATACTGCCAGTACCGGAAGAACGTTTGTCGAACTGTTTGTTCATGATGGATGGGGTGCATGATGCGCCCGGGGATGAGCAGTTACAGCAATACGATGTGGTTGTGAAAATAAATGTACCGGATGATGAGGACTGGAACATTGAGGTTACTTATGCCAAAGCCCTGTTCCTGGATTCGTTCATCACAGGAATGGAAAACCATCTGCATAATGTACTGTATTACCTGGATGCGCTGGTAACGCCGGTGGGTACCATGAACATATTAACCGGTGAGGAGCAGGAGCTGCTGCTTAACACTTATAATCAGTCTTTTATGCCTTTGCCTGCCGCGGAAACCGTGGTGTCTGTTTTTATGCAGCAGGCGGCTGCTTATCCCGGGCACATTGCGTTGCAGGATGAGAGCGGAACGATAACATATCATGAGCTGGATGAAAAAAGCACACAGCTGGCCCTTCACCTGGAAAAAGCTATGCAGGTGAAAAAAGGTATGCGCGTAGGCGTAATGCTGGAAAAATCAGCGGCCACCGTGGTAGCGCTGCTTGCTGTTATGAAGGCGGGCGCCGTGTATGTGCCTGTTGATCCCACACTGCCTCAGGGCCGTATAGCGTACATGCTGGAAAATGCCGGCATCCGGCAGCTCATTACCGCATCTTCCTTCCTGTTTAAAATAGAGCATTTTGACGGGGATGTTTTTGCCATAGACCTGCAGGAGCCTGCTGTTGAGAAAGCGGCGAAGCTTACGCAGCTGCCCGCTGCTACCGATGCCGCTTACATTATTTATACCTCCGGTTCTACCGGGCAGCCCAAGGGTGTTATACTGCAGCATGAGGGATTGCTGAATACCGCATGGCACCACGTACAGGAGCTGGGCATGTTGCCGGAAGATAACTATCTGCAGTTCATGTCATCTTCCTTTGACGGCTCCCTGCTGGATATTTTTACCACGCTCTTATCCGGCGCCACCCTGGTTATACCTGCAGCAGCAGACATTAACGATACTGCAAGGTTCTTACAGCTGCTGGAACAAAAGCAGGTGACCATATTTACAATAACACCGTCCTATTTATCCGCTTTAAACAAGGCTCCCATGCCGGGTGTACGCACCATAATTTCGGCAGGCGAGCCGGCTGTGGTGGAAGATGCCTTGTATTACGGGGCTGAAAAGAGCTTCTATAACGGTTACGGACCATCGGAGATAACCGTAAATGCCACCCTGTATAAAGCAGATGCAGCACAGATGGGGAATACTGTTCCCATCGGCCGCCCGTCTGTAAACAAGCAGATCTACCTGGTGGATGCAGAGATGCGGCTGCTGCCCCCCGGGTTCGCCGGCGAGATCTGCATAGGCGGAACCGGGCTGGCAGCCGGTTACCTGGGCGATGAAGCGCTTACGCATCAGAAGTTTGTAGCCTCTCCCTTTGCATCAGGTGGCAGGTTATACCGCACCGGTGATAACGGCCGCTGGCTGCCGGACGGTAATATTGTTTTCATGGGCCGCAGAGATGAGCAGCTAAAGCTAAACGGTTACCGGATAGACCCAGGGGAGATAACTACCGTGCTGCGTGCCTATCCAGGCATTGCAGATGCAAAAGCATTTATTGGTACAGGCGCAAACCTTGGCAACGTGCTGGCAGCCTGTTATGTAAAGGATGCAAATGATACCGCAGTGGTGGAAGAGGCTGCGCTGAGGGCTTACGTGGCCGGTAAGCTGCCCGTTTACATGCAGCCATCGCTGTTATTGCCGGTAGCTTATTTCCCGGTAACAGCAAACGGCAAGCTGGATAAGCAGCAGTTATTGGAGATGGCGGTGGCCGGCAAAATACTGCCGCAGGCTGAAGCAGCGCCGCTTACACCTATGGAGCAGATCCTGGGCGATATATGGTGCGAAGTGTTAGGCTGCAAAAACCTGACAAAAGATGATGACTTTTTTCACCTGGGAGGCGATTCCATCAAATCTATACAGATAGTTTCCAGGCTGTTGAAAGCCGGCTATAAGCTGGATGTAAAACAGCTTTTTGATAAACCTGTGCTGGCAGAAGCCGCATTGCTCATGGTACCTGCCGTGAAGATGGCCGATCAGTCGGAGGTAACAGGTGAGGTGCCTTTTATGCCTATACACCAGGAAGTATTTCTGGCAGACGAAACGGATCAGCATCACTACAACCAGGCTATGATGCTGTTCTCTGAAGACGGTTTTGACCAGGAAGGTGTTCGCCAGGTATTTGAAAAGATCATGGAGCACCACGATGCCTTGCGTATAGTAATGGATAGGGAAGAAGGCCGGCTTAGACTGATCAACAAAGACACCAGCCTTAAACCACTAATCCGTTTCTTTGAGCCGGACCTGGCATCTGACGCAGCGGTATTTATTGAAACACAGGCTGCGCTTATACAAACCAGCATTGACCTGGAACAGGGGCCGCTGCTGCAGGTGGCGGTGTTCCATACACCGGATGGTGATTACCTTTTACTGGTAGTGCATCACCTGGTGGTAGACAGTATCTCCATGCGCATTCTGCTGGAAGATCTTGAAAAGCTGTATGCACAATGGAAAAGCGGCCAGCAGCTGGTATTGCCGCCTAAAACCGATTCCTTTAAACGCTGGGCAGAGGAATTAACCGCCTACGCCAATAGCCGGCTGCTGCTGAAAGAGCGTAACTATTGGGCTGGTGTAATGCAGGAAGATGTAGTGCCCATTAAAAGGGATATGGCCGGTGTGCTGGATAATATGCCGGCAGATGCGGAGAGGATCGGCTGCGCATTGGACCAGGAAGATACGGCTGCGCTGGTAAGCAGCGGTTACCGGGTGTTAAATGCAGAAATGAATGACATATTGCTGGCTGCATTAATGCTGGCGGTAAAGCAAACCTTCGGCATCAATGCAGCATACATCGCGCTGGAAGGGCATGGCAGGGAAGAAGTGCTGGACAATATAAATGTAAGCCGCACAGTGGGATGGTTTACAACAACCTACCCCTTATTGCTGGACATTACAACACCGGCAGATATAACAGATGTGATCACCACGGTAAAAGAGCAACGCAAGAAAGTGCCTAACAACGGCATTGGCTATGGAGTGCTTAAATACCTGACGCCGCCGGAAAGCAAGCATGGTTACGTGTTTAACCAGCAGGCGCAGATAGGTTTTAATTACCTGGGCCAGTTTGATACCGATATTGATAATACCTCCTTTACCATACCCTCCGTAAGAATGGGAGAGGAGCAAAGCCGCAAACGTAAACGGCTGCACGACCTGGAAGTACGCGCGCAGGTGGCTAACAGGCACCTGCAGCTAACGGTGGAATTTAATAAGAAACACTTCCGCGGCGGTACCATCTTTTTACTGGCTTCGCAGTTTGAAGCCAATCTTAAACAGATAGCGGAATTCTGCCGTGAACAGGATACCAGCCGCCTTTCGCCGGTGGACCTTACTTACAAGAACCTTTCTATTGACGACCTGGATTCTATTTTCAGCTGATAACCCAATTGCATGCTAACAAGGGATAATATTGCCGATGTATACAGCCTGGCACCGATGCAGGAATCCATGTTCTTTGATTCCCTGCGCAACCCCGCCTCCAATACTTATTTTGAACAGCTGTCTTTCCGCCAGAATGGTGTGCTGGACATTACAAGCATAGAAGCGGCTTTTAACGTGCTGCTGGAAAGACATGATGTGCTGCGGGCTGTTTTTGTGCAGAAAACAACAGACCGTCCGCTGCAGGTGATCATGAAGGAGCGCAGGGTTCCCTTCTTTTTCAGGGATCTCCGTGGAGAAGCTGACCCCCAGGGCATTATAGACGCTTACCGTAAGCAGGATGAAGAAAAAGGCTTTCAGCTTGCCCAGGATGTATTGATGCGGGTTGCTGTGCTGCAGCTGGAAGATGAGCTGTATGAGCTGGTATGGACCTGGCATCATATCCTGATGGATGCCTGGTGCGTGCAGCAGCTGCAGCAGGAGTTCTTCCGGATCTATGCAGCCATTGTCAGCGGGCAGAAGATAGTGCTGCCGCCGGTAAAGCCCTACAAAAAATATATTGAATGGCTGAACACCCGTGATCTTGCTGCAGGCCGCCTGTTCTGGGAGGAATACCTGCAGGGTTATGAGGACCTGGCAAGCCTGCACCCGCTGCAGCGCCAAACCGGCGAGGGATATGGTATCCGCAAGGCAGACCTGTTGCTGGATGAAAAGCTTTCTGCTGATCTGAAAGCTTTGGCTGCTGCCTGCCGCGTTACTATCAGCACCCTATGCCAGGCTATCTGGGGAGTGCTGTTGAGCAAATACCATGGCAGCCCCGATGTGATCTTTGGATCCGTGGTATCAGGCCGCCCGCCTTCAGTAGAAGGTATTGAGACTATGATGGGGCTGTTCATTAACACCCTGCCGGTGCGCCTTCGTTATGAAGGAGCTGAAAGCTTTGCCACCCTCTTAAAAAGTATGCAGAAGAATGCGGTGAATGCAGAATCACATCATTACCTGTCACTTGCAGAGATCCAGGCAGCGTCCGCACAGCGGCAACCTTTGTTCGATCATATCCTGTTGTTCCAGAATTTTCCGGTAACAGGTATGACTGCGGATGCCGGCAGCGCACCTGCAGCTGCAGGGCCTTTACAGCTGCATAAGACCACCAGCTTCCAGCGTTTTTTCTACGATCTGAATATTTTCTTTTTTACAGGAGGCCCTGGCCTTTTTATAGAAATGAAGTTTAATGAGCAGGTATATGAGCCTGCATTTGCGGCGCAGGTGCTGCAGCATTTCCGTGTGCTGGCGCAGCAGGTAACAGCAAACCCGGATATGGCGGTAAAGGACCTGTTATTAACGGACCAGGATACACGGGAATTGCTAACGCGTTTTTCCGGCAGCAACAGCAGCGTGTCATATGCCTTTAGCGATTTGAAAGCCCTGCTGGAACACCAGGTAGCCGCTACACCCAACCTTATTGCAGTACATTGTAACGGCAGGGAGCTTAGCTACCGCGAATTACACCGCCAGGCTAATATGCTGGCTGGTTTAATGACAGGCAGGTATGGCATAGGAACCTCCGCTGTGGTAGCCATTATGATGCCCCGGTCTGAAATGCTGGTAGCTGCATTGCTGGCGGTTATAAAAACCGGCGCGGCCTTTTTACCCATAGATGCGGCCATGCCGGCTGCGCGTAAGCATTCCATTTTGCAGGAGGCGCAGGTTTCCCTGCTGATCATACCGGCCGGCGATATGCTGGAGGTTGTGGATTTTTACGGGGGGCCGGTACTCGCGCCGGACGTGGAAATGCCTTTGGAGCAGGAAGCATATAATAACCCCGCCATTGCTTTACAGCCGCAGGATCTGGCCTATGTACTGTATACATCCGGTTCAAGCGGCCAGCCTAAAGGAGTAGGTATTACGCATGGCAGCTTTAGCAACTATGTGCAATGGGCCAATAGTTATTACTTCAAAGAGGCGGCACGCGTGATTTTTCCCTTTTTTACCGCCTTATCTTTTGATCTGACGCTGACCAGCATTTTTACCACCCTTACCAACGGCGGCGCGCTGCATGTATATGAAAGCGATGATGTGCACCAGGTGCTGGACCATATTTTCAGGCATCCGCATATCAATACGGTGAAGCTAACCCCTGCGCATATTAGCCTGCTGCCTCACTTACAGGTGCCTGCTACTGGCATCACCCGCGCCATTGTAGGTGGTGAAGCGCTTACGGCCCTGCAGATAGATACGCTGAAGATGCTGAACAGCAGTATGCATGTTTATAACGAATACGGGCCTACGGAGGCAACTATAGGCTGTACGGTAAAAGAAGTAATGCCTGGTGAAAAGGTATCTGTTGGTTACCCGGTAGCCAATGCCGCAATATATATCCTGGATGAGAACAGGCAGCTGCAGGCGCCCGGTATAGCCGGTGAAATATTCATTGGCGGTAAGGTGTTGGCTGCCGGCTATTACCATAACGCAGGCCTGACGGAAGAAAAATTTGTTCCTTCCCCCTTTGACCCGGCCGCCCGCTTGTACCGCTCCGGTGATAAAGGCCGCTGGTGGCCCGATGGGCAGCTGGAATACCTGGGCCGCATAGACCAGCAGGTGAAGATCAGGGGCTACCGTGTAGAGCTGCAGGAAGTGGAGCATGCGGTGCTGCAGCATGAAGCCGTGCAGGCCGCAGTGGTGACGGATAAGCTGGAACAAAGCGGCAGCCGCAGCTTGCTGACCTTTATAGTATGGAAGCATAACCCGCAGCCGGCAGCATTGCGGAGACACCTGGAAACGGTGTTGCCATCGTATATGATTCCTTCCCGGCTGGTAGATCTAAGTGAGATCCCATTAACGGCAAATGGAAAGGTAAACCGGAAATTGCTGGCTGCTATGGAAAACAGCACGCCACAAACGCAGCAGGATGCGCCTGTTACAGCCACAGAAGCTGCACTGGCCGTCATCTGGAAAGATGTGCTGGGCCTGTCGGAAGTAGGCATCCGCCAGCGTTTTTATGAAACAGGCGGGCATTCGCTTACCGCCATACAGCTGATCGCGCGCATTTATAAGCAATTCCATGTGCAGCTGGACATCAGCACTATCTTTGAAGAAGACACAATAGAAAAACAAGCCGCCTGCATTGACGGAACAGCGCCTGCTGTTTATGAGCCGCTGGAAAAATTACCGGATGCTCCGTTCTATGAAACATCTTATGCGCAAAAAAGCATCTGGATCGCAGAGCGGCTGCTAAAAGATAAAACTGCTTACATCATTCCCCGGATCTTATTGCTGAAAGGCACGCTGGATGTAGCCGTTCTGCAGGAAGCATTCCGGCGCCTGCTGCAGCGTTATGAGATTCTCCGTACCACATTTGCGCTGCAGGGTGAAGAGCCTGTGCAATACGTGCACTCCGCTGACAGCTTTAACTGCAGTCTTGAATACCAGGTGGCTCACCCTTCATTATCATTGGAAGATGTGCTGGAAAGCCCTGTGGTAAAAGGTATGATGGCGCCGCTTGACCTGGAAAAAGGCCCGCTGATCAGGTGCCGGCTTATTTTGGTGCAGCCGGACCAGTACATTCTTTGCTGGGCTTTACATCATATTATTACAGATGGCCAGTCAATGGATAATCTGCTAACGGAGTTTACAGCTCTCTGCAACACCCTTGCTGCAGGCGGGGAGCCATTGTTACCGCCGGTTAACATCCAGTACCGCGATTATGCCGCCTGGCACAATGCCCAGCTGCAAACAAAAAAAGGAATGGCTGCCAGGGAATACTGGTTCAATAAATTCAGCGATCTGTCGCCCTCCGCGCTTTTTCCGTCAGGAGCACCGGCTGCACAGGCAGCCGGAAACACTGCCATGGTGAGCTGCAAAGTGCCACCAGCAATGTATCAGCGCCTGCAGGGTTTATGCAGTGAGCATAACTGCAGCATGTTTATGCCGCTGATGGCTGCTTTAAAGATCTTGTTGTATAAGCATAGCGGCTATACGGACCTAACGGTAGGTACGGTAGCAGCAGGCAGGGTGCATCCTGACCTTGAAAGCCAGCTGGGTGTATTTATGAATACATTAATGCTGCGTACCAGGCTGTTACCGGATAGCAGCATCAAAGAAAACCTGCTGCAGGTAAAAGATACCGTGCTGGAAGCTTTCCGCCATCAATTATTCCCTTATAGCCAGCTGGTACAGCATATCAGCCGCCGCCAGGGAGCAGGCCGGCAGCGTTTTTTCGATGTAATGCTCTCCTATCACAGAACACCCGGGCCGCAGCCGGCGGCCAATGGCGTACAGCCATTACAGGTAGCCGGTTATACGCTTGAAAAGAAAGCTATTACCTCAGATATAATATTGGATGTGGCAGATACCGGCGCCCAGCTGCATGCAGATATGATCTTCCACACGCACGCAATTGACAATGCCACTGCAGCGGGGTTATGCGATGGACTGCTGAAAGTATTAGCCGCTATTACAGAGCAGCAGTACGCAACGCTGGAACAGCTGCAAACCGGTATGGAAAAAGCAGGAACAACCACTGTAGTAACTGCACCGGAAGTATTCAATTTTGATTTCAATTACAAATAACATGGGCACAGCAACAATACATAATATAGCAGCCGTTTACCCGCAGGGTTATACCTTTACTGCCGCAGCACCGGTAAATGCCGGGGAAGCCGGTATGGCAGCGGAGACCTACAGTTATGAGCTGGGCTCCTCCCTGTCAGGAACGCTGCGCGACCTTGCAAATGATCATGAAACGGGGCTGTTTGTAATTTTCTGCGCGGCATTAGGCATGCTGCTGCGGAGGTATAGCTGGGATGAGACAGTAGTGGTTAATATCCCCTTCAGTGGCGCAGCAGCCGGCAATGGTCCTGTACAGGTGCCCCTGGTGCTTACCGGCAGCGCCGGCAGCAGCATGCGGGAGTGCATGGAACAGGCCCGGCAAAGCATGATAGACAGTTACAGGTATAACGGTGAATGGTCTTTGCCTGCATCCAATATTACAATAACGCTTGAAGGTACTTATGGTACGGCAGGGCCGCTAACGGGAATGCATGTATGCATTGTGAGGGACGGTAATGCCGGCTTCCGCATGAATATGCATTATCTGCCGTCCGTATTCTCCGCCGCCTTTGTTAGCCGTATGGCCGGGCATCTTGGCATTTTACTGCGTAATGTACCGGTGCCTTCCGTAAAAGCAGGCGCTGTTAACCTGTTAACAGCAGAAGAGGAGGCCTGGCTGCAGCAGCAGCAGCAAAATACGGCAAAGTCCTTCCTCCGGGATATCAGCATCCCTGAAGCCTTTGCAGCGCAGGTGAAAAATGCGCAGGCACATACCGCCCTTCTTTTTGAGAACCGCTGCCTCACTTATGAAGAGCTGAGCCGGGCCGCTGCACGGCTGGCATCGCAGATCCGGCAGCAGCATACGATACAGGAGAACGACATTATTGGCATTTACCTGCCCAAAAGTGAGGAATGGATCGTGGCCATGCTGGCAGTAATGTCATGCGGAGCTGCCTTCCTGCCCCTGGATCCCGCCAGCCCGGCTATGCGTACCACGCATATGATACAGGATGCAGGTGTTAAGCTGCTGATCACGCACACAGAGCTGCTGCTGAAAATGCCTGCCGGTGATACACCGGTGCTGGCCGTTGATATGCAGGCCGATGTAGCCATCGCAACAACGCTGCCTCCGGTGAGCGATGCAGCGCTGGCATACGTGATCTACACCTCCGGCTCCACCGGGGTGCCGCGGGGTGTAATGGTAACCCACCGCCAATGCCTGAATACGATCTTTGACCATATTGATCGGTTTAACATAACAGCAGGTGACCGCATACTGCAATTTGCAGCCATGTCATTTGATGTAGCCGTTTGTGAAATATTAATAGCGCTGCTTTCCGGCGCCACGCTGGTGCTGCCGCCGGAACGGCTGGTAAGCGAGCCGGAAAGCCTGGCTGCCTTTATGGAGGAAAAGAAGGTGAGCTTAGCTATGTTCACTCCATCTTATTATAAATTTTACAAACCGGCACAGCTAAAGACTTTGCGCGCCGTGATCACGGGTGGGGAAATGCCATCCCCGCATGATATACTGCAATCATTACCCTATTTCGACTATTATAACGCTTACGGTCCAACGGAGTGTGCTATCTGCGCTGCTATTTATAAGGCGGATGATAGTATAACGGCTGGCCGGCCAGTGCCTGTTGGCCGCCCCCTGGCAAATACCGCCATCTACCTGCTGGATCCAAAAGGGAAGCAGGTACCGGTGGGCTGTAAGGGAGAGATCTGTATTGCCGGTGAAGGTACCGCAGCCGGTTACCTGGCGCAGCCCGCATTAACCGCTGCACAATTTACAGCAGATCCTTTCCGCGCCGGCCGGCGCATGTATAAGACCGGCGACCTGGGTTATATGCAGGAAGACGGCAACATTGTTTTCATGGGAAGAGAAGACAGCCAGGTGAAGCTGAACGGGATGCGTATTTCACTGGAAGAAATTAACCGCGTAATAACAGCGCATCCTGCTGTAAAGGCCGCATACGCTTATCTGCAGCAGCCAGCCGATGCAGGTTCAAGGCTGGCCTGCGCCGTTTTGCCGGACGCAGAGGCGGCATACACGGTAAATAAGTTGCTAAAGATCCGGCAGGAGCAGCCGGACCTGTTCAATAAACGTTATCACCTGCCTAATGGCCTTACACTGTTTACGGTAAATAACAATGAAGCCGCCCTGTTATATAACGAGATCTTTGAGGAGCAGCTTTATTTCCGCCATGGTATTCAGCTGCAGCCGGGTGATGTAGTGATTGACGCAGGCGCCAACATTGGTATGTTCTCTCTGTTTGTAACCCATGCCTGTAAGGGCCTGCAGGTGTATGCATTTGAGCCCATACCCGATGTATATGATATGCTGGATGCCAATACACAGTTATATGAGCAGCAGATCAAAACATTTAACTGCGGCCTGTCTGATGAGGATAGCACCGTGGCTTTTCACTATTATCCGAACAACACCGCTTTATCAGGTATGTATGCGGATAGCAGCAAGGAAATGCTGGTACGGAACAGCATTACCGCTTCTTCTGCAGCAGAGGGCATTACACTGGCTACCGCGCAGCTGGATCAGCTGGTGAAGGAAAAAACCTATTCTTACCAGGTGCAATGCCCTGTAAAAAGGCTGTCCACTATTATAAAAGAGCAGCACTTACAGGAGATAGCACTATTGAAAATAGATGTGGAGCACAATGAAAGCCGCATATTAAATTCAATTGAGGATGAAGACTGGCCTAAGATCCGGCAGATTGTGATGGAGCTGCATGGTAATGAGGCAGAGCGCCGGCAAATGAAAGATATGCTGGCCGGCAAAGGGTTCTGTGTACAGGAAGTTTTCCCGGATGATCTGGATGCCATTCCCCTGACCATGATCTATTGCGTGCGTGAAAAGCATGCACAGCGCAGCGCGGGCACGCAGTTACCGCTTGCCGGCGGATATATTACAGACGCCGCGCAGCTGGCCGCAGACATCCGCAGGCATGCAGCCACCTATCTTTCACCGGTGTTTATTCCTGCCGACCTCTATTTCATAAGCCAGCTGCCCTTAACGGCTAATGGAAAAATAGACCAGGAGCAATTACGCATTTTGGAAAATGAATGGACGCAGGAAGCCGGCATCATACCACCCCGCAATGAAACAGAAGCAGCCCTGCTGGAGCTATGGCAGGAAGTATTGCAGATCCGGGAAATAGGCATAGCAGATAATTTCTTTGATAAAGGAGGAAATTCCTTACGTGTGATCCGCCTGCTGGATCTGCTGCAAAAACAATATCCCGGCCTGCTTTCCGCATCAGACCTGTTTGATATGCCCACTATTGAGCAGCAGGCTGCGGTAATTAATTCAAAGTACAGCGGTCATAGCCAAGAAAGTACCGCCACCCCCGAAGTTTTTACACTCTGATATTTTGTAACCCTGTTAACTGAGCGTTTATGGATATTGCAGTTATTGGTATGGCAGGCCGCTTCCCGGAAGCGGGTGATGTATATGCCTTTTATGAAAATCTGAAGAACGGAAGGGATAGCGTGCGGCCCTATTCCAGGACGCGCTTATTACGTACCACCGTTCCTGTTACAGATGATTATGAAATATTTGCTTTCCTGGAAGATATTGACCTGTTTGACCATGCTTTCTTTAACATATCTCGGGGTGAAGCTGAGAATATGGACCCGCACCAGCGCATTTTACTGGAAGTAGTGCAGGAGCTGCTGGATGACGCAGGCTATGGCGGCGGCATAAAAAATGCAGTAACCGGTGTTTTCCTGGCAGATGTGAACCTGGACTATAGCCGTCATGCAACTACCTACCATCCTACATTGCCCACCGGTAACCTGAACCCGGTACTAGCAGGCAGGGTAGCCCGCCACTTTGATTTCCGCGGTCCTGCGGTAATGGTGGATACAGCCTGCTCCTCCTCACTGGTAGCGCTGCACATGGCCTGTAATGCCATTGAGCTGGGCGATACGGATGTAGCGGTAGCCGGCGGTATTAACTTTAAGCTTTTTCCCACTAACCGGCAGCAGGTAGCTGACATAGGTATTCATGCGCCGGATGGAAAAGCCAAAACTTTTTCCGCCGATGCAAACGGCACCGGCAGCGGGGAAGCTGCAGCATGCGTGTTGTTGAAACCATTACAAAAAGCGCTGGCAGATGGCGATATTATTCACGCCGTTATAAAAGGCAGCGCACTAAACCAGGATGCAGCACTGGCCGGCAGCTTGTCGGCTCCCAGCAGCACAGCGCAGGCAGCCGTAATATGTAAGGCATGGAAAAAAGCAGGTATTGATCCGCTAACCGTTACTTTCATTGAAACACATGGTACCGGTACAAAACTGGGCGATCCTATTGAAGTGCAGGGTATTGATATGGCCTTCCGGCAGTTTACCGCTAAAAAGCAGCATTGCGCCATTGCTTCCGTAAAAACAAATGTAGGCCATACCAACAGCGCTGCCGGTATCACGGCCTTTATTAAAGCCGTATTATCTCTTAAATACAGCCAGCTATTCCCTTCCCTTCATTTCAGGGAACCTAACCCGCTGATTGATTTTGCAAACAGCGCAGCGTATGTGAATGACCGTCTGCAACCCTGGTTAACGGAAGGGGTAAAAAGGGCAGGGGTGAGCGCATTTGGCATATCAGGCACCAACTGCCATGCGGTGCTGGAAGAAGCGCCTGCCCGTACGGCTGCTGTACAGGAGCCGGTTACGCGCACCTTGTTATGGACGTTCAGCGGCAAAACCGCGGCCGCACTACGCCGTAATATTATAGCCTTTACAGAAGCGCTGCCTGCATTACCCGCACAATCGGCAGCAGATGCAGCCTATACTTTATATACCGGCAGGGGCCATCACGAATACCGCTGTGCCCTGCTGGCAGCCGATTACGAAGCACTGCTGCCACAGCTGGATGAAGTGCTGCAGGCAGCTGAACCTGCACCGCTTAAAAATCCTTACCAGCTGGTATTGCTTTTTTCCGGCGATAGCATACCGGATGCATACCTGATGGCTACTTTATCTGCCAGGTATCCCGCGTTTGGAAATGCGGTGGCCGCATGCAGGCACTACCAGCACCGTGAAAATATTCAGAGCAGCTTCCTGTTGTTTAGCTTTCAATATGCTTTTTACCAGCTGCTGAAAGCTGCCGGTATTAACAGCAGCCTGTTGATCGGGAATGGCGTAGGCGAAGTGGTAACAGCTGTTATCAGCGGCAAGATTACCCTGGAAGAAGGCGTGAAAAGATCTTTTGCCTATGAAACAGTGTACGGGCTAACGCCGGATGCAGGGAACCTGCAGCTGTTATTCAAAAAGCTGGATGGCAGGCAGGTATTGTTTGCAGAGATAGGCGGCAGGGGCAATATCACCGAAGCCCTGCGCACGCTGGCTGCACCCGGCCATGAGATCATAACATTGGGGCAGGATAACGGTAACGCATGGTTGTCTTACGCCCGTGTTTTATACCTGAAAGGGCATATGCCTGCATGGGAATACCTGGATACTGCGCCCTGTCACAGGATCACATTACCGGCTTACCGTTTTGAGCAGCAGCCCTGCTGGATCAGGGAAAATGAGCAGGCAGATCCTGCTGCCTGTTTGTATGCCCGGCAGTGGCAGCCGTTTGAGCCGCTGAGCGCTTCAACACTTTCTGTGGAAGGGCCTTTTCTGCTGATCACAGACAATGGCAGCTGGGGCAAACGTATGGTACGCATACTGGACACGCAACATATCGAATATATAATAGTGAGTAATGGTGAGTGGTTCCGCAAAACAGGCGAGCATAGCTACCAGCTGCGTCTAAACGAAGAAGACGATTACAGGCAGCTGGCAATGGAGCTTATGACCGGCGGCCGGCCGCTCAGGGGCATTATACATATGACCGCATGCGGTGTAACCGCCGCTGATGCAGCTGGGGTAGCAGATGCTGCCCTGCAGCCTCATATATCACTCCTGCGCGGGTTCCACACATTACTGCAGCGCAACCCCTGCAGCTACCTTGTTTTTACCAATGGCGCTGTGGAGGTGAATAATACAATGCCGCCTGCAAATCCCTTGCTGGCAGCAGTTTTTGGTTTGATGGCCACCATGCCGGAAGAATATCCTTTGCTGCATTTGAACTGCGTGGATACCGATCAGGCAACCATGGATGAATACCCCGCGCAGATCATTCGTACACTAACGGAACCTGCCGGAAAGGTCTTTATGGCATGGAGGAATGGCGCGGCTTTTACACCGGCCGTAGTACCGGTAAAAGTTGATGAGGCCACGCCTGCAGCCGCATTAAAAGCAGGCGGTATCTACCTGGTGGCCGGTGATGCCGGTTTACAGTCAATAGAACTATGCCGGATGTTGCAATCCATAAAAGGGAAGATCATTCTGCTGCACCGCCAGCCGCTGCCACCGCAGGATGAATGGAAGGCAGCCGGGCTGCATCCCGGTCATCCTGCTTACAAAGCAGTAAAGAACCTGAAAGAGCTAACAGTGCAGGGTGCAGATATTACCTGCATGCATTGGACTAACAGCACCGGTTACACGCCCCAGGCACTGCTGGAAATTATTACGGAGAAATACGGCCGGCCGGATACCGCTTTTGTATTGCCGCCGGTTTTCCCGGAAATGCTGTTAGCGCATTATGCGCCTGGCGCTTTCGGCCTGGCCTTCGCAAATGCGGTGCACGATATGCAGCTGTTGCTGGGAGCATTAAAAGGAAATGCCCGGCAGGTAGTGCTGTTCTCCGGTTACAGCGCGGTTATTGGTATGGCCGGGCAGGCCGCTACCGCAGCTTTTCACGCCAGCCTGGATGCGCTTTATGATCATGACGCAAATTTCATACATATCAGGTGGCCGGAATGGCGGCAAACCCTTGGCGGTATAAATGCCTGGCCTGCAAGTGCACAAACGCCTGCCTCATTACAGATCACAGCTGCCGAAGCGATGGCTATACTGGCTTTTATACTGCAGTATCCCCGGCCGCAGGTAATGGTTTCTGCAACAGATCCTGCTGCTGCAGCTGAGCATCCCTACTTCACGGTTGGTATAAGCGCCACGGAGCAGGTTATTACAACAGCTGTTCCCGCAGCAGCTCCTTCCGTTCCTGCGTCAGGCACTTTTGAAAGGGAAGGCTGGTCAGCCACACAGCTTACACTGGGCGCAATCTGGTATGAAGTATTAAAAACTACCACGCTGGGGCTGGATGATGATTTCTTTGACCTGGGCGGCCATTCACTGAGCGCCACCCGCGTGCTTAACCAGGTAGAGCAGCAGCTGCAGGTGAAAATGGAGTTTGATGATATGCTGGATAATGGTACGCTCCAGGAAATGGCGGATTACATTGATGCGCATCGCACCGCGCCCGTGCCGACAGCGCCGGTGGCCCCCACCTCCATAGGGCCTGCACCGCAAATGGAATATTATCCCTTATCGCATGCGCAGGCGCGGATGTGGGTGCTGGAGCAGATAGAGAAGGATTTTACAGCCTATAATATGTCCGCTGTATATGACCTGGACGGTGTGCTGGATCCTGCTGCCGTTGCAGCGGCATTTGGCAGCCTGGTGAGCCGGCATGAGATACTGCGTACAACCTTCCCCGTTATAAATGGTAAACCTGTGCAGCGGGTGCATAGCGCTGCTGCTTCACAGTTTGCCGTACAAATGGAAAATATCCTGTCCCTGGCGGAAAAGGAAAAACATATACGCCAGCGCTTGCTGAAGGATACACAAACCCCCTTTGACCTGGAGAATGGCCCATTGATCAGGGTTACCCTGATGCAGGTATCATTAGACCGCTGGACGCTTTTTCTGACCGTGCACCATATGCTGGCAGACGGCGCCTCACTGCAGATCCTGCTGCAGGAGTTTCAGTATTTCTATCAATGCAGCGCACAACAGGTTACACCGGCCCTGGAGCCGCTGCATCTGCAATACAAAGATTTTGCATGGTGGCAGCAAACGCAGCTGGATAAGGGTGGTATGGAAGCACACCGCAGCTATTGGATGCAGCAGTTTGCCGTGGGCCGGCCTTTGCTGCAAATACCCGGCAGCCATGAGCGCCCTGCTTACAGAACTTATACAGCAGCGCGTTTACCTCAGTATATCGACAGCCGGATCATGGCCTTCCTGAAAGTTTTATCCGGTGAGGCAGATGCTACCCTTTATATGACCATGCTGGCCGCTGTAAAATTTGTTTTAGGATATTATGGCAAAACAACCGCTGTTATAATAGGTACACCCGTTTCCGGCAGGGAGCATGCGGTGCTGGAAAACCAGGTAGGCCTTTACCTCAACACCATTCCGGTATTGTCCCGCTTTCAGCCGGAAATGTCTTTTACCGCCTGGCTGCTGCAGGTAAGGGAGAATGTACTACAGGCATTCAGGCACCAGGCATATCCTTTTGATATGCTGGTAAATGACCTGAAGCTGCCGCATGATCCCGCACGTAATACCCTGTTCGATGCAGGTTTCACCTATAACAACTTCAGTATGGCGGCGGAAGCGGATGCAGCTGCTGCACCGGAGCATAACCTCAAAGTGAGCAGCAGAGCGCAGGGCTTTCCTACGGTGAAGGCCGACCTCTGGTTTCATATCGGCGAAGGCGAGGCTGGCCTCAGCATTCAGCTGGATTACAACATTGCGTTGTTTGACAGCCCGCTGATGGAAAAGCTGCTCGAAGACTACAGCTATATTCTGCAAACAATAGCTACATCCCCGGCTTCCACGTTAAATGAGCTAAGCGGTTTGCTGGACGCGCGCCACCGCCAGTCTGCACAGCAAAAGCAGCAGGAGGCCCGCAACCGCAACAGCGAATTATTCAATAAGATCAAATGATCATTTCCTCAACTGATTGATCCATCTGTTAAACCTTTAGTGACCATGCAAATTGAACGTAACACCCTGTCATTCCAGCAACAAAGATTCCGGCAATTACAACAGCAGGGCATCCGCCTTTTTAGTTATGCGGCGGTGAAAATAAACGGCTCCTGCACAGCGCAGCAGCTGGAAGCAGCCCTGGAAACCCTGCTGGCAGGTTATAACCGGATGGATACTATTCCCACACTCGTCACAGAACAATTACCAGCCGGGGACACAGCCGGTTTTATAAACACAGTGTCAACGGGCGCCCCGGGTAAGGTAGTGCTGCGCACAAGCCGCATAGATGAAAATACTTTGCTGGCAGGCATTACATTTCCTGCTGAACTGGCAGACCGCAGTACGTTGTTTAATATACTGCAGCAGCTTTTTGATGATTGCAGCGGTCAGCAGCTGGCAGCGGCGCCAATGTCTTATGATCAATACATCAGCTGGCAGCAGCAGGTAATGGAAAATGCAGATCCTGCGGCCGCAGCTTTCTGGAATGCGCCTGAGAATAAACCCCGCCCGGAGCTGACTGTTTCACTGGAAAGTGATCCTGTTGCGGTTTCCGGCAATTATGATACGGTTTCATCCGGCATAAATGCCGTTTTATATAATGCAGTAAAAGAATATGCGCACCGCCATAAGTTCCAGGTGCAGGATGTATGGTTTGCAGCCTATACCTGGTTATTGTCTGCCTGTTCTGGTGCTGATACTATTACCACCGGTTATATACAACAGGAAAGGGCATACGAACAGCTAAAGGCTGTGAATGGTCCGTTGGCGAAAGTATTGCCGGTTGGCCTGGCTGTATTGCCAGGCGCCGGCTTGGCTGCATTGTCGGAGGCGGCAGGTACTGCTATCAGCAATGTTATTGGCTGGGAAGATTATTACAATGCTTCGCTGAGCGATACGCCGTTATTCCCATATGCTTTTGAATATGTGCAGGAGCAGAGTACCGTTTACAGGAACGCGCGGCTGCAGGTGTCGCTGCTTGGCCTGGATGCGCCTGCAGACTGCCATCGTCTGCGTTTAACCGTTGCTGATGGTGAAAATGCCGGCAGGCTGCTTTGGCATTTTGATACTGCCTGCTGGAATGCTGCTAACGTATCCATCTTCAGCGATCATTTAACCGCCTTGCTGAAAAACATACTGCTGCATAACAATGAGGCCCCGCTCAGCCCTGCCGGCATACCGGTAACGCCGCCCCTGACTATGCCGGAAGTAATGCCGGTGAAAGCCGCTTCTGTGGTTGAAATGATCGCTGCACAAGCTGCATTGCAGCCGGAGCATACGGCCATTGTTTTTAATGATATAAGATTAACTTACCAGGAGCTGAACCGGCAGGCAGATCTGCTGGCCCGGAAGCTGCAGGCAGACTATCATATACAGAAAGGCGATATAGTTGCTTTGTTATGCGCACCTTCTGAAAAAATGGTGATAGCCATGCTGGCCATTATGAAGGCCGGCGCGGCTTACCTGCCTATTGCACCTGAGTTTCCGGCTGCACGTATCCGCCATATGCTACAGGAGGCTGCAGTACCATTATTAATAACGGAAAGCACCTGGTTATTTACTGTACAGGAGTATTACAGCGGCCGCCTGTTTGCGCTGGATATTGAAATGCCGGTAACGGACGATGCAGGCAGCCTGCCGGAGCTTGTTGGCGGTGAAGCGGATATTGCCTATGTTATTTATACCTCCGGTTCTACCGGCCTGCCCAAAGGTGTAATGGTGAAACATAGCTCACTGGCTAATTACCTGCAATGGCTGATAACAGCAGGCAGTATTAACGCAAACGATAGTACGTTGTTGGCTGCATCTGCAGCATTTGACCTGGGATATACCAGCCTGTGGGGGGCGCTGGCAGCAGGCGCAAAATTATGCATACCCGGCACCACGGATATTTTTGATCCTGCTGCTGTAATAACGCAGCTGCAACAGGAGCAGGTGAGCTTTCTAAAGCTTACACCTACACATTTCAGTATGCTGATGTATGATGCGGCGTTCCTGGCAGGTGCTGCCCGGCAGCTGCGTCTTATTATCCTGGGAGGAGAAGCTATTCGCCCTGCTGAATTACAAACCTTTTTACAACATTATCCCGAAGCAACCATATTTAACCATTACGGCCCTACGGAAACAACCATTGGTACCGTTTTTCACCGGGTTACAAGCGCAAACATCCGGCAGTTTGCCGCCCGGCCGGTGATTGGTAAAGGCATTACCAACAGCCGGATCTATGTGCTGGATGAAGATGGCGCACCGCTGCCGGTTGGCATGGCCGGTGAATTGTGTATAGGCGGCCCGGGCCTGGCAGCGGGATACCTGCACCAGCCGGAGCTTACCACACAGAAGTTTATGGCAGATCCGTTTACGCCGGGTGAGCGCTTATACCGCACGGGTGACCTGGCCCGCCGCCTGCCTGATGGTACGTTTATGTTCCTGGGCAGAAAAGATCAGCAGCTGAAGATCCGTGGTTACCGCATTGAACCCGGTGAGATAGAAGCAGCCCTGATGGGGTATCCCGGCATAAAAGCAGCCGCCGTTAACGGCTGCCGGCTGCAGGGCGGCCTTACACTGGCCGCTTACCTGGTGGCTGAGCAGCCTTATGATACAGCGCAGCTGACAGCATTCCTCGCAAACCATCTTCCGGCATGGATGATACCTGCGTACTTTATAAACCTGCCCGCGCTTCCACGTATGGCCAACGGGAAGCTTGACCGGCAGGCCCTGCCCGTGCCTGAGCTATATACCAGGTCCGCTAAAGTACCCTACGCAGCGCCGCGTACAGAAACAGAAAAGCAGCTGGTTAAAATATGGGAAGAGGTGCTGGAAAGGGAGCAGGTAGGTATTAACGATAACTTTTTTGACCTGGGCGGGCATTCATTGAAAGCCGTGCAGGTAGTATCGCGCGTGCATCATGACATGGATGTGAAAATGGAGCTGCGTTTTATCTTTGATCAGCCCACCATAGCCGCACAGGCTGTTTTTGTTGACGGTGCGCAGAAAGATGAATACAGCGATATAGTGCCTGTTGCGGAAGCGCCTTATTATGCTGTGTCGCACGCGCAGCAGCGCCTGTGGATGCAGGACCAGGTATCAAAACAGCAAACGGCCTATAACCGTTTAAGCGCGCAGGTGCTGGACAGCGGTCTGCAACCTGCTGCTTTTATAAAAGCTTTCCAGGCGCTGGTAGCCCGGCATGAAATATTAAGAACTACTTTTTTACTGGCAGGCGGTGAACTATACCAGCAGGTGCATCCCGTTGCAAATATGCAGGATGCCTTTTTTGAAGATCTTACCGCTACGCCGCTGGAAGATGCCGCCATCCGCAAGATAACGGATCAGGAAGCAGGGTATGTATTTGATATGGAAAAAGGCCCGCTGCTGCGTATGAAGCTGCTGCGCACTGTTACCGGCCAATATATTTTCCTGTTACACATCCATCACATTATATCCGACGGCTGGACCATGGAGGTACTGGTGAACGAAGTAATGGAGCTGTATGATGCCTTTGCTGCCAGCCGCCCGCCGGTATTAGCCCCGCTGAGGATCCAGTATAAAGATTATGCCGCCTGGCATAATAACCAGCTAACAGGCGCAAGGCTGGAGCGGCACCGCACTTTCTGGCATGCGCAGTTTGCAGATGGCATTCCTGTGCTGGAGCTGGCCACAGACTATCCGCGCCCCGCAATAAAAACCTATAATGGGGCCAACTGCGGCTGGTTCATTGATAAAGCCACCATGGCCGCGCTGCAGGAGCTTAACCGCCGGCATGGCGCCAGCCTGTTTATGTCGCTGATTGCAGCGCTGAATGTGTTGCTATACCGCTATACCGGGCAGGATGATATTGTGATCGGCACACCGGTGGCAGGGCGCGACCATAAAGACCTGGAAAACCAGATCGGCTTTTATGTGAACACGCTGGCGCTGCGTACCCGCTTTAATGGTTCGGATAATTTTCAATCCTTACTGGAACAGGTTAAGCAGCATGTACTGGATGCATATGAACACCAGATCTATCCTTACGATATGCTGGTGGATGAGCTGGTGCAGGAACGTGACCGTAGCCGTACGCCGCTGTTTGATGTGAACCTGGTGTTATATAACACCCGTGAGGTTGTGACCGGCCCCAAAGGCATGAACACTGACCTCGATAACGCGGTGATCGGTAATTATGATACCACCGCTAACATAAGCCGGTACGATCTGCTGTTCCATTGCGCAGAAATGCAGGAGGGCCTCTCCATCAACCTGGAATATAATACAGACCTTTTCAGCGCGGCGCGCATGGCCCGTATGCTGCAGCATTTTGGTGCATTAATAACCGCCATGGCTGCCATGCCGCAGGCGCCGGTATCCAGCCTGGATTATTTAAGCGCTGCTGAAAAACAATGGCTGTTACAGGATGTAAACAGCACTGCAGCTCCCTCATTCACCGGTCATTTGCTGCATGAGCTGATAGCCGCGCAGTTTGAGCAAAATGCGGCACTACCCGCAGTAACTACAGATAGTGAACATTATACTTATGCCGCCCTGCAGGAAGCTGCCGGCAAGCTGGCATTTTTCCTGCACCGCCAGCACGAAGGCCGGCCCTTTACAGCGGCGCTACTGCTGGATAATTCATGGCACACCATAGTGGCCATGCTGGGCATACTGAAGGCCGGCGGTGCTTTCCTGCCAATGGATACATCATCCCCTTTAAGCAGGCTGCGGTATATTATTACAGATTCAAACGCACATACGCTTATTACGGTTAAAAAATACATTACGGCAGCTAACAAACTGCAATGGTCGTGCCCTGGCCTGAACAGCTTTATTTGTATGGACAGCAGCACGGTGCTGGAGGAAAAGGAAGCGCTGAATGAGCTGATGAAAGAAGAGCTGTGGGATTATGTAGGCGCCGGTGCAACAGATGATATTGAAGGCGGTGGCTGGGCATCCAGCTACACCGGTGAAAAGCTGAGCAGGCAGGAGATGGATGAATATGCGGATAATGTGCTGCATAAGGTAAGCCCCTTGCTGAATAAAACCAGCCGGGTGCTTGAGATAGGATGCGCGTCCGGTATCACGATGTTCCGGGTGGCGCCGCTGGTAGCACATTATTGCGGAGTAGACCTTTCCGCCCGCATCCTGGAACATACCCGCCGAACTGTAGCTGAAAAGGGCTTTAACAACATCAGCCTGCACCACCTGGCGGCTCATGAGATTACACAGGTGACAGAAGCGCCTTTTGACCTGGTCATTATTAACAGTGTGATCCAGAGCTTTAACGGTTTTAACTACCTGCGCGATGTGTTGCGGAAAGCCATTACGCTGCTGAAGCCCAATGGACACATCTTCATTGGCGATATACAGGACGAAGAGCTGAGGGATGCGCTGGAAGAAAGCCTGCAAACCTTTAGCCGGGAAAATGCCGGGAAAGGTTACCGCACTAAAACAGACTGGTCGAATGAGCTGTTTGTACCCAGAGCTTTCTGGAATAACCTGCCTTTTGAGCTGGAAGCTGTTACCGCCGTACATTGCGGGCGTAAGAAAGGAACTATTGAAAATGAGCTGCTGCGCTTCCGTTATGATGCACTGCTCACGGTGGATAAAACCGCTGCCGCAGCACCGGCAGCCGGCCGGCGGCAAAAACAGCAGTGGGGCGCGGATGCGCTGGAGCTTTTACCGGTAAATGATTTCCGGGCAAACATTACACCGCAGCATCCGGCATATATCATTTATACTTCCGGTTCCACGGGCAATCCCAAAGGCGTTTGCATTGCGCATAACAGCATTTCCAATTACGTACTATGGGCAAGCCGGGCCTATTTTTCCGGCAACACCGGCGGTAATATGGCCTTATTTACCTCTACTGCTTTTGACCTTACGCTTACTAGCATCTTTTGCCCGCTGTATAATGGAAAACAGATCTACATCTGCCGGCAGCCGGAGGTGAACGACCGCTTAATTGCAGCTATGGCCAACCTGGAAATAGATACCATCAAGCTAACGCCAACACATATATCACTGTTAAACCTGCTGCCGCTGGATTATACCGGTATACAGCAGGTGATAGTAGGCGGGGAAGAGCTGAAACGTTCCCACATCAGCACCCTGCAGTCCTTTAACCGGGATATGCGCATTTATAACGAATACGGCCCTACGGAAAATACCATTGGCTGTACTATGGCGCAGGTAACTAATAACTACGCCGGTATAGGAAGGCCCGTGGCCAATACCCGTGTATATATACTGGATGCGCAGCAGCAGCTTTTACCGCAGGGCTGCTGGGGCGAGATCTGTACAGCAGGCGATTGCCTGGCTATAGGTTACATAGGGCATGCCGCCGGCAGGGAGCAACGGTTTATGACCGCCCCGTTTGACGGTGTAACGTGCATTTACCGCACCGGTGATATTGGTAAATATGATGAGGAAGGGCAGCTGGTGCTGGCCGGCCGTACAGACGATCAGGTGAAGATAAGAGGTTACCGTATTGAGCTGGGAGAAATAGCCGGAGCATTAACCGCACACCCGGACGTTGCCGAAGCAGCTGTGCTGGTAAAAGAAACAGATACAGAAGAAAGATCGCTGGCAGCCTTTGTAGTACCACGCCATCCGCTGAACCTGAAAGCGCTGCGCGAATACCTTGGCAGCCGCCTGCCGGCATTTATGATCCCTGCATCCTTTACGGAGCTGGAAGCATTGCCGCTTACTGCCGGCGGCAAGATCCATAAACGGAAACTATTACAGCTAACGGGAAATGTGCTGGAAAGCGCCGCCGTAAAGGAAATGCCGCGCAGCGATATTGAGCGGGAGATGGCTATGATCTGGGAGGAGGTGCTGCAAAAAGAGAACATCGGTATTCATGACGACTTTTTTGAGCTGGGCGGCCACTCGCTGAAAGCCACCCAGGTGGTAACACGCATCTACAAACAGCTGCATGCTGTGGTAGGCCTGGCCACCATTTTTAATATGCCTACCATTGCTGCGCTGGCAGCCCACATAAGCGAGTGCAGCGTAAGCGGGTATGAGCCAGTAGAGCCCTTACCGTTACAGGACCATTATGCAGTATCACATGCACAGCAGCGGTTGTGGATCATGGACCAGCTGGAAGATGAGCTGATAGCGTATAACACCTCCGGCGCTGATATGATCCGGGGCACACTGGATATACCGGCCTTGGAAGCAGCGCTGCGGCAGCTTTTAGCCCGGCATGAAATACTGCGCACCACTTTCCTGGTACACAACGGCGAGCCGCGCCAGCAGGTGCATGCACCGGAGAGTTTTCCTTTGCCCCTGGAAGTAAAAGACCTCCGTGCATCTGCAAACAAGGAGCTATTGGTACAGGAGGAGCTGGATGCGAATACGCGCCTTGTATTTGACCTCTCCGCAGGCCCGCTGTTACGCATCCGCGTGCTGCAGCTGGATACTTCGCAGTTTGTAATGCTTTTTTGCATGCATCATATTATTTCGGACGGATGGTCCATAGATATTCTCATGCGGGAGCTGCTGGCCTATTACAACGCCGGTGTTAAAGGCGCCGTCGCTGACCTGCCGCCGCTGCGCATTCAGTATAAAGACTATGCTGCGTGGCAGCATAAGCTGCTGGCAAAACAGGGTGAGGAGAACCTGCAAAGCTTCTGGAAAAACCTGATGAAGGCGCCTTTACCCGTACTGGATCTGCCCCTGGATTTTCCCCGGCCTGCAGCCCGCACGTTTAACGGCGATGAATATACGGTGGCCATGACCCCGGAATTGCGCCTGCTGCTGCAGGAGAAAATTACGGCTTCGGGCGCTACGCTCTTTATGACGCTATTGTCCGGCTTATGCCTGCTGCTGCATTACGAAACAGAGCAGGAAGACCTGGTCATAGGTACACCCATTGCCGGCCGTGATCATAAAGACCTGGAAGACCAGATAGGGTTGTATGCCAACACGCTGCCGCTGCGTTTCCGCTTTGATGCAATGCAGCCCTTTGATGCGCTGCTGGCTGCCGTTAAGAAAGTAACCATCGGCGCTTATGCGCATGCCGCCTATCCGTTTGACCGGCTGCTGGATGACCTGGAATATAAGCGGGACCCCTCACGGTCACCTTTATTTGATATCATGATGGTGATGCAGCAGGTAACCCCGGGCACCGCTGATACACCCGGCATGGATGGTATTGTAGCTACCGGCATGCAAACGGGCACTGCGGCCAGCAAATTTGACCTCTCGTTTTATTTCGTGGAAACGCCGGACGTGATCACTTTGAAAGCACGTTATAATACTGACCTGTTTAAGCAGGAACGGATAGCAGCTTTATGCAACAATTTTATATCCCTGCTTGCAGATGCGCTGGCAAACAGTGAATGTTCTCTCACAGACCTCGCTGCCCGCTGTGAGGAGGCTTCCACGGATGTTATAGGCACCGGGCTGGATTTTAAACTCTCTTTCTAGGCAGATTAGCCTTAACAGGAAAACCCGAAAATGAAAAGCATACACATTCAGAAATACTGGAAAAATAAGTTCAGCACGCCCTTGCCATTGTGCCTGCCCCTGCATAGCTCCGCCATCCCGGCAGAGAGCACGATGCCGCTGCCTACCCCCGTAGTGCAGGCTGTTGCTGCATGCACAAAAGAGGCGCCTGCGGCGGTTTACTGTTACCTGTTGTCGGCATTGGCAATGTTGGTGTATAAATATTGGGGCGAGCGGGAGCTGGCCGCTGTGGTGCCCAACTTTCAGCATCCCGCAAACCAGCCTGCAGAGGAAGTATTTATAAGACTGAGCTTTGATCCCGCTGCACCCCTCAGCGCCTTGCTGTTATCCTGCAGGGAAGAGCTGCTGCAGGCCTTTAAACATCAGCCCTGGCAGCTATCCCAGCTGGGCCAGGCAGCAGCGGAAACAAAGCAGCGACAGTTTGCGCTTACATCAGGCGGGCATCATTTACCGGCGGCATATGGCCTGCATATTAATTATCCTGCGCCGGAGCAGCTGCCTGTGTTAACGATCCGCAGCAATGCACAACAGTCAGCTGCATGGCCGCAGCAGGTAGCCGGCAGCTTTATACAGGCATTGGAGCTGCTGGCAAAAGCCCCCGGCAGCCTGTTACAGGAAGTTGACCTGTTGAGCGCCGCCAGCCGCGCGTGGCTGCTGCGCGATGTCGGAGCAGCTGCAAATGAAAGCAGTGTAACGCCCATACATATCTTGTTTGCAGAAAAAGCAGCGGATAAACCGCAGGCGCCTGCGGTATTTTGGAATGATACTGTGTGCAGTTATGAGCAGCTGCATGGCTGGTCCGGCCGGCTGGCGCAGTACCTGCACACCCGCTATAACATCGGAGAGCAATCCGTGGTGGCAATACAATTACCCTCAGGCCCCGGATTAATGGCTGCCATATTCGGCGTATTAAGCGCGGGTGCCGCCTTTTTATTATTGCCAATGGATCTGCCGGCAGAACGGCTGCAGTATATGATGGATGACAGCAGGGCAATGCTGCTGATAGCCGCAAATGACCGGGAGGGGATCAGCTGCATAGATAATGCAATGCTGCAGTCGCTGGTAAACAGCAGTGGTCCTGTGTACAGCAGCTTGCCTGCAGCTAACGCCAACGCCTGTATTATTTATACCTCCGGTTCAACCGGCCAGCCCAAGGGAGTAGCAATATCACACGCCTGTTTATGGAATATGCTGCACTGGTTCCGAAACTATTTTGCACTTTCACCGGCAGCTGTGCTGCCGCAAAAAACGGCTTTATCCTTTGTAGATGCGCTGGCAGAGCTGCTGCTGCCGGTTACGGTAACCGGCGGCGCCGTGTACTTGCGGCCCTATGACGATATTATCCTGGACCCTGAAGCTTACCTGGACTGGCTGGAAGGTATACAGGCCACCGTTATACAGTTTGTACCCTCTGCATTGGATGCGCTGATGGAAATGGCTGATATAAGCCGCCTGCAGCACCTGCAGCATATTATATTAAGCGGGGAGCCGGTAAAAAAGAAGTATGATTTTACCGCAGCGGTGTATAACCTGTACGGCTGCTCGGAAGGTACTGCCTCTTCCACAATTTATAGGTATACCGGTGCTGATACACAGCTGAACATTATAGGCCGGCCCATTGACAATACCTGGGTGTATTTGCTGGATGATGATCTGCAATTGGTGCCTCCCGGCATGCGCGGTGAGATCTACATCGGCGGCAATAGCATTACCAATGGTTATCTTTTTAAAGAGGAGCTTACAGATGCCCGTTTTATCCCTGACCCTTTTTATCCCGGTAAAAAATGTTACCGCACCGGCGACCGCGGACGCTGGCGGGACGATGGTAACCTGGAATGCCTGGGCCGCATAGATAACCAGCTTAAGGTGAACGGCATCAGGATAGAACCCGCAGAAATAGCGGCTGCGCTGATGCAGATGCGGGGTATAGATAATGCATTTGTATTAATGGCTCAGGTAGACGGCACAGATATGCTGACCGCTTACCTGCAGCTAAGAGAGGCATTAACATCGGCAGCTATACGTAGTTTTTTACAGGAAAGGCTGCCTGCATATATGATACCGGGCTGTTTTGTAAAGCTGGATGAAATACCCCGGAACAGCAACGGAAAAGCGGACCTGCAGCGTTTCCCGGACCCGTCGCTGCACCGTATTAAAGACAATGAAACCTATATAGCTCCGGCAGATGCATTGGAGAATACGCTGGCCATTATATGGCAAAATGTGCTGAACAGCGGGGTGGTAGGCCGTAATGATAACTTCTTTGACCTGGGTGGCCATTCGCTGAAAGCAATGAAAGTAATGTCGGCCATCTATAAGCAGCTGGGAGTGCAGCTGGGCCTGCGTACCCTGTTTGATGCGCCTACGCTGGAAGCATTGGCAGCCAGGGTTAAGGCAGCGGATTATACCGGCTATCAGGAAATAAAACCGGTGGCCGCAAAAGAGCTGTACGCCTGCTCCCGGGCACAAAAGCGCCTGTGGACACTGGCACAGATCGAAGAGCAGCAGGTGGCTTATAACATGCTGAGCGGGTATGTGATAGACGGCAATTTTAACCGCGCTGCTTTTGACCGGGCATTTAGCACCCTGGTGGAACAGCATGAAATATTACGCACCGTTTTTGTAATGCAGAACGGGGAGCCCTGGCAAAAGATCCATACGCCGGAGCAGGCAGGCATTAAAATAGCATACCTGGATCTTTCTGCCGAAGCGGACTGCGATGATAAAGTAAGGCAGTTGGCAGATGAAGAGGCCCAGTTTATATTTGACCTTGAAAAAGGGCCGTTGATCCGCATGAAGCTGGTACGCACGGCCGCGCAGCGCCATATCTTTTTCTTTAACATGCACCATATTATCTCCGATGCATGGACCATGGGTGTGCTGCTGAATAAGATCCTGGCCATGTATGAGGCCTTTTCCAATGGGCGGGAAAACCCGTTCAAACCCCTGCCCATACAATACAAGGACTACGCGCAGTGGCAGAACGATCAGCTGGCAGGTACACAAATGACCACCCATCAGCGCTTCTGGCAGCAGCAGTTTGCAGATGGTGTGCCGGTGCTGGAACTAACAACAGACTATCCGCGGCCTGCGCTGAAAACCTATAACGGCAGCACCTGCGGTATATGGATCCCTGCTGCGCCTACTGCCGCTTTTGAAGAATATGCGCGCCGGCAGCAGGCCAGCCTTTTTATGTCGCTGCTGGCATTGCTGAACGTGTTGTTATACCGTTACAGCGGCCAGGAAGATATTGTAATAGGCACACCTGTAGCCGGAAGGGAACATAAAGACCTGGAAGACCAGTTGGGCTTTTTTGTGAATACACTGGCCCTGCGCACCCGTTTCAACGGCAGGGAAAAGTTTTCAACGCTGCTGGCTGCCGTACGCGAAAACCTGCTGAACTGTTACGAGCACCAGGCATTTCCTTTTGATCAGCTGGTGGATGAGCTCACCTTTGCAAGAGATGTGCGCCGCTCTCCCGTATTCGACGTAATGGCTGTGCTGCACGACAAGGAAACCACAGGAGACAGCACCAACATAGAAAAAGGAAATATAGATATGCAGGTGGGCGGCTATAACACCCGTAGCCGCATGAGTAAGTTTGACCTTTCCTTTTCTTTTGTTCAGGAGAACGGCTGCCTGTTCATAGAGCTGGAGTATAACACAGACCTGTTCACCCGGCAGCGTATGGATAAGCTGCTGCAGCACTTTGCACGGCTGGTGGAAAGCGTGGTGCAGCAGGATGTGCCGGTAGCGCTGCTGGACTATCTTTCACAGGAAGAAAAACATCAGCTCTTATACACCTTTAATGATACCCGCAGGGATTACCCTGAAAATAAAACCATCCTGCACCTGTTTGCAGAGCAGGTTGCCCGGCAGCCGGAAGCTGCTGCAGTAATTGCCGGTGATACAATCGTAAGCTACGGGGAGCTGGATCAGCTGTCGGACCGGCTGGCATCCAGCCTGGTAAATATATATGGCATAAACCCGGGGGATCGTATAGGCATGATGGTAGGACGTACGGAACAAATGATCATATGCCTGCTGGCTATTTTTAAATGCGGTGGCGTATATGTACCGGTTGACCCTGCGTACCCTGAGAACCGCATGTTATACCTGGTGGAGAACAGTGGTATAAAATTACTGCTGGCAGATATAACGCCGCCGGCCGGCATCAGCGCGCTTTCATTGCAGACCGTGCACCCCGCTGCGTTTGCTGAAGCGGCCGCCGGTAAACCTTTGCCGCTGATAACGCCGGGTTCACCCGCTTACATTATTTATACTTCCGGCTCAACCGGTTTACCCAAAGGGGCGCTGGTGCACCATCATAACCTGTTTAACATGGCGTTGAGCTGGCGGGATGATTACCGGCTGAACACCTTTAAGGTGAACCTGCTGCAGCTGGCCAGTATCTCTTTTGATGTTTTTATCGGGGATGTATGCCGTGCCCTGCTCAATGGCGGTACCATGATCATCACCCCGGCGGCTGTACGTACAGAGCCGGAAGCGCTGTACCAGCTGCTGTTAAAACATCGTATCAGCATCCTGGAATCTACGCCGGGCCTTATTTTCCCCTTAATGGAATATGTAGGGTTGCAGCCCGGCGGCCTGCCGGATATGCAGCTGCTGATCCTGGGCTCCGATATATGCCGCTGGACCGATTTTAATAAGCTGCTGCAGCGCTTCGGCAACAGCATGCGCATTATTAACAGTTACGGCTGTACGGAAGCAACCATCGATTCCAGCTTCTTTGAAGGCCTGCCGGATCATACAGAAGAAACCGGCATTGTGCCGGTGGGCAAGCCCATGGCCAATACAAGCTTTTATGTGCTGGACGCGCAGGGGCAGCTGTTACCCGCAGGGTTGAACGGAGAATTATATATTGGCGGCAAAGGTGTGGCAGCAGGGTACTGGAATAATGAAGAGCTTTCGGCGGCCCGTTTCGTAGAAGATCCTTTTAATAAAGGTCATAAAATGTACCGCACTAATGACCTTGCCTGCTGGACACCGGACGGGCAGCTGAAATTCCTGGGCCGTAATGACCTGCAGGTAAAGATCCGGGGCTACCGTATAGAGCCCGGGGAAATTGAGCAGCATTTACTGCAGCATCCGGATGTTACAGCCGCTGTAGTGGTATGCCGCCCGCAGTCCAACGGCGAGGTGCAGCTGGCCGCCTATTTCACAGGTGCAGCAGCGCTGCAGGAAAGAACGGTAAGAAGCTACCTGCGCAAACACCTGCCGGATTTCATGATCCCGCAGCATATTATTCCGCTGGCAGCGCTGCCTTACAGTATAAACGGGAAAATTAACCGCGATGCCTTGCCCGATCCCGCAACTGTAGTCACAAATACCACCGCCGCTGGCTGGCAGCCCGCTAACGCCACAGAACGCCTGGTGCTGGAAGTGAGCGCCCGTGTACTGAACCGTCAGCAGGTAAATATGGACGATAACTTTTTTGCCATCGGAGGTGATTCCATTAAAGCCATACAAATAGTAGCCACCCTTTTTAAAGAAGGGTTAAAGCTGCATGTAAAAGATATTTTTCAGAACCCGGAAGTAGGCGGCTGGGTAGCCTGTGCACAGCATACCGGTGCCGTGCCCGACAACAGCCCGGTAACAGGAGAATGTGCCTTAACGCCGGTACAAGCGGCCTTTTTTGAGCTGCCTTACCACAAGCCGGATCATTACAATCAATCGGTATTATTATTTGCCGCAGCAGGATGGGATGAAGCAGTTATTCACCAGTGTTTAACCCGCCTGCTGGAACAGCATGATCAGCTGCGGGCCACCTTCCGAAGAACAGCAGGTAAGGTGCAGCAGCACATCAGCAGCACAGTAGCCGCACCAGCGCCGGAGGTATATGACCTACGGAATAAAAAAGAGTGGCGGACGGAATGGAAAGCTGCAGCGAACGGGTTACAGGAAAGCATTCAGCTGGAGCAGGCACCCTTGTTAAAAACGGCCCTGTTCCGGCTGGAGGAGGGCGATTACCTGCTGATAGCAGCACACCACCTGGTTATAGATGAAACATCCTGGCGTATTCTCCTGGAAGACCTGGGAACATTGTACAGCGGCCTGGCTGCTGGCCGCGAGCCTTTGCTGCCGGCCAAAACAGATGCCTATAAAACCTGGGCCGCCCGGATGCAGCAATACGCGCAAAGCACTGAGCTGGCAGCAACCGCCGGTCACTGGAAGCAGGTGCTGGAAGCGGGCGCCGCTCCCATAACACATGAAATGCAGGCCGCCGGTAATTATGTAAAAGACATTGCCGCCGTTCACTTTGAGCTGGATGCAGCAGATACCGGTTGCCTGTTCACAAACGTGAACCGTACGCTGCGCACAGAGCTTAATGATGTGCTGCTGGCAACCCTGGGGCTTGCATTAAAAGACTGGTGCGGCAGGGAACAGATATGTGTAGCCCTGCAGGGGCATGGCCGCGAAGCCTTTTATGAAAAAGCAGATGTGAGCAGAACTATCGGCTGTTTTACCACCGCTTATCCCGTGCTCTTAAATACCGGTGCTGTAAAAGATGTGCAGCAGCATGTAAAGCACACTAAAGAATCTTTACGTGAGGTGCCGTTAAAAGGCTTAGGCTACGGTGTATTAAAACAGCTTAATAAAACTTTACAGTCTTACCCCGAACCGCAGATCCGCTTTGGTTATGCAACACAGCTGGAAGGTCTGCTGCAGGATACTTTCTTTAAAATAGCCGCTGGTCCCAGGGGAGAGCACATGGATAAAGACTGCCCGCGGGAATATGACATAGATATTTCCTGCGCAATAACGGAAGGTCAGTTGCGCATTACCATCGCCTATAACCAGCGGCAGTTCAGCGCTGCAAGAATGGAGCTGCTTTGCGATGTTTACCGCAGCGCCTTACAGCAGCTGATACAAACCTGCAGTACCCGCAGCGAAACAGCGCTTACCCCCGGCGATTTCAGCTACAAGGGCTTATCCGCCGAAGACCTGGATACCTTCTTTGATTAACAAGTCACATAAGCCACGACCATAATGAAAAAGATCAATTTGTTCTGTTTGCCCTTTGCCGGCGGCAGCAAGTATGCGTACCGCAGCTATATGGCCAATGCCACACCGTTGCTGCAGGTAGAGCCATTGGAGCTGCCGGGGCGGGGCACCCGTTATCATGAGCCTTTGCTGAAAGATGCGCACGAAATGGCAATGGATGTGTTCAAACAAATAGAGCATCGCTTGCATGAGCCATACGCCATTTACGGGCATAGCATGGGGACCATTATTACGTTCCTGCTGGCAAAGATCATAAGAAGCAAACGCCTGCCGCCGCCATTGCATCTTTTCCTGACGGGCGCAGGCGGACCTACTACTATCAACAAAAGCGGCGAGATCCGTTACCTGCTGCCTACAGATGCCTTTTTTGCCAAAATAAAAGAGATGGGCGGTATTGATAACGAAATACTGGACAACCCGGATATGACCCGCTTTTTTGAGCCTATACTGCGGGCCGATTTTCAGGTGGTGGAAACCTACCGCCACCAGCCTGATATGCCGCTGGATATACCCATTACCGTTGTAATAGGCACCGGTGAAAAAGCCACCCGGGAAGATGCCCTGACCTGGCAGTTGGAAACAACCGCTCCCGTGGAGGTGCGCCAGTTACCCGGAAACCACTTTTTTATTTTCGATTTTCCTTCAGATATCATGCAATTAATCACTCACCAGCTTACGCTTAAATTCATAAACAATGAACAAACAGCCAATTTACCTCAAGCCTAACGTTGTGATAGAACCTCTGTTTGACAGATGGTATGCCTGGTCACACCTGATCTCACCTGCCACCGCTGCTATGAATATTACCGGCAGGCATATGAAAATTATGAACTCCTATATACAGGCCCCGCAGATCCATGCAGCAGCCATCAAGAATCCCAAAATGCTGGGTGGCCCCTTTATGGATTATAATGGCGGCAGGGTAGAGGATGTAAAGCAGCTGCGTGATAATACCATGCAGCAGCAGGCGCCTATGATAGCCCTGTCGGAGGCATTGAAGGAGCTGGACAAAATGTTAAAGGCAAACGCCCGTGGATACTCACTGGATACCCTGTACGAAAAAGTGCCCGATATGCTGAAGGGGTATGTAGAGCTGGTGTATGACCTGAATAACAATGCCACCTACCGCGTATTTGAGCAGCTGTTATATAAAAGCCCTTATTACAATACGGATTCACAGAGCATTGCATTATGGATCACGGAAAATGATGACCGGCCGTTTGTATTAAGCACCCCGCGCCTGGACGAACCAGGTGTGCTGCATCTGAACCTTCCCTTTAAAAGCCGCGCTATTGACGAACTGGCCAGGATGAAAAGAACGCCGCAAACGCTGGAATATATTACCAACCTGTTAGAGATCCCGGCCGACCAGCAGGAGCTGTTCAATACATTCTTTACAGAAACCGAGCCGCAGCCTTACCGTAAATATGAGGGCGATAAGATCCGCATGCGCTACTTTGGCCATGCCTGCATACTGGTGGAAACAAAGGATGTAAGCATACTGGTAGACCCGCTGATCAGCTATTATGGCTATCATCATGAGGTAGACCGTTTCTCGGATGTGGACCTGCCGGATATGATAGATTATGTGCTGATCACGCATAACCACCAGGACCATGTATTATTTGAAACGCTGCTGCCCTTAAGGCATAAGATCAAAAATATTGTAGTGCCCAGGGGCGGTTCCGGCTCCCTGCAGGATCCCAGCCTGAAGCTGATGTTCCAGGCCATCGGGTTTAAGAATGTAGTGGAGATCGGCGAGCTGGAAAATATTGTTTTCGGGGATTGCACCATTACCGGTATTCCGTTCATGGGCGAACACTGTGATCTGAACATACAAAGCAAAATGTGCCATCATGTACAGGTAGGCGAATTTTCAATGTTGTTCGTAGCAGATTCCTGTAATATAGAGCCGCGCCTGTATGAGCACATCCAGAAAGAGACCGGCGATGTAGATATTGTGTTCCTGGGTATGGAATGCGACGGCGCACCACTAACATGGCTGTACGGGCCTTTGCTGAGTGATGAGCTGCCAAGGGATAAAGACAGCTCCCGCCGCCTGGCCGGTTCCAATTTTGAAAGAGGAAAGGCGCTGGTGGATGTTTTTAACCCGCAGGAAGTATACGTATATGCAATGGGTATGGAGCCCTGGCTTAAATTCATCAGCAGCATACAATACACAGATGAATCCAACCCCATTGTTGCATCCAATAAGCTGATAGAAGACTGCCGTAAAGCAGGCCGTGTATCAGAACGTTTATACGGCGAAAAAGAGCTGCTGTACAGCAAAGAACGGGAAGCCGTTACTATATGATAACCTGCATACTGCCCGCTGAAAAACTGCGGGCAGTATGTTCCCCCGAAAGTGTTCCAAATTGAAGCAACTGTCCGGATCCGGACATTATTATGATTATAAAGATATGTTTTTGATTAAAAAACATGTTTTTAGTTTGGCAAACTCCTTGTAATTACCATGGCAAATAAATTAAAATGGACAGAGAAGTATCGGAACAGATCATTCGCTCTGAAAAAAGAAAAAAGATCCTCATCATCAGCTCTGTTGTGCTGGCCTTACTGTTAGGCATATACGGATTCCGCACCATCCTGAAACCATCTGTTAAACGGGATGTTTTTAAAACGGCTGTTGCCGGCACTGGCCCTGTAGAAGCCACCATAGCAGCTACCGGCGTAGTGATCCCTGAATATGAGCTGGAGCTTACCACCCCCACGCAAACCAAGATCGACACAGTGCTCTTTAATGCAGGTGACTCCATACACGCCGGCCAGTCTATTGTAAAGTTGAGCAAAGAGTTTATGCTGATGACCTACGACAACCTGAAAGATGAACAGGGCGTGAACCAGAATAAGGTTACCAAAACAAAATGGACCCTTGAAAAGAACCTGCAGGACCTTAAAACGCAATATAAGATCAAAGAGCTGAATATTGAAAGCCTGGAATCTTCATTGAAAAGCGAACGCCGGCTGAAAGATATTGGCGGCAGTACACAGGAAAATGTATCCCGTGCAGAGCTGGACCTGAAAACGGCGCAGCTGGAGCTGCAAAAGCTGCAGAATGAGATCGACAACCTGAAACGTTCCATGGTAACGGATATGAAGGACCTGGACTATGAGATCAACATTCAGAACAAGAAGATCAATGACATGCAGCGGAAAATAGAGCAGGCGGAAATAAAAGCGCCCCGCGATGGCATTGTAACCTGGGTAAATGATAAGATCGGCGCTGTTATTAATGAAGGAGAGGCCATCGCCCGCGTAGCGGACCTGAGTACCTTCCGCATAGATGCCAGCATTTCCGATACATATGCCGATAAGCTGGTTACTTCCGGAGAAGTGATCGTGCGCATCAATGAAACTGAAAAGATCAAGGGAAAGATCGCCAACATCAAACCTAAAGTGGAGAATGGCGTAGTTAATTTCACTGTAACATTAAATGAAAAAAGGAACCGTTTACTGCGCCCCAGCCTGAAGGTGGATGTGTTCCTGGTTGTGGCTTATAAAGATAACGTGGTACGGGTAAAGAACGGAACCGCCTTTAACGAAAAAGGGGAGCAGGATATATTTGTAGTGAGTGATAACAAGGCAGTAAAACGTAAAATAGTTACCGGCGCCAGTAATGCAGATTATGTTGAGGTGGTGCAGGGCATCCGGCCGGGAGAAGAAGTTATTATTTCCGACCTGCCGGAATATAATCACCTGAAAGACTTCGCCATCAAATAACCCACGCACCGGCTATGTATAAAACCCTTTTTATATCAACCCTTTTATTCCACGTTGCCTTTACATGCTCCTTTGGCCAGGACCTGCAATCTGTGCAGCCGGCGGGCTCCTACACCCTGTATGAAATAGTGGATATGGCAAAAAGGAGCTCTATTTCAGCACTGAAGGCGGCTACCTTAAAGGAAAATAATTACTGGCAGTGGCGCGTGTTCAAGTCCAACTACAAACCGCAGCTGATATTAAGCGCTACTATTCCTGATTACAGTAAAACCAATAACCCGGTTACGCAGCCGGACGGCACTACGCAGTATCAGCCGGTGTCTATCAGCAACTCCAATGCCACGCTCTCACTCAGCCAGTCCGTGGCCCCCACCGGAGGCAGCATCTTCTTTAACTCACAGGTATGGCGTTTCGATGATTTTAATGGCAACTACAAACGTTATAATGCTTATCCTTTTATCATAGGATTTAACCAGCCTGTTTTTGCCTTTAACCAGCTTAAGTGGGATAAAAAAACAGAACCGCTGCGGTATGAAGAATCACTGAAAGGATACCGGGTAGATGTAGAGCAGGTCTGTGTGAATGCCGCTGTGTTCTTCTTTAACCTGCTGATAGCGCAGATCAACCTGGATATTGCCCGGAATAACGTAGCCAATAACGATACTATTTACAAGATCGCGCAGCTGCGTAAAGAGCTGGGACGCATGTCAGAGCACGATCTGCTGCAGGTTAAGCTTAGCCTGCTCAATTCTCAGAAAGACATTGCAGCAGCGGAGCTGGCCCTGCAAACCAGCACCCTGGACCTGAAAACATTCATAGGGCAAACGGACAGCAACCGTATGGAGGTGAGGATACCTTTTGATATACCCGCTTTTGAGGTGGATGAAAATATGGCCATTGAAAAAGCGCTGAAGAACCGGCCTGACCCGGTTTCTTTCAAGCGGCAGCTCATAGAGGCACAGCGCGATGTGGTAAAAGCCATTCGTGATAACCGGCTGAACGTAAATATTTACGGAACCTTTGGTCTTGCCAGCCGTTCAGATGATCTGAAAAGGCTTTATACAGACCCACGCGATCAGCAAACATTGAAGGTAGGATTGCTGGTGCCAGTGCTGGACTGGGGGCGGGCCAAAGCCAGGATCAAAACAGCGGAAGCTAACCGGAAGCTTACGGAATACAGTATTGAGCAGGAGCGGGTTACTTTCAGGCAGGAGATCATCACCCAGATCAAGCAGTTCCATACCATCCGTACACAGCTTATATTAACCCAGGAGGCCGACAGCACTGCACAGCAGCGGTATAATATATCCAAGCAAAGCTACCTGGTGGGAAATATGCCGGTTACAGATCTCAATATTGCTATGCAGGAAAAGGATAAAGCCAAGCAGGAATACATTCAGGCCATACGCAATTTCTGGGTATCCTATTACAGCATCCGCCTGCTAACATTGTATGATTTTATGACTGCAACCGACCTGGGTTATCACGGGTAACATTTTATATACTATTAAACCATTTTTCATGATCAGTCTAAAAGCAATTGAAAAGGTGTACAGGGCAGATACCATTGAAACGGTAGCCCTGAACAACATTAATATTAATATTAACAAAGGTGAATTTGTTTCCATTATGGGCCCTTCCGGCTGCGGAAAAAGTACGCTGCTGAATATTATGGGACTGCTGGATATTCCTACCAGCGGGGAAGTGCAGATTGATGGGAAACCGGTGGTATCCTTTAAAGATGCGGAACTGGCTGAGCTGCGTAACCGCAAGCTGGGTTTTATATTCCAGAGCTATCATCTTATCAACGACCTGAATGTGCTGGATAACACAGAGCTGCCGCTGATCTATCGTAAGATCTCCGGCGCGGAAAGAAGGCGCAGGGCTATGGAAGCGCTGACAAAGGTTGGGCTGAGCGCAAGGGCCAAACATTATCCCGGACAGCTTTCCGGTGGGCAGCGGCAGCGTGTAGCCATTGCCAGGGCTATTGTAGGCCAGCCGGAAATCATACTGGCGGATGAGCCTACAGGTAACCTGGACAGCGTTATGGGCAATGAGATCATGAAAATACTCAACACGCTTACACAGGAAGACCAGGTAACCATCGTAATGGTAACACACGATGAACAGATCGCAAGGCAAACCAGCCGCCTGATAAGGCTTTATGATGGTTCGTTGGTAAATTGATTTTGATAAAATTAACCTCCCCTACATGTTCAAAAATTATGTAAAAATTGCCTGGAAGGTTTTGTGGAGGAATAAATTCTTCACATTCGTCAGCCTCTTTGGCATTAGCTTAACGCTCATGACGGTCATTATCCTGATCGTGCTGATAGACAGTAAGGTGGGAAACAGCAATGTAGACCCTTACCGCAGCCGTTCTGTGTACGTTGATAAGATTGAGCTGCTGAGCCCCGACCGCTGGCATCCCTACACACCCAGCTACTATTTCCTGGATAAGTATATCCGGCCGTTGAAAACCCCTGAAATGGTTTCCATACATGCCGCCATGATGATCTCTTTTTTCGAAAAGGAAAAGAAATACACGGCAGATATGAACTATACCGATGGCAACTACTGGCGGTTAATGAATTATAATTTTGAGGAAGGTAATGCCTATAAAGATGAGGAGGTGGCACACGCCGCGCCGGTAGTGGTGATCAATGAAAAAATGAAAAGGGATATCTGGGGCGGCCAGGCCTGCGTGGGTAAATATATTGAGATCCTTGATGTAAAACACCGTATAATAGGCGTGGTGGAAAACACCTCCACCGACTACATGATATGGCTGCCGCTAACACATGATGTGCGCGACCTCCGGAATGTGAAATATGATGGTAACTACGCTGCTACACTGCTGGCAAAAAATGAAGGTGATATTGATAACATAAAGGCAGAGCTGCAGGCGGTTGCCAGCCGCGCGGAAATGATAGACCCCGCCCGGTACAGTAAGGTGCGCATTATTGCCGATACCAGCATGGAAAAATTTGCGCGTTCCATTGGGCCCGGTAAAGAGCTGGTGATGAGCATTATTGTTTCTTTTATGATCCTGTTTATGCTGATCCCTGCGGTGAACCTGGTAAATGTGAACATCAGCCGTATCCTGGACCGTGCCTCCGAGATCGGGATCCGTAAAGCATTTGGCGCATCTTCCAAAAGGCTCATACTGCAGTTTGTAGTGGAGAATATTATGATCACCCTTTTTGGTGGGCTTATAAGCCTGGTCATGGCTGGCATTATGCTGCAGCTGCTGAAGGGGATGAACTTTGTGCCGGTTACCGCCAGTCTTATTAACTGGAGGGTGTTTTTACTCAGCATAGTAACAACCTTGTTCTTTGCCCTGCTTTCCGGCGTATACCCTGCGTATAAAATGTCCCGGATGAACGTTGTTGATGCATTAAAAAACTAATTATGATCCGCCACTTATTTAAACTGATATGGAACCAGAAGCGTAAAAATATGCTCATCATTATCGAGATCTTCTTTTGTTTCCTGGTAATTTTCTGGGTAGTATGTACTGCCACCTATAGCCTGAAGAACTATGCGGTACCCCTTGGCTATAATGTTGACCAGGTATACCTGCTGAGCGTTGGTTTTAAAAATGTTCCGGACGACAAAGCCAAGGCTACCATGGAGCAGGTGCGGCAAAGGCTGAAAAGCATGCCGCAGATAAAGGGTATCAGCACTTCGCCTACCATCCCTTTCCTTTCCTGGGGCAGCATGCAGGATGTGGAATCAGACAACCAGAAAGGGCAGGTATTACGCTGGGCCGCGGATGACGATTTTGCATCCGTGTTTGATGTAAAGCTGCTGAACGGCCGCTGGTTTGATAAAAGGGACAATGCCTCTACTTTGCCGCCGGCCATTATAACGGAAGATATGCAGCGGGAATATTTCAAGGGAGCAGCTGCATTAGGCAAAACTTTTATGGCCAATGACCGCCGTTATACGGTAATAGGCGTTTGCGCTAATGTGAGGAATGAGGTGTTCAGCACATCCTCACCGGGTTTCTTTCAGCGTGTTTCCAGCGATAGCGGACCGGTAGGCACGTTTATGCTGCGCATAAACAGCGGTAATATGGATGTTATGTCAGATAAGATGATCCTGCAAACCAGCGCGCTGGTAAAAAGCGGGGAAGGTAACTGGTATGTGGACGGGGTTGAGCTAAGCACATTGCTGAAGAACCAGATCCGTGGTTTCTACACCATCCTGCTTATTATAGGTATTGTATGTCTTTTCCTGATCTTAAACGTGGTGCTGGGCTTGTGGGGCGTGTTATGGTTAAGCATCAGTAAACGCAGCCCTGAAATAGGCCTCCGCCGTGCCATTGGAGCGGTAAGGGCCAATATACAGCAGCAGTTCCTGGGTGAGGCCGTAGTGCTTGCTACCATGGGAGTGGTGCCCGGTGTGCTGCTGGCCATACAGTTTCCGCTGCTGAATGTGCTGCCCGGCGTAAGCCTTTCCGTATACCTGTTATCTATATTAATTAGTATATTGCTGGTGTATATGTTAGTGCTGGTTTGTGCATTTTACCCAAGCTGGAAAGCTTCAAAAGTGCAGCCTGCACTGGTTCTTCATGAAAACTAAACTAAACTGCAGCTGAACCCAACATGATCCTGATTATAGATGATGATGTAGCCGTGAGGACCTCTGTTAGCCTGCTGCTGAAACAGGCAGGTTATATGACCGTAAGCGCTGCGGATCCAAGAGAAGCATTGCAGCAGCTGCAGTCGTATGAAATTTCACTGATCATACTGGATATGAACTTTTCCCTGGAAACCACCGGGGATGAGGGCCTGGCACTGTTGACAGAGATTAAGCGGATCGCGCCGGCCGTACCGGTTATCCTCATCACCGGCTGGGCTACTATTTCCCTGGCAGTAAAAGGTATTAAAGCAGGTGCTTTTGATTTCATTAATAAACCCTGGGATAATCAGCACCTGCTGCAATCTGTTAGAACAGCGTTGGGGCTTTCCCGTAGTTTGGCCGCCACCGGCCAGGGACCGCAGCGGCATGTACGCCGGGAAGATTATGATTTTAACGGCATCATAGGAGATTCTCCCGGCATGATGGAAGTGCTGGACACCGTGGCCAGGATCGCTGCTACGGATGCTTCCGTACTGATCGTAGGTGAAAGCGGCACCGGCAAGGAAATGATCGCATCAGCCATCTACCGCAATTCTCTCCGGAAAACATTTCCCTTTGTGAAGGTGAACCTGGGCGGTATATCATCCAGCCTGTTTGAAAGTGAGATGTTCGGTCATAAAAAAGGCGCTTTTACAGACGCTAAAACGGATCGTATAGGCCGTTTTGAAATGGCGCATAACGGTACCATTTTCCTGGATGAAATAGGCGACCTGGAAATGAACAGCCAGGTGAAGCTGTTACGTGTACTGCAGGACCGCACCTATGAAGTGCTGGGCAGCAGCCGCACAAAAACGGTGAATACCCGCGTAATATGCGCCACCAACGCTAACCTGGAGGAGAAGGTAAAGGAAGGCACCTTCCGGGAGGACCTCTATTACAGGATTAACCTCATCACCATTAAACTGCCCCCACTGCGGGAACGCGCATCTGACATTCCGCAGCTGGTGAATTTTTATATAGATAACCTTAAAAACGTATATGGCCGGCAAAAACTGGCGGTAGATAAAGATGCCTTCAAATGGCTGCAGGCACAGCCTTTTCCCGGCAATATACGTGAGCTGAAGAATATGGTGGAAAGAACGGTGCTTATGTCCGGCAGCGACCTGCTTACAATTGATGACTTTATGCTATATAAACAGGGCCATATAAAAAAGGCCGGGCAGCAGCTGCCACCGGTAGGCGCTATGGACCTGGAAGAAATGGAGGAGGCAATGATCAAACGCGCAATGGAATTTCACCACAATAATGTAAGCAGGGTGGCCGAAACGCTGGGGCTTAGCAGGGGCACGCTTTACCGGCGGCTTAAAAAGTATAATATACCATATGAAGATACGTACTAAGTTCATATTGGTAATTGTACTGGTTCACGCTTTACTGGCGGCGCTCAATATACTGCTGATGCGGGAGCGTCCTTATCTTTTCCTGTTCATAGAATGTTTAACCGTATTATCCGTCTGGATCTCCGTACACCTTATGCGGTCGTTCATAAAACCGCTTGAGCTGATCATTCGCGGAGTGGAATCCATCCGCGAGCGCGACTTCAACGTGCGGCTGGCTAAAGTAGGCCAGTATGAAATGGACCTGCTGATAGATGTTTATAATAAAATGCTGGATCAGCTGAAGGCAGAAGGGGTAATGCAGCAGGAAAAGAACCTGCTGCTTGCAAAGCTGATCAATGCATCGCCTGCCGGCATTATCCTGCTGGACTACCGGGAGCAGGTGAGTATGATCAACCCCGCTGCCGCTGCTCTGTTGCAGCTAACACCGGATGCTGCAGCTGGTATATCGCTTGCTGCCATGGATAACGTGCTGGCGCAGCGTCTGGGAGCTTTGGAAACAGACCGTTCTGAAGTGGTGCAGATAGGCGGCACAAAATTGCTGAAATGTACCAAAGCCGGTTTTCTGAACCAGGGTTATTTCAACCATTTTATTCTTATAGAAGAGTTAACGGATGAAGTGTTCCGGTTGGAGAAACGCGCGTATGAGAAAGTGATCCGCATTATGTCGCACGAGATCAACAACTCCATTGGCGCCATTAACTCCATCCTGGATTCTTGTTTGAATTATAAAGAGCAGCTGGCGCCGGCAGACCGTGATGACTATGTAAATGCGCTGACCATTGCCCGTGAGCGTAATGTGAAATTAAGCACCTCTATGTCTGACCTGGCTGGGGTAGTAAGTTTACCGCTGCCGGTAAAAAGCAGGTGTGATGTGAATGCGCTGCTGAAAAAAGTGCATGCCCTTCTGTATTATCATTACCGCAACCTGCCCATAGAATGGATCTGGGAGCTGGATCCTGTGCCGCTGGAAGTGGAGCTGGATGAGTACCAGGTAGAGCTGGTGCTCATTAACATATTCAAGAACGCAGTAGAGGCTATTCCCGGCAAAGGATTCATCATTATCCGTACCGATCACGCAGCACAAACACTGGCAGTGTGCGACTCCGGTAACGGGCTTTCAGCAGATACTACCACTGGCATCTTTTTCCCGTTCTTTACCAATAAAAAAAATGGAAAGGGCGTAGGGCTTACGCTCTCCAGGGAAATACTCAATAACCATGGTTTTGCATTTTCCTTAAAAAGCCGCGACCGGCTTACGGAATTCATGATCAGTTTTAACTAGCATATTTTCCCCTCCACGTTTATATTTTCTTTTACCCAAAAACCTCTTTTACAATATGAGTGTGAATATCATTGGTATTTCAGCATTGTACCACGATGCCGCCTGTTGCCTGTTGTCTGATGGTAAGCTGTTGGCAGCCGCACAGGAAGAACGCTTCAGCCGCATAAAGGCCGACCCTTCCATGCCGCGTAAAGCCATGAACTATTGCCTGCAGGAAGCCGGGTTAACCATTGCAGATATTGATTGCATAGCATATTATGAAGATCCGAAAGAAAAGCTGGCAAGGCAGATCTGGAGCCAGCTGCCTGCCTTATCGGAATCATTTGTTGCATCTCTTGGCGTGGGCCGCCCCGAGCGGGAGATAAGGGAATTGCTGGGATTTGATGGGGAGATCAAATATTATAGTCACCATATGTCGCATGCGGCCAGCAGCTTTTACTTTTCCGGCTTCGGATCAGCTGCCATCTTAACAATGGATGGGGTAGGGGAATGGGCTACCACAACATATGGTAAAGGAAATGAAAAAGGGATTGAGCTGTTCGAGGAAGTACATTACCCGCATTCCGTAGGGCTGTTATATAGCACCATTACCAGCTACCTGGGTTTTGGGGTGAACGATGGGGAATATAAGGTAATGGGCCTTGCGCCTTACGGCACGCCACGTTACGTAGATCAGCTGTATAAGCTCATACATCTGGGAGCAAACGGGCAGTACACATTGGATATGCATTATTTTGAATACCTGAAGGGAGAACGCATGTTTGGAGAAGCGCTGGAGGACCTGCTGGGCGCGCCTGCCCGCCGGGAAGATGAAAAAATGACCGCCTTTCACAAAGACATTGCCCGCAGCCTGCAGTTTGTGCTGGAAGACATTATGCTGAAAAAGGCCGCGTACCTGCATCAGCAAACGGGTGAGTCCAATATATGCCTGGCCGGCGGGGTAGCCCTTAACTGCGTGGCAAACGGCAAGCTGCTGCGGGAAGGACCTTTTGAAAAAATGTTCGTACAGCCGGCCTCCAATGATGCCGGCGGCTCACTGGGCGCAGCCGCGGCCGCACACCTGGAGCTAACCGGTGAAAGAGCCTCCCGCACAAAAATGGCGCATGTATACCTGGGGCCCTCTTATGATACAGCATCCATTGGCAGAACCCTGCAATCCACTTCCCTGAAGTACCATGATTATGCAGGTAATGAAGAGCAGCTGCTGGCAGCAACAGCAGAGCGGCTGGCCCGCGGGAAGGTAATAGGCTGGTTCAACGGCCGCATGGAATTTGGGCCCCGCTCACTGGGAGCCCGCTCCATTCTTGCCGATCCCCGGAGAACAGAAATGCGCGACCGCATTAACGCAATGGTAAAAAAACGGGAAGGCTTCCGCCCCTTTGCGCCGGCAGTGCTGGCACATAAAGCATCACAGCATTTTGACCTGCCGCATGATTCGCCTTTTATGCTGGAAACCTGCCAGGTGATATCCCCCCTGAACCTGCCGGCTATTACCCATGTTGACAATTCAGCGCGCGTACAAACCGTGCATAGGGAGACCAACCCACGCTTTGCCGCTTTGCTGGAATATTTTGATGAGCTTACAGGCTGTCCCATACTGCTGAACACTTCCTTTAATGTAAAAGGAGAGCCTATTGTATGCGACCCGGAAGATGCCATTAAGTGCTTTATAACAACGGATATTGACTGCCTGATCCTGCAGGATTTTATCATAGACCGTGCAGAGAACGAGCTGGATGCGCTGATCATGATCCTGCGTAACTATGACCAGGAAAATACGGCTGCTAAAGGCATTCGCCGGGATGTGTACACTTTTGTTTAAACCCTTCCTTCAACACAGAGATCCATGTATAATATATCAGATAATACCCGCTCGCTGGCCGCTGAGTTGGCGGAAAAGATCATTTCCGGCGATCAGCCGGGCACATGGCTGCCCTACCTGCAGCCGGCAGATGCCGACGACGGGTTTGTTACAGACCCCGACCTGTTGTTTGCGGCATCGCCACAGGCGCTTGCAGGGAAAATAGGCATCTGGGTATCGGATACGGTGGAGGGGCAGCCCTGCTATGTAAGGGATCCCTCAAAGGTGGCGGACTGGCGTTTATGGAGCAACCGGCACGTTATACCTGCTACGGATACACGTAAAAGAATAGTGCTGCTGGGAGAATCTGTAGCGCGCGGATATTTTTACGATCCCTTTTATTGCCCGGCCGTGGAGCTGCAGCAGCAGCTGAATACAGTGCTGCCGCAGGCAGAAGTGATAGACCTGGCTAAAAGCGGTATGGTGCTGGAAGAGCTGGAAGTAATGTTCCGCTCCTGCATGCAGTTGCAGCCGTCTGCTGTTGTAATATTTGCAGGCAACAACTGGACCTATGCCCTGAAAGAGATCGCGTATGGCGCCGCTCATATAGAGGAAATGACCCAGGCGCTGCTGCAGCATGATTATAACGCTGCAAGGCATTTCCTGGAAAACCAGCTGCAGGATGTGATTGCCGCATTTATGAAGCGCATAGCCGCAACAGCAGAACAATACAAGGTGCCTGTAATATTTGTGATACCGGAGTTCAACCTGGCCGACTGGAAAAGTACGGACAAGGAAACAACCGCTTCCCGGCTTGCAGATGATCTTACCAACCGCTTCCTGGAAACGGCAGCAGCTGCCATGCAAATGAAAGCGACGGGTAACTGGACTGCATTACAGCCCCTTGCAGCTGCGCTTATACAGCTGGATGGCGTGAACCCGCTGGGGTATGAATTAATGGCCGCCTGCCTGCTGGCCAATAACCAGCCTGCCGATGCACGGAAATACCTGGAGCAGGCGCGTGACACGGTTATCTTTAACCGGGTGGAGAATCACAGCCCGCGCTGCCTCACCGTTACCCGTAAAGCAATACTGCGTGCAGCCGTTACGTATGGATTTACAGTGGTAGACCTGCCGGAAGTTTTTAAAGCACTTTCCCCCAATGGTATTCCCGGCCGGGAATTTTTCCTGGACTACTGCCACCTTACGGATACAGGTATCAAAGCTGCTATGCAGGCTACGGCAACAGCCCTGGCGCCATTGCTGGGTGCAACAGCCGGTGTTACAGCTGCAAGCAATACTCCTGCACCCGGCCCGGAGCACAGGGCGCTGGCCTATCTTTTTGCAGCCTCCCTGAATGCACGTTTCGGCCAGCCGGAAGATATATTGCTGCATCATTGCCGGAAAGGCGTAGCCATTTCGGATGCAGCTGCAAAATTCATCAGCCTGTATGCATCCTTGTCTAACCGCCGTCTTTCCACCCCCTTATGTAAGAGCTATGAGCAGATCACGCTGGAAAAAATCGCGGAACAATATAACAAGGGAACCGGCCTGCTGCACGGGGTGGCCCGCAAGCAAATGGATCATGTGCTGGTGGATTGTATGGTGAATGCGCTGAAGGAAAAAGGAATTGATCTTACGGAGCAGGTAAGCCGGTTAAGAGCAAAGGAACATAGTGTGCGGCAGGGGAGCATAAACCTGCTGGATTCCTTTTATAACCTCTTTAACAGCTATGTGCTCACAGGGGAGCAGGATACGCATTACACTGCCAGCCGGCCGCAATCTTCTTTTATATTGATGGCAGATGATACGGCGCCTGTACAGGTGAAGATCACTTTCCGGGTAAAAAACAAACCGCATGGAACCGTTCGTTTATGGGTGAACGGTAGTATGGTTATGGAAGCCGCCGCAACAGAGAGCTGGCAAACGCATATGCCGGAAGTGCCGGCAGCAGTGCTAAAGAACGGCCTGAATGATGTTCAGCTGGAATGGCCGGCTGCAGCGCCGGAAGGTGACAGCGTTTTTTCTGAAACACCCCTGCGTCCTTTTGCTTCTATGCAGGCCCTTCGGCATTCCCTGCGCCTGTACCCCGTTTTTGGTGAGATCCATACATTTACTGTTTCCGCTTAACAAAAAATATTATGTCAGTACAATACCTGATGGCAGATGATAAAACGCTGGCCGGTTCACTCGCGCGCCAGCTAATGGAAGGAGCGCCCCTGAACGAATATTATTTACAGGAAGATACTTTACAGGCAAAGCGGCAGGAAACAGGAAGCCCCGTGGAGGAAAATGAACGCATTGGCGTATGGACGCCTGTGTTGCGGGATGGCGCACAGTGGTATGTGCGTGATAACCGTTGTAACCGCGAGTGGTTTTACTGGGCTAATGTGCCTGCATTTCCGCTTAATAAGAACGGGCGCCGCCGTATTGTATTCACCGGTGAATCAGTAGCACGTGGTTTCCTCTATGACCCGGTATACAACCCGGTAATGGAGCTGCAGGCAAGGCTGGATGCCTGGCCCGGGTTGCCTGCAACCGAAGTGATAGACCTGGCCCGTAACGGAATGGATCTGGCAATGCTGGAGGATATCTGTACCCGCAGCATGATGCTGGAACCGGATGCGCTGGTTGTTTTTGCCGGCAATAACTGGCTGCGCGAGCTGTTTGCCGGCGGCCTGCAGCAGGAGGAGCTGGCTGCCCTTACCGCCAGGGCGCTGGCGTGCGATCTGGCAGGCTTCAGGAAAATAATGGAAGACAAGCTAACAGCCCGCATCACCGGCTTCGCGGCGCATTTGCAAAAGCTGGCCGGCAGGTATAGTACAGAGGTGATTATAGTATTACCTGCCTATAATCTGCTGGACTGGAAAAGCAGCGCGCTGGAGCAAAGAATGAGCCGGTTGGACGATGCTGACCTGCAGCATTGGCATACGCTCACCACAAAAGCACCCATGCAGCTGGCAGCCGGAGAATATGCCGCCGCAGCGGCAACAGCGGACACACTGCTTACCCTGGACCCGGGCAACCCGCTGGGGTACGAAATACTGGCGGCCTGCAAGCTGCAGGATGGCGATCATACTGCGGCAGGCCGTTTATTACAGGAAGCGCGCGATACCGCAATATTTGGCCGTGCCAACAGCTGCGGGCGCAACCTGGAAATAAGCCGCGAATGCCTGAAAAAAATGACGGTAAAATACGGCTTCCATTGTGTGGACCTGCCCGGCATTTTTCAACACCACTTGGGCGGTGCGCTGCCAGGCAGGCAGCTTTTCCTTGATTATTGTCATATGACGGAAGAAGGCATAACGCTCGCAGTTACCCATATAGCTAATGCAGCTGTACAGGCCTTGTACCCCGCAGCCGGCTCCCCTGGCAATGTTCCTGCCCCGCAGCTTAGCGCTGCGCAAAAAGCAATGGCCCATATTTTTGCGGCTATGCATAACGCGCACAACGGGCAGCCGCAGGAGATCGTAACCTATCATTGCCGCAGGGCGGTTCAGTTATCCGGTACGGTGAACGGTTTTATAAAACAGTATGCCGCCCTTGCCAGCAGGAAAATATCCAACGTGATCGGCAAAAATTATGAAGCGATACTGGCTAACGGCTATGCGCAGCAATACAGCAACGGGCATCTGCTGCTGCACCCCAGGGGAGAGAAAGCAATGGATATTTCCCTGGTAGATACCATGGTGAATGCTATGTATGAAACAGGAATGGATATACGCAGTGCAGTAGAGCGCTGCCGCATTACTGAACATGCAGCAGCCGTTACCAATCTGCTGGCGCCTTATTATGCCTTACAGAACTACCAGGATGCTGCTGCGCCTAAAAGTGCGTATTATAAATGTACGCAGCCGGAATCCACATTTTATTACATTGCTGCCGGTGCAGCTGCGGCAACCTTAACAGCCTGCGCCCGGCACACCGCTGCAGATGCAGGCACACTGCCCGTAGAGGTATATGTAAATGATGTATTGATAGCGTGCTGGGAATTGGCGGCAGACTGGCAAACGTACCGTTGTACTATTCCCGCAGCGTATCTGCGAACAGCGGTGAACCGTATCCGCATATGCAGCAATCCCCTTGCAGCGTTGCCACTGGCCGCACCGTCACAGCCGGCCCTTTCCTCATTGTACGACCTGTTATACCCTGCTTTTGGCGAAATTCATTCACTCACTGTACAACAACCAGCTAACGCTCTTTAAGATCACCCTTTAAACTGTATACATGAAAATAGAAGTCTTTAAATCCAAGATCCACCGTGTAAAAGTTACGGAGGCACAGCTCAATTATGTGGGCAGCATTACCATTGACCAGGACCTGATGGACGCCGCCAATCTTATTGAAGGAGAAAAGGTGCATGTGGTGAACTGTAATAACGGCGAGCGCCTGGAAACCTATATTATTACCGGCAGGCGCGGTAGCGGTACTATATGCCTGAACGGTCCCGCTGCACGCAAATGCGCCGTAGGCGATATTGTCATCATTATCTCCTATGGGATAATGGATTTTGAAGAGGCCAAACAATTCAAACCCGCTGTAGTGTTCCCCGGAGAAGGGAATAAGCTGCCCTGAAAATAACCCTCAACCCTCAAAAAAATAATAATGAAAGCCACACAAGCTGTCTTAAATAAGATACTGGACAATTGCCGGCATATTGAAGCAGGTTTGGTGAAACGCGTGCTGATATTATATGAAGAAGCGGAATTCTTCATTGGTGATAACTGTTTGCGTTTTGACCAGATGAAATCCTGTAAGCCCTTTTTTAAAGGCGCTATGCTGGATATTAATTTCAATAACAAACGTTTTGCCGAACGGTACCAGGCATTGGTACAGAATAATCCCAATATTGACCATGCCACCTACCTGGCCTGGAAGGAAATAGATTTTGCAGCTTATGATGTGATCATCTGCATCACCTATGAGGAAGAAGCGCTGATCAAACACCTGCAGGCGGAATATGGCGATGCCCTCTTAAGCGGGCAATGGAACGCTGCTATCTTTTCCGCTACCCTGCACTACATGAAGCCCCTGGCCAACTGTGATATTATTTTCCCTTCCTACGATGATCTGATGGACTATGCCGTTAGCACAGCCGGTCTGGAGCCGGTGGAGCTGTACCTTACAGCGGATGAAAGGGAGTGGGGTAATCAATGGCTGCGGGATAAAGGTTTAAAGGAAGATGAGTTGCTCTTTATTATGCTGGATTCCACTTCCCGTAAGAAAAAATTGTTAAGGACCAGCGTGTACTTTAACATATTAAGCTATTTACTGGAACAGGACAAGGTAAAGGTGCTGATCTTTGATGAAAAGAATATTGGCAAGGAAGCCTTTTACCGGCACTGGCTGGGCGATGAAAAGGCAGAGCGGCTTATTTTTTCCAGGTCCCTGAAGCTGCGGGAAGACTTTTGCCTGCTGGGATCCGCTTATACTAAAATGATCTTTGGCCCTTGCACGGGTTTAATGCACTGCGCTTCGTCCATCTACAATAATTTCATCAGAAATGGGATGTCGCGCGCAGATGCGCCGCTGATGGTTACCTATACCGGCAAATACTGGCGCCTGGATCAGATCTGGGATGCCTGTATCACCGCCTATTACTGGTGGGGGAATTCGCCCCTGGTGGATTGCCTGATCATAAGAAAAGATGCAGAGCAGGCTGAAATGGTGGAGCTGCGAAACCTGAATGAAGAAGAGCGGAATGCAACAGACAACCTGCTTTTTTGTGATGCCTATACGGATACTATGCTGATTGGTTATCTCTCCTCAAAATTGAACCCTACGTCTACTGTTCTGATGGATGCTGTTGCCTGATCAAAGTAAAACCCCTTTTTAGCGTATATATCCTTCCTGTCTGTAATTAATCCTGATCATCAAATAAGCTATCAGCACTACTGCCAGATAAGGCACTATCCAGATTACGTCTGAAGTGACCGTATTAAAATGACCGCCCGTCACATACCAGATGCCCATTCTGCTGGGTTCCTGTGCACGTGGTAACAGCTGCTGTGCAAGGTTCCACCCGAAGTGCAATCCCACAGCAAGATGCAGCCGCCCGGTCTTAATAACAGCCAGTCCGAATAAAATGGAGCCGGCGCCTGTTGTCAGCAATGTTAACAGGATATCGGTCCAGCGCTGTCCGTCACTGACATGCATTAATCCGAAAAGTATGGCCAGGAACAGCTGGGCGGGCCATTCCCCCCACTTTTCCAGTAGAATACGGAACGGATAACCTCTGAATGCCAGCTCCTGTGCAAATACAGAACAAAAGATTGTAATAAGAGTGGGTAACAGCATATACCAGTTGAACGCGGGGTTTACATGCCAGCTAAAACCTGCGATCAGCTTAATGATAAAGGCGGTCACTAACAGCATTAGTATACCGGCCAGGGTACCATACATAAGCAGCTTCCTGTCATGCTTGTCACCCCATACGCAGCCGATGCTTTCCCAGGTCCGTTTTTCCAGCCGCAGTATCCAGCCTGTAAATATTAGCAGGAATGCGCAAAGGAACAGGTTAAATAACAGCGGGCCTCTGAAAGGTAGGAAGCCGGAAGTGAACTGCGCCAGGAAAATAAGCAGGTAATTGCCGCCAAGATAAATGAGTACGCGCAGCAGAACAGGTAGTTTCATAAAGGAGGATGACATACAATAGGTTTAGATAGTAAAGTAGCTCATACAGCATAATTAATGCCGGGTTTATCCAATAGGATGGGAATTTTGGATACCTCACCGATTGGAAATTATGCAGCCGGGAAAGTACTTTAATCGTTACCGGAATAGATCTTAAAACTTGTTAGGTGCATTATGGTGGACAAATCGAAGTATTCTTCGGTTTGTCCATTTTTTTTTACTCAAACTATAGTGCTGATGTTTGTGATATTTTGTAAGGGGAGTGAAAGTTGATTGTGCTGTAGATCTATGCCGGAACATATATTCGACATAACATAAAATGAGACGGCCCTGTCATTAAGCATAATTAACTGTAAACGGCCATCACTCAGATGAATGCAATAATTTTTAATGAGTTAAATATTATTACTGCAAATTTTTTGTCCGGAAAATTTGAAAAATAAAATAATTGCTTACTTTTGCATCCCCGTCAGTAAATTACTGGCACACCGGTTCGGGACGTAGCGCAGCCCGGTAGCGCACTTGCATGGGGTGCAAGGGGTCGCTAGTTCGAATCTAGTCGTCCCGACAGCTTTAAAGGTCGTTTCAGCAATGAGGCGGCCTTTTTCTTTTATTACCCTTGAACGAAAATGCAATCCGGCATTATTACCTTTCGTATTAACTGAAATAGCCCCCAACTCATTTGCGGAATTTGAACCCGCTTCAATATCAGCTTTAAGCCCCACACCACTATCCTTACCTTCCCAAGATCCCGGTACTGGCTGGCCCCATTCAAAGACATCAACAAAACCCGGTTACCCATTGTAAGGATTTCCCTTTTCCTCCGACTAAATAGCAACAATCCAACAAAGCACAGGCTCCGGAGTCCGCGTTCCTTATAGATGAAACAAAATAGATCAAGCTAAATTTATCAAACATCATGAATAACACTTTTTCCATAGCTGCTAAAAACTACAAGCAGCTGGCGCCTTTATTTTTACGATTGGTAATAGGATTTGGATTCATGGCTCATGGTTGGGCAAAATTAAGCAGGGGGCCGGCGGGCTTTGAAAAATTGTTATCCCAGCTCAATGTTCCTTTTCCCCACATCATGGCCTGGGCTTCAATTTTGGTAGAGCTGGTAGGAGGGGCGGCCGTTTTTCTGGGGGCTTTTGCCAGTATAATGGCAATACCGCTTATTTGTACAATGCTCGTTGCCATGTTCACCATTCACATTCATTACGGCTTTAGTGCTATTAAAACAATAGGCTTAACCCCACAAGGACCTTTATTTGGCCCTCCGGGCTATGAGATAAACCTGCTGTACATAGCAGGCCTCATTTCCCTGGTTATTACCGGCCCGGGAGCTTTATCTGTTGATGCCTGGCTGGAGAAAAGGAAGAAATAACACCGCAGTGAACAGCGGCGCTTACCGCCGGCAAAAGGTATGAATGCAAAACCTACAGGCGAAGCTGGTTCTTACGTGTACACGTTACAGGTACACCTGGCATCACCCGCAAGGATAAAAAGTTGCACATAACTTTGGATGGGATAACATCCGGGGCCTGGTAAGCGTACCCGCTACCGGCAAGCGTACCGTGAAGAAGGTGACAATAAGCTAAGAATGTAAAATCATAAATGTAAAATTTCAAACCGACAAAGGAGGTTCATAGAGACCGTTAAATGACTTTATGAACGAGATAAATGTAAAAGGGCTAAATACAGCACCTATACGCTGCATTTAACCCTTTTACATTTTACATTTAAAATTTTACATTTTACATTTCACACCCTCTCAAACTCCGCTATCTCATCCAGGAACGCCCTCGCTTTTATCACCCCATTCCATTCCCAGCCGCTGAATAAGTGTTTAAACCACTTCTTATCCACGTTCTTATAATCAATATTGCGGTACAGCCATATGCTGATCCCTACCAGCAAACCGGTAACGGCAATGGCTACCACCCAGTTAATTACCCCAAAGGAGGCCAGCATGGCGGGGGTGTAAAAAAAGGTACCATAAAAAGGCGTTTGCAGGAACATAATGCGTACCGCTTTTATAGAAGAAGCCTGCAGTGTAGCTAATTTTTTCTGCGCGCCTATCACTGTATCGCTGTTATCCACCTGTTGTATCAGCACTATATGGTAAATGTAAACTGCAATGGCAAATACATTGAACAGTATAATAGCGCCGCCTGACAGTGCAAAGAATATTCCCTGGTAAGTGAAAGCATGAGATACAAAAAAGCTGAGGATCGAGATCCAGATAATACCCAACCCTATCATCAGCAGGTTGTAGGCCCTCAGCGGCCGTAATGCGGCGCTGGCTTTTTGTTTTTGCAGCTCCTGCATAATGTGCAGGTTCAGTGAAAGCGATCTTTCCAGCTTTTGATCATAAGCCTGCCATAAATTTTTCAGTTCCATCTCATCCATAACCATCAGTTGTTTGTGTTAGCAAATTTTTGTTTCAGTTTTTCCTTTACCCGGCCAATCCTGGTAGCCACATTGGTAGGGGTAAGGCCCAGTATGTCCGCTATTTCCTTATGGCTTTTTTCTTCCAGGTAAAGGATCATTAAAGCCCGGTCCAGCTCATGCAGCGTATTAATGTATTGCCTTAATAACCGTATCTGGTGCTCCGTACCATCGGGCTCCTTATCCGGTACCAGCTGCAAAAGATCAGCGGTAAGCGGCTGTGCACGGGCATGCCGCTGCCCCTTGCGGTAAAAGGAGATGGCCACGTTCAGCGCTATCTTATACATCCAGGTAGAGAGCCTGTACTGCTCATCATATCGCTGAAAGGAGCGCCATAACTGGTAAATAATTTCCTGGCAAAGGTCTTTACGGTCCTCATCATTGCTGCAATACAAATGCGCCACCTTGTAAATAAGGCCCTTGTTTTCCGTAATGATGCGTAAAAATCCCTCAGCTGTTTGTTGCGGAACCATTCGTTTAAGTTACAGGTTTTCAATCCATTGTTTTATAGCTATCAGGCTTTTACAGGTAGCAACGGTGTACCATACTGTAATATTCAGCAGCAGCCTTGCAGCGGCGGGTAGTTGTTTCTGCGTTTCCATTCGTTTTTCTTTATTATTCGCAGCAAGGCTCCAAAAATCACAGTTCAGGCAAAATATTTTTACTTTTAACGGGAACCGTAAAAGTAAACAGCTATGGCGTTTAATGAAATAATGGCCAACAGGGTGCGGGAGATCATTGCAGCCGCCACCAATAAAGTAGCGGAAAAAAAGATGTTCGGCGGACTTTGTTTTATGGTAGATGATAAGATCTGTGTAGGCGTGCGCAAAGATACCATACTGGTGCGCCTGGATCCTGCCGTTTTTGAGCAGGCGCTGGAACAGGAGGGCTGCCGGCCAATGGTGCATGGGGAAAAAGTAATGAAAGGATATCTGTTTGTGGATGAAAGCGTACTGCACACTAAAAAACAGCTGTTATACTGGGTGAACCTGGCGCTTGATTTTAACCGTTTTGCCAAACAGGCTAAGAAAAAGTAAAGGCTACCCGCCCGGCCCATTGCCTCACGGATAACCTTCTTTTTTGGGGATATAAATGTTTTTATAGCTGGTTACTGAAAATTAAGATGCAGCTCTCCCTTACCGTCAAATACACTATTCACTTTCCGCGTTGCCTTCAGATCCTCCAGGAAGTTTTGTATAGGTCGCTGCCGGTTCACAATAACAGAATAATGCACATCCGGCAGCTTAGGATCATCAATATGAATACGGATATTATACATTCTTTCCAGCGCGTTGCAAATGTCGCGCAGCGGCGTGGCTACATAGATCTGTAGTCCGTCCAGCCAGGCCAGCACAATATTCTCCTCAAAAAGCGTTACGGATACCTGCCCGCTCTGTTTGTCAATAGTAGCCGCCAGCCCGGATTTCAGCGGGGTTGTTTCCCCTTTCACATTTACCATTACCTCCCCGCTTACCAATGATACCCGTATATGCCGGTCATAAGTGTTTACGTTAAAAGCGGTACCCAGTACAATAATATCCGCCTGCCCGCAGTGGATCGTGAATAAGCGGTTGGCATTGCCCTGCGCTTCAAAATAGGCTTCTCCCTCCACATACACTTCACGTTTATCCACTCCAAAAACGGAGGGGAACCGCAGGCTGCTGCCGGCGTTTAGCCGTACCAGGGAGCCGTCTGTTAAAGCGGCGCTATAGGTACGGCCGCGGGGTACCGTCAGGGTGTTCCATTCCGCCCGCCCGCTGCTTTGTTTGGGGGTGATGATAAGCCGCGTGCTGTCGGCCGTAAAAATGGCATCATGGGTGCTGGCAGTGCCCAGCTGCACAATGGGCAGGGTGTGGCCATCATAGGTCTGCAGGGTGATCACCTCAGCCGCTGCCGGGGCAGGCCGCTGCATTTGCCGCTGAAAAACAGCAAGGCCTATGCTGAATAGGGCCAGGCATGCAACCGTGATGGCACGGTTGGTAGGCGGGTGCCTGTGCAGCAGCCGTATAAACCGGTCAAATACCCTGAACAATGAACGGATGTAATGCCCCTCATGAAACATGCTCATGTTAAAATCAAGTTGAATGAACAATTCCTGGTTTTCAAAGGAATGGATAACGCAGAAAGTACAGAGCCGCCTTTAATGGTATAGAGGGGGATTACACTTTACGGATACAATACGGGTATTAATATGATAATGTACTATTCATTTAAAGCGCCGGGCTATTTTTTATGCTTACCTGAAACAGTCTTTATAAACTCCAGGCAGGATTACGAGCGGCTATTGTAAACTTTAAACCGGATTAAGGTGACAGGTTGTAAACCTTTTCCAGGATAATCCATCTTTAAGCTATAGCATATTTGTAGATAAGCCATAGATAAGCCGTCTCTTATAAGGGATAGCTTATAGATAGCTTACATAGGGGTTATATAGGGGTTATATACGGCTTATCTATTTATTGCAACCGGTTGTTGCTACCGGAACAGGAGGGTGCCCCATCCCGAAACCACCTGACAAACCCGGTATTTTTTATAACTTACCGCCCTTCAATTAAAAGCAGTGAATGTGACCTTACCAGCCGGCAACCGTTATTTATTAGCCGTTTTATTCCTATTAGTGATAAACGGCAGCTATGCCCAAACAAAAGATCCAATAGCCTATGTAGATCCCTTTATTGGTACCGCCAAAAGCAGCGTGCTTACCAAATGGGGGAGTGAGGGGGGCACCTATCCCGGCGCCGTAGCGCCCTGGGGTAATGTGCAGCTAACGCCGGAAACCCGTGTTAGTGGGGCAAGGGGCTATGATTACAGCGATACTTCCATTTACTACTTCAGCTGCCTGCGCCACCATAGCGGCTTTCCCGGTGGCTCGGCAGGCCAGTTATTCATAATGCCGGTGAACAGCCGGGATACCTTTCAGCCGGGCGCCTATCACCGCCGCTTTTCACATGCTGAAGAAAAAGCATCGCCGGGGTATTACCGGGTGCTGTTCCCGGATAATAACACCCTGGTAGAGGCTACGGCCACCGTCCGCACAGGCCTGTTCCGTTTTACCTTTGCGCCGGGTGTAATACCGCAGCTGTTTATTGGCGATGGCCGGCACTTTAATACCGTTACCCGTTTTGACCTGGCCTATACCCATAAACAAGCTGTGGAAGGCGGTACCTTGTTTACTTTTGCAGCGGCAGCAACTGGCCCTACTACCTTAATACTAAAGCTAAGCACCTCTACCGTAGGGCAGGAGAGCGCCGCCCGTAACATTGCCGTGGAGCTGGACAGCGCTTTTGACCATATCCATGCGCGCACCCGTGCCGCCTGGGCCAAAGCCCTGTCAGTAGTGGAGATAAAGGATAGTGATGAAGCGCATAAAACTGTTTTTTACACCGCTTTATACCATGCCCTGCTAATGCCCTGGATCATTTCCGATACAGATGGCGGCTACCGCGGCGCTGATGGAAATATTTACCCGGTAAGCGGGGCCGCGCAATACGGTGGCTTCTCCCCCTGGGATACCTTCCGCTCCCTGCACCCCCTGCTATGCCTGTTATTCCCATCAGTACAAAAGGATATGGTTTTATCCATGCTGGATGTGTATCAACAAACCGGCCACCTGCCGGTGGAATCCATGACAGGCAACCATGCAGTGTCCATTATCACCGATACTTACCTGAAGGGCATACCGGGCATTGACAGCAAGCTGGCTTACAAAGCCCTGCAAAAAAGCCATGCAGATACGCCTTTCCTGCAGCCCGACCTGGCAGTATACCAGCAGCAGGGCTACATTCCCTATACTTACCCGGAATCCGTGACCCGCACCGTGGAGTATGCGTATGACGACTGGGCACTGGCGCAGTTTGCAGAAAAGGTGATGCACCGTAGTGCCGATGCCGCTGCATACCTGCAAAGAAGCTATGCCTACCGGAATCTTTTTCATGCCGGGGAAATGTTTATGCTGCCGCGTAATGGGGATGATTATAAGCTGCAGCCCGGCACTACCGGGTATAAGGAAGGGGATGCATGGATCTACTCTTATTTTGTGCCGCAGCATCCGCAGGATTTAATAAACCTGATGGGCGGCCGGCAGCTGTTCACCCAACGGCTGGATGCTGCGCTCACCAACGGGCAGATCATTTTTGATAACGAAACCGTATTCCATGTGCCCTGGCTGTTCAATGAGGCCGGCGCAGCGCAGCATACGCAAAAGTGGATCCACGATATTTTATACCACCGCTTTTCGCCCACCCCTGGCGGGCTGCCGGGCAATGATGACCTGGGCAGCACCTCCAGCTGGTACGTGTTCAGCGCCCTGGGGATTTACCCAACCTGCCCCGGTAAGCCGGAGTATAGCATAGGCGCGCCCTTGTTCCAATCCGTAAAGCTGCACCTGGAAAACGGTAAAACATTTACCATTAAACGCAGCACAGCGCCGGGCGCTTACATCCGTTCTGTAAGCCTGAATAAGCAGCCGTATGGCCACATCCATCTGCCGCATGCACAGGTAATAGCAGGCGGGGAAATGGTGTTTAATACAGCCGCCTCGCCGGTGCAGCAATGGCCTTTGCAGGATAGCTTAACGGGTGAGCAGCCGGATCTGCAGCTGAAGGAATACCACCTCTCTGCCAATAAGGTAACACCGCATGAACTTTTCTATATACATTTTACAATAAGCAATAACGGCAGCATAGGCGCCAAGCAGGTGCAGGTGCTGGTGAACGGGCAGGCATATGCATATAAGAATTGTTTGGTGAAAAAAGGAGCCAGTGTAACTGACAGTATACCGCTGCGTTTATACAAAACCGGTATGGCCAGCGTAACCATAAAAGGTTTGCCGGCACAGGCAGTAACCGTTACAAAGCCGCAAATGCCTTACCCGGCCTTGCCGGAGGTGCAGCAGCTGGCCGTACAGGCCCTGGTACAAAAGGGCGATACACAGCACCTTACTTTTACCGTGCAGAATATTGGCGGGGAGGCCCGCACTTTTCAGCTGCCCATCCGCCTGCAGGATAGTGTGATCAATACCCTGAAGCTTACCCTGCAGCCGGGCCAGCAAAAGAATATTAGCCAGCAGTTTGTTGCAAAACAGGCCGGCTGGCAGCAGCTGCAGGCAGGCGATGTGAAAGAAAAGTTCAGGGTATATACCACACCCATTGAAACCCTGCTGCTGGACCTGCAGTTCCAAAGAACAGACAGCCTGGTCACAGACCATTCCGGCTTTAATAATCACGGGCATATTATTGCTGCGCAGGCAGCCGCAGATACCGCCGGGGTATTATTAGGCAAACAGTGTTATGTGGAAGTGCCCAATGCACGCAGCCTGGATGTAATGGGCAATACTATTACCATGATGGCCTGGGTATACCCGGAGCGGGGAATAACAGGCAGCAACGGGCTTACAGATGTTTTCACCAAAGGGGATGCCCATGTGCTGCAGATAGCCGGTAATAAAGACCTTACTTTTTTTGCCGGCGGCTGGGGCCGTGGCGATGTGAGCGCGCCTTTGCCGGATAACTGGTTTGGCAGCTGGCACCATATAGCAGGCGTATGTGATGGCGCCAGCTTACGCATTTACATAGATGGTGTTTTAAAAGCCAGCACCCGGCTGGATGGGCCTGTGAACCTGTCCATCACCAATAAATGGACGCTGGGCCGTAATGAGGAATTTCCCAACGCCCGCATTTTTGACGGCTATATGGATCATGTAAAAGTATTTGCCGCACCACTCTCCACACAGGAAATTATCAAGGTAATGGAAGCTGCGCCCCACCTTACGGGCATGCGGTAAAATAGCCTACTTTTACTTCCCTTAATAAAACCATGCATATGTCAACTATAGCTGTGCGTCCTATACAACCGGAAGATAATTTAAAGCTGGCCGCCATTGTACGCAATGCGCTGGCCGAACATAAGCTCAATAAGCCAGGTACGGTGTTTACAGACCCTACCACGGATAACCTGTATAAGCTGTTTGATATTCCGCGTGCAGCCTACAACGTAGCCCTGCTGGATGGGGAAATAGTAGGCGGTGCAGGCATACACCCATTGGATGGCGGCGAGCCGCAGGTGTGCGAGCTGCAGAAAATGTACCTGGCGCCGGCCGCACGCGGCAAAGGCATTGCCCGTAACCTGATTGAGCAATGCCTGGAATTTGCCCGCAGCAACGGCTATACGCATTGTTACCTGGAAACCATGCCGGAGCTGGCGCAGGCCCGCCGCCTGTATGAGCACTTTGGCTTTTATTACCTGGATGGCCCTATGGGCAATACCGGCCATTATGCCTGCGATAACTGGATGTTAAAGGAGCTTTGACGTACATAATATCCGCCCAATACCAAACAAAGTATAATAGCGCTTAAATGAGGGTATATCCTGGCCGTTTCATAGCCCGGGTGGGAGGTTACCACCCAAAGGTCTACGGAAGGGATAATGGCGCCTATAAGCAGCATTAAACCCAATGCGCGGTACTGCTTCAGGAGCAGCAGCAAAATGAACATCGACCCGGAAACCAGATCGCGGCCCCCTTTAATATAATGGAAAGAGAAATCTCCGTTGGTTTGGGTATTAATACCAAAGGCTGTTTCCGCCACCTGCGGCATGGCAAAAAAACGGAGGCCGATAAAAACAAGCGTAGCGCCGCTTAGGAAGGTAAGCCACCACATGGTAGCACTGGTAATTCTTTTCATAGTACTTGTGTTTTTGATCACAGTACAAAGTTCTATTACGGCCTTCCCAATTCCGTTCACCTGGGTTAATAAATCAGGACTGTGACAGCCGTTTGCGGATGCGGCTGAGCGAGGGTGGTTTTACACCTACGTAAGAAGAAATATAATACTGCGGTATGCGCTGCTGAATATCGGGGTATAGCTGTAAGAACTGCCGGTAGCGCACTTCCGGCGGCTCGCTGTACAGGGAGGCCAGTTGTTTTTTGGCGCGTACAAAAATGCTTTCCACTATCAGCCGCCCAAACCGGTCGCCGGCAGGCACCTGTTTATAAAAAGTTTGCAGGTCGTCAAAAGATATCACCAGCAGGGAAGTATCTTCCAGTACCTGTATGCTTTCATCGGAAACAGATTGATCTAAAAAGCTCGCATAGTTGCAAATAAATTCACCTTCTTTTCCAAATTCATACGTAAGCTCCTGACCGTCTTTGTTCAGGAAATATCTCGCTAATCCCTGCTGAATAAAACCCACCTGTTTGCAGGTATAGCCTTCCTGCACAAAGTACTGGCCTTTGCTAAGCTGTTTTACTTTGAACAGCTGACGGATCAGCGCTGCATCCGCTTCTGTGAGCGGAATAAAATGCCGGATGGTATTGAGAAGTGCTTCCATAATGCATCCTAATAAGAATGTAAAATCATAAATGTAAAATTTTAAATGTAAAAGTGGAATACAGCGGATAAAGCACGGCCAGACTTCGCTGCATTACCCTTTTACATTTATCTCGTTCATAAAGTCTTTTAAATGGTCTCTATGAACCTCCTTCGTCGGGTTATGATTTAAAATTTTACATTTTACATTTTTTAGCCTGCAACTCTTTTGATAAACAGTAATTTTTATAATAAATAAACTTTCACTTTAAGATAACTTTAACGGTTAACCCCGTTAAACTTCAGACATATGCAATGATCTAAATGGGGAAGCGTTTAAAAGAAAGGAAAGAACATTCGGACAACCGCTTTATTAAATCCTTTTACAATGAAACAGAGATCATATATAATGGGAGCGCTGCTGTTACTGGCAGCCACATTAACAGCAGGAGGCGCTTACGCACAGCGCGGGCACATGAGTGTAGGCATAGGAGCACATTTTTATGGCGGTGGTGGCCGCGTAGCATTTGGCGGCCGTGTAGGCGCACCGGTTTATTATGCGCCGCATTATTATTACAGGCCGGTGCGGGTATATCATCCGTATTATTATCCCTACTATCGTTATCCGATCGGCTTTAGATTAGGCGTATTGCCTTATGGGTTTATGACCTTTGGAACGCCCTGGGGGCCTTACTTTTACTTTGATGGTACTTTTTACCGCCATCCCGATAACAGTGATTCAGGATATGAAGTGGCAGAGCCGCCTGTTGGTGCAGATGTACCGTCATTACCTGCTGGCGCTAAACAGGTAACAATTGATGGTAATACTTATTACGAATATAATGGTACTATATACCAGGAAGTGATCAAACATAACGAGCGCCGTTATGCAATAGTAGGTAAGAACGGGCAGCTGAATTTAGGTGGTGAGGATAGTGATAGTAACAGCAATAACGCAGCGCCTGATAACCAGGCTGCACAGCCCAATGATGTGCTTTCACAGCTCCCCGAAGGCAGCCATAAAGTAGAGATAAACGGCCAGCAGCTATACGTTTCACCGGATGGAATGTATTACCAGGAAGTACAGCTGGATAATAATATGACAGGGTATAAAGTTGTAGGGAAACAAACAGCAGATTAGCGTATAGGCGTTACTGCAGCTGGAAAGCACTTTCTCATCATGAGGGAGTGCTTTTCGTTTTTTACAGGAGGATTTTTCAAAAAACTTATCCACTTAATGCTCACAATTACGCTGTAGCATTTGCGCTGTTTTTCAATGCATACAAGTGGCATATACGAAAACTGTCCCCCAGGAATGGGGGACAGGGTTAGATAACTATCCTATGAAAACTTGCTTTCGCAAGCTAATCCTGTTAGTTTTGAGTTATAGAGAGTATGTTTAAATATTATTAATATGCCAGCTTTTGCCGGCATTGCATTCGCATAGTACACCAGGGGCTAGCCGGTGGTATTTTTATACTGCATTAATACTACGCTACTTAGCTTTTTTTGGTTGTGTACAAAAATGCAAAAGAGTGGCCAACCATTTTAATGATTTTTAGCGTGTAGCCGAAAAATGAGTACATACTCCCAATATTGGGAACTAGTACCCAAATTCGTGAAACGCTGTTCTGTTAGCGTATAGTGGCGCCCGTTATTTGTGATTTGATTGGGTGATCAAGGGGATACAATACACCTCAAAAATTTGTAATCCATTGAATAACAAAAACTTAAAGCTATATTGGCGCTCTTTATCCCGTGCCTTGTAGTAAACTATGGTGATAACAAAATCGAATTGCCAACACAAAATGAAAATGTTGCCCGTGTAGTCAGTTAGCTCTTTAGGCTGCCTGGAATCTTACCAATGCTAACTGCTTCAAACATATTGTCTGATGACTGATAGTTCCCGTAAAATACTGCTTGTGGACGGGAGCCATATATTCATTAAGCAAGTCAGTCAGTTGCTGATCCCGCATTATGAGATAATCACCGCGTTATCGTCAGAAGAGGGGTTAGGCATTGCATTGGAACAATTACCCGATTTGATCATTTGTGGTATGGAGCTGCGGGATGGCAGCGGTCACCACTTTTTAATGGCCCTGCGGGATGATCCCCGGCTGGCCCATTTGCCGTTCATACTCGTTAGCAGTAAGGATACCAAAGAGGATATGCGCATGGCTATGAACCTGGGGGCAGATGATTACCTGGTGCAGCCGTTTAAACGGCAGGACCTGCTCTCCAGCATCCGCTCCCGTATTTCCCGCTTCGCTATTTTTAATAATATGCGCCGGGCCGTTGAAACCAACCCCGAAACCCCCATGGCCATTCCCCTGGTACCGGCCGATGTACAGGATAAGCTCAGTAAAACGGAAGCCAGGGTCATACGCCTCATAGCAGAAGGCAAAAACACCAAGGAAATAGCCCAGGACCTGTATGTGAGTATAAAAACCGTTGAAAACCATAAGTATAACATTGCCCAGAAGCTGGGGCTTACCGGCCGCAACTCCCTCACAGAATACGTTATCAAGAATATTATACAGCCCTATAAAAGCTCCTGATCCAACTCATTGATCTGCCAACACTTTGAACCTGTATCCACAACAGGTGTTAATAACTTACCACATTAACGACAAATAATATTATTTTATTTAATAAATATTCATAATTTTATATATTATAATACGAATAATTAATATCGGTCTGAGATAAACAGGGGGTGCTTTAATGAATACAAAGTGTTACGGCAATTGTTGTGAAGCGCAGCAGTTGCTTTGTCGTAAACGCTTGTTATGCTGTAACTTATGAGTGCGAAACACTATAGAACCTTATGCTGCACATTCGCTGCCTTTCTACTGGCAGCCGGCCAGTTATTGGCTGCTGAGAACCCCGTTAAACTTCACAAAAAAGTAAGGCGAGTACAAACCATTAGTACCGGCAACCCGATAGACGCCAGTGAGAACGGGGGCTATGGAGGAATGGATATATTATTATCCGAAGGCCCGGCCACGGAAGACATCTCCATTACCTTCACAGTATCCGGTACCGCCACTGCCAATACAGACTATTATACCAGCATATGGACCGGCACAACCACCCTGTTTGCCGGTGAAAGCTATATACACCTGCCTTTAGAAGCTATTAACGACGACCTGATAGAAGGGGATGAGGATGTAGTGGTAACCATTACCGGCGCCACCGGTTTAAGCAGTGCCGCGGCCTATGCCCTGGACCCGCATATTACCGAAACCATGCGGATCATTGATAACGATAACGTTATTACTGCCTATCCCACCACCGGGCAGGCCGGGGAGCCATCCGCACCTATTACCGCCAAATTTGCCCTGCCCGGAACTTTAACCGCTCCGGAGGATATTACTATAAATTATTATGTAGATGGCGGTACGGCCACCAACGGGGTGGACTACCAAACCCCTTCCGGGCAGATCATTTTGCCGGCAGGATCCAACTACGTAGTACTGACCATACCTGTAATAGATGATAAGACCATTGAAGGGAACGAAACCGTGAAGATCACTATGTCCAGCGCCACGGCCGCCAGCTTTAATGTGCAGCTGTCGTCCAGCCGTTCGGTTAGCTCCTCCATCCTGGATGATGACTCCGAGCTAAGCATTGGCATTGTCGGCACCATTAACGGTAAGGAAAAACCCACCACATCGGGCGCCTTTACCATTAGCCTGCCGCCGGGTGTAAAAGCGGGGGAAATTGTCACGGTGGTATACTCCATCAGCGGCACGGCCACTGCCGGCAGCGACTATAAGGCCCTTACAGGTAAGGCATTCATATCAGCCGGTAAAAGCAGCATCCTGGTACCCATTACCATGTACGACGACCAGGTGATAGAAGGTGATGAAGATATTGTGATCACCGTATTAAGCGGCAGCTCCAACAACCTGGCTACCTATGCCATTAGCACTACCGATAATACCACTACCGTTCATATAGACGATGACGATAATGTGCCGGCCAACTGCCAGATCAACGCCATTACAGTGGCCGACGGCAGCGAATCCAGCGGCGACGGCAGCTTTAAGCTGGCCCTGCCAGGCACCTATACCTTTAAGCAGGATATGTCGGTAACCTACCAGGTAAGCGGTACCGCTCTTCCGGGCATGGATTATACCCTCTTATCCGGCACAGCTACCCTGGTAGCAGGCCAGAACAGTGTGCTGATACCTGTACCCGTATTAAATGATGCGCTGATAGAAGGCGATGAATCGGTGATCATTAAACCCCAGCCGGTAACCAGCGGCGGCATTAACTTTGCCGGCGGCGATACCTGCGTGGTAATGATCCTGGATGATGACGATGATAACCTGAAAGTTTCCGTAAGCGCCTACGATCCAAGCGCTACAGAGCCTACTGATACTGCGGCCTTCCGCCTGAGCCTGCCTAATGGCAATGCGGCATCCGTACCGGTAACCGTTACTTACCAGATAAGCGGCACCGCAACCAATGGTACCGACTATGCCAGCCTTACCGGCACCGTTACCATTGAGGCCGATAGTACCGGCGCCTTTATACCCCTGCAGGTATTGGATGATAACCTGATAGAAGGAGACGAAACAGTAACTATTAAATTACTGACAGCTACCTCTACCTTACCGTTCACGATAGACCATACTAAAGATTCTGCTGCCATCACCATTGACGATGATGATGTGGCCAACATGGATATTATTGCCGGCACCAGTGTGAAAACAGGCGCAGAACCAGCCACCAACGGCCAGTTCACGGTAAGCATTGCCTCCGGTAAAATTACCAGTGTACCCATTACCGTTACCTATACTACCGCCGGTACCGCTACCAGTGGTACGGATTATACCGCACTCTCAGGCACCGTAACTATTGCCGCCAACAGCAGCAGCGCTACGGTAGATGTGCCTGTGAAAGACGATAACCTGATAGAAGGGGACGAGACCGTGATCATGACGCTTACAAACGCCACAGCCGGCCTGCCCTTTGTAATAGGCTCCCATAGCAAAGACACTGTGATCATTGATGATGACGATGATGTGAACATGGGGATCATAATTGATGCCAGCATACCTGATGCAGAAGAACCGGCTACCAATGGTGAGTTCACCATTAAGCTGGCCTCCGGAAAAACACCGCTGGTACCCATTACTGTTACCTACACGGTTAGCGGCACGGCTATTAGCGGAACGGACTTTACCCCGCTCAGCGGCACAGTGACCATTCCGGCTAACAGCAACAGCGTAACCTTCCCCGTAAAAGTGCTGAATGATACTATTGCGGAAACAGCCGAAACAGTGATCGTTACGCTCAACACCATTACATCAACCATGCCTTTTGTAAAGGGCGTACCTGATAAAGATACCGTTACCATTTATGATGATGATACCGAGCAGGTGATCATCAGCGCCAGCGACCCGGATGCCGCTGAACCGTCAGACGGCGGCCAGTTCACCATCCGCATAGCTTCCGGCAAACCGGTAACGGCCGATGTGGTCCTGGACCTTACCATTACCGGCACCGCCACCAATGGTACGGATTACGCCAGCATACCGCTTACCGTAACCATCCCTAACGGCAGCAGCAACGTAACCATACCGGTAACCGTGATCGATGATAACCGGGTAGAAGGTAAGGAAACCGTGATCATTACGCTTACCAAGCTTACCTCGGCCGTGAGGTATGATATAGGTAAGCTGAAAACCGATACCGTAACCATTGCCGACGAAGATGCCGCTAACCTGGCCATAGAAATGGTAGCCACCAAGGCCGATGCAGCAGAACCGGGCGATGCCCCCAGTGATAAGGGTGAGTTCACCGTGCGCCTGGCCTCCGGTAAGCTGGCCGATAAGCCTATTACCGTACAATATGATGTAAAAGGCACTGCGCAGAATGCCATTGATTATGATAGCATACCCGCCCAGGTAGTGATACCTGCCGGCAGCAACGGCGTTAAGATCCCGATCACGGTAATTGATGATACCAAGCCCGAAGGCGTGGAATCCATCACGCTTATCATTAATAAAATTACCGCTTACCTGGCCTTTACAGGGTTAAACAGCACTGGAACGGTGCAGATAGCCGATAATGATACGGTAACAACCGCTGCCTGGATGAGCACTGATGTAACCGGTAAGGTAAGCTCCGGCAACTCCATCCGCTACACCATTCACGTAAGTAACGGCAGCGATACCAACCAGGTGAACGTGATCATTAAGGACCTGGTACCTGCTTACACGGTATTCGTATCTGCAGAAGATGGTATTAAACCGGATGCCAGCGGCCTGTTAACCTGGACCATCCCTGTAATTGCCCCTGGTATAACTATTACCCGTGAGCTGCTGGTAAAAGTGGCAGATGACCTGACCGGTGCAGACAGCATTGTGAATACCGCCACCATTGACCTGAGCGATGGTGTGGGCGACCAGCCCGTGCACCCGGCCGACCCGCTGAATCCGAACTTCCCGAATCTGAACTCCGGGCCTAACGACCCGGCCACCATAGTGTACGTGAATAAATCCGGCGGCTTCAATACCTGGAAAACCGTGAAGAACGATGATAATACCGCTACGGCCAAACCGGCGCAGGAGCTGTTGTACAGGATCTACATCCGCAATACAGGCGGGGTGCAGTTAGCCAATGTAACGATTGTGGATACCATACCGGCGCATACCAAGTATGTAAGCAATGCCACGGGTGGCGTGTATAATGCAGCCTCCAATACCATTAGCTGGACGCGTGCCACCATCGGCGTAAAAGTAAAAGACTCAGTGAGCTTCCTGGTAAGAACAGATGATAACCTTGCCGGCGTAACGCAGATAGAAAATATAGCAACAGTAGGTACTGCCGATACCGTGCGCCGTACAGGCATCTGCGATCCGTTTACGGACGCCAGCTGCCCCGGTACGCCTTCACCGGCCATTATACTGGTGGAGAACAAGCCGGTGAACCTGGACCTGGTATTCCCGAACGTATTCACACCTAACGGCGACGGCCTGAACGAATATTTTAAAATAGCCGGCCTGGAAAGTTATACCGCACCTGAATTATATGTGTATAACCGCTGGGGCGGCCAGGTATATGCTTCCCAGGATTATCATAACGACTGGGACGGCAACGGAGGAAAGCTGAATGAAGGAACTTATTACTATGTGCTGAAGGTAAAAACATCATCTGACGAAGAGAAACTTTATAAGGGATGGGTGCAAATACTGAAATAATGAAGCAGGCTGCCATGTCTAAAAAAGCTGTTATGCGTAAGCTGTATGCATGCATGGTATTGCTGTTGCTGGCTTACACCGGTAAAGCGCAGCAGAACCTGCAGTTTAGCCAGTACATTTTTAATGAGCTGAGTGTAAACCCGGCAGTTGCAGGTAATAAGGAGGATTGGTACCTGAATGCCATTTACCGGCAGCAGTGGGCCGGCTTTCCCGGCGCACCCCGTACCGGCGGCGTATCTGTTGACGGCCTGGTGCGCGGTGATGATAATGACCGTCGTGTAGGCATTGGCGTGCAAATGATGATGGATAATTTAGGACCGCAGCATGCCTACTCCATATACGGCTCTTACGCCTACCGCATTCCTATGGATGAGGAGAACCTGAGCCGCCTGTGCTTAGGCCTGGGTATCGGTGTTACACAATATGGTATTGATGGCAGCACCTTCATGTACACAGATGCCAATGACCCGGTGATCCCTGTGGCGCCTGCAGCCTCCATAGCGCCGGATGCCCGCTTTGGCATTTATTACTACAGCCCGCAGTTCTATTTCGGGCTCTCTGTAATGGACCTCTTATCTACCTACACCAATAGCAGCTACTCCTGGAAAGGGTATAAGTTTGAAACCATCCGCAAAACACAGCATATTTACCTTACCGGAGGCACCTTAATACCGTTCTCAGAGAATTTTCAGTTAAAGCCTTCCCTGATGGTGAAAACCGACATGAAAGGGCCGCTCAGCATTGACTTTAATTCTTTTTTACTGATAGGGGAGGGCGCTAAATTATGGGTAGGCGGTTCTTACCGTACCACCAGCAACGTAAGCATTATGGGTGTGTTCAACGCGCCGCGTTTCCGCCTGGGGTATTCGTATGATATGAATATGAGTAAGCTTACCGGTACAGGCCCCTCGCATGAAGTATCCATTGGTATCCTGTTCCCATCCGGCAGGAATGATGATGCGGATCCGCGGTATTTCTAATTTATTTCTGCTGGTATTTCCAGTTACGGCTTTTTCCTTCCGCCAGCCATTCAATGGCAGTAGCTATGCGTTTTTCACGCGTGGCGTCTGTTTTAGCCTCTGTGATCCATTCCACATAATCCTTCTGATTCGTGTAGCTAAAGTCTGCAAAAGTTTTAGCCGCCTTCTTATTCTTTCCCAGCGCTTTTTGAAAGTAGTCCGGTATTTCCAGCTCCTGCTTATCTTTTTTAACCGCCGCAGTTTTTGCACGGGGTTTAATGCCCTGCTCATTCAAAGCCGCAGCTTCTTTAATATAGGCTATTAGTATTTTATCGGCCGGCAGGTCTTTTATACTGGTAAGCTGTCCGAAATGTCCCATGCCTGCGTCCTCTGCCTTCTGCAGTATTTTATGCGGATCGCTTAACAGGCTGGCGTTCCAGAGTATAAAAGAGCAGTGGTGCTTAAAGGCCGATATAGCGCAGAGTATGCCCTGATGCTCAAAAAAAGGCCGGCCCCACTTAATGTTCTCGGTAGCGGAAGGGCAGGCTTTGTGTACCAGTGCCCGTAAGTGTTGCAGGATGGGCTGTGCAAAGGGGGCCGCTTTTGCAATGTAGGCATCCACCCGGGGATCTGTGTGTTGCATACTATAAATTTAAAGCTTCCCGCCTTATTAACATCTGATTAGGGCCGTGTTTCTTTAAGAGTGGTTAGATTTATATAAATCTTTAGAACACACGCAAAATTTTATAGTCAGATGTTTCACTTGTATTGGAAAAATTAATAACCGCTTATTCCTAAGCGGTTTTTTTGTGGACATTCTCCACAACTATCCGAATAAATAGTTGCTAAAATTGTCAGCTATACAATTTATCACACAAACGTGATATGTAATAGTTAGGGGCCTTTATATATTTTCGTCGCCATATAAATATCGTAAAATACAGTTTTACGCGCACGGAACTTTATCACCATACCCCTGCACCCTGATTGAACCGGATAGCCTTACACCTCTGAAAAACAACGGAACACTGAATGTTTTATATACAACAGTGAACAATGAAAACGCACGAATGGAACCCCATGCGAAGGGCCTCTTTTTTTTATCTCCACAAAAAGTGCTTATATTTAATTGAAGCCAGGAATCTAAATCGTACCAAAAAAGATCTAAATCGTTTTTAAACCTAAGTCAATTCGTACTAGAGCTATCTAAATCAGAACAACCATATGAACAAAGCCTTCATGATTGCAGGTATGCTATTGGCATGCCTGAACAGCTATGCCCAACATGTAGTAAAAGGAAAAGTAAGCGATAATACCGGCGCCCCCATACCCGGTGTAAGCGTATTTGAAAAAGGTACCAGCCGCGGCGCCACTACCGATGCCGGAGGCGCTTTTCAGCTGGAGGCGGCTAATGCCAACGCTGTTATTGTTTTCCGTGTGCTGGGTTATGCTACGCAGGAAGTATCCCTGAACGGGAAAAGCACCCTTAACGTATCACTGGTAAGCGAAAGCACCGCTATACAGGGTGTGGAGGTAGTGGGCAGCCGCAGCCTGAACCGCTCTGTAACCCAAACACCGGTACCTATTGACATTATACCGGTTGCAAAGATCACCAACTCAGTAGGGCAGCTGGATCTGAACCAGCTGATGCAATTTGTAGCGCCCTCTTTTAACTCAAACCGGCAAACGGGCTCCGACGGTGCGGATCATATAGACCCCGCCACCCTGCGCGGTTTGGGACCCGATCAAACCCTGGTGCTTATTAATGGTAAACGCCGCCACCAGTCATCGCTGGTGAACCTGTACGGCACCCGTGGCCGTGGCAATACCGGTACAGACCTGAACACCATACCTGCTGCCGCCATTGAGCGTATTGAAATACTGCGCGATGGCGCTGCTGCGCAATACGGCTCCGATGCTATTGCCGGTGTAATTAACATAGTGCTGAAATCCAGCACAGATGGTCTTACCACCAACATCAACGGAGGCATTACCTCCAAAGGCGATGGTGAAAATGTAGGCCTTAACGCCAACTACGGCTTTAAAATAGGCGAGGGCGGTTTTATAAATGTAACAACGGATTATTTATACCGTGGCCGCACCAACCGGGCAGAGGATCCTGCCAAGGTAGGGGAAGATAATGTGCCGCGGCGCTTTTATGGTGATGCTATGATGGAGAACTATGCGGCCATGTACAATGCACGCATTCCCATTGCAGAAAAAGCGGAGATCTATTCCTTTGGCGGTTACAACCAGCGTCACGGTAACGCCTATGCGTTTACACGTTATGCCGGCGACGCCCGTAACATACCCTCCATTTATCCCAATGGTTTTGACCCGCAGATCATTTCTGATATCGGCGACCGTTCTATATCCGTAGGTGTACGCGGAGTAATGAAAGGCTGGAACGTAGACTTTAATAATACCTATGGCATTAACCGTTTTCATTATTATGTGGATCATACGCTGAATGCTTCTTTACTGGAACAGTCGCCCACCCGCTTTGATGCCGGCGGCTTTCAGCTGAGCCAGAACACGGCAGGGCTGCACTTTACCCGCTTTTTTGAAAATGTATTGCCCAAGGGTACCAACGTTGCCTTTGGTACAGAGTTCCGTACAGAGAACTACCGCATTTTTGCAGGCGAGGAAGGTTCCTGGAAGGCCTATGGCGCATACGACCTGGTACCCAATGATAACGGCGGCATAGATACCGTGTACAAAGCTGCCGGCTCACAGGGCTTCCCGGGTTTTCAACCTGCGAATGTGGTGGATGAATCCCGTACTAACCTGGGCGTGTATGCTGATGGGGAGTTTAACTTCTCCTCTAACTTCATGATAGGCGCTGCAGGCCGTTTTGAGCGGTATAACGATTTTGGTAGTACAATAAACGGTAAGCTCTCTATGCGGTATGAGATCTCACCTGCATTGGCTTTCCGCGGTTCTATAAGCACCGGTTTCCGCGCGCCTTCCCTCGCACAGATCTATTTTAATACTACCTATACCAATGTGGTAAGGGGAGAGGCCATTGAAAACCTGCTTACCCGTAACCAAAGTAATATAACCCGCGTGCTGGGCGTAGAGCCGCTAAAACAGGAAAAGGCCGTGAACGCCAGCTTGGGCCTTACTTCCAGGCCCGCGCCGGGTTTAAGCATTACGGTAGATGGTTATTATGTAAAGATAAAGGACCGCATTGTGCTTACCGGTGATTTTACCGCAGACAATGCGCCGGAAATAGCCGCAGACCTGGACAAGCTGAATGTAAGCGTGGTAAAGTTCTTTACCAATGCGCTGGACACCAAAACCCTGGGCCTGGATGCCATTGTAACCTGGAACAAACGTTTCGGCGGCGGGCATGATTTTACCGCCACACTGGCCGCTAACTTCAACGACCTGGAAACGGGCGATATTAAAACATCTGCCAAGCTGGCCGGCCGTAAGGATATTTACTTCAGCGACCGGGAACGCTCTTTCCTGGTAGCCTCCGCACCGCCCAGCAAAATTAACCTTACGCTGGACTACCGTTACAATAAGTTCAATACTAACCTGCGTTTTGTGCGTTTTGACCGTATACGCCTGCAGAACTATGATCTGGTGTACGATATTTATGATGCACGCATCGTAACCGACCTTTCCGTAGGTTACCAGATCATTCCGGCTGTTACCTGGGTGGTTGGCGCCAGCAACCTGTTTAACGTATATCCCACCAGGCACAATGCAAATCTTACCGATTCCGGTGGTATTTATGAGCCGCTGCAGATGGGCTTTAACGGCACTTACTTCTTTAGCAGGCTTTCGTTCAGATTTTAGATCTTAGATCATAAATTTTAAAGGCCTGATGGGTTACTAAAACCTGTCAGGCCTTTTTATTATATTGCTACATGTCTTCACTTAAGAAAGCTATTCTTCCCATTCACCTTTGGGCTATTGCCGTGGGGCTGGTAATTTCAGGCGAATATTTTGGCTGGAACTATGGCTGGGGCGTAGCCGGTACCGTAGGCTTTTTAATAGCCACGTTCATTATCACCATCCTGTACCTCACGTTTATTTTCAGCTTTACAGAGCTAACTACCTCCATTCCGCATGCCGGCGGGCCCTTTGCTTACTCGCACCGTGCCTTTGGCCCCATTGGCGGGCTTATAGCTGGTTATGCCACGGTAGTGGAGTTTTTGCTGGCTACCCCTGCCATTGCGTTTGCCCTTGGCAGTTATATTCATTTCCTGTACCCGGCCTTACCGGTGTTGTGGACGGCCATTGCCTTTTATGTTGCGCTTACCGGTGTAAATATGCTGGGCATTAAGGAATCGGCGCTTTTTTCGCTGGTTATTACGTTGCTGGCAGTAATGGAGCTGCTGATCTATATGGGTATTGTGGCGCCTGCATTTAAAGCATCCAATTTTTTGCATGATGCTATGCCCTTTGGTATAAAAGGCGTGTTTGCAGCGCTGCCCTTTGCCATTTGGCTATATGTGTGTATTGAAGGTATAGCTATGGTGGCTGAGGAGGTGAAAGATCCTGAAAAGAATATACCCAAAGGTTATATTTCCGGCATCCTCACGCTTATGCTGCTGGCCATTGGCGTAATGGTGCTTACGGGGGGTATTACCGACTGGAAAAGCCTTTCCGGTATCGACTACCCTTTACCGGAATCTATTGGCATTGTATTGGGCAGGCACAATAATATTACCCGCATTTTTGCCGGCATTGGCCTGTTTGGGCTGCTGGCATCTTTTAACGGTATTATCATCAGCTACTCGCGGCAGCTGTTCGCACTTTCGCGCAGCCGTTACTTACCCGAAGGCTTGTCCAAACTAAGCCGCAAACATCAAACTCCCGACCGGGCGCTTATTGCAGGCGGCTTACTGGGTATTGTTGCCCTGTGTTTGGGCAAAACGGATCAGCTGGTGTTATTGTCTGTGCTGGGCGCTGTTGTAATGTATATCCTGAGCATGGTGGCATTATTCATACTGCGTAAAAAAGAGCCTGATCTGCCGCGGCCCTTTAAAGTGCCCGGCTATCCCTGGGTGCCTTTGATAGCATTGTTGTTATCTATTCTATCGCTGGTTGCCATCATCTATTATAATGTTATGTTAAGCCTGCTGTTCTTTGCCGGCATGGGGCTTACGCTGATCGTATTTCTGCTGGCCGGCAAGCACAAACAAACACAGGAAGATATAACTTTATACCAGCTACCATCATAACATGGCTTACCAGTGTACCATAGGAAATACCAGCTACCGTTTTGAGGATCTGAAAACCTTACTGGCAAAAGCATCGCCCTACCGCTCCGGCGATGCGCTGGCAGGGCTGGCTGCCGGCAGCTACGAGGAAAGAGTGGCTGCACAAATAGCGCTGGCCGATGTGCCTTTGAAAACCTTTTTACAGGAAGCGCTGGTGCCTTATGAAGCAGATGAAATTACCCGCCTGATCATAGATACGCATGATGCTAACGCCTTTACCCGCATTAGCCATATGACGGTAGGCGAGTGGCGCGACTGGCTGCTGGGCGATGAGGCAGATACTGCCACCCTGCAGCAATTAGCGCCGGGTATTACCCCGGAAATGACGGCCGCCGTATCAAAGCTCATGCGCAACCAGGACCTTATCAGCGTGGCCCGTAAATGTGAAGTGGTTACAAAGTTCCGCAATACCATAGGTTTAAAAGGCCGCTTATCAACCCGCCTGCAGCCCAACCATACTACCGACGATCCTAAAGGCATTGCCGCCAGTATTGTAGATGGGTTACTGTATGGCAGCGGCGATGCGGTGATTGGTATTAATCCAGCTACCGACAGTCCTTCCGCGGTGATAACCCTGCTGGAAATGCTGGACCGTTTGCGGCAGCAGTTTGAGATACCCACCCAGTCATGCGTATTATGCCATGTTACCACCGCATTGGAAATTATGCCGCAAGCGCCGGTTGACCTGGTATTTCAATCTATTGGCGGTACGGAAAAAACGAACAGCAGCTTTGGTGTGAACATAGCACTGCTGAAAGAAGCGCATGATGCCGCATTATCATTACAACGCGGCGCCATCGGCAATAATGTAATGTATTTTGAAACAGGGCAGGGCAGCGCTTTATCGGCCAACGCGCATGAGGGGCTGGATCAGCAAACCTGCGAGGCCAGGGCCTATGCAGTGGCCCGGCACTTTGACCCGCTGCTGGTAAATACCGTAGTAGGTTTTATTGGACCTGAGTATTTGTTTGATGGTAAGCAGATCATACGCGCGGCCCTGGAAGATCATTTCTGCGGTAAGCTGTTAGGCCTGCCCATGGGAGTGGATGTATGCTATACCAATCATGCAGAAGCTGACCAGGACGATATGGATAACCTGCTAACCCTGCTTGGCGTGGCCGGTTGTAATTATATAATGGGCATACCTGGTGCAGATGATATTATGCTCAATTACCAGTCCACCTCTTTTCATGATGCCCTGTATGTACGTAAGGTGCTGGGTTTGCGGCCGGCTCCCGAATTTGAGCAATGGCTCGTTAGGCAGGGTATAATGGACGCGCAAGGAAATCAGCTGGCGGTGGAAAAACACAGACTGCTGGATCTATAATTAATAATTAATAATCGTAGTACTACGTGCAAGTTTAGTACTGCATTATTATTGTTAATTATTCATACTTAATCATACATGAACAATAATGCAGTACTACAATTAAGTGCATACCTGCATCCATTATTATTAATTATTAATTCTTCATTATTAATGCTACTATGGCTGATCCCTGGATAAAGCTCCGTTCTTTAACCCCCGCGCGCATTGCGCTGGGCCGCACCGGCACTGCCATTCCGCTAAAGGAAGTATTGCAGTTCCGCATGGCGCATGCCCATGCGCGGGATGCGGTATATTCCCTGGCAGATCTAAAAACCTTGCAGCATCAGCTAAGCGCATTCCAGCTGCCGGTGCATGTATTGCACAGCAGTGCTGCCGACCGGCATGAGTACCTGCAGCGCCCGGATAAAGGGCGTAAGCTGGATGAAAGCTCGGCGCAATTGTTAACGGCAACCGATAGCGATGTAGCTATTATTATTGCAGATGGTTTATCAGCCACTGCAGTGAACAAGCATGCAGTGCCTTTACTGCAGCGGCTGATACCTTTGATACAGGGCGCCGGAATGAGCCTTGCCTCCATTTGCCTGGTACAGCAGGGCAGGGTAGCGGTGGGCGATGAAGTGGCCGCTTTATTACAGGCAAAGGCCGCTATTATGCTCATCGGAGAAAGGCCGGGCTTAAGCTCGCCCGACAGCCTGGGCATGTACCTTACCTACCGCCCTAAAGTAGGGTTAACGGATGAGGCGCGTAACTGTATCTCCAATATCCGGGAAGCAGGCTTATCTTATGAAGCAGCCGCGGCCAAAACCTTTTATTTACTGCGTGAAGCAGTACGCCTGCAGCTATCCGGTGTGCAGCTGAAAGACAATGAGCATTTACTTTCCTGAAAACGTATATTTATGTACGTGAGATATTCCCTTTACATTTTACTGCTGTTGTGCTGCACACAAGCCTATGCGCAAAAGGTGCGCGTTACCTTAGTCAAGAATGAGCTGATCATGCAAAACCCGCCTTTTGCAGCCTGCCATGCTTCCACTATCACGCCTTTGGCTAACAACCGCTTAATGGCAGCCTGGTTTGGCGGCTCGCGGGAAAGCGCGCCGGATGTATGTATCTATACCTCCACCTGGGAGAATGGGCAGTGGGGCGCACCCCGGCGTGTAGCCGACGGTGTGATCAATGATACGCTGCGTTATCCCTGCTGGAACCCCGTATTGTTCCGCACAAAGGCCGGCCGTTTACTGCTGTTCTATAAAATAGGTAAATCGCCCCGCGAATGGTGGGGTGTAATGCGCAGTTCCAGCGATGACGGTAAGCATTGGTCGGCCGCGCAAAAGCTCCGGGATAGCCTGCTGGGGCCTGTTAAGAACAAGCCGGTGCAGCTGGCCAACGGCGATATCCTGTATCCATCCAGCACAGAAAGTAAAGATGAAAAGCAGTGGCATATTCACCTGGAAAAGTCGGATGCAGAAGCGCAGCACTGGCAATACCTGCCCATAAATAACGATACCTTTGGCGTAATACAGCCCAGCATTTTATTTCATAAGGGTGATAGCTTGCAGCTGCTGTGCAGGAGCCGGCAAAACTATGTGGTGCAATGCTGGTCCGGCGACCAGGGGGTTACCTGGGGGGCCTTATCCAAAACAGACCTGCCGAATCCTAATTCCGGCACGGATGCCGTAACATTACGTAATGGACTGCAGGTGCTGGTGTACAACCCGCTTAGCGCAGGCAAAGAGTGGTTTGAAGGCCGCAGCAAATTAAAGGTAGCCCTTTCCACAGACGGGCGGCACTGGAAAGATGTATATGCATTGGAAGATCAGCCAAAAGGAGAGTTCAGCTATCCCGCCATTATTCAAACACCAGATGGGCTGTTGCACATTACCTATACGGCTGATAGAAAAAATATCAGGCATGTAGTGTTACGTGTGAAATAGGTTCCTCAATATACCATGATGGATACACACACCTTTCGGGTTTGCTATAGGGGTTTTGTGTGGTATGTCATTTGCAGCTATTCCCCTAGTTAAAAGGGCATGAAGAAAAGAATAATGATAACAGATGATGATCCGGGCATTCAGGATATTTACAAGTTAATACTTGAAAAAGCCGGTTACGCCACCGATCTGGTTTCGGATGGCGAGCGGATTATGAAGAACCGGTTTGAATGTCCTGTTATTTTTTTGCTGGATAAACAGCTGGTTGGTTTCGATGGCCTGGATCTTTGCCGTCATCTTAAAAGCCAGGAAAGCACCCGGCATATTCCTATAATTATGATCTCCGCCACCCCGGGTTTAAGCAGGGCTGCCCGGCAGGCCGGTGCAGATGCCTTTATGGAGAAACCATTTCACCGGGATGAGCTGCTGGCTATCGTAGAGAAATATGCCGGCGCTCCTGTTTAGTTGCTGCTGCTCAACCGGTTGCCATTTACCTCCGGACGGTTACTGATCACTTTACGTTGTTGCAGATCAAAACGCTGAGCACCCGCTTTCATTTGCACGCAGCAATATTATTTTTCCATAATGCTTTTAATCTCTTCAATAAAACGCTCAATTTTCCGGCTTTGCCGGATGGTTGATACCACTACTACTGCAGGCTGTTTTGCATTAGGCGGCGTAAAAAACATCTGCACCTCTGTACCTGCATAGATCATGTTGTAGGATTTACGTACCGTGCGGAATCCTGAGAAATCGTCAAAGGCATATTTTTTATTACCAATACCTATAGGGCTTATTCTTTCAATAGTACGGGCAGCAGGGTTTAATATAATGCGTGTAAAAGCTGCCAGCAGGAATATCAGGCCTAAACCCAAGCTGAAAAAGATAAACACTGCTCTGCCAATAGTACCGTCGGTTTTGATCCATGGGGTACCGGTGCATTCATGAATACCTAATGCCAGCAGCGCAATGCCCATAATAATGGTGCCGGCCTTTTGATTTTTAAGGGTATAAACACCGGCCTTTTCGTTAAAATATTTGTAAGCCGTAATGGTGTTGTTCGTATGTTCCGTTAGTGGCATATGCTGCGCTATGTATTCATGGATCAGGGGTATCACTTCCTGGCTGAACGCAATTGCATTAGGATCTGTTTCTTTTCCATAGCCGGATGAAATAATAATGCCTTTTCCGTATTTATTGTTTTTGGAAAAGATCCTGAAGTTAAAACCGCCGTACTGTTGCGTTACTGTATTTACACCATGTAAGCGGTCAAACGGAATGGTTCTGAGAGGGAGCAGCCCTAATATTTTTTGCTGCATGCTGCCGGTGGTCCTGTCAAAAATGATCTGTGTTCTTGAATAGGCAAGGAACAGGATCACAATAGCAGCCAGTAAAAGGGCAACGGAGCCCATCGTGTTGGCGGCGCTACGTTCTACTGTTATGTATAGCAAAAGCAATCCGCCAAAAAGAACGCCTAACACTATACTGAAAATAAAAAATACCCGGTAGGGATATATGGTTATACGGGCGTCGTCAATAGTCCATCTTGTTTTGGTAAGGCCTTTTTGTGGCATGGGAAAGCAATAGTTTTATTGGTTAGGAATAAGTTAACAATATAAATTTTGATGTGCAACAAACATAAAAGCGTACCCCTGGTATATTGTCCATTACAATTGTGGGGGCTAATATACTTCCGTTTTTTTATAATAAAAAGCCGCCCCGGTATTACCTGGACGGCTATATTAATTTTAAGGCTATAATGTTTAGAACAGGTTCTTTTTCACATAATCAGCGCTTTGCTTAATGCTCACGAAAGGATCAATAGTGATCTGGTCCTGCTCAACAAAAAAGTATTGTACACCGGCGGTTTTAGCTTTGGCAAAAATAGCTTTGAAATCAATGGTGCCGGTGCCTACTTCTGCAAACTTAATATCATTGGCAAGTGTACTAAGGTCTATGGTGCCGGTATCTGCCACGGGCTGCGGCGCAGCCTTGCTCATGTCTTTCACATGCCACATGGGAAAACGGCCGGGCGCTTTTTCAAACAGCTGAACCGGGTCCTGCCCGGCTTTTTTAGCCCAGAACAGGTCCAGCTCAAAATGTACCAGCGCGGGATCTGTTTCGTTCAGGAGTATATCATACGCGGTAGACTTCCCATCATCCACTTTACGGAACTCCCAGAAGTGGTTATGGTACGCTACTTTTATGTTTGACTTTTTTAGCAGCTCACCGGCCTTATTCAGCTGTGCGGCTACGAATTTATAGTCATCTGCCGGTATAGGGTATTTGGCTATGAGCTCCATAGGTGGAACAGGGACGGTGAAATACTCCTGCCCCAGGGCTGCGGCCAGGTCGGCCTGCGCTTTCAGCGCTTCATCTTTGCCATTGCCCCTGGTTAAATAATCACCCAGCTGGTAATGCCCGCTGGGCGTGGTAAGGTTATGCTCTTTCAGCAGGGCTTTCAGCTGACCGGTGGTTAATCCCCAGAACGTAGAGCCGGGACCGTTATACCCGAAGTAGGTTTCTACTTGCTCATAACCTGCCTGGGCTACCTTTGCTATAGTATCTTTTACATCTTTTGTCAGCTGATCGCGCAGCGTATAAAGCTGTATGCCTAATTTGCGTGCACTGGCCTCTGTAGCGGGTTTACAGCTGAATATGGAAGAGGGGAGGGCTAAGCCGGCGGTCATTAATGCCACCTGCTGAATAAAAGACCTTCTGCTGTTGTTCATAACGATGGTTTTTTAAGCTTAGGATGAATAAAGAATTGCACAATCTAATATTTTAATTAATAATGAAGAATTAATAATCACGGAGGCTGGTTTTACATTGGAACCGATGCCTATTATTATTAATTCTTCATTGTTAATTATTAATTAATTACGTCCCTGTAATTCAGCGCCGGCTTCCTATCCCCCAGCAGAGCTTTGTACTGGAAATCTGCGCCTCTTGCCTGCTGGTATTCCTGTGTGGCTTTTTGTATCAGTGCCGGATCAGAGAGCAGGTCAATGCCGGTTAAGGCCATGGTTTTGGCCGCCACCATCATGCCTTTGGCGCCAATATCGGTGCCGCCGCTGGCTACGGCCTGCCAGCTATGCGCCGGTGTGCCGGGCACCCAGGTAGCAGCGCTTAACCCTACGGTAGGCACATTCCAGCTTACATCTGCCACGTCTGTAGATCCGCTGATATCGCCTTTGCTGCCTGACTGCAGGCTATCTATGGTAGCAGCCTCGCTTATTGCCGGCACCTTATAGGTAAAGCTGGTTTGGATCTTTTTCCCAAACTCTATTTCTGCAGGTGTATAATTTACGCCGCCCACCTGTTGCAGGTTCTTATACATGGCGGCTATCAGCGTTTGGTTAGGCAGCAGATCATAGGTGCCGCCGGTAATTTCGTATTCCACTTTAGTATCGGTACCCAAAGCTGCGCCCCTGGCGGCATTTACCACCCTGTCAAAAACGCTGCGTACAATATCCCGGTCCACATTGCGCACATAATAATATACTTCTGCAAAATCAGGTACCACGTTCGGGGCTTTACCGCCGTTGGTAATTACATAATGGATGCGGGTAGAGGAGGGGATGTGCTCCCGCATCATGTTCACCATATTATCCATAGCTTCTACACCATCCAGTGCAGAACGGCCTTTCTCCGGCGCGCCTGCTGCATGGGCGGAGAGGCCATAGAAGCGGAATTTGGCGCTGATGTTGGCCATGGTGCGGCCGGTCATTATCCCGTTGTTGTCGCCCGGATGCCAGTGGATCACGGCATCTGCCTCTTTAAACAAACCGGCACGTACCAGGTACACTTTGCCGGAGCCGCCTTCTTCTGCGGGGCAGCCATATACTTTAACCGTGCCTTTTAGCTTACCATCGGCTATCAGCTTTTTCAGCTCAATGCCGGCAGCTACGGAGGCCACGCCAAATAAATGATGGCCGCAGCCATGCCCGGCGCTCATGCCGCTTTTAGGCTGCTTTTCCGGTACTGCTTCCTGCGCCAGGCCGGGCAGCGCATCATACTCCGCCAGGATGCCGATCACCGGCTTACCGCTGCCATAGGTGGCTACAAAAGCGGTGGGAATGCCTGCTACGCCGGTATCTACACTAAAGCCATTGTCTTTCAGCGTTTGCTGCAGCAAGGCTGTGCTTTTATATTCTTTATAACCTACTTCTGCATAGTTCCATATTTGCAGCGCTGTTTTTTTGTAAAAGTCGTATTGCGACTGTATATCCGTAACAGCCGTTTGTTTTAAAGCAGCTGTACCCTTTTGCTGCGCCCATAGGGTAGGGGAAAATAACAGGCTGGCACCGCCCAGCAATAGCAGGAAATTTTGTTTCATAGTTGCGACATTTTATTGAATAATAGTGGTTATGTAATACAGGTATAGCATACCTGCATCTTTAAACCGTTTTCCTGGAAGGGAATGCTGTAAACGGTGTAGAAAGATTTTGGTTTGTTTTTTTGTATAGCCGGGTATGTAACCCGGTCCCCTAAATAACAAACAATTTCTCTCATTTTCACCTCTCCGATATACATATTTATAAAGCTAAAATGTGGGGTCAAAACACCGTTAAGTGACCTGGGGAAACAGTGTGGATATCTTAATGTGGATAAATGTTACACGTGGAACATTTTAAAAAATCATAACTAATTGTATTTCAGTATACAACTAAAATGTGAATAACTCTGCTGTGGAAAACATATTTTGGTGTGAATAAGTGTAGGCGCCTTTTTCATGTTTGATGGGCATTCGGGGAAGGAAAGCTCAGCAAAAGGGGCATTGGGGGTGGATTTTCTGTGGAAAGGGGAGCCCTACAGGTAAATTTTCCTGCTAAAATTTACAGCAGCGCTTACTTGGGATAGCTATGGAATTATACAACTAACCGGGGCTATTATTTAATATGGCAGTTATTTGTTACTTGTCCGTTTATGGAGAAGTTTGCTCTTTTGGATACCCCCTGCATTATTACACGGCGGTATATTTTCTCCGGAAAGGGTTTGTTGCACCAGCGCATATAAAGAATCTATCTTTGCGTTGTATATTCGCGCTGACCTGTTACTTGTCATTTATACATTTAAAACGTTCATGAAAACGCTGATTTGCACTACGCCCGGGCAGTTTGCCTACGGAGAAAAGGAAAGACCGGTTCTAACAAAAGGCCAGGCTATCATAAAAATAAACCGCATTGGCATTTGCGGTACGGATCTGCATGCATTTGAAGGCACCCAGCCTTATTTTGAATATCCCCGCATTTTAGGGCATGAGCTTTCCGGTGAGTTGGTGGAAGCGGATGCTGCGCCCGGGTTTGAAAAGGGCGAAGCCGTAACCTTTATACCTTATTTTAATTGCGGTACCTGTATCGCCTGCCGTTCCGGCAAACCCAATTGCTGTACCAGCCTGAAAGTATGCGGTGTGCATGTGGATGGCGGCATGGTAGAGTATTTGTCGGTACCCAGCCATACCCTGGTACATGGGCAAGGGCTTTCTTTTGATGAGCTGGCGCTGGTAGAGCCGCTGGCTATTGGCGCGCATGGTGTGCGCAGGGCCGCTGTGCAACCGGGCGAATTTGTGCTGGTGGTAGGCGCGGGCCCTATTGGCCTGGGCATTATGGAGTTTTCCCGCATTGCCGGTGCACAGGTAATTGCCATGGATATTAATGAGCACCGCCTGGCATTCTGTAAAGATAAACTGCAGGTGGCCCATACGGTAAATGCCACCTCTCCCGATGTAATGGAACAGCTGAAGCAGATCACTAACGGCGATATGCCTACGGTGGTAATAGATGCCACCGGCAGCTTAAAAGCTATTCAAAACGCATTTCAATATATGGCCCATGGCGCCCGTTATGTGCTGGTAGGGCTGCAGAAAGGGGAGATCAGCTTCTCTCATCCTGAATTTCATAAACGGGAATCAACCCTTATGAGCAGCCGCAACGCTACCCGTGAAGATTTTGAGCATGTAATCAGCTCCATGAAAAAAGGGCTGGTAAAACCAGCTACTTACATTACCCACCGCGTTGGCTTTGATGCAGTAAAGGATAATTTTGAAAGCTGGCTGGATCCTAAGAATGGCGTGATAAAGGCGATGGTAACGGTTTAACTGCGGACCCTGGGTGTTATTTGCTGCAAGCGCTGAACGGCCTTTTAAAATATAAGTCTGCCACCAAAAAATTTAATATTTATGGAAGCGTTAAACCCCACTAACACAAATTGGCTGCGCATCCGGCCGGTCTTTTTGTTTGTTGTTGCTGCCTTTGCAATACCAAACCAGGTATCGGCACAGGCATTGCCTGATTCCATCGTTGCAAAGATCAATACACTCTTTGACAAGTGGAATAAGCCGAACAGCCCGGGTTGTGCAGTGGGCATTGTACGGAACGATTCCCTCATTTTTTCCAAAGGATATGGGTTGGCCAACCTGGAATACGGCATTGCCAATTCCGGTGAAACAATTTATCATATGGCCTCTGTATCCAAGCAATTTACGGCCTTTGCCATTGTGCTGCTGGCAAGGCAGGGTAAACTGCAGTTGGATGATGATATCCATAAATACCTCCCCTGGTTTCCTGATCTGAAAGAAAAGATCACCATACGTGATCTTTTAAATCATACCAGTGGCATAAGGGACCAATGGCAATTGCTGGCCATCCAGGGTACCCGGCTCGATGATATTATTACACAGGAGCATATCATCAAAATTTTAAGCAGGCAGCAGGCATTGAACTTTAAACCCGGTGAACAATACAGTTATTCCAACAGCAATTTTACCTTACTGGCAGAAATAGTCAGGTCCGTTTCAGGCCAGTCCCTCAGGCAATTCACAGATTCGGCTATTTTCAAGCCCCTCGGAATGATGCATACACACTTTCATGATGATTATACACAAATTGTAAATAACCGGGCAGACTCTTATAACAGGAAAGACAGCAGTCATTATACAAAAAGTATATTAAGCTATTCAAACGCAGGAGCAACCAGTCTTTTTACCAATGTAAAGGACATGTCGGAATGGATAAGCAATTTTTATAACCATACAGTAGGTGATCAAAAGGATATTGATGTACTGACAACAAAGGCAAGATTAAAGAACGGGAAGGAATTAAGTTATGCTGCAGGCATTGTGTCTGACACCTATAAAGGCTGGCGGCAATTTTCGCACGGTGGTGGCGATGCGGGGTTCAGAACTTTTATTGCCGCTTACCCGGACCTGAAAATGGGGGTTATTGTTTTTGGCAATGTGAGTGATTTTAATCCTACCGGTAAAGCGCAGCAGATCGCAGGGCTTTTTATCGGCGATACAACAAAAAATACAGCGGCAGTTAAAAAGGAAGAAAAGGAGGAAAGCTCCGCTGCGCTTTCAGACAATGATTCGGCGTTCTTACAGAAATATCTTGGAAATTATATTGGTGACGCCGGCGTTAACCTCAGCCTGGAAATAAAAGACAATAAATGCTATTACCGGTCGGGCGGCGAATTATCGTTGATGAAAAAAGATTCAGCCAATACCTATTCCATGTTTTATGCGCCGGAGGTCCGGTTTCGCCTTGACATTCATTCAAAAGACACCACCATCTTAGTTACCATACCCGACCAGCAATTTCTCTTAAAAAAGTATATAAACGTACCCTTAAACGATGAAGCGCTGCAGGCGTATATTGGCCGGTATTACAGCCCGGAGCTTGATTGCAGTTACGGGATTATCGAGAAAGACCACCGCTTATACCTGACCAGCAACAAATATAATGATACACCGCTTACCTTTGCCGGGCCCGGTCATTTGCTTAATGATTGCTGGTGGATGGATCATTTAATGATAAAACGCAACAAGCTGAATCAAATAACCGGTTTTGAAGTGAACAGCGGCAGGGTAATGCATGTAGCATTTATTAAAATGGAAAAGCAGTAGGGGCAGGAAAGGAGAAGCACCCATGAATGATATATCTTCGCTGCATTCCATTCGTAATTACTCATATCATAATTATTTTCAATGGCATTCGTGCACCGCTTTAAGCGGTGCCGTAATTAAATAATTCGTAATTCAATGAACCGTTTCCTCCTCTACGCCTCCTGCCTTTTCCTCTGGGCCTGCAATGGTAAACAATGCGGTAAACCCACCGTTGCAGATAAAGCCACCGATTCACTCCACATTGCTGAAAAATGGCAGGGCGTGATCCACGCCGTTACCTGCCAGGATATTGATGTGCAGCTTACTTTTACCCGCGCACGCGGCGCCGATACCGGCACCTACCAAATGAGCCAGCACTGCCGGGAAAACGATAATACCTTTACAGACAGCGGCACCTGGCAGGTGAAAAAAGGGAGGGACCTTATTTATATACTGCAAAGCCGGAACGACGGCACCTCCCACAGCTACCGCATTAACGGCAACCGCCTGCTGGAGCTGGATGCAGACCACAAAGAAGTGGAGAGCTATTACCTGGAGAAAGTAGAGTAGCAGCGCCTTAATTAAATATCCCCTACCTTTACCGCCGTAATCCGTGAATATAGAATGGGGGGCCAATATTTACAATCTGCTTTTAAGCGCAATTCCACAATACTGTTCTTATGCCTGTTAATGATGGTGGTAATACCAGGCCGCGCACAGCAGCCCGTAGCCATCAGCAATGAGCTGGAACAGCATATTTTTACTTTTGGAGAGATCCAATACCTGCGGGATCCATCCGGCGCCCTTACCATTGAGCAGGTTAGCAGCCCAGCCTTTAACGGCTTTGCACCCAATAAGCAAAGCACTCCGCAAAACCATCAAATAGGAAAAGTATACTGGTACCGCATCAAAATAAAAAACGATCCCGCGGTAAAAAAGCATTTCATCCTGGAATACTTTGACCAGACCATTGATGAGCTAACAGCCTACATTCCCGGTGCAGACGGGCATTTCCGGCAGCTGCAAATGGGCGATCAATACCCTTTTCAGCAACGCCTGTTCCTGCACAAGAACTTTGAGCTGGACCTGGATAACAGCACAGCAGGGGAGCAGGTGTATTACTTCCGCATCCGCTCAGCACAAATAGCTGACGTGATCATTGTGCTGCGCTCCGTGAACAAATTTGTGGGGTACGCCCTTAACGAATACTTCAGCTTCGGGATCTTTTATGGTATGATCCTGATCTTCAGCTTCTACAACCTCATCATGTTCCTGGCCGTACGGCAGCGCCAGTATTTATATTATGTATTGTATAACCTGAGCGTGGCACTGTACGAGATGTGTACGGATGGTATTGCCTACCAATACCTGTGGCCGCACGCACCTGCCTGGAACCAGTACGCCTTTGCCGTACCGCTATGCTGTATGAGCATTTTTGCCCTGCTGTTCACCCGCAAGCTGCTGTATGTGCGGTCAAGGGCGCCGTTATTGAATAAGATCATCATGGGCATTATTGCCGCCCGCGTGTTATTCTTCCTGGCAGCCCTAGTGCTGAACCGTAGCTGGTTCAATTACAAGTTTATAGAAATGCTGCCGCTGGCCGTTGCTTTTGGCACCGGCATTTATATATGGAGGCGGGGGTACCGGCCGGCCCGCTTTTTTGTGCTGGCCTACAGCTTCCTGTTCGTGGGCTTTATGCTCAAGTTCTTTATTATGCTGGGGTATGAGTGGCTGAATTTTGGGGTGATCAGCTATTACAGCCTTAGCTTTTGCTTTATCCTGGAAATGTTCTTCCTGTCCTTTGCCATTGGAGATAAGGTTCGCCTGCTGAAAAAGAAAAAGGACAAGGCGCAGCGGCAGATCATTAGCCAGATGACGGAGAACGCCCGCCTGAAGGACACCCTGAACCGGGAGCTGGAATCGCAGGTAAAGGAGCGCACCCGGGAGCTGTTCGAGAAATCAGAGCTGATTGCGCAGCAGAATGAGGAGCTGCAGCAGGCCAACCAGCTGCTGCAGGAGCAGTCCCTGGAAATATCCCGTATGAACGACCTGCTGGAACAGGATAACCGGCAGCTGCAAACCAATGTGGAAAAGGTATCCCGGGCCAGGGTGCTCTCTGCCCCGGTGGACTTTGAGGAGTTCAGCAAGATCTACCCCGATAAGGAAAGCTGCTTTAAGTTCCTGGCAGAGCTGAAATGGAGCCAGGGTTACGCCTGCCGTAAATGCGGGCATGATCATTATTTCAACGGGCACTTAATATACAGCCGCCGCTGCGCCAAATGCGGGTACGAGGAATCCGTAACCGCCAACACCATTTTACAGAATACCCGCATAGATATTAATAAGGCCTTTTATATGATCTTCCTGGTGTATTCCACCAAAGGCAAAATATCCTCCCATAAGCTCTCCGAGATCCTCAACATCCGCCAAAGTACCTGCTGGTCTTACAGCACCCGTATTAAAAAAGTAATGGAGGAAAGGAAGAAAGCCCTGCAAAATTCCGACGAAAAAGGATGGAGTAAGCTGGTAATGGAATATGATTAACCCCTTTTCAGGCAGGTAACCATCCGTATCAGTTTCATGCAATTTACCCCCGCACAGCGGACGGAATACCCTTGATTATCAGGGTTGTTCACCCGTTTCAATTTACGGTAGCCAAGCGTATCAAAAATATTATAACAACTTTATTATCAACAAGTTATAAAAAATATTTTTGGTTTTCAACTTAATTTTCGGATACCTTTACAGCAATATTCTACCGTAAGTTTTATTCCATGTTGTGAGATCAGAACGGAAGCGTTTATGAGATCCAACCAAAACAGATAACTAAAACCAGAGACTCGTTATTCTATTACATTTTATGTTTATCCACATGCAAAAGAAGTTTACGCTTTTAATGGCCTTCCTGTTGCTGGCAGTGCTGTATGCCGGTGCACAGGATCTTGCCATAAAGGGGCACGTCCAGGACCAGCAGGGAAATCCCCTGCCAGGTGTGTCCATCTCCATTAAAAATACCAGTAAGGGCGCCATTACCCAGCCGGATGGTAACTTCAGCATTCAGGCAGCGGCATCGGATGTGCTGGTATTTTCCTACATCGGGTATGTTGCACAGGAGGTGCCGGTGAATAACCAGGCCACCATCAACATTACCTTACAGGATCAGAACAAGCAGCTGAACGAGGTGGTAGTAGTAGGGTATGGCACCCAGCGGAAAAAGGACATTACCGGTTCCGTATCCGTAGTAGGGGAAAAGGAATTTGCTGCCCGTCCCAATACCCAGCTGGGATCTGTGCTGCAGGGCAAAGCGCCCGGTGTGCAGGTGCTGGCCTCTTCCGGTAAGCCCTCTGCCGGCTTAAATATCCGCATACGCGGTACCAGCTCTATCAGCAGCAGCAGCAACCCGCTGTATGTAATAGATGGGGTACCCACTACCGATACCCGCTCCCTGAACCCGTCGGATATTGAAAGCGTATCTGTATTAAAAGATGCTTCCTCTGCCGCTATTTACGGCGCTTCCGGCGCTAACGGCGTGGTATTGATCACTACCCGGAAGGGAAAAACGGGTGAGCCCCGGTTTGAGTTCAATGCCTACGGCGGTTACTCCTCCGTATGGAAAAGAATGGATGTGCTGAACGGCCCCCAGTATAAAGACCTGATGACTGAATTAGGCTACATCACTGACTGGAACAAATACAACCAGAACACCAACTGGCAGGATGAGATATTCCGTAAAGGCAGTTCCCAGAACTACCAGCTGTCTATGTCCGGCAAAACGGATAAAACAACCTATTACCTCTCCGGTGGCTGGGTACAGCAGAACGGCGCTATCCGCTCTGCTACCATGGACCGCTTTAACTTTAAGGTGAACCTGGAACAAAAGGTGAACAACTGGCTAACCATGGGTACCAACGTGGCTTACAGCCGCTGGCACGATGTGGATGTAACGGATAATATTGGCGTAGACAAAGGCGGTGTGCTCTTAGGCACCCTGGCCACCCCGCCGGTAATAGGCATTTACAATGCCGACGGTACTTTTACCAGCAATCCTTTCCAGGACTGGGAAAACCCCGTTGCCAGCACCGATGGCCCGGACCGTGGTTATAAGCAACAGCGCCTGCTGGGCAATGTGTATGCAGAAGTATACCTGCTGCCGGAGCTGAAGTTCCGGAGCAACTTTGGGATAGATTATAACAACTCCGTGTACGATTATTTCCTGGATCCCTTCCGCACCAGCTATGGCCGGGCCCAAAAAGGCCGGGGACAAAATAAAACCGACCTGATAAACTACTGGATCGCAGAGAACACCCTCTCTTACAATAAGGCCTTTGGCAAACATAGCATTGGCGCTTTAGGTGGTGTAGTAGCGCAGAAAACAAAATGGGAAAGCGCGGAGATATTAAAGACAGGTTTTTCCGGTGGCAGCATACCGACTACCAATGCCGGTTCTGTTTTTGTGACCGCGCAAAATACCAAATCGGAAAAAAGCAATGCCTCTTTCCTGGGCAGGATCAACTATAGTTTTGCTGATAAATATTTGCTGACAGCCAACTTTCGTGCAGATGCTTCTTCCATCTTCGGGCCTGCGCACCGCTGGGGTTATTTCCCCTCCGCATCAGTGGGCTGGCGTATTTCACAGGAAGAGTTTATGAAGGGCGTAAGCGCTATCAATGATCTGAAGCTGCGTGCCGGCTGGGGTAAGGTGGGTAACGACCAATTGGGCGACAGCCGTTATGCATGGCTGGGCCTTGTGGGCAGCGGCAGCAACTATCCCATTGGCGGTGTGGTATTACCCGGTAGCACACCTTCCTCTTTTGAGAACAGGAACCTGAAATGGGAAGCCACGGAACAGTATAATGTAGGTATAGATGTAGCCGTGCTGGATTCCCGCCTGAGCTTCAGCGCAGATGCGTATGTAAAAAATACTTCCGACCTGCTGCTGAATGTGCCGGTACCTAAATCCACCGGTTTTGATATTTCTACCCAGAATGTGGGTAAGATCCAGAACAAAGGTTTAGAGTTCCTGGTAAGCTCCCGCAACTTTGTGGGCGAGTTCCAGTGGGAAACGGATTTCAATATTTCCTTTAACCGCAACAAGGTGGTAAATATTGTTGGGCAGGATATTTTTAACGCGAACGTATCTAACCGCGGTAACGTAAGCCTGGCGCGTGAAGGCGAGCCGCTGGGCGTGTTTTACGGTTATGTGGCTGCCGGCGTGGATCCGGAAACCGGTAATATGCAGTATCTGGATAAAACCGGTAAAAAAACATTCACACCTGCTGCTGAAGACCGCACCATCATTGGTAACCCCAACCCGGATTTCCTGTATGGGTTAACCAACAATTTCAGCTATAAGAACATCCGGTTAAGCGTGTTCCTGCAGGGCTCACAGGGCAATGATATGTTCAATGCCTCCCGCATAGAAACAGAATCTATGATAGACCCGCGCAACCAGAGCACAGCTGTACTGCGCCGCTGGAAAACACCGGGCCAGGTAACAGATATTCCCAAAGCGGTGGCTAATAATTCAGATAACTCCCGCATCTCTACCCGTTATGTGGAGAACGGCTCTTACATGCGGGTGAAATCCGCTACCCTAAGCTATGATCTGCCGGCTGACCTGTTAAGCAGGATCAAGCTGAAAAGCCTGCGTGTATACATAACCGGTGAAAACCTGTTCACCTTTACTAAATACAGCGGTTTTGATCCGGAAGTGAATTTCCTGGGTAACAGCACAAACTCTACAGAGGCTAATACCTCTATGGGGGTTGACTTTGGCACCTACCCGCAAACGCGTAACCTGATTGTGGGCTTAAATGTTTCATTCTAATTCTTACAACTATGCAAGCAAGATATATTGTACTATGTGTGTTGGCATTAAGCCTGGGCGCCTGCAGCAAATTTGTGGACCTGTCGCCCATTTCAGATGCCACCACGGAAAACGCCTACCGGTCTGCCAGCGATGCGGAAGCCGCGCTCACCGGCGCTTACGACGCCTTTCAGCAGGAGTATTACGTATGGGACAACATCAACTTTACGGATGTAGTATCCGATAACTATTATGCCGGCGGCGATAACCCGGAAATTTTCCAGATGGACCTGCTCACCTTTACACCGGTGAACAGCCGCCTGTTTAATGCCTGGAGCCAGCTTTACACCGGTATTGCACGCGTTAACATCATTCTGCAAAAAGTGCCGGCTATTACGGATCCCAAGCTGGATGCCAATAACCGCAAGGAGCAGATCCTGGGAGAAGCATCTTTCCTGCGCGCTTATCATTATTACCAGTTGGTGAAAACTTTTGGCGGGGTGCCGCTGGTACTGGAACCCGCTACCTCTTCCGATCCCGGTGAAACCAATAAGCCCCGTGCTACCGATGCGGAGGTATATGCACAGATCATTAAAGACCTGGAATTTGCTTTAACCCGCCTGCCCGATGCTTATTCTGATGATGCCAGCGTAAATAAGGCCCGCGCCACCAAAGGCGCCGTAAATGCGCTGCTGGCAAAGGTATATGCGCAGAAGCAGGACCGTGACTACAACAAGGTGCTGGAATACTGTAATGCCGTTACCGGCAGCCCGGCCGGTTACCAGCTTATTAACTATGCTTTCCTGTTTGATGGTAACCATTATAACAATGATGAATCCATCATGGAAATACAATACACCGGTGGGGCAGAGGCCAATTACGGCCCGCAGCTGCTGCTGCCGCCCTCTGTAAGCGGCGATACCTGGCGCAAGTTCGTAACACCTTCCAAAGACCTGGTAAAGGCTTTTGACAGCGAGAACGACCTTATCCGCAAGAATGCCAGCATCCTGTTTGAGAACGTAAGCTGGACGGATGAATATTGGGCCATTGGCGGCGGCAGCGTGCCTTTTGCCTACAAGTGGAAAAGCGCTAACGGCTGGGCCAGCACCAACCGGCAATACCTGTTCCGCCTGGGCGATATTATACTGTTAAAAGCAGAAGCCCTGAATGCTTTGGGCCGTACGCCGGAAGCAGCCACTGAGCTGAATAAGGTGCGCACCCGTGTTAACCTGCCCGGAACAACGGCTACCACCAAAGAAGCTATGCAGCTGGCCATTGAAAAAGAACGCCGCCTTGAGCTGGCACAGGAAGGCCAGCGCTGGGATGACCTGCGCCGCTATAACCGTGCAGAAACCGTGATGAATACGCTGAATGAAATAGACCTGCGCAACAACCAGCGCGTGGACTACAAAATGACAAAGGATAAAGAGCTGATGCCTATTCCGCAGCAGGAGCGCGACCGTAACAAACAGTTATCACAGAACCAGGGATATAACTAATGTATCCACGTCATTAATACCGCGGACCGGCCATCATTTCACATGCCCTGGCCGGTCCGTTTTTTATTTAATACGATAACCAGTGTGTATGATGAAAAGAATACCATACGGCATTTGCTGCCTGGTACTGGCCGCGGCTTGCGGTAAAAGCCCTGCGAAACAAACCACCACTCCGCCTGCAGATACTGTAGCAGCAGCAGGTAAGGCTAAAGTTTGGGTAACCACCGGTAACCAGGTAAAGCTGTTACAGCCGCAAAAAGACATTGACATTACTACCGGCACACCTTCAGCTGCGGTTATAAATATCGACTTTACAAAAAAGCTGCAGGAAGTGGATGGTTTTGGCGCCGCCCTTACCGGGTCATCGGCCTACGTGATCAATAAGCTCAATACTACACAACGTAAGCAGCTGCTGCAGGACCTGTTTGATCCGCAGCAGGGCATAGGCATCAGCTACCTGCGGCTAACCATGGGCGCATCGGATTTTTCGCTGGCCGATTTTACGTACGATGATCTGCCCGCAGGGCAAACAGATCCCGGCTTAACACATTTTTCCATAGAAAAAGATAAGGCCGATGTGCTGCCTGTGTTAAAGGAAATTAAGGCATTAACGCCGGAGCTGCAGCTGATGGCCACACCCTGGAGCGCGCCTGCCTGGATGAAGGATAATGGTAAGCTGGCCGGCGGCCGTTTGAAACCAGAATGGAATGCCATCTACGCTAATTACTTTGTAAAATACCTGCAGGCCATGCAGCAGGAGGGTATTACTATTAATACTATTACACCGCAGAATGAGCCATTGTTTGAGGCCAAATATCCCTCCATGTACATGGATGCTGCTATGCAGGCCGCATTCATCAGAGATCACCTGGGACCCACTTTTCAAAAGAATAAGCTTAACACCGGCATTATTGTGTATGATCATAACTGGGACCATCCGGAATACCCTATTAACATCCTGAATGATGCGCAGGCCAAACAATATATAACCGGTTCCGCATTTCATGCCTATGCAGGGCAGGTAAGCGCTATGATGCAGGTGCATGTACAGCACCCTGACAAAGGCCTTTATTTTACAGAAATTTCCGGCGGCGCCTGGGCCACGGATTTTGCATCCAACCTGGACTGGAACATGAGTAATTTATTTATTGGCGCCATGAACAACTGGTCTAAGATCACTTTGCTCTGGAACCTGGCGCTGGATAGCAACAGCGGGCCGCGTAACGGCGGTTGCCAGGATTGCAGGGGAGTGGTAACCATAGCATCCGGCGGCAATATTACCCACAACGTGGAGTATTATGCAATTGGCCACCTGTCTAAATTTGTACGGCCCGGCGCTTTTCGTGTAACGATGACCGGTAGCGCTGTTCCCGGCCTGGAAAGCGTAGCATTTTTGAATAAGGATAACTCCAAAGTATTGGTAGTGCTGAACCGGGACGCGGGCGCTAAAACCTTTGCAGTTACAGACGGTACGCATCACTATACCTATTCTCTTGAAGGCAGGTCAGTAGCTACTTTTGTCTGGTAATGTGTGCCACACCTCAAAGGTGTGGCACACTTAAATCCGCTTTTTATTATTTTTGCCCCACAACTAACCATCTTATGCTACAGCTTTCCAACGACAAAATAAACCTCACCATTGCCGAACACGGGGCCGAGCTGCAAACCCTTACCCGTAAGGATATGCCCCTGGAATACCTCTGGAACGGCGATGCCGCGTTCTGGGGTAAAAAAAGCCCGGTGCTTTTTCCCATTGTAGGCGGCCTGCATAACAACAGCTACCAGTATAACGGCGAAACGTACACGCTGGGCCGGCATGGTTTTGCGCGGGATAATGTTTTTACAGTAGTGCAGCAAACAGCCACCAGCGCCACTTTGCGCCTCACGGATAATGCAGATACTTTAAAGGTTTATCCCTTTCATTTTCAGTTTGAGGTTGCCTATACGTTGGAGGATGCCAGCTTAACCGTTACCTACCGGGTAAAAAATACCGGTAATGAAAAGCTGCTGTTTTCCGTGGGCGGCCATCCTGCCTTCAGGCTGCCTTTGGCAGATGGTACTGCCTATGAAGATTATTACCTGTATTTTAATAAAGAGGAGAATGCCGGTAAATGGCCGCTGTCTGCCGCCGGACTTATTGAACGCACTACACAGCCTTTGCTGGAACATACGCAAACCTTACCCTTAAAACGATCCTTATTTTACCAGGACGCCCTGGTATTAAAGCACCTGGCTTCTGATACCGTTACCCTGAAAAGTGACAGAACACCCCATGGCCTTACTTTTCATTTTAAGGGATTCCCTTACCTGGGGATCTGGGCCGCGAAAAATGCGGATTTTATATGCATAGAGCCGTGGTGTGGAATTGCCGATCATGTGGATGCCAGCGGCAGGCTGGAGGAAAAGGAAGGCATCGTAGAGCTGGCGCCGGATGGGGAGTTTGAGCGGGCATGGAGTGTGGAATTGTTTTGACACTTGAAAAGCATTAACGCTTGTTAACGTTGCTTAACCTCACTTAACACCCCTGTAAGTGGTTTTATACGAACTTAAATGTGTGGAGTATAAAACCACTTACTTATGGAAAACAAAAAATTCCTCGTTACCCTTATCCTGGTAGCATTTGTAGCCACGCTATTTGCATTCAGAACACCTTCGCAGGTCACTAAATGGCAATATTGTACTGTTGTAGCCCGTGGAAGCTTTTTATCGTCCAAGGTGAAAATATATGTTGACTATGGACAGGAAAAAGGAGACCGCATGAAAAAAGCCAACCAGCTCAAAGACGCGGACAGTAATATTTTAAAATTTAACACGATTGTAGATGCGCTGAATTATATGAACCAGCAGGGCTGGGAATGCTCGCATGCATATACCATGGATACCAATTGTATACAATACCTGTTACGCAAACCGGCAGAGTGAGCAATGCCTTGCCGGCAGGCGTTTTAGCCGCCCCTTCCATAACAGGCTGGCATCATTTTAGCGCTGTAAAAATGGTTAAACGGAAACTATTTTTTAACATAAAACTAAAAGATATGCCGGCAAAAGACAGATCAATCGGAAGCCAGGGTTTAGAACAGGGCGGCCCTAACGTAGGGAATGATTATAGCCGTAATATTACCCGTGAGACACAAAAGAATGACGTCTCAGATATAGTAGTAGAAAAGAATAAGGCTAAAGAGCATAAAAAGTCCGGTCAACCGGCTAAACCCGGCAATACAAAAAAAGGGTAATAATTATTATTAACCCTATACCACCATCCATCCCCAATAAAAAAGCAGGCTGCGTTCTATAAAGGAACACAGCCTGCTTGGTGTTTATACGCTTCGCTATATTAATTCTTCATCTCCAGTAACACCACAGATTGTGGCGGTAAGCTCACATTCAGGTTATTGCCATTCTTTTTGGCGCCGTTAAATTTGGCGGGTTGCACGGTATGCGGTGCTTCAAAGGTATTTACGGCAGTGTATTTGGCCGCTGTTAACACCTGCCCGTCAACCGTTTTCCAGGAAAGGTTACTGATCTGGGCAGACACATTAATGGTACGGTGCGGATCCAGGTTCACCAGTGTAACATGGATCACGTTGTTGGAATCCACAGAAGCAGATGCATTTACTGAAGGGATCTTTTCATCACCCATGCTGTACTGCGGGCTATTCAGTAATATAGGCAGCAGTTTGGCTTCCTGGTGTACTTTAAACAGGTCAAACACATAGTAGGTAGGTGTGAGCAGCATTTTTTCCTTATCGGTAAGAATAAGGGCCTGCAGCACATTCACGGTTTGCGCCAGGTTAGCCAGGCGTACACGGTCGCAGTGATTGTTAAAGATGTTGAGTGTGGAAGCGGCTACCAGCGCATCGCGCAGGCTGTTCTGCTGGTACAGGAAACCGGGATTGGTGCCGGGTTCTACGTCGGTCCAGATACCCCATTCATCAACAGCCAGGGCTACACGTTTTTCCGGATCGTAATGATCCATGATAGCGCTGTGGCGGCTTACCAGCTCCTCCATATGAAGGCATTTCTTCATAGTAGTAAAATATTCCTGCTCATCAAATGCGGTGGCGGAACCTTTTTTCTGCCAGGTTCCCGGCACGGTATAATAGTGCAGGGAAAGGCCCCACATCTGGTTCAGCGGAATGTTCTGCATTTCGGTTTCCGTCCATTTATAATCACCATCGGAAGCGCCACAGGCAATTTTCTTCAGCGTGGCGCCCGGGTAATTTTTGGCAAAAACGGCATAACGGCGGTATTCGTCTGCATAGCGGGCAGCCGTCATGTTGCCGCCACAACCCCAGCTTTCATTACCTACTCCCCAGAAATGCACATTCCAGGGTTCTTCTCGTCCGTTCTGTTTCCTCATTTTAGTCATGGGGCTTTCTCCGTTAAAGTTCAGGTACTCTACCCATTTATTCATTTCTTCTACGGTGCCGCTGCCCACGTTACCACTGATGTAAGGCTCACAGCCCAGCAGGCTGCAAAGCTCCAGGAATTCGTGGGTGCCAAAGCTGTTATCCTCTGTAACGCCACCCCAGTTGGTGTTCACCATTTTAGGGCGTTGGTCGCGGGGGCCAATGCCATCGCGCCAATGGTATTCATCTGCAAAACAGCCACCTGGCCAGCGCAGGTTGGGAATTTGTATTTTTTTCAGGGCCTCTACCACATCCAGACGGATCCGGTCTTTCTTTTTCACCGGCAATTTTTCATCTACCCAAAAACCGTCGTAGATGCATCTTCCCAGGTGTTCGGAAAAGTGGCCGTAAATATGCCGGCTGATGGTTGCACCGGTATTATTTTGCTGAATAGTGAGCGTGGCATCGTTTTGCCCGGCCACGTATAAAAAAGATAACAAGGCCGCAAGGGAGCTGAGTATTTTTTTCATTATAACGTGAAGTTTGAGGTCACTAAGCTAGGCATTATTTTTATAAATGTCGATTATACAATTAAAAAGTTTTGATTAAAGGTCATGGTCGATGGTCCATAGTCCGTTGCGTACTGTGTGGTGGCGGGCTTCAGTCCATGGTCCATTGCATATTACGAAAGGTGAGTAACGCGCAAAACCAATAATAACGGCTGATGTGGGTAAAAGTGCGGCAATGATCTATTGAATCTGAGTGTTACTGCCTGCAGAGAAAACGCAGTTCGATTTCAGGCGGTAAGCAAGTGGATCACGGTACGCTCATTTCACATGCAGCAGGCTGTGGTCCCTTGTCAGTGGACTTCTCCGCAGCCAATCATTGACTGCGGTTCATTGACGGTTGTCCTCCGCGCAGTAAGCCATGGACCATCGACTATTTTCCGTAACTTTAAGTAAAAGCGTGTTTTATGGCCCAACCTAACATTGAACTGATAGCCGCTTTACGTGAAACGGCCAAACGCCTGAAAAACGGGGCTCCGTATGCATGGGGCAACCATGGCACCTGCAACTGCGGCAACCTGCTGCAGGTAGTTACAAACCTGAGTAAAGAAGATATCCTGTACTATGCCCAAACCGGCATAGGGGAGTGGACAGAGCTGGCAGAGGAATACTGCGTGGTATCCAATGCCCCGGTAGCGATGCTGATCACCAAACTGCTGGAAACGGGACTTACGCCAACGGATATACATAATATTGAATATTTACAGGACCGGGATGTGCTGGACCGTTTACCAGGTGGTTTTCGCTGGTTAAAGAGGAACCAGCGGGATGATGTGGTGGTGTACCTCGAAACCTTTGCTACGTTGTTGGAAGACAAACTGTTACAACAGGTAGAAGTACCTTATGAACAGTGGCTGCAACCCGAGGGTTTAACATATCCTTAACAGCGGGATTAACGGCCTGTTAACTACTGCTAAATCGATTAGCGTTACTTTTGGAACAGTTCTGCGCAATGAGAACAGCGTAATTGATCCGCTGTACTTAGCTATATGCTTTCAGCTTCATTGTCATGGTATATATTTTTCCTCAGAATGCTGTTCAAAATTTTAACTTATCACCAATTGGCACTAATCGATCAAATGGAATATACTCAGGAGCATATTTACGAATTGCTGTTACGCAAAAAGAAAGGGAACATTAACCATGCGGATAACCAGTACCTGGAACAGCTAATGGCAGGCAACGAGGACGTTAGCCGCTTATGGGACGATATCAGGCTGCACGATTTTGATGAGGATGTCTGGTATGAGATCGAGGATAATGAGGCTGCCTGGCAAAAAATTGAACAGGAATTGCTGCAACCGCAACGTAAGATCCGGCGGTTCCCGATCGTAAAATGGCTGGCAGCCGCCTGTGTGCTGGGCGTTATGGCCACCGGCGCATATTTCCTCCTGAAACCATCGGCGCCCCTGACAGGTGCGGAAATGGCGGAAGCAGCCTCCCATGCAAAGGGACTGCGCTTAAAGCTCTCTAACGGTAAAACCATTCAGCTCCCTTACAACGAACCTTCACAGCAGATCACAGCCGGCAGTGTAGCGCTGAACGCCGGCGCCCGAACCCTGCAGTATACTACAGAAGACCGTACCATGGGTGGTTTGAACACCCTCATTGTACCGCCTAAAATGGACTACCGCCTTATTTTATCCGACGGTACGGAAGTATGGCTGAACGCCACTTCCACCCTGAGATTCCCCTTTGCTTTTAACGAAGGCCGCAGGGAAGTATATTTGGAAGGGGAAGGATATTTTAAGGTAGCCAAAAATGCAGAAAAGCCGTTTATTGTACATACACCGCAAACAGAAGTAGAAGTGCTGGGTACGGAGTTTAACATTAATACCTATAAAACCGGCATTACCAGCACCAGCCTGGTATCCGGCGCAGTAGCCACCCACTCAGGCCCCTCTACCCTGGTATTAAAGCCCGGTCAGGAAGCAGTATATACCGAGCACCTGGGCTTTACCGTACAGCAGTTTGATAGCGAGGTAGTGCTGTCATGGATGAATGGCGTTTTCCAGTTTGATAATACCCGCCTGCGCGACCTGGCGCCGGTGATCAAACGCTGGTTTGGCGTAAATGTGGTGTTTGATGACCAGTCACTGGCCAACGCACCTTTTACCGGTGTGCTGGATAAGCACCATGATCTGCCCTTTTTCCTGAAGAATCTGAAGAACACAGGCGTGGGAATAGATTTCTATTATGACAAGGAAACGCTGCATCTGAAAGAAACGCATTAATCGTATTATTAATAACCATTACAAGGGTGAGTATGGAAGCTTGAAGCGGCTTTTATATCTCACCCTTCACTTTTTAACGGGGCTGTGATAATTAGTATATTAGTTATCATGAAAGCAGCAACCGATGGCCCGCATATCTTTTACGAGGGAAATACCATACTGGTAAGATCCATTGCCGGCAGGCGGGGCAAGCCGGTTGCAGCTGTTCAATCCTTTCCCCTGGAAGAAAAAGACCGTATAACCGTTCACTGCACTTTTCCCGAACACCCGGAATGGAACTTTTCAACCCCCTTACAGGCTGTTTTACAGCCGCAGCCATCTGTTTACCCCGCTGCCGGGAAGCTGTTAGCTATTTCGGACATAGAAGGCAATTTTAACGCCCTGCGCGACCTGCTGCTGGCCAATGGCGTAATAGACCATCAATACCGCTGGACCTTCGGAAACGGGCGCCTGGTGCTCACCGGCGACTGCATGGACCGTGGCCCGCATGTAACGGAATGCTTATGGCTGTTTTACAGCCTGGAAATTAAGGCCAGGGAGCAGGGTGGCTATGTGCATTTTATACTGGGGAACCATGAGATCATGAACATGACGGATAATCTGCGTTATGTGCCTGAAAAATACCTGGTCAATGCCCGCCTGCTGCAGCATGACTATACGCTTTGGTACAAGCCCGGTACAGAGCTGGGCCGCTGGCTGGCCACTAAGAATATTATTGAAAAAATAGGCCCGGTGCTGTTTGTGCATGGAGGCATCAGCAGTGAAGTAAATGCTTTACAGCTTTCAATACCAGGTATAAATGAACTATGCCGTCACTGGTACTTTATGGGAATGCCGCCCCGGCATCCGGCCCTATACCTGCTTATGTACTCACCGGCTTCGCCCTTCTGGTACCGCGGGTATGCCCTTGGGCAAGCCACCCCGCAGGAGGTAAATGATACCCTGCACCGGTTCGGGGTGCAGCATATTGTTATTGGCCACACTACGGTAGATCAATTAACCACCTTTTATGACGGGAAGGTAATAGATGTGGATACGTTGCACGCAGAAGGTATTTCCGAAGGCGTGCTGTTTGAAAATGGGGCCATTTTCCGGGTAGATAAACAGGGGAGAAGGGACCTGCTTACCGGTTAATATTTTCCCCCATTTGCCTTATTTGATTACAATTATTTGAATAATTGTCGGATTGACACTATATTAGTACCGCTAATATTGTAATTCACCGTTATGAACAAACTCGCACTTGTAGACTACGTTATTTTTATTATCTACTTCCTGGTAGTGGCTTCTTATGGATACTGGATCTACCGCCGTAAGAAAAAGACCAGCATGGATACCAAGGATTTTTTCCTGGCAGAAGGTTCCCTTACCTGGTGGGCCATTGGCGCCTCTTTGATCGCCTCCAACATATCAGCGGAGCAGTTCATTGGCATGAGCGGCAACGGTTTTTCTGTAGGCGTGGCCGTAGCCGCCTATGAATGGATTGCAGCCATTGCGCTGATCATTGTGGCAGTGTGGTTTATGCCCGTGTACCTGAAGAACAAGATCTTTACCATGCCGCAATTCCTGAAAACCCGTTATAACGAAACGGTGAGCCTTATTATGGCTATTTTCTGGTTATTCCTGTATGTGTTTGTAAACTTAACGTCCATCCTGTTCCTGGGTGCCCTGGCCATTAACAGCCTGGTAGGCAATGGTAATTTTCATTTGATCATGATCGGGTTATCGGTATTTGCATTGCTGATCACCCTGGGAGGTATGAAGGTAATTGGTTATACCGATGTGATACAGGTGGCTGTATTGATCATTGGCGGCTTAGCCACTACGTACCTGGCGCTCACAATGGTGAGTGAGCACTTTGGCCTGGGCAGCAACGTGCTGGCGGGTTTCCAGGCGCTCATGAACGATTCTCCGGATCACTTTAAAATGATCATGCAAAAACCGGCTGCAGATGCACCGCAACAGGAGATCAATAAATACCTGATGTTGCCGGGTTTATCAATGTACCTGGCAGGCCAGTGGATCGTGAACCTGAACTACTGGGGGTGTAACCAGTATATTACCCAGCGTGCGCTGGGCGCCAATCTGCAAACAGCCCGCAATGGTATTTTGTTTGCCGGTTTACTGAAGCTTATGATGCCTGTAATTGTAATGTTACCGGGTATTGCAGCTTTTGTATTATACCGCAATGGTGCGCTGCAGCAGGAGATGGCGCCGGGCGGACATTTTAATGCAGATAATGCCTATTCTGCTATTCTTGGATTTTTACCCACCGGCCTCAAAGGCTTGTCACTGGCAGCTTTAACAGCAGCTATTGTAGCATCGCTGGCAGGTAAGGCCAATAGTATCTCTACCATCTTCACACTGGATATTTACAAAAAATATGTTCGTAAAGAAGCTAATGAAAAGCAGCTGGTATGGACCGGCCGCCTGGTGATTGTAGCAGCGATGTTGCTGGCTATTTTATTTACCTGGAATGATCTGTTGGGTATTGGCGGGGAAGGCGGCTTTACGTTTATCCAGAAGTACACCGGTTTTATTAGCCCGGGTGTATTTGCCATGTTCCTGCTAGGCATGTTCTGGAAGCGCACTACCGGTGCCGCCGCAGTGGCAGGCATTATTACGGGCTTTGTTTTATCAGTGGTGTTCAACAACTACGCACCGCAATGGTTTGGTAATGAAACACTTTTATACACCGCATTTCCTAACGGGAAGGGCAAATACGAAATTCCATTCCTTATATGTATGGGATGGGCATTCTTTTTCACTGTGTTAGTGATGGTGCTTATGAGTTTAGCGGGTCCCAAAGTGAATCCGAAAGCATTTGAACTGGATGCCAGCATGTTCCGTGTAAAGCCTGCAACGATGGTGTTAATTGTAATTACATTATTGATATTGAGTGCGTTGTATGTACGCTTCTGGTAATAAATTACAAAGGCGCAATGGCTTACTGCTATTGGGTTTCAGCCGTTATACATTCAGCATGAAGTACTTAGGGGAAATAAAAAAGGCGGTAGGAATACCGCCTAATTTTTTAACCATATCCTATGAAAAACCTATAACAAAGATATATGCTTAACCGTACCAAACATTATACATTTGGTGAAGTGTAAGTTTTATCTAGTAAACGTGAATATTTGGCGTTTCTTAACGAGGAGTTAACAAACTTTTCATTATAAAATGCGATAAAAGTTCGCATAGAGATATCCCCCATTTATCCCCTATGGGTCAAATCCGTTACAACGTCTGTTGTGTTTTTGTTAACTTTGCGGTCTATGAGAATAGAAGAAGCCATTAAGCAGGGCAAGTTCAGCAATAATTTCCACAAGGCCCTGGTCAACCTAATATTCACCAGCAACTGGCTTCGGGATGCAAATGCCGAAATTTTCAAAAAATATGACATCCTGCCTCAGCATTTCAATGCTTTGCGTATCATCAAAGGCCGGCATCCCAAACCGGTGTCTGCAGGAGAGATCAAAGAAGTGTTACTGGATAAGGCCAGTGACGTAACCCGTTTGCTGGATAAGCTGGTAAAACAGGGGTATGTAAAACGCCAGCTTTGTGAGTACAACCGCCGCAAAATGGACATTACCATTACCGCTGAAGGCCTGGAACTGCTGGAGGAGCTGGATACGCCCATGAAAGCTTTCTATGAAGACCTGGGCACCCGCATAACCAGCGAGGAAGCACAACAGCTCAGCGATCTGTTAGACAAAATACGCACCTAAGGAATTAAGAATGAATAATTAATAATTAATTTGTACTGCAACAGCATTGGCAGCATAGCCATTTTATTAGCTGTTATTTCCTGACTTTTAATTGTTTGCATGCATTTACCCGCACTTATTACAGATCTGGCATTAATACTGGCGGCCGCGGCCGTTACAACACTGATCTTCAAAAAGTTGCGGCAACCGCTGGTGTTAGGGTACATTGTAGCCGGCCTGCTGGTAGGGCCGCATGTATCGCTGGTACCTACGGTAACGGACGAAGCCAATATTCAAACCTGGTCCGAAATAGGGGTTATTTTCCTGCTCTTTAGCCTGGGCCTGGAGTTCAGTTTCAAGAAGTTAATAAAGGTAGGGGGCAGCGCCTCCATTACCGCCGTTATAGAGGTATTTATTATGCTGGGGCTGGGGTATGCAGCCGGGAATTTAATGGGCTGGTCTACCATGGACAGCATTTTCCTGGGTGGCATCCTGTCCGTTTCCTCTACTACCATCATTATCCGCGCTTTTGAGGAGCTGGGCATTAAAGGCCAGCAGTTTGCCGGCCTGGTATTCGGCATCCTGGTGGTAGAGGACCTGGTAGCCATTGTGTTACTGGTGTTATTATCTACCCTGGCAGCCAGCCGGCAGTTTGCCGGCATGGAAATGTTAGGCTCTGTGGTGAAGCTGCTGTTCTTCCTCATCATCTGGTTTGTGTCAGGCATCTTTTTCCTGCCCACTTTATTGAAACGCACCCGTAAGCTCATGAATGAGGAAACCCTGCTGGTTACTGCCATTGGCTTATGCCTGTTAATGGTGGTGCTGGCTACACAGGCTGGTTTTTCACCAGCGCTGGGCGCCTTTGTAATGGGATCTATACTCGCAGAGACCACGCAGGCAGAAAAGATAGAACACCTGGTAAAACCGGTAAAAGAGCTGTTTGGCGCTGTGTTCTTTGTATCTGTGGGGATGTTAATAGATCCGGCCATGATCCTGAAATATGCGGTACCGGTAGCCATTATCACCGTTATTACGGTAGTGGGTAAGGTGCTAAGCACCACCATTGGCGCACTGGTGGCAGGGCAGCCATTAAAACCGGCAGTACAGGCAGGTATGAGCCTGGCGCAGATAGGGGAGTTCTCTTTTATCATTGCCACGCTGGGTGTAACATTAAAAGTAACCAGCGATTTCCTGTATCCCATTGCAGTGGCAGTATCTGCCGTTACCACCTTTACCACTCCTTACCTCATAAAAGTTTCAGAGCCGGTATACACGCGTATTGCAGCTATATTACCGCACCGGTGGAAGACCACCTTAAACCGCTATAGCGCAGCTACGCAAACCATTGCTGTGGTAAGCGACTGGAAGCAGGTGCTGCGTTCCTACTTCATGAACATTATTCTGTTCTCGGTGATCATTGTGGCCATTGTGCTGCTCTCCGCCTATTACATACTGCCCATGACCGGTGGTAACACACCAGACCACCACTGGGCGCGTATTGCTACTGCGCTGGTAACCCTGCTGGTATTATCGCCATTTTTGTGGGCGCTGGTATTCCGCGGGGCCGGCAGCCAGGCAGCTGCCAACATCTGGCAGCAAAAGAAATACCGCGGGCCGCTGGTGCTGCTGCGTACTTTGCGGGTAGCAGTGGCGGTATTTTTCATCGGTTTTTTTGTAGACCAGTTCTTTTCTACCACAGTAGCCCTGGTGGTTACATTGGTTATTATAGGCTTGCTGCTGATATTCTCCCGCAGGCTGCAGGCATTTTACGGTACCATTGAAGCACGTTTCTTTTCCAACTTCAATGAAAGGGATGCCCGTGTGGGCAGCATCAATAAACAGGTGCTGGCCCCCTGGGATGCGCACCTGGCTGTAATTGAAATACAGGCTACCTCACCTGCCATTGGCAAAACATTACAGGAGCTGGCCCTGCGTGAAAGGTTCGGGACCAATGTAGCATTAATAAAAAGGGGACGGCAACAATTTGCAGCACCGGGTGGTACGGAACGTTTATATCCCGGCGATATATTAACGGTAATAGGTACGGATGAACAGATCACGCAGCTCAATCATTTCCTGGAAGAGGCAGACGGTAGTCTGGAAGGAAAGACCATGCCGGGGCACGATATTGTATTACGCCGCTACCTGGTAAAGGAAGGCATGCCATTGTTCCGCAAAACCATCCGCGAAGCAGGTATACGGGAAAAAACACAGGGAATGGTATTGGGTATCGAACGCGGCGGGCAGCGTATCCTGAACCCGGAATCTACTACAGTATTGGAAGAAGGAGATATTGTGTGGGTAGCCGGAAGTGATAAGGGACTATCGGAATTCTTTAAGAGAACAGAAATACACTAATTACGGATTATCAATTACGAATTACGAATTAAAAAAACAGCATGCAACTAAAACGTTCGTAACCCGTAATTGAATAATCCGCAATTAAATCGTCCCCCCATTTAATATGACACACTTGCATTCGTAAGCCCGTAATTACTCATAGCTCAACCGTGTAGTTTCCCTGCTTCCGTCGGTACCATAAATGGCCGTTACACTGGTTGGATATTGAGCGGAATTATATTCGTATTTATAGCTGGTCGTTGTTTTATCAGCACCTTGTGTGCTAATGATTTGTTCAGTTAAAACATTGTTGCTGGATAAAAAGGCCGGCATAATGTCGGTAATGTAACACAGCCCGTTTATACGCTGCTGCGGATTCAGCTTTTTATCATAGCTATACAACACACTGCTGCTAAGCGCAAAATTGCCACGGGTGCCCATTCTGCCGTAATTATCCAGCTGGATCACATTGCCTGCATTGTCCCAGGTGTAAGCCTGGTAATTATGATTTTCAAAATGATTGTTTACATTTTTGCCAAAAAAGTAACGGGCGGTGATATGGCCGGTTTCGTTATATACCAGCGAATCGTAAGCCTGGATGGTTCCTTCAGTATAATACCGGATCTTTTCTATGCGGCTATAATCATCGGTGTAATCAAAAGAAGAAAAGATCTGGCTGTCTTCCCCATTTGCGCGGTCAGATACCAGGGTGCTTACCAGGCGGCCGCTTTCATACACCGGAATACGTATATCGGTATACGTTTCTTCTACGGTGCGTTGTATGCGGGTTAGCCTGCTGATGGCATGCTGCGCATTGTAAGTGATCAGTGTAGTACTGGCATGACTGTTAATAGCTTGCAGGAAGGGGCGATCCGTATTACCCTCGTCAGTGTTCCGGAATGATGTTAATGCGATGGCAGCAACCGTGGCAACCAGGGCCACCCCCTCCTTAAAGCTGTTGGTCTTCATAGGTGTACAAGTCGGTTAATAGGAATATTGGAATAGTGACATTTCAAAAATAATAAAAAACAGTAATATGTAGACATGGCATTTTAGTGGTATCTGTTTATGGGAGGGATGAACATTTCATGTACAGTGCTGTTATAATTATGACCATGCCACCCTAATGAGGAACCGTCATACGCTGCAATTCACATAAAATGATCGTAATGAGAAAGTTGCGGGTTGTTATGCTGGGTACAGGCATTGTTTTAGGCGCCTGCTCAGGTTCCACACGTATTACCGGCTCCTGGAAAAACCCGGAAGCCCAGCCAGCTGTAAAAAGTTATAACAGTGTTTTTATTGCTGCCATGATCCGCAATCCGGAAGTGCGCGTGAAGCTGGAAAATGCCCTGGCCGTGCAGGCTGATACGCGTAATATTAAACCCTTCAAGAGCACAGATTATTTATCTCCCCGTTTTGTGGAAACACGTATGCCGGAGCGGCAGGAGCTGGTACAGAAGATCCAGGCCAGCGGTGCACAAACTATTTTTACAGTGTCTTTATTGGATAAGCATAGTGAAACCCGCTACGTACCGGGCACCATTACTTATGCGCCGGTGCCTGCTTATGGATGGTACCGCGGTTTTTATGCCTATTATGCGCACTGGTACCCCTGGGTATATGATCCGGGGTATTATGTAAAGGAAAGAACGTATTTCCTGGAGGCTAACCTTTATGATGCCGGTAATGAGCAGCTGCTATGGTCTGCCCAGTCTGAAACTATTAATCCCGCCAGTGTGGATCAGTTTGTGCGGGAGTATCCGCAAAGGCTGGTTACACAGCTTTTTAAGGATGGGATCCTTAAAAAGAATTAATAATGAAGAATGAATAATTAATAATCGCAGGAGAAGTACTTCAACCAGATTGCTGGTTTACTATAATGAATGCACAAATGTTGAATGCAGCAATAAAATGATCTTTCATTCATTTGCACATCTGTTTATAATTACCAATACAGCAGCATTCCGGACCTCTTCCATCTCTCGCATTGCTGCCACACGATTATTAATTATTCATTCTTATTGCTAATTACTAGTACTTCATCGTAGTATCCTTCTTCTTCCAGTCCTTGTCCTTTTTCTTCATTTTGTCCCCTTTCATTTTGTGCTTTCTCATGGAAGTGTCCCGCATAGAAGTGTCCTGCTGGTATGCGCTGGTTGCGGCTACATTATGGGGCATGGTGCCCTGGGCTATAACAAGGCCTCCAAAGGCCATTGCCAAGCCTAAAACGGTAAGATGCTTTTTCATGACTTAACTTTTTATGATGAGTGATTAAATTCCGTTACTTCTTTTGTGAAGAGACGCTACCCACTATCAGGGCAATCCTTTGTCATTACAGGTTGTACACGGTTGCCAGGAGTAATAAAGACGGTAATGTGGAATTTTAAACACGGATTGTAAACGAATTCCCCCTTGCGTGTTAAAGCTGTACCCGGTGAATACATTTACAATCCATGTGCTTTCTTAATTTGAGGTCAATCAACAAGCGAGGTCCTTACTGATCTTTGTCATTACCCTGTTTAGGATCCCATTCAATGTTGTCAGCTTCCTCGTCTGACAGATCATTCTCTTCGAGGTCCGCTTCATCCAGGTCCGGCGTGTCATCATTTTCTTCATCTTCTTCATCTTCATTGGAGATATCCTGTGACCTTAGATCCTGGTCGTCCTGTGTGTTAAGACCAGAATTTTTGCTGTTGGAAGGGTCCTGCAGGTCATTGTCCTGCTGACGCGGTTCGGTTTGATTTTTTGTTTGCATAATATAAATTTTAAAAGGTGATTGTTTTATTTCTCTTTCATAGTACCCTTCCTGCCACGGTAAGGCCATACGATATAAATGATCACGAGCAAAAGGAAAATACCCAGCACAACTAATGAAGTAAGCATAACATTGGGTTTTGGTTACACTATGCCTATACAAGCATCAGGCCAGCTAAAACAGCAGCAACCACAGGCGTAACATCCAAAATGGCCTAACCTTTTTAATGGACAATATTATTATCAGATTACAGGGGTAAAATGGGGATGCGCCTGGAAATGCCTTAATTATAAAGGGTTTGAAGCAATTTTATATAGTGGTGGCGTGATGTACAAAAAACGCAGCCAACAGGAGGGTTAAAATGCACACGGAAGTAGTAATAGCAGGCAATGGCCACGCAGACTATTGTGGTAAAATGCCTGTTAATGCCCGTCAGTACTGATGTTGCAGCAAAGGAGGCCTGGTGATTTACAACAGGTAGTACCCTTATAATAACTATGCGGCCGGTAAACATAGATGGTTAGAAAAAACAGAAAAATTGTCCATCAAATGAAAAAGAATCTCTATTGTCAGCAGGCTGGGGGATAACGTAATTTAGCGTTGTTATGAAAAATGATACATACAACCACCTTTACCTGTTTATTATTTCCATGATCTCCGCAATGGGCGGGTTCCTTTTTGGGTATGACTGGGTAGTGATAGGAGGGGCTAAACCTTTTTATGAACGCTTTTTTGGTATCACCCAATCACCGGCAGCACAGGGCTGGGCCATGAGCTGCGCCCTGGTAGGATGTTTGGCAGGCGCGGCTATTTCCGGTATCCTCAGCGACCGGTATGGCCGTAAAAAACTACTGATGCTGTCTGCCGCCTTATTCCTGGTATCTTCCTGGCTTACGGGAGCAGCGCATTCTTTCCAGAGCTTTGTGGTGTATCGCATTATTGGGGGCATTGGTATTGGCCTGGCCTCCAACCTGTCGCCTATGTACATTGCAGAAGTTACGCCGGCCCATTTGCGGGGTAAATATGTATCTATTAACCAGCTTACGCTGGTGATAGGCATACTGGCAGCGCAGATCTTTAACTGGCTGATCGCAGAACCGGTACCTAACGGGGCTACGGACGATTTCATCCTGCAATCCTGGAACGGGCAAACCGGCTGGCGTATTATGTTTTGGGCTGCGCTGGTGCCCTCTGCATTATTCCTGCTGCTGCTGATCTGGCTGCCGGAAAGCCCGCGCTGGCTGGCCACTAAAAATTATGGGGATAAAGCCCGGCAGGTGCTTTCCAAAATAGGCGGTGCAGCTTATGCGGAATCAGAGCTGCAGGCCATTACACAAACTGCGGACGGCGATACCCGCGTACGCTTACAGCAGCTGTTGAAACCAGGCGTGTCGCGTATCCTGCTGATAGGGATCGTCATTGCGGCATTCCAGCAATGGTGTGGCATCAATGTTATTTTCAATTATGCGGAGGAAGTGTTTGCAGCTGCCGGTTACGGCGTATCGCAAATACTGCTGAATATTGTGATCACCGGCGGGGTGAATTTAATATTCACACTGGTAGCCATGTACACAGTAGACCGTTGGGGCAGGCGCCGCTTAATGCTTATTGGGGCAGGCGGTTTGGCTATGATCTACGCCATTATGGGCCTGTTATATTTTATGCACTTCAGCGGCTGGCCTTTGCTGCTGCTGGTGGTAATGGCTATTGGCTGTTATGCTATGTCGCTGGCGCCGGTAACCTGGGTGGTGCTGTCAGAGATCTTCCCCAACCGTTTACGGGGCAGTATGATGTCTATAGCCACACTTTCCCTGTGGGCGGCCAGCTTTGGGCTTACCTATACTTTTCCATTGCTGAACAGCGCCCTGGGCGCCTCCGGCACGTTCTGGGGCTACGGGCTGATCTGCATTGCAGGTTTTATATTTATCAGAAGCTCTTTACCTGAAACAAAAGGCAAAACGCTGGAGGAAATAGAACAATCCATTGGCACAACAGCTACTGCAGACAACCGGCATTTTGCCGCTAATTAACAAGCGTACATTATCTCATTTAAATACAACAATTTGTTATGGAAGTTAAAGCCTGGCAGCAGGCCGTCCGCATCCCAACCTATGGTATCGGGCAGCCTGAGAAACATCCGGTATTCCTGGAAAAAAGAGTATACCAGGGCAGCAGCGGCGCCGTATACCCGTACCCGGTAGTAGAGAAAATACTGGATGAAAAAACGGATCAGGAATGGCAGGCCGTTTTCCTGGAGAATGATTACCTGCTTATTATGATCCTGCCGGAACTGGGCGGCCGCATACAACGCGCCTATGATAAGGTAAAACAACGGCATTTTGTATATCATAACCAGGTTATAAAACCTGCGCTGGTAGGCCTTACCGGCCCCTGGATCTCCGGCGGCATAGAGTTTAACTGGCCCCAGCACCACCGCCCAGGTACGTATGAGCCGGTTGACTGGAGCATTGAACACTTCCCGGATGGCAGCGTAACCGTATGGTGCAGTGAGCTGGAAAGAATGTTCCGTACCAAAGGCATGGCCGGCTTTACCCTATACCCGGATAAGGCGTATATGGAAATAAAAGTGCAGCTCTATAACCGTACTCCATTGCCGCAAACCTTTTTATGGTGGGCCAACCCCGCAGTGCATGTGAATGAGCACTACCAGTCGGTATTTCCGCCGGATGTACATGCAGTATTTGATCATGGCAAGCGTGATGTGTCGCGCTTCCCGGTGGCTACTGGCACTTATTATAAGGTGGATTATTCAGCTGGTGTAGATATTTCACGCTACCGTAATATACCTGTACCTACTTCATACATGGCCATTACTTCCAGCTACGATTTTGTAGGCGGTTATGAGCATGACACGCAGGGCGGTTTGCTGCATGTGGCTAATCACCATGTATCGCCCGGTAAAAAACAGTGGACCTGGGGTAACAGTGATTTTGGACTGGCCTGGGACCGCAACCTTACTGATGAAGACGGGCCTTATATAGAGCTGATGTGCGGTGTGTACACCGATAACCAGCCAGATTTTTCCTGGCTGATGCCCTATGAGGAGAAAAGCTTTACGCAATACTTTATGCCTTACAGCCAGGTAGGCCTGGTGAAAAATGCCAGCAAAGACCTGGTGATGAACCTGGAAGTGAGTAACGGCACAGCTATGCTGAAGCTTTACGCTACCGGCGTTTTCCCGCAAAGCCGCATTGTGCTGTATGATCAGGGCACGGAGATCTGGAGCCGCACAGCCGACCTGTTACCCGCCGCTTACCTGGAAGAAGCCATTGCTTTAACAGATGCAGGCGAAAGCACCCGTTACCGCATTGCCGTCTACAACCAGCAGGGTAAGCTAATGCTGGAATGGCAGCCTGCGCCGGATACTATACAAGCTATGCCCCTGGCAGCCCGCGCTGCGCTGGCGCCGGCAGAGATAACGGAAATAGAACAGCTGTACCTTACCGGCCTGCACCTGGAACAATACCGGCATGCCACCTATAACCCGGTGGATTATTACCAGGAAGGCCTGCGCCGTGATCCGGGGGATGTGCGCTGCAATAATGCCCTGGGAAAATGGTACCTGCGCCGTTTGTTATTGGAGGATGCGGAAAAATGCTTCCGCCGTGCTATTGATACCTTAACCACCCGGAACCCCAACCCTTATGACGGGGAGCCTTATTATAACCTGGGCCTGTGCCTGCGCTGGCAGCAGCGATTAACGGACGCTTACGGCGCGTTTTATAAAGGCGCCTGGAATGCAGCCTGGCAGCCTGCCGGTTACTACCAGCTGGCGCTGATCTCTGCTACCCGGCAGCACTGGGATGCTGCGCTGGATGAAGCTACCCGCTCCCTGCACGGCAACTGGCACCATCATAAAACACGGCACCTGCTGATCAGCATTTTACGGCGGCAGGGCAAGCAGGCAGCAGCGCTGGAACTAGCCAATGCCTCCCTGCAGCTGGATCATTTTAATACCGGTGCGCACTTTGAAAAATACCTGCTCACAAACGATCAAAAAGTATTGCAGGAGCTGCAGGTATTGCTACGCGGCAACATTCACAACTACATAGAGTTTGCGCTGGACTACCATGCTGCCGGCATGTATGCGGAGGCATTACAGCTGCTGCAAACCGGTATTGACCAGCAAACCAGCGTATATCCCTTAGCGTGGTATTTTATGGCATCTGCGGCATGGGAAGCCGGCCAAACTGCCGCTGCGCACAGTTACTGGAAAAAGGCCGCACAGGCTGCGCCGGATTACTGTTTCCCGCATCAGCAGGAGGCTGCCTTAGCTTTACAGCTGGCCATACAGCAGCACCCGGAAGATGCGCGTGCGCCTTATTACCTAGGTAACTACTGGTACCATTTCCGCCAGTATGAAAAAGCCATTGCCTGCTGGGAAAAAGCCCGGCAGCTGGATGGCCGTTTTACCACCGTGCACCGCAACCTGGCCCTAGCGCTGTATAACAAACGTAACCAGCCTGCAGAAGCCACCGCCAGCCTTGAAAAAGCTTTTGCGCTGGATGAAACCGACGCCCGCATTTGTATGGAGCTGGACCAGCTGTATAAACGCCTGAATAAACCGGCTGCCACCCGCCTGCTTATGCTGGAAAAATACCCTGCACTGGTAAATGACCGTGACGATCTGTTCCTGGAAAGGATCACCTTATATAACCTGCTGGGCCGCCACCAGGAAGCCTATGACCTGCTGATGCAGCGCAACTTTCACCCCTGGGAAGGCGGTGAGGGAAAGGTTACTTTCCAGTATGTGTATAGCCTGGTTGCCATGGCCAAGGCAGCCATTAACGCGGCTGACTATACGAAAGCGTTGCAGCTGTTGGAGCAGGCCCGCCAATACCCGCATAACCTGGGAGAAGGCAAGCTGTATGGCGCGCAGGAAAATGATATTGATTACTGGAGCGGCTGCGCCTATGCCGGTTTGGGAAAAACCGCAGAAGCCAAAGCCTGCTGGGAGCGCGCCGCCACCGGGCAGGCCGTACCTTCGGCCGCTATGTATTATAATGATCAGCAGCCGGATAAGATCTTTTACCAGGGCCTGGCCCTGCTGCGGCTGAACCGTACTGCAGAAGCGCACAGCCGGTTTAATAAGCTGATAGATTACGGGGAGCAGCATTTATTTGATGAGGTGAAGATCGATTACTTTGCCGTGTCACTGCCTGACCTGCTGATTTGGGATGATGACCTGAACCGCCGTAACCGCCTGCATTGCCATTACCTGATAGGTTTAGGGCAGCTGGGATTGGGTAAAAAGCCGCAGGCTAAAAAGATGTTTGAGCAGATCCTGACGGCAGACCAGTACCATACCGGTGCACATATTCACCTGGGAATGGTGTTGCAGCCCAGCTTACAATTAAGCTAAAGCAAACGAATGTAAAATTCTAAATGCAAAATGTAAAAGTGGAATGCAGCGATCAGGCCCAGGCCAAACTTCGCTGCATTCCACTTTTACATTTAAAATTTTACATTTAGAATTTTACATTTTTACATGAACCCCAGCTCCAGCCGGGCTTCATCTGTCATCATTTCCTTGGTCCAGGGTGGATCAAAAGTAAGGTGCACATCCACATCGCTTACCCCTTCAATAGCACGCACCTTCTGATCTACCTCCATTATAATATCGCCGGCAACGGGGCAGCCGGGGGCGGTAAGGGTCATGGTAATGCCTATGCGGTTATTATCGCCGATCTTAATTTCATATACCAGTCCAAGCTCAAAGATATTCACCGGTATCTCCGGGTCATATACGGTTCTGAGCGTGGCTTCTATCTGATCCCGTAAGCTAAGTTCTTCCATGTTTTTAGTATTGAATTGTCCGTTAACTTTCCATTTTTGCCATATAGGCCACTGCATACAGCTTCATTTGTTTCAGCATGCTCAGTAAGCCGTTGGAGCGGGTAGGGGACAGGTGGCTGCGCAGGCCAATAGCGTCAATGAAATAGATCTCGGTGGCTGCAATATCTTTAGGCGTTTGGCCGGAGAGTACAGATATCATAAGGCTGATGAGGCCTTTGGTGATCACGGCGTCACTGTCGCCGGTGAAGAAAAGCTTACCATCCTTTAACTCCGTATGCAGCCATACTCTTGACTGACAGCCTTTTATCAGGTTATCGTCGGTTTTATACTGCTCCGCTATCAGCGGCAGCTCTTTTCCCAGCTGAATAATGTATTCGTATTTATCCATCCATTCTTCCATCATGGAAAAATCCGCTACCAGCTCATCCTGTTTTTCGTTGATCGTCATTGTCGTCGGTTATTTAGCGCAGCATGGCGGCAGCCCTGTTCACGGCAGCTACCAGCTTGTCCACTTCTTCAAAAGTATTGTAAAAGGAGAGGGAAGCGCGTACGGTGCCGGGGATCTTAAACAGGTCCATCAAAGGTTCTGTACAATGGTGGCCCGTGCGTACGGCAATGCCCTGTTTATCCAGCAGCTCGCCCAGGTCATAGGGATGAATATCATCCACCAGGAAAGAGATAGCGCCGGAGCGGTGTGCGGCCTGTCCTATAAAACGGATGCCGGGTACCTGCTGTAATGCCTGTAAGGCATATTCCATCAGCTGCTCTTCGTATTGCTGTATTTTTTCCAGCCCTACCTGCTGCAGGTAGTTTAAGGCAGCCGCTAAGCCAATAGCGCCGGATACATCCGGGGTACCGGCTTCAAATTTATATGGGAGCTCGTTATAGATCGTTTTGGCAAAGGTTACGGTCTTGATCATATCGCCACCGCCCTGGTAAGGGGGCATTTTATTCAGCCAGGCCTCTTTTCCGTACAGCACGCCAATACCGGTAGGGCCGTATATTTTGTGGCCGGAAAAGGCCAGGAAATCGGGCTGCAGCTCCTGTACATCGATGGTTATGTGCTGAATGGCCTGCGCCGCATCCAGCAATACGGGTATATTATGTGCATGCGCCTGCGTAATAATGTCCTTTACCGGGTTAATGGTACCCATGGTATTGGATACATAGGTTACGGCTACTATTTTCACGCGCTCATCCAGCAGCCGGGAAAATTCATCCATCAGCAGCTCGCCCCGTTCATTAATGGGGACCACCTTCAGCTCCGCGCCTTTTTCTTCACAGATCATTTGCCAGGGAACAATGTTGGAATGATGCTCCATAGCGGAGATCAGCACCACATCGCCCTCCTGCAGGAATGTACGGCCAAAGCTGCTGGCTACCAGGTTAATACTATCGGTGGTGCCTTTGGTAAAAATAACTTCGTGGCTGTATTGTGCGTTGATGTAAGCGGCGGCGGTTTTGCGGGCTTCTTCGTAAGCATCTGTAGCTTTCTGGCTCAGGTGGTGTACGCCGCGGTGCACATTGCTGTTATACCCGGTATAATATTGCTCCAGCGTATCCAGCACTACCTGCGGCTTTTGGGTTGTAGCGCCATTATCAAAATACACTAACGGTAAACCATACACGGTGGCTTGCTGCAACAGCGGAAAATCTTTCCGGATGCGTGCTACGTCCAATGCCGGGGCGGTGAGAGTTGATACGTTGTCCATTTCAATTACGAATTTTTCAATTACGATTACGAATGGATCAACGCGGTTATAATTCGTAATTGACCAATTCGTAATCCATAATTATTAATTGCTGATCACAGTTCTGATCTCTTCTGTCAAATAGTGCTGCAGGGCGGGGATATGCACCTGGTCGGTGATATCAAAGGCAAATGCATTCACCAGCAGGTGCCTGGCGGCTTCTGCGCCAATACCGCGGGAGCGCAGGTAGAACAGGGATTCGTCGCTGAACTGACCTACGGTAAAACCGTGGCTGCATTTTACATCATCTGCATATATTTCCAGCTGGGGCTGGGAGTTAATGGTGGCCTTTTCGCTCAGCAGCAGGTTGTTATTCTGCTGGAAAGCATTGGTCTTTTGTGCATCCTGATGTACATGTATGCGGCCGGTGAATACGCTGTTGGCGGTATCCAGCAGCACGCCCTTGTACAGCTCATTGCTGTTGCAATGGGGTACCAGGTGGTCTACAAAAGTATGATTGTCCACATGCTGATTGGCGTTAGCCAGGTACAGGCCATGCAGGTCTGTTTCCGTATAGCTGCCGGTCAGCGCTACGCTGGTGTTATTACGGATCAGGGTAGCCTGCGGCAATGCAAAGTTATAGTGATGATAACGGCTGTAGGTTTCCTGCCGGGCAGCGGTTTGGTTTACGTACCGGCTGTTTTGTACAGCGTTCTGAATGTTGTAATGCCATAGTTCGGCATTTTCTTCCAGCACCACTTCGTTCACGCTGTTCACAAAGGCTACTGCATCATTATGCAGGCCCAGGGTGCTTTCTATTACCGTAGCCGATGCATGCGGATGCGCGATCCACAGGTGGCGGGGTTGCAGGAAAGCATGTTGTGTAAGCGTATATACGTGAATGATATGTAAAGGTTTATCCAGTACTGCGTTGGCTTTTAGTTCTATGAAAAGTCCGTCTGCAAAAAGCGCGGTGTTCAGCGCGGCAAAGGGCTGATCTGCCAGGTGCGGGTGCTTGTCAAAGAAGGTCTTAAAACCTTTTTGCTGGGTAGCTTCGCTTAGCCTGGTAATGGTAATGTCTTTAGCAGTTGGCAGCTCAGAGAGCTCCGGTTGCAGGTGGCCGTTCACCAATACTGCGCGGTAGCAGGAAAGCTCGGGGATAAAAGCGGGCGCCAGCTGTGCAGCCGTTACAGGTAATGCCTGCTGCTGCAATACAAAGGGCTGCTCCTTTAAAACACGCTGAATGTTGGTATAGCGCCAGGCTTCTGTTTTCAGGTCGGGCAGGCCCAGTGTACGGAACCTTGCCAGCGCATCCTGCCGTACGCCATACAGCACATCTTCCTTGGGTGTAAGCCCATTGCCCCCATCCAGGATATATTGGTAAAATGGTGTTGTTATATCGCTTGTCATCCTTTTTAATTAATAATTAATAAAGAATAATTAATAATGGTGGCCGGTTCTTCCAGCAACATCCATTATCTTATTATTCGTTTATTAAAACGTAACGGTAGTAATTAGGCGTGCACTTCCGCTTCTTTCAGCCAGTCGTACCCTTTTTCTTCCAGTTCCAGCGCCAGCTCTTTGGTACCGGTTTTTACAATGCGGCCGTTGTACAGCACGTGTACAAAGTCGGGCACTATATAATCCAGCAGGCGTTGGTAGTGGGTAATAACCAGGAAAGATTTTTCCGGGCCACGCAGCTTGTTCACACCACCGGCTACAATACGCAGCGCATCAATATCCAAACCGGAATCTGTTTCATCCAGGATGCCTAATTTGGGATCCAGCATAGCCAGCTGCAGGATCTCATTACGTTTCTTTTCACCACCGGAAAAACCTTCGTTCAGGGAACGGTTCATCAGGTTGGCATTAAATTCTACCAGCTGTTGCTTTTCTTTGGTAAGCTTCAGGAACTCCTTCGCTTCCATGGGCGGTAAGCCTTTATAGGCGCGTATTTCGTTCAGGGCTGTTTTAAGGAAGTTGATGTTGGATACACCGGGTATCTCTACCGGATACTGGAATGCCAGGAACATGCCTTCACGGGCACGGTCTTCGGGCGACAGTTCCAGCAGCTCCTTGCCGTCAAAGTTCACCTCACCTTGTGTTACAGTATAATTTTCGCGGCCTGCCAGTACAGAAGCCAGGGAGCTTTTGCCGGAACCGTTAGGTCCCATAATGGCATGCACCTCGCCTTTGCGGATCTCCAGGTCTATACCCTTCAGTATTTCTTTTCCGTCTACTTCTGCGTGCAGATTTTTAATCGTCAGCATGATATTGTTTGTGTTTCTCTGTTGTTTTATTCGTTATAATTAACCTACGCTGCCCTCTAATGTGATGGACAGCAGCTTTTGCGCCTCTACGGCAAACTCCATGGGTAACTGGTTCAGCACTTCCTTAGCATAACCGTTTACGATCAGTGCTACTGCTTTTTCCGTATCAATCCCTCTTTGGTTCAGGTAAAAGATCTGGTCTTCCCCGATCTTGGAGGTAGTGGCTTCGTGCTCCACTGTGGCGCTTTTGTTCCGGGACTCAATGTAAGGGAACGTATGCGCGCCGCAACGGTTACCGATCAGCAGGGAATCGCACTGGGTAAAGTTACGGGCGTTGTGTGCACGGGGGCCTACCTGTACCAGGCCACGGTAGGTGTTCTCTCCCTGACCGGCAGAGATACCTTTGGAAATAATGCGGCTGCGGGTATTGCGGCCCAGGTGGTAGATCTTGGTGCCGGTATCTGCAATCTGTTTATTGCGGGTAACGGCTACAGAATAAAACTCACCCATGGCATCGTCGCCCTGCAGTATTACGCTGGGATATTTCCAGGTAATGGCGGAACCGGTTTCCACCTGTGTCCAGGAGATCTTGCTGCTATTACCTTTACAGATACCGCGTTTGGTTACGAAGTTGTAAATACCGCCTTTACCGTCCTTGTCGCCGGGGTACCAGTTTTGCACGGTGGAGTATTTGATCTCCGCGTGGTCCAGGGCTACCAGCTCCACAACGGCTGCGTGCAGCTGGTTCTCGTCGCGCATAGGGGCGGTACAGCCTTCCAGGTAGCTTACGTAGCTGCTGTCATCAGCAATGATGAGCGTACGTTCAAACTGGCCGGTGTTCTGTGCGTTGATACGGAAGTACGTGCTCAGCTCCATGGGACAGCGCACGCCTTTAGGAATATATACGAATGAGCCGTCGGAGAATACCGCGGCGTTCAATGCTGCAAAAATGTTATCGGAGTGGGGAACTACAGAACCCAGGTATTTCTTTACAAGGTCGGGGTGCTCTCTTACCGCTTCTCCAAAGGAGCAGAAGATAACGCCCATTTCCTTCAGCTTGCCTTTAAAGGTGGTAGCAACGGATACGCTGTCAAACACCGCATCTACGGCTACGCCGGACAATGCTTTCTGTTCATTCAGCGGAATACCCAGCTTTTCAAAGGTGGCCAGCAGTTCAGGGTCTACTTCATCCAGGCTGTTGAGTTGTTTTTTCTTCTTGGGAGCTGCATAGTAGGATACTTTCTGAAAGTCCATCTCAGGCATCTCAAAATGCTGCCATTTCGGAAGCTGCATTTTCTTGAATGCCTGGTACCCTTTCAAACGCCATTCCAGCAGCCATTCCGGCTCTTCTTTTTTGGCAGATATAAAGCGGATCACGTCTTCATTAAGACCAGCCGGCGCTATATCCATTTCAATATCGGTGGTAAAGCCATACTCGTATTCCTTGTTGGCAATATCATCGATTATCTCATTACTATTTCTCATACTGCTTTGTGTGATTTACGATCCTAGGTTGGTGATTTTAGTTTAAAATAAGGATTGTTACACCCGGGCCTAAAATCGTAAACCTAAAATCCTTTAAACGGTTACTTCCTTTCCTTTTAACCTTATACAGCAAAACTTTCCCCGCAGCTGCAGGTCCGGGTGGCATTCGGGTTGTTGAAAAACAATCCTTTACCATTCAGACCGTCCGAATAGTCCAGTTCTGTGCCGTAAAGATATAAGAGGCTTTTCATTTGTACCACTATCTTAACGCCTTTATCTTCAAATACCTGGTCGCCGGCCTGTTCATCCTGCTCAAACTTAAGCACATATTCAAGGCCGGAGCAGCCGCCACCCTTTACGCCTACGCGCACAAAAGTGCCGGGTACATGATTTTCCCTTACCATCTGGTCCTTAATATATTCGCTTGCTTTTTCTGAAATGGTAATCATATATATAGAGCTTTTAGCTTTTAGAATCCAGCTATTAGCGGCGGCTTTCAGCAAACTGCCAAAAGCTGGCTGCCAACAGCTTTTATTGTATGGCTACGGGCCTTGCATCGGCCAGTAACGTTATCATCTGGTCAAATTTGTTCCGGTATAAAGGTGCAAAGGTACTGCTATCCGGCTCAAATAAATGATCTCTTAACACCGGCACTGAAAAAGGCAGCACCCATGCCCGTAAAGCCTTGGCTACAGCGTCCATGGCATTAATGCCCTGCATGGCCTGTGTGCCACTGGCCCAACTCACCAAAGCTACGACCTTTCCCGTTAAATAGGGGCGGCCATGCCTGCTGGTAAGCTCCAGCCAGTCGAGGCAGTTCTTCATTACCCCGGTCATGCTGCCATGATATAAGGGGGTAAGCCATACCTGCAGCTCCGCTTTGCAAAAGGCATCACACATAGCCTGCACGCCGGCTGGTATGCCGGGCTTAGCCGGGTCAAAGAACGGGATCTCTGTGCTGGCCGGACTAAACACCTCTGTGGTAAAGCCTCTTTGTCGGAATGCATCCTCAAAGTAGCCACTTACCCGCCCGGCCGTAGCGTGTGGCCGGTCGTCCATGGAGCCGTTGAATATCAGAACGTTCATTAACTATCTAATTATCAGTTTGTTAATTGTTATAACGTGATAAGATCGGTTGGGATGCTTCCGCAAAGGTCGTATAACCTTACAACAATATTTTTTTGAATAGTACAAAATTACGACATTTACAATAAAACAAGCAAGTACTTGGAAAATTATATGCCAAAGATCAAAGCTGCGGCCGACCGGTTTCTGGTATTATTAAAGACCCGTGGACCGCAAACTGCCGCCTCCCTGGCTGCCGAACTGGGCATGACAGGAGAAGGGGCCCGTTTGCAATTGCTGAAACTGGCAGAAGAAGGGTTGGTGGCCGCCACTACAAGCGCCAAGGGCGTAGGCCGGCCGGTGCAGGTATGGAGCCTGACCGCGCAGGGGAACGCGCATTTCCCTGATACCCATGCTGCACTAACCCTACAGCTGATGCAAACCATCCGTCATGAGCTGGGGCCGGAAGCGCTGGACCAGATCATTAGCGCGCGGGAAAACCAGCAGCTGGAAAAATACCGTGCTGCTTTGGAGGGTGTTGCCGACGTAGGAGATAAAATAGCCCGTTTTGCCGCCCTGCGCACTGCCGAAGGTTTTTTGGCCGAGTGGCGTAAGGATGGGAACGGCTTTACCTTTATAGAGAACCATTGCCCCATTTGCAGCGCTGCTGCCCAATGTGTAAATATCTGCCAGTCAGAGTTAAGGACCTTCCGCACCATTCTGGGTGATGAAGTAAAGATCCGCCGCACGGATCATATTGTTTCCGGCGACCACCGCTGTGTGTACCGTATTGATCTTATAGAAAACCTGGCCCTCAAAGAAGACTAAGTGCGCTTTTAATATGAACAGTATGCGCTTTTACCTGGGAGTGCATGCGCTTTTAATACGGGATGCACTAGGGATTCACATGGGAAGCACGTGGGAAAAACATAGGAAAGACATGAGAAACACACGGGAAACACCCGGCATTTACCCCTAAAAGATCAGCACCAATGTACCTCCTATAATTAATAATGCCCCGATGGCTGTTTTCAGGGTAAGGGCTTCGTGCAGGAAGATCACGGACAGGGTGATCGTGAGCGCCACACTCAATTTATCTACCGGGGCTACCTGGGATACTTTACCCAATTGCAAAGCTTTAAAATAAAAGATCCAGGAAAGGCCGGTAGCTATACCGGATAATACCAGGAACAGCAGGTTGTGCTTAGACAGGCTGCCGAGCCCCTTTGCCTCTCCGCGGGCCAGCACAATGCCCCAGGCTATTATTAATATAATAATGGTGCGGATGGCTGTGGCCAGGTTGGAGCTCACATCTGATACGCCTATTTTGGCAAATATGGCCGTAAGTGCAGCAAAAAGTGCGGAGAGTAATGCATAAAGCCACCACATATTATTAAGGATTTAAGGATTGATAATGGAATAAAAAAAACCTGTCTGTTCAGACAGGTTTTTGATAAATTGAAAAACGTATGAAATTATAAAGATTGCAAGAGCTTCATAAAGGTAGCGGCTTGCTCTTTGGTTTTAATTATTTTATGCAAAGAGGACCCATTGCGGATAGCGCCTGACCCTTTAAGGTTAGCTCCATTTTCTTTGGCCTTTTTGGTGAGGGCCAATAATTTTGCTTCTATGGATTCTTTCATGAGGGTAAAGTTAAGGAAAAAATGCTGAGGTTTAAAAAAACTTCCTAAAACCATGTACCCCCTATTCCGCAGTTTTTGAATTGAAAATGAAATAATTGTACATAACCAGTGGCGGCAGCCGGCTGCCTTTCAGGATGCGGTCGGGTACCGGTGCGGAGGTCTTCGGAAATGTGCTCTATTTCATACAGGTTCTCAAAGTCGATTTTTACGGATATGGCCATCTTACATTAACAAGGGTATGGTTAAAGCACACAAATTTAGGGATTGAAAGTATTGAACGATCATTCCTTTAGCCCTTTACCTTTTTTCCCAATATTTTCAGGCTCCGTTTTATACCATCCAGCTCAGCGATATCGGGCATGTGGGCCCATTCTTCAAAACCCATTTTTTCAAACAATAACAGGCTGGGCTGGTTATGCGCAAAAATAAATCCCAACAGGGTTTCCACACCCAAAGCCGGGCATTGCTCCATGGCGTAGCTTAATACGGCTTTGCCCAAACCCCTGCCGCGGAAATCTGGATGCAGGTAAATGCTGATCTCCACGGTGGCATTATATGCAGGGCGGCCGTAAAAAGATTGCAGGCTTACCCAGCCGGCTACATGACCATCTGCTTCAACCATCCATAAAGGGCGCTTACCCGGTACGTGGGTATGGAACCAGTTTTCACGGCTTTCAACGGTAACGGGCGCGGTATCGGCAGTTACCATGCGGGAGGCAATGGTAGTGTTGTAAATATCTACGATCAGCGGCAGATCGGAGAGGAGTGCATTGCGGAAATTGAGTGACATGGGAGGCGAAAATACTTTATTCATCCGGTGTGGTGAGCTTTATCTTTTTCTTTTTAGGCTTTTCCGGCAGCTCACCCAGCAGAATGGCCCAGGGCTGCATTACCTCAATATGCTCAAAAATGATCTTCAGGATGGCAATAATAGGAATGGCCAGGAACATACCGGGGATGCCCCAGAGCAGGTTACCGGTTACTACCCCTATAATGGTTACCAGCGCATTGATCTTTACCTTGGAGCCCACGATACGGGGCAGCAGGATGTTACTGTCCAGGAAGTGCACGGTGAGTAATGCAATACCTACCTGTACGCTGGCGCCAAAGGTGCTGGTTGTCATGGTTACCACCATACTGATAATAATGGCCGTAAAAATGCCCAGGTAAGGAATAATGTTAAAGACGGCTGCCATAATACCAAGCAGGGTGGCATACTTAATGCCCAGCGTCCAGAAGATGGCGCAGTTCACAACGGCTACTACTACCATTTCTATCATTAGCCCGCTCACATAGCTTTTGATAATGATGCGGGTTTGTTTTATCACGTCCAACAGCTTCTCCCGGTGTTTTTCCTGGAAAAGCCTTACCAGGAAGGCTATGAGCAGGGAACGGTATAACAGCAGGAAAAAGGAGTACAGCAATACAAAAATGATGAACACCAGCATGGAGGATACGGCGCCTAAGGTTTGGCTCAGGAAGGTGGTGGCAGAGCCCAGGGTACCCATGGCCAGCTGTTCCAGGTAATCCATTTGCTTATGCGCGTTCATGTGGAACTTTGCGTTTATCCATACCTGTAAGGAGTCGAGGCTTTTTACCAGCTGCTGCTGTAAATGCGGAAAGTCGGATACAAAGGCTCCCATTTGCGCAGTAAGCAGGGCTACTACGCTGAATAAAAGTATAATGAAGATGAACACGGCGCAAAAAGCGGCCAGGCCGCGGGAAAAGCGAAAGCTCTCCAGCAGGTTGGCCAGCGGCAGCAGCATAATGGCCACCAGCAGGGCAAACACCAGCGGAATGAGGATGGTGGCGCTGAAATGCGCAATGTAAATGATCAGTATAAGTGATAACAGGGTGAAGGCCAGGCGCGCATTAAAAGGGAGTCTGCTCTCGTTCATCTTATATAAAGATTTATTCAAAAATAACAGGATTATTGGTTAGTTGGTTTATCAATTTATTATTAGTAGTTTAAGCAGCCTATCACATCATCAATGATTAAACCAATTTAACCAGATGCAAAGATTACTATACCTGTTACTGCTATGCCTGATACTGCTGGTACAGGCCGACAGCCATGCCCAGTCCACAGCAAAATACAATCCATTAGACAGCCTGCCGGTGCGCGGGTTCTGCATTGGCGCACCTTCTGTAAAGGGGCTGGATGAATTTATCACCTTTATTCACAAGGAGCTGGCGCCCCGCCATATTAATACTTTAGTGCTGCGCATAGATTATAATTACCAGTATAAAAGCCACCCCGAGCTGAGTGATCCCGGTGCATTATCCAAACAGGATGTAGCCAAACTGGTACAGGCCTGTAAGGAAGACCGCATACGTCTTATACCACAGGTGAACCTGCTGGGGCACCAGTCCTGGGCAGGAACCACCGGTACTTTGTTGCGGGTATACCCTGCGTTTGATGAAAACCCGGAGGTGAAAATGCCGGCTAATTATGTATGGCCCAATGAAGATGGCCTTTATTGTAAAAGCTATTGCCCGCTGCACCCCGAAGTGCATAGGGTGGTGTTTGATGTGATGGATGAGATTTGCGATGCGTTTGAAACAGATGCTTTTCATGCCGGTATGGATGAAGTGTTTTATATAGGCAATGATAAATGCCCGCGCTGTGGCGGCCGTGATAAAGCGGAACTTTTTGCCGGCGAGGTACGTACGCTGCGCAATCACCTGGCAGAGAAGCACCGCGAGCTGTGGATTTGGGGCGACCGCCTGCTGGATGGTAAAACCACAGGTATGGGTATGTGGGAGGCCAGCATGAATAACACCCACCGTGCAATAGACCTGATCCCGAAAGATGTAATGATCTGCGACTGGCACTATGACCGCCCGGATAAAACGCCGGTGTATTTTGCCATGAAAGGCCTGCGTGTGATCACCTGTCCCTGGCGTAAACCGCAGGTAGCTGTAGCCCAGCTGGATGACCTGGATCATTTCCGCAGGGATGCTACTAAAGAGCTGAAGCCCATGTACCAGGGCATGATGCAAACGGTATGGTCGCCGGCAGGGGCTTTCCTGGATGAATATTACGGCCGTAAAACCGATGCAAAAGAAGGGGAGAATACTTCGACTAACTGCTTTAAGGCAGTGTTTAAATAATGAGTTAATGTGCTGATATGCTAATGTGCTGGTTTTTGTTATGATTGCATATACCAGCACATTAGCACATTAGCAAATCAGCACATTATCAGATGTTCTTCATATAGGGTATATAGATCTCGCACAAATTGGGACCTGTGAGTGACATAAAGAAATGATTGCCGCTCATCTTATAAATGCCTTCGCGGCAGCAGCGGTTAATAAAATCATACATGGGCACCCCGGCGCTTACAAAGTCCAGCGGCACCTGCAGGCGCAGGTAATGGCCGCCTGAAATGCGTTTCCTTATTAAATTCTTTACCTGCTCGCTTAACTGGATATTGGCCTGGGTATCCTTAACGGGAATGCATACACCGGCATACATGCTTAGTCTTTCATAATCGGTAACCGGCACGGCATCCAGGGTACCGGTAATAATTTTACCCTGGGGCAGATCCAGCAGGTCCAGCATTTTGCGGAAGCGCTGCTCGTAGCGGCTCATTCTCATTACCAGCTGGGCTATGGGATCCTGGCCGTAGGAGATGAGGGTGTAGTACATGATGGAATCGGGCAGTATTACATGTTCGGCCCTTTCAAAGCTGAAGAAGTTGCTGATAGTGCTGCCTTGCTGGGCATGTACGGCCGTGATCATAGCCGTCATTTCCAGGGTTCTTTTTTCGTTGGGCAGCTCTTCTATCCGGCGAAAGTAACGTGGGCTGCCGCCGAAATGGTTGGTAAAGGCTTTGGTGAAAGCGGCCATGGTAGCGTAGCCTGAGAGGTCGCTGATTTCCCCGATGTTATACCCGCTGTGGCGCAGCAGGCCGGCGGCCAGCTCCAGGCGATGACGTTTTACGTACTGCCAGTAAGGTTCGCCCATGATCTCTGCAAAGATGTGATAAAAATAAGAGTAGGAGATCCCCAGCCAGTCGGATACTTCCTTCATGTTAAAGGATTCCATTACGTGATCATCGGCATACCCCAGACCGCGCAGGGCATATTGCTCCAATTGATCTTTTGTGGGCGCTTTGGGCTTCATTAGCAGATAAAGGTTTTAGTGAGGTTAGGTTAAGTTGTTGGCTCTCAGTCGTTTATAGGTGTATGTAAAAAGCAATAAATAATGTATTTTTGCCAATTAAAATAAAATTAATGTTTTTGGCAGGAATGGAGAAAAAATTATTAACGGGGAACTGAAACTTATAACTTTATACTTTTTTTCAATTTTTTAACGTTATTAATAACAATTCTATTAGCCTCTTAAAAAAACCTTATCAAGTTGAAACAGATCAAATGGGTACTATTGCTTAGTTTTCTGGCCCCACTCAGCGCGTTTGCACAAGACTGGCATATTGGTGGCTTTGCGGGGATCAGTAATTACAGCGGCGATCTTGCACAGCAGCGGGTAGATATGAAGTATACGCGTCCTGCGCTGGGCCTGATGGTAAAAAGAGACATCAACCGTTATCTGACCTTACGGGCCGGCCTTAACTGGGGCCACATTGCAGGTGCCGACAGCACCAATGAAAGTAAGGACCTGATCAGGCGTAACCTGAGCTTCCGTTCTGTGATATGGGATGGGCATTTTATTGCAGAATTTAATTTCCTGGATATTTATGAGAAAGGCTTTACACCCTATGTATTTGGGGGTATCGCGCTTTTCCAGTTCTATCCAACTACAAAAGATTCGCTGGGCAATACGGTTCCTTTGCGCCGCCTGAGCACCGAAGGACAGAACCTTGCGGAATACCCGGACAGAAGGCAGTATGCGCTGCACCAGTTTGCGATCCCTTTTGGTGCAGGTATAAAGGTGATGCTGAATGATACCTGGACCCTTGGCCTGGAGATTGGTTTCCGTAAAACCTTTACGGATTACCTGGATGATGTAAGCAAAACCTATGTTGATGAAGCCACCCGGTTAAGATACTGGAGAGGGCAGGAGGCTGTTAATTTTGCCTACCGCGGCGATGAGGTGAACACCAAAGGCATTACGCCCGGTACTTACCCTGCAGACGGCACTATCAGAGGATCTGATAAAAATAAGGACTGGTACATATTTTCCGGCTTAACCCTCACTTATCGTATAGGCGGTGGCGGTATGTTCGGCAAACAAAAGTTTTCCAGCTGTCCTAAATACTAAGTACAGCACCCATTTTGGCATAGTACTTGTTGGTTATGCGTACAATCATTCGCCCCCAACAAAGTCCACAATAAAAAAAGGTATCCCGTCAACTATCTTGTTGACGGGATTTTTTTATTTGGCATACTCTTTGAATTATATACATCAGAACAGGTATATAAGAAGCGAATGACCCGCCGGCAACTGCCACAAGGATCAGAAACCGCGAAGAGAGTAAGAGCCGGAAAGGCCCGCCAGGAGGGACGCTTCAGCTACCTGTTATAAAATATACACCGTATCATTGCTAACTTAAATCTATCAACCGGCAAACCGAAAAACACAATCCACCTTTAACCATTCTCCGGTAGCATTTACCATCTGCTCACAACGATTATTAAGAACTAAAATTGAAACAGCATGAAACGCGTACTATTCATGATGCTGCTGTTAGGGGGCATCGTATTATCTGCTCAGGCGCAAAGAAGGGGCTATTACGGACCTCCGGGACATTACAAACACTGGAAAAGAGACCGTTGCGATGACCGCCGTTATTATGGCGGGTATTACAATGAGTGCAGGGACCGCAGGGTGGTAGTGTATGAACAGCCGGTAGTATATGGCCCCCCGGTATATGTTGCTCCGCCACCACCACCTCCTGTAGTTTATTACCCGGCAAGACCACGTGCTCACGTGGTGATTAATGCGAGTGTTACATTTGTCCGTTAATATATATTGTGAAAATGCCTTGTGCTGGCTGAAATGTTTAGATGAAGATTGAAATAGGTAAAGTCCCGTCATGGATTAGTTCCGTGACGGGACATTTTTTATTGACATATTTTTGAGCTTACTTTGTCTTTTCATTTCGCTATGTCATACAAGCATCTTAAACACTTCATTGATACGCTGGAAAAGGCGGGAGAGCTGATACGCATCAAAACTTATGTAGATCCTAAGCTGGAAATAGCTGAAATCACCGACCGGGTAAGCAAATCGCCGGGCGGGGGCAAGGCCCTGCTGTTTGAGAACACGGGATATGATTTTCCGGTGCTGATAAACTCCATGGGCAGCTATAAACGTATGTGCCTGGCGCTGGGCGTGCAGGAGCTGGATGATGTGGCTTCGGAGATCGAGGGGCTGTTTAAAATGCTGTCGAAACCCAAAGAAAGCATCCTGGATAAATTATCCATGCTGCCCAAGCTTAGCCAGTTTGCCTCCTGGATGCCCAAGGTGGTAAGCGGCAAAGGCAGCTGCCAGGAAGTAGTGATGGCCGACCCTGACCTTACCAAGCTACCGGTAATGCAATGCTGGCCTAAAGATGGCGGCCCTTTTATAACCCTGCCGGTAATACACACCAAAGATCCGAACAATGGCAGCCGTAATGTGGGCATGTACCGCATGCAGGTGTTTGATAAAACCATGACCGGTATGCACTGGCATAAACATAAAGTGAGCGCCAAGCACTTTATGGAGTATAAAAAGCTAAACAAGCGTATGCCCGTAGCAGTTATACTGGGTGGCGACCCGGTATATACCTATTCTGCTACAGCCCCCTTACCGGAAAATGTGGATGAATATATGCTGGCCGGCTTTCTGCGCAAGCGGAAAGTGGAGCTGGTAAAATGTATAACCCAGCCTGAGCTGGAAGTACCTGCAGATGCGGACTTTGTTATAGAAGGATATGTAGACCCCGGGGAAGAGCTGATATGGGAAGGGCCTTTTGGCGATCATACCGGTTATTATTCCCTGGCCGACTGGTATCCCCGTTTTCATGTAACCTGTATTACCCACCGCAAAGATGCCGTATACCCCTCAACGATAGTAGGCATACCGCCGCAGGAAGACGCCTGGATAGGCAAGGCCACAGAACGTATTTTCCTCGCGCCTATAAAAATGACGCTGGTTCCGGAAATAGTGGATATGGATATGCCGGTGGAAGGCGTGTTCCATAACCTGGTAATTGCGCAGATCAAAAAGGATTATGCCGGCCAGGCGCAGAAAGTGATGAACGCTATGTGGGGCGCCGGGCAAATGATGTTCAATAAAATACTGGTAGTAACGGACGAAGGCACTGGCATACAGGATTATAAACAGCTGGCACAGTATGTGTTCCGCCACCTGAACCCTGCTACGGATATTTATTTGAGCCAGGGCCCTATGGATGTGCTGGACCATTCCTGCTCAAAAATGGGCTTTGGCGGTAAAATGTGCATTGACGGAACAAGGAAACACGAGGAAGAGACGGACGGGAATTATGAATGGTCAATTATCAATCACGAATTTAATACAACGCCTCTGCTGGAGCGGTTTGCGGAGATAAAGGGTGTGAATGCGGAGCTGCTGAAAATGGATATTTCCTGTTTGCTGGTAGCCGTGGAAAAGAACCGGCCTTTTCATATTAAAGAGCTGAACGACCGTTTATATGAACTGCCGGAAATGGCAGGCATTAAGATGGTGCTGTATGTAGAGCATACCGTGGATGTAAGCGATCTGCCATCTGCCCTGTGGCGGTTTTGCAATAACCTGGACCCTAAACGCGACAGCTTTGTGGTGAACCTGCCATTGCCCAATGGTAAAAGAAGGGCCGGCATTGGCTTTGACGGTACGCTGAAAACCCGCATCCTGGATAACTTTGAGCGTGACTGGCCCAATATTATTGTGGCAGATGATGCTACCATCCGGAAGGTGGATGAAAAATGGGCAGCACTGGACCTGGGACCTTTCATAACATCACCCTCCCTGAAATACAAACACCAGATATATGGAGAAGAAGCGGTGGTGCAGCAGTAGCCTGTTCCTGTTGTTAACCCTATGGGGCGCTGCGGCTGCGGCGCAGGCCCGTACCGAAAATTTTCATTATTTAAACCTGCTGGAAGGTACCTGGAATATGCGTACCCGTGAAAGTGTGATCACGGAGCAGTGGCATAAGGTAAATGACTCCACCTGGCAGGGCCACACCTGGCGTATTGTTGGCCGGGATAGCAGCCTGCAGGAAAGTATGCAGCTGGTACGCGCTACAGACGGCATTTATTATATTCCTGTTATGACCGGGCAGCTTAATAATACACCGGCACGCGTTAAGCTTACTGTATTAAAACCCATTGGCTTTATAGCCGAGAACCCCGCTAACGATTTCCCTAAAAAGATCACCTATCGCTGGAAAAGTGAAACCCACCTGGATGTGAAGGTGGAAGGGAAGCAGGGGAATATGACGGGGGAGTTTTTGTTTCAGTATAACAAGGAGGAGAAGTAGTAGTGCGATTTTAATTACGAATTATTTAACTACGAATTACGAATGGATTGTGTTTTGTTGAGAACGATATTCATTTAGATCCGTAATTCGTAATTGAAGAAAGCCGCTCCCGGGAACAGGTGCGGCTTTTTTTGTACGACCAACTCAAATAAACTACGTTGCTATTTCAAGAAAGCAAATTGCTTTACCACGTGTTAATTGAATGATGCAAAAATAAGACGGCCCTGCATAAAGGTATTTATGCATTCGGGAAAACGATTTACGCGAAGCGGAAAGATGCATATCTGCACATCCGCACATTTACTTGTGTATTTCTGAAGTAAAGTGAAACTCTATTTCGGGATTATTGGTACGTTCCGTATTCAGGTACCACTCAGACTGGGCCAGATATACCAGATGGCCGTCCTTATCCTCTACAATGTTAGCCTGTTTGAAACGGATAAATTCTTCAATCTTTTGCTTGTTGCCGGTGATCCAGCAGGCCTTGTAAAAGGGCAGGGTATTGAACTGGCAGGCTGCGCCGTATTCCTGCAGCAGGCGGTATTGGATCACTTCAAACTGCAGGTCGCCCACGCAGCCTATGATCTTGCGGTTGCCGCCATGCTGGGTGAACAGCTGGGCCACGCCCTCGTCTGTTAGCTGGCGGATTCCTTTTTCCAGCTGTTTTGTTTTCATGGGATCCTTATTCACCAGCTCTTTGAACAGCTCCGGTGAAAAGCTGGGAATGCCGGTGAAGTAAAAAGATTCGCCTTCAGTAAGGGTATCGCCGATCTTAAAGTTGCCGGTATCGAAAAGACCTACCACATCGCCGGGGTAGGCATCATCTACCACGTTCTTTTCACGGGCCAGGAAGGTGTAAGGGTTGCTGAAGCGCACATCTTTATCCAGGCGTACGTGGTGGTAAAATTTGTTGCGCTCAAAACGGCCGGAGCATACCCGCAGGAATGCAATACGGTCGCGGTGGCGGGGATCCAGGTTGGCGTGGATCTTAAACACAAAGCCGCTGAACTTATCTTCTCCTACGGCAACAGGGCGGGTGCTGGCTTCCCGGTCGCGGGGCACGGGTGCTATCTCCACAAAAGTATCCAGCAGGTCTTTTACCCCAAAGTTATTCACCGCACTGCCAAAGAACACAGGGGCCTGTTTACCTTCCAGGTAGGGCTTATTATCAAAGGGATCATATACGCCTTCTATCAGCTCTACATCGTTGCGCAGCTGGGCGGCGTCTTTTGCGGAAAAGTGTTCATCCACATAGCTGGAGCTGAGATCGGCCAGCGGCACAATATCATCATCCGTAGCCTTTTTATTGGGCAAAAAGGATACAAAGCTTTTGTTATAGAGGTTATACACGCCTTTAAAATCCGTACCGCCGTTAATAGGCCAGCTCAGAGGGCGTACTTTGATGTTGAGCTTTTCTTCCAGCTCATCCAGCAGGTCAAAGGGGTTTTTACCGTCGCGGTCCATTTTGTTCACGAAAATGATCACGGGGGTATCGCGCATGCGGCATACTTCCATAAGCTTTTCGGTTTGCTCTTCCACGCCCTTAACACAGTCAATCACCAGCACAACGCTGTCTACCGCGGTAAGGGTGCGGTAGGTATCTTCTGCAAAGTCTTTGTGACCAGGGGTATCTAGCAGGTTTACCAGCACATCGCGGTATTCAAAGGTCATAACGGAGGTAGCTACGGAGATACCGCGCTGCCGCTCAATTTCCATAAAGTCAGAGGTAGTGTGCTTCTTGATCTTATTGGATTTTACTGCGCCGGCTGTTTGAATGGCGCCGCCGAATAACAGGAATTTCTCCGTTAAGGTGGTTTTACCGGCATCCGGGTGGGCTATGATGGCAAATGTTTTCCGTTTGTTGATCTCGCTGGAGTACTTCATTCGTAATTTTTGTAAAATGGGTGCAAAAATAGGTAAAATTTTTGGGTCCATGGCTGATAGTCCATGGCTGATATCGTGGTTAAGCTGGACCAGCGGCAACTCAACTATTAACTTAATAGTTTATATTTGGGAATATGTTAGCTACCCTTAAAATACTATGGAACAGCCTTAAAATGGCGCTGCTGGAGCTGAAAGTGAATAAGCTACGCACTTTTCTCTCCTTACTGGGCATTACCATTGGCATCTTTTGCATAATTGCCGTTTTTACCGTTACAGACAGTATGGAAAACAACATCCGCAGCGATGTACAGGCATTAGGCAGTGATGTGATCTACATACAGAAATGGCCCTGGGGCGGCGGGGGCGAATATCCCTGGTGGAAATACATGAACCGTCCGGAACCTGAGCATAAGGAGCTGAAGGTGATACAGGATAAAGTGCAGAGCGCTTCCTCTGCAGCATTTGCTTTTTCGGCCTACAGCAAAAAAATAGAATACCGGGACGATTATATGGATGGGGTAGAGGTGATGGCGGTATCACAGGACTTTGATAAGATCCAGAACCCGGCGATCATTAACGGGCGCTATTTTACAGGTAATGAGAACAGCTCCAATGTAGTGATACTAGGCGCCAATATATGGGAAGGGCTGTTCGGCACTTCGGACGCCGCCTTAAATAAGGTGGTGCAGGTGGCTGGCCGCCCCTGTAAGGTGATAGGCCTGCTGAAGAAAAAGGGGGAAAGCCTGCTGGGCGGTATTAATTATGATAACGCGGTTATAGTGCCTTACGGTTACGGACGTACTATTATGGATGAACGCCGTTTCGGCGATCCTTATATTATGGTGAAAGCGGCCCCCAATGTGCCCCTGGTACAGCTGAAGGACGAGCTGCGGGGCGTTGAGCGCGCCATGCACCGTTTACGGCCGCGTGAGGAAGATGATTTTTCCCTGAACGAGATCACTACGCTAAGCGATAACCTGAACGGGCTGTTTTCCATTATGAACGTTGCCGGGGGTATCATTGCCATATTTGCCCTGATAGTAGGCGGTTTTGGTATAGCCAATATTATGTTTGTAACGGTGAAGGAACGTACCAACATCATTGGGCTGAAAAAGGCTATTGGTGCGCGCCGCAGCGTAATTATGATGGAATTTCTGCTGGAAGCAATTGTATTGTGCCTGATAGGCGGGGGCTTTGGATTGCTGATCGTGTATACGGGTACGTTACTGGCATCCGGCAGCCAGAGCTTTACCATTACCTTATCCCTCAAGAACATTGTGCTTGGCCTGAGCATATCGGCTATTGTGGGTATTGTAGCCGGGTTTATACCTGCTTTTTCTGCCTCCAAGCTGGATCCGGTAGTTGCCATCCGGAGCAATTAACATGAAAAGTGAATGCGGAATATTAACTTCGCGCTTTCATGACCAAACATTGTCTGTGTATGAAACTTCGTATATACATTGCTGCCTTTTGCCTGGCAGCCTTTGCTTATTCCTGCTCTACCACTAACCAGATCAATACCCGCGACTGCCGTTATGAAGGCATTGTAATGGACATGAGGGGACTGGATGGCTGCGGGTTAATGATCGTACTGAACGACAGCGCGCATACCCGTTTGCAGCCATTAGCCATTATAGATACCAGCTTTCACCTGCAACCCGGCCAGCGTGTGCGGGTGAATTATACGGAGCTGCGCGGGCAAATGTCGGCCTGCATGGCGGGCAAGCTGGTACGCATAGATTGTATTAAGGCGCAATAAAAGCTGCAAATGCTGTAGTTTTGCACCCATGCCCGTACATATTTTAGCTATAGAATCTTCCTGCGACGAGACCAGTGCAGCCGTACTTACCGACGGTAAGGTGTTAAGCAATATCATTGCCAATCAAACCGTACATGAACAATATGGGGGCGTGGTGCCTGAGCTGGCGTCGCGCGCGCACCAGGAGAATATTGTACCTGTAGTGGATATGGCCCTGAAGAAGGCCGGTGTGGACCGCAATGAGCTGAGCGCCATTGCCTTTACGCAATCCCCCGGGCTGATAGGTTCCCTGCTGGTAGGCAGCTGTTTTGCCAAAGCCCTGGCCCTGGCATTAGATATACCACTGATAGCCGTGCATCATATGCAGGCGCATGTGCTGGCTAATTTCATAGCCGATCCCCAACCCAGCTTTCCTTTTCTTTGTTTAACGGTATCCGGCGGTCATACCCAGATCGTGCGTTGCGATAGCCCGCTTTCAATGCAGGTGATCGGCGAAACGCTGGATGATGCGGCCGGAGAGGCTTTTGATAAAAGCGCCAAGCTATTGGGACTGCCTTATCCCGGCGGCCCGTTAATAGATAAATATGCGAAAGAGGGGAATGCTACCCGTTTTAAATTTCCCGAACCGCAGATACCGGGTTTAAATTTCAGCTTCAGCGGATTAAAAACCGCTATCCTGTATTTTTTGCAGGAGCATCAGCAGAAAGACCCCAGGTTTGTGCAGGCTAACCTGGCAGACATCTGCGCATCGGTACAGGAGCGTATTATAAGCATACTGCTGCATAAGCTGGTAAAGGCCTCCAAAGAAACCGGCATCCGGCAAATAGCCATTGCGGGCGGTGTAAGCGCTAACTCCGGCCTGCGGAACGCCTTACAACAGTATGGCGAAAAACACGGCTGGCAAACCTATATTCCCAAGTTTGAGTACTGCACGGATAATGCCGCCATGATCGCTATGACGGCCTGGTATAAATACCAGGCAGGTGATTTTGTAGGATTGAAGACCGGGGTGAGTGCGAGAGCGGGATTTTGATTCTTATGTCCAATAATTATTTTCAGTTTAAGCAGTTTAGGGTTCAGCAGGATGAATGCGCCATGAAAGTGTGTACGGATGCGTGTTTGCAGGGAGCTTTTACGGCGCAATACCTGTTAACGCAGCCTGTGAAAACGATCCTGGATATTGGTACCGGTACAGGTTTGTTAAGCCTGATGCTGGCGCAGCAGATACCGGCCGATATTACTGCCGTAGAGCTGGATGCCGCTGCGGCGGCGCAGGCCCGGCAAAACTTTGCAGCATCGCCCTGGGCAGCGCGTTTGCAGGTAACGCAGGCGGATATACGCACCTTGCCGGTTACCCAATTATACGATCATATTATTACCAATCCTCCCTTTTACGAAGGCAGCTTAAAAAGCGGCAATACCCTGCGCAACCAGGCCATGCATGCTACCACACTTGGCTATGAGGCGTTGCTGCTGGCCATCAGCGCTCATTTACAGCCGGAAGGCAGCTTTTCTGTGTTGCTGCCGTATGCGGCTTTTCAGGGCTTCAGGCAACTGGCGGAAGCAGCGGGTTTTTATCCTCAACAAATACTGGAAGTGAAACAAAGCGTGCAGCACGGGTATTTTCGCGCAGTAGGCATTTTCAGCCGGCAGCCGGTTGCGCCGGTAATAACATCCCTGGCTATCTATGAAAAGCAAAATGTGTATACGCCGGAATTTGTGGCGTTGCTGCAACCTTATTACCTCTATTTATAAGCCCTAATGTTCACTGACCGGCACATGAAAACTGCAGCTGGTAGTGCCTACGGACACCGGTACCAGGGTGGTGCCAAACTCACCGGGAACACCTGAGCCATAAAGGGAAATAGTTTGTATGCCCGTGTGGGTAAAAATGCCTGCATCGGAGAAGGTGATGCCATTAACAGTGCCGCTGACAACAGACCATCTGCCGGGAGTAATAACATTCACCTGCAGCGTTACCGTTTCATTTTCTGTTAAATATTCACCGGAAACATACTTACCCTGCACCTGGAAATTGGCGCATTTGCCGGCGCTGACCACCAGCTCAAAGTTGGCAAAGCTATCGATATTCACCACGGTATCCGGCGGATTGGTGCCGGTTGTATCTGTAGTATCTGTCCCTGTGGTATCTGTAATGCCACCCGGGTACGGTATTTCCCGGCTTAGCTCTCTTTTACAGCCAAATATGATACAGCATAGCAATGCTATTATAATAATTGGGGCGTTGGCAATGCGCATAAAACTGTCCTAATTATAAATGACGGGGAAAAGACTCTGGTGTAAAGATACACTTTCTATTCATTGGCCGGATACCCGGTCCTGTACATATCCTTCCAGGTAAGCGAATCTTTCTGTGAGCTGCCCGTTCTTAGCGATGGTAGCATTTTCGATGATTGTGCTGCAGGGCTGCAGCAGCTCTTCAAACACGTATTTCATCAGCTGATCGCCGAAGTACTGGGAGGCATCGCGGGGCAGCTCATTAGGCAGGTTGCTTACACACATCATGTCTATGGAGCGGGAGAGGCCGGGGGCCGTACGTTCCCGGCTAATACGGTCAACGCCGTACACGGGGTCGGCAATGGTGGAATCGCCCAGGTTGCAGGGGATGGAGCCGTTGGTGTCGTCTGTAATGTCGGCAATCACCTGTATGCGGAAGTTATCCTTGGCCAGATCGTTCCAGGTGAAAAGCGGGGCTATACCTTCTTCCCAATAGATGCCATTCATCAAAATATCGCTGGCTGTAACGTAGGGCAAAAAGCGGCATTCGTAATTTTCCGGGCTAGTGTGAAAATCGTCGCGGCTATAGGTTTTATCGGAGCGGCGCAGGTACAGCTCACCGGCTTTCAGCTGCGTGTATACGGGGTAGGCATAGCTGTTAATGAGGAACTCCTCCGGGGTAATGTATTTTATACCCAGCATACCCATTACTTCCAGGATGCCTGCGGCTACGCGCCCGGAGCCGGTGATCACGATCTTTACCGGCGGCAGCTTGATGCCGAAGTAATGTTTAATAAGCTCCTGCAGGTCGTGGCAGGTATGCACCGGGCGGTAAGTGAACAGGCCCGTGCGTTTGCCATAGGCCAGCAATCCATTATGCGCGCCTACCACGCCGGCAAAAAAACCGAAACCCAGAATGCGTTGCCCGTCTTCATGTACCAGGCATTCATAGTCCACCAGGGTAATGTGCTGGTCTATGATATGCTGCAGCATGGCCTGGTTATTAGGCTGCTGTTTTTTGGTATGGGAAAAGAAGAGGTACGTTTTGCCGGGGAGCAGCTTTTCCTTTGGCACTTCTTTAATACCCAGCAGGATGTGGCAGTGGGAGAGGTCCTCTGCCAGCGGAATACCTGCCTGCGTGTATTCGCTATCCGTGAAGCAGCGGTGTGGCGAGGGTTGTACGGTGATGCTTACGTTGGGGTAGTTCTGTAAGATCCATTGGCATTGTTGTGGTGTAAATGCGGCCCGGTTATCGTGTGGTATTTTTTCTTCCCTTATAAGGCCGATGTGGATGGTAGTATCAGTTACTTGCATGGGCCAATTTACGGAATAACCCAATTCAGAATTTTTATTTGGCTTTCCGGGAAAATTTTCTACATTTGCGTCCCCGCGATTGCGGGATTGCCCAGATGGCGGAATTGGTAGACGCGCTAGACTCAAAATCTGGTTATCGCAAGGTAGTGCAGGTTCGATTCCTGTTCTGGGCACTACAAAAGAAAAAGTGTCAAATTTCAAGTAGCAGGCAACTGTGAAAAAAGTTTGACACTTTTTATTATATGGACAGTGAAACCGGCTGGATAGTCCAAAATAAAACTGAAGTTCCTGTACACGTAACGCTTTATCCGATAGCAAAATCCATTCTGAAAAAGCGAAGAGACAGGCGCATTTCAGGCATTGTTATTGCCCTGCGCCTTTTCAGAAACATCCTGCCATTTTTCCCAGGTTTCCAGGCGTTTTTGGTACGCGTCCTTAGCCCAGTGTTGTCCCCGCGTTGCAGTGCAGCAGTCGCCCATTCATTTCCAAACCCGCGGGATGAACCTGTTATAAACCATGTTTTATTTTTCATAATTGATAGATATTAATGTGGTTAAAAGCTTTATCTAAATAACGGTCGCACCAGTGCCTCTCCAGCATAAACCGTGCACAAGATCCTCTTTTGCCTGATAACAACGGCATTTGGGCTAAACATTACCCCGATTGGGCGAAATTATCTTTAACCTGGATGTCGATCTTTGAGTTATAAAAAACATCATATGGAAAAAAAGGCAACACTCAATAGAAATGCTCCTTACCAGTTGGATTCTGAAGTTGCTGAAGCACTTGGTTCATTCTTAAGCAATCACCCACCAGGCGAAGCCGCAAAAAAAGGTGATTGGCAGGGATTAAGGGATACCGCTAATGATTTCTACAAGAATCTTAACCTATATCTTCCTGTACATGAAGGTATAAAACGCTCAGCGTTTTTCTGCTTTAGTAAAGATGGGCAGGAAATTACCCTGAGATGGTATACCAAGCCGGGCGCTGGGACAGGGGCTGCTGTCGTGTACGTTCATGGCGGCGGCAGGCTTGCAGGGTCGGTGGATCTTTATGATAAGATCGTCGCTGATTTTGTACACCGTACGGATGTGGCTTTCCTCTCGGTCGGCTACCGCCTGCCACCAGCCGGAAAGGATGAAAGCTTCGCTGAGGACGTACTTGCCGCAATTACCTGGCTCATTGACCATGCAGCCGAACGTGGAATCGACCCTGAAAGGATCGCGGTTATGGGAGATAGCGGCGGCGGTGGCATCGCCGCATCAGCAGCAATGCTTGCCAGGGACCGGGGCATCCGGCTGGCCAGGCAAATCCTGTTATATCCTATGCTTGACGATAGAACAACGGTGGAAGACGAAGCATTGGCGCCTTTCGCAGTCTGGAACTATGACAGCAACTACACCGGATGGAAGGCATCTATGAGTGCGGAACCAGGTTCGGATGACGTATCGGCTGCTATCGTACCTATGCGTCAGAACCGTTTTGAAGGGCTTGCGCCGGCGTACATCGTTGTTGGCTTCCTTGACATCTTTCGCAACGAAAATGTTGCCTATGCATTTTCTCTGCTTAAATCCGGCGTCCCGGTAGAACTGCACATACATCCGGGCGTGCCGCATGCATTTGATTTTCTTGCGCCGGAATCAGCGGTCGCCAAACGGGCTGTTGCAGATCATATTAGAGTGATAAGGTCGATCTGACGACGGAAAGATATTACATCAAGATTATCCGGTTACTTGCTAATTGGTTTAAATTTGAATTTTAAATCTCATGAAAAAGAAGCCGCAACAACCTTACGTGGTCGATACGCTTGACGAACTACACCGCTTATTCGATATTCCGAAACCGGCTTGTGCGCTGGTTTCGGTCATCAATCTCAAGGACCGTCGTTGTATTGCTCCACAGACCTCTAACAATCTTATATTCAATTTCTACTCCGTGTGGATCAAAAATGACCCCACGGGAAAGCTGGGCTATGGTCAGCACTTTTTTGATTTTGAGAAAGGGAAAATGACCTTTCAGGCACCTGGTCAGGTCATCTCCGTACAGGATCACCATTTCTCTTCCGGCTGGGGACTGCTTATACATCCCGACTTTCTTTTTGGATCACCGTTGGCAAAAAAGATCAGGGGGTTCGCCTTTTTTTCATATGCCGTTTATGAGGGCCTTCAGTTGTCAGCCGAAGAAGAAGATACGATCACCGCATTACTGAAAAGCATTGACCGGGAATGCAAGAACGGTATTAATCGCTTCGGGCAGGAGGTGGTTCTTGCAACTATTGAACTGTTGCTCGTGTCGATCAACAGAATATTTTATAAGCAATTCCCGGTTATCCGTAGCATACAAAATGACCTGCTGGCTAAAACGGAAGCACTACTTAATGACTATTTTAATGCAGAGGCGAACACTTTAAATGGCTTACCAACAGTAGAATACCTCGCCTCAAAATTATTTATGTCTCCGCATTACTTTTCGGATACCCTCCGAAAGCTGACCGGTCAGAACGGGCAGCAACATATTCACCGGAAGCTGCTGGAGTTCACGAAAGACCTTATGAGCAGCACTAATCTTACTGTTGCCGAGGTAGCCATGCGCTCCGGTTTTGGACACCTCGCTTCGTTTAGCAAATTTTTCAAGAATCAGACCGGGGTTTCTCCTCTTCAATTCAGAAAAAGGTTCGCAGCATTTAACTATGGTGACGTTCAGCGTTCGGCAAGTTAGTTAAGGCAAATTGGTATAAGCGAGCAAATGATCGAGCAGAAATTACAGCTAAATCACAAAGAACTGAATATCGAATAGAAACGTATTAATTGATTTTTTCGCTGTTCAACGTTTCTCAGGAGATAACATATGGTTTACATCCGGCAATGTTAATTAGCCCGGGAGACATACTTTTTATCTGTAAATACAGGCGGGGCCTTAGCTACCAGAATGGCCGCGCAATTAATTAAACGAGTTTCGAAACTGTAAAGGAGAAAGGTTGGTTTTTATCTTGAACAGTTTGGTAAATGATTGCGGATGCTCGAAGCCAAGTTCGTAAGCAATTTCGCTTATAGATAAATCGGTGGTTGATAATTTTTCCTTAGCTTTTTCAATTAGTTTATCGTGAATGTGTTGTTGTGTACTTTGCCCGGTTAATGCTTTTAATACGTCACTCAAATAATTGGGAGAAATATTTAACTCTTCTGCGATGGTTTGAACAGTTGGTAATCCCTTTTCGAGTAGCTTTTCATTGTTAAAGTATTTATCAAGCGCGTCTTCTAAACGACTAAGGATCTGATGATTTGCTTTTTTGCGGGTGATAAACTGGCGATGATAAAACCTTTCTGAAAAATTGAGCAACGTTTCAATTTGTGAGATGATAATTTGCTGGCTGAACCTATCAATGTTGAACCGATATTCCTGTTGGATGCTTTTAATAATGCTTATAATTTTTTTCTCCTCTTTCACAGAGAGATGCAGGGCCTCATTTACAGCGTAATTAAAGAATTCATATTGCCTGATGACTTTAGCCAAAGTCGTATTCCAGATAAAATCCGGATGAATCAATATAATCCAGCCGGATGGTTTAATGGTTTCACCTTTTTCGGATTCAATAGTGAAAACCTGATTTGGCGCCATAAAAAATAGCACACCTTCATCAAAATCACTTGGCTGATGCCCATATTTGAATTTTGCATTGGTGACCCGTTTTAGATAAATGGCGTAGAAATCGTATATATAACTTACCGCTTCATTAAAGGGCTTTTGTATGAAAGAATCAAAATTTATGACACTTATCAACGGATGTTCGGGTTTTGGAAGACCCATAACCCGATGACATTGGCTGATGGTTTTTATTCTGACTGGCGGTGAATTTGTCATAACAGTTATTATTTTTCAATAGCCGGATTTTTGCAAATGATTTGCTTAAAATCTAAAATAGGCCACTACTAAAGATAGCGCAAATACCAACATTAAAAGGGGCAATATTTTATACTCTTTTCTTTTAAAATGAATGATAAATGCAACAAGCATGATCAAAGCAAAACCAAGGGCTGCCATTGGTGTAAGAATTGGCATGATACCGGTAAGCTGCGGCAAAATAATACCAAATACACCCAGTAGTTCTAATAAACCAATCCCCCTGACAGGCAAGTGTGAGGCGGCAGGTTCCAGCATCTTTTTCTCAATTAGTTTTTCTTGTGACGATGTCAATTTTGTAAAAGCCGGCATGGCAAAGAATGCTGCCAATAAGCCCTGAATTACCCAGGTTACAGTATTCATATTTTAGATTTTAAAAATTACTTCGCTGATCTGTATAATGGGATGGCTATTGGTGAAATTTGTCATGTCATTTTTTATTTTTTCGGCATTAGGACCAAATGATTTTCCAAATTCCTCAACGGAATCAAAATACATATTTCCCATTGCGATGTAAGGCGCGGGAGAGCCAGGGGCGGCCCCACCCAAACCTTTTTCAACAGTAGCCCCTTTAAGTGCATCGCCCAATAGCCCTGCAACCATAGGGGCATGCTTATCACAGTAATAGTCCATGTCAAATGTTTTGTCGTTTCCATTGGGATACAACACACTAACTTTAATCATACCTTTTTTCATTTTATTTTTCGTTTTTAAATGCCATTGCAAATTCTTTCGCGTAGTCTTTCAGTTTCGAGTTACTTAATACCGGCCGGTGTTTGTAATAATCTTCATATAACTTACCTGAACGCCCGGCCGCACCCATTTCCACAATACCTTTCACCATCTTTTCATTAATGCCTCTCTTCAGCATTGTATTAGTGAGCATTTTATCTGAAATGGTTCCCCATTTTAAATAAGGCTTCCCTATAGCTTCGCCCAATATTTTAGCTACTTCATTACAGGTGAGTTCCTCACTGGCTATGTACCGTACTGTTCGCCCGGCAAACGGCTTTTCTATTTCTTCAGCAATTACGGTAGCAATATCATTTGGAGACACTAATAAATTCATGACATCGCCTCCGTAGTTAGCAACTATAACACCTCTTTTGCCACTTAAAAAGCCACCAATACCATAATATTTAAGCGCCATAATACCACCCAGGAAACCCCTGCTCAATGTTTTAATGATTTCGACGTTAACCAGTAAATTGTAAAAAAAACCTACGGGCCGCATAAATTTGATGGATACATCAATCGGGAGTTGTTTTAAAATATTTTCCGCTATATGATGGAGCTCTAAAAGTCCTACGTTTTTGTTGGTGTGGGCACCGATGCTACTTAAATGCACCACTTTTTTAACGCCTGATAGCTCAACGGCCTTCTTATAAGCGTTTACAATTTCTCTGGTAGCTTCATTGAGGTCATAGCTTTTGTTAAACATATTCTGCGGACCTCCCGCTTCCATCAGGTAGACGATATCTGCACCGGTAAATGTCTTTGTCAGAAAATCAACATCCTGCATTGTGCCTATGGCAGCTTTCGCCCCTATAGCTTCGATTTCCTTTTGCCGTTCACTTGCGCTGCTGATAACGGTTACGGAATGACCTCGTTGTATTAATTCTTTGGTTAGTGGCTGGCTGATATGCCCTAGAGAACCTGTTACTATGATTTTCATTTTTGCTAAATGCTTATGGTAATCAATTTACAGATGCAAAAATGGGTAAGCCCGAATCGATTTTATTAACCAATTCTCTGAATGACTTAGCCAAAAAAGGGTATAATGTGAAAAAGATTTTATTGCTGTTGATGGTAGCTACAAGTGTTTATTTGTCAAATGCGCAAGATGATGACGTGATTATCATTAAGTGGTTAATTATCATGCTGCTACAGGCTGGTGAATTCTTAATCAACTTCTGCTTCAATCGTCCTGATTGATTCAAACCACCAGCAGATATCAACAACTAACACGATGACAAATATCACCTGTATTATGCAATCATTTATTGACTTATGTTAAGACTTTGCACTTCTGCGAATTGTTATCTGGATTGACCATTCAGAACGGTTTATGAAATACACCCCTTAATAAAAATTGATACGATAAAAACAATAAATATCGAAGAGATCGCGATAGGTCTCCACGGAAATTATAATACCAATCTTCAAAGTTGAAGTACTGATATTACAGGTGCCACTGCCCGATAGTGAGATAATGGTATCGGCCATTTCATCGTAATCCGCCCAAAATAGTGGATTAAACGTTGCTGATCCCGCCATCCACAACGAGGTCAGAACCCGTCATAAATGAGCTTTCATCAGATGCAAGGAAAACCGCCGCTGCCGCAGCTTCTTCAACGCGCCCCAGCCTGAGCATCGGGACAAAGTTGGCGTAATAAGCATGAAGTGCTGCAAGATCTTCCGGAGATTTAGCCTGACCTTCCATTATAGCGGTTGGAAAAGGCCCTGGGCTCAAAAGGTTGGCACGGATGCCGTTATCTTTAAACTCCGCTGCCCATGTCCGAACGAAAGAACGTAATGCCGCTTTGGCGCCTGCGTACGCTGAATGATTGGCGAGCCCCATATAATGCATGGCTGAAGAAACGAGTATGACGGAACCTCCGTTTTTCATTAATGGAAGCATTTTTTGGGTCAGAAACAACGGCCCTTTCGCCATTAGGTCAAACGTGCGATCGAAATGATCTTCGGTAATTTCGGTAAGCGGCACCTGCTCGGTGAACCCTGCATTAGAAACGACTATGTCCACTTTTCCTTTGGCTTTTCTGACAATACCGGTGACATGATCAAGATCACTCAACTTAGCAGCATCAGCCTGTATGGCGGTAACCTTATCACCGATTAACTTAACAGCTTCGTCCAGCGCATCTTGTCGTCTGCCGAAAATAAAGATCTCTGCACCTTCGTCTACAAAGCTTCTGGCAATGGCAAGTCCAATACCACTCGTGCCGCCACTGATGACGGCTATTTTGTTTTTTAACCTCATGTTCTTTAAAAATTAGATAGGGCAAATCTAAATTATGGCGTACTGCTGTGCGAGGAGATTTGACGCAAAATATATGTGATAAAAGTCACTGACTGACTGCTGCATGTTAGGTCGAAGGCCGCAGAAATGGTTATTTTTATTTATTTTGGTGTTGGAATACGCATGTAATTGCCAGGTAACTTATATGCCATTTCATATAGTTGAATTGCTCATGGTCTCATTATCGGATAATTCAGATGCTCAGAATTCGTTATGTTTGAAGTATTTGCAGCATATTTAAAGGAAAAGGCCGGCCTGGACGCTGAGGGAATAAATATGGTCCGGAACGTCAGTATAGAAAGGAGGCTTAGAAAAAGACAATACCTTTTACAGGAGGGTGATGTTTGCCATTATAATTGTTTTGTCGCAAACGGCTGCCTGCGTATGTATACGGTGGGTGCAGATGGAGCGGAGCACATGCTTCGTTTTGCCGTCGAAAACTGGTGGATCAGTGATCGTGAAAGTTATAACAACGCCACTGCCAGCAAATGCAATATAGACGCGCTGGAAAATAGCGAGGTTATCCTGATTGACAAACCGGACTTTCAAATGTTGCTGGCGACAATACCTGGGCTTAAGAATTTCATTGACCAGTTGCTGGCAAAAAGTTATGATGCCATTCAGAGCCGGGTAATAGGGGCCATCAGTTACACTGCAGAGGAAAAATACCTCAATTTTATACAGCGCTTTCCGAGCCTGTTTAACCGTATACCGCTACACATGATCGCCTCTTATCTTGGAATTTCCAGGGAAACATTGAGCAGGGTAAGAAGTCATGCTGTTCAAAAGAAGTAGAACACCCGCTATTGATTAATTCACCAGGTTTTGATTGACTGTTAATACTAATTGACAAAAATGGATTAATGAAAAAGCGATTTACGGGCATCGAATTTTTGGCCTTGACAGCAACATTGAAGATGATAACCCATATGATATAAAATAGCAGTTAGCGATGGAAGAAACTACAGGTCTGCTCGACAAGATCAAACATCATGATAAGGTAGCTATTGCACTTAACGAAAATTGCATGATACCACTACCTGTTGAGGCTGTGCGTATATTGCGCCAGCCGCACCGGCTATCTTACTATTACTTCCAATACATTGAAAGAGGTTCAGCGATTTTTAAGACCGATACGCGCGACTTCACCGTGGATGGAGGCGGCATGGCTTTTGGCTTTCCTAACCAGGTGTTTACTAAACTGCCTTACGATCAAAGCAATCAGCAGTATGCGCTTTCTTTTGACGATAATACGCTTAGCTTGTTACCCGGATCATACCCCTTCCTTATTAATCCGTATAATGTAAATTGCATTGTTTTTGATACCGCTTCACAGCAGCGGGTTAAAAATCTTCATGCGGGCTTATTCCAGCTACTCCATTCTCCGGGCAAGCAAAAAAAGGCTGAGGTAATTCTGGCCCATCTGCATACATTGCTTGTAGAATTCAACACAGCCTATTTTGATCAATATGGTAGTCCGGAAGCACATAGCAATGCGCGGCTGTCAAAATTTATTGCCTTTAAAATGGCTGTAGAGCATGATTTAACAGAGCAGCATGACATAAAAAGTATTGCTCAGAAGTTGGCGTTAACTTCCGGCACGCTTTACGGAATTGTTAAGGAGTTCGGTGGTGTTTCCCCGAAAGAATGGATCATAAACCGGTTAATGATCGAAGCGCAACGCAAATTGCGATACGAACAGCTTTCAGTAAAACAACTTGCTTATGAGTTAGGCTTTAACGATCCTGCTTATTTCACCCGGCTTTTTAAAAAAAACACCGGTAAAAGTGTAAGCCGTTACCTTGATGATTTGTCCTGCAATTAAAGCGATTTGTCCATATTCACTTTCCTGTTGCTGTATAGCTTTGCTTTATGAAAACAGCATTAGTAACAGGAGCCAACAAGGGCATTGGCTTCGAAACAGCAAAAGTACTCGCCCAAAAAGGATTTTTCGTATACTTAGGTAGCCGTACATTGGAAAACGGACAATCTGCCGTGGCCAAGCTAAAGGCCGAAGGACTGGACCATGTTGCAACAATAAAATTGGATGTAACCGACCAAACCTCTGTGGATGCAGCAAGGCGACAGATCAGCAATTTGGATGTTCTTGTGAACAATGCAGGCATTTCCGGCCCGTTCGAACAATCCGCACTAACATCTAAGATCAGGGATTATCAAACAGTTTACGAGACAAATGTTTACGGAGTGATAAGAGTAACTGAGGCATTTGTCGACCTGCTTATGCTCTCCTCCGGGCCGCGTATTGTGAATGTAAGTACAGCAATGGCGTCGCTGACAGGAGCAGCGGATATATTTGGAAATACTTATCCAAAAAGATTCGTAATTTATCAATCCTCGAAATCGGCCCTGAATATGTACACCATTAACCTTGCCTATGAGCTGCGTAATTCCCTTATCAAAGTGAACGCGGTTTGTCCGGGTTATACAAAAACAGATTTTACAGGACATCAGGGTACCAGTACTCCCGAACAGGCGGGCAGGCGTATTGCTAAGTATGCGTTAATTGACCAGGATGGACCTACGGGTAAATTTTTTAGTGAAGAATACTTTCCCGATACAGTATGTCCCTGGTAGTATACATGTCAAATTTTTAAAGTTGCATTTTAGACCCACTAAACCTCTTTGTCAGATGGATCGCCGATTGTTGGCTGCATAGCTGTATTTGCCGCTTCTTTTTTTTCTGCATAAGACAACAATTTTATCCTGCTTAAAGATTCAGGCTTAACACCTATATAGGATGCGATATGATATTGTGCCACATGCTGTTCCAGCCCCGGATACATCGACAGGACTTTATCATATCGGGCTGCTGCAGAATCGATAAGGAACATGGTTTCCCTCCGGCATTTCGTTATAAAAAAACTCTCCGCGATAAAGGCACTTAACTTGTACCGCTTCACTATTATAGGTATATCACTTGATAAACAGGAAAGTAAAGCATAAATACTTACTCCGGCAGCTGGAAGTAATTAATTTGCGTAATTAAGCAAAGTTTAAAAAGCTCCCTGATTAACATCGGGGAGCTTTTTAAACTTTCAACATCCACCCTTGCTGGGTATGGCGTAGATCACGTTGCCTGAAACAAATAAATTGAAGACCTTATCTTCCACAGAAGGAAGTAATAATTTCCATGTTTTTCCCTTGTCTGATGATCGGAAAATGCCGTGAGGGTGAGTACAAAGGAGGTCTTCACCAACCTGGATAATTGAAGTCATGAAGGCTTGCGCACGAAGGCGGTCATTAATGCGATCATTCCAGGTCCGCCATATTGAATCAATAACAACTTTGTCCTGAAGGCCGGAATGAATGGACTGCCAGGTTTTACCGCCGTCGTAGGATGTACTTAGCCTCCTGGTATTGGACTCTGAACTGGAAGTGATAGCAGCGAATCCACCTCTGACCGGTTTTACATCCCAGGCCACGCTATCCTCACTGATCACCGGCGCCCAGTTATCGCCATTATCGGTCGATCTTATTATCCTTCTCATACTGGTCGCCAGCAGTATGCCATCCGACTCGGCCAAATTCCCTACCAGGCCTCCGGCATAGGCATGTTTCCAGGTTTTTCCACTGTCAGTGGATCTAAAAATGCCGCTGTCGGTGGCGATGAAAATTGTACCTCCGGCAGTTTCAAAAACACTGCGTAGCCGTGGTTCTGAAGAGTTGTCGAATATCGGCGACCATACGCTCGTTCCGTTTGTTGTTTTCAAATTTACACCCCAGGCAAATGCCCCGGACTTACCGGGGGCAATACTGCTATGTTCGTCAGGGTAAACCTCTTTGGTCCAAAAAGGAGCTGTGGCATCTGGTGCACTGTGATAGAGTCCGTTTCCAACCCTTAAAAACAGCCCTTTATCATTTGCAAAAAAGCTATTTCCCCGGATACTATCTTCCCGCAAATTTTCGGGCAGCCCTTTGCTGATGTCCTGCCAGGTTTGTCCGCCATCTGTAGATTTAAAGACGATCTTTGCAGTTCCAGCCTTCCCGGTTTTGGGGTCCGGATGTCTATCCGGGAGAAGAGAAAATGAGAAAACCGTGAAAAGGAGCAAAAAGGCAAGGATATAAAATTTCATGGCTATAATTTTATTTGGGTGAAGCAATAGTGCAAAGCTATCAGGCTTCAACTACCTCAAAGCTTTTTAGCAGTAAAAAGTTGTAAAAGCTGCGTAAAAGGTTTGTAAAACCAACTAAAACAGGGGGCTAATGGTGTATTTTGCACGCATGAAGCCATTTATTCTATTCGGGTCTTCCATCGTAATAATTTTTATTTTAATTTCCGCTGTTGCTTCTATCAATAAAAAAGATGAAATTCATGAGAAGCATTTAGAGGTTGTGTTACGTGATATAGGACATCAGCTTTTGCTCTCAGCTAAAGATTCTTCGTCCCGGGTGCTGCCGGTTAAGAAAGTAAACGGGAACACCTACCGGCTTTCCTTTCAGAATGAGTTTAGTTTTGTTTCAGATTCTCTCATCAACCTGGTGCAACGTGAATTTCAAAAAACCGCCCTGGCCACCAGTTATATAGTGAACCTGAAAAATTGTGGAAAAAAGGAAACCGTCTATGCATTTGAAATAAATGGCCGGGCAGGCAATTTAATACCTTGCCGGGGCCGCAGGGTAGCGGTTAGTTGTTATGTTATCGAGATTGAGCTGTTGAATACGAATAGCTTTAATTCCCTTTGGTTGTTGCCGGTGCCTATTCTTTTGGGTTTTATTGGTTTTTATGTAGAGAATAAGGTCCGGAAAAAAGAAGGGAAAGGATCAATCGTCAATAATAATGATTACCTGCAATTAGGAAGCTTTCAATTCTATGCAGATAATAATGTGCTGAAAACAGGTGATAAAAGTATTTCGCTGTCGGAAAAAGAAACAAAAGCGCTGAAAATATTTGCAGAAAATATAAACCAGATCGTAGAAAGGGAAACGCTAATGAAAGAGATCTGGGAAGATAACGGCATTGTGGTCATCAGCAGAAATGTGGATGTACTGGTGTCTAAATTACGCAAAAAATTAACCGGCGATAACTCCATTAAATTTATTAATGTACCCGGCAGGGGTTACAAATTTATTATTGAATAGGGACCAATTAAAATCTTCCATCTCCTGGTTCGATAACTCTCTTAAGTGGGGCACGGAGGTGGCAAACGCCGGAATAATTTAGCAGGGATCTACCCGCCGGTGTGCCGGTTGTGCCCTATCTTGTAAATGACGTACTCTGGCAAGATGTACCGGGTGATATACCGCAGCTGATTAAAGATGCCATAAATAGCGGGTTATGATGTACAAACACATCACCTTTTCCCTGAAATTATTTTTTTTAATTTTTTGACCAGTGAATATCCATGTTATGGAAATTCCTATATTCGCAAGCAAGATACATTTTAGCAAGCAAGGCTTTATATAAGATTCCCCCAAAATATGATACCACATCACCGGCATTCCCGCATATTACTGTTGAACTAAAACAGCGCAATACAACAGCAGTAAGGGCTGAACATAACGCTTTATCTCCTCTGAGCATGACTTTACATGCTTCTCATAACCTCCATGCCTCAAATAACCGTTACATCCTTTCACAATTAAACCATACCACGTATGTCTACTACACTCCAATCTGCGCCGCAATCCGTAGCCACGGGTTTCCAGTTCCTTACTCCTGCCAATCAGCAGGATTTTGCGAATGATCCTAAACGACAGGCAGCGTTGAATAGCCAATGGAACACCAATCTAAATGGTTTTACACAGCAGGCGATTACGCGTGATCCCTGGAACCTGACCAATGCTTCCGGTATTACCAATTACATTAATCCTGCGGTCACCCCATTGCCTGGTAACACACAGATACAGCCAATTGAATGGAATGCCTTCCCTGGCCGTATCAGTTATTATTTCCCTCAGCTGTCGCCGGACAATGTATTATCCCTGGCTGATACCGGTTACCAGCTCGATGGCACCACCAGTTTTCCGGACATCACTAAAAACCCCTGCAACGGCCTGCCTGCCAAACCCAAACTCTATGGACCTTATGGCCCTCGCGGATGGCAGGATGAGTATTGCGAATGGGCAGTGACCAGAAACAGCTCTGGGCAGATCACACGGGTAGATTTTACCTGTGAAAATCCTGAGTATTGGAACAGTGTATGGATGATAGACCCCGAACGGGTGCTGGAGCTCTACCGCAGTACTTTGAACAAAAAGCAGATACAGCTGGAAGATCTTTACCTGAAAGACCAGTCGGGCCAACCTGTGATCGATCCCTCTACCGGCAGGCCTGCCTATAATCCGCTGAATAAGTGGAACTGCGGAACAGTGTCGGACAGTAATGCAGGAGGCGCTATGCACCTTACCGCCACACCTAATACATTGCAAACAGAAATAGGGGAAGCTGCCGGGGCTACTTCCCAGCGTACCCGCAATAAAGATGCGAATGCACTGATCTGCTGCGACCAAACCGGGCAACCGCACCGCAACAGCGATCCTAATATAGGCGCTTCCGTTAACGAACTCGTAGCAGCTAACTTCGCCGTTACGCTTGCCAACCCTCCGGGCCTGTATATACAGCTGCCCAGTTTTAGCACCTACACCACACCCGATGGCACGGACGCTTCCACCTTCTGGACCATTGTGAGGGGACAAGAAACACTGACTGTTGACGGTAATGTCCTGCCGGGCAACTTCATTCTGCATGCCGTATTTGAAGTGCCTGCCAGCAAGGGATATACTGTTTCCGATATCAAGATAAACGGAGCACCGATACAATGGGCCGGACAAATAACACAGACCTTCAGCATGCAGATCGTAGCCGCTGCCTTCCCGCAGCCAGCGCCCGCTGTACAGGATTGCTGCAAAAATACTCCTCCCGAAAGCACTTACGCACAACCCTTACAACTGCTTTACCAGGATATATTTACGGCTATGGCCAGTATAACAGTACCGAACCCTGTACAGGAGCCTATGGCGCTTATCAGCAACAGTACATTGATTGCCCCGCTGGCCGAACAGGGCGCTGCTAACCTGCAGATGGTGCTCCTGGGCGCCACCGTTCAGGCAGATCCCAACAATGCCGCCAGCTGGCCTGCCGTAACATTTGACAACAATGATATTACAGCAACCATTACTTCCGTAAGCAACATCACTTACGCAACGCCTGGTAATTCCTATCCCGCCCCTGCCACCGTGTTATTCATAACGGTAAATGTTAACGCGAATGCCCAAACGGGACTGAGGAACGTATACATTACCAATGTGGGTCAGTCGCAACAGCCTCCTATGCCTGCAGCGTTGAATGTGGTGTCGCCTGGCGCCATAAAAAAAGGAGGTAAATAATGAACCGGTTCAAGCAAATCAAATCACTGCAGCGGCCATGGTTCGCTGCAGTGATCCTGGCGCTGTTCATTGGCCTGGCATCTGCAGGATTGCAGATGCCGGGCTCCAGGCCATCTAAAGGCCATGGCGCTATAACGGTATCGGCTACCAATTCCTGTAGCTGCGGTTTCTTTACCATTCCGTTTGATTCTATCGTACCTGGTGATGCCCCGATCTTCGGCAGTCAGCAGAATGCGGATTGCTTTGGCTGGTGGGAGTTTGTCTCCCTCAACTGGTCTACTAAGCCTGGCGCTGGCTTTGGCGATCCCGGGGATATGAGCCCCGTGCAATGGGAAACCTATATCACCGCTGCAGCGTTATACCCGCCTGAAGGCGCAGCTCCTCCAGCCTGGGGCAACAGCAGCTTTCTGCCGCTGCCTGCCTCCGTATTGAAGCTGGATAACAGGCTGGCGTCGGCCTCTAAATTGCTGACAGCTACCTCCAAGTTCGATGAAAATGCGATCCAGAAATTTGGCCCCGATAATGATGGGGAGGCAGCCCCTGGATCCGGCCCCAACTGGCTGGGCGCACAGAACAATACCAATGTCTGGTACGAGATCCGGGAGAACCAGGATCTGTACAATTTTGTAGTGCAGAATAAATACTACGATGCGAATAACCAACTGGCTGCCATCAATAAAGGCAAGCCTATCGTGTTCCCGATGGGTTCCTATCCTAACGGGCCTACCGGGGCTATTGAGCTGAAAGCCGCATGGATGGAGGTGCCTGACCCCCTTAACAAAAAATGGAAACGTTACAAACTGTCAAAGGCGGCGCTGGTAGATCCGACTACCGGCCAATACCGGTTTACTATAGTGGCGCTGGTAGGACTGCACATTATTCACAAAACGGAAAAACAGCCCACCTGGGTATGGGCAACATTTGAGCATATTGATAATGTGCCGGGCAGCGACAGCTCCAGCGTCGATTATAATTTCTATAATCCCAATTGCCAGTCCAATACGCTGAACGTACCGCAGAATTGTTTACCGAATGGCGGCAGCTCACCGGTTACGGTTACCTGCGCTGCCAATACCCCGCCCCCGTACTATCTCTGCAAGGGCGGCCCAAAGCCCGTACCTATACAGGTTACACGAACCACCGCTATTGATGCTAATGCCCAGGCCGTGAACGATACCATGCAGGCAGCTATTGCAAGTGCCTACCCTCAATCCGTATGGCAATATTATCAGCTGGTAAATGTGATATGGTCATCCAACCCGGCACAGAATCCCAAACGGCCGGATACCACACCGATAACCTTGCAGGCCATGCTGCCTTCTGGCACCAACGTAGCTAATACCACTATGGAAACCTACGTACAGAACCTGACCTGCACGAACTGCCATCAATATGCCACCATCGCGCCTACCATCCTGGATACCACGCCTAATTGGGCTGCCGATTTCAGTTTTACGATAGGAACGGCCAGCAGCCCACCCACGAAGGGGAATGTAAAGAAGAAAAAATAACAGTATAAATACCGGGCTGACCGTACATCACGGTCAGCCCCGTTTATCAGTGTATTGAAGGCCTTATAGAAATGCACGGGAAACCAACGAAAATCAGGGCAGACTATGTTGTTTTTGCTTGCTAAAAAGATTACTTCCGCCTGAAGAAGCAATTGGCCAGGATTTTATCAAGCTGTTTAGCGAGCTGACGATTAATTTTGACGATATGTATATCAAGGGCGCTGATCTTCCTGATGTTGAAATCATAATATGAACCGGCTTATTTTTCAGGCTGAAACCCGGTAATTTGGATATTTACCCAATACGTATTAAATTGCGTAACCGCTTACGTAACCAATTGAAGCTGGCGCTTTTATTAGCCATTATCCCGGAAATATTAAAAAGGAGGGCTAGTGTATAAACGACCGCGCAAACACAACTTATTCAACATATGAACACAGAAAAAATAGCAATAGTCATTTTGAACGAATTGGCCGGCTGGCAGAAACTTAACGTTGCCTCTTTTTTAACAAGTTCTGTAGCAATAGCCTTTCCTGCTGCACACGGAGCCCCTCTGACAGATGCAGAGGGAAATGCATACCTCCCTTTTTTAAAGTATCCTGTGCTTGTTTACAATGCTGAAACGCAGGATCAGATCAAAAGGGCTTTTAAGCGTGCAAAGGACCGGGAGCTGCATACCGGCATATATGTACACGAACTTTTTGCGACCAAAAATGAGGCAGAAAACCTGGCAGTTATCAGCCAATACAAAGCCGAAGAATTGAACCTGGTCGGCATCATTGTGTATGGCGACAGTAAGAAGGTTGATAAAGCCTTAGACGGCTTAAAGCTGCACGGGTAGACAGCTATTCCATTGTAAGTTCAATGAACTGCTTTGTCACCCGGTACGTGCCTTAGTACATAAAGAGGATGAAGTTTTTAACCTTTTTGTATTTGCTGCCAATGATCTTTGACCGGAAGATGGAAGACAAGGTTTGCTTAAACATTTTATCTTCTTAAAAAATGGATGGCAGTTGCTAACAATGCAACATGATCATTTAAGCCCCAGTGTATCCATTAACTCGCTTGCCGCAGCCGCCCCTGCACGGTTGGCGCCGATAGTGGAAGCAGAAGGCCCGTAACCCGGCAAATGAATGCGGGGTTCTTTAGCAACCATAGTTGCCAATCTGCCGGCCATTAAAATACCGCCATTTTCTTCTCTTGGCAAAACGGGTTTTAAATGTTCCAAAGCACCTTTAAAACCGGTATTCCACAATATGACGTCCGCCTTTTCTTCTTTCCCGTCTTCCCATTTCACACCGTCCTTCGTTATCTCGCTAAACATGGGGAAACGTTTCAGCACCCCTCTTTCTTTCATATCCATGACCTGAGGTGAAAGAGGTAATCCGGTAACAGACACTACAGATAAAGGTGGTAAACCTTGCCTTACCCTTTCCTCCACCATCGCTACAGCATTACGCCCTGCAGCATCATCAAATGCACTTTCCCTAAATTGAGGTGGCCGCCGGGTAACCCAGGTTGTGGTGGTAACCTTTGAAATCTGATCCAATAACTGAACGGCGGAAATACCTGCTCCTACAACAATCACATGTTTGCCTTTAAAATAGCCGGCAGTTTTAAAGTCTTTCGTATGCAATTGTTCGCCCTGGAAGAGGCGGGCACCGGGATATTCCGGAATATAGGGGTTCTCCCAGGTGCCGGTCGCATTGATGATGCCTAATGCTGAAAATAAGGTTTTTGATGAATCGATGTAAAACCGCTCCTGATGTAAATAGACCGTTTCCACTTTTAGTGGGCGATACACCCGGAAATCAAATTTCTTTTCATACAGATCATAATAATGAGGTACGGCCAGACTGGCTTGCACTTCTGGATTACTGGTATCAATGGTTTCTGCGAAAGACATACCAGGGAGATCATGAATCCTGTTGACGGTACTCAGTGTAAGCGAAGGCCATCTGTATTGCCAGGCGCCGCCGGGATGAGGCGCTTCATCAAGGATGATGAAACCCGGACCAATTTCCAACCCCAGCTTTTTTAAATAATAGGCAGCTGATAGTCCCGCCTGCCCGGCGCCTATTACTGCAATTTTGGTTTTGTATCGAATTTTATTTACCATCAACTACGTTTATCGCCATCCCAGCCCGGGAGCTACATGCTCCAATATCGAAGAAAGCACGTGTACATTATAATCCACACCTAAAGTATTGGGAATTGTCAGGAGAACAGTATCTGCTTCCCGGATAGCCTCATCCTGTGCCAATTCTTTGATCAGCTGATCCGGTTCTGCAGCATAGCTCCGGCCAAAAATGGCACGTCTGTCTGCCTCCAGGGTGCCTATCTGATCTTTGCTGCCAGACTGCTGTCCAAAATAATGCCGGTCCTGATCATTTACCAATGCAAAAATGGACCTGCTTACAGACACCCTGGGTTCACGTTGGTGACCTGCTTCTTTCCACGCTTGTTTAAACAAACGGATCTGTTCGGCCTGTTGTATATGAAACGGTTTACCACTTTCATCAAATTTCAGGGTAGAGCTTTGCAGGTTCATGCCGGTTTTACCTGCCCAAATTGCGGTAGCATCGGAACCTGACCCCCACCAAATGCGATCTTGTAAGCCGGGAGAAAACGGCTCCAAACGTAATAGCCCGGGAGGGTTGGGGAACATAGGATTGGGGTTGGGTTCGGCAAATCCTTTGCCTTTCAGCTGCTCAAAAAATTCAAGCCCTTTCCGCCGGCCCATATCTGCATCTGTTTCCCCTGCGGCCGGCTCATAGCCAAAGTGGCGCCAACCGTCGATTACCTGTTCGGGCGACCCCCTGCTGATGCCTAATTGCAGGCGACCGCGGGAAATTAAATCTGCAGCGCCGGCATCTTCCACCATATACAGTGGATTTTCGTACCGCATATCAATAACGCCAGTTCCGATTTCAATTTTGCTGGTTTTGGCACCAATGGCCGCTAATAAAGGGAAGGGAGACGCCAGCTGTCTGGCAAAATGGTGTACCCGAAAATAGGCGCCGTCAATACCTAATTCTTCCGCTGCTACTGCCAAATCAATAGATTGAAGCAAGGTGTCGCCCGCCGTTTTTGTGCTATACGATGGATGGTTCGCCCAATGACCGAACGATAAAAATCCGATTTTTTTCATCTGTTTAGTTATTTCCTCTGTGCCGGGATGAGCTCATCACGGGATCAGTATATTATTTTCAAATGTAGTAAATGCCAACATCTTTAAATAATGCAGATAGCCTTTCAATAAATTCATGGAGGTCCGGGGCAAGGCAGCCGTTCGTTTGAAGAAATGAAAGGTAACCATGATCTAAAGCAGGCTGTTAACTATATTTCTCTTCAAGCCCGCATAAAACATCCACCAGTTTATCCGGACATTCTCTCATTACATTGTGCGCACAATGTATTACTTCCACATGCCAGTCCTGAGCGTCTTTGAGATTTTCATATTGTTTAACGAAGGGGCTTGGCTCCCAGCCGCTGAGAAAAATGAAGGCACGATTACGTACCCGTTCATAATCTCCACTCAAATGTACACCTTGCATGAAGGTTGCCAGCGGATGTGGCCTTCTCCGGTCATCTGCACCCGGTGGAACTTCAACAGAGAAACCATCCTTGCCTGCTCCGGCTACAAACCGTTGCCTGTACATTTCAGTGGTAAGGCTCCAGCAGGAATCTCCGTCTTTAGGAATATAAGCGTCAATATAAACAAGGGCATAGATCCTTTCCGGAATTTTATCTGCCACGCCTGTAATAACTAACCCGGCATAGCTATGACCGCATAAGATCACATTCGTGATATTTGCTGCTACAAGCGTATCTATTACGAACCGGATATGGGTATCTAAATTTATTATCCTGTCTGGAATTGCCGGTTGTGGTTCAAGACCGGGTAAGGTTAATGAAATACATTTTTTTTCAAGCTGTTCCAGTTTGCTGACTATTGGATCATAAGCCCAGCCACCGTGCCATCCTCCGGGAATAAAAACATATGTTCTTTCATTTTGCATAATGGGTAAGTTGTACCAGGTAATTCACAAGTTTCGCAAGATAAACAAAATACTACAGTATGAATTACCTGGCCAACAGCAACTTATCTACATCAAAGCTGCGCCGTACCCAGTTTAGTTTTTGATGAACTTTTTTACAATTGTCTTATTACCCCTGCTGATTATAAGCGTGTATAAGCCTGGTTTTAGCGCGGATACATCCATGCTATTACCTGAAATCACTGTATTTATTACCGGATGTCCAAGCACATTTGAAACAGTGGCTTTGGCTCCGCTAAGGTCTTTGGAAGAGAAGAAAACAGTCTGCGTTGCCGGATTGGGATAAAGGGTTAGCTTATTCTCAGTGCTGAGCGCCTTTTTTTCTACGGATACAATTTTTGCTACATTTTGTACCAGCTTCCATTGCCCGCATAGCTGGCTGTTATTGCCCCACTGACGAACATTTGCGCCATTAGCGGAGCTGGCATCTGCTACTTCTACTAGTTTGCCGCTATGTTTGGGAATGATCTTATAATATCCATCCGTTGTAGCTACCAGTACAAATTGCTGATTAAAACCGCTTACGTAATCCCACTGGTGTACATTTGCGCCTTCATCTTTACTCACGCCTGACACGTCTACTGCTTTACCACTGGCTACTACATTGATCCTGTATGCCCCATCACCCAGATGCGTTAGCTGGAACTGCTGATTATTACCTCCTACATATTCCCATTGCTGAATATTTCCGCCATTCTCCTGAACATGTTCGGCTGCCAGATCCATATATTTTCCACTGTTCCGGTTTTGAATAAAATAGATGCCTGCTAAAGTGGTTACCCCGGCTGTTCGTATGCGTAAGGAGGAAACTTTATCATTTAAGCCATCTGCTACCAGGCAACTTACATTCCCGCTATATGTTTTAGAAGTACCACTGAAATTGTCGTCGTCGTAAAGCGTTACCTGAAATCCTTCCGCTACGGTAAGGCTTGATAGCAGGTCGTTTTGTATGCCCAGGGACTGCAGCCTGCCTAGGTTATAGTCGCCCACTTCCAGTCCATTGGCAAAGCCCTTAAAATCACAGTCGTTATAAAAGTTTGCAACTTCTTTCTGGCTTTTGGTACGGATACCAAAGATCGTGTTCACCCTGTTTGCCAGTTCCTGAAGATTAATATTGTTGTCGTTATATACCCAGTAAAATCCTCCTTTGGAGTTACAGTTGTTTTTGGCCCGGGTCATTTTGTCGGTTACGGTATTTGCATTCTCATAATTTAGATCGCCTGTATGCAGCTCAATATTGTTGATGTTCCAGTCGCATGGATTGTTGCCGGCTCCTCCCTCATACCACTGTAAATAGATCTTATCAACGGCTCCGCTGCGCTGGTTGTTAACATTGGTAGCCAAGCTTTGCCAGTATGGCTTGTTCATATAAGGGGCAAGCGTAGTTTTATATCCAATATCAGCCAACATAACATGGAAAGCGGTAGCAGAATTAACGTCATAGGCTTCTTCATCATCGTTATTAATGGCATCAATAGAAGGGATGGCCGCTTTAAGCGCCTGGAAATTACGGTAAAGGATACTTCCGGTACCAGTGCCCTGACTATTAACCAGGTTCCTGATATTCGTGTATGAGTGGCTTCCCCAGCCGCCAATGCAGGTTTCCACCCTGTTGATAGAGGTGACGCCGGTTTTGAGCGCAGTTACATCAGCAATGTAGTTAGGATTGGTGGACCCGAAAACGTAAGATCCGTTTGTGCAGATGGTTTGTCCATCGGTAGTCAGGTCACCGTTCGATTCAACCGTGACGTTAAAGAGTATTACGTAGGTAAAACCCGAAGCTTTTAAGTCAGCTACCGTATGATTTCTTTCTCTGCGGAAATGCCCGCCAACGTAAATGCCTGATTGGGCGTAGGTGGATTCACTTACTAATACAATGATCAATAGAAAAAGTACAGACAGGAGTTTAGAATTAGTGCTCATAATTAATATGGTTTTTTAGGAAGTAACATGAATTTATCAAAGACCGGGCATAGCTGTGCACCAAGATCCCTGGTACATAACTATGCCCCGGTGGCTTTCAAATATGGCAAAGGATATCATGAAAAAAGCAGCTACAGGCGCAGCAGTTTTATTGTGCCGGTTAATTTTCTGCTGTGCTCATCATAAATATTCAGCAGGTACAATCCTTTACTCAAAGGTGTACTAACGGTCACCGCTACACGGCCCTGGTTTATAATCCGCTGGGTATATACAACCCGGCCCTGCTGATCGAGCAGCGACAGTATAAATGCTCTATCAGGAGACAGCCCGGTCAGGGTAAATTGCTGGCTAAACGGGTTAGGTGATATGCTGAGATGTTCCTGCGACAATACCCCATTCTTCTGCTGCGTCATTACCATGAGGGGTTGTGGAGCTGTAACGGTAAAGGTCCGGGAAATACTGATGGTATCCAGCGGATGCCAGAATGTTACCTTCAGATTATGCGAACCAGCTGACAATGTGCCCGGATCAATGATAAAGCTGCCGTTAGGGTTTATGGGCACTGTGGTTGCGCCATCTAGTAAAACCGCTACCTCAGTATGCCAGCGTACGGGTGGATAGTTGGCGATCAATATGGTATCAGGGGGGCCGGCCATGCTGTACTTGCTTTCCAAAGTGCGAAGTATGGGCGGGGTATTTAAGATGGGGTATACAGTCAGGGAAACGGAAGCGTCACTGGTATACGTAAGCCCGTTTGAGGCCTGCCATTGCAGGATATCGATCCCTACGATGCCGGGATTAGGTGTGTACTTCATGCTGTCCAGCTCTGCCCGGGTTATTTCGTTGCTTCTTCCCCAGAAAACAGTTTGCCCCTTTACGGTTAACCGGCCCCAGGTTGGCAAAGCGGTGATCTTGATCTTATCCAGCTGCCCTGCGCCGGTGGCGGGACCTGAGAAATGCTGAATAAAGTCATTCGCCGTAAACTGTATGGAGCTATTCATTGACCCTGTTTTATAAAAGGGTTGAACATGCATCTGCAGCGTGGTATCCGCATGTATCGTATACAACGTACTATCCTGGCTCAGGAACCAGGTGTTCTGCTGATAGAAAATGTGCTCGTAGGGGGTATTGGCGATCAGTTTCCGCTGGCCTATGCGGGGTGAGTAATATAAACCGCTCGGGTTAAGGTCTTTGTGCAGCATTACATCCCCGTTTGGCGATAATCCTCTTATAAGGGTATGTGCATAGGTGTGATACTTACCGCCCTGATAATAAAATGCCTCGCGGGTATTGCCAATGGAGTCCCGTACATAGGTCCATGACTCGGGATAACCTGTACCATCATGCCTGGCCACATAGGCCAGGTATCCGCCGTTGATACTGTACTGCGTTCTATTGACATCATAACTCTCATCGCCCAGGATACGAAGCGTGTCTATGCGGGTTCCGTTATATAATGCCACGGCGCGCATATCCTGCATTATATACAAGACCTTTCCGTTATCAGCTACCGGCATCCAGAAAAAAACATTCCTGCCGTAGCTGTCCAGTACAACCGTTTTAACCCCGTTCTGCCAGGTGTACTGGATCCGCCGGTTATAATCATAATACACCGCCATACCCTCTTTAGACACGGCTATATCTGTTCCAACGCTATCATCTACCAATGTTACCTGCTGTGTGGCAAAGTTCCTGAAGAACAGGGAATCTGTTACCACAGACGGCAGGGCGCCCTGCCCCCGTACCCAGGTAAGGTAATTACCGGCAACTGATACCGTTCTTGCATGGGGCTCCAGCAATGTTAACTGGCCCTGCCGCCATTCATATACCGCCACGGAATTGTTTCCTCCCGCTACGGTGAATAATGCTCCGACAGGCGTTACCCAGGCAGAGCTGGTCTGATCGGGTGCAATAGAAAGTTTCCCTGGAAGGGTGAATACTTCGCTGGTATTTTGCTGCGTGTTAATCAACCGGCAGGTGGAGTCTTTTACAACCAGCAGCCGGTTGTTGCTGAAATCAAGAATGGTATTTCCTGCCGGCGCAGTATAGTATGCAGACAGGTAAGGGTTGGTATTAAGCTGGGCAGATGCAAACGCAGTGCATAACAGCAATACAGCGGCAATGTAAAATTTTTTCATGGAGATAAAAGGTCTTAATGGTTTCGCAAAAGGTTGATAAACAAACGGTCCTGGGTTTTAATTCACTGAGCTAGGGTCACAATTACTTCGAGAATATACGATAAATTTGGAAAACAATGTATATAAAGGAGCTGAGCTAAAAAGAATGTAAAATCATAAATGTAAAATTTTAAACCGACGAAGGAGGTTCATAGAGACCATTTAAAAGACTTTATGAACGAGATAAATGTAAAAGTGGAATGTAGCGAAGTTCGGTCCGGACCTAACCGCTGCATTCCACTTTTATATTTATGATTTAAAATTTTAAATTTTACATTCTTTTTAGCCCCGCATTTCCCTTCTGATATTTATCAATCCGCTTTTAAACTGTTTACAGGGTTCATCATGGCTGCCCTGATGGCCTGCGAGCTAACGGTTATCAGCGCTATCACCAGTGCCGCCGCACCTCCGGCTACAAACACGCCCCAGTTAATATCTATCCGGTTCACGAAATTATTGAGCCAGTTATGCATGAAATACCATACCAGCGGGGCTGCTATTACAAACGCAATGCCTATGAGCAGGATGAATTCCTTTGAAAAAAGATATACAATATGAGCGGGTGTTGCGCCCAGCACTTTGCGCACACCCACTTCCTTTATACGCTGTACTGCCATGAATGATGCGAGGCCGTATAAGCCCAGGCAGCTGAGGAAGATGGCGATGCCTGCAAAGATCTCGTACAAATGCGCCAGCTGGCGTTCTTCCTTATAATATTCTGCGATCCGCTGGTCCAGGAACTGGTATTCAAAGATCTGTTCGGGAAAGTTCTCGTTCCAGAGCTTTTCAATAGCTTTCAGCGAAGCTGTTACATCCGCACCGGCAGCCAGTTTTACTCCTACGCTGTTGAAACGCCGTTTTATGTTGCCCATGAATACAGGCGCCACAGCCTCTTTCAGCGTACCGGCAGCAAAATCCTTTACTACCCCTACAATCGGGCCTTTGATCTGCCCGCCCCATACATCTATATCTTTATTAAGTACGTCCGCCGGTTTTAAACCTAGTTTTTGCACCAGGGTCTCGTTCACCAGGAACTCGCGTACGGAATCTGTGCGGGTGAGGTTACGGCCTGCTACGAGTTTGATATCATAGGTATTGAGATAGTTATAATCTACCCAGCGTGTAACGCACGCGAATTTAGTTTCCTCTGCCTGATGATCAAATTTAAAACCTGTCCACCAGTTACCATCGTTGGATGGCGCTGCATTGGAAAAACTTAGCTCCTGTATGCCTTTGATCTGCTGCAGCTGATCCCGGAGGTAGGCGATCTTTGCATTGCCCACGCTGTCGTTGCGGAAAGGTACATTCACAATGGCATCCCGGGTAAAACCCATGGATTGCTTGTTAAAGTAATTCATTTGCTGCAGAATGATGAGTGTACCAATGATCAGTGCCTGTGCAATAATGAACTGGAAAACCACCAGGCTACGGCGCAGGGAAATGCCGCCGCTCTTTCTGCTGGCGGCTATCTTGCTCTTCAATGCATTAATGGGGTTGAATGCCGACACTACGATGGAAGGGTAGAAGCCTGCCAGCAAGGTAACGGCCAGGAAGATGATAAACAGTAATGCATACACGTTGTAGGCTGCCAGCATACCTGGCCCCAACGGCAGGTCCATTACCCTGCTGATGAACGGAAGCACGCACAATGCCAATACTACAGCCAGCAGGAGAGAGGTGAGCACCAGCATAGCCGTTTCAGACAGGAACTGTATTTTCAGCTGCCAGCGGTTACTGCCCAATACTTTGCGCACCCCGATCTCACGGGTGCGGTTCACAGCCTGCGCGGTGGCCAGGTTAACAAAGTTTACACAGGCAATGAGCAAAATAAATGCGGCGATCATCCACAGCATCCTTATCCGTTCAGGTGATGCTACACGGCCAATAAAGTTCGCCGTACGTTTATCTGAATGCACGCCGGCCAGCGACTGCAGCATATGCGTGGCCTTGTTTTTCGGATCTTTGTATTTTTTAGAGAAGGTGATCAGCTGCTTGTTGATCTTTGCCTCATCCTGCCCCGGAGGCAGCAGCACATAGCAATTATGCACGTCGTCTATGGTTACCCAATCCTTTATCTCGTTTATTTTAAGCATGGCATAAGTTGCCACCATATCAAACTGGAACTCTGTGTTCTTGGGAGGATCATCCAGTATACCCGTTACCGTCAGGTTGAACTGCTGGTCAAGCTTGATAACCTGCCCCATGGCCTTGTGCCAGTCGCCAAAATATTTTTCTGCAGTGGAACGTGCCAGCACGGTGGAATTAGGATCGTTCAGCGCGGTGGCTTTGTTCCCCGCCAGCCATTTGTAATCAAATATGTCAAAGAAGGAGGGTTGCAGGAAATATACCAGTGGTTTGAATTTCTTCTGAATGTTGCCGTGCCCGTCTTCCAGTGTTACCAGCCTTTTACCCATTTGCAGAATACCGGTTACCTTTAACCCAGGGAAATCGTTTTGCAGCGCAGTGGGCACAGGGAAAGGCACCGCCTGTGTGTAGTTGATCTTGCCACTTTCTTCCGGCATTACCGTAAGCACTCTATAGATACGGTCTTTCTTCGTATGGAACATATCGAAGCTTTGCTCGTATTGAATGATCACATAGATCACCAGGCAAACGGTGATGCCCAGGGTAAGACCGGTAATGTTGAGAAAGGCATAGCGTTTGTTGCGCCACAGGCTCCGGAAAGCGGTTTTAAGGTAGTTCTTCAGCATACGGGAGTGGATTATTGCGGGGCATATCACAAAAATAATACAAGAATAATAAAGCGCTCATTTTTAATTGTTTATAACACGGCTGCTAAATGGAAATGTCCGCTTTCGGATTGGCATGTCCGTTTCCGGACATGCTCCCCTGTATGAATTTTATTTAAAATTAGAATTGTTCCGCTTATATTTGTCAAATTGACAATAATAATTGTGGTGTTCCTATTTACACGTTATGGCGCTTTTGTGTGTATGCATTGAGCCCCTGGTTTTCTATTTTTTCACAGGTCCTGAACTTTAATAAAACCGTTATGATAAACAGAATTGTATCTCTTGCCTGCTGCCTTTTTCTTTTTTGGGGTGAGGCGCAAAGCCAGGTATTCAAAGAAAAAGATAATGGTATTGAGGCAGCTGTAAAAGGTGTTCAGGTACAGATCACCTTCTTTAGCCCCGCTATTGTAAGAGTGGTGAAATTCCCGGCTGGTACTACTGTTATAAAGAAAAGCCTTTCCGTTATTAAAATGCCGGAGAGCATCCGGCCGGCGGTTTTGCAAAAAGGAGATACGCTGATCCTGCGGACAGATTCGGTTGTAGTTAGCCTTGTGCTGAGTACGGGCAGGATCTGCATTAGCAATACGCTGGGCGAAAAACTATTCAGTGAGAAAGATGCTGGCGTGCAGTTCACTCCCACGAAGGATGCAAATAAGCCCGCTTTTATTGTAAGGCAAGCCTTTGTATTAGATAATGATGAGGCAATTTATGGATTAGGCCAGCAGCAAAATGGTAAAATGAGCCAGCGCGGCCAGCGTGTGTATCTGCGGCAGGATAATATGAAGGTTTGTATTCCCTTCTTTCAATCTGTAAAGGGCTATGGCGTTTTTTGGGATAATTATTCACCCACCACTTTTACGGATAACCTGCAGGAAACCTCCTTTGATTCTGAAGTGGGCGACTGCGCCGATTACTATTTTTTATATGGCGGTAATGCGCAGGGTGTTGTTGCTCAAATGCGCGCATTAACGGGGCAGGCGCCGTTGATGCCTTTATGGGTATATGGTTTCAATCAATCGCGTGAGCGTTATAAAACGCAGTATGAGCTGGTGGATGTTGTAAAGCAATACCGCAGTCTGAAAGTGCCGTTGGACGGCATTGTGCAAGACTGGCAATACTGGGGGAGGGACAGTAACTGGAATGCTATGAGCTTTGATCCAAATACTTTCCCTGATCCAAAGGGTATGGTGGATAGCGTTCACCAGCTGCATGCGCATTTGTTTATTGTGGCATGGCCCGGCTTTGGCCCGTTGACGAAGCAGTATGAGGAGCTGAAGCAAAAAAATATGCTGATCCATTTTGAAACCTGGCCGCCTGCAAGCGGTACCACACCTTACGATGTTTATAATCCCCAGGCAAGAGATATTTACTGGCGCTATTTAAATAAAGGCATTTTTTCTTTGAATACGGATGCTTGGTGGCTGGATTCATCTGAACCGGATCACGTAAATCTGAAAGAGCGGGATTTTGACCAGCCTACTTACCTGGGCAGTTTCAGAAGTGTACGTAATGCATTTCCGCTACAGCACGTTGGCGGGGTATATGATCATCAGCGGCAGACGACGGATAAAAAGCGGGTGTGTATTCTTACCCGTTCGGCATTTGCCGGCCAGCAACGGTATGGCGCCAATACCTGGAGTGGCGATGTGGGCTCAAACTGGGAAATGCTGACTAAACAGATCCCTGCGGCCCTGAATTTTTCACTTTGCGGCATACCGTACTGGAATGCAGACATTGGCGGTTTTTTTGCCGGTAGTTTTGTAAAGGGCGGCGGCGCCAGAAATCCGGCATTCCAGGAACTATATACACGCTGGATGCAGTTCGCTACATTTACCCCTATGATGCGTTCCCATGGTACTGATATTCCGCGTGAGATCTACCAGTTTGGAAATCGTGGTGAATGGCCCTTTGATGTACAGGAAAAGTACATTAATCTCCGGTACCAGCTGTTGCCCTATCTTTATTCAACTGCCTGGGGCGTGACTTCAAACGCTGGTTCCATCATGCGTTCACTGACAATGGATTTTGCCTCAGATAAAAAGGTTTGGGATATTGGCAATGAGTATATGTTCGGTGAATCTTTCCTGGTGGCGCCGGTAACAGCAAGCCATGCGCAAAACAGATCCGTTTATCTTCCGGCCGGCGCGTCATGGCATAACTTCTGGGATGGCGGGCTAATAGCAGGCGGGGTGTGGACAGAACAGGCCACACCAATAGAGAGGATCCCCTTATTTGTAAAAGCAGGTTCCATTATTCCGTGGGGGCCCAAAGTGCAATATGCTGCGGAGAAGAAATGGGATAACCTTGAATTGCGTATTTATCCTGGTGCAGATGCAAGCTTTACCTTGTATGAAGATGAAGGAGATGGCTATGATTACGAAAAGGGAAGTTATTCAGAGATCCGTTTTCAGTGGAGCGATCAGGCCAAAACACTTTCAATAGATGATGTGAAAGGAAGCTTTCCAGGTATGTTAAAGGACCGGAAATTCAATATTGTGGTGGTAGACGCTCATCATGGCGTGGGAGTGGAGCCTTCCGGGAAGTTCAATACCACTGTCCGCTACAAGGGTAAAAAATTAACCCTGCGTTTGTAAAAATCACGTAAGCGGCGCGTTTGCCCCTATTCAATGTCTTTTCCTCCCCCTGTTTGCACAAACAAGATCCGCTAGCTTTACAAAAAAAAGGATATGCGAAAAATTATTGTAACGGAATTTATCACGCTCGATGGTGTTATAGAGGCGCCCGGCGGCAAGGAAACTTCTCATCCTCACGGCGGCTGGCAATTTAATTACCACGCGCCGGAAGCGGGCCAATACAAGGTTGAGGAGCTGGCAAGTGTGGACAGCCTGCTGTTGGGTAAAAACACGTATGAAGCCTTTGCCGCTTACTGGCCTAACCAAACCGGCAGCGGATTTGCAGACCCTATTAACCAGTATCCGAAATATGTTGTATCCCGCAGCCTGGAAAAGACGGAGTGGAACAACAGCCATATCCTGCGCGATGTGGAGAAGGAAGTTGCCGCGCTTAAGAATACCGATGGGGGCAATATTCTTGTTTATGGAAGCGCTACACTTGTTAAGGCACTGCTCCACCATGACCTTATCGACGAGCTGCGGCTAATGGTATATCCACTCTCCATTGGCGGCGGGTTGCGGCTCTTTGATGAGAACCGGGGATTAAATAAATTTGAGCTTAAACACTCGCGTGCGCTCGACAACGGGGTGCTGATCCTGGAATATCAGCCGCTCAGATGATTCAACATGCCGCGGGCTCCCAATAATCCCTATCTTTAAAACCCAAACCCGCGGCTATGACCTTTGCTGAATTTTTCCACATCCTGATCCTGTTGGGCTTTTTACAGGGTGTTATTATGAGCATGCTGCTCTTTTTCTCAAAGAAACGATCCCGTCCCAACCGTTTGCTGGGCACCCTCATATTACTCATAGCGCTGGCCTGTTTGAACCTGTACCTTTTTGAATCGCCCCGGTTCACGGATGATCCCTTTCTGAACCTGCTGGGCAATCTTATTCCGCTGGTTATTATTATGTCCCTTGGTCCGCTGTTGTATTTTTATGTCAAAAGCACTATAGATCCTGCTTTCAGGATCAGCCGTAAGCAGCGCTTACATTTTTTACCGGTGATAATAGATTGCGGGCCGCAGCTTAGCATTGTAATATATTTTGCTGCTGCATTGCTGGATTTTTCAATACCTGCCCCCGATTTCCTGGGACGTTTTATTGACAGCTATAATGTATATGCCGATATTCCCCGCTGGGGCTCTATTACCATATATCTCTGGCTCTCCGCCAGGTACCTGGCCACGGTAAGCGCGGAGAAGGAGCCGTACACCCAATGGATGCGCCAGTTTATCCGCCTTTTCCTTGTTTTCCAGGTGATATGGTTTGTATACCTGGTGCCTTATGTAATACCATCCCTAACGGATAAGGTGCTGAATACGGTAGACTGGTACCCGGTGTATATTCCTTTGGTAGTACTGATCTACTGCCTGGGAATAAAAGGCTACCTGATGGCGCCGGCGGAAGCGCCGGTGGCAAGGAAAGTTGTGGCTCCGCCGCCCGTAAAGCTGATAGCAGAAGCGGAACCCTTGCTGAAAAAAGCTATGGAGCAGGACCGCCTTTACCTGGATCCTGAGCTGAACCTGGCCTTGCTATCCCGGCATACCGGCCTGCCCCAGAAAACCATTTCACTGATCCTGAACCAGCATTTGCAGAAAAGCTTTAATGAATTTGTGAACGGCTACCGGGTGGAGGCATTTAAGCAAAATGTGCGGGAGCTGCGGCAGGATAATATGACCATCCTGGCAATGGCTTTTGATGCGGGGTTTAATTCGCAGGCAACTTTCCAGCGCGCTTTCCGGAGCCATACGGGTATGTCGCCCAGGGAGTATATGACCCTGCAGCTGGAAAAGCAGCCAAAACCGGAAAATGAGTAGTAAAATGCTATTCAATTCCGGATTTGAGTAGATATAACAGCCTGAAATGCCTTGCTTTACCCGAAAAAAGGAGATGAAACATTATTTGCGTCTTTGTTTGTTATTGTTGGTTCTTTTGGCCGGTAACCAGGTTGTGGCCCAGGAAAAATTCATAACACTTTCCGGCAGAATAACCGATGCGGGTAGTCATCAGCCGGTTATTTATGCCAATATCCAGGTAAAGAACGGCAGCATTGGTACGGTTGCCAATGCCGCGGGGGAGTTTATTTTTAACATAGCGGAAAAATTCTGGCAGGACAGCCTGCTGATCTCCTGCATCGGTTACCAGTCTGTTACCATGCCCCTGCCTGCCGCCAGCTTGCAGGAGATGGACATTCGTTTGGAGCCGGCTGTTTACCTGCTCCCGGCCGTATCGGTAAATGTGCGCAACGGTTTTGGTATCCTGCGGCAAATGATCCGCAGCATACCGGATAATTATGATACCGCTGATGTGCGGCTGACCGCCTTTTACAGGGAAAATATACGCCTGGCCGCAGATACGGTCAATTTCATTGAATCGGTCATGGATATTTACAAAACCTATCGTACCGGCCGGGATCATAAAGACCAGATCCGCATTATCAAAGGCCGTAAAAAGAAGGTGGACTGGAGTAAAGATCCGCAGCTGTATAACTGGATCGGTAATATTACGAACACGGCTTACTCCTCCCTGAACGAAGACTTACAGAAATATCTTGACGCAAAGAATAATATACTGAATGAACGCAATTTCCGCTATTATACCTGTGACTACAGGGAAACGATCCGCGAAGGCGACCGCAATCTCCTGGTGTTATACCTGCAGCCCAAAGAAGATAGCCGCAAAGGACTGGTATGGGCAAAGATCTATATTGACGAAGCTGACCTGGCACTGGTAAGGTGTGAGATGGAGACCACCCCGGCCGGGAATGACTATGTGAACCGCCATGGGAAAGGTGGTATCAACTATATGATCATGTCTAAGGTTATAAAGGCCAGCTTTGATTTTACAAAGATCTCGATGGTGGTCACCTACAAGCAATACAATAATAAAAGTTACCTGAGCACCGTACAGCGTCACTGGGAGTGCGTGTTGAACAGCAGCAAGCGGGGAATGAAGGATGTTCCATGGACCGGTGATTTTTATCTGCTGGTCACAGACGTGAGCAAGGATAGCTTACAACGTTTTGCTACGGGTATTAGTAATGACCGGTCATCCATGAACCATGAGATAGGGAATGACTATGATCCTGCTTTCTGGGAAAATTATAACATCCTGCTGCCTGTACTGCAGGATTCAGTAAAGCAAAAGAAGGATGCCGCGCCGCCCTCTGGCAAAGCCGCACATATCTCTAACCGCCAGAACGGCTTTACCCGGGCCGATACGCTGCGCGGCATGCTATCGCCGCTCCGTACCTGCTACGATGTTAGTTTTTATCACCTGGATGTGGATGTAAACCTGGAGCACCGTTCCATTGAGGCCAGTAACCGGATCCGTTTTAAGGTGGTGGCCCCGTTTAACCGGATGCAGATAGACCTGTATGCCAATATGCACATCAGGAAGATCTTGTATGGGGATCAGCCCCTGTCATTTACCCGGGAAGATGATGCGGTATTTGTGAAGTTCCCCTTTACGCTACCTGCCGGCAGTGAAGAAACTATCGTTGTGTATTACGATGGGGTACCGCAGGAGCCTGATTTTAAGATCCCGATGCACGGCGGTATACTATGGGACAAGGACGAGCAGGGCAATCCCTGGATACAGGTAGTATGCCAGGGCTCCGGCGCCAGCTTATGGTGGCCTAATAAAGATCATTTGTCTGATGAGCCGGACAGCATGCAGATCTGGATCACTATACCCAACGGCTATACTGAGATCTCCAATGGCCGTTTACAGAGGAAAACGCCGGCAGGCGCCGGTAAAACCCGGTATGAATGGCTGGTGACCTATCCCATAAATAATTACAACGCTACCTTTTGTATAGGTAAATATGCTTCTTTTAAAGATACCTATATCAGCGGCCATGATACATTAACGCTGGACTATTATGTGATGCCCTATAACTTAGACCGCGCCAGAACTATGTTCGCGCAGGTAAAGCCTATGCTGGCCTGTTTTGAACAACATTTTGGAAAATACCCGTTTCCCCGGGATGGTTTCACCCTGCTTGAAAGCCCTTATCCCATGGAGCACCAGAGCGGTGTATGCATGGGCAAGATCAAGGAGGGCATGCGCCTGGATTATTCGCCTTTGATCTGGCATGAATGCGCGCATGAGTGGTGGGGAAATGCGATCAGCTGTAAAGATATTGCCGACATGTGGATGCATGAAGCGTTTGCCACCTATGCGGAAGGTCTTATGGTGGAATGCAGCGAGGGTAAAGCCCTGGGGGTAGCGTACCTGAATGCGCAGAAAGACCAGGTACATAACCACGAGCCTGTTACCGGTGTTTACAATGTAAATCACATCCACTACGATATCGGGGATATGTACAGCAAAGGGAGCCTGATGTTGAATACTTTCCGCTTTGTGCTGGATAATGATACCCTGTGGTTTACGCTGTTAAAGGATATACAGCAGCATTTCCGTTACCGGACCCTTTCGGCCGATGAATTGATAAGCTACATTTCTATGCGTACGGGTAAGGATTACAGCTGGTTCTTTGATCAGTATCTGAAATACACCAGCCTGCCGAAGCTGGAAATATCCCTGAAAGAAAAGGGAAGCAATCTGCAGCTAAGCTACCGCTGGCTGGCAGATGCAGCCGGGTTTAAGATGCCGGTAAAAGTAACGGTTGCCCCGGGCCGCTTTGGGTTTATTTATCCCACAACCAAGCAGCAGGTTATTACGTTAAAGCAAATGAACGCAGGCGATTTCGAGGTAGATGAGGATGATTTTTATATAGAGGTAGCAGAGGTATGAGCCGCTTTTACTGCACATGAGCATTCGCCGGAGCGTAAGCAGGTGCATAAAGAGGAGAGTAGCCATAGTAGCTGCTTTTACTTACACTAACGCTGCCTGAAATAGAAAATGTTCTGTCGTTGCTGATATACATTACGCCTACTCTGGCAGCTGGGTTAATGCTGAAATTGTTGGTCCGCATTGAACCATAGTTCTTGTCAATACCGGGTTGGTAAAATGCACTATTGTATTGTAAAAGGGTAGGCGTTACCGAAATACCCCCGAAAGCAAATATATTATTGGTCAATTGCCGGTTGAGCTGATATTCCAATGGAGCGGACAGGAAGGTGCTGCTGCCTCCCTTAAATCCAATAAAACCGGTGGTAATACCGGCGTATTTTGTGATAAACCACTTCTTTGGATGGTAGCTGGTATCGGCTGCCTGGCCAGGGTTTCCGAAGGCCGGTTCTATGTTATGCTGGGGGCCGTAATATAAAGGAGACTGAGCCTTAGTTGCCATGGCCGCCGACATTAAAATTGCAGTAAAAATGATTGCCCGTATCATGGTATGAAGATAACCATCCTTTTTGTTTATTTTGCTAATAAAATCCTAATATTTCATTCCGGAAACCTGCCAGGTCGTTACTGCTAAATTATAAGGTATGGACGCTTCCAACACACATGATCAGCGTATTGCAAAAATGATCTTTGCCTCGGTTTATCCTCTGTATGTTGCAAAGGTAGAGAAGAAAGGCAGGACTAAAGAAGAACTACACCAGGTTATAGAATGGTTAACGGGCTTTGATAACAAGCAGCTGCAGGCGCTGATAAACGAAAAGGTAACTTTTGAAACGTTTTTCCAACGCGCTTCGTTAAACCCCAACGCGAAGCTCATCACAGGTATGATCTGCGGGTACCGTGTAGAGGAGATCGAAAACCCTTTAACGCAGCAGGCCCGGTATTTGGATAAGCTGGTGGATGAGCTGGCGAAGGGCAGGAAAATGGAGAAGATATTGCGCAATCCACTGTAATCCTACCGCAGTGACTTAGACTAGATTTATACCGAGAGCATTTTTTTTACCCTAAAAAAACCCTATCTACATGAGAAAAGTTCTACTCTTCGCAGCAGCATTGCTATGCAGTACCATCTCGTTTGCCCAGGACTATTGGAGGCCCCACTCTGATGCCGCCAGAATTACTCCCGACAAAGCGGTAGCCCGGCTTGCATTTCCGGCTGAGTTTCAGTTATTTGACCTGAGTTTTACTCCTTTCCGGAATGAAGCATTTAAAACGGTCCGGAATGCATCAGCCCATGCAGCCATTATCTCTTTGCCGAATGCAGACGGGCAAATGGAACAGTTTGAAATTGTGGAAGCTTCCAATTTCGAGCCTGCATTACAGGCCCAATTCCCTGAAATAAGAGCTTTTTCAGGAAAAGGCATCACGGACAAATATGCTACATTAAAGCTGAGCATTTCTCCGCAGGGAATCCAAACAACCGTTTTCCGTACAGCAAAGGAAACAGAATTTATTGAACCTTATTCTGCCGACCATACGGTTTACGCTGTGTTCAAAAAACGGCCAAAGACCTTGCCCTGGAAGTGTTCAACCCCGGAGCAAAAATTGTCGGATGATATAGCCCGCAAGGTATCTGACGTTGCTGCCAGGTCAACCGGCGATATGAAAACACTGCGGCTGGCCCAATCCGTTACTGCCGAATACTCCAATTATTTTGGCGCTACCAGCGCTTCGCAGGTTGCACTGGTGCTGGCAGCTGTTAATGCTACGCTTACCCGTTGCAATGGGGTATATGAAAAGGACCTGGCTATCCATCTTAACCTGATTGCGGCAACCACCAATGTGTTCTACTATAACGCTTCTACAGATCCCTATTCCGCAGCCAGCTCAGGCGCCGGCGGAGCCTGGAACAGCGAGCTGCAAAACACATTAACCTCTGTGATCGGCGCCGCGAACTATGATATCGGCCACCTGTTCGGCGCATCCGGCGGTGGCGGTAATGCCGGTTGTATAGGTTGCATTTGTTCTGACAATTCAAAAGGAAGCGGCTTTACTTCTCCTGCAGATGCTATTCCGCAGGGCGATAATTTTGATATCGATTATGTAGTGCATGAAGTAGGGCACCAGCTGGGCGCCAACCATACTTTTTCCATGAGCAATGAAGGCACCGGCGTGAATGTGGAACCCGGCTCAGGGATCACTATTATGGGTTATGCCGGTATTACCAGCCAGGATCTTGCCCCGCATTCTATTGATATTTACCATGCCGCTTCCATTGCACAGATCCAGGCTAATCTTTCCAGCAAAACCTGCCCCATAACTACCAGCATAGCCGGTAATAACGCCACACCTGTTGTAAATGCCGGCGGTAATTTTACGATCCCTATCAGCACCCCGTTCGCATTAACCGGTTCAGCTACTGATGCCAATGCCGGTGACGTGCTCACTTATTGCTGGGAGCAGAATAACAGCGCATCCTCCTCACAAACAGGATCTGCCAGTGTGGCCAGCGCTACCAAAACATCTGGCCCCAACTGGATCTCATTTGCCCCTACCACATCGCCTACAAGATATTTTCCCAAAATGGCCACCATTCTTGCCGGCGGTTTAGTATCCGGCCCGCTAACAGGCGGGGATGCGGGCGCTAATACGGAAGCATTGAGCTCCGTTTCGAGAACCCTGAGCTTCCGCTTAACGGTAAGGGATAATGCGCCTTACAGCTCTACTGCACCGGTAACTATCGGGCAAACCAATTTTGCGGATATGACCGTAACCGTTACCAATTCATCCGGGCCTTTTGCAGTAACGGCGCCTAATACGGCGGTATCATGGGCCGGCAATTCATCACAAACGGTAACCTGGAGTGTAGCCAATACCACCGCATCGCCGGTTAGCTGCGCGAATGTAAAAATATCCATCTCTACAGACGGAGGCACCACCTTCAACACATTAGTGGCCAGCACTCCGAATGATGGCAGCGAGGTGATAACGGTTCCTAATACACCCACTACCACCGCAAGAATAAAAGTAGAAGCTGTAGGAAATATTTTCTTTGATATTTCCAATACCAACTTCACTATTACATCCGGCACCGGCTGTGCTGCTCCGTCAGGCTTAATTGCATCTGCTGTTACCGCTACATCGGCTACTGTAGGATGGACCGCCGTAAGCGGCGCAGTATCTTATGACGTGGATTATAAAGCGGCTTCCTCTGCTACCTGGGTGAATGCTGCAACCGGAACCACGGCTGTTTCCCTGGGCTTAACAGGCCTTACCGCCGGCACCACTTATGATTACCGGGTAAGAACGAATTGCGCCAGCGGCAGCAGCGCTTATTCAGCTGCGCAATTTACTACTACCTCCACCGGTACCTGTAATCCGCCCACTGGCTTAACCAGTTCCGCTGTAACAGCTACAGGAGCTACTGTTAGCTGGACAGCCGTAAGCGGCGCCCTGAGCTATGATGTGGATTATAAGCCGAATTCATCTGCCACCTGGATCAATGCTGCAACCGGAGCCGCATCCACATCGGTTAATTTAAGCGGGTTAACCTCTATCACATTATATGACTGGAGAGTAAGAACAAATTGTTCAGGTGGTAATAGCACGTATGCTACTGGGCAATTCACTACCTTAACCTCATCCGGTTGTGCAAATCCGTTGGATAACTCAACCAATGGAACTATTTCCGGTGCTGCCACCATTCCGTTTAATACGGATGTTACGGGCCTTATAAGCCCAAGTGGTGATGTTGATAATTATAAATTTGTGATCACTACTTCCGGTACTATCACTATTACATTAAGAACCCTGCCAGGCGATTATGATGTGAAGCTGCTGAACAGCTCCGGCACACAGGTGGCTATTTCACAGGCCGGCGGCACCAGCAATGAAACCATTAGCAGAACCGTTAGCGCGGGTACCTATTATGTGCAGGTGTATGGTTACAATGGAGCCAATAGCGCTACTACCTGTTATACCTTACGGGTACAATTAGGCACTGCCAGCCGCGGAGATGATGCTATTACCAGGGATGCACCTAAAATGGTTGTATTCCCGAACCCTGCCAGGAACCTGGTGAACATTAACCTTTCAGGTTACAAAGGAAAATCAGAAGTGAGTATGTTTGATGTGAATGGCCGCGTGGTATTGCGCCGTGAAATGAGCGAGGCTAATACGCAGCTTGATGTTTCTGCATTGCCGGCTGGTATTTATATAATGAGGATTAAGAATGGAACGAATGAAGTGAACAGGACGAAGATCATTAAAGAATAAAGACAAACAGAACGCGATATAGAAGCCAGTACCTATCCGGGTGCTGGCTTTTTTTTATGATAAGATCAATCGCTGACGATGTTGGCAGAGAGCTGGGAAGGAGCGATGCCGGTGTACGATCTGAACTCCCTGATAAAATGAGCCTGGTCGTAATAGCCGCATTCATAGGCGATATTGGTCAGCGACATATTAGCCGACCGCACCAGATCGAGGCTTTTGTTGAATCGCTGAACCGAAAAGAAGCTTTTTGGGGGGATACCTACATAATCCAGAAAAAGTTTCTGAATGTACCGTTCAGAAAACCCGCTTTCTGCTGCCAGGCGCTGAATGTCAAATGATTCAGCATTGCGGCTGATGGAATTGCACAATCCTTCCACTAACGTTATCTTATCCTGGTTTTTCCTGTTCCTGAGCAGCTTATCAATTAAGAATGCTTCGAGCACTTTCACTTTTTGTTCCAGCAAAGGCTGATCCATCAGGCGTTGGTAAAACTCGCGGGATTCCTTGTTGAGAATATCATGCAGATCAATGGACTGGTTGGTAAAGTCGGAAGCCTGGTTCGGAAAAAATAGCGCGCCGGCGTATGGGTGGAAGCGTGTTATCAGGCAAATATTGCCTTTTTGTACGCTGGCCTTTGTGGGTATGTTCCAATGGCCAAGCACTTCCAAACGGGGTACTATTATTGACTGGCTCCCGCGATGCTTGATAGTATCGCAATTCGATATATCGATACAAAACTCCACACACCCGGAAGGATACATCAACTCCAGGGTATCTGTATCGTGGATGCAGGTCCAGTAGTATTTTACATACCGGCTTAAGATAGCTGAGGGGAAAAAGACCTTGTCTTTCATATCAGGAGCAGAAGTTATACTATTTGTACCACATTGTCAAATACTACCCGGGCCCGTTACTTTTCTTAAAAATAAATTATCTTACCTTTTTATTCCCGTACCTTCTAATCTGTTCGTCATGTGGAGAAAAACGGCAGTTGCACAATTAGCAGCGGTAATCCTGTATCTGTTGTTGGCCATCGGCTGTAAAAGCACCCCGGATCATCACCGGTATACTATTGTTGTTGTAGGCTCGTCCACCGCGGAAGGATACGGCATTAAGCCGAAAGACAGCTGCTGGGTGAACCGTTTTGCCCATTCACTGGGGCCGGAAGTAGCAGTGCGGAACATTTCGAAAACCGGCTATTCCACCTACGAAGTAATGCCCACCGGCACCAGGAAAGCAGGCCGGCCGGAACCGGATACGGAAAGGAATATTACCAAAGCGCTCAGCTTCCATCCGAATGCTATTATCATCAACCTTCCCACCAATGATGCAGCTGCCGGCTACAGCCTGGAAGAGCAGCAGGCTAATTTCCGCACCATCATACAAGCAGCAACGGATCAACAGATCCCCGTGTGGGTAACCACCACCCAGCCACGTACCAATACTTTCGGACATCCGCGTAATACATTGCCGCTAATGCGCGACTGGCTGCTGGCAACCTATGGCGACAAAGTGATTAATTTCTGGGAGCCTTTTGCCAACGTAGATAATACTATCAACAAGCAATACGACCAGGATGGCATTCATCTGAATATACCGGGGCACCGCATTCTATTTGAACGGGTGGCGCAAAAACATATTATGGATACGGTGCGGCAAAGGGCGCATTGAACAGGGTTTTTCTGCTGAGTTTCGGGCTTCGGCCCTGCCGGCAGGAGGCATCCCAGAAGATGAATGATTATATTTGATGCTGCAAACGTAACTTATGTCTCAACACAACCCGGTTGAACCGCTGCTTTTGTATTTTAACGGCCTGATACCTTTGAAAAAGGAGGAGAAAGAATTAGTACAGGCAAAATTTCATCACCGCCTTTACCGCAAGCGGCAATATGTGTTGCAGGAGGGCGATATATGTACGCACTTAAATTTTGTGGTGCGGGGCTGCCTGCGTTTGTATAAAATAGACGACCGTGGTAACACCCATATCCTGCAATTTGCTGCTGAAAACTACTGGGTAAATGATCTTGGCAGCTTTCACGGCTTAAAGGCCTCTGAGCTCAACATCGATGCGCTGGAGGATACTGTTACTTTACAGATCACGCGGGATGACCTGGTTACTCTTTTTACACAGGCGCCCAAGTTTGACCGTATTTTCAGGGTGCTGATGGAAAACAGCTACATCCGGCTGCAGCAACGGTTATTACAAAACATCAGCTCAACAGCTGAAGACCGGTACAAGTCATTTATAGAGATCTATCCTCACCTGGTTAACCGTCTTTCACAGGTACAGATCGCCGCTTTTTTAGGCATAGCCCCCGAGAGCCTTAGCCGTTTGCGGAATGGGCTGAGCAAAACAGCCAAACCAAAACCTTAACCTGGATCAATACTATTTCTTGACGCAGCTCATTGGATAAAACTATCCAACGGAGTGAACTTTGTGTTAGAAAAATTCATCTATAAAAACTTAACTGAATTTTATGACACAGGAAAGAACATCAAAAAAGGTTGCGATCATTGGGCTGGGTAATATTGGCAAAATAGTAGCTGCTAACCTTGTAAAAGGTAAGCGCCCTGTAATAGTGGCCAGCAGGGATCTTTCAAAAACGCAGGAATTTGCCGGAAAGCTTGGAAGCCTTGCACAGCCTATGGAAGTAGCCGCTGCTATCCGGGAAGCGGATATTATTATACTGGCTGTTTGGTTTACTACCATCAAAGAATTCCTGAACCAGTATGCAACGGAGCTGCGGGGGAAAATTATTGTTGACCCTTCTAATCCCATTGCTCCGGATGATAAAGGCGGATTCAAAAAAATTATCGGGGAAAAAGAATCGGCAGGCACTATCCTGTCTGCACTGTTGCCTGAAAATGCAAAATTTGCCAAAGCGTTTGGCTCCTTGAGCGCTGCTTCACTAGAAAGCGCTGCCTTCCAAAAACCGGCAGCTGCTGTTTTGTTCTATGCTACTGATGATACCAGCATTAATGCCGACATAGAGCTGCTGATCCGCGATAATGGTTTTGAGCCGGTGCGTGTTGGCGGGGTTGATCAATCCATCCGTGTAGAAGTGTTTGGCGATCTGCATGAATTTGGCGCGCTGGGAAAAACGGTTACTGTAGCGGAAGTAAGGGAAAAGGTTTGAGCATATTTGAAGGTACATTCATCAAGCCTATAAATGAAAGCAGGGGAGGTAGCGTACTATCTCCTCTGCTTTTTATCTTTTACAGGAAAGGGCAATTGGCTTGATTTTTATAGCTAAAATGAAAACCTCCTGCATGAAAATTGCAACCTATAATGTTAATGGAGTAAATGGCCGGCTTCCTGTATTGCTCCGCTGGCTAAAAGAAGCAAAACCGGATGTTGCCTGTTTGCAGGAATTAAAAACATCTGATGAAAAATTTCCGGAGCAAAGCCTGAAAGAAATCGGCTACAGCTCAATCTGGCATGGGCAGAAAAGCTGGAATGGCGTAGCTATTCTTGCAAAGGATGGTTATAAGATAGAAGAGATTAAAAAGGGACTTCCTGGCGATCCGGAAGATGTACAAAGCCGGTATATTGAGGCTAAGATCAATGGTGTTATTATTGCTTGTCTTTATTTACCAAATGGCAACCCTGCTCCGGGGCCTAAGTTTGACTATAAAATGATGTGGTTTAAACGGTTGATCACGAAAGCAGGGCGCTTAATAAAGTTGAACCTGCCTGTTGTGCTGGTGGGGGATTATAATGTTGTGCCCACAGAACTGGATGCCCATAAGCCGGAGCGCTGGGTGAATGATGCAGTATTTTTTCCTGAGCCCCGTGCTGCATTCCAAAAACTGTTAAAGCAAGGTTGGATAGATGCTATACGTAAGCTTTACCCGGATCAGAAATTGTTCACCTATTGGGATTATTTTGGTAATGCGTTCAAAAGAGATGCCGGCATCCGTATGGACCACTTTTTATTATCCCCCGGGTTGGGAAAGCGCCTGATGGCCGGCGGAATAGATAAACATGTGAGAGCCTGGGAGAAAACGAGCGACCATGCACCGGTTTGGATTGAAATTTAGAGTATATTAGCATGATGCGTAATACTATCCCGCCTGTCAAACAACCGTCCCAAAAACGCCCGGAAAAATCATGACCGAACCTATGGTTGCCTACTACGATGCATTACGGTTTATTTATAAAGATTGGAAAGCTCCTGGTGCAAAGTGAGGAAAGATAAGATAGCCTGGCGCTTCCTTACTCCGTATGCACGCTGACCGGTTAAATTTTATTATATATATCCGGCTGACTTCCCGTTAATGCCTATACGAATGCGCTTTTCAAAGGATTTTTCTAATTGGGAATTAGAATTTTTACTTACTTTTCCGCCGCGAACTGCTAGTTATGTCCCTAAATGCCCAGGCAACCCGAAGCGTTGCCTTTACCTATGCTTTACTTTTTATAATACTTTTGTTGAATGTTGCGGCCCATGCACAGGTAAAAGCTGATTTTACCCCAGGTAAGACCAGCGATTGCGAAAGCCTCATCACCAAATTCACAGATAACTCCACCGGTAACCCTGTTTCCTGGCAATGGAACCTGGGTAACGGATTTACCTCTACGCAGCAAAGCCCCAGCGCTTCCTATACTGCTCCCGGCAACTATAAGGTAACATTGACTGTGAAGGACGCCGGCGGCAATACCAGCACCGCGGAAAAAACGGTTACTGTATGGGATAAGCCCAAACCTGATTTTACTGCCAGCCCTGCAAAAGGTTGTATACCCTTTGACGTTACTTTCACAGACAAGTCAGATCCGGTGAACGGCAGCATTGCCACCTATAGCTGGGATTTCGGGGATGGCGCTACCGGTTCCGGCAGCAACCCTGTGCATACTTATAATAATGTGTTGTCGCCTGTTGTTACGCTTACCGTTACTAACAGTAACGGCTGCACGGCGTCAAAGCAGATCAGTAATATTGTAGATGCGGCAGCCTCCCTGACCGCTAATTTCAACGTGTCTGACCAATTCCTGTGCAGCGCGCCCGGCGCGCTAGCGGTTACCAATACCTCCACGGGGCCTGGTACCCTTACCTATAAATGGGATTTTGGCGATGGCGGCACTGCTGCAGGCGCTGCCCCCGGCCCGCATACCTATACTGCCAGGGGCGTTTATAAGGTAACGCTTACTGTTACCAGTGATAAGGGCTGTACAGCCACCCAAACATCCGGAGATATTAATGTGGCCAACTTTAAAACAGATTTTCAGCTGCCGGCCAGCATCTGCGAAAACAGCAACGCCACCTTTAATACAGCTAACAGTCCGCAGGCCAGTAACGTTACCTGGAGTGTTGACAAAGGTTATATAGGCAGTTATGGTAACTCTGTTGCTTACTATCCCGGCGGCGCCGGCACTGTAAAGGTGACCATGACGGCGGACTATGGCAAGTGCCAGGAGACCGTGACAAAGGATTATGAGGTGAAACCTGCCCCGGTGGCTGATTTTGTGACTGATCAGCAAGCGATCTGCGATGTGCCGGCCACTGTGCAGCTGACAGATAAATCGCAGGGCGCTACCAGCTGGAGCTGGAACTTTGGCAACGGGCAATCATCCACGCAGCAAAATCCTTCCGTTACTTACAATGGCCTGGGATATTTTTTTATAAGGCTCACAGCCGGCAATGCATCCGGCTGCTCCAGCACAGCGGAGCATTATGTATATGTACAAAAACCGGAGATCTATGCATATGCAAGTGTTTCAGAGGGCTGTGAAGGGCTTACCACTACCTTTAACAGCTCTGTCAGTACCGGTGATGCCATTGCCAGTTATGAATGGGATTTTGGTGATGGCAGTCCAAAATCAACAGACGCCACCCCATCACATACGTATAACAAGGAGGGTACTTACCCCGTAACGCTGACCTATACAACCACCAATGGCTGTAAAGGGACGGTGGGCCTGCATGCCATGAACACTATCCGGGTATATAAAAAGCCAACGCCTGACTTCTCATCCCCCGAAGCTCCCCAGATCTGCGGCAACAACTGGGTGCATTTCAACGGCACTTCAGACGTCGGCAACTCCTGGACCTGGGATTTCGGCGATTACGATTACGGCTATGCGCAGTATACGGCGCATAGCTACAAGGAGCCTGGTACCTATACAGTAAAGCTGACCGTTTCAAATAACGGCTGTAGCGAATCTGTTACCAAAACGGCATACATTAAAGCTGTGAATCCTTTCCCGCGCTTTACCATGCAGGGTATTGACTGCGATCACCGTACGGAGGTGAGCTTTGATGAGCAGTCACTGGGCACTGTTACCAGCTGGAAATGGAGCTGGGGCGATGGAAAGGAGAATGCATACACTACAAAAACCAGCCCCGTTAAGCACAAATATGATGGATCAGGTGCGTACCTGGTAAAGCTGACTATCACAGACGGAACCTGTACCAGCTCCGACTCTATGAACATTAGTGTGATTGCGCCATCGCCTATTACTATTACCTCAGATAAAACAACGTTGTGCAGTAATGAAACGCTCAAAACCAGCGTAACATCGATTGACAGATCTATATACAACTCGTACTTTACGTGGTTCTCTTCAGACGGCACACCCGGCGACTGGTATAATTACAATTATCAAAGCGCTACTTTTACAAACCTGAAACCCGGAAAGGATACCATCCGCTTTGTAGCCTACAACCTGAAGGGATGCCAGGACACCAGCAATGAAGTTATCGTGGATGTGCACGGGCCTTTGGCTGCATTCCTTTCCCCGGATGTGCTGGAATGCCGCGGTACGGAGCTTACCTTTAAAGACCAGACGGATGTTTCCAAAGGCAAGCCCATAAAAACCTGGAGCTGGGATTTTGGTGATGGCAACCCTGCAAAGATCTTTACCGCACCTCCTTTCAAATACACTTACAATAGGTCCGGTTATTTCAATCCAAGGCTCACGGTAACCGACGAAGACGGCTGCACCAGCTCCGCTGTTGGTTCCTACCTGCAGGTGAATGGCCCCAATGCGGATTTTGTGCCCAGCGCAACGCTGATACCACCGGGCGGCGATGTATGGTTCTATAACTATACTACTGAAACGGGCGGCTATCCTACTTACCAGTGGGATTTCGGAGATAATACTTCCTCTGCAGATAACAGCCCGTACAAGAACTATCCTGATAAAGGCATATACACCGTGAAGCTGCTGGTAAAAGATGATAACGGCTGTATGGACAGCGCTCAAAAACAGATCAAGGTATCCAGCGTGAGCGCCGGCTTTACGGTTACCACCGAGTTTGTGAATAACAGCGGCTGCCCGCCGGTGATAGCCCGTTTCACCAATACATCCGTTAACTACAGCAGTACCTACTGGGATTTTGGCGATGGCAGCTTTGCCACCATCAGCAACCCTTCTCATACTTACACCTACGCAGGGAAGTATAAAGTAAAGCTGAAAGTGGTGGGTGATGCCGGTACTGAGGATGAATATGAGCAGGAAGTAGAAGTGAAGGGGCCTTACGCTACTATTGCTACTTCTTCCAATGGCGGCTGCCTTACAAAAGAGATCGGGTTCAAGGTAAGCGCACAGGCTGCGGTTAATTTTGCCTGGGACTTTACGGATGGTATTGTGCTGGAAACAACAGATTCCACCATCAAACATACTTTTAAAGATCCCGGCATTTACAAGCCGCGCCTCATCCTCTCAGACCAGGCAGGTTGTAAGGGTACCGCCTTCCTGCAGGACCCTATTGTGATAGATAAGCTGGATGTACAGCTGACGGCTGTGCCGCCATTTGTATGCGATGCAGGCTGGATCACTTTTGCGCCCCAGTTCAACAGCTATTCTATTGACGAGCTGCACCAGGATGCGAAATATGAATGGACCTACGAGGCCGGGCTGCCCGCGGAAAATGATACCACTGCCGCCCCGCGTTTTTACCTGGATAAGATACAGGCATATAATTTTTCCCTTACCACTACTACCGCTTTCGGCTGTACGCAAAAAGTGAGCAAAACAATACATGCCTATCCTAAGCCGGTAGTGGCTATTAGCGGGCCTTTGCAGGCCTGCCAGGATGCGCCGGTAAGCTTCAGCGGCACTGTGAGCAAGGTGAGTGATGTTAGCTGGAAATGGGATTTTGCCAATGGCAATACCGGCAATGTACAGCAACCTGCTAACCAGGTATACAACAAAACCGGCCCTGCTGAAGTATTGCTTACTGTTGCCAGCCAGGATGGCTGCAGTGATACCGCTCGCCATAACATTAACATACTCCCTAAACCGGTGATCAATGCGGCTGCTGCATCTGAAGTAATATGCCTGGGCAACAGCACTACACTGAGCGCCGGCGGCGGCATTACTTATGAATGGTCGCCGGCCCTGGACCTGAGCAATCCGCAGGCGGCTGATCCTGTGGCAGCTCCCAAGGTAAACACTACCTACCAAGTGAGTGTAACAGATGCCAATGGCTGTAACAATACAGATGAAGTAAGCATCCGCGTGGCGCAGCCCTTTACCATACAGGCCACACCAGATACGGTAATGTGCCTGGGGCATGTGCTGCCCTTGCGGGTATGGGGTGCGGATCATTATGTATGGAGGGGAGAAGGCCTGGATGATGCTGACAGCCCTTATCCGCATGCTACTATCAAAGGGCTGGGCAACTATACCTACCAGGTAACCGGCTATGATGCGGATGGCTGCTTTACGCATGATACCTCGCTGGTAGTAAGCGTACATCCATCGCCCATCATCAATGCAGGCCCTGACCGCACTGGTATGGCCGGTGTGCCGGTAACACTAAGCGCGCAAGGCAGCCCGGATATTATAAAATGGAGCTGGACACCGCCGGAGTACCTGGATTGCGCGGCCTGCGCTACACCGGTGGCACTGCCCAATCTATCCACCAATTACACGGTGGAGGTGGAGAACCGCTACGGTTGCAAGGCTACGGATGATGTGCTGGTAAAGGTAACCTGCGACAAGGGCGCTGTGTTCCTGCCCACAGCTATTACGCCCAACGGGGACGGAAATAATGAATGGTTCTATCCCAAAGGGCGCGGCATAAAAGAAGTGGCGTGGATGCGTGTTTATGACCGCTGGGGCAGCCTGGTATTTGAAAAAGCACATTTCCAGATCAACAATGCCACTGCAGGCTGGAACGGCATCTGGAAGGGCAGGGTAGCGCCCATTGGCAGCTACGTATATGCTATAGAAACGGTATGCGAGGATGGTACTACTTTTTTGTTCAGGGGAGCAGTAACGGTGATCCGGTAACTAACACCGTGAAGGCCAACGTTTTCTCTGTAAAATTGCCATTCCGCAACTGTATTTTATATAACTTGCTTTCATGAAAAGCGCAAAACCTTCTGTATCTGAAATACCTGCGCCTTCCAGGGGTACCCTTGAACGCACAAGAAAGCTGTTATCAGAGCTGGGGGATGATATCACCAAGGTCCGGGATAAGAACGACCTGCTGATCCTTTTCAAAAAACGGATCAAAGGCTTATATCATCTTACGCATACAATAGTTACCCTGATCGACTACAAAGACGAAACATATATTCCCTTCCTGCTGGATAATGAAGCTTCTGCGATCCGCTCGCATCCAAGGTACCAGGAAATGGTGCACTCCCGTTTTTCGTTGAACGAACCGGTGATCCAGTCTGTATTGCAGGCAGATGGCCCCATCTCTTTTTTGCTGGAAGAGATCATGGACCTGCCGGGCAGCCCTGCTTATTTTCGCGTTAATTATGAAAAAGGCGTAAGAGAGATCTTAATGACGCGGCTCATGAAGGAAGGAAAGCCCATGGGCTTTATTCATATTTATTCCGATAAGCCGGGCAGCTTTAGCAGCGAGTTCAGAGATGTTATGAAAGATATTGCACCGCAGCTGTCGGGCGCAGTATCCAATATCATCAAAAATGAGGAGCTGCTTAACAAGGAAAAAGAAAAATCATTCCTGCTGGATTTCAGCAGCGATATTGCAGCGGTAAGAACGAAAGAAGAACTGGCCCGTGCCGTTCGCGCTGCAATAGGCAAGCTGAATCAGAAGAGCGGCTATGTGATCCGCAGGATCAATGAAGATAATGTGTCCATGAGCCCTTATGTTTACGACCTGGGTGAATGGCAGCATGATCAAAAGATAGTAAGCGCCCTGGAAAAGGCCCGGTATCCCATTAACGACGGGCTGCAGAACCGTGTGCTGGATAGCCCCATTCCTTTATTGTTTAATGTTGACAGGGAAATACAACGCGGCATCACCTCGCCTTACCTGCAAAGCTGGAAGGCAATGGGATTTAAAAACTTTTTAGGGGTGCGGCTGCGTAATGCGGAAACGAATCATGGCATTTTGTTCCTTGATATTGAAGAGGTGAATGTGCCGCTGCTGCAGGGTATTTGTTCGCAAATATCCATTGCGCTGGCTAACATTATGGCCAATGAGCAGATCAGCAGAAAGCAGGAGGAGCAAGCCTTTCTGCTTGATTTCAGTAATGATATAACACAGGTAAGAACAAAGCAGGACCTGCAGAATGCTATTTTCAGAGTGCTGGATAAAACAATGCATACCCAGCTGGCTATGATCCGGGTGATAGATGATGACGGCTTTCACATGTCGCCGTTTATGTATGACCCGACCTTGTTTGAAAAAGCAAAAGTGGATTTTGACAGAATGTCCGCCAACAAGGTTACCATCGAAGAAACCTATAACGCACAGGTGCTGGCCAGTAAGGAGGGATTGATGTTTAATGTGGAGGAGGAATTAAAAAATGGCAATGCCTACGCAAAACTCTGGAAAACTACCGGCTTAAAGAATGTATACAGCCTGCCATTGCGGGCAGGTGACAAGAATATAGGCACCATCTGGCTGCTGGCCAACCGCCTGAGTAAGCTGGTGCTGCAGGGAATTTGCTCACAGATATCCATTGCCATTGCCAATATACAGGCCAATGAAAAACTGCTGGCCTATAAAAAGCAGCTGGAAGTAGAAAATGATTACCTGAAAGAGCAGATCAAAACCATTTATAATTTTTCAGAAATTATAGGCAGCGGCGCGGAAATGCAAAAAGTATACCGCCTGATATCACTGGTAGCAGATTCCAACAGCACCGTGCTGTTACTGGGCGAAACCGGTACCGGCAAAGAGCTGATCGCCCGGGCTATTCACAATGCATCGCCCCGCAAGGATAAGCTGATGGTAAAGGTCAATTGCGCTGCGCTGCCGGCCAACCTTATAGAAAGTGAATTGTTCGGTCATGAAAGAGGGGCCTTTACCGGGGCTATTGACCGGCGCATTGGTAAGTTTGAGCTGGGCAATAACAGTACGCTGTTCCTGGATGAAATTGGGGAGCTGCCGTTGGAAGCACAATCCAAATTATTACGCGTGATACAGGAGCGCGAGCTGGAACGCCTGGGCGGCAAGCATACCATAAAGATCGATGTACGTTTAATTGCAGCCACTAACCGCAACCTGGAAGAAGAGGTAAAAGCCGGCCGTTTTCGCGCGGACCTGTATTTCCGCCTGAATGTATTTCCTATTCACCTGCCGCCCTTACGTGAGCGGTTGGAAGATATTGAAGCACTTACTCAATTTTTTGTACAGAAGTACAGCAGGAACAGCGGCCGTAAGATCAAAAAAGTTGCTCCTAAAGTAATACAACAATTACGCAGCTACACCTGGCCGGGTAATGTAAGAGAGTTGGAGCATTTAATAGAACGCAGCATATTACTGGCAGCCGACGGTACCCTGGATGATGTATATATACCCCGGCATGCCGATGCCAACAAGCAGGAGCCGGCCTATCTTTTAAACCGTTCACTGGAAGAGGTTGAGCGCAGCTATATTATTGAAATACTGAAACGTTGTGCCGGCAAGATCTCCGGCGCCGGCAGCGCTGCTGAAATATTGAAGATCCCCGGCAATACACTACACTCTAAAATGAAGAAATTAGGCATTAGCAAGAGTGATTATTTTGCGTGACCCACCCGCCTTATAGCCCCCTTCCGTGTTCCCTTTATATGGTGAGGTAATTTGTGCTTTCACGAAATATAGTGAAAAATAACAGGGCTTTATTTGCTTATCTTATTGGTTATCAGCTAACTTATGTTCCTGGCATTTGGTTAGCCTTTTACGGTTATCACAATTAAAATAAAAAATTATGAAAATCGTAGTTATCGGGGGCTCCGGCCTCATTGGAAGCAAAGTAGTCGCAAACCTTCGTCAGAGCGGCCACCAGGTAATTGCAGCTTCTCCGGCAACAGGTATTGATACCATTACCGGACAGGGATTAGCCGAAGCCATGAAAGATACTGATGTGGTTATTGACCTGGCTAACTCACCGTCATTTGAGGATAAAGCAGTGCTGGAATTTTTTCAGACGGCAGGCCGTAATTTACTGGCAGCGGAGATCAATGCCGGCGTAAAACATCATGTTGCGCTTTCTATTGTTGGCGTTGATATTATGCAGAACATCGGTTACATGCGTGCCAAGATGGCCCAGGAAGACCTGATCAAACAATCCGGCGTGCCTTATACCATTATCCGCAGCACCCAGTTCTTTGAATTTCTGAAAGGTATCGCTGATCAGGCTACGAACGGAAACGAAGTACATCTTTCTGATGTAAAGTTTCAGCCCATTGCTGCTGATGATGTAGCCGCCTTTGTAAGCAAATATGCCCAGGCAGCTCCTGCTAATGGTAAGGTGGAAATAGCCGGCCCTGAACGTTTTGATATGTATGAAGTGGTTGCCCGCTATCTGGAGCATATTAATGATCCGCGTGAAGTAGTGTCTGACGGTAAGCCAACATATTACGGCGGAGAGATCACACATACCGCGCTGGTACCTGCCGGAGAGGCATCATTAGGGACCATCAACTTTGAAAAATGGTGGAGCAGCCAGCCGCAGAAGGTGGCTTAAAGGCAAATGATCCTGACAACATAGCCGCGCCACTTGGGAAACGGCGGCGGCTATGTTAGTTCTTGCGTTATCCCTGGTTTTTAGGAGTGATTAGCGAAGTGTTTTGAACGCGGCTCTTAATTCCTGCACGAAAGCATCGGGTTGTTCCCATGCAGCAAAATGGCCGCCTTTATTCAGTTTTTTGAAATAAATGAGCTTGGGATACGCTTGCTCAGCCCAGTTTTGCGGCGCTGCGTAAATTTCATCGGGGAAAACGCTCACGGCAACCGGTATGGTAACATTCCGCGGATCAAAAAAGCCGCCCTTGGCAATTTGAAAGGTTTCCCAATAAAGGCGGGCCGAAGATATGCCGGTACGGGTAACCCAGTAGAGTGTGATATTGTCAAGGATGTCGTCCATACTGAGGCCTTCTTTTTGTCCGTCAAAAACACGTGCAATGAGCTCATAGCTTCGCGCATCATGGTCCAGCATCCAGGCTGCAAGTCCGATAGGGGAATCCTCAATTCCATAAAGCGTTTGCGGACGAAGGCCCATCTCGTTTGCATAGGCTAAGCCCTTTTTAAAGAAAAAATCCAGCTGCTGGTAAGCATTCTTTTCATCTGCTGAAAGGTCAGCCGGGACCGGCCCACCTGACGCCAGCGCTTTTGTAATTGACGCCGGAACAGTGGCGGGCATGTTGGTGTGAATGCCCAGCAATTCGGGGGGAGCTATTAATGCCATTGTTTCTGAAACCGCATTGCCCCAATCCCCTCCCTGTGCTGCAAATTTTTTATAACCAAGTCTTTTCATCAGCGTTATCCAGGCTTTTGCAATGTGCACCGGCTCCCATCCCAGCGCTGTTGGCTTGCCTGAAAAACCGTGACCGGGGAGGGACGGGATCACCACATCAAAGGCATCTTCAGCCTTTCCGCCATAAGCAGTAGGATCAGTGAGGGGGCCGATGATCTTCAATTGCTCAATGATAGAGCCCGGCCAGCCATGTGTAATAATAACCGGCAATGCATTCTTATGTTTGGAGCGAACGTGGATAAAATGAATATCCACTCCATCTATGTTGGTGATGAATTGTGGCAAGGCATTCAGCTTTGCCTCCATTTTGCGCCAGTCGTAATCCTTTGCCCAATAGGCTGCCAGTTTTTGCATGGTAGCCAGCTGCACGCCCTGGGTAGCATCGGGTACGTTTTCCTTTGAGGGCCACCTGGTGGCCTGGATCCGCTGACGAAGGTCCTGAAGCTCAGCATCCGGAATGTGTACCTGGAAAGGCCGGATTGCTTCATTAGATGCGGTATCAGGAGCGGGTGTTTGTGCATCGCTTACTGCACCTTGCATGAGCATGGCTCCTGTAACCATCATACCTGCAAGCACTTTTTTGGTCTTTTTCATGTTGAGTTTTTTTGTGGTTTACATTGAGGAATATTGCTGCCATTAGCCTCTGGCAGGAGGCTGAATCTTCACAGGGCTACTTATAGCGGGCATGGTCCGTTGGTGGCCGGCGCCTGCAGGCAGGTGTAACGGTGGGGGAGAATGGCGGAACATAAATACACTTTGAGCCGGTCGATTGTTGCCCGGACCCAATTATATTTATACAAATTGTTTGCGTTTCAGGAAATTGAGGGTGTGTGCAAGCACTTCCTCCGGATCTAATTGATCCGTATCCAGGGTAAGATCAGGAAGGGCGGGTGTTTCAAAGGTATCATTCAGGCCGGTAAGGTTATGGATCTTGTCAGGGTGGGTATCGGGCAGCAGCGCTTTCCTGTAAAGCCCTTTGGGGTCTCTGCGGATCAATGTTTTCAGGTCGCATTTCAGCCAGATCAGCAGAGCCCCGTACTTTAGCCGCAGCTTATTCCTTCCTTCCTCATAGGGGTTGATGGCTGCTATGCAAACAAGGTCATAGTCTGCAGCAATGGAGCCTGCATAAGCGCCTAAACGGGAAATATTTTCCAGGCGGTCTGCTTTGCTAAACCCAAGGTCTTTGCAAAGCGTTTGGCGGTAAACATCGCCGTCTATTACCTTCACTTTTAAGTGATGCCGGCTACCCCATTCAAACAAAGCATTGGAGAGCGTGGTTTTGCCGGATCCTGATAAACCGGTAAGTTGGATGATATTGCCCATGTGCTTAAAGGGTAAGATGTTTTAGCTGCTCATAGGCGGCATGACAATCATTAAAAAAGAACCGCTCATTGTTCTCATGGGATTCGGGTGTAAACACCTCCTGTACCGATTTGCTGTGATATTTCAGGCGGTCGTGCACCTGGTCTATATCTTTTACGGGAATGCCGGTAAATGCACTGAAAGCGGTTACCATTTCTTTGCCGCCATGGGCAAAATCAAAGAAGCAGTTGTGCGGATGATCCCGGCGGAAGATCTCCTGCAGCTTTACGTAATACTGTTCCAGCACCTGCGCCGTATAGCGGTTAAAATCGCCGCCAAAGTGCGCGGGTTCAGCTGTTTTAAGTAAGGCCGGATTAACCATTCCCGGAACGCTGTGAATGCCTCTTCGCTTGTCATGAGATGCAATCACCTCATCCGGTTTGCGGTATAAGAAGAAGAAAGGCGTTTGCGGGAACCATTCCCGCAGCAGTTGATAGAAATGAATATGCCAGCTATCCAGCTTAATAATATAGCTGCTTTCTTTAAAATTGCGTTGCTGGCCCATCAGCTTCAGGGCCGCCCGGAACCAGGCTTCCCGGGTAGCGGTACTAAGCCCTGGCTGCTTTTCATCTGCCCTTAAAATTTCATCCAGCAAGGGCGCTTCAGCAATCACAATATTTTCTTCCGGCGCTGAGAAGGCCTGCGACAGCAGGGTAGAGCCGCAACGGGAAACATGGAAAATGAATGCAGTGGGTTCCAGCGAAGCTAAGTCTTTACAGGCCTCCACTAAAAAATCAGCGCTGCTCAGGCTTTCCAGCCGCGATCTTTGCCGTTGTTTGATGCGGCAAACCTGGATGGTTTCATCAAAGAAGGGTTTGATCATCCGTTCATTTCCAAGGTCAAGCCATTTTACAGTCCATTCATTGTTGTTGATATAACTAAGCTGAAAGGGGATCCAGTTGAGTATTAAGGAAGCTTGCATTATTTTCCTGCTTTTAGGCTGGCAATTAAATCCCTGGCAGCAGGGGTGTTCATGTTTTCCAGTTCTGCTATCATCCTGGCTTTTGTAGCCTCGTCATAACTTTTCGGCGCATTTTCTGCTGCAAGATCGTAGCCATGCGCAGTAAACAGGTTATCTGTCCAGCTGTTCCGGATGCCGTCTATAACCAGGTGTACCCTTGGCGTAGTACCATTGTTAACGATACTATGCGTGCCGGCGAAATTGAGGTACCAGCATTCGCCTGCGCCCAGGTGCAGCTTTTCATCTTCAAGGGTAAAGTATACATCCGGGTTGGTGATAATGGGAATATGGATCCTGAATACGCCATTCTGATACGCGCATCCGGGATCACGGTGTGGTTTAATAAAGCTGCCGGGCGCCAGGGACAACAGGCGTACGGCTTCCTTTTCACAATGCCAGGCCTCTAGGATGCTGTTTACATAAGGCATAAGGCCAAGTACAGGCGTATTGCTGTAAGTGCTTTCCGGATGGGCGTAAATGTCGCTGCTTTCCCCGCTGGCAGAGCGGAGGGAAATACTTCGCCAGTCGCCGTTAAAGTCACGTTGATTGAAATGCAGCGGCCACTCCTCCTTTAAAACCGCTTCCAGCTCGCTGCGGAGCGTGTTTGTATTATAAGACTGGGAGAATTTTATGTGGTTCATAAGATGCCTAAATATCTAAAAATATTCGTTAAGCGGCATCACTATTTTGGGGTATTCATCATATAAGCGGCACTCCAAACCTGCAGCCGGAGAATACGGGGTACACCCAATGAATTCGGGAAAATGACCTTTTAATCAAAAAATACATCCGGCGGCCTTCTGTCAATATGAAAAGCCTGATCCAGGTAATAAACAACCGTTTCCGGCGCTTTGGCCGTGGGAACCAGCTCCCGCAACGGTGTTACTATTTTGGGATATTCATCAATGAACTCCAGTCCTTCTACAGGGGGCAGCTGAAACGACTGCATCAGCAATCGAAAGCGTTCCAGCTCTACGCCCCAGTAACGGATGTATTTACTTTCGCTTACGCTTAATTCAAGCAGCACATCTTTTGTCTGGAACAGCAGCCCAAACTCAATCCGGCATTCCTGGGTAAGCTCTTCCCGGTACTTTTCGAGCTCATTTAATACAAACTGTTTCTCAAGGAAGGCGGTTGTTTCACTTTCCTCTTCATACAGTCCGTATACACAGCTCACTTTTTGCGGCAGGGTAGCGGCCAGGGCCAGGAACAGCTGCCATAAACGGTTATTGTCAATATTGATGGTGGCCTGGAACCGGAAAGGCAAACGCCGGGCTTCGTTAAGCTCCAGCTTATAACCCTCCCGGATATTCGCTTTTCTTCTTTTATGCAGGATGCCGTCAATATCGGGCCGGTGATCCAGCTCCTGGTCGGTGGGGATCCGGATGGTTATAGGAAGCGCTAACATGCTGCAATATTAGATTATTACTGATTATGCTCCCAGCCTTTGTTGCTTACCCACCATACACCTGCCGGAAATATTGTTCAGCGCCTGCAGGCTCCCTTCCAAGAAGTGCCGGCAGATCTGTATGATCAGGATAGAGCTCACCACGGCTGATACCTTCTCCAAAACCGGCAAAGAAACCGGCGTAGAGGGCCGGCACACCTGCTTCCACTACTGTTTTAATATAGGTTTCCGCATCCGGGCTGTTATAAGGCACTTTTTTCCCGGAGATGTCGCTGAGTATTTCGGCAATACGGCCAAAGAAGAGGGGAGCCCCTGAAATATGATAGTCTTTGTTTTCATGGCCTGTACCTGCAAGAATATTGGCCGTAGCTTCTGCCATGTCGCTGCGCAGAGCAAAGCCCGCGGCTCCGTCACCTGCCGGGAAAAACACGCCCTTTTCCAGTACCGCAGGTCCCAGGAACATAGGCAGCATATCCATGTAAATATTATTGCGGAGGATCGTATAGGCGATACCGCTTGCTTTCAGCACCTTTTCCGTATGAAAATGCGAGTTGAGCACAGCTGCCAGGGGAGAGCTTTCACTATCTGTTCTGCGCTCAACGCTGGTATAAAGCAGGTGCTGCACGCCGGCTGCTTTGGCGGCATTCACTGCATTTTCCTGCTGGGCGCTGCGCTGCTCCAGCTCAGTGCCGGATACCAGCAACACTTTTTCTGCGCCGGCAAAGGCGCTAACCAGCGATGCGTAATTATTGTAGTCGCCGGTTATGATTGTAACACCTTTGGCCTTCAATCCTGCGCCTTTAGCCTCCTGCCTTACAAGCGCGCCAATACTACCGGCCGGGATGCCTTTCTGTAATAAAAATTCAACCGTTGCTTTTCCGAAATGGCCATTAGCGCCAGTTACCAGGATCATATGTTTTAATTTTTGTGAGCAGATGATTTGTTATACTGTTTTAAAACACCGCATGCTGATGCCGGCAAACACCTCTTCATAGGTGTGCACAATATTTTCTTTTGCATCCACAAGGCCCAGGATATAAAGCATGGGTATGTAGTGGTCGGCTGTGTTAATAGCCAGTGCTGCGGCTTTGCCTTTGGAAGGATAGTTGAAAAGGTTTTGCCAGCTGCGGTTGTCAATATTGGTTTTGATCCATTCATCCATTTCCAGCGCCCAGGGAAAAGGTTTGTGGCTGAAAGCAGCTGCTTTCAGCATGCTCATTTCCAGGTTATGCACTACATTGCCGCTGCCTATGATCAGCACTCCCTTATCGCGCAGCGGTTTAAGCTTTTGCGCCATCTCCCAGTGATAGCTAAGGGGTACGTACATGGGCATGCTTAGCTCCATTACCGGTACATCCTTGTCAGGGAAAAGATGGTTCAGGATAACCCATGCGCCATGGTCAAGATCTATTCCGTGATCGGCCCGGATACCGAGGTCCGTGGTAATGCTTGCTTCAAAGTCAACTGCTCCTTTAACAGGGTAGTAGCTGCTCTCAAAATGTGGGCGCACCTTCAGGTAAGATTCTTCTGTGCTGAGGTAATGGCCGGAAATAACCAGTACGGCTGATGGTTTGAAAGGAAGCGCTTTACCAACGGTACGTATCTGCCGGGTGAATGGATTATCCCTGAATGCATTGCGGTAATCCCCGTGCCCGAAGAACATAACCGGCAGCCTTCCCTGCGCAGGCGCTGCTGCCCGCCCCAGATCCAGCAGGGCGCTGACCCGGTCCGCGGGTTGCAACAGCGGCAGCAATGAAAACATTCTGATGAACTGGCTCCTTTTCATAATCGTTTTGCACGGGCATAAAGCCGCTTAACCAGGGCTTATGTTCAGCACCTTTAAGCGGGTATGCCTGTTTGCTTTAATGCCAAAACTACGCTACCTTGGCTATAGAATAGTAAGTGCTATACTAAAGTATAGTGCTATATGACATGTAACCTGAAAAGACTTTATGATACAGGAAGTGGAAACGCGCTCCCACCGGGAGGTGCCTAATGAGGAGCTTAATATGAAAACCTGCCCGAAACAATATGTGCTTGCTGTAGGCGATGCGCTGAATGCATTTACCGGCAAGTGGAAGCTGTTTATTATTGGGGCGCTGATACCCGGTAAGCAGCGGTTTAGCGAATTGGAGAAGAACATTCCTAAGATCAATCCAAGAATGCTGTCAAAAGAACTGCGTGACCTGGAGGCCAACGGAATTGTGAAACGAAAGGTGAATGACAGCGTACCGGTATCTGTGGAGTATGAGCTTACGCCTTCCGGCTATGCTATGCGGGAGATGTTTGATTCGATGATAGACTGGGGCATTAAACACCGTGCATGGTGCATGCCGGGAAAAATTGCCGGTTAATGTGTTAAACATTTTTCAACAACCTGGTAAAGCTCCTGGATCTTAAAGGGCTTTTCAATAAAGGCGTCTGCCTTACAGTCTTCGATAGACTTTGCGGTGTAATGCCGGGCGGTGAACAACAGCACCGGCAGATCCTGTTCCCGGGGATCGTTTTTTATATCATAGCATAATTTCCGGCCATCATACATACCAAGCTCAATATCCATTAACAGCAGGTCGGGCTGGTATTCTTCCAGGTAAGCCGGCAGCAGCGAGGCATCCTTTAATGCTATGATCTCTATTTGCCTTCTTCTTCCGAGAACAAATGAAACGGCATCCAGTATATCGTTATTATCGTCAAGTACAAGTACTTTGTACATCTGTTAATGACATTTTAGGTTTGAGAATCTTTAAGCAGTAACATAGTTCCATATTTGAAAGTACTATTTAAAGTAGCAGCAAAAAAACACCAGTGTCTTCTGTAACATCTTTAATACCTGCATCATCTTCAACAATAAGTATAAATGGTTTCATTAAACTTATTTTCCAGTATGAATAGTTAGCTGTGTATGGTTGATACTATGAAAAAATATAAGCCTGCCTGAACAGCTGAATAACGATGTGAACGAAGTCTGCCGGGCTATTTGAGCATTGGGTATTTGATGATGCGAGTTTATCAAAAAAAACAATTAGTTCCAAAATTAATTGTGTTACAGCATGATGTCCTGGAAATAATTTAAGCTGGATTTTTGTTTACATAAGGTAATGTGATATGAAAGGTGGATCCCTTTCCCGGCTCACTGGTAACATGGATGGTGCCTCCGTGCCGCTGAATAATGCCGGCTGTAATATATAATCCCAGGCCCATGCCGGGCGGCGTAGGATGTCCGTTGGTACCGGTTACCCTGAAAAAGCGGTTAAATACTTTATTCAGGGATGCTTCCGGTATGCCTATACCTGAATCCTGTACATGGATGCGTATACTGTTATCCACTTCTTCGGATGTGACGATGATGTCGCCTCCTGCAGGGGAGTATTTGATAGCATTGGAAAAAAGATTGGTGAGCACCTGGCCGATGTGTTCTTTGTCTGCAATAACGGGCTGCAGCTTACCCCGCCGGAAAACGAAGCGGTGCATTTTTGAGAGGTGCTGCAGATCCCCGATATGCTCTGCTATCAGCCGGTTCATGTCAAACTTCTCCGGATGCAGCACCAGTTTACCCTCCGCAACATTCGTGGTATCCAGGAGTACATTTATTAATTCTGTTAAACGGTCTACCTGCAGATCCAGCTTTTTCATCAGCTCAGCATTTTGCAGATCCTTTGATTCCTCGAATAGCTCCTGTAATACTTCTACATAGGCTTTAATACTGGTAACAGGTGTTTTCAGCTCATGGCTGGCAATGCTTATAAAATCTTCGCGCTGCTGTTCCAGCGCTTTGCGCTCCGTTATATCCAGCACTACAGCTACAATATAGCGTACGCTTCCCTCATGGTCCCGGATAGGGGCTGCGCTAACGCTGGCCCACATTACAGAGCCATCTTTACGGAACAGCCTTTTTTCAATCTCAAAGGGGGCATTTTCTTCCAACAGCCGTTTAAATACCTGCCGGTTCATTTCAAGATCATCGGCATGCGTGAGGCTCCAGGTGGTGATGCCCAGCAGCTGAGCTTCCGTATAGCCAAGTATCTCACAAAACGTACGGTTCACAAAAAGCAGCTCCCCTTCCAGCGTAGCCCTGTAAATGCCTACGGTTGTTTGGCTTACAATGGCCCGGAACAGTTCTTCAGAATGGCGCAACGCCTGTTCTGCCAGCTTGCGCTCCACCAGGTCGGCTGCCTGCCGGGCAAGCACATCCACAATGTGCATTTCACTTTGCGGAAGCGCCTGCGAATTCTTCCAGTAACAGGTAATAACCCCTAATACTTTCCCGTTGCGGGTAATGAGCGGGGTGGATTGAATGATCTGTATGCCCAAATGCTCGTAGGTGCTGCGCTCTTTTTTTGGCAGGCTGCTTTCCGCACCTGCTGGATTGTTGACCGTAACACGGTTTTTCTTATTTAGTGTCCAGCTATAAATGCTGTCTGTATTAGCAGGGATCCATTCCAGGTCTTTTGCTGCAGCCTTATCAAAGCCGGTATGCACCAACAGGTATAAGCCCTGCTTTTCCAGGTTAAGCAGGTGAATGCTGCCCATATCTGCGTGCATAATGCTCATCAGGGCATCCAGTAAATGGTTGTAGAGCACATCGCCATTATCTTCCAGGATCATCTGACTGCTGACCTGCTGTAAATATTGCATGTTCCTGAGCTCAGTGGCCAGTTTTTTTTCACTTTCCAGCAGCGCGGCTTCCGCCTTTTTGCGCTCTGTGAGGTCCTGTGAAACGGCTAAAATAACGGGCGGGTTGTGATCGTCCATCTTTAACAGGGACAGGGTGCTGTTCACCCACACCGGGGTACCATCCCGCCGCTTATAACGCTTGTCAAGGGAAACAGGCGCTTCGGAGGCTATTAACCGCTTAACGGCGTCTTGTGTAGAGGCCAGGTCTTCGGGGTAAGTAACATCTTTAATGGTGAGTGTTAACAGCTCTTCACGGCTCCGTTCCAGGATCCGGCATAAGATATTATTTACCTGCAGGAACTTTCCTTCCAGTGAAATTTCTGAAAGCCCTACTTTAGCCTCGGCAAATATGGCGGCCAAACGTGCTTCATTTTCGCGTATAGATAGTTCATTGCGTTTGCGTTCGCTGATGTCTGTAAAAACAAGCGCAAACTTGCCGTTACCTTTTTCCCCTACCGGGCCTGCAAAGGTATCAAACCAACGGCCGGTTTCAGCTATCCTGCTTTCAAAACGGAAAGTTTCACCGTTAATGGCTGCTTTTTCGCAGATCTTTATCCACGAGCTTTCAGGACCGGATACTACTTCCCAGGTGTTTTTCCCGTAAGCATGGTCCGGCATAAACCCCATTATTTTTTCAAATGCAGGATTTACTTCCTGTATACGGTAATCAACAGTTTTACGCTCACTGTCTGTGAGGATCTCGCAAAGCGCAAATGCTTCATCTATGGAGTTGAACAGGGTGCGGTAGCGCTCTTCGCTCTGGCGCAGGGCTTCTTCGGCAAGCTTGCGTTCCGTAATATCAAAGAAGGTGATCACAACCCCATTGATCCGGTCTTCGGAGGTACGGTAGGGGAGCACGCGCATCATCATCAAACGGCCATCGGTTGTGCTTACCTCATGCTCAATAGTCCGCAGCTTTTCCTGCACCAGCTCTGCATCTTCCATCAGGTTATTATAAACAAGCCGGTGGGTAATATCTGACAAAGGCCGCCCGATATCATTCGGGATAAGATTGAACAGCACCCGTATGGATGGTGTGAAAAGCGCCACCCGGAAGCTGCGGTCCAGGAAAATAGTTCCAATATCCACCGACTTAATGAGGTTTTGCAGGTTATTATTGGCCAGGGTGGTTTCCTCTATCTTAACTTTCAGCTCCTGGTTAACGGTGCGCAGCTCTTCGTTAATAGATTGCAATTCCTCTTTGGAGGTTTCCAGCTCTTCGGCTGCTGAACGCAGCTCTTCATTCATGGCCTGCAGCTCTTCGTTGGAGGCCTTCAGCTCCTCCGCATGAAACTCATGCTGCTCAATGGCCGCTCGCAGCTGCACCTTTACCCGCATCAGCTCTTCTTCAAGCTGCCGGGCCACCGGCTCATCTGAAGAGAGCACTACCTCATTTACTACCTCTTCATCCGATGCTCTTTCAAACAATACCAGTATAAATCCCTTTGCCGGATCTTCCGGCCGGAAAACAGGCCTTACATGTATGTTAATGCTTTCCGTATGCTCATTTACGGATACCTTTAGTCCCCTGGCTTCTACCGGTGTTTGGCGCTGTAAGGATTGATAAAGGGCCGAACGCAGCTCCAGCCGCAGCTCCGGCCTTATCAGCTTCAGCAGGTTCTGCGAAGGCTCTCCGCCTGCTATTTGCAGGTAACGCCCGACTCTTTCGGAAAGGTGTACGATCTCATATTCCTCATTTATTACCAGGGAGGGCGGTGCATATTGTTCCAGCAGCCGCTGATGCAGATCACTGATAGTGATGCGTTCCAGTGTGCGATGCTCCTGTTCAGAGATATTAGCCGGAATATTAGGTTGTTTAAACTGGAAGGTGGGAACAGATTCCGGCACCGGGTAAGCATGTGCCGTAAGCTGTCGGCTTTGGAAAATATGATGTTCCCGGTTATAAAGGGTGTACAGGTCATTGGCCCCGGTTGCCGATTCGGAAGAACCGAGGAATAAATAACCGCCCGGGTTTAATGCAAAATGAAAGGTTTCCATTACCCGCTCCTGTGCGGAGTGGTTCAGGTATATCAGCACATTCCGACAGCTCACCAGGTCAAGGTGTGAGAACGGCGGGTCTTTAATAAAATTATGGTTGGCAAAAAGGATCATTTCCCTGATCTCCCGTCTTACACGGTAACCATCGCCATCCCGCATAAAAAACTTACGCAGGCGTTCCGGCGATACGTCTGCCGCATCATTAAGGGTGTAAATGCCTTCCCGCGCGTGAGCGATCGCTGCTTCATCAATATCTGTGGCAAAGATCTGCACTTTGGGTGCATCAATAACCCCCAGGGTTTTTTCTGCGCACAGCATGGCCAGCGAATAAGCTTCCTCACCGGTGGCGCAGCCGGCTACCCATATACGCAGCTGCTCTTCGGCATGCTTATGCTCAATAAGCCGGGGCAAAATGTCGTTCTCTATTGTTTCAAAGGCCTTACGGTCCCTGAAAAAATTGGTTACCCAGATCAGCAGGTCCTTTAGCAGCGAAGTGGTTTCATCGGGATTGTTCTGGAGATAGGCGACATAGGTGGACAGATCCGGCATGTTCCGTACATTCACACGCCTTTCTATTCTGCGCAGCAGCGTAGGCCGTTTATAATTGGAAAAGTCCTGCCCGGTACGCAGCCGCAGCTGGGAAAAGATCTCTCTTAATGCCTGTTGCTGTGCTTCAGGCCGTTTATCGGCTTCCACGGTTATTTGTACGGTGTCCAGGCTTTCTTTATATGCAATGATCTTGGCGGGTATAGCAGCTACGGGCAGCACATCATCTACCAGCTCTGTGGCAATGGCATTGCGGGGCATTTCATTAAACTCTGCCTCGCGGGGTACCTGTACAAAGGTTGCCCCGCCATTTTCTTTTACGCGTTTAAGGCCCATAGAGCCATTGGCGCCCGTGCCTGACAATACTACGCATACTGCCCGGGGACCATGTGATTCAGCCAGGGTGCGGAAGAAGATATCCACTGGTGCACGCCGCTCTTCTTCCCCGGTATTATCGGAAACCAGGATATGCCCGTCCAGCATAGTCAGGTGCCGGTTAGGCGGCACCACATAAATATGATCCGGTTCTACGGTTACTTTTTCCGTTACTTTAATTACAGGTATATTGGCTATTGCCCGTATCACTTCTGCTAATTTGCTGTCGTAGTCAGGTGATAAATGCAGGATAACAACGTAGGCCATGCCGGTAGCTGCAGGCACCTGCTCAAAAAATTCCTTAAGCGCCTGTACGCCTCCTGCTGATGCGCCCAACCCTACTATAAGAAAATCATTACGATCGGGCCGCCCTGCAAGTGCATTATTCAGGTCCTGGTTTGATGGGTTCATTAAGTGCTTAGTTGTATAGCTGGCTGCAATATATTAATTATTGGCATTATCACCGTTTGTTTGCAGTGCTTCTTCCCGGATAGTGCCGGTATTGATGTATTCATGTTTGTGCACTGTTTGTAAAAGCATTTGAGCGCGGAGCTCTGCTTCATTTGCCTTTTTGAAATAAACAGCGGCCAGCCTGGGCTGGTTCGCATCTGCAAAATGATCTCCCATATGATTTAAGAACAGTACACTTTCCCGGATACTGCGGATAGCGCTCCATAACGCATGTTCGATATTTCTGAAATAGAAGCCAAAAGGGTATCGGCAGAAAAAGCATGGCCGGTATGGCAGCGGAAGCGTATACGATCACCTTCCTGTAATGCTGATAATACTCCATGGCATTCCGGACAGGTGTAAGGAGTAAGCTCGCCGAAGTCATTCGTGAAGGTTTGCTTTTGCATAGCTATGTCAATTTCAGATACAGCAGTTTTATTATTTTTCCGGGTATGAGCAGGCACCATTTCTTTAACGAGCCGGCCTAACAACCCGCCCATCTGGCTTGCAGGTACTATATGATCCGCTTTTACGGCTTCCGCGGCTTTCTGGGGCATGGAAGATACCTCCGCATCCTGCGGATCCTGGATCACCGCCAGCCCGCCACATTGTTTAATGGCCCATAGTCCGGCTGCGCCATCGTCCAGCGCACCGGATAATATAACGCCGATCACACTGGCGCCATATGCGAAGGCTGCAGAACGAAACAAGGGATCTACCGCGGGCCGGAAGCGGTTTTCCCTTGGCCCGCGTGAGATACGCACTACATCTTTTTCCAGGATCAGGTGGTGGTCAGGCGGCGCCACATAAATGCGCCCTTGGGTGATTGTTTCCCCATCAATAGCATGCGCTGCAGGAAGCACCTGCAGCGCATTAAGCACATCCGGTAAAATACTCCTTACCTCCAGGGCCATGTGCCATACTATAAAAATAGACGCCTCAAGGTCCTTTGGCAGGGCGGCGATTACCTGTTTGATAGCCTCAATGCCGCCGGCTGACGCGCCAATAACAATAATATGCCTGTGATCCATAAACAGGCTAACACAATTATTATTCCGGAAGGCCGCGGGCGTTTTATTAGTCGATCCTGATACGGTATACTGTATAGGGGGAGGTTCGTTTGTCAATGCCGTTATTGTACTCAGGCTGCTTCTGGATCTGCGAACAGCTGACATAAAGATATCCCCCGGCTATGGAATAGCTGTCGGGCCAGATCAGCCGCGGATCCTGTACAATGGTATGCATAGCAAGGTTGGGCGTGATCTTTAAAAGGCGGTAATGCTGCAGATCGCCCATATACAGGTTCCCGCTCCGGTCAAAGATCATCCCGTCTGTAGTTGAAAAATGCCCCAGGTCCTGTACATGGCGCTCAAGCGCATTGCCGGAAAGATTCCAGTCCCGTAAATACTGCGTTTCTATACGATACAGCTTATCATCGCTCAGGGGTTTATAATACAGCCATTTACCATCCGGCGTAAGCGCAATCCCATCCGAATTGAATTTAGCAGGCTTACCATCTTTCATCAGCTCACGGCCGTCGATGATGAACTTGTATGCCGGATCAGAGATCACGGAGTAATGGCCGGCCAGCACCCGGCGCATTTTGTGCGTTGCAAGATCAATAATAATGATGCCGCCGCCCTTGGATTCCGTTAAATAAGCAAATTGTCTTCTCACATCAATGCGCACATCATTAGCATAAGCGGTATCCGGCAGCACTGCATTCAGGTCAAAGACCTCCATAGGCATTTTTCCGTTGCCCAGCATCTTCACCAGCTTAGCGCCCTGCCCCTGGATGGTTTTTAAGAAAGGAGCAGCAGGGTCCAGCACCCAGATGGTGTTATCGTCATCTACATAAACAGACTGCACACAAACCCATTTGTTCATGCCATCTGTGCCGGGCTGCCAGCTATTCATAGCTTCGTCAGGATAAGGGGCTGCGTGAAGGGTATCCTGTACGCTCACCACCGCGTACTTATATTTATCAGACCAGCGGGGATAGTTTACAAGCAACAGGCCGCCCTGCTGCTTAGCCACCCCTGTAAGCTGATAAGTTGAATCCTTGAAAACGAGCTCCAGCTTTTGGTGGTGACCACCGCCTGGAAGCGGTTCATGCTTGCAAGCAAGGATGCCCGAGAGCATGATAAGCAATAATACTGTGGAAAAATTCCGGTTCATAGCTAACAAATTTATGTTTGAGAAAATATCGATCTGAATTACCGCTTACCGGTGCTGATGCCTGCGGTTCACCAATACATAACCTATGATCAGCATGAGCGCTGAAGTGCCTAAAAAAATAAAGTTGCCGGTATTATGATCTGCAGAAAATTCTATGACGTTGTGCAATTTCAGGAGCTGATGGTCAATGAGGCCCTCTACAATATTAAATAATCCCCATCCCAGCAACAGGCCGCCGCCAAAGAGTTTGCCCGAGCGGTCAATGTCTTTCCGGGAAAGCAGCTTCCACATTAAAATAATGCCTGCCAGCACTACCAGCATACAAAAGAAGTGGAAGATGCCATCCCAGAACATGTTAATGCTTTTGCCAATGTACGTGGTAGCCGCAATTTTGTTGGACAGCATTTCATGTACCTGCAGTACCTGGTGCAAAACAATGCCATCCATAAACCCACCCATGCCAATGCCTAAGACCATGGATGCCGTGGTTAAAGGAACGGGGGAAAGTATGGGCGTGCCGGGGCTTGCGGCCAGGCGTAACCGGTGCTTTTTGGTAGCCAGTGCTATTAAAATAGCCACGATCACCGCTAACACAATAAAGGCTAACAGCATGGTGAACAGATTGGGGTAGAACTGACTGTTATGAATGCCCTCCAGGACTTTTTTATTACAAAAAGGACAAGCTGAACCGGTACTGTTTATAACGGTTAAGAGGGCTGTTAACAAGAATGTTTTTTTCATTGAACGATGCTTATCAGTGTACCTGTCAGGCGCACAATTATTATGCCCCGGGTTGACTGGATCCCCTGGCACGATTTTACGCATTCTGTTTATTACAAAGGGATCTGCAGGAATACACATGCTCCCGGTCATCAATTAATAACAGTTAAACCTATTTGTATGTTAGTACCTCTTTTGGCGCTTGTTTTTGTAGTGATAGCAGTAGTGGTTTATTTAGTTATGCAAAGCAGCAGGAAAACGAAAGACACCGGCAACCGGTAATTTTGCTAAAGATCAGGATCAGCTCCACGTAGAAGATCAGCCCTTTTTTGGGTAAGCAGCTAAAACGTTGCAACACATTAGTACCATTGTTCCATTGGCCCATATGTTGCATGATGACTAAAAAATCAAGTATGAAGCTAAGTCCGGCTCTTGTTAAAAAGTTAGGGCAGCCTTATGCGCCCTCGACGATGATAGAGATGGTATTTAAAGGTAATGACCTCTCATTCAAAACAGATGAAAAGGGAAATGCCATCCTTTTATTTATTGGTAAAAAAATGGAGGATGGGAATATCAGAGGGGAACGTTATGCACGCACCTTAAAGTATGACCGCAATGGTGAGCTGATCAAGGATCATTGGGAGCTTAAAGGCAAAGCAACCTGATGATAAATTATTTAATAATAAATGGAAATAGCTATGGCAGAAACTATGAAAGCTGCGCTTAAAACAGCGAAGGGAGAATTTGAAATAAAAGAAGTAGAGAGGCCTCAAATAACCGATCCGCACTGGGTATTGGCCCGTGTAAAAGTTGCAGGGATCTGCGGCACAGACCTGCGGCATTGGAAAAAAGAAGACCCGCATTTGAAAGGTAAGATCATGGGGCATGAGCTGGGAGCCGAAATTATAGAAGTAGGAAGCGAAGTTACCAATGTGAAGCCCGGCGACCGTGTGGTGGTGGAAACCCTGCTGGGCGATGAAACCTGCGACTGGTGCCGGGTACAGCAATATAACTTATGCCCGAACCTGTACAAGGTACGGATGAGAACCATCTCGCAGGCCTTTGCGGAGTATGTAACAGGCCCCTCAGAAAAGTTTTACAAGTTGCCGGATCATGTGAGCTTTGAAGAAGCTACCTTACTGGATACTTTTTCCGTTTGCCTGCATGCCATCAACCTGAGTGGCATAAAGCTAAATGATAAGGTGGCCGTTATTGGCGCGGGCCCCATTGGCCTGGGACAGGTGCAGCTTGCAAAAGCCTGTGGTGCAGATGTAATAGTAACGGATGTTGTGGATTCATCCCTGAAGCTGGCGAAGGAGCTGGGTGCAGATGCGGTAGTGAACACCCGGAACACTGATGGTTATAAAGAGGTAATGGAATTTACGAAGAACAGGGGGGCGGATATAACCTTTGAGTGTGCGGGCGGCCCTTCCATGCCGGTAACCCTGCCGCAGGCAACCACCTTTACCCGGATCGGCGGAAAGGTGGTGATCGTGGGTGGTTTTGAATCCGGTAAAACTGCTATTGAGCTGGAATGGCAACGGATCCAGAAAGCGGAGATCCAGCTGATCCCAAGCGCCAGCTACGCGTTCCGGGATATTTACCCTGAAATGGAAATATGCCTGGATCTGTTGGCTAAAGGAAAGCTGAATGCGAAAAAGCTTATTACACACAGCTTTGCGATAGACGATATTAATAAAGCCTTTGAAACGGCGCAGGATAAAGAACACTCCCACGCCGTTTTTGTGGCCCTTACTATCTGAGGGCTTAAATGATCTGTAAATGCGGCCGTATTTTTATATCCACTACATCGCAGCGTTTGGGCTGCATAATGGTATATAGAACGGCGGCCGCAATATCTTCCGCCTTCAGCATTTCAAGATCTTCTTCTTTTTGTTGCTGATCCGGTACAGTAACGGGCTGCATATCCGTGCCCACTGCACCCGGCTCTATCAGCGTTACCTTAATGCCCATCTCATTGATCTCTTTGCGCACACTTTCAGAGAACCCCTGTATGGCTGCCTTGGTAGCTACATAAACGGAGCTGTTCTTTTCCCGCACATCTGCGCTCATGGAACCTATGTTAATGATATGGCCTTCTTTATTAGGCCGCATGCGGTCAATAGCCTGACGTGTACAGGCCATGTACGAAAGCAAATTGGTGTTAACCACCTTCTGCCAGTCGGCATAGCTGCCTTCTGCAATGCCCTGGTAGGCCAGCGCGGCACAATTTACCAGCACATCCAGCTTCTTAAAATGGTTATCTGCTTCGTTAAAGAGCTTATTGATCCCCTCTTCAGTGGAAAGATCAGTGGTAATGCCGGTGAGGCTTCCCTGCAGCTCTTCCTGGCCGGCGCTGTTAAGGGTATCTGTAAGGTGCTGGGGGTCCTGGCCTGCGATCAGCACATCGGCCCCCTGCAGGGCCAGTAAAATGGCCGTTGCACGGCCTATGCCGGTAGTGCCGCCGGTTACAACCACCGTGCGGCCGGTAACAGTACCGGTTAATTGCTCAGCGTATGCCGCTGTTTGTAAGGATTCCATAATAGCTTAAATTTTTTGATGAAGATTTTATTTCCAGGTAATGTTTACTTCCTGGTTTCCATGTATACTGTAAGTGATCCGGCCTTCATGGGTACCGGTACTTTTTACCGGTTCATTACCGGCCAGTACACTTATTTCCGGCGCCGGTGCGCCGTTTGTGGGTACAATGCACATGCTGCAGCTAAGCTTTTTACTGCCCAGCACTTTAAAGGTTAGCTGCCTGCCGTTTTGTTGCTGTTCCGTAACCGGGTAATCAATAAATACCATACAGGATGCGTCCTGAATTTTTATATAATGGCGGGGTACTATTCCAAAGGCTAATCCTGCACCATACACCTCTTGTCCAACACCGCCGGATTTTTCCCATCCGTCATGGATATCTTCCAGGGCTATCCAGAGGGTAGGATCCAATTCGCCTGTTTTTGTTTCTTCTACCAGCATTTCCCGTGGTAACATGGGTGGATAATAATATGGGGCGCGGTATACGGTATACCGTATGAATTCCGGCAATAATAAAGTAACTGCAGGCAGCAGCTCCAGCCCCTGCGCATGCCTCAGGAAATCATGTAAAGCGGAAAAACCTTCCTGCTCCTCATACACCGCAGTGTAGGGCGCATCATTGAGGGGGAATAAGGAAAAGAAATTAGGAAAATTTTTGCCATAGCCATAATGGCATTGCCAAAGAGCTACGTTCTTGAACAGGTTGGCAATGCACAGGTAAGCCAGCTTAAGATATATTTCTTCTTTGCACGCTTTGTACAGCCGCAGCATAGCGCCGGCCGAAAAAGCGGTGTTGTTGGCCTGGTAAAATATATCAAATCCGTAGTCCTGCAGCGTAAGGGCCGCTTTCTTTGCTTCATCCAGGTAGCGGTTTTCCCCGGTTAGTTCCCAGGTCTGCAGCATCAGGTGCGCATAGGCGCCGGCAACATCCTTTTCGCCGCCTTTACCCGGCTGTGTTTCTGCCTTTACGACCTCCAGGGTTTCCATATTGTAAAATACCGGCCAACGGTAGTTGAAGTGGTGGGCTACTTTTATAGCAAATTCAAGGGAATTGAGCAGCAGCTCCTTTGCTACTTCGTCTCCATTCAGCGCCAGCCTTGACAGGTTCAGCAGGGGATGATGCAGGTACCAGGAATCCATTACCTTTGGCGACTTTTGTTCTTCCGATCCATCCAGCTGGTCTTCCAGTGCCGGCAGCCATCGCATAACGGTCTTCAGCTCTTCATTATAAAAGGTTTTCAGGTTATCATAAATGTCATCCCCAAATTTTATATAGTCGCCGCTCCAGGCTGTGTAATCCCGTATAGGCAGCAGCACTGCCAGCTGTACCATAATTTCAGGCGGGGTATCGTAATCCGATACGTATGCATTCAGGTAGGCGTGTCCTTTATGCTGCTGCCAGCAGGCTTTTGAATGTTCAAGGTCGTGCAGTGACTTCGCTAGTATATCCGGAAAATCATGATACACTGTTTCCGGCCTTGGCAGGTGCAGGTACAGGGCTGACAGGTGGGTTAGAAATTCCGTGGCAATTTCAAACTGATCGTTTGGCGTTTTGCTGCTAAAGCAAACAAAGGCATCTGAAATGGTTACCTGCCTGCCGGCGGGCAATGGCTTGTCTTTGGTTGATGGTAAGGAAAATCCAAATTCCGGCCACTCACCGCCAACGGTATCTGCCACGGATGTTTGGGTTGCATTACAATAGTCAGCCAGCGCCGTAAAGTTTTGCAGATACAGGAATGAGCTGGCTGCAGGGCGCGTCATGGATGCATAAATGATCCCGGAGCGTGTACCTATCTGCCGGATGTGAATATCACCTTCGCTGCTTCCATTGGCCGGTATCACGATATCGCGCGGCCAAAAAGGGATGTCCGTATCCTCGGCAGGAGTGAAAGCTACGGTATAACGTAAAAGCGGTGTGCCTTTTTCGGGGAAGCTTACTGCTGCATGGTAGGTACCGATAGCAGCGTTCATTACCATTTTTATACCGCCTTCTTCGTTTGTTACCTCTTCCAGTGTTATGCTTTCCGGCGCATAGGCAATACGGAAAGCCATCCTGGCGGAGTTAGCGCAGGTAGCTACCAGCCACACGGCATCCTGCATGGAATGTACTTCAAATTGAAAATCACTTATAGTGGTGGTATACACCGGTTCAGTTGAAATATTTGCCAGCTGTTCCGCAGCGCTGGCCGCCCAAATAGAAATTCCGGATGACATATATTTTAAGCCGTTTTAGTTTCCCGTATCTAACATTGTGCCGCCAGACTGTTGGCCGAAGCAGGATCTGCTCCGGATGCACGCGTATTACACAGCAGGTCTTTTACATTGGTTAAACATGGATGTTATTCAGATCAATGAAGCTTATAGAACTATATACAAATTATAATCCATGTACGGCGCATAGGCATTTTCCACATAAGGTTGAATTTGGTTAATGATGGGCTCTATTAAATGGGCAATTAAATGGACAGTCCGGTGGGATGCAATCTTAGTCTGAATCACAATGGCTTACCATCAGTATAGAGCATGAAGGTTATGTTGCAGATGCCTAATGGTATACCAACAGCGTATACGCTCTGCCACGCTGGTAACCTCTGCAGCAAGTATGACATTAGTAAAGCCGCCTGCTTTATAAAAAAGAAAACCCGCTTATTAAGCGGGTTCCTTTATTATAAGCTGATGTTATTTATTGCTTCAGGATCTTCACCTGTTTTTGTGTACCATCTTTACGGTCTATAGTAATAATGTACAGGCCAGGTACTAGTGAGGATACCGAAAGCGTATTCCCCGGGTTCTTAACTTTCATAAGCTGGTGGCCACTCAGGTCATAAATGCTAAGCGTTTTAACCTGGTCGCTGTTACGGAGGTGTAATTGCTCACTCACCGGGTTGGGCGACAGTGTAACGGTGGTATTACCATCTTCTGTTTTTACCGTTTGCACGGCCATCCTGGCAGCTGACGCAACACTGGTAATAGTGAGATAATTGAGATTGAACCCGCCGGTAGTTGTGGCAATACCTATGCTATAGGCGCCCGCAGGTAAGGTTACGGTATGTGAAACATTGCTCCAGTTCTGCCATCCGCCGGTATTGGGTATGTTAACGGTGCCCAGCTGTGTGGCGCCGGCATCTTTTTCCAGCCGCAGCGTGGTGTTGGCGTTGGGGCTGGCCACACGGTAATCTACCCGGTAGGTACCTGTTGAAGGAATGGTTACATCATAAGACATCCAGTCTCCGGCGTCTATCCATCCAACATCCTGTCCTCCTCCTGCATCGGTTGTTGCTTCCACATCTATTCCGGACATATAAGTATAGTTCTCCGCCTGAATGACGATAGACGTAGAAGTCGTATTTGATTCTACTTTCAATGAACTTGCCACATCGTTCCAGCTATTGTCAACCAGGCAATCATCATCCCCTGTAAGTACAAGTGTTGATCCACTGAAATTGTCATTCTGGTAAAGGGTGACTTTATACCCGGGCTTTACCTTGAGGGAAGAAATATCATCATTAAGAATACCCAGCGCATTCAGCTGGCTAAGCGTATAGGAGCCGGTGTTAAGGCCTGCCGCATAACCGCCATAGGAGCAATCTTTATAAACTGTTGCCGCGCTATTTGACGTGATCCCTGAAAAACCGCCTATAGTAATGGTGGTGCGCAGGGGAGAGGTGGCATTGATGGTGGACGAATGGTTAAATACATCGTCGTAACAAAAAGCGTAGGTCAGGCTATTGAGGCTGATATCGCTGCGGTGCCAGAATTTGCAATACCAGTTGTAAGGCCCTGTCTGATAATATTTGGATGCAGAGGAAAAGTCCTGCGTGGCGCCCGTTGCCAGGTTAAGATCAATGGCATGGCGGTTAATGGCCGCGCAGATCTGCGCCTGCACCACTTTATCCCATTGCCCGCCGGTGGCCATAACCCCGCTGCCTTCCATGGCCTCCAGGTTGGTAGGCTTACGTGAGATGGTTCCTACCTGTCCGTCGGAAGCACGGGTGAATGTGAATACGTTGCCGGATACACGGCCGCTCCAGGTGCCTGCATCGCCTGCGTTGAAAACCAGGTTGCCATTTTGGTACTTGGACCAGATAGCATCAATGTAGGAACCAAAATAATTGGCCTGTGCACCGCTTTGAAAAGCAGTTGTTTTTGAAGGGAACTTGATGATGCCATTGGCAGCATCATAACAGCCGGCAAATTCGGCAGGTGCGGTGGACTGCCATTGCGAAAGGATCTGACTGTGAGGGATGATTTCCCCAACCTTTTGGTAAAAACCGGAATTGCCCCACACTTCAAGGCCCATCGGATACTGGTAGCTATCCACACGGGTAGTGTTTACCCAAAGGCCATTGGATGCGTTTGTAAGCTCAATCGTTTCAAACCGGATGCCCTGGTTGGGATCCGTAGGATTGGCAAGATTAGGCGCTGCATAACCACTTGGCGCACCGGATGCGCCGAAGAAATAGAGAAACAGCTGTGAGTTGAAGGAGATCAGGATGCGGCATCCTGCAATGCCGGGAATGTTGATGACCTTATTAGGGATCTCACTCAGCTTCGCAAAACAGTTGGCATAGCGGCCATTGCCACCGGGACCCTGGTTGCCGTTGATCACCGGCCCGGGTACGGTGTTGTTGGATACGCTCATGAGATTGACCGCACTGGTTTTAGGGTCAATCCATACATGATTGCCGTTGATAATGCCTACAACTGCAACATACACATTACCATCGGCATACGCTGAGTTGTTGTACAAGGTAAATGGAACGGTAGTTTGGGCCTGTACTTTGCTCCCGGTGAGGATGGCTGCAATAAACAGCAAGGCCATGCGGGCGCATAACGCCCCGGATAAAGATCTGGTTTTCATTGAACAATAGGTATTAGATTACGAGAGCACGCTGCAATGTAAATAAACTTTTCAGTAAGTTATCATGTGATGATGAATGAGGTCAGGCGGCCAGGTTTTGTGGTATCCGCCTGTCAGTATCCTGGCCTTTATAAACATACTTTTTAACCACTGATATCCATGCACTTGATAACAGTAATGAAAGTGCGGTAACGGCTATACAGGCTTTAAAAATACTAAAGGGTATAATGTGCATTTGATAGGCTAGTGAACAGGCAAGAATGCCGAATTCGCCGGTTTGGGATAACAGCGCCCCGGCGTAAATACTTTTACGGATGGGAAACCTGAGCATGTGAAAAATGCCTGCTGACAGTACGCTGTTAACCAGCATGATCACAACGGTAATTGCCGCAATGAAGGTCCAGTTATGAACCAGGTAAATCACATCAAAACGGATCCCCACTGAAACAAAGAACAGGGCGGTAAAAAATACTTTGAAAGGTCCCAGTGTATGCTCCAGCCAGTGAAATCCCTTCACCCGCCCTATAAAAATCCCAGCGGCAAAGCTGCCAATGGATGCGGTTAACCCCATCAGGGAAACGATCAAAGCCAGTCCCAGGCAAATACATGCTGCGGTAAACACCTGCAGCTCATGGTCGCTTTCCAGGCCGGCAATGGGGCTTGCAAAAAAGTTCCGGTTCCTGACCGCCCTGAGTAAGAAGAAAAGGGCAATACAGGCTATTACGGAAACAATGAGCTTAACAGGATCTGTTTTTTGAGGCCCTATTAATTGAAAGAAGGTTAAAACCGGTGCCAGTAATACATCCTGTAACAGCAGAATATTTAAAACAGTTTTACCGGTTAAGCTGCGCATTTCTCCGTTGCTTTTCAGAAAGCCACTGACTACGGCCGTGCTGTTGAAGATAAGCAGTATGGTGAACAATGCCACGGTGGTTAAGGGCCATGCGAAAATACGGCCAACCAGGTATACCAATAAAAAGCTAACAATGGTTTTTACAATCTGGGCGATAACAGGCACAAACAGCAGGCTTTTCCTGTTGGGTATTTCATTTTCCATTCCAAGGAAGAACATGAGCAGTAAAATGCCGATCTCGCCCAGGCCCTCAACCGTATCCGGGCTGGAAAACATACCGGTAATGTCAGGGCCAAGTACAACGCCTGCCAGGATGTAGGCAACCATGTATGGCTGCCGCGCCTTTTTTAATAACACGATCAGCAGCAGGATAACCAGGCAAAGCACACAAACGGGCAAAAGTATATTGTGCATGGGAAGCAGTTTTTTTGCAGCCGGCAATACCAATGCCACCACGGCATTTATATGAAAATTTGGCATTGCTTCCGGCAATGGGAAAGATCCCTTCAATTATTGCAGTGGCTTTTTCTTTGTAAAATTTAAGTACCCCGGGAGTGTCAATTTTTCAATGCAGAAAATGACAAAATGTAATTTTTTGCCGCTGGCATAACGATTGAGAGGTGCAAAAAAAGCAGTTGCGGCCGCCGCTGCGATTATATAACCAGCTATATGATCTTGTTTTTAATCAATGCAATTTCAATGTTATGGTAACCAATTTTCAAGCACAGCCACTTCATGACCGGGTCATTGTTCGCCCGGTACCCGCCGAAGAAAAAACAACCGGTGGTATCATTATCCCGGACACCGCAAAAGAGAAACCTCAGCGTGGCACTATTGTAGCCGCCGGCCCCGGGAAAAAAGATGAGCCGCTGAGCGTTAAATCAGGGGATACCGTGTTATACGGTAAATATGCAGGTACAGAACTGCAATTAAATGGAGAAGATCTGTTGATCATGCGGGAAGCTGACATTTTAGCCATCCTATAAGGGCGTGTTGTCAGCTATTCAACTACCAATTATTTGTGGACAGTAAAAAACACAGGTATGTCAAAGCAACTTTTCTTTGAGCTGGATGCAAGAAACAAAATGAAGAAAGGCGTTGATGTTTTAGCCAACGCTGTTAAGGTAACACTTGGTCCGCAGGGCCGCAATGTTGTACTGGAGAAAAAATTTGGCGCCCCTGCCATTACAAAGGACGGCGTTAGTGTGGCAAAGGAAATTGAGCTGGAAGACCCTATTGAAAATATGGGCGCCCAGATGGTAAAGGAAGTGGCCTCCAAAACCGCTGACATTGCAGGCGATGGCACTACAACGGCTACAGTGCTGGCGCAGGCAATGATCAATGAAGGCCTTAAAAACGTGGCTGCCGGCGCCAACCCCATGGACCTGAAAAGGGGAATGGATAAAGCAGTGGAAGCCATTGTGCAAAATTTAAAAGAACAGTCAAGGTTTGTTGGAAGTGATGTGCAGAAGATCCGCCAGGTGGCCACCATTTCAGCAAACAATGATGATATGATCGGCGGGCTGATTGCCGAAGCATTTGCAAAAGTAGGAACAGAAGGCGTAATAACCGTTGAGGAGGCAAAGGGAACCGGAACTACTGTTGAAGTAGTGGAAGGCATGCAGTTTGACCGCGGTTATATATCTCCCTACTTTGTGACAAACAGCGAAAAGATGCAGGTGGTGCTGGAAAAACCTTACATCCTGATCTATGATAAAAAGCTGTCAACGATGAAGGAGCTGCTCCCCATCCTTGAAAAGACTGCACAGGCAGGAAGGCCCCTGCTTATTATTGCTGAAGATCTTGAAGGGGAGGCCCTGGCGACATTAGTGGTAAATAAAATACGGGGTACGCTTAAAGTGGCTGCTGTTAAAGCTCCGGGTTTTGGCGACCGCCGCAGGGAGATGCTCCAGGACATTGCAGTGCTAACCAATGGAACGCTGATCAGCGAAGAACAGGGATATAAGCTGGAAAATGCTGACCTGACATCCCTGGGAAGCTGTGAATCAGTGACCATAGATAAGGACAATACAACCATTGTTGGCGGATACGGCAATAAGGATGCAATTGCCGGAAGGATTAGCCAGATAAAAGCACAGATTGAAAGCACCACTTCTGACTATGACCGCGAAAAATTACAGGAAAGGCTGGCTAAGCTGAGCGGAGGTGTTGCCGTACTATATGTAGGCGCCGCAACTGAAGTGGAGATGAAAGAGAAGAAAGACAGGGTGGATGATGCGTTGCACGCAACCCGTGCGGCCGTGCAGGAAGGTATTGTACCCGGTGGTGGGGTGGCTTACATCAGGGCCGTTGAAAAGTTAAATGAATTACAAGGCGCCAACGATGATGAATCCACAGGTATTGCCATTGTGAAACGCTCCGTGGAAGAGCCGTTACGGCAAATTGTGTACAACTGCGGCCTGGAGGGAAGTGTAGTGATAGGAAAGATCCGGGAAGGGAAAGCGGATTATGGCTTTAACGCCCGTACGGAGCAATATGAAAACCTCTTTGAAGCCGGCGTAATAGATCCTACGAAGGTTACCAGGATTGCGATTGAAAATGCCGCTTCCATTGCAGGTATGCTGCTTACCACAGAATGTGTGGTGGCAGATAAACCCAAAAAAGAACAGCCCGCCACAATGGCCGCACCTGGCATGGGTGGGATGGATTATTGATCCGGTTCACAAGTACCGGTATACAGCCTGCAAGCTTTTGCAGGCTTTTTTTATTTTGGCCGGTTCATGAGCTGATTAACCGGAACTATGGATCACCAGTACAATGCCGATCTGAAAAAGCTACCAGGTACCTGCCCCGTAAAAAGCTTGAAGTCTTTATTGAAATGAGCCTGATCAAAATAACCATTGTTCAGGGCCAGATCTATGAAAGAGCCGGTATAACCATGATTGCGGGCAATGATCGCATTCAGTTTCGTAATGAACGCAAATTGTTTGGGCGAGGTACCGGTTATTTTCCTGAACCGCTTTTCCAGCGCATCCTGGCTGATGTACAAGCTGTTGGCCAGCGCGCTTATTTTTATTTGCCCTGTTGATGCATAAATTTTCTCCACTGCTGCTTTTATAAGCTCATCTGTTCTGGAATGGGTGAGCTTTGAGAACAGGAATGTTTCAATAATTTTAATTTTGTCATTGTTGTTTGCAGCTTCAGCAAGGCGTTCCCCGACCAGGGCAATTTCTGAGGGTGGTAAAAAATTATCCAGGGAAATACTGTATTCAAACAGTTCATGCAAAGGTTGTTTGAAAAATGCAGGCATGCCCGTTTCATTGAACATTACCACCAAAACTGCTGATTGGGGTTGATAGTGAATGAGCCTTACTGACTTACGCAATCCTGAAACCGTTGCAGCGGGCAAAGGAACCTGGTTATTGTCATTTACATAAGATACCTGTCCATATAATCTGAAGGCCATGGCCACAGAGGTATTGGGCAGCACCCTGTTTGTTGCATGCGTATCGCTTTCTATGATCCGGTATGCCTTTATGTATGGCCGCAGGCGCGCCGAAGGCTGGTATTCCTTCATATTCATCTTTATTCGGTTTTATGGCAGGTATGTGCGCGGTTAGACTTTTTTATAAATGAATCGTTAACGGTGTATAAAACATAAAAATAGTGTATTTTCGGTGTATTTATACCAGATTCGTTTTAATTTTTGTGTTTTTAGGCCGGAAACAATATATATATGCAAAAAGTAGTAGAATTAATTACTAAATGGGGCGCATTTGATTCACGTCACCCTGAGAGCAGCATCGAAGATTTTTGCAGGCATTACTTAAGTGAAAAAGCCGCTGCAACCGCTGGTGATCAGAAGGGAAGCTGGCACATGAGTGTTTCAGTTGACTTTGCTTTAATGAGGCTGATAGGCCGGATCTATAAGCTGCATTCCTTTTATGCATCAAAGGCAATGGAAGGCACTGATATTAACAGCTCGGAAGAATTTTCATTGCTGAATGCCATTGACGGCTTAGGGGAGCCCCGTAAAAAAGATGCCATTATCCGGGCATTGTTTGAACAATCAACCGGATCCGATATGTTGAACCGCCTGAAAAAGATCGGGTACATTACAGAATCTCCTGATCCGGAAGATGGCCGGTCAAGACGTATTAAGATCACCGCAAAAGGATATAAGGCCTTAAAAACCTGCCGCAGGTCTATGGAGCAGCTTGCGGGAATGCAATTTCATGACCTGACGGAAGATGAGAAAAAAATATGCCTGCAGCTGTTAAGCGGTATAGACCAGAAATATTCTTCTTTATGGCAGTCGCATAAAGACAGATCGTTTGAAGACATTTACCAGGCGGTAACCCAAGCCGGTTAACCTCCTGTAATGAGCAATCCATCGTATCAGACTATGGAGATTTTCTTTCACACAGTAATATTCCGAAACTTTTCATAGCAGCCAAACCCGGAACATTAACGGAAGATGAAAAGGCATTTTGCAGAGCCTGGCCAAACCAGGTGCGCATTGTATTGCCCGGCCATCATCATTTGCAGGAAGATGTGCCAAATGAGATTGGCACCGCCATTTCAGTATGGATACAGCGATTGGGCAGGAGGGGGATCAAAACCAGTAAGTTTTGGCGTGTACACATTTCCACACTCATGGTTAAAGCGCTAAAAAATCATACCATTATTAAGAGGCTTAATAATTGCGGGTTGTCCGGGAGTAATGATGTACACAAAAATATTTACTTAAAATAATGATCTTATGAAAGAGTTAGCATCCATTAAAAGCAAAGCCGATCTGTTGCGTAAGTGGTCCATGATCTCAACTACTGAGGCCGCCTCAGGCCATCCTACTTCCTGTCTTTCTGCGGCGGACCTCACCGCCGTACTGTTTGATAAATATTTCACTTATGATATTGCAGATCCGCTGAATAATTATAACGACCGGTTTGTGCTTTCAAAAGGCCATGCAGCACCCTTGCTATATGCCTTGTTTGGGGTAGCCGGCGCCTATCCGCTGGATGAGCTGAGAACGTTGCGCAAGTTCGGCAGCCGTTTCCAGGGGCATCCCGTGCCTAAATTTGTTTATGCAGAGGCAGCAACCGGCTCCCTGGGGCAGGGCTTATCAGTGGGGGCGGGGCTTGCGCTTGCAGCCAAAAGGGAAGGACTTTCCACCAAAACTTTTGTACTTACCGGCGATGGTGAGCTGGCCGAAGGACAGATCTGGGAAGCGGCCAATTTTGCTACCCATGAAAAGCTGGATAACCTGGTGGCCATCCTGGACATTAACCGCCTTGCGCAAAGCCAGCCAACTATGTTTGGCCATCATACCGACGAATATGTAAACCGCTTTAAGGCATTTGGTTTTGAAGTAATAGCGATAGATGGCCACAATTACGAAGAGATTGACCAGGCATTTGAAAAAGCGGTAAATAATAAAAGCGGCAAGCCCACCGCCATTGTAGCAAAAACAATTAAAGGGAAAGGCATTTCTTTCCTGGAAGATAAAGATGGCTGGCACGGTAAAGCCTTAAAAAAAGAGGAGCTTCAGAAAGCGCTGGAAGAATTGGGCGATGTGGATGACCAGGCGCGGTTTGCGCTGAAGAAGCCTTCGGGGAAATTGATGCCGGTAAATACAGATGCGAAATACCAGCTGGTAACCACTTTTGAAAAAGGCAAAGCATATGCAACACGGGAGGTGTTTGGGGAAGTACTGGCATCACTTGTGGAACAGAACAAAAACATTTACGTGCTGGACGGCGATGTAATGAACTCCACCTTCACAGAAGATGTAAAGAAGAAAACACCGGATCATTTCATTGAAGGCTATATTGCGGAACAGAATATGGTATCTGTGGCGGCAGGTTTGTCCAGGTTAGGCCGGGTACCTTTTGCCGCCACTTTCGGCGCATTTTTCACCAGGGCTGCAGACCAGGTACGGATGGCGCGTGTATCAGAGGCCAATATCAAATTTGCAGGCTCCCATGTGGGGGTATCCATAGGGGAGGATGGCCCTTCACAGATGGCGCTGGAAGACATTGCGCTGTTTGGCGCCTTACCCGGCGCTGTTGTATTACAGCCTGCAGATGCCTGGTGTACAGCAAGCCTGGTGCAGGAAATGGCCGCTCATCCCGGCATTGTTTATATGCGTACTTTAAGGCCTAAAACGGACTTGTTATATAGTGAAGATGAACATTTTGAGATCGGCGGCTCCAAGCTTTTACGCCATTCGGATCAGGATGAGCTCACCGTGGCCGCTACCGGTATTACTGTATTTGAAGCGCTTAAAGCGGCAGAGGAGCTTGAAAAAGAGAACATTCATATACGGGTGCTGGATTGTTATTCCATACATCCTATAGACGCTGCTGCATTGAATGAGAGTGTGCATGCCACCAAGCAAAATTTACTGATAACGGTAGAAGATCATTTTGAACATGGGGGCATGGGCGATTTTGCTGCAGCAGCCCTGTCAGAAACCGGCGCTCATATCGTTAAAATGGCAGTGCGGGACATTTCTCAATCCGGTACAAAAGATGAGCTGCTGCATGCTGCAGGTATAGATGCGGATCATATAGCGCAAAAGGTCAGGGAGCTTTGTGCGGTGACTGCATAGCAATACTTTCAAAAAGTATATTCTTTATTCTTCCATTGGTAAGCCGGAAACCGGTTATCTTTTTTTGCGTGTTTGTCAGGAAATTAATGGTGCCGTTGCTGCTGCTGAATTTTCCGGCAACAGCCAGGTCCGGATCAAAAGTAAAATCACCTAAACGCATATGATGCGCAACCAGCCTACCATCTTTTACAGAAAGCTGGTAGGCGGTTTCCAGCTCTTTGCTATAATATGTGCCGGCATATTGATTCAGCTGTGAAGGGGTAACCTTAACCGGTATTATCCTTGGGGCAATGATACCCCGGTATTTTAATGCGCCTGCTTTCTCTTTTATTTCCCTGAAAGTAACAGATGAATTGTAGGCCGGCACCCATAGCACGGTATCAGATTTCAGATCGGTGGGGAATTTATCTTCGCCGTTCGCCTGCACCATTATACGGCCATTGTCCAGGGTGAAAGTTACATACCAGCCAACGCCCAGCTGGTAGCTGCCAAGATATTTTTTCAATAACAGGGTATCAACGGTAACGTTGGGAAGCTTGCTAAGGTCTTCACGCTTTGGGCCGGATGCAATTTTATCGTTTAAGAACAGCTTTGCAAGGGCATTGGTATTGGTATAAACGTCAAAATTGCCATCGTTACTAAGTAAAATTACCGCAAGCTTTTGATCCGGGAAATTGGAAATAATGGTGCGGAAGCCTGCCCAGCCGCCATCGTGCGAAATATTTGTGATACCGTTACGCTGGCTCACTTCGAGGCCATAGGCATAATTGATCTTTTGTTTGTTATTGAGCGTGCCGGTTTCTATCATCCTTAGATATACGGGATCTTTCTGTTCCAGCGCCTGCTGAAAATGAATAACCCATTTAGACAGATCTTCAGCTGTAGAAAATATTGAGCTGGAACCCAGGGCCGTAAGGGCGTCGTTGCTCTTAAAGTATTTGTTATCGTTAGCATAATAAGAGCTGGCTACATGGCGGATGACCATTGAATAATCGCTTTGCACCAGGGATGCGCGCATGTTCAGTGGTTTAAAGATGTGCTCATTGATCCATTCCGGGAACGGGGTACCGCTTACTTTGGTTACAATAGCTGCCAGCAGGTTATAACCGGTATTGGAATAGGAATATTGTGAACCTGGCTCAAAATCCAGTTCCCGTTGCTGCTTAACCATGCGCAGTATGTCCTCATAGCTGAAGCTCTCGTCCCAGCGCCAGCCGGCCGCATGCAGGGTGGCGGGCCAGTCCCTTAAGCCGCTGGTATGATGGATAAGGTGGCGGATGGTGATTGTTTTACCAAATTGCGGTACATCGGGCAGGTATTTATGGATATCATCATCAGGTGATATTTTACCTTCCTGTATTAAAGTTGAAATGGCAAAACCGGTGAACTGTTTTGATACGGATGCAAGATCAAAAACCGTTGTAGGGGTAATGGGAATATCGTATTCCAGGTTGGCCATTCCATACCCTTTTTCAAATAGGGGTCTTCCATCCTTTACAATTAAAGCCGCTACACCCGGGCTGCCGGTATGGGCATAGGTATTAAACAGGGAATCAATTTTTGCGGAAAGAGTATCAGGGGTATTTTGCGCAATACCGGGCAAGCCGCTTAAAAGCAGCAACAGGGTATAATATATTTTCATGGTACGCAGAGGCTTATTATATTATACAATGACGGCTAGCTCCGAAAAAGGTTGCACGTATTGATGTCGGTTTAATATCATTTTGCAGGCCGCATATGCTCATTGGCCCATGCTGCCAGGTTATACAAATGCGGCAGTAAGCTTTGGCCGGCAGTAGTTAATGAATAATCTACCCGGGGAGGAACTTCCTGGTACATTTGCCGCGAGATCAGGCCATCTTCCAGTAAATTCTTCAGGGTAGCGGTCAGCATTTTTTGCGATATATCTCCAATGGCCTCCTGCAGCTGGTGGTAACGCATGGGGCTTTCTGTTTGCCCAAGTGTAAGCATCACCAGCACCGCCCACTTATCGCCAATGCGGCCAAATACATCTCTTACCGGGCAGAAGTCTACATTTTCAGAATTTTTAGAAAAGATCCTCATGTTAATTTTTTGATTTTCACTATTACATACCTGCAGGTGTGTAACGCACTTCCAGGTGCCGTATTTTTTGATCCTTACACGCTTATTACTTTTGCCGCCATCAGGTTAAGAGGCAAAGATACCTGCTATTTTTACCGCCATCAAACCGTTACAGAAAACCAAATTTATAATTATGAAATTAACTTATCGTATTACTACGGTCATTTTCCTTGTACTTATTTTCTTAACAGCCATTACGGATCTTACCCGGATGGATTTTGTGGCCAAACCGGTAAAACATCTGGGATACCCGGACTATCTTCCCATTATGATCGGCTCGGGAAAGCTGACCGGTATAATTATTTTAAGTATTCCAAAGTACACCCGGTTCAAGGAATGGGCCTATGCCGGTTTTACGGTTCTATTTGTTAGCGCGGCTACGTCACACGCCATTGTGGGGGATCCCATTGGGAATGTACTGTCGCCATTGCTGTTAGAAGCCTTGTTGCTGGTATCCTATATCAGCATGGTAAAAACGCTTAGCGCAGAGAAAGGATGAATAACATGGATGAATAACTTTGAGGGTGGGAGTTCAGCACTAATTTTGTCCGCTTCGGTGAATTTCGCCGCAGTATACGGCGCTGCTGCAGCTGCTGGAAGGAGGGAGGGCGTACAAAAAGCCACTTCCATCCCGGTACATTACCAGGATAAAATTATTCCCATCAAGGTGGAAGACATAGCGCTGTTTTACCTGGAAAATGACCTTACACATCTGCTCACCTTTTCCGGCAAGATCTATTACCCCAATAAAAATCTGGACGAGCTGGAAAAATTAAGCGGGAGTTATTTTTTCAGGGCTAACCGGCAATTCCTCGTTTGCCGCAAGGCTATTGTAGATGTATCCAGCTTCTTCTCCCGCAAGCTGTGTGTAAACCTGGTAGTATGTTTTAATGAGAAGGTGATTGTAAGCAAGGCCAAAACGCCGCAATTTTTCGAATGGTTGTCAAAGGCGTGATGATTTGGCGGTTAGCTATTAGCAGTTAGTGGTTAGTTGTTAGCACCCCAAGCCTAACCTTCAGCATTAGCCCTCACCCCTCGACCCACGATCTTCACCCTCGACCTTCAGCTACGGCCCTTAGCCCTCAGCCCTCAACCATCAACCCCCAGCCCCCAGCCCCCAGCCCCCAGCCTCGACCCTCAACCCTCGACCCTCAACCCTCAACCCTGAGCTCTCTTTGGACAATAAATGTTATCCTATGCTGATCTTACTTTATAAATTCTATTAATTTAATATATAAGACTATATAAAGGCTCGATAACTATCTAAAATATATTTTTAACTTTTTATTTTTTTTAAAAAGATTTCTCTACTTTTGAATTACCACGTTGAAAGTAGAGCAATAAGACGTTATAATTAAAAAAGAGCAATAGGACTATACCGTATTACGCAATCTTATCAGAGCCAGTGAACAGATCTATACTTATGAGAGGGACAATCGTAGCAAGCATGGCTTATAAGTTGTTGAATATCAACCAATATTGAATTAGCATTTATCAAACCAAATCTAAAATTAAAGCGCAATGCGAAAATCTCATGCCTTTGTCATGGTGATGTTGCTGTTACTCGCCAGCACGTCACTGCTCGCCCAGGACAAAAAGCCAATCAGCGGAACCATTGTGGACGACAAGTCTGCAGTAGTGATAGGCGCCACTGTAATTGAAAAGGGAACCCGGAACAGTACCTTTACCGATGAACGTGGATACTATCACTTTTCCGTAGCTCCCTCAGCTACATTGATCATTTCATCAATCGGCTATGCTACCAGAGAGGTAGCGGTAGGTAACAGTACAACCGTTAACGTTACTATTAACCAGGACACAAAAGGATTAAATGAAGTAGTGGTTACGGGCTTTGGTGAAAGCAGGGCTAAACGAAGCCTTGGATATTCTGTTACCCAGGTTTCGGGTGATGATATCAGGAGAACAGCCAGCCCCAACCCAATTTCCGCCTTACAGGGTATGGTGCCTGGCTTGCAGGTTACCCCCAACGTGGGCGGCCCGCAGGCTTCTACCCGCTTCCAGATCAGGGGCAGCGCCAGCCTGGATCCGTATGGTAACCAGCCGCTGGTGGTGGTAGATGATATTGTGATGGACGACCAGGTAATCCTTCCTAACCGTGGTGGTGAGCAGGATTTCGGGAACATCCTGAAAGACATTAACCCCGACGACATTGAATCTATTTCCGTGTTAAAAGGGGGCGCTGTTACCGCATTGTACGGCAGCCGCGCATCCAACGGCGTAATCCTCATCAAAACAAAGAAGGGTTTTTCACAGAGAGGTTTGGGCGTTTCTTTTACCCAGTCTTTTATGTTTGAAAGAGCTTATAAAACAGTAGATCTGCAGAACCGCTTTGGCGCAGGTATACACGTAGACGATTGGATAAAGGGCACCAATGATACACTGGAAACTGATCAAACCTATTACTATGCCAGCTTTGGCCCTGAAATGAAAGGGCAGATGTTTAAAGATATCACCGGCCAGTACCGCGCCAATAATCCTGGCGCAAATGATCCGCTGGCGCTGTATAAAACAGGCATTACCCGTAATACAAACATTGGTATTTCCGGTGGTAATGATAAAACTACTTTCCGTTTTTCTTATTCCAACCTGGGATCATCATCTGCAACGCCCAACAATAATCTGGACAGGAACAGCTTTAGCTTCAGAGCCACACACCGTCCTATAAAATCAGTGTTGCTGGATGTGAATACTTCCTATACGCAAAGCGGCACCGAAAACCCCGCTTTGCAGGGTGCTAATAGCGTATTGTACGCAACCAGCTATGGTGTACCGCGTAACTACGATATTAATTATTGGATGCATAACTATGCTGATACGGAAAATGGCGGCATATCACCAAGGGATATCTCCGGCGCCTCCAACGCTTTCTGGTTCATTTACCAGAACCACTACCAGCAAAAGGAAAATAACTTCCGGGGAAGTGTGAACCTGAGAGCTGACCTTACCAACTGGCTTCGTTTTGATGGAAGCGCTTCTATCAATGCATTTGAAACAAATTACACTGCCAAGATAAGAGGTACAGACCCCGGTTTTAGCGGCGGTCAGTATAAGGTTAACAACAATAGTGTAAGGCAATACCGTTACCGTGGAAGTCTGAGCTATATTAAGAAAGTGAACGACTTTGATCTGCTGGTACAAGGTGGTGGAGAGCTTAACCAATCCAAGCAGGTAGGTTATTACGCTGAAACAAACGGCCTTATTATACCGGACCTTTTCCGTCTTTCCAACTCTAAGGAAAGACCCCGCATCGACGAAGGAAAACCAAATGACCTGCAAATGGCTTCCCTGTTTTACCAGGCCAGCGTTGGTTTCAGAGACTATCTGACCCTGAACGTGTATGGCCGTAATGACTGGAACAGTACGCTGGTATACAACGATGGTCATGGTAACTATTCCTACTTCTATCCCGGTGCGGATCTGGCCTTTGTGTTTTCTGACCTGGTTAAAATGCCTAAGGGGTTTGACTTTGGTAAGCTGCGTGTTTCGTATGTACAGGCAGGTGGTGGTACCTCACCCTATAAAACCAATACCGGTTCTTACACCGCTTATGGCTTGTACAAAGATGCCAGCGGGGCAGATGTGCTCAGGTATGGTATTCTTGGCAACTCATTGCCCAACCAGAACCTTAAACCGGTACGTAATGCCAAGATCGAGGCAGGTGTTGAGTTTAAGCTGTTCAATAACAGGCTGGGAGGTGATGTTACCTGGTATCAGCAGGATTCAAAGAACCAGATCCAGGACTTCACTGTACCGCGTGAATCAGGTGTAGTAAGTGCATTGATCAATGGTGGTAAAGTAAGGAACCGCGGTATAGAGCTTACCCTGTACGGAACGCCTTACAAAAAAGGAAATTTCTCATGGGATGTAATGTTCAACTATACCCGCAACAGGAATACCATTCTTTCTTTGCCATTTAACTCCAAGTCAGCGCTGCTGGACGGTGGAGATGGCATTTACTCCGTGGCTAACCTGGGCGGTGATTATGGCGCTATCCGCGCTAATTATCACTACGCTTCTTACCAGGCAAAAGATGGCAATGGCGCTAATGTGCAAAGTGGCCTGAACGGCATGCCGGTGGTAGGCTTTAATGCAACCGGCGGCGAATTTGGCGCACCGGTGATTTATTACCTGAGGGCCGGTACTTATAACCCCACAGTAGGTAAGGAATCTGATCCGGTTGTAGGATCTACCATGCCTGACTTCCTGGGCAGTATCCGCAACACCTTTAACTATAAAAGACTGGCTGTAAGCATTTTCCTGGATGCTAAGTTTGGCGGTGATATATATTCCAACACTTATGGTTACGGATCACAGTACGGTATGCTGAAACATACACTGGCCGGCCGTACCGCGGACCTTGGAGGTTTAAGCTATACCGGTACTGCAGACTACAATGGTCTGAAAGCTGAACGCCATGATGGTATTTTACCGGTAGGCGTATTTGCACCCGGCACTATAATAGGTGCAGATGTGAGCGCTGACGGCCAGGAGCACGATGTTTCCGGCATGACCGTGGCTGATGCTTATGAGAAAAAATATGTAAAACCGGTAGCGGCTTCTGATTATTATGACCGTACCTATGGCTGGGGGAGTGGTATCAGATCTGCCAGCATGTTTGAATCTTCATGGGTATCTATGCGTGAGCTGTCCGTTAGTTACGACCTGCCTGTTGGTATAGCCAGCAGATTAAAGATGAACAGCCTGCGCCTTTCCCTGATAGGCCGTAACCTGTTCTTCCTGTATAACAGCGCGCCGGATAATGTAAACCCGGATAACCTGAGCTCAACCAGCAGCGGCGCCTTTATTGAGAACGGTGGTGTGCCTTATTTCAGGCAGTTTGGATTTTCTGTAAACGCCAGTTTCTAACAGGCTCTTTAACGATTGTAAAAATTAGTAATAACCAGGATTTAAAATATAGTTATGAGGAAGACATTATTACAGGCAGCTTGTGCGCTGACGCTTTTGGCAACTTCCTGCAGCCGCGATAAATATGCGGAGCTGAACACAGACCCGGATCTGATACAGGTAGATCAGGTGAACGCGAAAGCGCTGTTCCCCACCGCTCCACTTGCAATACATACCAACGACTTTGAAGCTTATTACGATATACACCGTAATATCCAGTACTGGATTGGCGCCTGGGTGCCGCTGAGTGGTAACGGCGCTATTATTACGCGTTTTAAAACGCCCATTTCAGCATCCAACTACCCTTACAGTTATGAGGACCTGTATTCCAGGGAAACCATAGGCGCAGGTGGTACGCTGGTAGAAATGAGGAATGTTATTGACAAAATGGATGATGCCACCAGGGCAAAATACCAGCACATACGTGCTATTTCCTACGTTCCAATGGTATTGTCTGCTTTTATTGTTTCTGATCTTTTGGGCAGCGTTGCCTATTCAGACGCATTCAGAGCCAGGTACACAACTCCCCCTATCTTAACGCCTAAATATGATACGCAGGAAGCGCTGTATGATACATTGGACAATCAGCTGAAACAAAGCGTGGCCATACTAAAGCAAAGCTTACCGGGACAGGAAACCCTAGACGGATATGACCTGTATTATCACGGTGCAGGAACAGAGTCACAGAACTGGGCCATGGCAGCTAATTCAATGAGGCTGCGCATTGCCATGCGTATGCTCAAAAGAAAACCTGATGCCGCAAAAGCCATCATTAATGAAGTGCTGGCAGATAACGTAGGACCTATTAACAGCCGGGCCGCTTCCTGGATCTTCAGGGCGGGCAGCACAGTGGCCAATGGAGGCAACTATAATGTGGCTGCAGCACTTTCAGGGCAAAAGGCATCGATTGACTTCATGTATAAGAATCATGATCCCCGGATCCGGAACATTTATCAGAAAGTTGAGCTGACCAAGGACCAGTTTGATACTTACCAGGCGTCTGGTGTTATAGCACCCGGTGAAGTGTACCAGGAATACAGGGGCCGCTATACCAGCCCTGATGCAGCTAACGAGCCTGACAAGAAGTTCTATTTCAACTATATTACCGGGTCTACAGCGTATGTATCCTACATACAATATGCGCTGTTCAATTCTTCAATAGCCAGCGGGTTGGTTAACTATCCTGTGATCACCTATGCAGATGTATGTTTTATGAGGGCTGAATTAGCCGCAAGAGGCGTTACTACTGAAGATGCAGCGGACTGGTATAATAAGGGCATTGAAGCTTCCCTGGCGGATTATGATGATTGGGGAAAAGATGCAAAGGTAGTGGGTTACACACCGTTGACTGCGGATGAAGTTACGGCCTATAAGCAGTCGCCTGATATCGTGTACAATCCTGCCAAAGGTATAGAGCAGATCTGCATTCAGCAGTTTATCAATTTCTACCGCAATCCTTATGAATGCTGGGCATTGATAAAAAGAACCGGTTACCCGAGCCAGACCGGACAGGTTTTCAAGGCAGAAAAGGTTAGAGCCGGCGGCGTAGAAGCTGTTATGCCCAGAAGATGGAGCCTGTTTGTGCCTCCGATCACTGATTTCAACTATGAAAACAGAAGAGCCTCCATCGAAGAAATGCAGAAAGATCCCGAGCTGGGCGACTTAACCGATATTACGGGAAGAGTTTGGTGGGATAAGAAATAAATCGTAGAATACTACAATGGATTCAGGTCAGATGATCATGTCTGATCTGGATCCATTGTTAAACTGCTTTTCATGAAATATGTGTTGCTTATTTGCGGCTGTTTGTTTTTAGGAGCATTACATGCACAGCAGCCGGCAGCGGATGCGCTGAAAGCCATTAAGGTGAGAACAATAGAAGGGAGGTCCTTCTCCTTATCCGGCATTCATAAGCAGCTGACTGCCCTGGTGTTCCTTTCACCGGACTGCCCGCTGAGCCGCAATTACACTATTGTATTGAATGAGCTTCAAAAGAACAAAAAAGATTCCCTGGCTATTGTAGGTGTTTTTGCAGGATCAGCATACAGTGATGATGAAATAAAAGCCTTTCAGCAAAAATACGCGGTTGATTTTGTGCTGGTACGGGATAAAAAGGAAGCGTTGGTAAATTATACACAGGCAACGGTAACGCCTGAAGTTTTTTTATATGATAAAAACAGCGTGCTGGTATACAATGGCGCCATTGATGACTGGGCCGTGAGCCTTGGCAAAAAGAAAAGGCAGGCAGACCATCATTATCTGCGTGACGCCATTGAAAATTTTTTACAACATAGAACAGTGAACCCTTTTAAAACAACGGCAGTAGGTTGCCTGATCAGCAATAAATGAAGCATATGCCAGCACGCTTATTTACAATAATATTCCTGTTTACATTCACGGCGCTTCGTGCACAAACCTACTACGATGTTGAACCTATATTGCAGCGTAAATGCGGTGTTTGCCATAATCCCGGAGAGGCTGCCCCTTTCCCGCTATTGAACTATGAAGATTTTACTAAAAGGCTTCCCTTTATAAAAAAGGTGATCAGCACCGGCTATATGCCGCCCTGGCAGGCAGATACAGCGTATTCACACTTCGCCAACCAGCGGGGCCTTACGGTTGAGGAGAAGCAGGCCATTCTTGCCTGGATAGATAATAAAGCGCCTAAAGGGAAAGCGCCTAAGAATGCGCCGGTACAAAATACAAACGCCGGTAAGCTGCTAAATGGCCGGGCGCCGGACCTGGTATTAAAATCGAAAATACCATTCACCGTTAAAGGAAATAATAAGGAAAGGTTTATAGAATATAAGGTGCCGTTTGAATTACCGGCCGGTAAAAGTGTAGAGGCCATTGAGTTTGTGACCAACAATAAAAAGATCATACACCATATTAATTATGGTTTTTATAGTGTAGCGGATACCAGTGTGGACCTGGATGCGGGTTTAAGCACCATTGATACAGACGAAGAGCCACAGAACAGGAGCGCATTTGACCCGCTGAAAAGAAACATGGTTTATTACACGGGATGGATCCCCGGTGCCTCGGCGGAATATTATCCCAACGATTTTGGCTGGACATTTCCCAGCAGGGGAGTAGTGATCTTTACCACGCATTATGCACCTATAGCAGCGGATGAGCAATCGATAGTAGGGGTTAACGTGTACTTTAAAGATGCGCCGGTAAAAAGGCCGGTACGTATCATCAGCATTGGCTCCGGAGGCGTAGGTGAGCGGGATATTGATCCCATTTTCATGATACCCCCTGGACAGGTAAAAACGTTTGAGCTGAAAATGAGAACGCCCGAAGAGCAATCGCTTTTATATGTGTGGCCGCATATGCATTATCTGGGCAGATCTTTTGAGGCATTTGTAGTAACACCGGGCAATGATACCATTCACCTGGTTAAAATACCCCAGTGGGACTTTCGCTGGCAGGAGCTGTACCGGTTTAAGAAGCCGGTAAAGATCCCCCGTGGTTCTGTTATTTACATGAAAGGCACTTATGATAATACAAAAGATAACCCTTTTAACCCCAGTGATCCGCCAAAATATGTTTTTTCAAAAGGCAGTATGAGATCGGACGATGAAATGTTTACGCTATTGCTCATTTATGCGCAATACAATTTAGGAGATGAGAACATTGATTTGGAATAGATAAAACGTGTATAATATTGTTAATGTTTGTGCGCTGACTTGCAATTGCAATCAGTTAGCCCTTACTTTGCCTTGTCATTTATATGTTTTTCGGGAATAAAGAGCAGCGTTTCTGAAATATGGTAAAGAGAGATTATTACAAAACATTGGCCCTGAGGGAATTTTATTTCTCCGGCAAGCTTTCCTCTACGGATCTGAGTGAACGTATAGGAAAGAGCATACCCCACGTGATGAAAGTAATTGATGAACTGGTGGCCGGGGGCTTTATCCTGGAATCGGGATACGCACCTTCCAGCGGCGGGCGGCGGCCGGTAACCTATGCGCTGAAGCAGGATGCCATCTACATTCTGTCAGTGGCTATGGACCAGATGGTGACCCGCATTGCGCTGATGGACCTGCAGAATAACACCGTTACTCCTGTTAAGAAATTTGAGCTGCCGCTTACGGATAATCCGACGGCCATAATACAGCTGAAGGAGAAAATGTCCGAAGTGATTAGTGCATCCGGTATAGACAAAAAGAAGATCATAGGCGCCGGCATAGGGATGCCGGGTTTTGTAGACGCTAAAAAAGGCATCAATTACTCCTTTTTAGATACCGAGAATAGAACCATCCGGGAATACCTGGCGCAGGAGCTGGGCTTTCCTGTTTATATTGACAATGATTCCAGCCTTATTGCACTGGCGGAGTTCCGTTTTGGCGTGGCCCGGCAAAAAAAGCATGCCCTGGTAGTAAATATTGGCTGGGGTATTGGCCTGGGCATGATCCTGAATGGCGGCTTATTCCGGGGCCATAATGGCTTTGCCGGTGAGTTCAGCCACATTCCCATTTTCAACAATAACAAATTGTGCAGCTGTGGTAAAAGCGGCTGCCTTGAAACAGAAGCCTCTTTACAGGTGGTGATAGAAAAGGCCGCGCAGGGCTTAAGGTCCGGAAGGCCCTCTACCTTAGGCAGCGATTACCCCAGCGGGCACCTGGAAGCCGATTGGGACGCCATTGTTGCCGCTGTTCATAAAGGCGACCGTTTTGTGATAGAGCTGTTGTCGCAAACAGGTTATGATATAGGAAAGGCTGTGGCTATCCTGATCCATTTAATGAACCCTGAGCTGGTGGTGTTAAGCGGCAGGGGCGCTTTAGCCGGCAGGCTATGGGAAGCATCTGTGCAGCAGGCATTAAATGAACACAGTATTCCGCGGCTGGCTGCCAATACTACGTTGGCTATTTCAACCCTGGGCTACCAGGCAGAGTTGATCGGGGCAGTTGCCCTGGTAATGGAAAGCAAAGTACGGGAGTACGAAATAAAAAGTAAAAGTGTGAAAGCCAAAGCATTCATTGACGAGCAGAATGGATTGGTAGGCATGCAGTAACCTTATTCAAACACCCGGATCACTTTCACAAACCGCTCCATATAATAAGGATTGAGCGTTGTTTCCGTTACGCCGTCCGCTTTCCCGGAAGTAGAATGTATAAAAACAATGCTATCGCCTGTATAGGTAATGATCCCCATATGTCCCACTGTTCTGATGCTGCTATCCGTGCCCGTAAAAAGGATCAGGTCACCGGGTTTTGCGAGGCCCAGCGTTACAGGAGTACCCTGGTCACTGAAATCTGCGGAGCTTCTGGGAACGGCTATACCAAAATGATTGAAAACATAGGTAATGAACCCCGAACAGTCGAACCCTGACGCCGGATCGGAAGAAGCATATTTATAGGGAATGCCTTTCAGTGTTTTAGAAAACGCGAGGAGTGTTGCCGGGTCGGTATTACCGGTATTAATACCCTTTTCCGGAATAAATTCCGTAGAGCCGGTACTGTTAGACTGTATAACACCGGAATCAATATCATTAACGATCCAGGCACGGGTATTCACAGGCTGTTCTTCAGCCGGCGCACCACAGGACAGCAGCACCGGCAATAACAGGCATAGGATAAGGGTTCCACGCATACCTGAAATTAGTAAAAAATATAATATTAATATATACTATTTCCAGCTAGATTATTAAAAACGCGGAAGCCGGAGATCGGTCCCCGGCTTCCACTAATGATATACAAGCTTTTTAGTTTCCCCAGTTTACATTTATATTATGCGCCTTTGCATAAACCTTACCCAGGCTCATGAGCTTTGCTGACAGCTCATCAAACCGTTTGGCATATTTGCTGTTTATTTCCTGTCCTTTTGCGGCAATGTCTTCTTTAGAAGCTCCATTGTCGCAAAGTTTTGCCAGCGCCATATACTCGTTCTTATAAACAGGCAGCACATATTCATGCAGGGCAATAGAAGTTTGCAGCATTTCTTTGGTTTCATCCGTTTCCGGCAGCGCTTTTACATCCTTCAGGGCTTTTTCAATAGACAATACATCATTTTCCACCACTTTGGCAGCGGTGATGGTTTGCTGCTGCACCCCTTCATGTTTTACCGTATAAGCCACCAGCATATTTGTAAAGTGGTCACTGGCAAAATCATTAAAAAGATTGGTGTTGAGCACAGCCCTGTCAAAGTAATTTTCCGGGGTGGCTGTATTACAGGCGGTTAACAAAAATGCCCAGCATAAAGCCAGTAAACCGGCAATCTTTATTTTCATGTTCTATTCTTTTAAGATGGCGCAAGTTTACAATATTTATTTCAGGATTTTGAATTAACAGGGCAGCTGCGGATCATCATTATTCTGCCAATGTAGATGTTTCAAACAAGGTGAACTGCATACCGGATGGGTCCTGCATGCGCTGCACCTTGCTCCAGGGCGCTTGCTTAACAGCGGCAATTTTGATAGCGCCGGCGGCCGCTAACTTTTCTCCGGCTGTATCTATTGCATTGCCGACCTTAAAGGCGAGCCGTACCGGCCCGGCCACCCGTTCGCCTACTTCAATTTCATCTATGGTAGCTGCGTGCCGGCTGTCTATCAGCTCTAGGGAAGCCCTGCCAGCATCCAGGATAATACCGTTACCTGTTTGCTCATGCCATTCTTTAGAGGTTGCTAAACCCAGGGAATCCCGGTAAAATTTTATGATCTCTTCCAGGTTGTCTACTGTGAGGATGATCCTTAATTCATTTACTTTCATTTGATGCTGGTTTTAAAATGGAGGTTGATTTTTTAAAACTACTAAATACCTGCCGGATATCCAGCCCCTTGGTAATTTACCCGGATAGCCTACCTTTAGGTTGCGGGGCAATAGCACAACAAAGCAGGCAGGTCATTTACTGCCGGTACAACGTTCATGATAAGATCCATTTGACGGGCTTTTCGTATATACAAGCAGTACTTACTCAATACAGCATGCAGGCTGCGGATGAAATTCAGCTGATCCTATGAGCTTTAATAAATTACTGGAAGAACAATTAAAGAAATACCTGCCGGATGCAGCGCTCCTGGAACAACCGGCATTCCTGCGTTTCCTGGAAGCGGTGAATGAAACTTATGAATCTTATGAAAAGGACCGGATGCAGTCCGGCGATGCCGTTAGTATCACCGCATCTGAACAGCGCATGCGGCTGGCGCTGCAAACCATTGAGGATAATGTATGGGAATATGATTTTGAGCAGCGTAAAATGGTATTTGCGCAGGTAAATAACTCCGTCTTAAAATTACGCCGGCTGGAATATGTTGATAAAGAGAATGAGGAATGGTGGAGAGAAATTTATGAAGAAGACCTGCATATTGCAATAGATACTTTCCGCAATTATAAGCAGGGCCTCATCAGCAAACATTCCGTTGAATACCGTATGCACTGTGCAGATGGCAGCATTAAGTGGATCCTGAACCGGGGCGGCGTAATAAAAAGGAACAGCGAGGGCCAGGTGCTTAAAGTAGTAGGCGCTATAACGGATATAGATGCGCTCAAGAATATACAGGCAGAGCTGCGGACCACTGCCAACCGCTTATCTAACCTGCTGGCCAGCCTGCAAAGCGGTGTGCTGGTGGAAGATGAGGCCCGCAGGATTGTTATGGCCAACCAGCAGTTGTGCAGCCTGCTTTCCATAACGGCCCTGCCGGAAGCGCTTATAGGGCTGGATTGCAGCCAGGCGGTTCAGCAGTTCAAGCCATTATTCAAAAACCCGGAGCGGTTCCTGAACCGGGTAGCGGAGATCCTGGAAAACCGGCAGCCGGTAGCGGGCGAAGAGCTGGAAATGGCCGACGGCCGCATCCTGGAAAGGTCCTACATTCCCGTATTCCTTGACAATGAACACAAAGGCCATCTTTGGAAATACAATGATATTACCAAGCGTAAGCAATCGGAAAATATTATAAGGCTGCAGGAAGAAAAGTACCGGAACATTATTGCCAATATGAACCTGGGGCTTACAGAGGTAGACCTTGAGGAGCGCATCCTTTATGCTAACCAAAGCTTTTGTGAAATGTCGGGTTATTCCCTGGATGAGCTGATGAATAAGAATGCACCCGCATTATTCATGGGCAAGGGTAATGAGCATTTGACCCGGGAAAAGCTGCCCCTGCGCGCCCAGGGCATATCAGACGCTTATGAGCTGGCCGTGCGTAATAAAAAAGGGCAGCTGAAATGGTGGCTGGTAAGCGGCGCGCCGCGTTATAATGATGCGAATGAGCTGGTAGGCTCCATTGGCATACACCTGGATATTACCAGCCACAAACAGCTGGAGCTGGCTTTAATGGAAGCCCGGCAGGCAGCAGAAGAATCGGCGCATGCCAAAGAAACCTTCCTGGCAAATATGAGCCATGAGATACGCACGCCTATCAGCGCCATACTGGGTATGAGCCGGCAGCTGGGTGAAACTAATCTGGACCCGGAACAATCCCTTTTCCTGGATAACATTAACAAAGCATCCGAACACCTGCTGGTGATCATTAATGATATACTGGATATTTCCAAAATAGAAGCAGGTATGCTGCAGCTGGAAAACATTGGTTTCCGCCCGGCAGAGCTGGTGGAACAGGCAATATCGTTAATGACGCTGCGGGCGCAGGAAAAAGGGCTGCTGCTATCTGCGAAAATAGAGGCAGGCCCATGGCCCGTGATCATGGGCGATCCTTTCCGGCTGAAGCAGGTGTTACTGAACCTGCTCAGTAATTCCTTAAAATTCACGGAAAAAGGCGGCGTGCAAATAACCTTCAATACCATGAGCTGGCGGGGCAGCCAGCTAACAGCTGTTATTACGGTAGCAGATACCGGCATAGGGATGGATGAGGCAACGCTGAAGAACATTTTCCAAAACTTTACCCAGGGCGATAAGACCACTGCCCGCAAATACGGCGGTACCGGCCTGGGAATGGCCATCAGCAAACAGCTGGTAGAAATGATGGGCGGCACTATTCAGCTTCAGAGCAAACCCGGTGAAGGCACCAGCGTAGTGCTGCGCATACCCTTTGATATAGGCAAAGACAAAAGCATCCCGGTAAAGGAAAAGCAGATCATAGACAGCTCTATACTAAAAGACTGCCGGGTGCTGCTGGCGGAAGACAATGAAATTAACCAGCTGATCGCCCGCAGGATCCTGGAAAAGCACGGTTTAGTGGTAACTGCAGTTAATAACGGGCAGGAGGCCCTGAATGCCATGGCAAAACAAGCTTTTGATGTAGTGCTGATGGATATGCAGATGCCGGTTATGGACGGCCTGGAAGCAACTGCATTTATCCGCGCCAACATTAGCCGTGACATACCGGTAATTGCCTTAACCGCTAACGCCATAAAAGGGGAGAACGAAAAGTGTATAAAGGCAGGCATGAATGATTATATCTCCAAACCTTTTGAACCGTCAACCCTGATCAGTACCATTGCACACCTGGTAGGCAAGCAGCTGAAGTAACAATATGTCCCTTACCGTTAGTGCGTAATAAAAATAGGGTAGGTAAGCGACTGAATAAAGAGATCGGCCTGGCTATGTTGCAGGAAATTGGAAAGTAAGCTTCTGCCATAAGCTCCCATTACCACCAGTGCATGCCGCTTTTTAAGCAGATAGGTGAATAGCTCATTACCCGGGTCCCCTTTTAAGGTAACCACATCTGAATAGGCGTAGTGATTGCTTAACCACGAAGCGATCATCCCTTTTTCATCAGCAGGCAAATCATCATTTTTTACCTGTACCACCGTTCCCCTGGCTTCATTGAGCTCAGGCAAAAGGTACGTGAACTGTTTCATTGCAAATAGAGCAGCGTCGCTGCCATCATAACAAAAAACAACCTCTGAAATAGTTGATCTTAATGCAGGAGCAATGATCACCGGGCATTTGGCAGACATAAGCAGCTGTTTCAGTAAGGCGCCGGGCAGCTGTTTGGGAGTGGCTCCCAGTGCAGCATCTGTAATGAGCAGGTCTGCAAAACGGCTTTCTTCTATGAGCGATTCCATTAAAGGGCCTTCGAGGTAGCGGGCAGAAACAATTAATCCCCTTTTATCACAGGCGTTTATAAAAGCGCTCATATTATCTTCAATCTCCTGTCTTTTGCTAACATATTCCGGGAGGTCGCCGGCTACAATGCTTTCCACGTATGGAAAACCCAGGGCTTTTTTCAGGGCAGGTTTTTCCGCATACCTGGCAGGCTGAAAGAACAGTACATGAAAGCGGTAGCGGCCCAAACCGGAGAGGTAGTGAAAGAAGCTCAGCACATGATCTGTTGGCTGCTCACCGGCCAGCATGAGTATTATCTTTTCCATAGTGCTTTTTTTTTCAAAACTATGCCGCTTAAGGCCAGTGTTCAATGACAACCGTCAGCCGCGTACATGATTGTAAATCCCCTGACCAGGATCAGCAGCACCGGTGCCTGCCGTCATTTAATACTGGTGGCTGGTCCTGTATTTTTACGAAGCGGCGGTTACCACGCCGGTAAACTGTTATTATGAAACTATATGTGAACCAGAGCAGCACGCTGGGCGAGATACAAAAAGACTTCAGGGATATGTACCCCTACCTGAAGCTTGAATTTTATAAGCGCATTCAAACCGGCAACCAGGAAGCTTCATCAAAAGACCGGTTGCAGGCTAACTATTTACCGGGAAAAATAAATACCGGCCGCGTTTATGCAGCCATTGACATAAGCCCACAAAGAAGCGCCGGCGAGCTGGAAAGCGAGATCCTGGATATTCTGGGTGTTAGCGCGCAGGTTTTCCGCCGTTCCGGTAATATCTGGATCCAAACTACGGATACGGATAAGTGGAGCCTGCGGCTGCAGAATGAAGAGGGCCGGGCATCCTACAGATCTATTTCCCAGGGCGGCCCGCCGCCGGAACAGGAAGATTAATATGACCCTGGTCAGGCATCTGCATAACCCCCGTCATTGCGGGCGGGCCGGTTAACAGGTAGCTTGCATCCATAAAATGAACCATATGCAGGACGTAATTCATAGCTCATATCAAACAGTAAACGACGCGCTATCCCTCATTAAAAGCGGCAACCGGGTATTTGTTCACGGCAGCGCCGCTACTCCGCTGGAGCTTGTAAACGCTTTACTGGACCGGGCCGGCGAGCTGCATGATATAGAGCTGGTATCTATCAGCACCTATGGGAATCTTAACTGGAACCGGCCGGAGGTGCTTAAAAGCTTTTATCTCAATTCCTTATTCGTATCCGCTAATGTAAGAGGCTGGGCAAACACCAGCAGCGGTGATTATGTGCCGGTATTTTTAAGCGAAATACCGCGCTTGTTTGAAAAAGGCCCATTGTCTATAGATGTGGCGCTGGTGCAGGTATCCCCACCGGACCAGCACGGGTATTGTACCCTGGGCACTTCGGTGGATGCCGCATTAAGCGCAGTACGCAGCGCTAAAAAAGTAATTGCACAGGTAAACCCGCTGATGCCAAGGGTACTGGGCGACGGCGTTATTCACCATTCACGTTTCTCCGCTATGGTATGGAAGGCAGCGCCGTTGCCGGAAATAAGCTATACGGAAAAAATAGACAGCGTTACCAGGGAGATCAGCAAATATGTAGCCGGGCTTATCGAAGACGGCTCCACCCTTCAGCTGGGCATTGGCGGTATACCGGATGCTGTGCTGGAACAGCTGGTGCACCATAAAGGCCTGGGGCTGCATACCGAAATGTTCTCTGACGGCGTGGTGCCGCTGGTTGAAAAGGGCGTGATCACCAATGAGCATAAAGAAGTAAGGAAAGGAAAAATAGTCAGCAGTTTTATACTGGGCACCCGCAAAGTATACGATTTTGTAGATAACAATCCTTATGTAAGCTGTATGGATGTTGCATTTGTAAATGATAGTGATGTGATCCGCAGGAACCCGAAAGTAGTAGCCATTAACAGCGCCATTGAAATTGACATTACCGGCCAGGTGTGCGCGGATTCAATAGGTACTTACCAATATTCCGGCATAGGCGGGCAAATGGATTTTATGCGGGGCGCTGCCCTGTCAGAAGGAGGGAAGCCCATTATAGCGCTGCCTTCCACCACAAAAAAAGGCATTTCCCGTATTGTGCCCTGTCTGAAACAAGGGGCAGGCGTGGTAACTACACGCGGGCATGTACATTATGTGGTAACGGAATACGGGGTGGTGAACCTGTATGGGAAAAATATGCAGCAACGGGCTAAGCTGCTTACCAGCATTGCGCATCCTGATCACAGGGAAAGCCTTGAGAAGGCATATTTTGAGCGCTTTGGTAAATTATAAATGGGTAGTATACTTCAGAAGTACAGGGGAATTGCTTAACGGCAGTTCCTTTTTTAATTGTATGCAATCTTCAGGTACAAATTAAATTCTACATCCAGCAGGTCGTTTGCCCGTATTATGCCGCCCAGCTTACGCGGCGGGGTAAGATTAAAATCGGTGAACTTAATTTGCTGGTTACCGGTAAGGTGGATCACCTGCTGCTCATCCCTGGAAATGTGGTAATTAATCTCAAATTTTTTTGAAACGCCGGCCAGCTCAATATTCACTATACCGCAGGTTGCTTCCTGGTGGGAGCTAACCGTGGGATACTGCTTCAGTGAAACAAATGTGATGGTGAGGCGGGGATATTCTTTAACCTTTAATGTTTTGCGCAGGTCATTGGTCATAACATTGCTAAGACAGTTAAAATCAGCTACCGGTAAACCAATGGATCCTGAAAGGGCAACCATGGTATTTTTACCACAGCTCCTTTGGAAGGTAAGTGTATCCGGGTTGGTATAATCCTGAATGCTGCAGCTGAACTTATTCATGTTGGTGCTGCCGCTTACCCGCAGGCTGCATCCCTTTGTTACTACCCATTTTTCAGGGGCATTGGCCGCTTCATGCAACGGCTGCATTGTTACCAGGCAGGTAAGCAGGGCTAAGGAAAAGTGTTGGATGATCATAGCAAAAAAAATGAACGGGGAATAATAAAGAAAGTCAGCATGCAGCAGCATCCTGACCTTCTTTTGTTTCACAACCAGGTGCTCAGAAGCCTACGGTGGCTTCAATTACATAACCGTTAAATTTGCCGCCTGCACGGTAGTCGGCAACCGGAAAATCTTTATACTGCTGGATAACATATTCGCCTTTCAGCATTATATTTTTGGTAAGGAACCATCCGCCTGCAAATGCCAAACGGTCCACAGCAACTTTACCATCGTATTTAATAGCGCCTGCGCCGGTGCCTGTAACATTGTTGGCCAGCGTTGCACGCACTGCGTTATACCGTACGCCCAGGAACACATTTTCTGCTTTAAAGAAGCGGTACACAGCATCGACTGCATACTGGTTTGCGTTGCGGGTGCTGGTTTCACGGGCTGTTCTGCCGGATGCGGTTTCATAGGTGCCAAACAGCTCCAGGCCGCGTGCTTTTACAAAACCATTGAACATAAATGCATTCACCTTTTTGTTGAACCCGGGATTAAAACGGCCGGAAAAGGCCAGTGGCGTACCTGCACCGGTAGCGCTGCTGGGATTGGAGGAGTTCAGCTCCATGATGTACTGGTAATTAGAGCCGGAACGGTCGCCACCATAGAGGGTATTGCTGCCGCTGCTCTGGTTACCGTAATAGGAGCCGCTTACACGCAGACGTATATCATCTGTTAACTGTTTATCAAAACCAGCTTTCAGTAAAAGGCTGGGTGATTTATGACGGTCGCCATCCGGGTTTTGCGCAGCATATAAGGAGTCCACATTTCCCTTGATCATGCCATTGGTAACACCGATCATGCCAAACAGGCCATTCTTCTTCACATATATTTCACCACCGATCTCTGTTGCAAAAGCGTCCATGATATAACCTTCCATAAATGGGTTATACAAGGCATGGCCGCCATCGGTCCGGCGAAAGTGTTCATCGCCGTAGTTCACTTCAAAGTGCCCGATCTTAATAGTGGTCACTTTCATAATATCGTCCCAGATCTGGCCTTTAAAAGGCAGCTTATCAAATTGTATAAACCCGCCTTTTACCCAGCTTTCATTATGGTGTTTGGAAGATAGGTAGGTGGTTACATTCAGGCGGATCCCGTCTGCCAGCTGCACATCCAGGTACAGGTTGGCCTGTGCGGTCTGGAAGCCGGCGGTGATCACCTTTAGTTTATTACCGGGAATGATCTCGCCGCTGGAATAGGAGCCTACATCATTCTTTAATGCATCGGGGTTTTTATGTTTCAGGTTCTGGAACTGTTGGGTAAAGCCAGCGCCGAATTTCAGCTTCAGGCCGTCAAAGGTGCTTGCAGTATCCTTTAGGTCTTCAAAAACATTAATGCCTTGCTGATCGTAGCTGCGCATGTTGGCGATCTTTGGCTGCAGCTGTGCTTTCAGCGCTACCGGCAATATTAATAAGAACAGGCTGTAAAAGAGCGGGTTGTGAATAAACGTTTTCATACAGTAAAGGTTTTATTAGGGTGATGATGTTTTATTTTTTAAGTGTAAGCTCAAAGCTTACGGTTACGTCGTTGCCTGTTTTAACAGTGCCCATCATAAAGGAGGGAGGGGTAATGTTAAAAGTTTTCATGCTGATCTTTTTGCTGCCTTTTACCGTAATGCTTTTATCTGCATTTACTTTAGCAGTGGCCGTCAGCTCTGTTTCCTGTACAGCGCCTGCAAGCGTGAGCTTTCCCATGCATTTAACAGTACCATCCGGTGTCAGGGTTGCAGTAGTAAGCTGGTAGGTAAGTGTAGGAGCGTTATCTGTTTTTAGTGCTTTATATGCATTTTTATCCATACCGCTATGCTCACTCTTCAGGCTTTGAGCGGGCATGGTAAAACGCAGCGCCGTTAAGCTGCTCAGCTGCCCGGCAACATCGAAGGTAAAGGTGGCGGTACATTCTCCCTGGGAGGATTCCATCTTCCAGTCGTGCAGGGTAGAGGTACCATTAACAACAGTGTGCACGCCCTGTGCATGATAATTTACCTGTGCCATTGCTGCGGATACGGCCAGCTGCATGCAAAAAAGTAATATGCCTGTTTTGATCTTTCTAAGTGAGGGATGTGTTTTCATGTGTTGGTGTTTATGCATGCAAAGTAGGGCAGGCGTGTGTGGCATGGAATGACTTGCGTCATAACGAACCGTGATCCTTAACACGGCAAAGTGTGATTATTGTCATCCTATGTATCATATACACGTAACCGTTATTTCCAGAAATAAAAAAGTCGCCGCTGAAAAGCGGCAGCTGTGTCAGGTTGCATTTAGGAACCATTATTGTGGATTGTATGCGATCCCCACAATTTTTTATGAGGTTAGGATCAGCCTTCGATCCCAACCTTCTTTCATTTCATCAAAAATTGTATTAATGTCTCCCATTTGAGGTGTGTATCGTAGCTTTAATAGCATATGTAAAGGAACATAGGGTTAATGGTTTATGGAATGATGCTTGTCAACAAATGAAATGACAGTTATCATGAATACGTGTCTTTATTAAAAGAATAAGCCAGGCATTGCTGCCTGGCCTGGAGAATAAGTTGCTAAATACTATTCTGCGCTGATCATAAAATTAAGATCGCTTTTTGCGCTGATACTGCTGGTTGATCTGAAATTGATCCGGTAAATATTATCACCCCATTTCTGCTGCACACCCTGGTCTTCCTCCGTTAGCAGGGGCGCCTTTTCCACTGTGGCTTCCAGCAGCTTTGCCGGATAGCGTACATAAAAATCCTTTGCCCCACCATCTTTTGCCCGGCCATGCACCACTATGATGCCGGGCTGCTTTATGGTTGCGGGATAGCAGGTCATCAGGTGTTCGGTGAGCGAATCAGCTTTTTGCAGCTGTATCACATCTCTTACCTGCACCTGTTTGCCTTTGTTAAGCTGTATGGTCCTGTTCCATTTGGTGATGCCGGCTTCCGTTGGGTATGCGCTGGCAATATCCAGCGTCAGCCGGCTGATGCCGTTCCCGGTGTGATAGCTTACCTGATCTGCCTTGTAACGGGGGCCTGCTTCCTGCGTATGCCCGTTAACGGTAGGTATATTATGGTAGTCTGAACGGTTGTACCAGATCTCATACCTTCTGCTGCTGAAAGTTTTAGCAGTATAGGTACCACGGCCTACATCTATCAGCACGGGCAAGCCATCATAATATACCACATAGCTGCCTACATCGTTGTGGTTATGGCTTTCATCATTATTACCGCCTTTGGCGGCTACAAAATAACCGGTGGTGCTGCCTGCATGGTCACGGGCTATCATTACCTGCAGATCAGGCCACCAGAAATCGGCAGGCAGCGGCAGGTCTTTTTCTGCATGGTTAAGTTCATCTTCCATAAACAGGGCGAACAGGTTCCGGAAGAACTGGTAATTTCCCAGTGCGCCCTTGCTTTTCCTGTCCAGGTAGTAAGCGCCAAAATGCATCATGTCAGTGTCCTGGATGTCTTTACCGAAGCGGTAGATCATCGTGCCGGCCATTCCGGGCTGCGGGTCTGCATCTGCAAAATCCAGGAAGTAACGCTCACTGATCTGTGCGCGGTAAATGAATGCGCCCATGTTCCGGATCTTTTGATCTTTATATACATAGGTAAATGCATTATTGGTGGCAAGGTTCAGCAATGAAATATTGTCGTACAAAGATGCGGCTGCAGCGCCCCAATAGCCGGGCCCTTCATCACAGCCGCCATCTGCAGGATAGGGATCCAGGAATGCATCCAGCACACCCAGGATCTTGTGCACGGCAGCCAGGCGTGCCGTATCATTCTTTTCCAGCAGCAGCACGGAATTAAGCCAGTTGGAACAGATCCAGGGATTCCAGTTATTGGGCCGCCTGCCGTTGGCGTTGGTACCCATCCACCCATGATATTTGGTCATAAGCGGTTTAAAGATGCGGTAGTTGGTTTCATAATAGATCCTTTTACGCACCTGGGGTGAAATGGCGTCCAGTTTATCTCCCAGGAAATAATCTACCCAGGCCAGCAGGGTGGCTGTTTCAGCAGAAAAGAGCTCCACAAAGGGCTGCGATACATCCATTAAGCCGGCGTATTCCTTTGTATGCGGCAGGTGTGCGGATGCGCCCCAGAAAGATTCTTCGCAAATAGACCATACGCCGTTCACAATATCATCCATAAACCGGCCTTTATTCTCATACACTTCCGCCAGCAGCAGGGTACCCAGTGCTGCGCGTTTTTTATTGGCAATATCCTGGTATTCGCTCCGGTTGCCATTACGCACGATCAGCAGGGATTTTACCGCAGGAATGCCCGGCCATTCAAATCCTAAATATCCTTCCGCTCTTTTTATCAGCGCCTGGCCGGCTGCAGCATCTGCTTTGGCCCAGGCAGCCCTGTTATCCGGTTTAGGAAAAGGTTGCCAGCCGGCTTGTGGTATTAATATCTTTGCCAGCTGCGCTTCGGTGTAGCGGCCGCTTAACAGGTGCTGCTGCGCGTGTAATGCAACAGGGAGCAGGTACAGCATACAGAGGGCCAGGAATAGTTTTCTCATGTTTTTTACATTTGAGGATCATCCGGCCGTTCACAATTTCCAGCCGGTAAGCAATAATTCGTTGTTTTTAAACCCTGTATTTTTTTCCCAGAGCGGTGTAAGATCAATGTCCGTATATTTTCTTTCCGCAACCCATGCCAGCTCCAGGTACCCGTTCTTATCCATCGGCTTTATCTGCTTATAGGCCCAGGCTTCTTTGCCTTCGGCATAAGGCAGCATCCAGCTAAAGGCGTGCTTCAGACTTTTGCCGCCTGGGCTTTCATATTTCCACAGATCAATATGTACATTCTCTGCCAGCATAGCCAGCTCAAAAAAACCTTTCAGGTTCATGAGCGAGTAGTTCCAGGAAAGGGTGCGTGCAAGCTCAAATGGCTGGCTGCCATCCGGCTTTAGCTGGCTTTCGATCCGTTTTTCCGTTTGCTCCTTCAGTATTTTTTCCGCGAGTGCAGGCTGCTCTGTAAAAAGTGCGATGGACACGGCCTGCACATCATACCAGGTGCCATGGTTATTATGCTCGTCGGCTTCATCCTTACCTATGGGGCTATGCAGCAGCCAGTCCAGGAATTGCTTGTACCAGGCCTGTATGCCGCGGTAGCCGGCCTCAGAGAGGGCAGGGGAGCCTTTCAACAATTGTATGCCGTCAATTAACAGGGCGGTATTATGGGTATCTATTATCCCGATATTCCGCCCTTCCGTAATGCCCGGAATGGCCTGGCCGTAATTAAGATGCGGATTCATGCGTGTGGCCGTATCCGTGAACCAGGTGCGCAGCAGCTTTGCGGCATGATCCGCATATTTTTCGTTGCCGGTATAAAACCAGGCGGTTCCCAGCAGCGACACATCTTTACATAATGCATTAAAGTATTCATCATCCTTAATGGCGTAACGCTCCGGGTTTATCTGCCCATCTTTCCGGATGTAGGGTAAGCCGTTAGGTTTGGAGCTATCCGGCCACCAGTAGGGGCCTACGCTCATGTAATCATGCTTGTTGCCGCTGGGCGGTACCTTCTCTTTATAAACAACGGAATAGGGCCCCTTTTGTAATGCCTTGTCCGCATCTGCCAGCCAGGCGGCCAGGGCCTGCTGCAGCTGTGGATCGTGCTGCCGTACCTTTTCTTTTACCGCCATTAGCACGGCTGGCTTTAGTAAAAATGTTGGCGGCAGGGTATCCGCCTCGCTGTTTATACCAACCATCATCAGCATGAATGCAAGTATGGCCGTTCTCAGGTTAAAAAATAGCTTCATATTGTTTCGTGATTTTACCATGGTTCCTATTTAAGCGTGTACCGCTTTATGCTGATAACAGCGCTTTTGCTGCCATTATTTACCTTGTTGATAAAAATATAAGCCCGGTATTTACCATCAGCGGTTTCTACCCAGGCGCCGGCTTCTTCCTTCATGTTAATGGCATAATTGGGTGCGTTGGAAATATCCAGCTTTTCAAAATCCAGATCATCAATATAAACACCATATTTCAGGCGTGCAAGATTAAAATCCTGCAGGTTCCACACCTTGCTGATCCTGGTGCTTCTATTAGCATTGGGCGGCAGCGCCACACCGGGCAGGTATTGTTTGTCGGCACCCGGCGATACCAGGGAGTGGTTAAAAGATATATTGGGTATGGAGCGGTAAAGGTATACCAGGTCTATCTTATCCGGACTGGCAGCGGCATCCGCGCTGTTATAGGCGGTCAGGTCTGCAATGGAAATAAAACAGTTCGCTGCATCTTTCACCGGTATGTCCAGCTTCATATCCATTTTGGAAATGGTATAAGGGCCCATTGCGTAGCTCACGCTTTCTCCGTTGCTGCTTTTGGCATTGAACGTAAATCTTACGGTTTTGCCGCGCGCAGCTTCCGGTATATAATAGTAATACCGCAAGGTGGCGGCGCTGGTATCTTTAGTGAAATTCACTTTTGTTATTGCGCCTTCATTCACAGAGGGATCAGCTACCTGTATGCCTACATCATCACCGCTGCCGTTGGTGTAAAAAGAGTTATTCTGCAGCCAGGTTTGCGGGGCACCGGCAATAGACGCTTCCACCTGTGCGGAAACAATTTTTCCCTGACCGGGTAAAATAGCCATTGCATAGGCAAACTCAATTTGCTGGCCTACCAGGTTGGGTCCCAGCGTACGTTTAATACAATCATTATGCAGCCCGTCCTTTGCGGTGGGCAGAGCGTATTTATCATCCTTGCAGGCTGCTGTCATCAGCAGGAAAGCGGGTAGCAGCCATGTATATTTTAAATGTTTAACTGGCATGTTGCATGTTTTAAGATGAGCACTACGGTTGCTGTACGGTAATGTATACGGTATAGGTTTTCCTTACCTTACGGTTGCCGGATATTACCGTGTATTGTTTAGGATGGTCCAGGTCTGAAAAGTTAACCTTGCCTACAATTTTTGGATCCAGCTTGGCATCTGTTACCAGGGAGAACTGCGGGTAAAGGTTAGTAAGATCTGTACCAAAAAATACTTTTGCCTTCACCGTACAGGCGGTCGTATCGATCTGCGGTGCGCCGGTTAATACTGTCTGAAAGTCGGTGCCCAGCAGCTCAAAATTGCTTACATAACATTCGGCGCGGGCAGTGATCAGCAGCCCATCTTCATCCACCGGGTTTTCTTTTGTACAGGCTATCCAGTTAAAGGCTGCCAGCAGCAACAATCCTGCTATGCTGAAATATTTTCTCATGGTATAATGATTTAAAATTTGTTTATGCTTTATTATAACCAGGGTGTGTTCTGTGTCAGGTTAGGATTACGGTCGCGCTCAGCCGGCGGTATCCTGAAAATGTAACATTGCTGATACAATCTTTCAGAAGAGTTTTGAAAATAGCGGGATACCTGTGCGCCCTGCGTATCTATACGCCATACGCCACTTCCGAAAGGAGGCCCCCATACTCTTTCAATAGCGCGCCAGCGGCGCAGGTCGAAAGAGCGTTGCCCTTCACCGAGCAGCTCCACAATACGCTCCTGCTCAATAGCGCTGAAAAAGGCATCTTTACCAGCTGTTTTATCACCCGTCAGCGGCGGCAGGTTACCACGGTGGCGGATCCTGTTCACCAGTTCAATGGCATCGCCCTGGGGGCCATTCACGGCATTGGTAGCTTCCGCATACATCAAGTACACATCTGCCAGCCGCATTACCGGCCAGGCATAGTCGCCATCACTGCGGCCCTGTCCTGCATAGTTGCGCAGGAACTTGCGCAGCACGTAACCGGAGTTACAGCCATCGGTATTATAGGTGGTATAGGTTTTACCATCAATGGTTACCGGCTGGTTCCATGTTTTAAAAATGAAAGGCACCCAGCCTGTTGATTTAAGCGAGATCATGCCCACGCTTAATTCATAGTCCCACATTATGGACGACTTCATGCGGTAGTCGCGGTTCGTATAGCTCTCCGGGTTCAGCGCCGAATTAAGTGCGGTACGGGCGCCGGGTGCGGTAGGATCCATGGGGATCAGCTTGGGCGCAAAATCGCCGGTAAGGGTTGACTGGTAACGGTCGGCTATTTCATAACGCGGCGTTACCCAGCACTGTGATCCTTCATGGGAGCGGCCGGCTACATCGCGCATCAATTCTTCTCCCTGGCCGGTACCTATGCCGCCATGTGTAAATGACATAATCATTTCTGCATCGCCATTGGCGATAGGTGTAAACAGGTAATAATAATTAGGCAGGTTATCTGCCTTGCCGGGAGGGTCGCATAAACCGGGTTCGCCACCACGGAAAAGCGTAAGGCCATAATCATTGATCACTTTTTTGAAATCTGCTGCAGCTGCATTGTAAGCTGTTATAGCATCGGCCTCGCTGGATTTGAAGCCGGCCAGCTCCGGCCAGCCATAGTGGTTCCAGCATGCCCAGTAAAGCTGCATTTTGCCGCGGAAGGCCAGCGCAGCGGGCTTTGAGGCACGGCCCAGTTCAGCGGCCCTTTCCGGTAGCTTATCATAAGCGTAGGTAAGATCTGCAAGAATAGAATCTTTCACCTGTGCTATAGGCGTACGCGTTAGGCCGGCCACTTCGCTGTTGTTGAAGATCACATGCCCGATATAAGGCACATCGCCCCACATGGAGATCAGACGCAGGTACACCATTGCGCGCAGCAGGCGGGCTTCCCCGATCACCCTTTCCAGCTCCGGAAGGGAAGTGCTGCTGGCAGCAGGCAGCATTTTGGTTACATTCTCTATCACGTAATTGGTACGGTTCACACCACCGTACAGGTATTTGTACATGTTATCGAAGTTGTCGCCATAGCCAGAGGGGTTGTAATCGGCATTATTGTAGGCGGCTCCTTTTTGCAGATCCGTGCTGGAAGTGCTATTGGTGGCGCTGCGCACACGGATGTATTCAGATTGCCCGTCGTAGAGATAATCGCGGTCAAACAAAGGCCGCACATCGGCATAAGCACCCATCAAACCAATAGTAGCATCGGCTTCTGTTTTCCAGAAAGTAGCTTCATTGAGCTCAGTGGTCGGGTCCTGGTCCAGCAGGTTTTTTACACAGCCGCTGTTAAGAACGGATATTCCCGCCAGCGCTGCTATACAGCATATTTTTATGATCGATGTTTTCATAGTTACACTTTTAAAGGCTCATGTTAATACCAACGGAGTACGATTTCACCAGCGGATAGGCATTGCTTTTATTGCCGGTCTTTTCCGGGTCAAGACCACGGTAAGAGGTAATGGTAGCAATATTTTCCGCGGAACAGTAAATGCGGAAAGTGCTGATGCCTGCTTTGTTCAGCAGCTTTGCCGGCAGCGTGTAGCCAAGCTGCACATTCTTGAAGCGGATGTAGCTGAGATCATCCAGCCAGAAAGTAGTTTCCTCACGGTTGGAGGAGCCGCCTAAGCGGGGCCATTCACCATCGCGGTTTTCAAGCGACCAGGGTTGGGTCCAGTGATCCCAGGTGGATGCATAACGCTGTGCGCCGAAGTTCACATTGTTGTAGTTCGTGATCCAGTAATCCTTGCGGCCTGTGGCGCCCTGTATCAGAAAACCAAGGTCAATGCCTTTCCATGACAGGTTGCCGCCTAAAGAGATATTGGTGGTGGGCCGGTCGCGCTGCACATTGGGATGAGCTACTTTATCATTCGCATCTATCTTGCCATCGCCGTTTACATCTTTGCGGATAATATCGCCGGGTGAAGCGCCCTGCGGCGTTGCATTGTATACATCCTGCCAGGTTTGCGCAATGCCAATGTCCTCATAAGTGTACAGGAAGTGGTAAGGCATATCCAGGAACACATATCCTTTTGGCAGGAACTCATTCCATTTTTCCAGTGCAGTTCTGTTATAGGAAGCGTTCAGGTTAAGGCCGTAAGAGAAAGCCCCGGCCTTATCGTTCCATGAAAAGTTGCCTTCTATACCGCGGTTCCTCAGGTTGCCGATATTCTTGCGGGGCGCAGTGTAGGCGCCTGTAAGCAGGTTCGACATTTCCGAAGGCCGGTTCATACCGGTGGTTAAGCGGTCGTAATAATCCAGCTCCACACCCAGGCGGCTATCCAGGAAAGACAGGTCCAGCCCCAGGTTCAGCACTTTAGTTGATTCCCAGGAAAGATCACGGTTCACCATTTTTTTGTTCACAAAACCTTTGGCAATATTGCCGCCGATCATGTAGTTGCTGTTAGCCAGCGTTGATAGCTGCTCGTAACGGTCCACGCCACTGTTATTACCTAAACCGCCGTAAGAAACGCGCAGCTTACCGCTGCTGAGCAGGCGGCCGGTAATGGGTTGCATAAAATTCTCTTCTGTGAAACGCCATCCCAGCGCCAGAGAAGGGAAGAAGCCAAAACGTTTGCCCGGCAGGAACTTGGAAGAGCCATCATAACGGGCGTTCACCTCCAGCAGGTATTTATCATAAGCTGTGTAATTGATACGGCCTATATAGGAACGCAGGCCTTCTGTATTGGAGCTGCCGCTGGTGGTTTGGATGCCGGGCAATGCAGCATCCACTTCATGCAGGGTAGGGTACAGGCGGTCGTTGCGGGAAGTGCCCTGCAGGCGGTCGTACCAGTATTCTTCACTATACACCACCAATGCGGTGAGGTCATGATTGCGGGTGATGGCTTTGTGATAGGTGATGCGGCTGGTCATCATTGTTTTGTAACCCGTGCTGGTATTGTTGCTAATACCTGCATTATCGCCTACATACACGCGGCTGCCAAATGAATTGGTTTGAAAGTTATATGACCTGTTAGGCGTAGCGGCGTTCCAGCTGAATTGATTATAGTAGTTCAGTGAATAGTCTATACGGCCGGTTAAACCAGGTATGGGCGACCAGTCGAGGTACATGCTGCCATTCGCCTCCTGCCGGTTCCGGTGCGTAAGGTTGTTAATGTATACAGTGTATGGATTGTATGCCTGCGCATCTTCATTGTAAGCCATTACGCCTCCGTAATACCCGCTCACAGGGTCGTACGGCGTAATACCTGCTATGGCGTACTGCAGGTCAAAATTGCCGCCGTCATCATCTGTAAAACCATCATCCAGCGCATACAGGAAGTTTGACCAGTTACCGTAAAACCTTACACCCGTATTTATATTTTTCCTGAGCTTATGGTCGTAATTAAAGCGGGCATTGTATTGTTTGAAGTTGTTATTAATCTGCAATCCTTTTTCATTCTGCAAACCAACAGAGATAAAAAAGTTGGATTGTTCACTTCCGCCGGAGGCCGACAGGTTATAGTTCTGCATAACCCCATCTCGGGTGATAACATCCCACCAGTCGGTGTTCGGATAGCGAAGAGGATCGATCATGCCCAGGGCCATCCACTGGTCAATGGTACCGTCTTTAAAGAGCCATTGGGAGCGGAGCGTATTTACCGCTGCTGCGCGCTGCTGCAGGGTTAGCGCACGGGGATAGTCGGCCATGAATTCATAGGATTTAGTGGGCTTTTGCACGGCATAATTACCGTTAAAGCTAAGCACCGTTTTCCGCTGGCCTTTGCCTGATTTGGTAGTGATGAGTATAACCCCGTTAGCGGCGCGGGAACCGTATACGGATGCGGACGTTGCATCTTTTAATACTGAGATGCTTTCAATATCATTTACGTTCACCCGGTTAATATCTACATCCGGCATGCCATCCACTACCACCAGCGGATTGCTGTTGTTAACCGTGCCCAGGCCCCTGATAAGCAGGCTGGATTGGTTTTTACCGGCCATACCGGTTGACTGTGTAACTGCCAGTCCAGGCACCAGGCCGGCCAGTGCAGAAGAGGCATTAGGCACGGAACGGCTGGTGATCTTCTGATCAACCTTTACCGCAGATACTGCACCCAGCAGGTTCACCTTTCTTTGGGTGCCGTAACCTACCACTACAACTTCACCCAATGCTTTCTGGTTTGATTTAAGCTGGATGTTAACGGTGGCGCGCCCGCCGGAGAATGCAGCCTCCTGCCGGTCAAAGCCAAGCGACGAAAATTCGAGGGTGCCGCTTTCAGCACTTACGCGCAGTAAATATTTGCCGCTGGCGTCTGTAACGGTGCCGTTGCTGCCACCTTTCAGCGTGATGGTAACACCGGGTAATGGCTGATTTGATTCGTCGGTAACAGTGCCGCTCACTTCATGTGTTTGTTTTTCCTGCCGGAACAGCGCTGTAGCGGGTACGGATAGTGATGAGCTGCCGGCTGCTGTTGCAGGAAAAAGGCCGGCCAGCGGTATCATGGTAAGAAGGAGCCGCCTGAAGCTTAACCTGCTTGGCGGAGGTAAAGAGGGTAAATGTTTTAACATAACGGTAGAATTAGGGTGATGGGCAAAAGAAGTCCGGTACCGGTTTAGCCGGTACGAATGAATTTAGTGCCGTATACTGCAAACGTTTGCATACACGGCACTGACAGATTTGATTTAATAATTAGTTCTTAACTCAATAGTCGCATAAATGGAAAGATTTTAGTTTTTCTGGTAACGTGGTAATGATTGCTAACGTGGTAATCCTTAGACAAATGTAAAAAAACAATCGATTGTAATAAAAAAATTATTGTTTTTTTGGAGAGGGAGGGGGATTATAGGGGATTACAGAAGGGGCAGTTCTTAATTAAGAATGAATAATTAATAAATAAAAGCGGCGATACTTCAATTGAAATATCGCCGCTTTATTATGCAGGGTGCAAAAAATGCATTTCACCGCTGTACCGGCCCTGCGATTATTAATTATTCACTATTATTAATTCTTCTCCACTACCGCTGCCGTTATATAATACATCTTCACAATGGCTGCCGTATCAAACAACGGCGCCTCATTGCTTTTCAGCGCCAGCTTTTTCCAGCTTTCTGTTGGAACAACTCTCACTTTTGCATGCTCATTCTGCAGCACCAGCGGCATGTTAAAACCCGTTACGCAATTGGTCCAGTGATAGAACACGTTCTTACGATCCTGGTCTAAATAAAATTCAAGCCGGGGTATTTGCGTGGTCCGCAGGTATTGATCAAACACTTTGCTATAGTCGTAATGCGCCTGTTTAGAAATGTAATTTTCAATTTGCTGTGTGGTCACCGTTTGATGGTAGAAGGTTTTATTCATACCCCGTAGTATTTGACGAAACAGGGTATCATTATCCAGCCCGTGCCTTATGGCGTGCAGCATGTTGGACGGTTTGGGATACATATCGCCGCTGCCCTGGTCATTTACATCATATTTCGCAATCACAGGCCGGTCGTTCTTGATGCCTCTGCGTATGCCTGCGTTATAAGCGTTTGCGGCATCTTTCCCGAAAATATGGTCAATGAACAGAGTTTCACTGTAATTGGTAAAACCTTCGTGGATATACATATCAGCCAGGTCCTTGCTGGTAATGTTATTGCCAAACCATTCATGGCCGCTTTCGTGAATAATAATAAAGTCCCACTTCATGCCCCAGCCGGTTCCTGAGCCATCCCTGCCACCATACCCGAATTTATATTTATTGCGGTAAGATACTGCGCTCTGGTGCTCCATGCCGGAATGCGAGGTTTCTATGAGCTGGTATCCATCTTCATAAAACGGATACGGGCCAAACCAATACTCAAAGCTTTTAAGCATATTATGCACCTGCAGCGGCATATACTCTTTTGCCCTGTTCAGATTGTAGTCCAGCACCCAGTAATTAACATCCAGTGTTCCCTTTTCACCGGCATATTTTTCACTGAAGTTCACATACTTGCCAATATAGGGTATGATGCAGTAGTTGCTGATAGGGTTAACCACCGCCCATTTGTAGGTAGTAGTGCCGTCTGCGTTATCTTTTTTCAGCTGCAGCCTGCCGTTGGCAACCGCTACTAAGGTATCCGGAACTATAACCGTTAAAGAGGCGCCTTTATCCGGTTCATCTGCCTGGTGATCTTTACAAGGGTACCATACAGATGCGCCGGAGCCCTGGCAGGTAACGGTCATCCAGGGGCGGCCCAGGGAATCTTTTGTAAAGGTCCAGCCGGCCGACCAGGGGGGGCGAACGGATACCCTAACCTGGCCATGGTAATAGACAGTTACGTTCCCTTCCGCAGCTTTTTTCTGTGAAGGAACCGCTACATGCCAGGCATTACCTTCTTTGGTAAAATGGAGCCTACCTGAATGGTTATACAGGATGCTATCGATCACAAGGGGCTCCTGCAGGTCTATCTGCATCATGCGTTTGTGGTTATCGCTTACCACTTTATAGGTGATGGTATTGGAGCCGCTGATCGTTTTACTTTCGTAGTCCGGCTTAACGGTAATGTCATACCGTATAAGATCCCACCAGGCGCGTTCCGGGGTAATGCTGCCCCGTAATGTGTCTGCTTTTGTGAATATTTTACCGGCGGGTGTTTGCGCTTTGGCTGTGGTAAAGATTATCAGGCAAAGCAGGCTGGTAGCTATACTTCTTATAATTGATATGAAATTTTGCATAAGCACTAACTTAATTATTAATCATCAACCCCGCTTATTGTCTTTTGGCAGAAGCTTTACTAAAATTAACCTAAACCAGCTGATCAGTATGATCAGAAAGGAGGGAATTGTGTAGCCGGCTCTGATGTATTGGCATGATTTTGTTACCACAATTTTTGAACTAAAACCAATTGTTATGGCACAAGATGATCCTAAAAAGTTAGATCCGAAGAAAAAGCCCCAGGATTCCACTTTAAAGCCAGACCCGGAAACCACGGGGCCGGAACCGCAGGAACATATGGAGGGGCCTGTTTCGTCGTTAGTTAAGAAAGTAGGAGAGGTGATGGGTGATAACGACCAGGACAAAGATGCTAATAAAGATGCAATTGACAGAAAAGAGGAAAAAGATGAGAAAAAGACACACTGATCTTTTTAACTGATATTAAAATAACTTCTTTGCAGCAGCATGTGCTATTGGAGACAATGCATGTGCTGCTGCTTTTGTTTTTCCACGAGTCAGGCTCCCGCCTGCTACGTTGCCCGGATCCCAGGGATGGACTTTACCCTCATTTTTTACCCATCCAGGTAAAATTGATTGTTTTACACACTTTAAAGATAAAAATACCCGGTTGTACTGATCTCAGGGGAAACGCCCCAGCGGCCGGCGGAAGATATTAATAGTTATATTTAGGATGATAATCCCCGGATGGATTATTTCCGCACAATCATGGATAATGTTATCAGCGTGCTGAAGTTTCTTTTTTATTCGTGATATTGTATAAGATTCTACTCATGCCAGAAGATTAAACGTTATGAACAGTGTTGGCAACATTTCAAAAAAGATCAAAGAGGGGTTTATTGGTCAGCGAATGATCGTGCTTCCACCCAACATAAAAAAGATTGTGCTCAGAAATGCGCTCATCAACCGTTTTTACCTGACCGATATGGGTTTTTACCCGCATGCAGTGAACCACGACCGGGAGCGCAAGGCCGGCTGCCACCAGTACATTTTACTGTATTGTATAGAAGGGAAGGGGACCATTTATTTGCCCGGCAATACCATTGAGCTGGTGCCTAATACCTTTTTTATTATACCCAGGCATGTGCCGCATCATTACAAAAGCTCACAGGAAGATCCCTGGAGCATTTACTGGGTACATTTTATGGGGGAGGCGGCAGACCATTTAACGGCGCGGTATTACCAGGACAAAAGCAGCCTGGTTTCTATACCTTATGATGAAAAAAGGATGCAGGATTTTGAGGAGATCTTTTCCATGCTGGAAAGCAGCTTCGACGAAAAACAGCTGGAGATCGCTAACATCAAGCTGTTTAACTATATTTCCTCGTTCGTTTATTTTAAAGAAATTAACCCCTCGTACCAGGAGGATGATGTGATCTCAGATTCCATCGCTTTTATGAAAAGGAACCTGAGCCGCATGTTAACACTGGAACAGCTGGCCAAACAGCAGCATTTATCGGTATCGCAATATTCCAGGTTGTTTAAAACAAAAATGGGCAGCTCGCCCAACCAGTATTTCAGCCAGCTTAAGATCCAGAAGTCGTGCCAGTACTTGTATTTCAGCGACCGCAATATTAAGGAGATCTGCGCGGAGCTTGGCTTCCAGGACCCGTATTATTTTTCACGGCTGTTTAAAAAGCTCATGGGCAAATCGCCGGCGTTCTATAAGAACCAGCATAAGAAGAGTTAACGCTGAATGCGTAATGCCGAACGCTGAACACTAAAGCCCGTATGTTTAATGCCCCGGATGCTTAACTCATTGTTATGCATCCGGGCATTTTTAAAAGTTTGTGTTCAACATCCGGTACTCGGTACCCGCGTTAAGCATTGAGCGTTCGGCATTAAGCATTCAGCGCTTACTCGTACAGCCCCGTTATCTGCCCTGCACTTACCACTGCTGCCGGGTTAAAGGCTTTGCTGCTCATATACTGCTGTAAGCTATAGCACAGCTGCCTGGCTTCCGGGCGTTTTGCCTGGTCGGTCAGCAGGTCAATACCAGATACAATTAATTTGCCTTTTCCAACCCTGCATTCAAACACAAGACCCAGCGGCCGGGCGGTTACCCAGTCATCAATTACCCGTACAATAGGCTGCAGGCCTTTTTGCACGTCATCCAGCTTAATGGCGCCGGAGTGCGACATAACATCCCACCATTGCCAGTTGCTGAAACCCTGGGTAGGGAACTGTTTGAAGGCAGGGTGTGCGGGATCGCATAAAATGCCTAAGCTTACCGGTGGCTGCTGATGGGTCCAGGCGGTATTCCAGAAAATGCTGGAAAACCCAATAGGAATATCACCGCCTTTATCTGCCTTCAGGGCGCCCTGTTTAAGGGTCAGCAATACTTTGCCGCCGGCTTCCAGCGCATCCAGCGCCTTTTGATCCAGCTGCTGGGTAACCAGCACCTGCGGATCGGGCTGTGGCAGGGTAGCGGGATAAACAAATATATCCCAGCTATTCGTGTAACCGGCAACGTTAACGGCTAAGGTAAGCCGTGATGCTGTGCTTACTGCATTCAGCGCCACGTTGATGTGGCCCAGCTGAATGCCATTGCCTAAGGGAATATCTTTTTTATCCAGCACGCCTTTAAAAAGCACTTTACCTGCGCTGTTGCTGATAGTCCAGGATGGTGTGGTATTCGTTAACGCTGAAGGGCCAAACTGCGCTATCTCTACGGCAGCGTCTAAACTCTCATTATTCAGGTACACCATTTTAGGCAGCCGTACCAGCGGTACTACGGCATTACAAAATGTGCGGTATTCCTTCCCGGTCACGTATCCCTTATCTTTCCAGAAAGGATTTAATACACCCACTAAAGCAGTGCCCTGTCCAGGAAAATCGTATAGCCCCAATAACTGGAACCCGCCGAAGCCGGGCGTACGCAGGGCTGCCTCAATATCTGCCTTATAACATAATACCTGCAGCTTACCGGAAGCGTACAGGAAATCATGGGCCAGCTTTCCCATCCCGTTCTTTTCCAGCTGGTCGCGGAAAATCTCAAAGTTCTTTGCTTTCAGCACACCGTCGTATTGTTTGATCTCGTTAAAATCAGGATACACGCACCATTGCCCGATCTCATGGCTTACGGTAGGATGCTGCCACTTTTTTATCATAGCTGACCAGTCATAATCCGTACGCGGCGGCTGGCCGTTGATAATACTTTTCAATCCTTCGCCCCAGCGCTGTATACGCGGGTCCGGGGTGCTGTTAAAATCACTTTCAGAAATAATGGGCCAGCCTGCGCCGGTGGAGTACAGCCGCCGGGTATCCCTTTGCTTCCAGTATTCCACAAATTTTGTCAGGTACCGGGTATGGTGTTTACCAGCCGGTTCATTTCCATACAGCAGTATACAAAAAGAGGGATGGTTGCCATACGCTTTTACGATCTTCCTGCTTTCTTCATAAATGTATTCATCCAGCGGTTTGCCATCACCGATGGTGGTGCTCTGGTTAGCCCAGGAAGAGCATTCTATATGCAGGTAAAAACCTATACGGTCTGCTGCTTCAAAAGCCGCATCCGGCGGGCACCAGGAGTGAAAGCGTAAATGATTTAATCCATAGGATCTGCAGATCCTGAAAATACGCATCCAGGCAGCGGTATCCGTAGGCGGGTAACCGGTTTTGGGGAACACCGCACATTCCAATGTACCGCGTAAAAATGTAGGCCGGCCGTTAATGCTGAACTGTGTATCATTGGCAGCAAATTCCCGCATGCCAAACAGTACACGGCTTTCATCTGTTCCAGGCTGATCGGAAGTAAGCGCCACTTTCATGCTGTACACATTGGGATGGAACTCATCCCATAAGGCAGGATGCTGCCCCATGGGGTACACCACTTTAAGCACAGTCGTTTTATCAACCTGCTCCTGCGCCGTTACCGGCTGCAGCTTTTCTGTACCGGGTTTGCCGGGCAGCGCCTGTAAGGTTACTTTGGCTGCAGCCGGTTTACCGCTGATGTTATTCACCGTTATCAGCGCGGTTACATTGTTTGCTTTCAGATCCGGGAACAGCTGCACATCGCTGATGTAAACGGCCGGTTTGTCCCGGATCACCATTTTGCCAATGATGCCGTTCCAGTTGGTTTGCGTATGGTCTGATATGCTGTGCGAGTTCTCGCCCGGGTCAATGTCCTTTACCCGGTTATCTACCCGGATGCTGAGCTTATGTTTGCCGGGCGTTAACAGCGCCGACAGATCATAGGTGTGCGCAGTGGCCAGGCTGTTTTGCATGCCTGCATACTGATCATCTACCCATACGCTGGTTTCCCAGTGGCAGCGTTCTAAGAAAAGCTCCAGGTGCCGCCCCTTCCAGGAGGCAGGTATATCAATGGTTTGCTGGTACCAGGCCGCTCCTTTATAATATTTATCAGGCTGCAGCCAGAACGGAACTTTTACCTGGCCCGGTAGCCGGTATTTACTGAATGCAGGATCGCGGAACCAGGTGGAATCTACAATGCCACCGGTCCAGGGCGTATTCACCGTTATATCATTCCCTTTTTTATTGGTGGTCATGGAGCCAGGCAGGGTAACGGTTTCCTTCAGCTCCCGGGTATACCATTTCTGCGTAACGCCTTCATCCAGGGAATCGGTTTGAAAGCGCCATTTCCCGGAAAGGTTTATTTCGGCTTTTCCCGGCGGCTGCTGCGCCCGGGCCATCAATACGGATGTAAACAATAAGCATGTACTAAAAAACAACGTGGCTGTTCTCTGCATGGTATTAATACGGTTTATAAAAAATAACTTACCAGTTTGTGTTCTGCTTCATTTGAGGATTGGAATTTATTTCCGCCTGCGGAATGGGAAAATAATCATGTTTACCTGCAACATAAAATTGTTTGCCTACTTTATCGCTGTTGGTAAGCTCCTGTTTTAGCAGGCCCCACCTTTTCAGGTCGTAAAAGCGGTGGTTTTCCCTGGCAAATTCAAGCATGCACTGATGCCTGATCTCTGCCATCATCTGATCCTGGCTTAAGCCGGCGGCCAGCGGCGCTAAATTAGCCCTGTCCCGTATTTGTTTTACGTAGGGGTAAGCTTCGGCCGGTTTACCCTGCATGGTAACGGCTTCTGCCAGCATCAGCAGCACATCGTCATACCGGAGCGCCCGCTCGTTATTGCTGGAGGTGTAGTTGGATGCACCACTGGCGCCTGTGATCTCATCTTTCTGCGTATAGTTCTGGTATTTTTTAATTAAAGTGCTATAGCCGAAGATGAGCTTAAAAGCGCTGAACGGTTTATTATAAAAGGTAGCGCCGGGATAATCCCATACTAATGTGGCATACATCCGCGGATCAAAATCATTGCCCAGTGTCTTTTCTTTTTTGAACTCGTTGAACAGCTTATCTGTTGCGCTTACCTCAAACCAGCCGGCTACTTCAGCAGGGGCAAATTCCTGCGCGGTGGTAACGCCCAGGCCCTGCGCTGCATTTTCCCCTGCCCAGGGATTGGTGCCTCCAACATCGCCCAGCTGGATCTCAAATACCGATTCAATATTGTTTTCTTTCGTAACAATAAAGTTATCGCCATAGTTGGGCATCAGCTGGTAGGTGAAGGGCGCCTGCGTAAGCTGTGTTAATGCTGCTACAGCACCTGCCCAGTCTTTGGTAAATAAATTTGCCTTGCCCAGGTAGGCCAGCGCAGCGCCTTTGGTGGCCCTGCCAATCCACTCTGAAGGGTAGGATACCGGCAAAGCGGCTGCTGCTTCGGTAAAATCCTGTTTTGCCTGTTTCCATACATCAGCTTCCGGCGATTTGGCTACAAAATAATCCTCTTTGGTAACAGGCGTTTTCAGGTGAATGGGTACATCGCCAAAGTTTATAACCAGTATAAAATAGTTCAGGCCCCGCAGGAACTTTGCTTCCGCTATATAGGAGGCCTTTGCATCGGCTGCTAGGTCGCTTACCTTATCAATATTTTCCAGGATCTGGTTGGCGCGGAAAATGCCGCGGTAACAAATGTTCCACAGGTCATTGGCGGTACCATTATCCGGTGTATTGGTAAAGGTGGAGAACTGGTAAAGTGCGGCAACATCATTGCGGATAAAGAAATCATCGCCCCGGCCATTGCCCAGCTCAATGCCCCGCACGGCCCAGAAACCGCCATTCACATCGCGCAGCAGCCCGTAGGTGGCGGCAAAAGCGCTTTGCACATCTGCTTCAGTTTTCCAGTAGGTTTCTGAAGTTATCTGGTTCGGATTCACCAGCTCCAGGGTGCTTTTTTTGCAGGCCAGCATCAACGTCATGGCTGCTATAAGAACGGTAATATTTTTCATACGTGTCGGTATTTCTGGTTGACTAAAGTGTTAATTGCAATCCAAAAGAAAGCGTGCGGGCAATGGGATAGGCCACGTGCCCATAATCCACCCCACGGTCAAAGATGCTGCCGGTACGGCCAATGTCCGGGTTAAAACCTTTATAGCTGGTTACCGTGAAAAGGTTGTCGGCGCTTACATAGGCACGCAGGGAAGTGATCTTAAGTTTGCTTTTTAATACATCCCCGATGGTGTACCCGATCTGCAGCGTTTTCATGCGCAGGTAAGAGCCGCTTTCCAGGAAGCGGGTAGAGGTACGGTCGTTAAAGTTCGGATCATTGGTTACTGCGCGTGGTATGTCAGTATGCTTTTCAGGCGTCCATGCATTGAGGGTACTGGTGGCGTAGTTGAATTCAAGGCTCATACTTTCCAGGTCCTGGCGAAGGCCATTGTAGATCTTGTTCCCGTGTGTGCCCTGGAAATAAGCGTTCAGGTCAAAGTTGCGGAAGGATGCGTTGACGCCAAACCCGTATTCAAAAGAAGGGAACGGACTGCCGGCATATACTTTATCCTCATCACTGATCTGTCCATCGCCGTTGGCGTCGAAGAATTTAATATCACCCGGTGCAGCATTAGGCTGTATCAGGGTGCCGTTCTTATTGTAAGCATCAATCTCCGCCTGTGAATTAAAGATGCCATCGGCCTTAATAAGATAGAATGCAGTAATAGGGCCGCCGGCTTCTGTTAAGGTGCTGGAAGCGCCATGGTGGGTTGGCTGCCCGCCAAAGATCTGCTGTGATCCTGTTCCCAGCTCCAGTACTTTATTATTTACTTTAGAGAAAGCGCCGAACACACTGTAATTCAGCTCTCCTGCATGATCGGAGTAATTGAATCCCAGCTCAAAACCATTGTTCCTTAAGCGGCCTGCATTCACTACCGGGTTAGCGGTGGAGCCGGCCGAACCGGGGATGGGTACGTTCAGCAGCACATCGTCCGTTGTTTTAATAAAATAGTCGGCCGAAATATTCAGGCGGCCTTTCAGGAAGCCCGCATCCAGCCCCACGTTGGTGGTTTTGGTATTTTCCCATTTAATATTCGGGGAGGAGAAAGAGGTTTGTATAGCGCCAAACCACTTTTGCTGCTCAACGCCTGTTACGTAATTAATATTTGAAGCAACTGCTGCACTATATTGATAATCACCAATTTCCTGGTTGCCCAGCACACCATAGCTGCCTCTTAACTTTAAATTGGAGATGGCATTAGCCAGGGAGCTAAAGAACTTTTCGTTAGAAATGTTCCAGCCCAGGGCAACAGAAGGGAAGCTGCCATAACGGTTGCTGCTGCCAAAGCGTGACGAGCCATCACGCCGTATGCTGGCGGTTAACAGGTAACGATCGTCATAACTATAGATCAAACGGCCCAGGGTAGAAAGCAGGCTGCTTTCTGTGCTGTTACCGCCGGTGGTAGAGGTGCCTGCGCCTGCATCAATATTCTTTAGGCCATCCGGCAGATCGGTTCTGGCAGAGAGCAGGTAGGTATAATTGGTTTTCTGGTAAGTGTAGCCCACTAATGCCTGGATATTACTCTTGCCCAGTGTTTTGGTGTAGTTCAATGTATTTTCAAGCAGCAGCAGGTTTGTTTGCTCTTTGCTTTGTGTAAGATCATTGGTAGGATGGGTGAACAGGGTGCCTACCACATAACGTTTGTAATAATCATCATTGGTAATGAAGTTGCTGGTATAACCCATATTTAATTTATATACCAGCCCGGGAATAAGGGTTAGCTCGCCAAATACATTGGTTAAAATGCTGGACGATGCTTTGGTAATATTCTCCAGGTTTAATTGCGCTACCGGGTTGGCCACATTCACCACAGGACCGTATGCGCCTGCATAACCGCCCAGGGCGCTGGTATCATATATCTGGAAAACCGGGATCATTTTTGCCGCAGAGCCTACGGGGTTACCTCCCTGGCCGCCCCAGCCCCCGGCCATATTGGTAGTTTTTTCTTTCGTAAGCAAGACGGTTTCTCCAAACCGGAACCGGCCTTTGGTGGTTTCTGATTTTACGCGCAGATTATAACGGTCATAACCGGTAACCTTTACAATCCCATCCTGTTTGGTGTAGCTGCCGGATACGCTGTAGTTGCTGTATTGATTGCCGCCGCTTACCAGCAGCTCATATTGCTGTACCGGCGCGGTGCGGTAAATAGCATCCTGCCAGTCGGTGCCTGCGCCCAGTGAATCGGGGTTCCGGGCTATATCCAGCCGGGGCAGGCCGGCTGCGTCATGTGCGGTGTTGCTAACTTTAGCCCATTGCTGCGCATTCAATACATCCAGCTTATGCGCTATGCGCTGTATGCCGTAATTGGCATTCATTTGCACTACTGCTTTGCCGTTCTTGCCCGTACGGGTGGTTACCAGCACCACGCCATTGGCTGCGCGGGAACCATAGATGGCTGCTGCAGAAGCATCTTTTAACACATCCACAGACTGAATATCCAGCTGGCTAAGGTTGTTGATGCTGGCTACCGGTACGCCATCTACAATATATAATGGTGCAGCATTGCCCAGGGTACCTACGCCCCTGATAAGTATGCGGGTGCCGGAGCCCGGGTTGCCACCGGCCGATTCAATAGTTACGCCGGGCAGCTTTCCCTGCAATGAGCGGGTAACGTCGCTTACGCCCTGCGCCTTTATATCGGCTCCTTTAATGTTGGCAATGGCGCCGGTAAGGTCTTTCTTTTTCACGGTGCCATACCCGATCACAACAACTTCGTTCAGGTTACTCTGTGAAGATTCCAGGACCACGTTCATTAGTCCATCATTTACGCTTACTTCCTGAGGAGTGAAGCCCAGGGCCTTAAACACCAGCACACTCCCTTTTGCGGCACTGATGGAGAATTTGCCATTGGCATCTGTGGCAACACCCTGGCTGGTATTTTTAAGGGAAACAGCCACGCCCGGCAAAGGCAGCCCGTCGTCTTTTGACGTAACCGTGCCCGTTACTGTAAGCTGTTGCTGGCCGTAGCTGCTGTTAACCTGTAAAACAGCCAGCAGCAAGGCGATAAGTGGAATTTTTTTCCAACTACGAGTAGTAGATCTTGGCATATCAGATAAAATTGCTTGTTAAAAAATAAATTGACCGCATTGCTTATTGCTGTAAGCGGAAGGAAAGTTCTTCATTGTCCCATGTGGAATCCTTGATTGATTTTTTATGGTAAAAAGTGGAATTATTTGTACCCGTAAACCTAAGCATACTGGCATAATTCATAAATGGACAAACGGTTCAAAAGGATGGATTATCAGATCATCCATGGAGCAACACATAATGCGGGATGTTGCCGGGATATGCCCGGGTACTGTGCGGGAAGGGAATAGTTGTAGAAATGACAGCAAAAACCAGCTGTCTTTAAACGCCATTCGTAAAGCATTAAGCAGGGCTTAACACTTTACGAACAGGAGTGGGGTAACAGGTAGTTGCTGGCATTAAGCCTGCGCGGTTGGCCGTACTACGATCTCACCCACATCTACATTAGCCGGTTGTTCAACGGCAAAGGCAATAGCGCGGGCAATGGCATCCGGCGGTATGGCTATTTTGTCCCGCTGGTCCAGCATTTGGGCTTTTATCTCAGGGTTGGTCATGGACTCCGCAAAATCTGTATGAATGAAGCCCGGTGAAATAATAGTTACGCGCAGCTTATCACCGGCCTCCTGCCGCAGGCCTTCAGAGATGGCGCGCACGGCAAACTTAGTGCCGGCATAAACTGCCATGGTGGGCGTAACACGGTGCCCGGCAGTAGAAGCGATATTTACAAAGTGCCCGAAGCCCTGGCTGCGGAAAACCGGCAGCGCTGCAGCAATGCCATAGAGCATGCCTTTTATATTAACGTCGATCATATCATCCCAATCCTCCACCCGCAGCTCATCCAGCGGGGAAATGGGGCCAACACCGGCATTGCTGATCAGTACATCCAGCCGGCTGTAACGCTCACCCGCAAATGCTACCAGCCGGGTCATATCATCACGGCGTTTTACATCAGTCTGTATATAGGCGGCTTCTCCGCCGGCCGCTGTAATACGGGCTGCCAGCGCCTCCAGCCGGTTGGTGCGGCGTGCGCCCAGCACCACTTTTGCGCCGCCTGCAGCAAGCAGCAATGCTGTAGCTTCGCCTATGCCGCTGCCTGCACCTGTAATGGCAATTACCTTCCCTTTTAAATTGTTCTCCATAGTTTAATTTTTGATAAGGCAAAGGTAGGCCGTATACCTGCCGGCATGTTAAAGGTTCTCAAACAGAATGCTAAGAAATTCAAACAATTGAAGGCTTATCTTAAAGAGCTGGGTGTAACGCCGGTTTGTTTTTTGAAGAAGTTGTTGAAATAAGTAGGGTACTCATAACCCAGGCTGTAGGCAATTTCATTAATGGTCCAGTCGGTATGTTTTAAAAGTGCCCTGGCTTCGCTTAACATCCGTTCTGCCAAATGCGTGGTAGTGGTTTTACCGGTAACTTCTTTTACCGCACGGTTAAGATGGTTTACATGAACGGACAGCTGTTCTGCATAATCATTCGGCGTTCTTAACTTTAGGGCGTGCTGCGGAGAATCAACCGGGAACTGCCTTTCCAGCAATTCAAGGAACATAGCGGTAATGCGCGCCGCAGCATTCTGATGTTTGAAATAACCGGCCGATGGCTGCATTTTCATGGCTTCATGCAGCAGCAGGTTTACATGGTTCCGTAACAGGTCAAACTTGTGAATATAATCCGAGCTAAACTCCCGCAGCATATTCATAAAAATGGAGCTGATATACTTCACCTGCGCATTATCAACAAAGAACACCGGATCAGCCCCTACTTTAAAAAGCGGGGAGTCCTGCAAAACCAGGTCCCGGTCTTTTGCTTTCAGAAAGTTTTCCGTGAACAGGCAAAAAAAGCCTTCCTGCTTTGCTGAAACAGGCTCCCAGGCATAGGGGATCATAGGGTTTGAAAAGATCAGGGCAGGCCGGTTCAGCTCAATTCCCTTATCGGCATAATACAGGCGGCTGGTACCTAATGCCAGGGAGATCTTGTAAAAATCCCTCCGGTTATAGGACATAGGTTTGCTGGCATAGGTTTGCCGCTCAAATACCGTGAACTGATCTTTGAAATCCAGGACCGGCAAACGGCTGTCAAGAAACTCCTTTGCGTTTTCAGGTTTGCGCATGCCGCAAAATTAAGGGATTGTTTGCAGCTATGAAATTCAAACAGTACATATATTTCTGCATAAGTTGCTATTTAAGACAAACCCTTCATCAATTTTATATCTATATTTAAAAAGGACGTCCCTCTTCTATTCAATCACCACAAAACAATTTCCATGAACCTCAAAAAAAAACCATCCCTGGATACTATCGGGCAATTTATTTCCTCCACCGAATATCAAAACCTGAAAACCGGCTTTGCTGCCAGGTTTCCCGGCGCAGCCCCTGCTGTTTTTTTATCAAAGCAATCCATCCTGGACTGTATTAAAACCTACCCTGTCCTTTCCGGTATCAGCTTCCGGTATGGATTAACTGATGTAAATGATCCCCTGAGCAGGAAGATCATTATGGTGCCTTGTGAACATACTACCGGTGAAAAAGGTGAGCCTGACCTGGTGCTTTTAAAGGACGGTTATGTGAGCAATGATGGAGAAAAAGTAAAAGGAGATGAGCTCTGGCAGCTTTTAGGCAATCATGTAGAGCGGGTGTACAACGGCCGCTTTCATGAAGTATTATCTAAAGTGCACCGCGGGTATTTCTGGGGCATACAACGCATTTCAGCATTGCTTGCACAGGAAGGTTGTGATGGTGTGATGTTTAATTTTGGTTATAATGCTGCGCACCCCTTTCCCTGTAAAAGGAATCAGCAGGTGCTGGAAGCAGTGGACGCCGGCCGGCAAAGCCTGAACATTTTTATGGAGTATGGCCAATGCGATCCGCCCTGTGTCTTTGAGCCCGGTGGCGGTGGTGGCGGTGTTGAAGGTACCGGCTGTTTAGTGAAGGAGCTGATGGGGCGGTATGGCTCAAGAGGCGCCATACAACAGCTGGATGTATTGCGCAACTTCCGGGACGATTATATGCTGGAACAGCCAAACGGTTATGCGCTGTATGAAATGTATTACTTTGTTTCCCGCCCCATTTTACGCGCTATACAGGCATTACCTGAAAAGGAGCAGCTCCTGCAGGACTTATATAACAATGAGCTGCGGCAGGCGCTGCAGCTGCTGAACAAGAGTGCATTTGACCAGGTGCTGAACCTGTACAAACGTACCATGGCAAAACTGATGGAGACTTACATTCCTGAAACGGAATCCCTCCTTATAATTAATAATGAATAATTAAGAATTAATAATCGTAGGGCAATTATATCGTAGTACAGATCGTTGCAAAATAAAGAGGAATGGCTACAGAACAGCCATTCCTCTTTATTTTGTACTTATAAACTTCAGGGTAGCTGCGTTTACCTGACACAACATTCCCCGATATTATTAATTCTTAATTCTTAATTATTCATTACTCCGTTACAATCTCAATACTGCCGCCGGTTTTAAACAGCTCATGCGGTACAAAATATCCCTTAATTGCTTTACCGTTCACTTTAATAGCGGTTAATGCCCTGCCTTTTCCCTTTTTAGTTAAGGTAAGTGATTTACCGGTACTGGTTTTCCATTTCACTTCATCAAAAAGCGGAACCGTAACAATATATTCCGGGTCAGTGGCAGAGAAGGTGTATAAACCGGATGATGCAAATGCATACCAGGCCGACATTTCACCGGCATCGTCCATGCCGCAGAGCGCTATGCCATCATCCCCGATGCCGTATAAGCTATTCAGAATAGTATCAATGATCTTTTGTGATTTTTCCGGTTTATCTATAAAATAGTAAGCAAAAGGCGCTTCATGATCCGGCTGGTTGCCATGGCAATACTGGCCTATCATAGTTTCCACGTTGCGTGCTATATATTGCGGGTTCCAGGGTACTGTAAAAAGGGAATCCAGTTTGGATTCAAAGCTTTCTTTGCCGCCATACAGCTCAATAAGTCCCGGCATATCATGCGGCGCAAAGAACGATACCTGCCAGGCATTTGCCTCCCGGTACATGTATTCATAATAAGGGTACTGCGGGTTGAAAGGCGTGATCCATGCACCATTTTCCAGGCGGCCTCTCATAAAGCGGGTAGCGGGGTCAAACATGTGCTTGTAATTTTTTGACCGCGCCATCAATATCCTGTAGTTAGCCGTATCGCCCAGTTTTTTTGCTATCTGGGCTAGTGAATAATCATCGTAAGAATATTCCAGGGTTTTAGATACGCCTGCCCTGGCCTTGGTTTCTACATGCGGGTTGGGCACATCAGGATCGGAAATATAGCCTTTCTCAATATACTCCGTGATGTAAGGGCGGGCGCCTCCGGCTACATTGGCATTGCGCAGCAATACCCGGTAAGTATCCTTTATATCAAATTTATCAATGCCCCGCAGGTATGCACCTGCAATGGAGGAAGTGCCATGGTCGCCGTGGAAAAAGGTAGGTATGAAGCCTGTTTTGTCGCCCACATCTTTCATTGATTTAATTACATCCAATGTAACCTGCGGCGAGATCAATCCCAGCAGCACATCTTTATTCCGGTAAGTATCCCATAAGGAAGGTTCTGTGTAATAGTTGAAATCAGCTTTTACTACATTACGCTTTGCATCGGTGAACTCCCCGTTCACATCACTGCGCAGGGCCGGCCACAGGAATGAGCGGTACAGGCAGGAATAGAACATTCTTCTTTGCTTATCTGTTCCGCCCTTTACCTGTATGGTAGAGAGCAGGTTTTCCCATTTGCGGTTGGCTTCATTGCGGATATCTGTGAAAGATTTGTTACCGATCTCCTGCTGCAGGTTTTGTTTGGCATTTTCAATGCTTACAAATGATAATCCTATTTTAAGCTCAACCGGTTTAGCAGCGCCGTCTGCCAAATGAACAATGGCATAACCTTCACGCTGCCCTTCTGCTTTCTTTTCCAGCTTTGCTATGTTCGTGTTCAGCGTTGCATAAAAATAGATCCGCTCCCCGGTTTGCTGGTAGCCCTGTAAGGCGGTAGCGTCTACCTGCTCAATAGTCCAGCCGGATACGCGGTTATTGGCTTTAGCCAGGTCAAAGAGTATTTGCCTGCCGCTGTTATTCTTATAGGTATATTGATGGTAGCCGCAGCGTAAAGTGGAAGTAAGGTTCACATTTACATTATAATCATTCAGGTATACCTGATAAAAGCCCGGTGAAGCGCTTTCTTGCTTGTGTGTGAATCTTGATCCAAAAGTAGCGCCCGGATTAGAAAGCGGCAGAATTGGAATATTACACAAATTCCAGTGGCCTTTATTGGTATGGGTGAAGCCGTAAATAACGGAATCCTCATATTCATACCCTGCGCCGGATCCGTATTGTGTAATAGGGCTTAGCTGCACCATGGCATTGGGTAGCGAGCTGCCGGGAAAAGTAAGCCCGGCCCATGAACGCCAGCCTTCCGGTAACGTATATCCCAGAATTTTAGGATCGGTAAGTGGCGCCGTACCAACAAACGTGTTCACATACTTTGTATAACCTGTTGCCGGCTGGCTTTTACCGCTAACGGCAGTCAGCAGTAATAAGATGAGCGTGGAGAAAAATTTAACCTGGTGTTTCATTTTTACGGAAAATTTTCGTGGACCGGTAAAAATATAAAAATCCACCAGATTGTTTATACATATGCTATGAGCGGTAAATGGGGAATGCAGCGCAGAAGTGGCATTCCCCTGTATTCAGCTGCTGCGGCCGGCCTCAGGCTTATTCATTCAAGAACTCCTGCACCAGTGTGGCGGTGATCTCCGGCTGGCGGCTGCCTTTTTTTGCAGAACAGATCTCGCCCAGTAATGTGCCATGCACACCGGGCAATATGATCAGCTGCGCGCCGGGTATCTGGTGCGAGAGTTTAACAATATGTTCAGTGGTAATTACGTCTTTGTCGCCTGCCATTATCAGCGCAGGGGTTTTTATAGCTTGCAGGGCTGCATCCGGCCAGTCTTTAAATACTAATCTCCTGGATCTGTCTTTCTCAAACACATTCTGCAGCCGGTCCTGATCAGGTGTTACCTTTAAAAAGCCTGCCTTTAACGGCTCCGGCATATCTTTTAACGTGGCATTTTGCAGGCCTTCGAAAAAGCCGGGTATCATGCCTTCCCGTTGATAGTTGGAGGAAATCACCACCATTTTATTCAACAATTCCGGGTGGCTCATGGCCAGCTGCATCGTAGTGCAGCCGCCGTCGCTGAACCCCATGATATTTGCTTTGTCAACTTTCAGGTATTTAAGTAAGGCTGCTACATCTTTGGCATCCTGCTCAAAAGTTTCAGGCGCGTTACGGTCGCTGGTGCGGCCATGGGCCTGCAGCTCCACGGCAATCACTTTATTGTGGGCAGCCAGCATGGGCAGTATAACGCCAAAGGTGGTTTCAATCGTAGAGCCGCCTCCGTGTATCAGTACCAGCGGCAGGCCGCCATCGTTACCGTGTATCTCGTAATACATTTGAATGCCGTTCACCGGTGCATGGCCGGATGTTTTTAACGTTTCCATATTATTGGTTTGAGCGTTTGTTGACAGGGCTGATGCGAGTAAAGCTATCAGCATATAAAACTTTGTTCTGGTCAGCATATTGCAGGTTTTAGCTGTGTTGGTGAGATAGACCTTCCAGGTAAGCTGCCAGTTTTTCCACGTTCTGTTTCTGACCTTCTTTTGCATTATGGGCTTTTACTACGGCCATAAATTCTTCCGCAGAATCAAACAGCATGTGCCAGGTGATCAGCGTTTGGTCGCCCTGTGCTTCAAACTCAATGGTAGCAAGTATCCTGGGGTAGGAGATATGTTCGTAAACGATCTTTTTAAGCGGAATGATCTCTTTAAAAATGCTCCTGTTATCATAATCCTTTCCGTCCGGTCCATGCATTACCAGGTTCCATGCGCCGCCGGCACGTACGTCCATTGTGGTGATAGTATTGGTGAACCCATTGGGTCCCCACCAGTTGGCAATATGTTCCGGTTGGGTCCATACCTCCCATACCAGCTCTATAGGCGCATTCAGCTTTCTTGACAGGATGAGCTCCCGGTCTTTCGTGTTACTTTTTTGGCTTTCCATATCTTTCCTTTTTTAGTTTTTCCAGGTAATTTTCCATGGCGTCTAATTTGCTTTCCCAATGTTGCCGGTATTGGGCCACCCAATTGGCTACTTCACCCAGCTGATCCAGCTGTGCTTCACAAAAACGGTCTCTGCCGCGCTGTTTAATAACAATAAGGCCGCAATCGGTCAGGATCTTCACATGCAGGGAAATGGCCTGCCGGGTTACATCAAATTTTTCGGCAATGGCATTCACATTCTGCGGCTGGGCGGCGATCATATTAATGATGGCCCGCCTGGTAGGGTCGGCAATCGCCTGGTATACATCACGTCGTGCTTTCATAATATGCAAGTAGTTGCTTGCAAATATAAGTGCAAGTAATTACTTGCGCAATTATTTCTTCAATATTTTTTAAATACTTATCAAGCGGTTCGTGGACACAGTGTGTAAGCCTCATGGATAAACGGCGCGAAACATAATGTGCAAAGGCACTCCGTATTCTGAAAGTCTAAAAACACAACGGGCTAAAGCACAATGTGAGCAAGCGTTCAGCATTCAGCATTTACATTTAGCTATTAACTATTATTTGTATATTTCGTCCCGGACATCATCATGCCTATGCAAAACGAACCTACTTCTATATTTGACCAGGATTTTCTGAAGGAAACCTTTGTACGCCGCCGCCAGCTGATGCCATTGGCGCTAAAGATCTATGTGTGGTTCTATCTGGCCTTTAGTGTTTATAGCGTTGTTACTTTTATTTATGTTAATATTATGCGGTGGCTGGATGAGGTAAGGTATGAATCCTTTGACAGATTTCTTTTACTTACCATTTTTACCGGTCTTGCATTTCCTGTGCTGCGTTTTCTGGCCAATCTTTTTATCTGGCTGGAAAAAAAGAAAGCTATTTTGTTTGCAATAATAATAACGGCGCTGAATATACTCTATTCCTGTTTTTCCTTTCTTATCATCTACAATATGTACGGGCGTCTTAATTTTATGATGTGGACGTTACCTTTGCTGCTGTTGCAAATCCCATATCTTGTGCTGCTGCTGAATATCAGAAAGCGCTGGGAGCAAACGGGCATTTCCGGAAACGAACAGGAACAGCATTTTAAGGGATTGAAATAGGAAATTATAAAGATGAAGGCATACAGACTTTTTACAACGGCGGATGGCCATAGCGCATTTGAAGAAGGAAAGATCACCACGCTGCAGCATATTGCAGCGGATTATTTTTTTATCCAGGAAGACGAAGCCTCCCGGCTTGCATTCGACTGGCACCCCGCCCCCAGGCGGCAGGTGGTTATAACGCTCAGGGGCACACTGGAATTCACCGTAACAGATGGCAGCACCTTTCTCCTGAATCCCGGCGATATCCTGGTGGCAGCAGATACTTCCGGATCAGGCCATAAATGGCGCAGGATCAGCGAAGAAAGCTGGGTACGGGCATATGTAGCGCTGGAAGATGGGAAGGATGATGGTTTTGTAGTGAATGGGAAGTAAAACAAAATATATGTCCCCCAGGATCTTCAATAGTCTCATACAATCCAATATGGGTGGCGGCCCGCACGGCAATTTTGAAGCGGCTATCATTAACCATGAAGGAAAGCTGCAGCACTGGTGGCGGGATAATGCAAATGGAGAAACCTGGAAACCAGGACAGCTCATTACCGGTCCTGCCGACCAGGAGGCCGGTCCTGCTTCTATTATACAAAGTGATCTTATACAAAACGGCCATGGTAATTTTGAGGTAGTGGCGCCCCTGCGCATTGGCAACAACACCGTACTCTGGCATTTCTGGCGGAACAATGCAGGTGTAACTACACCCTGGCAAAAGGGACAGCAGATAACCGGCCCGGAGGATGTTGTAGCCGGCCCTGCTTCCATTATACAAAGTGATTTTATACAAGGCGGCCGTGGGAATTTTGAAGTAGTGGTACCCTTGCGGGTTGGCAACAACACAGAACTCTGGCATTTCTGGCGCAACAATGCAGATGTAACTACACCCTGGCAAAAGGGACAACGGGTAACCGGCCCGGAGGATATTGTAGCCGGCCCTGCTTCCATTATACAAAGTGATTTTATACAAGGCGGCCATGGGAATTTTGAAGTAGTGGTGCCTTTACATGTTGGCAGCAACACAGAACTCTGGCATTTCTGGAAAAACAATGCAGATGTAACCACTGCCTGGCAAAGAGGACAACGGGTAACTGGCCCCGCTGACCAGGTAGCCGGCCCCGGCTCCATGATACAAAGTGATTTTATGGAGGGCGGCCATGGCAACTTTGAAGTGGTGGTACCACTTTTCAGCAGCAATGGCCGTAAAGAGGTGTGGCATTTCTGGAGAAACAATGCGGATGTAGCTACGCCCTGGCAAAAAGGGCAGCTGATCACCGCATCTGCCAGCGGTAATGCCTGCATTATCCGCAGCGATTATGTTAGCAGCGGGCATCCGCATAATTTTGAAGTGCTTACAGATGAATGTTCGCAATCCGTAGTGCATTACCGGCATTTGAATGAGGATGTTACTTTTCCCTGGCTGCGTGACAGGGTAATAATAGGAGAGCCTGCGCTTCTGCAAATGAGATACGTTCAAAAGGTAGCGCAGCTTACCGGTGAGTATGACCGTACTGTGTGGAAAGATGGTGATCCTTCTTTTGCCTTTAACCGCACGGAAACCCAGCTGGGCCTGCAAGGCACGGATCTGGGCGTATCCTTCCGGCATAATGCTAAAGTTTTTTTCCTGTTTGGCGATTCCTGGGGCCGCCACTGGAACAAGGCCGGCCGCATTACTTTTGATGCCATTGCACACACTACTGATCTTTGCGCAAGGGATGGGCTGCATCTTACCTTTAACAAGCAGGCGCCTGTTATCAGTGGCGGAGATAATATTACCCAGGCCGAATTTGATGTGCCGCTGGATGGTTTTAGCCTGGATGGCCGGCTATATGTATTTTTCTCATCCAACCATTTTAAAGTGGGGAATGCGGATGTTATGGGCCGTTCCGTTCTTTGCGTGTCTATTGATGAGGGTTTGAATTTCCGCTATATAGGCACATACTCCGGCAATAAATTCATTAATGTATCTGTGGTAGCGGAGCAGGAACCGGCACGTTATAACATTCACAGCGGCGCAGGTTTATGGATCTGGGGTTCCGGCAGGTACCGCTCCAGCGATGTATATCTTTCTTTTTTACCCTTCGCTAATATTTTAAACGGTAGTATGGCTGCACTTTATTTTGCCGGTACAAACCCGTTTGGCCAGCCGGTTTGGAGTGGGGAGGAGGCAGATGCTGTAGCGCTTTTCAGCGCAGGATGTATAGGCGAATTTTCCGTACGCTTTAGCAAGTACCTGCAGCAATGGGTGATCACGTATAACGGGGATAATCCCAGGGGCATTATCCTCAGAACGGCGGATACCCCTTATGGGCCGTGGCCGGAACAGCAAATGCTCTTCAATCCATTTACGAACGGATACAGTAAAATTATGCATAGCGCAAATACACCGGATAAATTAAATGAACCTGCCTTTTGGGGTGGCGGCAACCGCTACGGGGAGGCAGGGGGAGAGTACGGGCCTTACCAGGCAAGCGATTATGAAACCGGGATCATTGGCCGTTTTGCAAAGATCTATTTTACCCTTTCCACCTGGAACCCTTACCAGACAAACCTGATGTACGGCATTGTGCCGGTAAAAGGCAGCACGGAAGCAGACCTTGAAAACCTGCATGTGGACTTTACACGGTTTGATACCCATTGCATGGGAAGGGGCCGGCAACAGCTGCCGGGTGGTGATTAGGGGAGGCTTCTGCAATTTTATCGCAGTGGTAATAACTAAATTGTTTAACTAATTATCTGTCTTATGAGAAAGCACCTCCCTGTTTTACTGGTTCTTTTTGTAACCGGTTTAGCTGCCTGCACCAAACAATCGACCCGGGAAAATGATGCACCCCCCAACACGCCCCCCGTTCCCACTAATGAAGGTATTACATCGGTATTCGCACCCCCTGATAATAAGGTAGCCTATTATGCGTTTGATGCAACCCCCAATAACCTTCCGCTGACAAATTTTGCCAAAGAGGCTAATATCATAGTGCTGTTTGAAGGCACTGCCTGGGAGCTGGCCGATTCTGTTCACTACGGCAGCAGCAGCAGCTATATCCTGAATGTAAATCCCAATTATCACTCATATAAGTCAATACGGGATCATATAAAGGTTTTACAGGCAAGGGGTGTAAAGGTATTAATGAATGTGGATGACGCGGCTTCCTGGAATACCACGCAGCCCTTTACCACCTATAACGGTACTAAGCTGAATTATGTGCAGTTTGCAGCTTTTGTAAAAACATGCATTGTAGATTCCCTGCATTTTGATGGAATAGCGCTGGATGTGGAACATATGGGATCAACGCCGGCCAATGCAAATTTCACTAACCTGGTGAAGGAGTTTGGTAAATACTTTGGACCACTTTCCAGCAACCCCAATAGCACCATTTATACAGCGGCTATTTATTCCGGCGGCCAGGCAGGTTACGCCATCGGGCAATCTACCAGCGTAGCGCAGTATTTTTCGTTTGTGGAGGATATGGGTTATTTCCAGAACAACACTACCCGGTTTAACCGCTGGGCTAATTATATTGGCGCATCCAAAACCATGATCGGGGTATCCAAACAATATAACACCCTGGCCAATGCCACCGCTGCTGCAGCCTGGGAGCCTTCCGGCGCTACCAAAGCCGGCATTATGGTGTTTGCAGGAAATGTGGATTCTGCCTATACGAACCAGATCTTCCGCGCCATCCGCTGATCAGGTATATTTTTTTAAGAGCTCCTTCATTACGCCTATCTGTATTTCCACCGTATCGGGTTTGGTCACACATTCCAGGGCGCCCAGCTCCTTGCATTGGGCCGCTTGTTCTTTCATGATGTTTGTGGAGAAAATAATAACGGGTATGCCCTCAAATTCCTTCATTTTGCGGATCTCCGTTAAAAATTCAATGCCATTCATCCGGGGCATATTCAGGTCTAAAAAAATAATATCAGGTTTGGTAAAGCCATTTCCATTAATTAACTCAAACGCATGTACGCCATCCTGGGCTGAGGTTAAACTGGCAGTATTATCAATGGTTGTAAGTACAAATTGGAAGATGTTCCTGTCGTCGTTATCGTCATCAATTAAAAATACATTTCTGCTCATCGGGTAAAATTCTATCCTATAAAAGTAATGCATTGCGCCTGATAGTTAATACAGATAAGGGATGAATGATCAGATAAAATTATTTTTCATTTGTTTAAGGATGAGCACGTTAGTTTCGTTTTCCTGCGCTTTTATTCTATCTTGTTGCATATCACGTTATAGAACATGTACCTTATGAAGCGTATCATCCGGGGCGCAGCCCGTTACAAAAAAAGCAGCTTTTTCATTTTCATGTTGTTTGCTTTGCCTGGTTTTGCACAGCAGTATAACATCAGCTCGCCCAATAAAAATATAACCGTGCAGGTTAGTAATGACACCGGCGTCAGCTATAGCGTTGTTTACAATGGTAAAACGGTCATATTACCTTCCCCCCTGGGATTTGAGCTTAAGAACGAACCTGCTATGAGTGGCGGTTTCAGGGTCTTAAGCCAGGAAGCAACCACCTTTAACGAAACCTGGAAGCCGGTAGTGAAAATAAAACACGCGGCTGTTGTGAATCATTACAATGAGCTGAACCTGCAGCTGGTGGAAAAAGATAGCCTGATGCGGCACCTGCGCCTTAGCTTCCGGGTATATGATGATGGTATAGCTTTCAGGTATACCCTTTACAGGAGCGAAAAGCCAGGTAACCGGCAAATTACTAAGGAGCTTACCGGCTTCCGCTTTGCAGGTGATCAAAAAGTTTGGATGGCGGAATATAATGGCGGATATGCCTCCAGCCAGGAAGCTGAATTTGCGCCTAAAGCACTAACGGATATGCATATATCCACCAAAGCCGGGCTGCCTTTGCTTACAAAGGTGAATGAAAATACCTGGGCTGCCATTACAGAAGCGGAGATAGATAATTACCCCGGCTTTTATTTAGGCGCATCCCGGCAGGCCGACAGCAGCATCACATTATTTACCAAACTGGCGCCCTTGCCGCATGAGCCGGAGGAGGGCGTGAAAGCCCGTTTTGACGATAGCCTGCCCACACCCTGGCGCGTGATCATGCTGGCGGCAACACCCGCTAAGCTCATTGAATCTGAAATAGTGCAGAACCTTAATAAACCCTGTGCTATTGCAGACCCTTCCTGGATAAAATCCGGTATGAGCGCATGGGACCATTGGTGGAGCGGGGAAGTGAAAATGGATATGCCCACTATCAAAACCTATATCGACTATGCTTCCCGGGAAGGATGGCCTTATATGCTGATAGACTGGCAATGGTATGGCCCTTTCAATAAGCCGGTGGCAGATATTACCAAACCAGCGCCCCAGCTGAATATGGCGGAAATACTGCAGTATGCGGCCGCTAAAAAGGTACGCTGCTGGCTTTGGCTGTACAGCGCTGATGTGAACCGGAACAACAATTTTGAAAAAGCCTTTGCCTTATATGAAAGCTGGGGCATTGCCGGTATAAAAATAGATTTTATGGACCGCGACGACCAGGAGATGGTGAACTGGTATCATCAGATCATTAAGGCCGCTGCAGCACACCACCTGATGGTGGATTTTCATGGCGCTTATAAGCCGGATGGCATTACCCGTACGTATCCCAATATGATCACCCGGGAAGGGGTGATGGGAGAGGAGTACTACAAATTCTCCAACCGCGTAACGCCGGAACACAATACCACACTGCCTTTTACACGCATGCTTGCCGGCCCTATGGATTATACGCCCGGCGGATTTTTGAATGTAACGCAAAAACAGTTTAAACAGCAGTCGCCAACTGTAGTTTTCAATACACGATGTGCAGAGCTGGCCAAGTTTGTGGTATATGAAAGTCCTTTTATGGTGAATTGTGAACACCCCGAAAATGTATACGGCCAGCCGGGAGAAAACTTCTTGCAGCAGGTACCCACTACCTGGGACGATACGCAGGTGCTGGATGGTTATCCCGGGGAGTTTGTTGCCATTGCCCGCCGTTCCGGCAACCGCTGGTTCATTGGCGCCTTAACTAACAGCAAGGGCCGTACGCTTAAAGTACCTACCGGCTTTTTATCTGCCGGCAATTACCAGCTGCAGATCTGGACAGATGCAAAGGATGCGGATGAGGATCCTAAAAAGTTGCGGCAATCTGCCATTACCCTGAAAGCCGGTGCTCCGCTCACCATCCGTATGAGCAATGCCGGCGGTTATGTAGCTATAATAAAACCGCTCACTACAAATTCTGATCATGCTAAATAAGTGGATGTTCCTGCTCGCTTTTTATGCGGCGCCGCTTACTGTTTTTGCACAAAAGGATACTACTGCCGCCGCTTATCAGCTGGTATGGGCAGATGAATTTAGTAAAGATGGCCCTCCGGACCCGCAGTACTGGGGATATGAAAAAGGTTTTGTAAGAAATGAGGAAGCGCAATGGTACCAGCCGGAAAATGCCTATTGCAGGAATGGGCTGCTGATCATTGAGGCCCGGAAAGAGCAAAAGCCTAACCCGTTTTATGAAGCAGGCAGCAAAGACTGGCGGAAGAAAGATAAAATGATCCGTTATACATCGGCCAGCATTAATACTTCCGGCTTTAAAAGCTGGCAGTATGGCCGCTTTGAGATGAGGGGGCGAATAGATATCAGCCCCGGTCTATGGCCTGCCTGGTGGACACTGGGCGTAAAAGGGCACTGGCCGGCCAACGGGGAAATTGATATTATGGAATATTACCGGAATAAGCTGCTGGCTAACGTGGCATGCCTTGACAGTAATAAAAAAGCGGAGTGGTACTCCAAAACCAGGAGTATCGATTCCCTGGGCGGCGTTATCTGGTCCGCTAAATTTCATGTGTGGCGTATGGACTGGGACGAAACCGCCATTGCCCTGTATGTGGATGATATGTTACTGAATAAAGTAACATTGGATAAGCTGGTAAATAAAGATGGCAGCGGTATAAATCCATTTAACCAGCCGCATTACATGCTGCTGAACCTGGCCATGGGCGGCATGAACGGGGGAAGCATCACTTCCAAAACTAATTTCCCCGCAAGGTTTGAGGTGGATTATGTAAGAGTGTACCAGAAGAAGGCTCCTTAACCTGCGTAATATATATTATGCCCAATAAAAAGGGCTGGCGCAGCTGTGTTATTATTTCAAATAACCGGTTAAGCCGCCTTTTTTTCATTACAGAACCATAAAGAGGTGTTGAATGTCAGCGATCTTCCGCACGGTACTTATTTTATTACTGTAACAAATGGCAAAAGCAGCTAACAAAAGCCATTGTTAAATAACAGCTAATTATCCCGGTCTTAAAGGCAGCTATCGCGAAATGATGGCTGCCTTCTTTTTTTTGAGAAAAATTCAAAATTCAGGCTCCGTTAATGCGTTATTAATCGAATATTAATGGCCCCGGCTTTACTTTGCAGTAACCATATTCATAATTCCACGCCTTCCTCCATTTTACATAATATAAACCATATCGTTTCACCCTTAACCAATTACTATCTTATGGTAAAAAAGAATGTACTGCTGCTGCTCGCCATTATAACCCTTGGCGCGGGCTGTAAAAAAGCGATCAAAGAAGATCCGGTAACAGATGATCCCGATGCACGGCGGGCGGAAGCTGAAATTGTCACCGGCCAGTATATTGGCGTAACCATGGGCTTTGATCATGACGCCCGGCTGGGCGGAAAAACATCGGGCGCCGGTGGCAATATCTGTTATAATTTATCCATTTTTAAATCCACCGACAATGATAATGACTGGTGGGACAACATTGCAGAGGAAATTGCATACAGCGGGGTAGATTTTGTAGCGCCTACCCTGCGTGGATACACACCCAATAACAGCCGGGACGCGGGAGATCCTCGGAGGCTTACCAGCCTGGTGGCAGCCATGGACCGCCGTGGTTTGAGCAATGCTTTTAAGATTGCCATTTTTGATGATAACCCGGCCTCCTGGACTGCTGCCCGTAACCTGGATAATGGCGACGGCTACGACTACACGCCCCTGTTTGACTGCGGTAACACTGCCAACTATAAATACATCTGGGACTATGACATCAAAGCCACTTTTACGGCAGTACCGGATGCAAAGCGTTTTAAAATAAACGGGCGCCCGCTCATTATGTTCTGGAGCGTAGCCAACGCCTTCTGCACCAACCAGGGAAATGGTAACCTGAAAAAAATAGTGCAGTATGTGCGTGCCCAATGCCAGGCCAGCTTTGGTTTTAACCCCTACATTGTTGTGGATCCTACCTGGCTGCAGTTTGATCAGCAGTGTAATGACCCGGCGGTGATTGACGCGGTAAATCCATGGTTTAACATGGCCAGTCCCTGGCGCGTAAGCACCTTCAATAATGTGAAAGTAGGCACCGCTGTACCGGGTTTCCGGGTAGTAACCGCCACTACCAATATGTTTATAGATGCCAATCACGGGCAAACCTTTATCACAGGGCTTAGCAACACGGCTAATGCAGGTGCGTTGATAACGCTGGTGGAAGGGTTTACGGACTGGCCGGAAAATACAAGTGTATGGCGCAGCAAGGATACTACCTACTACGACTATCCCAACCAGCGCATTAATATTTTACGTCGTTATACCAACAAAGCCTACGGCAATTTAAAAGTAGAAGCAGAGGGCTGTGATTATTATAACGATCTGTCGGCAGGCAACAGCGGCGGCACCTACCGCGATGGGAATATTGATATCGTTAAAACCGGCGATGCAAATGGCGGATGGCATGTAACCAATACCCAGGCCGGCGAATGGCTGGAATGGAGAGAGCTGCCTCTGCCGGCAGCTACCCGTTTCCAGGTCAGGTATTCCTCTAATCAGGCCGGCTCCGTACGTTTTATTGTAGATGGCGTTAACCAGCCGGTTATTAACCTGCCTGTTACCGGTAACGGCAGCTACGCTACTGCGGATGCCGGTACCATTTCTTTTGCCGGCAACAGCCTGCACACGGTGCGCTTGCAGGTGGTGAGTGGTAACCCTGCCATTAACTATTTTAATATAGTTGCACAATAATATTCACCTCTAAAAACCATATCATGAAAATTTTTTTATACATAGGGCTCATCAGCCTTTCACTGGGATGCGCCAAGCAGCAGCTGTTAACAGCTGAAGGGGCTAATACCACGAAGAATAAAGACCAGGTAAAAGCAAATGCCGCACTCGTAACACCCGGCGCAGTGGGCGATACCAACATCAGATACTTTGGCCGCTGGAATTTCAGCAATACCACCCAGTATGAAAGCGACTGGGGCGGCGCTTATATTAAGGTGAAATTTACCGGCACCACCGTTAAGATCAAGGTAGGCAATAACACCAATTACTATGCAAAAATCGATAACGGCCCATGGGTAAGCTACAAAGGCGTTAGCGGCACAGTGAATCTTACACTCACGCCCTTAGCCGGCGGCACACATACCTTATCAGTAGCTCAGGGGAAAGACTACAGCTATGTATTTATTTTCCAGGGATTAATACTGGATGCCGGCGCTACCACCAGCAAGCCGGAGGTAAGCGCAGACCTGATAGAATACATAGGCGATTCTATTACGGCAGGTTATACGGATGACCAGGCAAATGTTTCTGATTATGCCTGGGTATGTTCGGAAGCATTAGGAGCTGAACATACGCAGATCGCTTATCCGGGCATAGCGCTCACCAATAACTTTGGCATCAATGCGAATAAAACCGGCATGGAGATCCAGTATTTCAAACAGCAATCGCTGGCATTTACCAACTCGCCGGACTGGGATTTTACCCGGTACACGCCTAAGGTGGTAGTGATTAATCTTGGGCAGAATGATCAAAGCACGCAGGTGCCCGACAGCCTGTTCCAAAGTACCTACATCTCCTTTTTGCAAAAAGTGAGGGTCAAGTTTCCTAATGCGCATATTTTTGCCATGCGCACCTTTTTTGGCGTAAAAGCAGCGCAGACACTGGCCGCCGTAAATGCAAGAATAGCAGCCGGCGACCACAAAGTACATTATATTGATACGGATGGATGGCTTACGCGTAACAGCCCGGACTATACAAATAATACGGATGTACATCCCAGCGTAAGCGGGCATATAAAAGCCGCGGGCCGTTTGCAGCCCATCCTGGCGCCTTACCTTACCCATTAGTAATACTGCGGCTGTATCAGTACTGATGCAGCCGCTTTTTTGCAGTCATACTTCATTGAGGAATGAAGTGTTGAACCCTGAAGTGCTGTTACTTTGTAAGTATTATGAAAGAAAAATTACTGAAAATGAAAAGCCTGTTCGCCGGTAAATGGGCAGGGGAGGGATTTGCCAAATTCCCCACCATTGATGATACCGCCTATACAGAGCAGCTGGAATTTATACCGGATGAGTATAAAGACGCTATCTTTTTCCGGCAGAAAACATGGTACAGGAACAATACGGAAAAGAACGGCCACACCGTTTTCTGGGACACCGGGTTCATTATACTAAAGGAAGATAAGATCCTGCTGCATAGCGTGCAGGTAGGCGGGCGTATAGAAACATATGAGCTGGTGCAAGTGGAGAATGAAACCTTCACCTTTAACAGTGCAGCTATTTTAAATGATCCCAGGTCCATCCGATCACAAAGGGTTTTTACAGTGAGTGGCGGCCGCTTTCATTATGAGCTGAATATGGCTACCCATGCAGCTGATTTTCAGAATCATTTACTGGCTGATCTGGAAAGGACTGAGTTTTAGGGAACGATCAAACTTCTAAAGGGAGCGCAATTGTAGAACAACGTTGAAGCCGCTGCGCCTGGCCTGTATAACAGCAGAGATGCTTACCTTTGAAAAAACGTTTGTATGGCTATCCATATAAAAAGGATCTACGATCCTGTTTCAAAGACTGATGGCTACCGTATACTGGTAGACCGTTTATGGCCGCGTGGCATTAAAAAGGAAGACGCGCATATTGATGAATGGATGAAGGAAATTGCACCTTCCACAGAATTGCGGAAATGGTTCCATCATGAGGAGGGGAACTGGGAAGCATTCCGTAAGAAATATCATGCTGAATTAAAGGCCTCGCCGGCAGTAGAAGAGTTACGGTCCTGTATCAAAGAACACAAGACCGTAACATTTTTGTATGCTGCAAAGGATGAGGAACATAATCATGCATTGGTGTTGCAGGAGTTTGTGGAGAAGCATAAGTGAAGCACAGGGTATATCCCAGGCCATCCTGCTGTATGATCAGAACAGAACAAAAGAGGGGTTCCGTGCTTTCTTCCGGCCAATAGCAGGCGTGGAAGTATCTATATCAGGAATAGGAGATGTCCATATTTCAGCGCCGCTTACCGCATCAAACGCATATACGAACCCCGTGCCACCGCCGCCTACGTACACAATACCGTTTTTTACAACCGCACCGGCGCCGTTAGGCAAAATTTCCTTGCTCCAGCGTACATCTCCGGTAGCTGCATTTACCGCATAAAAATTAAGATCATCGGCAGAAATATAAATGGTGCCATTATCCAGGCATAACGGTCCTGAAAAGCCCAGCGTATCCAGCGCCTGCCATATTTTTTGCCCGGTAAATTCGTTGATAGCGTATAAGCTTCCGGCTGTATTTAAAGGAGGCATCTCATACCATCCTGCAGCATATACCACACCATTAGCCACAGCAGAAGCAGCCTGCTCCATGGAAACACCGGCATCAAATTTCCATTTATTTAAACCTGTATTGGCATCAATGGCATGTAAATAATAATCGCGGCTGCCAATGAATACCACACCGTTAGATAAGGTAGGGGATGAGGCAACGATCATGCCCCCGGTAGCGTATTTCCATACAAGACTACCGTTGGCCGCATCCAGTGCATAAACATAACCGTCTGAGCTCCCGAATATTACCTTATTGCCATACACTACAGATTTTGTGCTTACGTTGTTGCGTGTAAGAACAGCCCATTTCTTTTCGCCGGTAGCAGCGTCCAATGCAGTAAAATAATCATCATTAGAGCCTACATAAAGAGTATTACCATTCAATGTGGCCGGTCCTTCAATGCCTATATTGGTGAACCACTGTTTCCAGATCACCTTCCCGTTCCGCGCATTAAAGGCGTACATGTAACCGTTAATGCTGCCTGCATATAACACGTCACCGTGTAATAACGGGGTCGAATAAGTGAAGTTGCCGTCAACGGTATCTTTCCATAAAATATGTCCGTTCTTTGAATCAAGCGCCAGCAGGCGTCGGGTGGCGCCGATATACACTACGTCCCTGCGGATAACTTTTATAACGTATTCTTTTTTAGTGCTGTCTGCAGCAGTGATGGTATATTTTACGGGGTTAGTGAAATCCTGCACGGTACCGGTAGCAGGTGTAATGCTTACTCCCTTAAAAGTAATTGCGGGTACAAGTACGGATAGGGATACGTTGCCCGGCACATTGAATATAACACTGTCTTCTCCTATATTAACCGTTACATCAGTATTAATAATGGTGGAGTCGATGTTCTTCAGCACAACGGAGATGATCTTTTTTGCAGAATCTAGTTTCTCGGGGTTCGGTATCTGGTCCAGCTTTTCGCAGGAAGGAAAGAGATAAGCCGTTGAAAATAAAAGCGCTGACAGGGAAAAGTAGCGGGTTACAGTGACAAATTTCATAGTTGAAGGGATCTTTTTAAGATGCAAAAATATTATAATTCATGTTATACCTTACCTGTTCCGGCATATTTTTTTACTACCTCTGTAAGTAATTCCTCCCCCTGTACCTGTCCTATATTTACAACCTGTTCTGAAAACCCGGTTCCACTGTCGTGAGCCCGCAGTATCTGTTGAAGCTGGACCCGCCCAAACAAGCATGTAGCACAATTCTTCATTACCATAAAAATTGAAAAACATGAAAATTCCACTATCTGTAAACTGCAGCAAAGCCCTGGCTGCCCTCTTGTTCACCCTCGCCTTCACCGGTTGCGCTAAAAAGGAAGTAAAAGAATTAGAAAAATTGTCTGCCAACGGCGCCAGTGAAAGCGCGGTAACTGTCAGCTCCGTACAGCCGGTAAAGTCAGACGCGCTGCTGGCTATGCAATGTTATAACAACGCCTTTTACCATGAGTATGGCACTTATGGCCCTTCTTTTAAGGCGTATTATTATTCCGATGTTACTCATTCCGGCAGAATGGATTTCTGGAAGCAGGCAGAAGCCATTGAAACTATCATAGATGCCTATACGATCAGCAATGATCCCGATCTGAAAAACAAAATGGTATACCTGTATAATGGTATGAGGGATGGCTACGGATTGCTGTGGAGCTCCAACATCTATAACGATGATGTGATCTGGGGCGCGCTGATGTGCATCCGCGCTTTTCAGTTCACCAATGATGGCGGCATGAAAGATATGGCCAAAAACAACTTTGACATGGTTTGGAACCGTGCCTGGGATACCAACCTGGGCGGCGGTTTATGGTGGACAACTGCCAATAATACCAAAAATGCCTGTGTAAATGCACCGGCAGCCATTTGCGCCATGTACCTGTACCAGGCCACCGGCGACGTTAGCTACCGCGACAAAGCCAAAATGATCATGGACTGGATGGTGAGCAAATTGTATAACGCAGGCACCGGAGCGCTTGCAGGCGCTATGAATGCCGCCGGCAATATTACCGAAGGCACCCGCACCTACACGCAGGGTACTTTTATAGGCGCCTGTAACTTGCTGCACAACGCTTATCCCTCCAATAATTACAAGGCAATGGGCGCTAAAGCCATGGACTATACGAAAAACAGCATGTGTAATGCACAGGGCCTGTTGCCGGATGAATATGATAATGAAGACTGCCAGGGCTTTAAGTCCATTTTTGCACGCTGGGCATGTAAGTTCACACATGACCAGGGATACCAGAGCACCTATGCCTCCTGGCTCAATTATAATGCAGCTGAAGCCTGGGCCTACCGGAACTCCAACGGCCTTATGTGGGGCCAGTGGTGGCACAGAACGCCGGACAATTATGTAAATGCTTTTGAAACCACCTGTGGGGTAGCCATGATGAATGGAGTGTGGTTATTTTGATGTTTAAAGAAGGAAAGGCCGGCCTTTGTGCCGGCTTTTTTTATGTTGCTTACCTTTGAGATCCCGGAGATTTATAGATCATTGATGAGGGAATCATCATCAAACATAAGTCCGGTAATCTCTATTCCTTTGTCAGCGTATCCACCAACTTCAATGCCTCATTTTGGTTATGAATATAGCCTTTCAGCGGTTTAGCCGATGGAAGATTATCGTGCTGGTATGTTTCCATTACCTGCAAAGTCCTTACAACCTTTAGTACAGTATGTAGATCTGCCAGTGTCAGATTTTTTGCTTCTATTGCTTTTAGCAATTCGTTGTGATCAGCGGTTAACCCCTGGTACTTTTTCAGGCTGCCGGCCACCAGCACTTTTATTTTATCCCTTATAACGGAATCTTTTATTCCTTCAACATGCTGGCCGGCCGCATTGTACGTTTATACGTCCCCAGCATCCTGTCCCAGATGCTTGTATAAAATCCAAAATTATATTCCAGCTCCCGGTGATGATTATGATGAAAGGTAGATGTCCCCAGGTACTTCATTACCGGATTATTCCGCAGCTTTTCCGGTAGCGGTTCCAGCCCAAGGTGCCCGGCTAATCCAAAAATAACATTCACTGTCAGGTAAATGGTGATCGCATAAATATTAAAAGGGAATAGTATCAGTAAGCATACCCACAGGCTGCCAAACGCAATGGTTTCTACCGGGTGCAGCACAAACAGGTCGATAGGAGAGGGATCTACTGATTCATGATGCAAATGATGCACTGCTTTAAATAAAAATGTTTTATGAATAAGATAGTGAAATACAAACATCAGCAGGTCCATCGCAAAAAATAACAGCAGGAAATGGGTAACTATCTGCCAGGATGTCTCCATCGTGATCCTTATAATACCCTTCTCCCACAGCCAGTATCCAGCATAGGTAACCGCGGTGTTCAGCACATTAGTAAGCGCACAGTACCACCAGTCGCGGGAGGTGATGGTGCTTTCCATTACACCAGATCTTTTCAGCACTGCGTTACCAATAAGCAGCACCAGGAAAGTGATCAGCACATTCTCCGCCAGGAAAACAGCCCAGCGCGCAGGTATAGAGAGATGTAACAGGTATTCGAGAATAACGGGCATAACTACCCGAAATTATATATTTCTTTATAATTTATATATTATTTTTAAGTTTAAAATGTTTTAGTGAGCCTGCGGCTTGAATAGAAAGTAAAATGGGTAAAAGAGTTTTAATTATTATAGCCATTAGCTGGTGTATTTATAAACTGGTTGATTATTATTTCATACCCTATTTCGTGGTGGCGCTTTTATGGGTATGCTTATCATTTGGATTCGCCATTATGGTACTCTTTCAGTTGATAAAGCTTATTTTGGATATTCAGAAACTTTTTTGATGCGCCTTCAACGTTTTTTATTTATACAAACAACTCGGAAACCATCAGAGACCTGGAAGAGAGCATAACAAATGACCCGGAAAATAATTGGAAACTGGAAAAGAACTGGTACCGCAGCAGGGAATTCTGATAGCTTCCCCAACAACCCGGGATGAGCCATTTCGCTGAGAATGTTTATTGTTATAAAGTGAAGATATAACGATATCTCCACTTTATGTCTAACCACAACCTAAAATTTCCTCAGCTGCCACATTACTCCGCCCGATATTAACCTGCCGGGCTGTGAAGGCATCAGATAATCCGTATAATTAGTAATATTATCCAGAGCCAGCTGCAGGGTAAGTTTTTCCTTTAGCAGGGTTTTCTGCACCGATACATTCAACAGTGTATAACCTTTCACAAAAACATCGTACTGGTCTATATAACCGTTATTATCTATATCCAGGAAACCGTATTTACCACGATAGCTGGCCCGCAGGGTAGCGCTTACACCCCAGGGATGGTAATGATATAACAGCATAGCGCTGCCCATATGCCGGCTGCGGTTAGGCAATCCAAAGTAATCGCTGGTAGCAGCGGTGCGTATGCCGCCGGTGGCCCGAACGGTGCTGTGCCCTGCTTTAATAGTATCAATAATATCCTGGCTTTTGGCCGTTAGCAGCTGGTAGCCGGCGCTGAAGGTGAATCCTTTGAAGGGCCGGCATTTCAGCTCCATTTCCAGGCCACGGGTAAAAATGCGGTGAATGTTCAGGTAAGAAAAGAGCTGCTGCCCGTTGCGCATAATACCTACCTGCTCCGTATTAATAAGGTTATTGATCCGGTTATAAAAACCATTCATGTTAAAGGTGAATGTTTTTGCAAAGGCGAATTGTGCACCCAGGTTATAAGAAGTAGAGGTTTCCGGCTGCAGGGATTGTATGTTGGCCGCATTGTCCCATACCTGCTGCACCAGCCCTGCCTTTTGTAAGGCGGCCACCTGTTCCTGAAAATTATTGGCGCCCACTACGGTGTACCCCTGTGTAATATTGGTAAATACCTGGTACAGCTGCGCATAGGTTGGCGATTTAAAACCTTTGCCCATAGCAGCTTTCAGCATAAGCCATTTTGCGGGTTTATAATGTGCGCCCGCGCTGGGATTCAGCTTGCCGCCGTAGGTATTATTCCCATCGTAGCGCGCACCCATTATAAAACCATATTTATCTGTCGGGTTATAGCTGGCCTGCGCATAGCCAAAATAATTGTACATGCTGGTATTGCCCCTAATGGCGCTGTTGTTCAAATGCTGATAGTCGCCGCCACCGCCGCCAATGAGCGACAGTTTATTGTCAAAATAATCCTTTGCTACCTGCAGCTCCGTACGGTGAATGTTTTGCGTAAAATCGTTCCGCTGCAGCTCTTTGCCCGTTTCCACCAGCTGCACGGCCTGCGCGGTTTTATAATGGGTAAAATAATACCTGCCCAGCAAACGCCATCCGCTTTTATAGCGGTTATCCAGCGATACAGCTGTATTCATATCCCGCTCATCCAGCTGGTCGCGGAAAGGTTGTACGCCGTAAGAGCGCATCATTACAGACTGCCGGTTGGCATAGCGGCTGCTCACCAACAAGGTACTAACGTTGTTTAGCCGGTAGCTGGCGCGGCCCTGTAAGTTATAGCTGTTATAGGGCGGGGCGGTTTGCCCGTTCTTCAGATAAGTGGTGTTTACATTAAAACCATCAGTGCGGTAATAGTTGCCGGAGACCTGTACATTTCCTTTCTGCTGCGCAAAAGGAGTGGAGCCGCCGGCCGTAGCATCCACCATATTATAGGTGCCGTACAACAGCTGCAGCATAGCCTGTGGCGCCGTGTTGTTTTGATGGGTGATAATATTGATCACACCACCCAGCGCCTCACTGCCATACAAGCTGCTGGAAGCGCCTTTGATAATTTCAATACGGGCTATATTGGCAACACTGATGCACGACAGGTCAAAATTACCATTAAACCGGCCGGTCATAGGCTGCCCGTCTATCAGCACCATAATATAATCGGAGCTGAAGCCCTGCATTTGCAGGCCTACGCTGCGGTTGCCGGATCCCAGGTCATTGACCATGGCCATCCCGGTTTGCTCGCGCAGCACTTCATCCAGCCGCCGGCTGCCCATAGCGCGGATGGTTTGCTGATCGATCACCAGCGTAGGCATCGCCGTTCTCTTAATATCAATAATATCGTCCTGCTTTTTAAAGCGGTTATCCGTAACCGTTATCTCCCGCAGGGAACGGGAATGCAGGGTGTCCTGCGCTAGAGCAGGCAAGCAGCACAGGAGCAGCAGGGTAGCTTTTATATAATGGAACAAGCGCAGAGTTTTGGAGTGCAAAAGTCAGGCATTTCAAAGCGCAGCCAGGGAAAAACCATTCCCCCAAATGGAAAAATTTTCCTGTTAGGCTGACCTTAAACGGAAAATAAATAACCAAATATGGTAATTGTATAATGCTTAAATGGGTTAGTAAAAACGTTTTTCCTGTTTAGAAAAGTATTGTTCCTGATTTGAGCAGCGCCTCTCCGCCCGATAAATTAATATTGCTTATTATTTGTTATTCCGGCAAAAAGAAATAAACCCTTGTCTGTAATCAGGTCTGCTCATACAATAACCACTCAGTTCTGTCCTTTTGATATAAACGGAGTAGAAAGCTTAAAAGAACGGCGGCAGCTGCCCGCGCAAACCGGCCATAACCGCGTAGTACAGGAGATCATGAGCCCCGACGGCTTAAGCCTGGGTTATTATAAGGTAAGCTCCCGGCAACAGGGAAAAGTAGTGATAGCAAATAACAATCCTTTCCTGCAGCTTAGCTACACCATCAGCGGGCATAAGAGCTATCATACAAACAGTGGCCGCACTATGCTGGCATCCATTGATAAGCACCAGTATAACTACCTGTTCTTCCCCAAACAGGAAATTCACCTGGACTGGCAGGCAAATACACAGCTTGAAATATTTAAGATGGGTATTAGCCTGCGCTTTTTCTTTGATTTTCTTCCGGAGGAGCATCCTTTGTTTCCCGTGCTGTCAAAGAGTGTGCACCATAATGAGGCGGCGCTGCTCAGTAAATCAAACCTGCCCCTGCAGGCCAATATCAGCACTATCCTGTACGATATGCTCAATTGCCCGCTGGAAGACCGTTACAAACAATTATACCTTAAAGCTAAAACCATTGAGCTGCTGGCCATTCAGCTCATGCAGTTTGAGCAGCTGATGGGCATACCCCGCCCGGAAATATTTACCCGCACGCTGCGCAAAGAAGATATTGAGCGTATGCATCTGGCGCGCGATATTATTGTGCGCAATATGAACAGCCCCTGCACATTAATTGACCTGGCCCACCAGGTAGGCACCAACGACGCCTATCTGAAAAGCCATTTTAAACAGGTGTTTGGTACTACCGTGTACGGCTATTTGCAGAATGTGAAGATGCAGCATGCCAAAGAGCTGCTGGCGCAAGGTAAAAGCATTTCAGAAGTAACTTACTTATCAGGCTACAAGCGGGTTTCCCACTTTGCCCGCGCCTTTAAAAAGCATTTCGGTTATCCTCCCGGCATCCTCAAAGGATAAGTTTACTGTCTCCTATACACGAACCATTTCCCTCCACGCACTATTCTGCCGGCAGTGATTCGTGGACCGTTTCCTCACGCACTATGCTATGGACCATGGTCCGTGGACACAGGCGCTTCGCGCCTGACTTTTCCTTCAGAGGTCAGTTTTTCTCCGTAAGTGGTGAATGAATGTCTGCAATTTTGCATCGTCAGTGGAAACAGATCTGCTGTAACAACATCCAGCCATGAAACATAATTACTCTTTTATATACGCCCTGTTTGCAGTGGTCATGGTATCCTGCTCAAAAGACGATGCTGCGCCGCAGGTACAGGATGGCCGCAGCACCGTAGTATACGATCTGCCGGGTGATACGCTGGCCTCCATGGGCAATGATGTAGAAGGTAAGGAGCACCGCCCTTTTTACACGCTTACTTTCCGCTTTAGCGATAAAGCTACCCGTTTCATTAAAACAGCAACAGATTCGTTGCAGCACCTGAAAAATACAGACTGGGACATTGCTTTCAGCCGGGAGTACAATTCCTTTGTAGTCGTGAACAATGGGCAAATAGCCGGAACACCCGGCTATGGCGGCCCCGGGGTAGGGCAGATGCTGATTGTTGAAAAACCGTATGACCAGGTAAGCGCTGCGCCTGTGGATGATGAATTTACCAATAAGGGAATAGCCGGTGCAGGATGGGATAACGGGAATGGCCTGGGCTGGTACTTTTACTCACTCAGTAACCATATTTGTGTTCCTGTGAAAAACCGCACATTCATAGTAAGAACAGCCACCGGTAAATACGCCAAGCTGGAGCTGCTGAATATTTACAAAGGCAATCCGCCGGTGGTTACAGATCTCTTCTGGCCCGCTCCCTACCTCAGTTTCCGCTACTTTGTACAGGAAGATGGCAGCCGGAATTTACAAACAAAATAAGTTCAATACATATGTTTCCAACCATCATACGGCGGTTTAGCAGTATGCCATTATGCATGTTAGCACTGGCATTTATATCGTGCTCAAAAGATGATAATACCCAGGTAACACCTGATCCGGAGCCAGGCAATGGCGCTGCGGTAAAAACAGGTGTATATAAGATCATAAATCTGGCGGCAGATACTACGGCTACTTCCGGCAGCGCCGCAGTATCCCTGTACTACAGCCTGGAAGAGAACCGTGTGGTGCCGGAATCGCAACGGCAAACCGGTAACTGGGATATTGTGCTGTACGGCATTTATAACAGCAGCGTATACCCGAATAACGGCGCAGCTACCGGCAGCCCGGGTTATGGCGGCCCAGGGCAGGCAAAGATCTATCTGCCGGTAGACCGTAAGTTTGACGCGCAGTATTATGATACGTTGAACTTTAAGCCGCGTACGCTGCCCATTCCCAGTAACCTGTTTGATGCAGCTTTTGCCGCAGTAAAAACAGTACCGGTGGAGGATGGTAAATTCTTTACACGGGATGTGGGTCTGGATCATTTCCAGAACGTAACTGATGGCTGGGGGTATTATGATTTTTACGGAGCGCTGTTTCCCGGCAACCCTTTGAAAACGCACGTAGTATATACCATGCCGCGGGTAATAATCATTAAAACTCACAAAGGGCATTATGCCAAGCTAATGATCCGGAGCATTTATAAAGATAGCCCGCAGGATCCTGACCGGAACAATAAACCCGGTTTTGTAAGCTTTCAATACGCCATACAAATGGATGGAAGTAAGAACCTGGATATTTCAGCCAATAACTAACTGACCTAACTATTTATAATGAGAAGAAATTTACAATTACTAGCAGCCTTGCTGCTGGCTGGCAGCGGCTGCACTAAAACAGAGGTGGTGGCGCCACCGGCAGCCGCGCAGAACCGCATACTGGAATATAAGATCGTAAATGTACAGGGCGATCCTGTTTACGGCGCCGTGAATGATACCGACAGCACCATTACCCTGCACCTGCCGTTCTATAAGCAGCTCACCATCCTGGAACCGGAGATCAGGGTATCAGAAGGCGCCACCGTAAAACCAGCTACAGGCACATTAATAGAAGATGTGCCGGAGGTATTACGCAGCGGCCGCGATATTAAATACACCGTTACCGGTAAAGATGGTACCGTTAACACCTATACGCTGAAACTGGCCGTACAGCAGCCCGCCATGGTAGTACAGGAGCTAAGTACAGATGCAGCAACCCCGGCGGAGTTTACCATTGAAATGGCCCCGCAGGTAGTATCCTCTTTCAGCTTTAACATTATAGGCGAAGGGTTTTCGGAAAACCTGGACCTTATGAAAGTAATGCTGGTAGATGCCACCGGAAAAGAAATACCCGGCGCGCTGGACCTCAGCATCACCAACACCAATAACCTGAACAGCATAGGCGTGTTTGTATCCGTTTACCATGATGCAGCCAAACAAACCTACACCATTCCGGATGTGCTGAAAAATATACCGCAAACAGGCCTCTATAAAGTGCGGGTGTACAATTACGCGAAAGTGGCCACCATGCAGTTCCCCATCCGCATTACCAAAAACTGAACCATCCCATGTTAGCACGCAATATCAGCATAGCAGTTTTTAGCTGCATTATTATAGCAGGGCTGTCCTGTAAGAAAGAAACAGAATACGCCGCTTTTCCTTTTAAAGATATCCAGGCATTTAAAATAGCAGCAGGGGAGGAAACCATTAACGGCGCGCTGGAAAACGACAGCATTATTATTTACTGGCCATCTTACCTGGAAATGCCCGCCAGCATTACGCCGGACATTACCCTGTCAGAAAAGGCCACTATTCAGCCGGCGGCAAAAGAAAGCGTAGCTTTTAAAACCGGCACTAAATACACGGTAAAGGCACAGGATGGCAGCACAAAAGATTATTTCCTGAAAGTAGTAATTAACCAGCCCGATATACAGATCTATGAAGCCACTTATTCCGCCGTACACGGCGGCGCCCTGGCAGTAGATAACGGGCGGCTGATCCGCTATATCATACGGGACACTGCCCAAACCCACTTTTTCCTGGTAGATACAGCCGGCAAGGAAACGCGCATCGCTATTTCCTTTGCTACCCGCAATAGTACACCCTACACAGATCTGAAGCTGCCGGGCGGCGATACCCTGCAGCCGGGTGCTTACCGTATTAAGATCAACAGCGGCATCCGGACCCTCACTACGGAGAACGCCATTTTCGGTGTGCTGTACGCCGCTGGCGAGCAGCCGGCAGCCAACCCGGTAGATGGCAGCGTTACGCTGAAACACGGCAGCCGGATCACTTTTACAGGTACGGGTTTTATTGATATGAAGGAAGCCCGTGTATTTGGCTATAACACCGCCACCGACTGGTCGGAAAAAGAAATTGCCACGCTGGAACTGGTGAGCTTTACCGCTACCAGCGCCACTTACCGCATACCGGACAATTTCCCTGCGGGTAATTATGAGCTGAACAGCTATAACGGTAACGGCATTTTTTTCCAGCTGCGCACTACGGATTTCATTGGCTTTTGGGACTGGAACAAACAGAGAAAGGTATACGTGAATATTGATGGCGCCGCGCAGATCACCGTTACAGATTAAAGAACCACTATAGCTCTTTATAAAACCCTCATCATTTCTTTTTCACTTAAAACCCTGATTTATGTTCAACTTTAAACAAGCAACCCATTTAACGCTGGCCGCCGCCGGCGCCCTGACATTGTTTTTAGCCTCCTGCTCCAAAAGCAATGAGGATGTAGCTGCACCGCAATCCCTCAGCACCATCCGGGGAGGCGTTGGCCTGATGGCGGTTATACCGGATGGCGACAGCGCTAACATTACCGGTCCTGGTGTAACATCCGGCAAGATCTACCGTAACGGTAGCGTGTACACGGTAAAGAATTTCCGCCAGGCCTATTCTACCGGCGAGGGACAGCCTGCAGATGGTAATTTCTACTGGCGCTTTACGGTAAATGAAGCCGGCCCGTCCACCAACTACAATATCAAATTCTCCGGTATTGCTACAGGCGACATTACCTCCAACGATTCCTTAAAGTTCAAGGACAAAACTTTCAGCACCGTAACTGCGGCTGACTGGAGCACTGCCTCCAACCCGCTGCCCAGCCCTGCCGGCTCCAATGTAATTGGTATGAACCAGGTAACCGGTACCGGTGTGCCGCCTTCAGTAGCAGCTTATGCCAATGGCGCCGGCTGGTACATCTATGGCTGGAGCACCGGCCATACCGTAACACCCGTAGCCGGCCGTACGCTGTTCTGGAAAAACGGCGCCACTATTTATGCATTTGAGATCACCTCTATTTACCAGAATGGGGTAACCGGTGCTGCATTCCCTTATTACAACTTCCGTTATAAAGCATTATAAAAGTTCTCCATCATTATTAGTATAGCTGTAGTTGTAAGCGGTTGCCGGTACATGGGCAGCCGCTTTTTTGTTCTCATGCCACCCCATCGGTATTGGTACGATTTTTTATAGATATTCTTTACAAACCAAGTCAACCGTTTAAAACCGTTTTTATGACCAATACTATTACCGCTACTACGAAAAAGCAGAAACTCTTAATCATTGAGGATGAAGGAGAAATGTGTTTATTGATCAACCTTTTACTGGACGGTAAAGAAATGGAGATCGAGCATGTAAAAACTATTGCTGATGCTGTGGAATATTTTCAACAACAACCGCCTGCTATAGTGCTGCTGGACAACCGCCTGCCGGATGGCTTCGGGCTGGACTTTATTCTTTTCCTGAAAAAGGAATATCCCGCCACTAAAATCATTATGATCTCCGGTATGGATCCCGCAGCAAAAGATGTGGCTATTGAAATGGGCGCAGATATGTTCCTGGAAAAGCCCTTTACAAAAGCGCAGCTTTGCCAGTGCATTAATGAGCTGCTGAATTAATTAACAGCACATACAAGGCATAAAATATAATTGACTAAGTAAAGTAGAGGAATAGGTTAGGGCCGTATTATTACGGCCTTTTCCTTTTTAGGGCCGTTTCATTCAAACACCCCAACATTTCCACAATTTACCCCAAAAGTGGAGCCTGAACCACAGAATCGCAGCACTTTACATCCCAAATGAAGGTGCTGAACCGCTATGCCTTGCTGCACATAATTGGTTGTGTCTTATTCCTGAGCCAACCGGTCTGGTTATATACTGGTCCGCCGGACCGGGCAGCCTTCCTTTTTTCCAAACCCATGCAGCGGGATCTTATAGGCAATGCGCTGATGCTGGGTTTCTTTTACCTCCATTATTATATAATAATACCCCGGCTTTATTTTAAAGAAAAACGCCTGCCATACCTGTTAAGCATCCTGGCGGGATTTCTAGTGATCTGTTTATTGCCTTCCTTGGCAGAGGCCAGGCACCTGGCATTCCTGTTTATTGCAGTGGTGTTCTTTTCTTTATTGCTACGTATCCGCAGCCGCCGGTACCAGGAGCAAAGCACCCGGCACGCCGCGGAGCTGGCCACGATCCGGGCGCAGATCAATCCACACTTTTTATTCAATACCTTAAACAGCATATATGCGTTGGCGGTGCGGAAAGATGATGCCACGGCAGATTCCATCGTGCATCTTTCCGGCCTCATGCGTTATGTGTTCAGGGAATCAGGAGATCAGCATATCCCATTGCAGAAGGAGCTGGAGTACCTGGGGAATTATATTGAGCTGCAGCGTTCCCGTTTAGGGGACACCGTAGTGATCCGTTATACCCTGGAGCAGCAGGAGGCCGCACCGGCAGGTATTGCCCCGCTGATCCTGATCAGCTTTATTGAAAATGCATTTAAATACGGCGTTAACCCCGAAGCAGCTTCCCGGGTATCTATACACATTAAAGTGTCCAAAAAAACCTTATATTTATCAGTGCATAACTATAAGGTAGTGTTGCCGCAGTACTCATTTTCCAGCGGAATAGGAGTGCACAATGCCAAAGAACGTTTGGAATTGTTGTATCACGGTAAACATACGCTGGAAATAAAAGAGGATGCACGGCACTACCAGGTGACACTGATAATGGAACTGCTATGATAACTGCTATTGCACTGGACGACGAACCCCCGGCGCTTGAAATTATTAAAGGTTTTTGTGCGAATATTCCTGCTGTAGATCTGAAAAAAACCTTTACCAAAGCCGGAGAAGCTTTTGAATACCTGGAAAAATACCCGGTAGACCTCCTGTTGCTGGACATTAACATGCCATCCGTAAACGGTATGGACTTCTATAAAAGAGTGCCTGCCCGGGTTATGGTTATTTTTACTACCTCCTTTAGTGAATACGCCGTGGAAAGCTATAACCTCAGCGCAGTGGATTACCTGGTAAAACCCTACACCCTGCAGCGTTTTACCCAAGCCATAGAAAAAGCAAACATAACGCATGAGCTGCGGCAAAAAGCAGCCATACCCGGTAATGATCATATTACCCTGCGCGTGGATTATGGCCTGGTGAAAATTCATTTCTCCGAAATTCTTTTTATGGAAGGATTGGATAATTATTTAAAGATCCACCTGAAAGATAAGAACCCCGTAATAGTAAGAATGACCTTGAAAGCCATCCTCGAAAAGTTACCAGCTCCTGTATTTGTACGCGTGCACCGTTCCTTTATTGTACCCTTATCGCAGGTAGCTGGCGTGCGCAACAAAATGATCGTACTGCACTGCGGGGAAGAAGTGCCCTTGAGCAATAACTATGAAGATGAGTTCATGCACCTGCTGAACCGTTAGAACTGCCTGCCATACTGCGTTTCAAACATTTATTTGTATTGTGGTTATTCGTATCAGGAATAATTGAACCCTGCTGCAAAATGAAATACCACAGAAACCGGTGCATTCACCCCAATTATTAAAAGCCGTGTTTACATTTAATTCATCTTTGTATCAGAAAGAACGATAGATAGTATCAAAGTTAAACAAGAGAACAGGAAATAATTGACAGCATGTTACCGGTTTAAAACAAGATGTTATGAAGATAAAAAGCGTGCTTGTTTACGACGGATCACTCAGTATTACCACCGTATTGTTGCTTGCCAGCTCCAAATTGGAGGATGATAATATAAGCTCCGTTGTATACGTTAGCGCGCTTCATTCCGGATCATTAACCGGCAACACCTATAAAGAAACGGCCGATAGGCTATACACCAACAACCAAACCTACAACATTAGCAGTACACCGGGCGCCAGCGGAGCGGTAACATTTGAGTATCTGGAGGGGCTGAAGAGTTCCCTGGCGCCAATTGTGTGTGTTGTAACCTATGCCAACATTAAGAATGTGGAATTTATCTCGAAGTGGGTCTGCCTACCCTATGCCTGATCCGGCGCAGCAGCCGGGGAAATGAAACGCTGTTGGAATGCGCTGCAATGTGCCGTTGCACAGCCGGTCGTTGCAGCCATCCGGCAGGGATCTGTAAAATGAGAAAAAATCAGATGATATACATAACAGGGGGGACAATCAATTTTTATTGTTTACTGGGGTGGAATGCTGCCGGCGCTCTTGATGGTACAAGTATGATGGGGGTAGTTTATGTGGAGCGCCGGCTTTTTTTATTCAGCTTATCACTATCGTGTTTTATATAGAACAGCATTGAACAACATTAGCAATCGTGGGGGCACACAATGAAAGAGAGCCGTCTCAAAGATAATTGAGGCGGCTTTTTCTATTGTACAAAATCCTTTTATAATCCAAGCTCCAGCTGATTTTGCACCAGGCTAAAATACTCAGACCTGCGCTGTACCAGCTGCAGATGACTACCCTGTTCAACAATTTCACCATTCTTAAGCACCACGATCTGGTCTGCATTTTTAACAGTCGACAATCTGTGTGCTATAATCACCACTGTTTTGCCTTTAAAGAAGCTTAGCAGGTTATCCTGTATTATCTTCTCATTCTCTGCATCCAGGGCGCTGGTGGCCTCATCTAAAAGAAAATAATGCGGGTTTTTATACACTGCCCGGGCAATCAGGATCCGTTGTTTCTGACCGCCGGAAATACCATTCCCGGCAGCGCCTATCTTTGTATTTGCTTTCAGTGGCAGGGACTCTATGAAATCAGTAATATTGGCTATGCGCACTGCATGTCTGAACCGGGCAGGATCCAGATCGCCGCCGGCAATAATATTCCGCTCAATTGTATCCGAGAAGATAAACCCGTCCTGCATTACCACACCGCAGTTTTCACGAAGATCCAGGGGGGAAATGGACGCCAGTGGAAGATGATCAAAGAACACAGCTCCGGATGTTGGCTCATAGAATTTAAGCAGCAGCTTCATAAGCGTGGTCTTGCCGCTGCCGCTGGCGCCAACAATTGCAGTGGTTTTCCCATACGGAATGTTAAGATTGATATTCTTAAGAACAAGCGGGGAAGTACTGCTTCCATAGCGGAAGCTTACATCCTTAATATGGATCCCGCCTAAAGAAACAGGTGATAAGAACGGCTGTTCCTCTTCCTGGTGTAGCTGGATCTCATTCAATCTTTCCAGGCTAAGCTTCGCATCCTGCAACGACCGGAAAAAGCTCACCAGCTGGTTAACAGGCGCATTCATCTGGCCTATAATAAAAGATACGCTCAGCAATTCTCCCAGCGTCATATGCCCTTTTACAACATAGGTTGCAGACAGGAAGGTAACAATGATATTCTTCACCTGGTTGATCAGATCAAATACGGACGACTGCAGCTGATCTAATTTTAAGATCCTGATATTGATCTTAAACAGCTTATGCTGGATCTTTTCCCAGTTGCTCCGTTTAAAATCTTCCAGCTGGTTCAGCTTCATCTCAGTTACTCCATTGATGATCTCATAAATAGACTCCTGGTTCTCACTACGGCGCTGAAACCGGTAATAGTCAAGAATGCGGCGCCTGCGGAGAAAGGAATAAGACCATAGAACAGATAGTATGGTCAGGAACAGATAAACCGAAAGGATCTTATAGTTATAATACCAAAGCACTCCCATAAACGCAGAAAACGTTAGCATGGAGAATATCGTCAGCAGGCTTTGAGAGGTAAGGAAGATCTCGATACGCTCGTGATCCTGTATCCGCTGATTGAAATCTCCCATCATCTTTGTTTCAAAGAACCGGAGCGGTAACTTCAGCAGCTTACGCAGATAATCTGAGATAATGGTAATATTGATCTTTGCGCCAACATACAGCATCAGCCAGTTCCGGACCACCCCGATAAATAAGGTACCCAGGAATAACCCCAGCTGGGCCAATAGTATCAGGGAGATCAGGTTAAGATCCTTCCCATGAACGCCTTTATCAATAAGGTTTTGGGTAAGGAAGGGTAAAGCAAAGGTAATAACGCTGCCTGAAAACAGCAGCAGGAACATGAACCAGACCTGCTTCTTATAAGGACGCAAATACCCAAGCAGCTGCCCAAGCGATAGGTTCACTTCAGGAGCGGGAACGGAAAAAGAATAAAACTCCGGCAATGGTTCAAGGATCAATGCTACTCCTGTATTGCCGTCGGAGAACCACGACTTTTTAAAGTCTTCTTCTGATAAGGTGATCAGCCCGTACCCCGGGTCTGCAATTTTATAAACAGGCGTGGAAGAAAATGGGCGCCGCACTATCTTATGTAAAACAACAAAATGATTCTTGTTCCAGTGAAGAACGCAGGGCAGGGGCATCGTTGCCAGCACATCCAGGGTTAATTGTGCAGAAACGGCTTCCATACCAATCGTTTGGGCCGCTTCGCTGATACCGGCAAGCGACACCCCTTCCCGCGTAAGAAAAGAATGATCCCTCAGATACTTCAATGAATACTTCCGGCCGTAAAAACCTGCTATCATCGACAAACAGGCCGGGCCGCAATCCATCTGATCATGCTGCGCTACAAACTTCATAATACCCTTATGCCGTGGTGTTTATACAACAATCCTAAAATATAAAGGCCAATGGATTCATCCCAGTCCGGCAGCATTGTCAGCAGATCACTTATCAGCAGGGGCTTGCCTTCATTAATGGTGTCGATCAGATTTTCAATACAGGAGAAGTATTTAAACTCCGTTTTAACACCTCTTACAAATATGTACAGTTTGGAAGCGGCTTGATAATACTGGATCTTATAGGGTTTCTCTACTTCAATAGTATCAGTAACAAGCAATGTTCTGTTATCAGTTTTGGGGAAGGGATAGGTCCGGTAACCGGCATTACTGAATAATCCATACCGGAGATCCTTATACGTTGCACGCAGCAGATCTTTGAAGCTGAGATCTTCCAGCTCAGGGGGGAGCTTATACAGGTCTAAAGTTTTATCCACCCCATTGGTACTATCCAACGGATTGGTATCTGGCTTCAGCATGAGAGTGGATTTTTGTAAATACTGCTCTTTGATGATAGTTTGCAATCTCCCGGCAAAGTCATAATTGGCGCGGTTAAAACACCAGCAGGCAATAGCAATGGAAAGGCCTTCCTGGGTACCAACATGATAGGTGTTCTCGGGCATGAAATAAATATCCCCTTCATCAAAAGGGAATTTATTCGCATAGGGAGTGTATTTACTGATCGCTTTATTATTATATTTTTCTTCCCCTACCAGCGCCTCATATTCTGCATTATCCCAGGTATACATGGTTTTGGAACCGGGCCCCAGATGAAAATGGATCACACTCTTTCCCGGAAGGTCCAGATGTATGCCCAGTGGAGTGCTGTCGTAATTTCCTATAAACAGGGTGAAAATAATGCCCTCAGTGGGCATGCCTGTTTTTTCTAACAAGGGGGCTAATTTAAGGGCTATACGGCGGGATAATTCCATGTTAAACCGTTCTCCTTCATTGATGATCATCCCGAACTTTTTATCTCCAAAAGTCCGTTCAACCCACGACTCTACCGTTTCACCCGGCAGGGGAGGATGATCGTAGATCCGGAACATTTCATTCTTTTCTAATTGTTTGCCTTCTATGTATACGCGATAACCATGCTTGTCAGTACGCATACGTGCAAGATCTGCCAGTATTTCAAGAATATAGGTCCGCATAAGGGCCGTTTCATCTTTAGTCATGCAGTCTTTCATAACAGAAGTCCTGCTCATCTTTCCGGTGGTATCCAGGAACTCATCCCACCAGACCGGGCTGAATGTGGTTACTGTCTTTTCCATAATAAGTTAGTTTACTTTACGGATGCCATGAGCACCATAGATCATTTTCAGGATATAAAGACCGATCTGTTTATCCCAGCTGGGATCAAGCAGGGAAAGCAGCTCACTTACCGAATGCTCTTTTCCTTCATTGATCTTGTTTATTAATGATCTGATACCGTCAAAATCATTGAATTCAATTTTCACGCCTCTTACATATATATGTAATTTGCCGCTGTATTCAGATTTACGGTAGCGGATCTTAAAAGGCGCTTCCCGGATCACCCGGTCATCGAGATCAAACAATGGTTTTTCAGGCCCTACCAAAGGGCTGGTCCTGTATCCTGCATTGCTGGCTACAGAATACCGCAGCTCCCGGTATGCTTCCCGCATCAGATCCATATAACTGAGGCTGCTCAGCTCAGGCGGAATAGTAAATGCTTCCAGGATCTCTGCGATACCGTCGGTACTCTCAAGAGAGGATCTGTCAGGCGCCAGGATATCCTCATTTTTCTGGAGGAACTGTCTGTGGATCACCAGCTGCATCTTTTTAGCCAGCTTTTCTTTGGTAAGGTTATACTGCCAGAAAGTTACCGCCACAGAAAGTCCTTCCTGCTTGCCGATGTGAAATTCTCCTTCAGGCATGAAATACAGATCACCTTCTTCAAAAGAAAATTCAGTGGCATAAGGAAGCAGGGAATCTACGTCTTCTCTTTTATATCCCTGTGAAAGCAGGTCGGCATATAAGTCCTTATCCCAGGTATACATTGTTTTGGGGCCGGGGCCTAAATGGAAATGGATCACATTCTGACCGGTAGGGTCCTTATGTATTCCAAGAGGAGTTTTATCATAGTTACCAATAAACAACGTAAAGTTAACGCCGTCACGGGGAAAGCCTACCCTTTCAAACAGGTGTTCTGCCTTCAACGCGATTATAGTGGATAATTGAAGATTAAATTTCTCGCCGAGGTTAATGATCATCCCAAATTTCTTGTCACCAAATACACGTGCAGACCATGTTTCCACGTCTTCGCCTTCCAGTGGCGGCGCATCGTAGATCTGGCCCATTTCTTCCGTATTGATGATGCGGCCGTTCACATATGCCCGGAAGCCGTATTTTACTGTTCTTAATATACAGAGCTCTTTGAGTATATCTAAAACAAGGCTCCTTAACAATGCTGTTTCATCCTTATCCATACAGTTTTTGAATACAGCGGTTTTGGTCTGGCCCTGTGTCACTTCAAGGAAATTATCCCACCATTCTGCACTGAATTTTTTTACATCGATTTCCTGTAATGTTTCCATTGTCATGAGTTTTAAAGGATAGAATATAGTATAGAGAGCAGAGAGAGAGTAGTTGCCTACTCCCTCCTTAAGATTGATTATGCAGCTTCAACGCTATCATGGTCATGATGGTGACCTACGTCAACCGGGTCTACTTCTGCAGCACCGCCTACTACTAAGTTTTCTTCCATTGGGGTCAATACTTTAACACCCAGAAAATCTGTCAGTTTTTGGATTTCTTCTTGTTTCATTTTAATTTGTTTTTGAAGTTAATAAAGGGGCATCTTGTTTTTTTTCTTTGGGTTACGAAATGCGTCAATTATTCCCGCAATTCTTGCGCAATGAATATCTTGTTGACTAAATACTGGTGGAAATATATAGGGTTAATTATTGGCTCGTTCTTTTTCTTCTTCGTTTCCGAAACTCTTTTTTTCTATATTAATTTTCTTGTTACCAAATTTGTACGTTACTGAAATCCTTAAAAAACGGTTATCGCTGTAATCATAGTACACCTGCCTGATGCCATCCGTATACACGGTACTGTAATTCCTGGCGGTCCTCAGGATATCCTGTACTACCAACGATAGCTGCATACTATTCTTCAGTAAGGAATATCTCAGGGCCAGGTCCAGATTGGCCCGCGACCTATATTTATACAATAATGAATATTCAGGCGCCTGATACCAGAAGTTGATAGCCCCTTTTAAATATTTATTCAGAATAAAAGAATTGTTGCTGCTCACATAGCATCCCCAGCTGTCTGTGTCCTTCAGATTAACCGTCCTGATAAATTTTGAGGCTGAATAATAAACATCCACTTTTGTCTCACTTTCCCACCATTTTAGCCTGTTAAAGCTAAAAGATTCCGAAAATCCCAGCTGGTTGTTTGAATAAAAGTTCAGCTGTGTGAAGTACTGCACCTTGGTCACTTCATCCGCAAAGGGCACTTCTCCAAAACCATCACTTGCATGTGCATAGTATACTGCTGTATAAAGTATATTCTTATACCCGTATTTCAGCTCCACATTATCCGCGTATCTTGGCTTTAAAAAAGGGTTTCCCTCCGTGTAATTATACGGGCTGGAATAGAACTTAAACGGGTTCAGGCTTGCATATCCCGGTCTTGAGATCCTTCTTCCATAATCTGCTACCCATGAATGAATATCATCAGGGGCATAAGAAACAAAAAGGGTAGGGAAAAGCTGTGTATAGTCGTTCGTGTTCTCCTTGCCGTACGTTACTGAATTACCGTTCGTATGAGTATGCTCCAGCCGTAATCCTGCCTGTATCTGCCATTTCTTGAATTGTTTATCCCCGGAAAGATAAACGGCCGTTGTATTCTCTTTGTAATTAAAGATATTACTCTGCCCCGGGTTCAACACAGGCGTTCCTGTAGTTGTATTATAATATTTCAGATCGTTATTGGTGTCTGTAAAAGAAATTTTTGCCCCATACAGCATCTTTATCCCTCTTACCGGCGTTTCTATATCTGCTTTTGCTGTATAGTTATTCATTCCCTGTACACCAACGTTCTTCGTAGACAGGAAGGTGGAATAGCCGGTTGTGCTGAAATCCCTGTTTGTATTGTTGTCAAACTTAAAGTAGTCAAAGTTTAACAGGAGCTTGCTTTTGGCAAGGTCTATATCCGCATGCCAGTTCAGCGAGCTCGAATTTACCTTTCTTACTGTGGTGGCAACAGTATTGATAAGGGAATCTATATGGTCATTACTGCGGATCACACCTGCGTCATATTCATCAATCACGGGTTTACTGTAGCTCCCGGAAAATAACAATCCTGTAGTCCATTTTTTACCAACCCTGTAATCTATGCCTGCGTTAACCGTTGTGTAATTGATGTTTATTTTCTTGACAAAATCCGTGTTCCAGGATTGATCAGGGTAGTAAAGCTCATCTGTTTCCGTCCTTTTCCTGGCGCCCCTCTTGTAGTCCGCACTGAACATAAAGGATAACCTGTCTTTCTGATAGTTGAAGTTGCCGCCAATGTTGCCCGCAGCATAAGATGTTTGTGTGTAGCTGCTCAGTATTGCGCCATTCCAGCTATTTACCTTTGCCTTTTTAAGTTTTATATTTATTAAACCGCTATTGCCTTCCGCATCATATTTTGCAGCAGGATTGGTGATCACCTCTATGCTTTTAATATTATCACTTTTAAGAGTGGCAAGGAAATTAACGAGGTCTTCTCCTGACAGCTGTAACACCCTGTCATCGATCATAACAGCTACACTACCTTTACCTGCCATGGATATCTGGTTATCCTGTACACGTATACCGGGAGTGATCCTTAGTGCATCCAGCGCATCTCCTCCTGAAGCTCCAATGGAATTTTCTACATTAAAAACCATCCTGTCAATTTTTCTTTCGATGAGCTGAGCTTTCCCTGCTACCACAACTTCTTTCAACTGTTTAGCGTTGTCCGGAAGCTGGATATTGATGATGGTATCCCGGTTAATGTGAATGGTCAGGGTTACTTTCTCGTAGTCGAGGCGTGAAATGAACATTCTATATACACCCTGGGGTACTTGCTCGTAATTATAATTTCCCAGGCTGTCTGTATAGGCTGCAAAAAGAGTAACCGAATCCTGTTTAAGTGTTACTGTGACAAATTCTACTGCTCTATTTTCTTTATTAACTACTTTTCCCCGGATAGTGGATTGGGCGTAAGAAGCTGAAATAATAAAGATGAATAGGGTCACTAAATAGGATGATCTCATCTATGATCTGAATTTGTAATGGCTAAGTTAACATGAGGGCTGTTTTTTGTTGTGTTTCCCGAAAATACATTAAAAATTAAATTGCCAAAACTTTTTTTCCTTATCAGCTAAATGTGCACTGCGGCGGCCATGCAGTGTTTCAAACGTAAGCATTGACAGTATTGAGGATCAATCAACCGGACGATACAATAAAAAAAATTTAAACAACGGAGTATTGGCGTACCGCGTTTGCAGCCCATACAGTTAACAAAACAAAAACTCCGTCAGAAGGTCCCTGCAGTTATTTGCAAGATACACCTGACGGAGTCAGTATTTGAAAGGAAATACCTCCTGTATTTTAGAACCTGTAAGCTACATTCAAACGGAAGTTCCGCGGTGCTTCCGGTATCCAGAAGTAATACGGCGCGCCATCATTCAGGATAGATCCGGAATACAGGTATTTGCTCAGCAGGTTGTTCACATTCAGGCTAACACTGTAACGGGAACCCTGGTATGAAATGCTGCCATCCATCCGGAAATAATCTTTCAGCGGGGTTTCACCGGTAAAGGAATACCAGGCAAAACGGCCGCCCTGGTATTGTGCGCCAATAGCAATACCCAAACCTTTCAGCCTGGTTTCTTCCAGGCGGTAAGAGAGCCAGCCGTTGGCAACGTTGCGCACAGTGCCAGGTGTGGCCTGGCCTATATTGCCTTTATTGGTATCGTCGGTGATCTTTGAATCCGTATAGGCGTAATTGAGGGTCACATCCAGGCCTTTTACTATGCGGCCGCGGATATCCAGCTCAATACCCTGTGTGCGGGTTTGTCCCAGCTGGGTTGACCAGTTAATGTTATTCGGATCGCCGGTTACTGTATTATTGCGGTAAATACGATAGGCGGAAAGGGTGCTGTTCCAGCGGCCGCCAAACCAGTCGCGTTTTAAACCTACTTCCACGTTATCGCCGGTAACTGGTACAAAAGAGCGGCTTTTCGCGCTGTCATAACCGGCTGTAGGTACAAAGGCCTGGTCGTACAATGCATATACGGAAGTATTGCGGTCCAGGCTTACGCTTAAGCCTACACGCGGCGTGAATTTTTTAGATTCCACTTCAGAACCGTCATTGTCTTTTGAATAAGTATAACGGCCGGCCAGTGTAAGGCGGATGCGGTCCTGCAGAAAACGCAGCTCATCCTGCACGTAAATACCTTTATAAGATTGCAGGGTGGTGAAAACAGAAGCATTAGGCCCGGTGCGCTGGCTTACAGGCACGCTGTGGTCAAATGGTGTGATCTCTGCAGTAGCGGCGTATTGTGGGTTGTAAATATTAAAAGTATTGGCAGCGTCTATGTATTTAAACTGGCCGTAGTCGGAGTAGTTATTTTTTTCGCCAACATCTATACCACCCAGCAGGCGATGGGTTACGCTGCCAGTACGGGCTTCGCCGTTTACATAGATCTGTCCAAGCCTGTTCACGGCATCTACATCCCATATGGTCATAGCGCGGCGCATGTAACCGGCGGAATCCGGTTGTACGCCGGGCCATACTGAGCTGCCCCTTAGCTTGTAGTTCTCATACATGAGCTGTGCTGTTACACTCCAGTCGTCATTGATCTGGTGGTGCAGGTTTAACAGCAGGCTGTGATCATTGGTTTTGGAAGGAGGCAGGGTAGGCGCGGTAGTGGTAAAGCTGCGCGGCACATCCGGGTCAGCATAGCCTTTACGGGAAAACTGGTAGTTAGCGCCTATCATCTGTACTTTAGAATACTGGAAGGTGTACTCCGCGGTCAGAGAAGTACGGTCGTCCAGCTTATAAGTAAGCACCGGCACTACAGAGTAACGTTCGTTATAGTCAATTTGCTGGAAAGAGTTTTTGGATTGTCCCATCAGGTTCAGGCGGTACAGCAGCTTGCCGTCTTTGCTCAGCTTACCATCCAGGTCCAGGGTGGCGCGGTACAGGTCGTAGCTGCCAAAAGTAACGCCTACTTCGCCTTTGGTAATGCCCGTAGGTTTTTTGGTTACCACGTTATAAAAACCGCCGGGCTCCCCGTTGGCCATCATAAAACCGGCAGGGCCTTTTACAAATTCAATACGCTCTACCATGCTCATATCTTCCGTCATGGGGCCAAAGGGCATGGTTACGTTCATACCGTTGCGGAAGGCCGGGATGTTGGAGCCGCGCATGTAAATGCGGGCGTAGTTATCCCAGTGTTCGCCACGGGTGGCGCCGCTCACGTTGCGGGTTACGCCTTCCAGCATATCGGTGATCTGCTGGTCGGCAATCAGCTTGCCGCTGATCACCTGTATATTCTGCGGGGTTTCCAGCAGGGACGTTTTTAAACGCAGGGTGTTGGAAACTTCGCTGGGCTTATAGTTGGTTTTTTGTCCTTCAATTACCACCTCTTTTAATTTGGAGGCCGATTCTTCCAGCTTAATATCTTCTACGGTCACTATCTGACCGGCAATTACGGTTACAGTTTTTTCCTGTGTCAGCAGGCCCACCGCGCTGGTGCGCACGGTGTAGGTGCCTGGTTTCAGGCGGTCCAGCTGGTAAGCGCCGCTTTCGGTAGTAATAGCGCCTATTTTGGTACCGGCAATGCCTACGGTTACAAACCCGGCCGGCTGTCCGTCTGCTGTACGTACTTTTCCTTTAATGGTGCCGGTCTTTTCCTGTGCGGCGGCCAGCAGTGTGCATAATAAAAAGAGGGCTGATAATAAGTAATACTTCATTCTATTGTGATATCGTTTCAAGGCGCAAAGGTCCGGCGGAATAGGAGGGGCCGGTAATCCAATCCGGAAAAATATTTGCGCGATCCGGAAAAAATAGAGGGCCAGAGGGCATTGTATTGTATTTGAGCAAGTTAGATCCCCGTGAGCATTATAAATAGCATACACGAATTTTTAAAAAAAAGCCACAGATAACTTGTATCTATGGCTTTTGAGTTATTGCTGATTTATTTTAGTGCTAAGTTCGTTAAACCAATTAAAAACCATACATACCACCCGAAACGGAAATTTGCTCTCCCGTAATCCAGGCTGCATCATCGGAAGCAAGAAAAACGGCAGCTTTTGCAATATCTTCGGGTTGCCCTCTACGCCCAAGCGGTGTATTGGCAATAAACAATTTTTCATACTCACTCCCGGTAGTAACACCCGCACTGCTTGCTCCTTCTGTTTCCGTAGCTCCTGGCAAAATAGAATTGATACGAATGTTTTTGGCGCCCAATTCTTTCGACAAAGAAATCGTTATGGCATCTAATGCCGCTTTGGTCGAAGAATATAACGAGGCTGTGGGAAGAGGCATTTTGCTTGCACCCGAACTGATATTGATAACATTGCCACCCTTATCGCTAAACAGTTTCAAAGATGCCTGAATAGTAAGTATAGCACCCAAAACATTGACGTTGAAATGCTGATGAAAACTTTCTACCGATACCTGTTCAATAGGTGTGTAACCTTGATATGCTGCGTTGTTTACCAAAATATCCAACGTGCCGAAAGCCTTCTTTGCTTCTTCAAATAGCCTGTTTACATCAGCTTCTTTCGATACATCGCCCTGCACCGGAATTGCTGTGCCTCCATTATCGGTTATGGCTTTAACTACTTTGTCCGCTTCTTCTTTGCTTGAAGCATAGTTTACAACAACCTTTGCACCTTCTTTGGCAAATGCTTTTGCAATTCCTGCACCAATTCCTTTTGATGCACCTGTAACTATCGCTACTTTGTTTTTTAATTTATTCATTGTTTCCATTGTTGAAGTTTATTTCACTGAAAAGACATTCGCCATACCGCCATCTGCTAAGATATCGGCGCCTACAATGAATGTTGAATCGTCGGAGGCTAAAAACACAGCCGTCTTTCCGATCTCAGCCGGAGTTCCTTGCCTGCCAAGCGGCGTAAGATCTATATAGATCTGCTTCACCTGATCCACTACATCCAGCGGTACCATCTTTCCAAAAACCGGCGTATCAATTGAGCCGGGAGAAATTGTATTCACCCTTATTCTCCTTGACAATAAATCGAGCGATAAGCCTCTGGCCAATGAAATAACGGCTGCTTTTGCAGCGGCATATATCGTCGCTCCGGGTGCAGCCCGGTATGCGGCGTTTGACCCGATCAGTATAATGGAAGCGCCGTCATTTAAATAGGGAAGCGATTTTTTTACGGTGAAATAGGCGCTTTTTAAATTCAGGTCCATATAGCGGTCGTAACCTTCTTCCGTTACATCGGTTATCGCCATCAATGGAATCCCGTCCACAACGCCACCGGCATTCACTACCAATGCGTCTATCTTCCCAAACCTATTAGCCGTAGTCCTGAACAAGTTCTCCAGGTCATCAGGATTTGTCACGTCTCCTTTTACACCGATAAAATTACTCCCCAGGGCTTCAACAGCACTGTTCAACGTGGTCTCATTTCTTCCGGCGATTGCACCGGCTGCGCCTTCGTTTTTAAATGCTTCAGCAATGCCAAACCCGATACCGCTATTGCCGCCTGTGATCACGGCTACTTTGTTTTTTAACTTACTCATTTTCTTATTTTTTGAAATTAGTTTAGCGAAGGTACCTTTAATAGTATACTTTTGTAACTGTTTAAGTATATACTGGTTACTATTGGGTAACTACAAATTTTAGAATATGAAAGACGAAAGATTTTGTAATTCACATTGCCCATTTACCAGAGCCATTGGTACTATTGGCAACAAATGGAAGCCAATAATCATAAATGTAATTGGCACACGAACTATTCGCTTTGGGCAGCTGGATGCTATCATACCGCATATAACACGGAAAGTACTAACGGAGCAGCTTAAAGAGTTGGAAGAAGACGGACTATTAGAAAGAATAGCTTATAAAGAATTACCACCGCGGGTAGAATATAAGTTATCTGAAAAGGGATTAGCTTTTCTGCCCATATTAGAAGCTATCAAAGTATGGAATTTGAAATACGAGGTTGTGACAATGCCTTAAGAGGGATAAGTATGTAAGCGTACTGAATGTTGGTTCCGGAACGATGGTGTATGGGAGATCTGACATTAATCCGGATACCGGTAAGATCAAATTTGACATTTCCGGAGAGCGCTACTCTAAAGTAACACTTTACCAGTTTGACATTAATTCCAACTCCGGCAAAATATTCTTTGTACTGGATTCAGTTGCCAATGGACCGGTTAGTGGAAAATTTTTTACTGACAACATCGGACAATTAATTTACAGGACCAGTGGCTGGAATTATTATGCTGTTGACACAAATAAGCAGGCGCTCATAAATTACCCCTTTTATGAATTAGGCTTCGGTTTTTCGAGATCTAACCGGTATAATAAGGAAGGAACAATTATCCGGTACAAAAATTCAGAAATTGATCAGCTCCGGTGTTCAAATGAAGTGGTAAGTGAAGGCGTTATTGCAGTTGTATTCGATAATCCGGGTCCTGATCCTGAATATGCAACGGGAATTAAAGTTTGGTCTGAGCACAGGAACAATTGGACAACAATAAATAATATTCCCTGGCTGGAAAGAATTATCGGATGGGTAGATGAAGAGAATAAGGGGATTCCTGAATAGTTCAAAATATAATAAAATACTTTTGTCTAAGTAGTTGTTTATTAATTGACAATAAAATCTGTAGACGCTTTGTAGCCACTTCTTGTAACCCACTGTAGTACATCTGTAGTCGCCTGAAAATGCAGTGAACCCCACCCGCCACCTATTTTTGAGGAATGCCTTTCATCGCATAAAAAACTAAAGAATGATCAGAAAGATTAAGCAATCAGCAGCTTCATTACTATTATTATTAGCCACTACCTCTATTCTTCAGGCACAATCTTCAATACTCCTGGTATATGACGACTATTCCGGTACAAGAACAGGCCTTACCTATTGGAAAAACGGGGAGATTGTCCAGCTCACGGATGGTAAAACAAATGCAGGCGCATCGGCCATTGCGCTCTCCGGCAATGATGTGTATATCGCCGGTTACCAGGAAAACGCTGCAGGAGAGCCGGTTGCCACCTATTGGAAAAATAAGGAAGCCATCACCCTCAGTGATGGAAGCACCTATGCAAAAGCCGAAGGGATTAGTATCTCCGGCCAGGATGTGTATGTAATTGGAAATGATGGCCGCCAGGCTATGTACTGGAAAAATGGAAAAGGCTCCGCATTTGAGGAGGACACTAAATTAACTGCTATTGCCGTTAGCGGAAACGATGTTTATATAGCCGGTTACCAGCCAAATGAGCAGGGGGAATATGTAGCTACCTGCTGGAAGAATGGGAGCGCAAAAGCGCTGAGCGATGGTACAAAGAGTGCAGAAGCCCATGCATTGGCCATTTCCGGCAACGACGTTTATGTGGCGGGTTTTGCACTTAATTCAGCCGGGGAGGAAGTGGCCATGTACTGGAAAAATGGTGAGCCTATTATGCTTGCTGGTGGCGCCAGAGCAGATGCGATTGCAGTATCCGGCAATGATGTATATGTGGCCGGGATCACCCGGAACCAGGCAGGCGCCAATATTGTTGTTTGCTGGAAAAATGGCGCCGCTGTGCGGTTAACCACTGGCAACGAAGCTTCAGGCGCCGGGGTAAAGGCCATCACCGTATCCGGCAACGACGTTTATTTGGCCGGCTACCTGGATGGCAAAGCCACCTATTGGAAAAATGAAAAGGCGGTAACGCTGAATGATATAACAGGCGGGATCAGGGGAATAGTGGTGAAATAACCTTAATCCCGTAATCTTCTAATCCATATTCATAAAGATCATATTCATTCCCGGGTGGCTGTGCTTTTATAGATGTTGCCTGAATAAATCGAGCTTTTTGTACCAGGATATGAAAAGTAGTGCAAACCATTAAGTTTATTGAAGAAGCGCACCTTGTTGCAAAGAACCGCTTTGACAGAAAGCAATCGGCTAAAATGAAGAAGCCTGAATAATTGCTTATGGCCGTATAAATCCCAATCCAAAGGCAGTACCCGCACCCAGCAAGGCGCCTGCCGTAACATCCGACGGATTATGCACGCCCAGGTATAACCTGGAATAACCCACGGTGCCCGCCCATAGCATAGCCGGTGCAATCACATACCATTTAGGATAAGCCCTTGCCAGCGCCGTTGCGCTGCTGAAAGCGGAAGAAGTATGGCCGGAAGGGAAAGAATAGCCGCCTGGTGTATAAACAGGCGTAAAATTCACATGCAGCTTAAAAGGGCGGGGCCGCTTGAAAATAAGTTTCAGCGCAGTGTTGAGCAGGGTAGTAGTAGCGGTGCTGGTAGCTATATATAATGCGTTTTGCCGCATATCGGGGTTATGGTCTATTATACCGCCTATCAGCAGGCCGGCCGGTATAGCCACATTCACATAGTCGTTGGTGTTAGATATCAGCTGGTAGAACTTTGTTTGCCCGGCAGTGCGTGTATCCGCTATATTTTGCAGCATATGAATGTCAAAGGAATCGATCCTTGCCTGTGCGGTAGCCGTGGTGGTGAACAGAAGTAGGAGTGCGTAGAGCCATGTATGTTGTATTAAAGTACCTTTCATCATGCACCGGGTTAGAGAATAAAAATACGGCTTAAATGTGAAATGCATGCGGGCTAGGGTGGAACCAATACAGCCTATCATTTCTTTAATATCCCTTTGCTCTTCCTGTACTATGTTCGCAGCTGGGGCGGCAATTAATATATAGTAGTTTTTATTAATTTAATTATCTTGCAACTTAGGTATACTTACATCAATCACCCTACCAGTTGCTAACCCGCTGGTTATTAAAACAAACCGCAAAAATGGACTTTGCCTATACCAATGAGCAAATAGAGGAGATCCTGAACTGGACCCTCTCCGGCCTTACTATGTACTACCGCGACAGCGAGCTGCCGGCGGATGTTATTGCCAAATACCAGGTAGGACACATCTTCCGCTCACAAACATTTGTAGATGTCTCCGCTTTTGCCGGCCAGCTTACAAAAACTGCCGTTTCATTTTTGCAAGCAGTAAAGCAGCACCGCTTTATAAGGTCAACCCCGAGGTTGAAAAATGGCAGCAGCACACCATCAATGCCGACAGTTATTTTAAAGTGCTGGATATTTATCAGAAAGAGGGTAAAACCCAGTTGTTCTTATTGCACATTCCGGCAAAAGCAACTGACTTTTTTAAAAGCACCGTGTTACATTTAGGTGAGGATAACCTGGAAGAGCAGTTCATTGGGAAAGCAAGGGCCAGCTTAGATCAGAAAATGAAAATGCCGCCCGCAGCTGCGCTGGAAGAAGCAGAATGGGTGCACCGTACAGAGTTTCCCATTGGATTGGATGTTAAAAATGAATTCTTTCCGCTGCAGCCCACAACCCCGCTGCTTCCGCAGGCAGCGCCACTGGCAAATGCGATCAGGAAAATGACGAATGATACGGCATTGAATAAAGCAGCGATCGTGGAGCCGCCGGCTGTTAAAGACACCGGCCGTTTCTGGAAGAAAATGTTTTGATAAACAAAAGCCCCGCACACAAAGTACGGGGCCGGCGTATTTACAATAGATGGAAAAATTATAACGTCTTAGGCGAGTATACTTTGATCACGCCGTCATTTTCGCTGCTAACAATTAACAGGCTCTTTTTGGTAGGGCTGTCCTTAGCCGCCACAAACAGCACGCCTTCCGGCGCATCGCCGGATTTTAGCAGCTGCAGGTACACCGGGGCCGTAGGGTTAGTTACATCATACACGGCCACCGCATCGGCTCTTTCCATGCCAATGAACGCAATGTTCTTGTTACCTACCAGGCCCAGGGCAATACCTTCCGGCTCTACGCCCTTATCATCGCTGCGGCCATCATCATAATAACCTGCAGCATTGGTTTTTACTTCCAGCTCATTTTTACTGTCAAACACCATGGCGCCGGTATTGCCGTTCCATACGCTGAAAGAGCGGGCGCCAAAGGAATACAGTGTTTCATATAAGCCGTCGCCATTAGCATCGCCCAGGGTAGTGGTTATATTCAGCCGGCCCAGCTGCTCATCTTTCTGCAGGTTAGCTGCATTGGGAAAAACAACGGGGTCCAGGGAAATGCTTTTAATGCGTTTAGCTTCTGCAAAACCGTCATACTCGCGCACATCGCCTTCGTTAGCGGTGAACAGGTAGGGCACAGCGCCATTCTGTAATACGGCGATCGCATCCGGCTGGTACATACCTTTTACTGGCCATTTTTTAAAGCTAACGCCGCCGTCTTTGTCAGAGAGGTCTACCGCATTGGCATCCACGTTATAATCTTTAAAACCCAGCGGAAAAATATCAGTAGCTGTTTTAGTGGCAATATCAATTTTAGCAATGGCATTATTTTCCTGCAGGGTTACCCATGCCGTTTTGGAATCCGGTGAAATGGTAATGTACTCCGGCTCTATATCCTGTGCAAAAGAAGCATGCGGGCCAAATACGCGCAGGCCTTTCAGCGCCAGGGCCGCCTGCTGGGAGGCAAAACCGCTGAAGTCAATATTCACCACGCTGTAATTATCGTTTACGGCGATCAGGGACACTGAGCCTACGGGATCATTTGTATAATCTGCACTGGGCTCGCCTTCATTGGCGGTAAGAATGTATTTACCATCCGGGCTAAAGGTGATCATATCCGGTAAAGCGCCGGTAGGGATCGATTTAATTTCCGTATAGTCGCTGGTGTTGTATACCGTTACTTTGCCGGGTTGTTGTTTGTCCTGGGCTTCTATAGCGGCAGCCAGCTTACCGTTGCTTACAGACAGGCTGTTCACTGCGCCGCTGTTAGGAGTAATGGATTTGATCACCGTCATTTTGGAAGGATCGGCAAAGTCTATTACGTCTATTTTATTTATTTTATTCACCTCGTCATTGTTTACTACAAACAGGCGTTTTGTAGCCGGGTCGTAAGCGCTGATCTCCGCAGCGCCGGTTTCACCAATATCAAGGGAGCCAATTTCTGCAAAGGTGGATGGGTCTTCGTTCAGCACGGGGTCATGCGGTTCGTCTTTGGAACATGCGGCCAGTATAACCAGCATGGCAAGCGGCAATAATTGTTTAGTTCTCATACGTTTAGCTGCTATAGGTTTTTTTGCAGCCGCAAGAGTAATAAAGCCATATGAACATAAGGTAAAGAAGGTATTATCTAATTGTTAACAGTAACCGCTCATCCACTTTTTTTAAAAAAATATAACCTTATACTTGTTTCGTACGAATTGATTCGTACCTTTAGCATCATGAAAGAAGATGCTAAGAATAATGCACCTGCGGAGCCTACCCGTTCCGAGCTGGAGATCCTGCAGGTATTATGGCAGCACGGGCCTTCTACCGTACGTTTTGTGAATGACCACCTGAATGGTGAGAAACGTTCCGTGCAATATACCTCCACCTTAAAGATCATGCAGATCATGACAGACAAGGGAATGCTGGCCCGGGATGAGAGCAGTATGAAGCATGTGTATAGCCCGGTGCTGGAGGAGAACTCTACAAAAGGCCTGCTGCTGGACCGTTTCCTGGAAACCACCTTTAACGGTTCCGCCACTACGTTGTTATTGCAATTACTGGGTAATAAAAAAACATCCAAAAATGAGCTGGATGAAATAAAAGCCCTCTTAAATAAAATAGATCCCGATAAGCTATAATCTGTAAACCGCTTTATTATGCACACCTTATCAAATGATATGGTCCGCGCCATTGGCTGGACCCTGATACACTCTTTGTGGCAAGGCCTTATATTGGCTGTGGTGGCGGGCATTCTGATCTTAGTTACCCGTAAGGCCAAACCGGCGTTGCGTTATAATATATTTACCGGTTTGTTCTTTGTGCTGGTGGGCAGCGCAATAGGCACCTTCTTTTATGAGCTGCAGCAGCTAAAGACTGTTCCCCCGGCAACCGTGCAATTAGCGGCGGTAACTGCCCCGCAAACACCTGTAACACCGGTAGCAATGCCGGAAATGAATGCACCGGCGGAGCCGGCTTTTACAGAACTTTTTATCAGCTATTTCAATGAGCATGCGCCTTTGCTGGTTATGTTCTGGTTCATCATTTTTGCAGGTAAGCTCTTATGGCTGTTCAGCGGCCTGGTATCTATACAGCGCATCCGTTATTATAAAACCACTTCGCCGAATGCCGCTTTAACAGGTTGGCTGCAAATGCTGGCAGCTAAATTGCAGCTGAAACGGCGTGTGCAGCTGCTGGAATCCGCTATGGTAAAGGTGCCTACAGCCATTGGTATGTTAAAGCCGGTGATCCTGATGCCCATTGGTTTAATGGCGCAGCTGCCGCCGGACCAGGTAGAGGCTGTGCTGCTGCATGAGCTGGCGCACATCCGCCGCCGCGATTTCCTGGTGAACCTTATACAGCATTTTGCCGAAACCATTTTCTTCTTTAACCCCGCGTTGTTGTGGCTTTCTGCCCGCATTCGTGAAGAAAGGGAGCATTGCTGTGATGATATGGCCATTGCCGCCACCCAAAGCAAAAAAGGATATATACAGGCGCTGGTTGGTTTCCAGGAACTATACCTTACCACCGGTACCCGGTATGGCATGGCATTTCCCGGTAAAAAACATCAGCTGCTGCACCGGGTAAAACGGATCCTGGGCCAGCATAACAATACGCTGAATGTAGCGGAAAAATCTTTCCTGCTTGTTTGCTTCAGCCTCATTGGTATGCTGGGTATGGTTTTCTCCCATCCCGGAAGGCAGGAAGCGCCGGTATCTGCAATAACACAGGTAATGGACAAAATAACTACAGCTGCTGCCGGCAAACCGCAACCGGAAACCCGGCCTCTGCCGCTGGCCACGCCTGCAGCTGAAAATAAAAAGAAAGATAAATTAAAAGACCTGAACCCCAATAGCGCTGCCTTACACTTTGAAGAAAAAAGCAACGGGCAGTCTTCTGTGATCCATCTGTTTAAAGGCAATAACACATTATACCTGGCAGAGGAAGACGCACAGCATAAGCAGGTGTTATTCCCTCAAACATCAAATGCCTATTACAAGGTACCCTATAAAGGCGGCTATCAGCCTTATCACCCGCAGCAGGATACCGTGCCGGTGCTGCACAAGGCCAATGCTACCTATACCGGCATTATAACCAATACCACCAATGGTAAGGTGTACAAAATATCAGTAGACAATAACCGCATGACCGGCTTAATGGTGGATGGCGTACAGATATCGCAGGATCAGCTGCCATCCAGGTATGAAGAGGTGAACACCATTTTCAGGCAAATGGAAGGCGATGCTGCCGAAGCAGACCTGCTCAGGAAGAAAATGGAAATGGACCGGAAAATGGAGGAGGCAGATCTGATCCGCAGGAAAATAGAAATGGACCGGAGTATCCAGGAAGAAAAGCTGAAGCGGAAAGAAGAGGAGCTGGAAAGAAGGAAAATGGAGCTTGACCGGGAAGCCCAGCGTAATGATGCCGGTCAGCGGCGGGTACAGGTACGTACCCCAATGAACGCCCGAGAGCCCCTGAGTGCACATAACTCTTTGCAGCCGGCAGCACCTGTTTCACCATCAGCATCGCCATCCCAACTACATGCACCGCTGGCGCCCATTCCCCCGGTAAAAGTTAATAATGATCTAACCGATGGAATTATAGCAGACATGATAAAGGATGGACTGATTACACAGAAGGATAAAGATAATCTCTCCTTCCGCCTGAACCAGGGGGAGTTTGTTGTGAACGACAAACCTCAATCAGCTGAGATCATAAAGCGCTATAAGGAAAAATATGTCAAATACCCATCAGATACTTACACCTATTCCAAATCCGGAGGTAGTACCAGCTCCCATGTACATATAGGTAACTAAACACTTTCATTACTTAATTCCAGTCATTGGCGGGCAAACAAGGGTTGTTTGCCCGCATCTAAATCCGTCCTTTTTATGAACATTATCCGCTGCCTGCTGGCCATCAGCATGGTGCTGTTATCCTATTGCCTGTACGCGCAGCAGACCATGGTATTAAGCGGCCGCCTAAAAGATCAAGCCGGGCAGGCAGTTGCCGGCGCCACCGTTAGCCTGCTGAAAGATTCAACCCTGGTAAAAGCCGCCGTCGCCAACGGACAGGGACAATTCCAGTTCACCCGGCTAAAATCTGCCGTTTATCGTATAAGCGTTACCTATATAGGGTATGCCGGCTATAACAGCGATACCCTGCAGCTAAATGCAAGCCATGTATTGCCGGACATTGTTTTGCAGCCGGCTGCCGCTACGCAGTTAAAAGATGTGAATGTAACGGCCCGTAAACCATTTGTAGAAACCCGTATTGACCGTACCATTGTAAACGTGGATGCGCTGATCTCCAATGCAGGCACCAGCGCGCTGGATGTGCTGGAAAAATCGCCCGGCGTATTGGTTGACCAGGATGGCAACATCAGCCTGTTGGGTAAATCCGGCGTAACTATTTACATTGACGATAAGCCAACCTATCTCTCCGGCAGCGACCTGGCCGCATACCTGCGCTCCCTGCCTTCCGGTTCGCTGGAAGCTATAGAGCTGATGCCCGTGCCGCCTGCCCGATATGATGCTGCCGGCAATGCAGGCATCATTAACATCCGCACCAAAAAGCTGAAGCAGAAGGGTTTTAACGGCAACGTATCAACGTCATATGCACAAGGGGTATACCCCAGAAGTTTCAATAACCTGAACCTGAATATCCGCAATAATGCCTTTAACTATTTTGTAAGCGCCGGGTATAGCTATAACCGTAATTTCAGCGACCTGCTTATTGCCCGCAGCTATTTTAATGAAGATGGCAGCCTGCTGTCGGATTTTTCCCAGTTCTCCGCCATCAGCCGCAATTACCGCTCGCCCTCCCTGAAAATGGGCGTGGATTATTATAAAGATAAGAACACTACCATCGGCATTGTGCTGAATGGCAACACCCAAAAGGCAACCGGCCTGATAGGCAATAACAGCTTACTGTATAATCCTGCGCATAAGCTGGATTCATTTGTAACGGCCGATAACCGCGATGTGCGCACCTTTAAACGCGGCGGGGTGAACCTGAATTACCGTCATCAGTATGACAGCAGCGGCCGCACGCTGGGCATTGACCTGGATTATATCCGCAATGAATCTGAAACAAACCAGCTGTTTAAAAATGCCAGCTATTATGCAGACAGTGTGCTGAAAGGCCGGGACGATCTGCAGGGCCTTATCCCCTCCGGCATTAACATTTACAGCGCCAAGGCCGATTATACGCATCCGCTGTCAAAGAAAGCCAAAATAGAAGGCGGGCTGAAAACAAGCTATATCTCTACTGATAACAAGGCCGATTATGCGGTTACCATTGCAGGTATCACCACGCCGGATTACGATAAAACCAACCATTTCCTGTATAAAGAACATATCAACGCCGCCTATGGCAACTTTTCAAAAGAGTGGGCAAAGCTTTCGCTGCAGGCCGGCCTGCGCCTGGAAAATACTATTATGCAGGGCCGGCAGCTGGGTAATGCGGTAAAAACAGATTCCGCTTTTAAACGGAACTACACCAACCTGTTCCCCACCTTTTACCTGGCCTACAAAACAGATTCCGCCTCCACGCAGCAGTTCATACTCTCGTACAGCAAACGTATTGAGCGCCCGGGTTTCAATGATCTGAACCCGTTCATATCTCCCCTGGATAAGTTCATGTACTACGTGGGCAATCCTTTTCTGCAGCCGGTTATAAGCCACTCGCTGGATCTTTCCTGGGTGTACCGGAACAAGATCACCACTAAAATTAATTATGCACACTATGCAGGCGAAATAGGAGAGACCATCGAAGCCCGCGGCGACCGCTTTTTTAGCCGTCCGGCCAATGTGGGTACCAGTAACTATGTGTCCCTCTCTGTAAATGCCGACCTCCAGCCTTTTAAATGGTTTACGCTGCACTGGTTTGGCATAGGGGAGTACAGCCACTTTAAAGGTAACCTGTATAATAATGTGCTGAATGTAGATGGCATGAACTACGTTACCAATGCCACCGCGCAATTTAAGATAGCCCCCACCTGGAATGCAGAGCTGACAGGATTATACCGCGGCAAGGTCACCGCTCTGCAGTTTGTATTGGGCGATTTCTGGACCATGGGCGCCGCTTTGGAAAAGAAGATCCTGCAAAAGAAAGGATCGCTGAAGCTCGCTGTCAGCGACCTGTTCTACACCCGTCTTAATTATGGCGACATCAATAATTTAACCAATGCCAGTGGTCATTACCGAAACAAAGGTGACACCCGGACAGTACAAATAACGTTCTCTTACAACTTTGGTAAGACATACGAAAAGCGTGACCGCTCAGTAGGCGGTGCGGATGCGGAGCAGCAACGCATCAGGTAGAATAGATGAACCACGTACGGGAGCCTGTACGTGGTTTTTTTGTTACCTCATAAATAGGCATAATTGGACAATTCGCAGTAATTTTACCATTATGCCTAAACGCAGATCCATCCCCCTCCATTCCTTAGAGAAGGTTAACCAGCTGGGTATTTTAGTACGCCGCTTCACCGGCATGGATCCTGATACCGATGCAAACCTGGCGCACCGCGACGAAAACTACCTGTTTATGGTCATGGAGCAGGGCCGTGCCCGGATGGTGGTAGATTTTAAAACCATTACCGCCAGTGGTAAGACGATCTTCTGCATTCTGCCTGGGCAGGTGCACTATGGTATAAGCGCGCATAAGGTAAAGGCCTGGGTAGTAGCCGTAAATGCCGACCTGGTACACAAACAATATCAGCTGGTGTTTGAGCAGCAGCTGCCGCAATTATTACCCCTGCCGGTAGATGATATGTTTACCGGCAGAATGGAGCAATGCGTAAAATTATTACAGGAAGTACATCTATCAGAAAACAACAGCACATTCCGGCAGCAGGCAACCCGCTCTTTACTGGATGCGTTTATTGCCATGTTTGCAGAGGTGTATGCAGCCACAGACCCCATTACGGATAACAGCCACCCGCGTACCGTTATTATTACCCGCCAGTTCAAAGGATTATTATCCAGGAATTATAAAACCATGAAAAGTCCGGCCGCTTATGCCGCTGCTTTAAACATTTCTACCTCTTACCTCAATGAAGCGGTGAAGGGCGCCACCGGCCTGCCCGTTAGTTACTGGATCCAGCAGGAGGTAATAACAGAAGCCAAACGCCTGTTATATTATACAGATAAAACCGTGAAGGAAATAGCCTATGAGCTTGGGTTTGATGATCATACCTATTTCTCCCGGCTGTTTACCAAAGCAGAAGGAACCACTGCATTAACCTTCAGAAAACAGTACCGCGAATAGTCCAACGCTTACTTTTATTAAGATATACCATGATCGTGTAGCATTGCAAATGCAAAAAAAATATTACTTTGGTGTTGCAAATGAAGATGGGAACATCCACATTAACATTGGGGTACGGAAATTACCTGGGACATAACAACCGCAGCATACAAAGCAGCGGCCTGGTAGTGAGCGAGATCGCTTACCATACCAAAGTGTTTGAAGGCTGGCATTCCCACGAACATGCGCACATCAGCTTCTTATTAAAAGGCGGTAACCGTGAACAGCGGCAGGGTAGGGAAGTGGAATACACAATGGGAAATATAGTATACTATCATGCAGGAGAAATGCACCGCAATACCCACACCCGGCATCCCTCCAAAAATCTGAACCTTGAGATCGCGGATACTTTCCTGAAACAATACCAGCTTACAGAAACTGCACTGCATAAGGCTATCAGCCGGCAGCATGCACCCTTCACCATGCTGAAGATCTATAAAGAGCTGCTTGCAGATGATACCGTGGCTGCGCCAACAATGGTAATGCTGTTGCTGGAATTATTGCAGGAGAGCGTAACAGAAAAAAGCATTACCCCCAAGTGGGTAAGCATTATCCGGGAGCTGATGCAGGATTGCTGGGATGAACCGCTGACCTTAACAGACCTTGCCGAAGCTACAGGCGTTCACCCTATCACCATTTCAAAACATTTTTCACAATACTTTGGCTGCACCTTTGGAGTTTATATGCGTAAGCTGCGCGTTGCAAAGTCAATGCCCATGATCCGCGCAGGAGAAAATTCCCTGACGGAAATAGCTTATACCTGCCGTTTTGCGGATCAAAGCCATTTTACCCGTACCTTTAAATCATTAACCGGTTTATTGCCGCGGGAGTACCGTAATATCTAGTCTTCTTACTAACCCATTATAATTCACGGGGCTGTATCAAAAGATACAGCCTCTTTTTTATTTTATTTGCTTCCGGATACGGCTTAGCGACTGCGGCGTAATACCCAGGTAAGAAGCAACATCGCTCAAAGGCACGCGCAGCGCTATATCCGGCTGTTGCTGCAGGAACTGCTGGTAGCGGGTAGCCGCATCCTCGCCCATGTAGGAATTGCGTACCTGGATCTTGGCCAGCAGCGTTTGCTGGGTAATATGATTAATGAGGGATTGAAAATAAGGAAGCTGTGTATAGAGCTGCCATAGCTGCTCCCTGGGAAATACAATAAGGTCCGTATCACAGGCAGCTTTAATGCTTTCATGCGCCGGCACCTGGTTATTAAAGCTGTTGAGGATCGTACAAAAATGATCTTCCTTTACAAAGAACTGCGTTACCTCATTGCCCTTACCATTAACAGATACAATCTTCAGGATGCCCTGGCAAACAAAGAACATTTCCCTGGCCAGCTTACCCTCCTGTAATAGCAACTCACCCTCCTGCACATGGAGGGTATGAATATGCCGGCTAATGAGCTCCCGGTCACCGGCAGGGATGGTATGAAATTTTTCCAGGTAAGTAAAAACCGGTTCAAACATAAACGCGCCTTTCATCCCGTTAAAATTAAGCTACATTTCACAATTTATAATTCCTGTTTTGGGCAAGCTGTGTTACTTTTAAGCGTCATTGAAATGTTTACAGGTCCTTATGGAAAATTACAGCATCGTTTTATTTATCCTGGCAATTATGATCGTACTGTCTGCCCTGGCAGATAAGATCCGGGTGCCATATCCTATTTTACTGATCACCGCCGGTATTGCCATTGGATTTATACCAACTTTGCCCGACATTGCGCTGAACCCGGACGTGATCTTCCTCATTTTCCTGCCACCCATGTTGTACGATGCTGCGTTTAATATCTCTTTCCAGGACTTTAAAACAAATATCAATACCATTGGTACGCTGGCCATATCACTGGTATTTATTACGGCCTCCGGCATTGCGGTGGTGGCGCATTACGTAATACCGGGTATGAGCTGGCCCTTGTCTTTTGTGCTGGGCGCTATTTTATCCGCTACGGATGCCGTGGCGGCCATCAGCATCACCAAAGGTTTAGGCCTGTCGCATAAAACAAATACCATCCTGGAAGGGGAAAGCCTGGTCAACGATGCTTCCGCCCTGGTAGCTTACCGCTTTGCAGTAGCCGCAGTAACCGGTACTGCTTTTGTATTCTGGAAGGCCTCTTTAGAGTTTGTGTTTATGATGGCAGGCGGCGCCCTTACGGGAGTGGTTATGGGAGCGATCCTGGCCTTCATCCTTAAAAGGGTGCATCAAAACCAGCTGGTAACCATTAGCTTTATGCTGCTTATGCCTTTTATAACCTACCTGGTGGCAGAGGAGTTTCATGTATCCGGTGTAATAGCCGTGGTAATATTAGGGCTGGCCATTTCCCGTTTCAGTCATAAGGTATTCCCGGAACATTTAAAGAAACAGTCCCGTAACTTTTGGGATGTTATTATTTTCCTGCTCAATGGCCTCATCTTCATCATCATTGGATTACAGTATCCATATGTGGTAAAGCATATAGATAAAACACAGATCCTGCCTTACCTGGGTTACGCTTTCCTGATCACCATTGTGGCTTTGTTACTGCGTATGATCAGGGTGTTCCTGCAGCAGATCAACCTGGAGCAGGCATTCAGGAAAAAGAAGGGGCGTATTACCGAACATGCGCTGCTCGATGTAAAAACCAGCTTGATCATCAGCTGGTCTGGTATGCGGGGCATTGTATCCCTGGCCATTGCAATCGGTTTACCGGCCACCCTGCAGGACGGCAGCGCATTTCCCCAGCGGGATGCCATTATCTTTATTTCCGTAGCCGTAGTATTGTTTACGTTGCTGGGGCAGGGACTTACCCTGCCATTGGTAGTACGTTTACTGAATGGTAAGCAGCCGGCCGGAACAGCCATTGCCGCACATAAATAGGCGTATAATAGGCATATAAACAGGTAGTCCCCCACAAATAAGCCCGCTTATGGCATGACGATTGATATACGCTATGAAACAACAATAGCAGTTATGAAAACATTAGGTATTATCCTCATCATTGCCGGTATTGCCATGATCCTGATCCGTGGTTTTTCTGTACAAACAGAGAAGAAGGTAGTGGACCTTGGCCCCGTAGAAGTAAACAAAAAAGAAAATAAATGGATAGGCTGGCCTACCTACGCCGGCGGCCTGGTAGCTGTAATAGGCGTTGTATTGGTAGTAGGCGGTAACAAAAGAAACACCTAAAGAATGTAAAATGTAGAATAATAAATGCTAAATGTAAAAGTCAATGCCGCGGCGCTGGCAGAACTACCTAACGCAGTACTAACTTTTGCATTTAGCATTTTACATTTATGATTTTACATTCCATCCGCCCCAATCTCCCCGGCATTATTTTACTTTTTACTTCCCAGCGCCCGTCTGGTTGCCTCAAGATAAGCGTGGCCCCACTGCTGATCAGGCTCAAGGTGGTTTCCTTCCGCCCATTCATTCCAGGCATTAATAAACACAAAATTCTCTTCCGCACTATAAGGCTTAAACTTCTGAATAGTATTCCGCAGCCAGGCTTCATATACCTCCGGGCTGCTGTTATTCATTACAAAAGCATTTTCTTTACGCCGGGCCGTATTATCCCACATAGGCGTAACACTGGGATACTGCTTGTAAGGCGGCATCGTCCGCGCCATCATACGCTGTGCATATTCCGGGTAGCTTACGATCTTATGCTGTTTGTAAACAGATGGTTTCAGGCCCAGCTTATCCATCCACTGCTCTTTTTTAGTACCCATATACGGGGTGGGCATATCGTAAAAATCAGGCTGAAATTCTATGGCCGCATCAAAGCCCATGGTCAGCGGATCTTCCTTTATCTGAAACCCCTGCATGTAGGCCAGGTATAGCTCTCCAATGCCCAGCTGCTGCGCCTCATTACGCCAGCTGCGCAGGGTTTGCGCCAGGTCAGGCAGCAGGGTAGGGCGGTATATGGCAAAAAAGGGCTTGCCATCAACCCTTATATAACGCGGGTCAGAGAATACTTCTTTGCACAGGTAACGGATATGTTCCAGGTCATCTTCCGGGGAATAATGCTGTTGTATCAGCACTTCCGCATCATTGCCATCCCAGCGCCGGGTCCAGTTCTCATTAGCCCAGCAATACATAAAAGGCAGGTCCGGCTGCCCGCTTTGCAAAAAACCGTCCAGTGCAGCGTTCATCAGGCGGGTACCGTTAAACCAGTAATGGTAATAACAGAAACCGTAAATGCCATACTGTTTAGCCAGGGCTGCCTGTTCCTTCCTCACATGTTCCAGCCGCAGGTCATAAAACCCAAGGTCGGCCGGCAAGTGTGGCTGGTAGTGGCCTTCAAACAAAGGCCGCGCTTTAGTGGTATTGGTCCATTCTGTAAAACCTTTTCCCCACCACCGGTCGTTTTCCGGGAAGGGGTGGAATTGCGGCAAATACACAGCCAGCGTTCTGATGTTCATATTGTGTTGTGGGTTCTATACTATTAATGGTTGCTTTACCGCTTTGAAAATACTTTTTTAAGCTGCACGCGCAGTTGCTTCCAGCGGGCATCCCGTTTCAGCGTAGCTGCCGGTATAACGGCGCCGGGTGTACGATAAAATCCCTGTTCAATAGCTGCCAGCGCAGCCGGCTCAAAACGGCCCCGCTGTTCCCAGAACTGCCGGTGCAGCTTGCGCAGTGCCTTTTTATATACATTGGCTGGTATCAGCGTTTCATGGTAAAGCTTATGCAGTATGCGGGCTTCTTCTATAAAATTCAACCCGCTCCGGTAAGCCGGGGTAGATACATCGCCGCTATGGCTGCGGAAATAATTTAACACCCGGGCCGTAATGAATACATTGCCGTGCCGGCATAAATTAATCCAGAACACCCTGTCGCCGGCAAATTTATACTCCAGGTAATCCTGCTGAATGCCGGTAAACAGCTCCTTTTTCCATAAGGCCATGCTGGCATTCACAATGGCATTACGGTCTACCATATACTGTTGTATAAATTGCAGCCCTTCCACGGTATCCTCCAGGTACCCGTGCTGCGTTTGCCAGAATACCTTGTTGGCGCCGTCTATAGCGTATGACTGGCAATAGGCCAGCACATTTTGTTTGTTTTGCAGCAACCCGGCTGTGAGGTATTGCAGCAGCGTAGGCTCGCACCAGTCGTCGCTTTCAGCCAGCCATATGTATTGGCCGGCGGCAGCTTCAATGCCCTTCTTCCACTGTTTAAACACGCTGCCGCTGTTGGTGGTATTATAAATGATCTGTGAAACTTTCGGATGCTGCCGGTAACGTTCTATAATATCCCGGCTGTTATCGGTTGAGCAGTCGTCCAGGATAATTACTTCAAAGTCCTGGAAGCTTTGCTGCAGCACAGAGGTGATGCGCTGTTCCAGGAAAGCAGCATGGTTATAATTAGGAATGATAACGGATACTATAGGTAGATTCATTACTTTTACGCGCTAAAACAAAGATATAGTGAAAAAAGTGGTTTTGTATGTCGTTCGATAACTATGCTATAGATTATTCTGTATTGATCTGCACCTATAACCCCGACCAGCGCCTGCTGCAACGTTGCCTGGAGGCGGTAAAAGATCTGCAACGTAATGGCATCACAACAGAAGTTATTTTAATTGATAATAACAGTACACCTGCTTTACAAAGTACGCCATATATACAGCATTACCTGAACCAGGTGCCCAACCTGCGGCTGCTGAACGTTACACAGCAGGGACTGTCATATGCACGTATGGGGGGGATTAATGCCGCCAGGGGTAAATACATTGTCTTTTTTGATGATGATAATGAGCCGGACAGCGCTTACCTGCTGGCCTTACAGCAGCTGCATGCCCAATACCCGCAGGTAACGGCCTGGGGGCCCGGGCAGGTGAGGGTAGAATTTATTGATGGTATTGATCCTGCGCTGGAAGCCTATGCCCGCCCGGCTTTCCAGGAAAGGCATGAAGAAAAGACAGCGTTTTCGGCGGAACATGAGTGGCAGGCCTGCTACCCCTTTGGCACCGGCTTATGTATGCCCGCCGCCACGCTTAAAGGATATATAGATGGCGTGAATACGGGCCGTTTTACCCTCACAGACCGTAATGGCGAAAGCCTGAGCAGCGGTGGCGACACCCAAATGGTACTGTTCGGCATCCATAACGGAGGGGCTGCCGGCACAGCGCCCGCCCTGAAGATTACACATATTATACCCGGTAAAAGGACTAACCCCGCTTACTTAAAACGGCTGGCTTATTCCACCAGCCTGTGTTACGCCACCTGTGTGGCGCAGGTTTTCCCGGAGTACCGGCAGCAGGTAATAAGGGAGATAAAACCGCCCGCTAAGTTCAGCCGCCAAAGTTTTAAGAAATTTTTAAGATTATTAATGGGGCCTGATACGTTAAAGCAATGCCGACTGGCAGGGGAAATAGGGGATATGTGCGGCCGCTACCTGCTGCTGCAGCGGCCTGTACCCGGGTTGGTACGTATGATCATACAGTTCATGAAGCTGGATTAGTAAGGTTATATATTTATAAATGTGTGAATTATAAGTAATAAAGATGTTGAAATATAAAGAAAGTTTATATTTTTAGTGAAGAACAGGAAGCAGGGGGGAGCATAGAAGTAAAAGAGATATCAAATAACCTTTACCAGGCGCTATTGATCTTATCCATTAAAGAGAGCAATGTTGATATACTTCCCATTACATTAGCCTGCATCTTTGACGATCAAAGGTGCCGGTGCCATACTGTAGCCAAACATTTCCCCTGTGCTTCCCGGGAACGATCCCTCCCATGGTTTAAAAAAAAGGGTCTTTAAATAATTATTAATTTTGGAGTTTTATATATATATTTATAATAATAATAATGAAAACGTATTTCCGGCTGCTGTCTTTTGCCAAACCGATTGAAAAGTATGCCATCCCGTATATTCTGTTTACGCTGCTGGCTGTGTTGTTTGGGGCATTAAACCTGGCACTGCTGGCGCCGCTGCTAACAACGTTGTTTAACCAGAACAACCACCAGGAAGCAGTTAAACCGGAACATTTTTACGATGTATTTAAAATGCTGAACTATTATTCAGCCCTGCTGACTCAAAAAATAGGACTGCGTGATACGTTGAAGTATGTGTGTCTGACCATTGTAGTATCCGTGTTTATTGGGAATTTATTCCGGTATTTTTCGGAGCGTACCATGGAAAACCTGCGGATCCATACCCTGCTGAACCTGCGCAAGGCCGTGTTCAATAATATTATGGACCTGCACCTGGGTTATTTCAGTAATGAGCGTAAGGGGGATATTATGTCCAAGATCGCGTCGGATGTGCAGGTGGTGCAGTATTCCGTAACCGGTACCCTGCAGGTGATCTTTAAGGAGCCCTTAACGCTGATCACCTACCTGGTAATGCTGTTCATTATCTCCTACAAGCTTACGCTGGCCTCTATGGTTATTATACCCATCGCCGGGTTTATCATCTCCAGGATCGTATCCCGGTTAAAGGAGCAGGCCACGGCAGCCCACGTATCCTACGGTACTATGATCAGCTACCTGGAAGAAGCGCTGGGGGGTATCAAGATCATTAAATCATTTAACGCAACGCCTTTTATTAAGGAACGTTTTCACAAGGAAAATGTGCACTATTCCAATATTATCAGGGCTATGGCCCGGCGGCAGCAAATGGCCTCGCCGGTATCTGAAACCCTGGGTATTATAATGGTAGCAGGCATTGTGTTGTATGGCGGTTCCCTGGTATTATCCAACACCGGTGAGCTGGATGCAGCAGCCTTTATAGCCTATATTGCCCTGTTTTCCCAGATCATGCGCCCGGCCAAAGCTATTTCGGCCTCCTTCAGCAACATCCACTCCGGCTTAGCCGCAGGGGAACGGGTGCTGGCTTTGATCGATCAGCAGTCGCAGATCCAGGACGCCCCGGATGCAAAAGCCGTAAGCCAGTTCCAGGAAGCTATCCGGTTTGAGAAAGTAGCATTTGCCTATAATGAACGCCCGGTGCTGAACAGCGTGAGCCTTACCATCCCTAAAGGGAAGTCGGTAGCGCTGGTAGGGCCCTCCGGCGCAGGCAAAACTACCCTCATGGACCTCATCCCGCGTTTTATTCAGCCACAGTCCGGCAGTATTCTGATAGACGGGCACAACATACAGGCCGTTACGTCAGATTCCCTGCGTGCGCTGATGGGCATTGTAAACCAGGAATCAATTTTATTTAACGACACCATTTTTAACAATATAGCCTTTGGAAAGCCAGGGGCCACACAAGAGGAGGTTGAGGCTGCCGCAAGGATCGCCAATGCACATGAATTTATTTCCGCAACAGAGCATGGTTACCAGACGAATATTGGTGATAAAGGCGTTAAATTATCAGGCGGCCAGCGCCAGCGCATCTGTATTGCCCGGGCAGTGTTGACGAATCCACCCATTATGTTGCTGGATGAAGCTACCTCTGCGCTGGATACAGAATCTGAAAAAATGGTGCAGGATGCATTGAACAATCTGATGAAGAACCGTACCTCGCTGGTGATTGCGCACCGCCTAAGTACCATACAAAATGCAGACCTGATCATTGTGCTGGATAATGGCAACATTGTTGAACAGGGTACCCATTTACAGCTGCTGGAAAAAGACGGGTTATACCGTAAGCTGATAGAAATGCAAACTTTCAGCGCTAACTAAACCTCAGCTGTAACAAATTAAAATGTAGTACGTTGTATATATCAGGACGGATGATAAAACAGCCGTCGTATTGTAAGCATAAACTTGAATTCCAATGCTATTCTATAAAAACCGTATGACCGTTAGAAATTTCTTTATTGAACGCAAACCGCAAGCAGGATGGTGAAACAGAACTTTTCAGTTGGGATCTTAATTGCTACATATAACTGGCCGGAGGCGCTGGAAATAATTTTCCTGAGCCTGTTAAAGCAAACGTATCAACCGGATGAAATACTGATAGCAGACGATGGATCAAGGGAGGACACAGAACAGCTGATCAATAAATACCGCAAAATTCTGAACATTCCCTTAAAGCATGCCTGGCATGAAGACCGCGGTTTCCGCAAAGGGATTATCCTCAACAAAGCGGTGAAACAATCGGAAGCAGATTATATCATTGAGATCGATGGTGATATTGTAATGCATCCGCGCTTTATTGAAGATCATGTAAAACAGGCAGAAAGAGGACATTTTGTACAGGGCGCCCGTGCCATGATAGGAGAGGCCACCACCAAACAGATCCTGCAAAGCAAAAGCACTAAGCTGGGGTTCTTTACCAAAGGCCTTCACAACCGCTTTAACGCATTACGCTTACCCGCTTTATCCTTTATAGTAAAAGCAAATCCCTACAGCTCAGACAATACCAAAGCCTGTAACCTGGCTTTCTGGCGTGAGGATTTTATAGCTATCAACGGGTATAATAACCTGTTCTTTGGCTGGGGATCGGAAGACTGTGAGTTTGCAGCGCGCCTCATACATGCCGGCGTACATAAAAAACGTTTAAAGCTGGCCGCCGTATGCTTTCATCTGCATCATGAATACCATAACAAATCACAGATCACCGTGAACGAGCGCCGCTACAGCGAAACGCTTACCACCCGGCTGGTGTGCTGCCTGAATGGTTACGCGGAAGTTTAAACGAAGTATCTTAAAATATAGATCACCAGCAGCGGGTACAATACCCACTTTACCATTTTATAAGTATTAGAGCGGTAGAAATACACCTTGTTTATGATGCCATTATCATGAAACCGCTCTCCGATCTTTCCAAACCTTAAACGGGAAAGCTTTCCCCACAAAAGCCCTGTCTCATATACTATCCTGAGGGTAATTACATACATTAATATCTGCACATTGCCGGTACCGGACCTTTTTATGGTTTGTATCAGGCTGGCAATGATCTCAATGAGTATAACGCCCGCCATAAAAACCAGCAAAGGGCCTACCCATAAGGGTTTCAGAAGGCCTGTTATTACCACTGCCACCAGGGAAAGCAAAAGTGTTTCCGGCGTGTTGGGCAAATCATAATAGGCATATTGCGGGTTCAGATCGCCCAGCCAGCTGTTACCGGTGCCATAACGGAAAGGGCGCTGCAGGTTCACCGCCTCATTATTCCACCAGGGATGTGTAACCGCTGCCTGCGGCAGGCTTTTATAATCTTTAAAATTATTTTGCTCCCGCACCTTTAAAAAGAAATCAACATCTTCCCCGCCGCCTGATTTAGGATATACGGTGGAGAAGCGGATATCTTTCACTGCGCTGCGCTTGATCATAATGTTAGCCGTAGCGCCCCAGCAGAAAGCAGGTTTCTTTTCCGCAATAGAAAATATATCTAAAGAGCCGCTTACTTTCAGCGCTTTGGTAAAAGCAGTATGCGGTTCAGGTAAGCGTACCAGGCCAATAAAACCAATTTCATCCGGGTACTGCAAAGCTGCGCCGGCATAGGTTTCCAGCAGGTTTTCCGGTACGGATATATCATCGTCTAAGAACAGGATCCAGTTGCCCTGGCCCATTTCAATACCCTTATTGCGCGTAACGCTGGCGCCCAGGTTCTGCGGGTTAATGCTCAGGAAAATATTTTCGTTATCCACCAATGCCTGAATGTTTTCAGATGGTATAATGTGCGGATTATCTGCTAACAGGTAAAATTTTATAGCTATATTTGCAGGTTTTCTAAGACGGAGGATGGGCAGAATATATTTTTCGTCCAGGCGGAAAGACGGTATAACTACGTCAATACTTACTTTCATGAATTTGTTTGGAACAATAAAGATAAATACATTTCACTAATTATTACCCATGCAGGTTACTTTTACCATTTGTTCCAATAACTACCTGGCGCAGGCTGCTGTCTTAGGCAGGTCGTTAAAAGCCCAGGCGCCGGGCGTTTCCTTTTTTATTTTTTTGTGCGATGAGAAAAATGCGGAGATCGGTTACAGCACGCTGGCCGATGAGGTGATACCCATTGCAGCCATAGAACCCGCCATGCAGGAGCTTGCACGCAAGTATAATATTATTGAGCTTAACACCTGCGTAAAACCCCGCGTTATTGAATATTTGTTGCAGGAAAGGGGCGCGGCCAAAGTGCTGTACCTGGATCCTGATATTAAAGTATACAGCCCGCTCACACCTTTATTCAGCGCGCTGGATAGTTCGGATATTATTCTTACCCCGCACGTATACACGCCCATACCCATCGATAATAAAAAACCGGCAGAACATACCTTCTTAAACTACGGCATTTATAACCTGGGCTTTGTAGGCGTAAGCAACCGCGCAGAAGCCCTGCGCTTTACCAGCTGGTGGAAAGAGCATACCTACAAAGAAGGATATTTTGCGCCGGAGAAAGGCATTTTTGTGGATCAGCTGCCCGTTAACCATGCGCCCATCTTCTTTGAAAATGTGCAGATCTTGCCGTACAGGGGCGCTAACATGGCGCCCTGGAACCTGCATGAAAGATACCTGGGCTTTGTGAACGGGCAATATGTGGTAAATGAAAAAGAGCCGCTGATGTTTTATCATTTCAGCTCATTTGGGGTAGATAAGAATGAGCTGCCCCTGCACCATTACGACCGCTTTAAACTGGCCCAGCGGCCGGACCTGCATACCCTATACGCAGCATATAATGAAGAGCTGAAAGCAGCTGGCTACGCTTTTTATCAACAATTTGAAAGCAGCTATTCCGTTATGCGCAAAGCCTACCTGGAACAATTGAAGAATGCAAAGCGCCCTGTACGTAAATTATGGAAGAAGCTTTTTCCGGGTTAAGCTACACACGCCAGTAATCGCCTTCGCCCTGCAGCTTTTGCTTGTAGCCTTTATACAGCATTCTCAGGTATATGAGCCAGCCCATGCTACGGCGTATCAGCAGTAGCTTATCCTGCTTGAACGGCACATCATTTCCCCCGGCAGAAAAGCCGGTCATATCATAGCGTACAATGGTAATAGGCTGAAATACTTTTTTAAACGTTTTATCGCCCCACACCTGTATGTTCAGCGCATAGTCTGCAAATACTTTGTAGCGCAGGTTATAGGCATACTTTTGAAATACGGCGGCCGGGTAAATAATGGCCTGGTGGTTCATACAATGTTTGGCCAGCCGGTATGGGCTGAATTTGCCATTGAGCAGCAGGGGAGTGGCGCCGCTGTTGCCATAATAAGGTTCGCTGTTGCCGTAATACACCGTATGCTCATCTTTCAGCAGGGCGGCCATCTGGCTGAAACCCGGCAGCAGCCGGTCATCTGCACCCAGGAAATGAATCCATTTCCCTTTAGCCTTTTGTACGCCTTTATTCATGGCATCATAAATGCCGGCATCCGGCGCGCTGGTCCAGGATAAGTTTAGCTTATCTTCAAATGTTTTTAAGATAGCAATAGTATCATCGGTGCTGCCGCCATCTGTTACCAGTACTTCTATATTTTTTTCAGCCTGCTCCATTATAGTGGTCAGGCAGGCTTGCAGGTGTTTCCCGGCATTGTAGGTAGCAATAACAATAGTAATGAGCGGGTTGTCAGGTACACCTTGCATAAGTATGATTGAAATTGGTTGCTAAATTAAAAAAACTAATTTTGTTCCGGCAAAGAAGCATACGGCATGATCTCATATACGGTTCAATCTCCTGTTCTATTCATCATCTTTAACCGGCCTGATACTACACTGCAGGTCTTTAACCAGATCAAAGCTGTAAAACCCGCCCGTTTATATATTGCTGCAGATGGCCCCCGGCCGGGTAATGCTACGGATGCCGTTTTATGCGAAGAGGCCCGTAATATTGTTCAGCACATAGACTGGGAATGCACGGTTAAAACACTGTTCCGGGAGCAGAACCTGGGCTGTAAAGTAGCCGTATCATCCGCTATCAGCTGGTTTTTTGAGCAGGAAGAAGAAGGGATCATATTGGAAGATGATTGTTTGCCCGTGCTTAGCTTCTTTTATTTTTGCGACCAGCTGCTGGAAAAATACCGTTATGATACCCGTGTAAGGAACATTACCGGCACCAACCTGCAAAGAGGGCAGCACTGGGGCGATGCCAGCTACTATTTTTCGCAGTACAGCAATATATGGGGCTGGGCCAGCTGGCGCAGGGTATGGCAAACTTATGACCCGGAGTTGAAACGTTATTCGGAAGAGCAGGCCGCTGAACAGCTGAAAAATGTATTCCAGGACCCTTTCCTGATAGAAGGATGGATAAAGATCTTTAAAGAGCTGAAAGCAGGAAAAATTGATACCTGGGATTACCAGCTGAACTTTATTACCTTTTTTGAAAACGGCATATGTGCAGTGCCCAACGTGAACCTGATCAGCAACATTGGTTTTGGCGCCAATGCCACGCATACCTTTGATGTAAATAACCACAACGCCAACCTGGCTGCTGGCGAAATAGAACAGCTTACCCATCCCACTTTTTTCTTACCGCAAAAAGCAGCCGACTATTATTTTCTGAGTAAGGAATTTGACCTGGCCGCCAAATGGAGAAGATATAATAAACCCAAACGGAAGTTTAAGCGCTGGCTGAAGAGTTGGTTGTCCGGCGCTGAACAATAACGTTCATTTACGGACAGTCATTAACTTGTTTTATATCATAAAGTGGCCGTTCCTATTAAGGAAACGGCCTCTTTTATTAGTTGGCACCTGATTTGTTCGACAAAATAGAAACTAATAACCTGAACTTATGCGTAGAACGTATTTGGGGGAATTTGAAGAGGTGGTTTTACTGATGGTGGCCATCCTGGACGGGGAGGGCTACGGCGTTACAGTGAGCCAGGCGCTGGAAGAGCACACAGGCCGTATCGTTACATTCGGTACCGTTCACAACACGCTGATCCGGCTGGAAGAGAAGGGCTTTGTGCAATCTGAGCTGGGCGGAGCAACAGCGGAACGCGGTGGGAGGCGTAAACGCCTGTTCCGCATCACAGCGCTGGGCAGTGAGGCGCTTCAGGAAATTCAGCAGCTCCGTCAAAGCCTCTGGCAATTATTACCACCTCACACTTTTCGATTAGGCGGCGTATGAGATCACCTGTTCAACCACCCCGCTGGGCACACTGGCTGCTAATCCGTCTGCATCCTCACAATACGTTGGAAGAAGTGGAAGGCGATTTGAATGAGCTTTATACGCACTGGTATAATAGCTCGGGCAAAACCAGGGCTACACTGCGTTACCTGCTAAGCGTAGTATCGGTGCTGCCGCCGTTTGTGCGCAAAAGAAAAATGAATAAACAACAATACTATACCTCTGGCTTAAACTTTATTATGATCCGGAATTATTTAAAGATTGCGTTCCGTAATCTGAAGCGGCAAAAAATTTCCACCAGCATTAATATAGTTGGTTTAGCCATCGGACTGGCTACTTGTATACTGATCATGCTGTATGTGCAGGATGAATTATCCTACGACCGTTATAATGAGAAAGCTGACAGGATCTTCAGGGTGGCGCTCAAGCTGGGGTTAGACGGTAAGGACGTTGGCGGGCCCATGTTAGGCCCCAATGTAGCCCGGGACTTACAACAGGAATTTCCGGAAGTATTAAAAGCAACGCGGATCCTGAACCAGGGAACTGAGTTTGTTAGTTACGGAACAAGCTCATTTAAACAGGATAACCTGCTTGCCGCCGACTCAACTTTTTTTGAAGTGTTCACCATTCCGTTCCTGAAAGGTGATCCGAAGCGGGCACTCACAGAGCCCAATACATTGGTATTGACAGAGGCTACCGCCCGTAAATACTTCGGCAATCAGGATCCGATCGGGAAAGCCTTGTTATTTGGCAGTGAAAAAAAGCCCTATCGCATTACAGGTGTGGTCAGGAATGTACCGGCAAACTCCCATTTCCGCTTCGATATGCTTATTTCGTTAGCCGGTTATGATGAGCAGCATATAGGATGGCTCTATAGTATAAACTATTATACCTATGTACTGCTGCCGGAGAAATATGACTATAAAAAATTGGAGGCTAAAATTCCCCGGCTCGCTGAAAAACAGATCGGGGCTGAATTGCAGCAATGGCTGAAGATCACCCCGGCGCAGTTTCGTGCGAAGGGCGATGATTTCGGGCTCTTTCTTCAGCCACTCACCAGTATTCATTTGCATTCCCGGTTTGGAGGCATCGAATTAAGTCCCGGAGGAAATATTCTATACGTATACGTGCTTACAGCCATTGCTATATTTATGTTACTGATAGCCTGTGTGAACTTCATGAACCTGTCTACGGCCACGGCTGTACGGCGTTCACGCGAGGTAGGGGTGCGTAAGGTGCTGGGCTCCGTAAAAGGGCAATTGCAGCAACAGTTCCTGATTGAATCCGTGCTGCTGGCAATGGTGGCGCTGCTGGTTGGATTGCTGGTGGTAGGCCTGGCGCTGCCCTTCTTTAATCAGCTTACAGGCAAGCACCTTGCCTTCAGCTTATTGATCAATCCATTCGTATCAGCTGGCTTAGTAGCAGCTGCGGTGCTGGTGGGGCTGCTGGCAGGTAGTTACCCTGCTTTTTACCTGTCTTCTTTTAAGCCTGTTGTAGTGTTGAAAGGGCAGGTTACAGCCGGACGCGGAAACTTTAACCTGCGAAATGGTTTGGTGGTGTTTCAATTTTTTATCACCATTTCAATGATTGTTGCCACTGTTACGGCCGACCGGCAGCTACGTTACATGCAAAGCCAAAAAGTTGGCTTTGACCGAGAACAGGTGCTGGTTATTCATGATACGCACATGCTTCGCAATAACGAAGCTGTATTCCGCGACCGGATCATTCAATCTCCGCAAGTCGTCACGGGCAGTATTTCAGGGCAGGTGCCTGTTGGGAATTCAAATCTTGATAACACCACGGTAATGTCAAAAGAGAACCCTGATAAGGGTGTTATGAGCCGGTTCTATTATGTGGACGATGCGTATATCCCTACCCTGGGGATGAAGGTGGTGCAGGGGCGTAATTTTTCAAAGAATTTCCCTACGGATTCCTTTGCTGTTATTCTGAATGAAACCGCTGTAAAGGCCCTGGGCTGGCAGCAGGATCCTGTTGGAAGAGAGCTGATCGGCCACACGGATGATAACGGTGTAAAAACATATTACCGGGTGATTGGTGTGGTAAGCGACTTTCATTTTGAATCCCTGCGGCAGAAGATCGGGCCCTTAGTTATGTTCCTGGGCAGAAATTCAGGTAATATCCTGGTCAAAACCCATACGGATAAGCTTCCGCAGTTCCTTGCTTCACTGAAGCGGCAGTGGGAATCATTTTCCCCCGCAGCTCCTTTTTCCTATTCGTTTTTGGATGACAGGTTTGCGCAGGTGTATGTCAGTGAGCAAAAAATAGAACAGGTATTAACCCTCTTTTCAAGCCTCACCATCTTCATTGCCTGTTTAGGATTATTCGGATTGGCTACCTACACCGCCGAACAACGTACCAAAGAGATTGGTGTACGGAAAGTATTAGGCGCATCTGTTGGCAGCGTGGTGGCCTTACTCTCCAAAGACTTTTTAAAACTCATCCTGGTAGCGCTTTTGCTGGCAACCCCTATTGCCTGGTGGGGGATGGATCAATGGCTGAATGAATTTGCTTATAAAACTACGATGGACTGGTGGATCTTTGCATTGGCAGGATTGCTGGCAGTAGGGATTGCCTTGCTCACCGTGAGTTTTCAAAGTATCAAAGCCGCGTTAACGGATCCGGTGAAAAGTTTGCGTAGCCAGTAGGGGAGGGAGCACAATAACCTTCTCAACAAAGTAAATACAACGTTTGAACAAAATCCCCAAACGCTCCCGTATTTACTTTTGCATAAAAAAAATGGAGATCGTAAATAATGGCAAAACGGTGCTGGTAACCGGTGGTTCAGGGTTCATTGCCAGCTATTGCATAATTGCTTTGCTGAATAAGGGGTATAAAGTGAAGGCCACGCTGCGGTCGCTGAACCGTATAGCGGATGTAAAGCAAATGTTGAGCACCGGCGGCATAACTAATTTTGATAAGCTGTCTTTTGTTGAAGCGGATCTGTCACAGGAAAGCGGTTGGAAGGAAGCCGCGCAAGGCTGCACGTATGTGATCCATCCCGCCTCGCCTACACCCAATTTTAACGCTAAGCATGAGGACGAATTTATTACACCTGCCGTTAATGGCGTATTGTTTGTGCTGCGTGCCGCAAAAGCTGCCGGTGTACAACGGGTGGTGCTAACCTCTGCGTTTGGCGCTGTTGGTATGGGAACCAATAAAAAAACACCTTATACCGAAGAAGATTGGTCTGATCTTAGCCAGGATGTGCCGGCATACCAGAAATCCAAAACCCTGTCGGAAAAAGCAGCCTGGAATTACGTGAACGGTGAAGGTAAAGGTCTGGAGCTTGCCGTGGTGAATCCTGTGGGCGTATTGGGACCGGTGTTGGGCGCAGATTATTCTCATTCAATTCAAATGATCCATCAAATGCTCACCGGGCGCTTAAAAGGCTTGCCCAGCATACGTAGTGGTTATGTTGATGTACGGGATGTGGCTGATCTGCATGTGAAAGCAATGGTTGATCCCGCGGCCAGCGGTGAGCGTTTTCTTGCCGTAGCCGGCGAATCGATCTCTATGCTGGATATTGCAAATATGCTGCACAGCGGATTGGGCGATAAGGCGGCAAAAGTTCCCCGCAGGGAAATCCCAAGCTGGTTGATCCGGCTCACAGCGCTTTTTAATCCAAAGATAAGGCTGGTTGTTCCCCTGTTAGGCATGATGAAAGAGGTTAGTAACAGGAAAGCTGCTCTTTTGCTGAACTGGCATCCACGCAGCAACCAGGAAGCCGTGAATGCAACCGCTGAAAGCTTGATCAGGCTGAATTTGCTGAAGTGATCCTGTATTCACTAATTTGTTAGCTTTATGTTATGGAACAAGCAGGGGCAAATGTAAAAGGGCGGATCTTTGTATCCTGTAAAAGGGAAGTACATTACAGCCGGGAGCTGATCCTTGATCAGCATGCGCTGGTGCATGTGTTTGCCGGAATGCTGGAATTGTCCTATGCCGACCAGGTACATCGTTTTACACAGGGAACTACGCTGCTCATTCCGCGCAACCAATTGGGCCGGATGGTGAAACGGCCTGCGGATGGTGTGCCATTCCGTTCACTGTCCATCTTGTTCCCGGAAGCCTTACTAAAAAAGTTTTATGCTGCACGAACGGAAAATCCTGCCGAAGGTAAATGGAAGGGCCATCTGGCCTTAGAAAAACACCCTTTGCTGGAAAGCCTGTTTAGCTCACTGGTGCCTTATTTCGCGATGCAGGACGAATTGCCGCCTGAGCTGGCCGAAATTAAAATTGCCGAATGCCTTACGGTGCTGGATGCCTGCAGCCCCCATGCACAAAGGCTGCTCAGCGATTTTCATGAACCGGGTAAGGTGAACCTGGCCGATTTTATGGAACAGCATTTCCTGTACAACCTTCCGCTCGAAAAGCTTGCCTACCTCAGTGGGCGCAGTCTTAGCACGTTTAAGAAAGATTTTGAAAAGGTATTCAAATCTACGCCCCGCCGCTGGCTTACCCGTAAACGCCTGGAGCATGCGCATTACCAGATTGCAGTTAACAAACGGAAACCTACTGAAATATTTATCGATGCGGGCTTTGAAAACCTGTCGCATTTTTCCTTTGCCTTTAAAAAGCATTTTGGATATAATCCCGGACAGGTGCATGAATTAGCCGCACCCAAGGCATAGCCGGATCAGGGAAATCTTACTCCTGTAATTTCTTCGCAAAGGGAAAGGAATTGCTCCTGCACAGTTGTGTCCTCGGCAGCTGCTAAGTAATGCGCCTGTTTTTTATGATGGAAATACCGGCCGCTTACAGTTGCTTCAGCATCATCGCTTACGGCCAGCCAAATCTGCGTGGCAAAACCTTCTTTAAGACTGTCCGGCGCACCTGCGCCGCCCATCTTTGTGGGCACCCAGCCGGGATCAACTGCATTGGCATATACGCCGGCCCATTTGCGGGTTACCGCCATAGATAATATCAGGTCATGCAGCTTGGTGTCAGAGTAAGTAACATGTGAAAGATCTATGTTTGGATTGCCGTGTAAATGCATGCCGGAGCTCAGGTAAATAAGCCGTTCCGGTTTATGCATCAAACAGGTTAGTATATAAGGCGCAATGCTGTTTACAGCAAATACTAACGGCAAACCATCAACACTTTTGCCGGATACCCGGTACACACCGGCATTGTGGATCACCACATCAAAGGGGCCTGAAGCATTGGCATTTTCAGCCAGCGCCCTGGTTTCCGCTATGCTGGAAAGGTCTGCAATTAACACATCTTCTGCACCCGGTGCTTTCTCTAATGCCTGTTTTCCCCGCTCTGCATTGCGTGCATGAAGCACAACCTGGTGGCCCAGATCAATCAATGATTTTGCCGTCAAATGCCCAAGCCCATCTGCTGAGCCGGTGATAAAGATCCTTGCCATATCAGGAGGTTTTGCCCTTATACTGTTCTTCTGTAACCTGCTCCATCCAGTCCACCACTTTTCCGTTCAGGTTTTCCTGGATGGCAGTATGCGTCATACCGGTAGTGGCAGTAGCGCCATGCCAGTGTTTTTCATTTGGCTCAAACCAAATGACGTCTCCGGGGTGTATGATTTCTACAGGGCCGCCTTCACGCTGTGCCCAGCCACAGCCTGCCGTTACTATTAAAGTTTGCCCCAGCGGATGCGTATGCCAGGCCGTTCTTGCGCCTGGTTCAAAAGTCACGCTGGCAGCAGCAGCGCGTCTTGCCTCATTGGCATCAAAGAGTGGATCTATCCGCACAGCCCCGGTAAACCAGTCTTCCGGCCCTTTAGCGGAAGGCCGCGAACCTGTTCTTGTTATTTCCATTGCCTGTTCGTTTAAGTCTGTCCAACAAATTTCAATCCCGATTAATGTGCAAAGTTACGGTCAGCGCATTCATCAGCGTTTATAAATATCAAACTATTCATTACGAATATCAAACCGGTGCCGCAGGTCTTTTGAAGAATTATTGTAATATATGCTGAAATTATGTATTTTGTTATGGGGGAACAATAACTATGAAAACAACCAGCTTAGGGCTTTGCATCCTTTTAAGCCTTTCCATACTATCTTGCAAAAAAAACGATACCCCTCCGGTATCTGATCCATCCTTTAACTTCAGCGCAGTAGATAAAGTATTGAACGATTCTGTTCCGCTGCGGTTTGGCGGTAAGGCTTATGTCCTCATTAACGTAAATGGTAAAACCGCTTATGCCAAAGGCTTTGGCGGATATGATGGAAATACCCGGCAGCTCATAGCCTCCTGCTCCAAATGGCTTTCCGGTGCAGTGGTTATGCGGATGGTAGATGAGGGTAAGTTTAAGCTCAGTGATACCGTAGGCAAATACCTGCCTGTTTTTACTGTCTATGGTAAGGGCAAGATCACTATGGCACAGCTGTTTTCCCATACTTCCGGTTTCCCCGGTAATTCAGACCAGGGTTACGAATCCAATGCCCAGCTTACACTCGAACAGGCCGTGGACCTGATTGCGAAAAATGTATCCCTCATTAACCAGCCAGGTACTAAGTTCTATTATGGCGGTGTAGGTATGCAGATAGCCGGGCGTGTATGCGAGGTAGTGAGTGGCAAAAAATGGGCAGCTTTGTTTGCAGAAAAAATAGCCACTCCTCTGGGCATGGTCAATACCGATTTTGGCTTAACTACCAACCCCATTATTGCAGGCGGAGGGCGCAGCACCCCCAACGATTACATGTTATTTCTGAATATGGTGCTGAACAAAGGTGTGGCTGCTAACGGCACCCGTATATTAAGCGAAGCTGCTGTAACAGCTATGGAGCAAAGCCAGATAGGCAGCGCCACGGTACAGTATTCACCTTACCCGCTCATATGGATCAACACTAATAACATTTACGGCATCGGTAACTGGCGCGACCTGGTGGGCGCTAATGATGCGCTGGTGGAAAGCAGCAGCCCCGGCGCCTTTGGCAGCCATCCCTGGATCAACTATGATAAAAAGATAGCTGGCTTTATCTTTACATTTGTAGCGTCTGACGGGAATTTATCACCAACCGTGCCTACCTGTTTAAAGGTGAGGAGCTTAGTACGGGAAATTGTGCAGTGAACAACCATTCGTTTATATCACCGTCTTTAATATCTCCACCACCTCGCTCAGCTCCTTTTCATTCAGCGATGCAAAGCCCATGCGTAGCGCATTGTGGTTCACCGTACCATAGCTATACGCGCTGCCATCGCTCATAAACAGCCCTTTAGCCGATGCGCGGGCCGCAATGGCCGGTAAGGGATATTTTTTGTGGAACTGCGCCCATACGGCCATACCGCCGGCCGGCCGCTGAAAAGTAACCACATCCTGCAGCTCCTGCTGCAGCAGGGCGCATAGGTGATCCCGCCGCTCATGGTAAAGCTTAACGGATTTTTTCAGGTGCCGCTGCATATCCCCGTTCCTGAACAGCAGGGCCAGGGCCTCATCCAGCAGGTTATCGCCGCGTATATCTATCATCCTTCTCATCAGCGCCGCTTCGGTAATAAAGTTCTCCGGCGCTACCATATAACCCGCACGTATGAACGTAGCCAGCGTTTTGGTAAGGGAGCCTATGTATATCACGTTGCCGTCATGATCGGCGCTGGCCAGGGGCAGTATAGGGCTGCCGCTGTAATGGAAATCATAGTCATAATCATCTTCTATCACCGGCAGCTGGTACTGGCGTATCAGCTCCAGCAGCTTCATACGCCGTTCTGCGCTTAAGGTTACAGTAGTAGGGTGGTGGTGGTGCGGTATAATATATAGCAGGTCGGGCTTTTTCTGTTTGCAGATGCGCGCAATAGCATCAATATCCATCCCGTTCTCGTCCAGCGGTATGCGCACCAGCTTAGCCCCGAATTGCTGAAAGATCATATCCGCCATAAAATAATTAGGCTGCCCCACCAGCACCGTGGACCCGGGTTTCAGTATCAGCCTGGCCGCAACATAAATAGCCATTTGTGCGCCATGGGTTAGCAGCACATTATTAGGGCCAATGTTCAGGCCCCGTGTTTCTGTTAAGAACTGGGTCAGCTCATTACGCAGGCTTACCGGGCCGGCCATGTGGCCATAGGTAGCATAACGTTTTATGCCCGGGCTGTGGAACAGGCTCCGGTATTCCCGCATTAGCAGGTCTATAGGCCCTATACGGTGGTCGGGGAAGCCGTCATTGATAACCAGGCGGTGCTCGCCGGAACGCCCGGCAGTTGCAGGGTAGGCGCCTATCTTGTTAAAGGTGAAACCGGTATTGCCCGCATAGGCAGGTATTTTAGCCGCCGCTTTAAAAGTGCGCGGTTTTATTTCCGGCAGGCGCTGGGATACAATTACGCCCTTGCGGGGAATGGTCTCTATCCAGTCCTGGGTGAACAGCTCCTGGTAAGCCGCAATAATAGTTTTGCGGTGCACCTGCAGCAGCAGGGCCATTTCCCGGCTGCCGGGCAGCGCTGCGCCGGGTTTAATAACCCCTTCACGGATCAGGCCTACCAGGCCATTGGCAATTTGCTGGTACACCGGCATAGCCGATTCTTTATTAATAGGAAGCAGGGTGGAGAATGGAAGCATCTGGACTACCTGGTTTATTGTACCTGGACTATAAAGATAGCCCAATGAGGTGATACTTTTGTGAAGTCAGTTACAAACAACAGTATATGAAAAGCAATTACACATACGTACAGCTTTACCTTCGTTTAGCCATAGGCGCCAGTTACCTGGTAGCCGGGCTGGATCGCTTTGGCGTATGGGGCCCGCCGGGTGGCGCCCGCATCAGCTGGGGCGACTGGAGTCATTTTATGCAGTACGCCGGCCAGCTGCTGTCCTTTTTACCTTATAAGCTGGGCGAAGTATTTGCCGCCATAGCCTCCGCAGCGGAAATCATCTTTGGCGCATTGCTCATTATTGGGTTATGGACCCGTTGGGCGGCCATTGGCAGCGGGGTATTACTCTTCACCTTTGCCTTGTGTATGACGCAGGCCTTTGGCATACAATCCCCGCTTAATTATTCTGTGTTCACCGCCAGCGCTGCCAGCCTGCTGCTGGCTTGCTTACCGGCGTATAAGTGGAGCCTGGACGCCCTGCGCAGCCGGCAAAGAACAACGTATCAAACCAACAATATCTGATAAATTAAAACCGAAAGACGATGTCAAGATTCTTAATGGGTAAAGTGCAACCCGCTGCATACACCGCTATGCATGCACTGGACAAATACATGGAGCAAAGCAGCATTAATAAAAACCACTACGAGCTTATTAAAATAAGGGCTGCCCAGATCAATGGCTGTGCCTATTGCGTAAACGCACATACCAAAGAAGCGCTGAAGCTGGGCGAGAACCCGCAAAAGCTTTATCTGGTAGGTGTTTGGCGCGAAGCCCCCAATGTGTTTGACGAACAGGAGCAGCTGGTGCTGGCTATCACAGAAGAAATAACCCTCATTCACCAGCATGGCTTAAGCGATGAGCTGTATAATAAGTCGCTGGCTGCCTTTGGCGAAGTAAAAACCGCGGAGATCATTATGGGTGCTATTACCATCAATGCATGGACCCGTATAGGCGTATCCCTGAACATGCATCCCCAAATTTAAACCACCAATATGCACCAGGTAAAATTTGCACAAAGCGAAAAAGAGATCAACGCCTGCTGGGAAGTGGTGCAAACCCTGCGCCCTCATCTTAACCACGATCATTATCTGCAGCAGGTAAAGGAAATGCAGCAGGAAGGTTATCAAATGTTATATATAACAGAGAAAGATAAGGTAGCCGCCTTTGCCGGTTATCGCAACCTGTACTCGCTGTTTGCCGGCCGCTTTATTTATGTGGATGACCTGTGCACCCTGCCGGAGTACCGTGGTAAAGGGCATGCAGGCGCGCTGCTGGATTATATAAAGGCATTGGCTAAAGAAACCAACAAAGCAGCCGTAGTGCTGGATAGCGGGTTTCAGTTAAATGATGCGCACCGTTTGTACCTGAACAAGGGGTATAAATTATCGGCCCACCATTTCATGCTCAAATTTTAATCAGTCTCCTTCCGCTGTACTGTAGAAAGCTGTCTCGAAAGTAAAATTTTGAGGCAGCTTTTCATGTGCGCATTTTTGAAACCGGACAGCCCTGTACTATAACCGGACATTTCAAACGGCCATTCCTCATATAAGTCATTGATACATAATTGTACTTCATTCTGGCATTTTTTTGGTGCCAGGCCGGTATCCCCTGATCAATACCATACAATGCTCAAAAATCACCTGAAGATCGCCGTGCGCAGCCTGTTCAAAAACAAGGCGCATTCATTCATTAATATCACGGGCCTCTCCGCCGGTATGGCCATTACCATGCTCATAGGCCTGTGGATCCTGGATGAGCTGTCGTTTGATAAATACCATCAAAACTACCATAGCATTGCGCAGGTAATGCAAAGCCAGACGATCAATGACGAAGTAAGATCACAGGTGCAGGTGCCCATTCCATTAGGGGAGGAGCTGCGAATGACCTATGGCAGTGAATTTAAAAGCGTGGTCATGTCATCAAAGACGGAAAGCCACATACTGGCAGCAGGGGAAAATAAGTTCGTGAAAACCGGGAATTATATGGAGCCCGGCGCGCCGGACCTCTTTGCATTAAAAATGCTGAAAGGCTCCGGTAAGGGGCTGAATGATCCGGCATCCATATTGCTTTCCCAATCCACCGCAGCGCTGTTGTTCGGCAATACAGATCCTATAAATAGGACGCTGAAATTTGATGATGAGAAAAGCCTTACGGTTACCGGCGTTTATGAAGACCTGCCGCGTAATACCACCCTGAATAATCTTTTATTTATTGTACCCTGGAAGCTGCAGGCAAAGCTGGAAAAGAACCTTCAGAACTGGGGCAATAATGGGTGGCAGTGTTATGTGCAGATGGCGGATAATGTTGATATAGATAAAGCCTCCTTAAAGATCAGGGACGCTAAGATCAATAAGGATAACAGCGAGGAACGATTTAAGCCCGTCATTTTCCTTCACCCCATGAGCCGCTGGCATTTATATTCAGAATTTAAGAACGGCATGAATACAGGCGGAAGGATACAGTATGTTTGGCTGTTTGGCATTATTGGCGTTTTTGTATTGCTGCTGGCCTGCATTAATTTTATGAACCTGAGCACCGCCCGCAGCGAAAAACGTGCAAAGGAGGTAGGCATACGGAAAGCAATCGGATCACAGCGCAACCAGCTGATCTATCAGTTCTTCAGTGAATCATTACTGGTTGCTTTCATCTCATTTATTTTCTCTTTGTTGCTGGTATTTTTATTACTGCCCTTCTTTAATGAGGTGGCAGGAAAAAAATTGTCCATCCTCTGGGCCAATCCTGTTTTCTGGATGGCAGGGATCGGCTTCAGTCTTATTGCAGGCATCATTGCAGGCAGTTACCCCGCCCTTTATCTATCCGCTTTTCAGCCGGTTAAAGTATTAAAGGGTACATTTAAAGCCGGCCGTCAGGCTGCCATTCCACGCAGGGTGCTGGTAGTGCTGCAGTTTGCAGTATCTGTTATACTGATCATTGGTACCATTGTGGTTTTCCGCCAGATCCAGTATGCCAGGAGCAGGCCGGTGGGTTATAGCCGGGATGGATTGATCAACATAAAGAACCTTACCCCTGATATCTACAAACATTTTGCTGCGTTCCGGGAAGATCTTATCAGGACAGGCGCAGTAGCCGAAGCAGCAGAATCGTCTGCACCGGTTACGGAATCCAATAATGAACAATCAAATTTCGACTGGCAGGGCAGGGATGTAAGCAGTAATACACAGGGGTTTGCAACCGTAGGCGTATCCAAAGAATATGGGAAAACGATCGGCTGGCATTTTGTGGATGGCCGTGATTACCAGACAGGCCCGGATGGCGCAGATGCGCTGGCTTTTGTAGTGAACGAATCAGCAGCAAAGCTCATGGGCTTTAAAAATCCTGTTGGGGAAACGGTACGCTGGATGGGCTATACCTTTCATATTATCGGCGTAACAAAAGATATGGTAATGCAGTCGCCGTTTGATCCTGCTTTACCTACTATTTTTTATATGGCTCCCTGGACGGTGAATGTATTGAACATAAGAATAAACCCCACAGCCAATGCTGCTGATGCGCTGAAGAAAATTGAGCAGGTATATAAACAATATAATCCCGGCCAGCCCTTTGAATACAAATTTGCCAGTGAGGAATATGCCCGGAAATTTGATGTGGAGGAGCGTGTAGGTAAGCTCACAACCTTCTTTGCCATCCTGGCCATTTTCATTTCCTGCCTGGGCTTGTTTGGCATGGCATCTTTTATGGCGGAGCAGCGTACAAAAGAGATCGGCATCCGAAAAGTATTAGGGGCTTCTGTATTAAATGTGTGGGGATTGTTATCCAGGGAGTTTGTAATGCTTGTGGCGATAGCCTTGCTGATTGCAACGCCGCTTGCCTATTATTTTATGCATCAATGGCTGCAGCATTATCAGTACCGCACAGACCTGTCGTGGTGGATCTTTTCCGCCGCAGCTGCAGGGGCCTTGCTCATAACCATCTTAACCGTAAGCTATCAAAGTATTAAGGCAGCGCTTATGGATCCAGTGCAAAGCCTGAAAACAGAATAATTACATACCGCCCATTACCATGCGTGCCGGGTAAATACGTAAGAATACTTCCATCGCCAAAGGGTTTTTACCATACAGGCTGTTCAGCCGCTCATCCGCATGGTAAACGCTGAACTGCCCGCCAACAGCTATATTTACCGGTTTTACATGCAGCAGGTCGTAGCTCACGCCGGCAACTATTTCATTCACCGGGAACAAAGTATGCTCCCCGTATTTGCTTTTGTCAAGATCTAATTCCTCAACGGATTTCTGCACCCATTCATACCGCATATAAAAAGCTGCCCGTTTGCAGTTAACAGATGCTTCTGCCAGCGCAGCGTTTTCACCGTCATGCCCTTCGCTTTTGTTTAAACCCCACAAGGCAGTAGCATTAAAAGTGCTGTGCTTACTTAAAGGATAGCTGGCTATGGCCGATGCAGTGGTACGGTGCACATTTTCATCGGGGTGCAGCGCTTCCGGGCTCTTTACATAAGCATGGGATACCTGTAAGGCCCAGTTGGCAGTGGGGTTATAAGAGAAACGCCCGCTCCAGGAATCAAAACGCGGCTTATCAAAGCTGTAGCGGTTCTCATTGGGTTCCCTGCCGTTAAAGGAAGAGGCTTCCAGCTTAAAATTATCATAGCGGTAACCTATTGTTACTACGCCAAAGGTAATATGCGTACCATCATTCCAATGATGGGTAATAGGCGCATCCGGCCCATTCAGGGCAGAAGGGCGGTGCATAAAAGCTACGGAACCTATGGAGGGTTCGCCGGGGTATCCCAGGTAAATAAACACATCAGACCTTTTGGATAATGCCTGCGTATACCCTACGGATAAGCCGGAGAACAGGTCGTGCGGGTGCTGCCGGTCCACCAGGGCCTTGCCCTGCCAGCTTTCGCCGGACTGAAACAGCAGCGGGTAGCCATTCCCGTTTTCCGTGATGCGGTCCAGCGACAGCATTACCTCGTAATGAAATAAGCCGTTCTTACCCACTTTCCTTTGCGCCATTAACATCAGCCAGTTGGGCGCATCAAACTGGTCAGCGCCCCGGCTGCCTTTATTGGTAAGGTCTTGTTTGGTATAACGGAGAAAAATGTTGCCGTGGATCATATACATCCACTTATTGCTGTGCAGCATGTAACCATACATGGGCGATGCATCCGGCAGCCAGCCCGTACCGGATCCATTGCGGTTCATGGGCAGCTGCAGGGAAAAGGCATGGCTCATGGGCGGGCCGTCATGCATACCGGGCATGTCCTGCATACCCGTATCACTATCCGTCATATGATGTTCATGCTGGGCAAAAGCGGGGAAGCACGCTAATATGCAGCCCAGCAGCAGCGGATATATCTTACGCATAATGGGAATTTTAAAAAAAGCAGAAATTATTATACCACAATTGCCTGCGCCGGCGTTTTTTTTAACATAAATACAACTTACATCTAAAAATTTCTTTGTATATCTTGGGGCATAAACCTTTTTTTGCCCGCATAGCCACAGCCTTTATATTTGTTATATAATTAAAATGTTCGAACCTTGCAAACAACTTACATTGATACTAAGGAAGTAATAGATCTGCAAAAATGGAACAGTGAATTACCTATCCTGGGTAAACAATACCAGGAAGCCAGTCCTTACCCGCATATTGTCCTGGAAAATTTCCTGAACCCCGCCGTGCTGGATGCCTGCATCCGGGAATTTAATGAGCTGAATAAAGCAGATGGCTGGATCAACTACGTACACTACAACGAGAAAAAGAAAGGGCTGAATAAGCTGGATATGCTGCCGGCCACCATTAAACATACTATTAACGAGCTGAACTCACCGGAGTTCCTGCAGTTCTTAAGCACCCTTACAGGCATTGATAACCTGCAAAAGGACGATCACCTGGAAGGCGGCGGTATTCACCAGTCCGGCCGCGGTGGTTACCTGAACATTCATGCGGATTTTACCGTGCACCCGCACCACCGCAACTGGCAACGCCGGGTAAATGTGCTGGTATACCTGAATAAAGGCTGGCAGGAGGAGTGGGGCGGTAAGCTGGAGCTGTGGGATACGGAAATGAAAGCCTGCGAAAAAAAGGTGTTGCCCGTTTTTAACCGCTGCGTGATCTTTAATACAGATGCAGATTCCTACCACGGCCACCCGGAACCTATGACCTGCCCGGAAGACCAGTTCCGCCGTTCCATCGCTTTATACTATTATTCGGTAGAAGATAAACCTTTCCGCAGGGCTACGCATTATATGGCCCGCCCCGGCGAAGGCAAAAAGAAATTCATGGTAAAGCTGGATAATGCCATGGTAGCCGCCTATACGGAGATCAAAGGCTGGCTGGGTTCAAATGATAAGATCGTGAGCAATATATTGCGGTTCTTATCACGCAAGAAATAATTAATAGAAATATCAGGTATATTCTAAACAGATCACTGCCTTATCAGCTGCTCATCATGAAATAAATAAAGCTGGTCGGCGGCATTTTCCTGGAAATTACCTAGGGTAGTTTTGTGATTGAAGTGCAATCCTGTTTTTGCACTCTTAAGAGATTTCTTTGCAACCTTTCTCCACACATCGCGAAAAAATGGGCTGATCGTTCAGTTTATTTAGAGCATTATTTAATTTTTCTTCATTAATTGGCTTCAATAAATAATCAAAGGCGCCATACTTAATTGCTTTTATGGCATAATGATCAAATGCTGTAATAAATATTACACGAAATGCCCTTCAGGAAATTCACTTAATAAATCGAAAGCCGTACTCCCTTTTAGCTCCACATCCAGAAATACTAAGTCGGGATTAGTTGATTTATTAAATCCTTTGCTTCGTGAATAGACCCGCAAACTCCTGCGATGTGGATTTGTTCATACCTGGATAAAATAAAACGCATATCACGCACCACGATTGCATCGTCATGTGTTACGTGTGGTACAAGGGCTGAGAAGATGGTAGCTGACCATAAAAACGTAATAGTAGTCGAGTGGTATGAAACTGGTAAAATAGATATGAAAAGAATGAGATCGGTTGAAGCGGTTCAGCCTCAATGTCCTACATGCTCTGCTAAGCAAGGTGCTGAAATGAGTAAATATTCAAAAGCGCAAAAGAAAAACATGGATTCAATTAAAACACAAAAAGAAGTATGTACTAAGTTCGGAGCCGTATTCGTCGAGGCTCCTTCTAATCTTAAAGTCGGCATTTCTCTAAATGTTAAAGAAGGTATTTATCCGATAAATGGAATGCGTCATCCGATTGAAGGCGACACTTCAGGATGGTATATCTGGGCAGGTGAACAATTTTCAGAAGATCCCGATTTTTTCGTCCCACTTCATATTGAACATTTAAACGAGTGGTGCCCTCAAATAATCAAATATCTTGGTCTTGCACCGGGATGGAGATTTCTAATCGCACCGGGATATGAAGACGTGTGGCAAGATACTTCATTGCTGCAAGTTGATTAATTAATATACAAAAAGTGTTAACGGCAGAATATTTCTGCCGTTAACACTTATATAATCTTTGACAAACTATTCAAAACCTTTCACACCTCCGAAGACTATACCTAGGGTCTTTTATGCCCAATAGGATATTTCATGACTACGCGAAGGCTATTAAATATTTGACACCGGCCATGTGTTTCATTCTGCAATTGTACTGGTCATATCGCCAATGACCTTAGACTCCACACCGGTTTTGGCCATAAGGGACAGCTCGGCAACTGATACATGGAGCTGTATTTGTGAGCTGCAGATTGGCTCATGCCGGTGGCTACTATTTTTTCTTCGGCAACAGCATGCTGCATGAAATCCAGTTCTTGCTACAATTAATAAATACAGTGCAGACGAAAGCCTAATAGAGATTTGGCGAGAAGGCGAGGCTCCCGGCTTGACAGAACTGCAGAGGATAGTCAACTTGGTAAGTTTAATGAAGGCCAAAGGAGAGAAAAATGTTTCAGCATTAGGGGCTGAAATATCTCTCTCCACAAAAGGCAAACCAATTGAACATTCTGTTAAGCAGTATTTAAAAGAAATAATTAATTATGAAGGATAGATTTATAGGTATTTGGAAAATTGATCCAGAAGATCACCGCGCCATAGAAGCTTATGGAAACGTTACTATAGAATTTAATTCGATAGGTAGGTTGAGGTACATTATCCATACCGAAGAGAAAGAACAAATAATGCTTATGACTTATGAAGTTGATGGTGACAGACTCATAACCGATCAACCATCTGCCCCTAGAATAGAAACCAGCAGGTTTGAATTTGTTTCCGATGACAAATTAAAACTGTTCTTTGACGGATTTGAGTCAACTTATATCAGATTAAGGAGAGAAAAAGTTAGTCTTTGGAAAAAATGGCTTGGTGGATTATTTAATAAAGAGTAGACTGAAGCGATAGTCTCTGTGTCATTCTGGTGCGGTAAACAATGTATGTACATGCGCCATCGGTTATTTATTCTGATTAATAAAAATACATACTAATGTAAAGCCGCTCTAACAGAGCGGCTTTGCCCTTTACTATAAATCTATATCCACACTGAGCATGGAAATATTATTGAAAAAGTAATGTCATGGGCTAATTCACGCGCATGAGATTCTTTTACTATCTTAAGACTTATTACACTCCTTACTATTCTGATAAAATTTTTAAAGCGCTTCCGCACAATTGCAAAGTCTTTCAAATACTTACCACCGGTGACAGGCATCTGGTATAAACCGTCGGAACAGGTTAGACAAGATGTACAACTGTAAAATAAATTTAGCATGCTGAGAATTATCACTTTTGATTTTGCAGACGATTCCGAATTAAATCTGGAAGGTTCAGTTGCTGGCATAAACTATTGTTATCTAGCAGGAAAAAGAAAGGATATAAAATCCGGAAGAATTAACATAATCGTTCACAATGGACAACAAAGAGATATTGAGGTCGTTGGCCTCAACGACCAGGTTGCCCATTACCACTTGTATACGGACCTTCAGGCGTTCAAAAGCAATGACAGGAATACCCGGATAAAAATGCTGTATGAGATGATCTTTTATGTTATTGATTATTTGTGCGAAACTCAAAATCTGGATAAGGCGTTTTACGATGACATAAAGAGTGAAATTGTCAGGAAAAACTATTCCTTTGAGGTGATTTTGTTTCCAGCAGTAAAGAATAGATCAAAAACACTCAGTGCAGAATTTGTGCTTGAACTGGATCCTATCATGGCTGATCTTAGAGTTAATATTTACGGAATGGACGGTATTCTTGCAAAAACGATAAAAGTTTTTCAAGCCTTTCCAACCCATTTTTTGTACAAAAGGTTCTTTGACAAAGGTGCCTGGAAATCTGATGAAATCTATAGTATCCGGGATACAGAAAAAGAGATTTTTTTTGACTGCAACGCCGTTGAGGGAAATGTCAATATTAGATTTGAGCCAAAGGTTAATACAGTTGGCGAATTGAATGATCTTTTGAAGGGGGCAAGATTTGATACGCCGTGGGAAGAACGATTTAAGTTGCTTCAGATCCCTCGGACATCCTGATAGTCTGGCAAATCGAATTGATACTTCTCAACGTAACAACGGCAGGGAATTCCTTGCCGTTGTTGCTTATGCTCAATTTTAAAAGTTGAAAATTATGACCAAAGAAGAATTTATAGAGGTATTAAAAAAAGTCGTTGTTGATGGTTCAGTGGACGATATGGAGTCAAATCTCACAGATCCACCCGGCAGATCACCGGCTCCCGACCTAAAAGAACTTTCAACCTGGTTTAACGCAGCCAATGAAAAGGATAAATCCAACATACTGGCAGTTATAAAAAAATCGGTTGATATGAGCATTTTTGGATTTCTCTGCATCCTAGACGGTGTTAGAGCTATAAAAGACGGACCTGAAAAAGGCAAATTGAATTTGCTTTACATCAATGAAAAAACAAATGAGAAAGTTCTAATAAACTCGGATGAGGGTCACTATTTACATGAGCTATTTTAACCCTCCTGCAATAAATAAGTTCTGAGAACCAACAACATTTAAAGTGAGGAAATCAGATTGTTGATAACATGAGTGGTCTTGCTATCTCATAAATACCAATACAAAGGAAAGCCGCTCAGAGAAGCGGCTTTCCTTTTGTTAACCAACCTTTATTTCATAAGCGTGGGTAATTTGGAAACAGTAATACTATTTAGTTATTACATGTAAACAGGCGCATTTAGTATAAGAAATATGTCATTTAAAATGAATGTCAAGGGGCCAGGCAAGGAGGCTATCTCTGATAAGATAGAGTAAAAAATATTCGAATTCTTTCAGGGAGATTATTTCATGCTTTGCGCAAATGGTATTACTTCAATGGAAATCCTGGCTGAGGCCTCCGAGGAAAGATTGCTCGAAATATTGGACGGCAGCAAGGGGAAGCAATGGGTGGTGTTGAAAGCAATTGATGTAATATGACTGGGTAATTATTTTAACGCTCTGCATTTTTATTGCAGTTATTATAATAATTTCTATGTACACTAAAACAGACAATAGATCATGAAAGGATTTATTAAATTACTTCGTTTGCAGTTTAATGCTAATGATAATAATTAATTCTTACCGGAGATCTTGTAATCATCCGGTGAAATCCCCTTCACACCCTTTGGCTTTTTACCCGCCGGTTTAATGTTTACAGTATCAGGACGGTAGCCCTGGATCCTGTCATAATGATAAGCAGATGAATCTACTTTAAGGGGCGGTATTTCCTGTACCTGCGCCGGTTCCGCACCAATGCTGTCTTTTAATAAAGGACTATCTTTTTTGATCTTTAAAGGTTTAACGGGAACCGCTTTCTTTTCAATTTCTTTGATCTCCCTGCTGCTGTCCGGCGCAGATAATGGCGCTTCCGCAGCCGGTATGTTTTTGGGCGGTGCCGTTTGTGCCGGCGCGGGATCTTTATAACTATAATACCAGAATAAAGCGACAGCCGCCACCGTTACACCAGCAAAACCGTACCACCCTTTACCGGTATATTTTTGAGCAGGCTTTTCCTTCGGAGTATCCACAACCGCATCCAGCTGCATTTCAATGCTGGCCCAGATGCTGTCGGACATATCCGGCACAGGAACCTCATCCAGCTTTGCTGCTATTAACTTTTCGTATGGTGTGGTTGAGTTCAAATCTTTATTGCTGTTAATTTTTGTTGGAGGATCTTTCTTGCTTCGCTCAAATGCCATTTGCTGGTGCCTTCGCTAATACCCAGCTGCGCTGCTATCTCTTTATGGGCATAACCGTCAATGGCGTACAGGACAAACACGGCATGGGTGGCCGGCGGAAGCTGCCTTACCAGCTGCAGTATAGCGGCTGCATCTGTTTTTTCGATAACGCTGTTGTTAACAAATGGCTCTTCCGCCACATCCAGCTCAAGACTGGTAAAGCGGCTGCGTTGCTTTATATGATCCAATGCCTCATTAATGACAATCCTTTTCAGCCAGCCATGGAAATTCCCCTTTGCCGCATCATAAGTGTGCATGCTCCTGAACATCTTCACAAAAGCATGGGCCACAATATCCGCCGCTTCATGTTCGTCTGCAGCATAACGCATAGCAATCCCCATCCCAAACCCATAAAGCTGGCGGTATAGCTGCTCCTGCGCTTTTCTGCTGCCGTTCCGGCAATCGGCAATGATATTATTTAGATCCTGTTCCAGCCCCACGAATGAATTACCATTTAGCGTCGTGCACTTTCCTTGCAAAGATTGCTGTTCCTATAGCAGCGATATTTAATTTTTCCGCTCCATCCAGCTCATTGTAAAACCAGATATCCCGGTTAATCATATCAATGATGGCCACTACGCCGCCACTGGTGCTTAATTCATAGCCCGACAGCATTTTGAACGGCAGCTGGCCTGTTCTGCCATCTGGCGAGGTGGTTTTTTTTATGCTTAATGGATTTATAAAGATGGTATCGCTGCCATTGGTTGCCAGCCCGCTGTCTTCCTGCTTTATAAAAGTAAATGGATTGTTATCATGTTCCGCTGCCCGGTCGTAGATATTGGTCATCAGCAGCTCCCAGTTTTTGCTTTCCTGTGTGGTATCGGTGCTGATAAGGGCGGAGAATACATACTTGTGCTCCTGCAGCACCTCAAAAGGATTGAAGATCTTTGTGCCATTAATACCCTCAAAGTCCACCGTTCTTGTGAGCTCTTTCTCATCGGCATACACAGCTACGTCATTTTTTCCGTCTGTTAGCATATAACGGAACTTTGCTTTTTCCTTGCCTACCGTTTCTACTTTCTGAATGCCGGCCTGGTTCCATAATAAATTCTCCAGGAAAAAACCACGCCCTCCCCAGCCCGGGTACTTTAAATGGATGCCTCTTTTTATTTTAGAAGTGCTGAAATTCGCAAACGACATCTGGTTGCCTCTTGCCCCGCTTACATGCTGCATGGTAGCCTGCTGCTTAAAAGCTTCCGGTATAGAAAGCTGTATGGTCGTGTTACAGCTCATTAAACAAACAATGCCGAGCGCCGGTAGTATACTTTTCATTTTGTTTCCCAAATGCCGCAATTTATTCTATTTATGTGATGAATGTTGTTCCAGGGCAGCTTCCGCCGTGTGATTACAACTTTGGTTGTATCCCTTTATAATAGGTAATACCCCTGTTTTTTGATAAAGGTTGGGTACCCCAAAAGAATTTTTTTCTTTTTTTAAACCCAACCTTTCAGACCGGCCGGGGGTATTACTGTAAACGAATCACATGAACACAACTACAATGAAATGGTTTTTAATGGCAATGGTATCGGGAACTATGCTTTTCTCCTGCAGGAAAGAAGAAAATAACACCCCCGAGTGCGGTATCAGCCTGGCCGGCCTTTCCGGTTCCTATAAGCTTACGGCTTTAGAGTATAAGTCCGCTGCAAATGCTGCTCCTCAGGATTACCTGGCTTCTATAGATGAATGTGAAAAAGACAATATCCTGGTGCTGAAAAGTAACGGCACCTATGATTACAATGATCAGGGAACCGTTTGCACGGATGCCGGAAACCCCGCACATGGTACCTGGGCTGTACAGGGAAATACTTTAATCAGCGATGGCGTGTTAAACGGTACGGTTGCCAGCTATGATTGTAAAACAATGGTGTATTATGTAGATAACGCCATTGAAAAAGGCGACCGGCTCACCTATACCCTCGTAAAACAGTAAATAATTAATAATCGCAGGGCAGGTATTCAGGTGAAATACATTTTCTGCAGTCAGCAAAATAAAGAGGGCGATATTTCAATTGAAGTATCGCTCTTATTATTAATTATTAAGGCAACCTTTTTTAGAAAACCCTCGTACTATTCCTTGCCGCCCGTTTACGGCTTTATAAGTTCTCATTTACCCCAAAGTACCTATCGCCTTGCATGTTGCGTCCTATGCTGTTCTAGTGAATGAGTTTCATCAATCAAAAATTCTTAATCCTTTAGATTGTACAATATGAATGGATAGCCGGCCTTCCCCGATGGTTTATGGAGTTTTATTTGTTCATCATTTAAACCTGTAAAATGAAACCACTGTTATTCAAAAACCTGTCCCATTTAAAAATGGGAGCGTTCTGTTTATGCCTGCTGCTAAGCACAGGTTGTAAGAAAATTGCGCAGCATTTTATCCCCAATGATTACGGCCAGGTTAACCTGGTTGCAGATGTGCCGGGCTTTGGAGCAGCCCATATCGATACCGGCCTGGTAAATGCCTGGGGCATTGCAGTAGCGCCCAGTGGCCCTATCTGGATCTCTGCTGCTGAAACAGGTCTTAGCCCCATCTACGACAAAACCGGCGCTACCTTAAGGCCTTCAGTCGCTATTCCCACACCTGCTGATTCAGTTGGAGGAGCTCCTACCGGTATTGTATTTAACAATACCACCGATTTTGCCATCTGGAAAAATAAGCAGGCTACCCCCAGCCGCTTCATTTTTGCCACGGAAGATGGTACGCTGGCTGCCTGGGGTGGCGGAAATACCGCTACCATTGTGGCCGACAGGTCGGCATGGCATTCAGTGTATAAAGGATTGGCACTGGCGAAAGACGGGGGCAATAACTACCTGTACGCTACGGATTTCCGTAATGGCAAGATTGATGTTTTTGATAAGGATTACAAGATGGTAACCGGCAAACCTTTCCGTAGCAGCGGCATTCCGCAGGGCTATGCGCCATTCAATATCCGGAGCATTGGGGGGTATTTGTATGTAACCTATGCCAAACAGCAGCTGCCTGAAAAGGAAGATGACGAGCCAGGGCCAGGCAATGGATACATAGATATTTTCTGGCCTAACGGAATGCTGGTAAAACGCTTTGCAACCAGGGGGCCTTTAAATTCGCCCTGGGGCATGGCTGTAGCGGCGCCCGGCTTCTGCGCTACAAAAGATGTGATCCTGATCGGGAACTTCGGTGACGGAAGGATCAATATGTACACGCTTTCCGGCATTTTCCTGGGCCCATTGAAAAAGGGATGGCAGCCCCTGGTTATTCAGGGATTATGGGCGCTGGAAAATAACGTGCCTACGGCTGATCCCGCGCAGCTGTTCTTTACTGCAGGACCCAATGGGGAAGAGCATGGACTGTTCGGCTATCTGAAAAATAATCAATGAGCTTTTAAGAGAAAACAGTCTTACCTTGTGATGCAACAGGGTAAGACTGTTATTTCAAAAAAGACAACCCCAAATTAGTATGAAGCTATCAGCAGTTTTATTATTTTTTCTTTTCTATATGGGAAACACATCGGCCCAGTCATCAAATAAAAGTATTGCGGGCGAGTATTACCTGAATGGTGTTATGGAAACCGCATCCGGGTTTAAATTAAATGCCGACAGCTCCTTTGCCTTCTTTTTCTCGCAGGGCGCGCTGGACAGGTACGGTAAAGGAAAGTACCGCATTATTAATGACAGCATCCTATTCACCAGTGAAATAACCCACAGCCACGACTTTACACTCGTTAACAGCAGCAAGCAGCCTGGAAAAAATACCATCATTAAGATCACGGATCCTAATGTGAATATTCTTAAATACGTTTTTGTAAATGTAAAGTCGGGGCAAAACACCCGGGGCGACTTTGCCGGTAGTGATGGTTCTTTTAATTACGAGGGCCCGCATCCTGACTCCATTGAGCTGCTGTTTCAGTTCTGCCCCGAAAAAGTTACCGTCTTCCCGGTATCCACAGACCACAACTATTTTGAGTTCAAATTTGAACCCTGGTTATTTGAATATTTCTTCCGTGACTTTAGCCTTAAGCTGTCAGACGCTCAGCTGAAAGGCAGCCATCCGCTGCTGCAGGGAAATGAGTTTATTTACACCAGGGAAAATTAAGCTCCTTACGCCCTTGCAGAACGGAACAAGGGCAGGGAGCAAAGCGCTATAATAAGCCCTGTGAAAAAGGCTACGCTGCCACCGGCAGCTACAAGTCCCAGTATGGCTATACCTGCGCCCACTACTGCAATGGCAGCTGCAATCACTCTCATTCCAAAAACATTCTGCGCCCTGGCATCCATGTCATGTGCAGGCGAATGCACAGCCTTTACCTCCAAAGGTTGCAGCAAATAAGGAGCCGCTTCTTTTTTAGCAAGCAGGTAATAAATTTCCCAGCACAACAGTACAAGCACAGGTATCCCTACACCTAAAACAGTTTCCCACATACGGTCCAGCTTGTGGCCTATCAGCTCATTGCCAAAAAGCTTTAAGGCAAGGCTTATCACCAGGCCACATAATGATGCGCTGATCACCGATGTACCGGTTTGCCGCCTGGAATATAAGGTCCAGATGATGGGGGCAAACAATGCGCCGCCGGCAATGGAGGCTGTGCTTAATACCATTTCAACAATGCCACCTATCATGGGCACCATCATGGCAATGGCAATAGTAATAAACCCGAACAATACGGTAAAGAACCTGGCCGCCCGCACCAGCGTTTTCTCTGTAGCCTGCTGGTTAAATGCTTTCTTGTATACATCATGTGCAAACACCACCGCCATTATATTAATGGTGGTATTGGCCTTGCTGGCGCTGGCCGAGATCATGCCCGATAAAACCAAACCTATCAGCCCTGCAGGCAATACCTGCTGGCAAAGCATCATGTAAGCGCCTTCCGGCTGCAGACCGCTGAGGCCGGGGTTAATAACCCGGTATAACATGGGCGGCAGCATCCATATAAAAGGGCTCACCAGATAAAGGATAGTGAACAGCCAGGCCACTTTTTTTGAGTTGCGCTCAGTTGAAACACTGGTGTACCGTTGCACATAGGCCCAGTTGCCGCCAATGTACACGGTTTGATAGGCAAGGAAGGCCAGGAAAAAGCCAAAGGAATATTCTGAATTAAAGAAATTGAAAAAACCGTCCGGCGCTTTATTTACAAAAGAATGTACGCCGCCTGCTTCCTTAAAGGCCATGGGAATTACGATCATTACTGCAGCGGTAAGGATCACAAATTGCACCACATCTGTTACCAGCACCGCCCATAAGCCGCCCGCGGAAGTATACAGCACAATAATACCGCCGATAATGAGTATGCAGGTGTTCAAAGAAAGGGGAGTAGCTACGCTCACCATTTTACCAACAGGATACAGCACAGAAGCCGTGGTAAAAAGGCCATGCAGCATAATAAGAAAGGTGTAAAATTTTTGCGTGCCGGTGCCCAGCCTTTTGCCAATATATTCCGCTGCTGTTACAGCGCCGGTGCGTTTCCATTTGGCAGCAATGAACAGCGCTACCAGCATGCCCCCAAATACCATGGTAAGCTGTATGCCGTTGGCAACAAATCCGCTTTTATAAGCTATAGAGCCCCATACCACAAAAGTACCGGCAGAGAAATAGCTGATGAATAAAGAAATACTATTGATCCACCACGGCGTAGCGCCGCCTGCCTCAAAAAAAGCCGATGAGTTTTTGCTGCCTATGCGGGTGAACATCATGCCAATGCCCAGGATCAGCAAAGCAAAAACGCCCATTACTATAAAATCCAGTTGCCCCATTCTAGTGATTTAGGTTGTTAGTTTATCATCAATACTTTTATGCCATAGCCTTCCAGCGCTACATCCAGCTCGTTGGCTGCCTGCAGCTGTTTGCCGGCTGTCAGGTCCGTTATGGTGTTAACCTTATCCATGTTCAGCTTCACCTGCGCTTTCAAAGGTGCACCAAGATCATTCATCAGTATTACAAACATATTTTTTTTATCGCTGCTACGGGCAAGAATATACTCTGTATTTGGATTGTTGCATTCAACAAGGCCCTGGTGGTTCATCAGGCTGGCCTCATTGCCATAAATGCTGCCCGGTGCAAAGCCATACGATTCATGCGGCCCCACCTTGGGGGTAACAAAACCCCTGGGAAAAATAACCTGGTTACCGGAGCGCAGCTGTGCTTCCGATAACAGGTAATCCGTGATCCATCCTATTTGCCACCATGCATGGTGCGGGTAAGGGCCTGCACCCTTGTTCATGGCATTCCAGTAATAGGATGCAACGCTTGTTTTGGCATCCACAAATGCATCCCTTCCAATGGCGGCTGCTCTTGCCATTTCAATGAAAAGGCTGTCGCCGGTAAGCTGGAACATGCGTACAAACATCCCTGCATGGCTGCAAAGCATAATAGGGCCTGCACCGTTGGCAGAGCCTATAATACCGCCGTGCTCAAAGCTCAGGCCTGCCTGGGATATTTGCCAGTCCTGGCGTGCAATACCATTCACCTGCTTCATTTTTTCAGATGGTATGGGCTGGGTATAAATGGAGGTCAGGTACATGAGGGCGGTGCTGATAGCGGCATCCTGGTATTTTTTATCCTTTGTAAGATCGTATAGGTCCAGCAATGCCTGTGCCGATTGGGCGGTTGCAAAATCCGGCGCATAACGGGCATCCCCGCACACGCCTATGAAGTGGCCTTTGTTCACCGCATTTTGAATAAACCAGTCAGCGCCTTTTTTTGCTGCGCTTAAATATTTTTCATCTTTCAATACCCGGCAGGCAACCAATAGCCCGTAAAAGGTTGGCCGCAGGTCTTTAAGGTCCGTGAAAAGCGGCTGCTGCGTGTGCCGGTCATAGGCTACTTCCCAGCTGCCATCCGGCTTTTGCCAGTCCATTAACAGCTTTGCGCCTAAGGCCAGTCTTTGCTTCAGCGTATCATTGCCTGGTTCAAATAACAGGATGTTGCCTATGTCCAGCATTACATAATAGGTAAGGCTTACCGGTTCTACAAAATCGCCCCATTCTTCTGTAAATGTTTTGCTTTTGGCAAGATAGTACTGCCCAATGGCCGCTCCCTGGAAAAAGCCGGGATTTGTTTGCTGCTGTGCAAGCTTAAAGTTTAAGGCAAAAGGCAGCACACTGTCTTTAAGATATTTATCGTCGCTGGTGTTGGCCAGCATCCACATAGCCCCGTAATCTGCATTCTTTATAGCGTCACGGTTTGAGCCTACTACGCCGCCCAGGTACGATTGCCCGCCAATGGTAAGCCCCTTGTATTGCTCTGTATTCCACAGTGAAGTATGCCGGTCGCGCAGGTAATGCTGCATATGTTCAACCCTGCTGGTAAGCGACTGGGCATTTTTACGCAAGGCAAGCGCCTGCTTAAAATCATACACATCATTCACCGCATGGGTTAGCAAATGATACCATTCACCTTTGTTAAAGCTGTAACGGAATCCATAGCTGATATTATCTCCCTGCTGTTTCAGGGATGCAGGCTCGCCCAGCACAGGATAATAAACGGTGGGGGATAGCTGTGACCGCCTGTTCTTATGTGAAAGCGCCAGCTGCCACTTTTGATGCGTGTTCTTGTCGCTTTCCCAGGGATCCCTGCCAAGGCCGGGGTTGGGTATCACGGCAAAGGATATATTTTCTTTTGTGGTGATGATGGGGCAGAAGGTGCTGGCGCAGCGCTCACGGTACAGCACCGGCAGCTCCGGCACGCCCTGGCCATATGCATAGCTGAGCACCATATTTTGCTGCATTTCTTTGCCCTGGAAATAACCGGGCATTACCGCCCAGGCCATATCCTGCTGGTCAACCGTTACTGCAGACGGGCTTGAAAGGGAATAGTAACCATCCTTTTTACATTGCATTTCCATTTGCACATTGATGTCACCATCAAATTGCGGGTTCAGCTGCCAGCTGGCTGTAATAGTTGCCAGTGCAGATGTATAGGTAAAAACAATTTCAGTCGGTGATACCTGTTTTGCGCCGGAAGGATAAAAATGAAAAGCTTTGCCCGCAGTATTTAAAGCCACCGGTGAGGAGGCCTGCTTCCATGCATTGATCTGGTACTTGTAAGCCGTATCAGGCCAGGTTTGCCCGTTAGCCCTCTTAAAGCGGATACCGGAAGTGTCAGCAGGCTTTTCAGCTGTGTACAGCAGGGTGTATTCTCCGGAGGGATGCGCTACCTGCTGCCATTGGCCGTTAATAAAAAAACGCAGGCCGTTTATTTTCCATCCTTCCTTTGTTTGCTGCCATTGAATGCGCAGCTGCTTGTTGCCAAGTGACAGGGTTTGTGCTTGTATGGTTACAGTTAAAAGTATTTGGATCCCTAAAATAAACAGGCAGATCTTCTTCATAACGCTCATTAATTAACGCCCTGTTCAAAGCAGCGTATTTCAAAAATAGCAGCCGGTGTATTGGCAGATGGATGTTCCGTTTTGATCGTAAGGCGGGAAGTAATAACCGGCTCAGGAAGCTCAATCACGTTCCTGGTCTGGTAGTTCCCCGTTTTTTCATACACCTTGTTCCCGTTTTCATCAAAGATGGTATAATTACGCACGCAGAAAGGCATTACGTTTTCCGGGTGCGACATCAGCACCGATTCCATCGGGTGGTCAAGATCCGTATCAAAGGATAAAATAAGCTTTTTAATGCGTTTTGGTTCCTTCCATTGCAGCGTAAGGGCAGGGGCAGCATCGTTCAGGTCAGCCACCCATGCATTGGGCTGCGTGGTTGGCCTTGCAACGCCGTTGCTGATATTAGCCGGCCCAAATGCCTTCAAAGGCGCGCCGAATTGCAGGGCAATGTTGTGTCCTGCCGGCCTGCGTTGGGGGCACCAGAACTCAAAGCTGTCTATGCCAATACCGTCAGGCGCTTCCTGTTTGCCATAGTTGGATACAGCCGGGTTGGTAGTGCTGAAAACAGACAGGATGCCCGTGATCCTTTTATCCGACCTGCTGATCTTTACCAGCGGGTTTTTATGCAGCACAATAAATACATACTGTGATTGCTCAATAGCAGCTTCGGATCTTAGTTCTATGCAATTTTTGCCGGCTTCAATGGCAAATTCAAAAGCGGCAATAGTATTATCCGGCGTATAGCTGCCGGTACGTGAGCAGGTTCTTATTTCAGCGCGCAGGGTAGTGGCCGCATCACTGTAAGCATGCAGGTTAATGGCCGGCAGCTTTCCTGCATTCAGGGGCACCATTTGCGCCACTGCAATATCAAGCGGCTGTGGCGCGCTGTCTTCTTCCAGCCCCGAAAGCTGCAGCTCACTGCTGGCAGTAATAGTAGCCTGCTGTACAAGATCATCGGCATCTTTTGCCACTACACCGGGAATATGCTGCCCGCTGCGCAGCAACAATTGCTGCAGCGTAGCTACGTTGCCGTTATTATTAAGCGCTGCCGGGTTGCATCCCAGTGTTTTACAAAGCACCGCAGCCATGGCCGATGCCTGCGAAACATAGGCGCTGGTAGCCATTACCCGGCATGATCCAAATGCCACATGCGATGCGCTGATAATGCGCCCTGCCAGCAACAGGTTATTAATGTTCCTGGAATACAGGCTGCGGAAAGGTATCTGGTAAATGCCCTTGCTGTGCCACTGCGTGCAGCCCGGGCCAGCCGCATAAATACCATCAGAAGGGTGCAGGTCAAGGCTCCAGCCGCCAAAGGCTACCGCATCATCATGCAGGCGTTGTTCAACAACATCCTGCTGCTTTAAAATATAGTCGCCTTCAAAGCGGCGGCTTTCCCTTTTGCCGGGTATCATGCCTACCCATTCAAGGGTCAGGGTTTCTGCTTCAGGAAAATTACCTGAGTTCTTAATATAGTTCCATACGCCATACACTATCTTCCACAGCTCCCATTTTATTTTTTCCGTATCATGCACGGTATCCATACGTCCGCCGTATTCAAGCCACCAGAGCTTACAGCCGTATTCCTGTGAGTTAAAGCTCCGGAATTTGGGGATCTGCGTAATATCCGTGAGGGCAAAGGCGGGGGGAACAAAACGTACAGGCTTGCCCGTATCTTTTGAATAAAAATAAAGGGAATGGCCCAGCAGCTCGCCATAAGCTTCTGTAGGCGCAAACAGCTCGTTGAATTCCTCCATACTTTCAGCACCCATCCTGAATGCTGCGCCGGAAAGGAATCCTACCACACCGTCGCCGGAAGCGTCGCAGAACAGGGGCGCCTTTAATTCGTATTCGGTCTGGTTCTGGCTGCAGAATGCTTTTAAAGATGCAATGGTGGCACTGTCCTGCTTCTCTGCATGGTAAACAGTAGTGTTCAGCAACAGCGTTATATTGGGTTCGCTTACTACCTTGTCCAATAGTATCGCGTCAAGTATTATTGGGTTGCCTTCGGGGTTCCGGTACATGTTCTCCACCAGTATCTCGTCTACAAGTCCGCCTTCTCTTGCCCAGCGGTTGTTATTGCCCATGTGCGAGGTAGCGCCCAGGATCCATAAACGTATCTCACTGCTTGCATTACCTCCCAGCACGCTGCGGTCCTGCACCAGCACTACTTTTAATCCATGCCTGGCAGCAGTAACTGCACAGCATATGCCCGACAGCCCGCCGCCTGTTACAACCAGGTCGGCCTCCAGTTTTACAAGCGGGAACGAACGTTTTTCTATACTTTCTGATCTTATCATGGCTATTTAAGGGTTTTTTGGATGATGGTAAAACCGCCCGGTTTTATCAGCGCAATATCTGCTGCGCCCCCGGCCAGGGCAATATCCAGCAGTACGCTTTCACCGGGGTGTAATGTTTTTACAGGCATCAGTGTGCCATTGTATTTTAACTGGTACCCCTTCAGGGTGTACGACGGAAAATCCTTCCTTGCAGTAATGCGGATGCTGGCGTGCCCCGCAGTTTTATTCACCAGCTCAATGGTTGCAGGCGCAAATTCTTCCTGCCATGCAAGGTACATACCCCGTGGGCTGCGGTTAGGCTCTACCAGTCCCCAGGGCCGGTAGCCATTCGGATTGGTGCCGGGAAAGCGGCTTAAATAATCGTTGAAGGTCCACACAGAAGCGCCTATCAGGAAATCGCATTGCCTGAAATCCTGCATGGCTTTTTTAAGATGGGCTATCCTTTCTTCTTCTGACTTAACCGCATCTGTTCTGATGCCAAACTCACTTACATAAACAGGTTTGGTCGGATACAGCTCATGAATATGCTGTAGCGTCTTTAAGTGATTGCCGTAAATATTCGCGCTTACAAAGTCAACGTACTGAGAGGCTTCATCTTCCGGTTTTTTGATGTTATTATGCGATAAGATCATGCTGGCAAAGGTGAGCAGGCGTGAATCATCCAGTGATCTTACATAACTGATCATGTCGCGTACCCAGGCTTTGCCTTCTTCTGTTTGCGACTGAAATTCGTTGCCCACGCTGTAAGCGATCACACAAGGGTGGTTCCAGTCGCGCTCCATCATTTCCCTCATCTGCGACCGGAACTTATCACGCATACCGCTATCGCTCATTTGTTTGCCGGTCATTTGCCAGTTGCCTGCTTCTTCAATGATCAGCAGGCCATGTTTATCGGCCCAGTCAAGCAGGCCTTCGGTCACCGGGTAATGGTTAATGCGCGAAAGCTCCATACCGCCGCTTTTGATCAGGGTAAGGTCTTTCTCCAATACTTCTTCCGGGTCCATGGAACCATAGCCGGGGTAGTCCAGCGGCCGGTTGCAGCCGCCCATTTTTATGGGTTCGCCGTTCAATAAAAGCTGCGTGCCGCTTACTTCAACTTTCCGTATACCAAAGCTGGTTTCAATAGTATCCCTGCCACAGGTGATGGCTGCGCTATACAATGCAGGCGCATCCGGGTGCCATAAGCTTACTTCAGCTGCAGGCATGGTGCCTGTAAGCTCCACGGATGCAACACCGCCCGGTTCTACCTTCACGGGTTGCGGCTTTAAACGGATGCTGCTTTTTACGCCATTGTGGTAAATGACAGCATTAACGGCCGATGTAACGGCTGCTTTGCCGCTGTTACGGATAAATGCTTTTATGCTGATGCTTGCATCTCTCTTTTTCAGATCAGGCATTGCAATGATCTTACTGTTGCTGATATATGCCGAGGGCCGGGTAATAAGATGCACCGGCCGGGTAATACCCCCGTAATTGATCCAGGGATATACCTGGCGATGGTTGGCCCCTGAATAGGAAACATTGGTTTTAGCGCCGGGTATGGTGGTGGTATCCCATGAATTATCCACTTGCAGCGCAAGGGTATTTTTGTTTTTAAGCAAAGCGGTAACATCAAACTCAAACGGCGTGTAGCCGCCTTCGTGAGTACCCACCAATACGCCGTTCAGCCATATTTTTGATTTATAGAAAACAGCGTCAAATTTCAGGAATACATGATCATCGCCGGTTGCAGCCGCCTCAAATTGCTTAAAATACCATGCTGTGCCGGTGTAAAAAAAGTACCGGGCATCTGTGGAAAAACAGTGCGGCACTTTTACCTTATCAAAACCGCTGCTTGCAAATGAAGTGTCGTGCCAGTGTTCCTGTTCTCCCACCTTTACCGGGTCCGGTGCAAACTTCCATTCACTGTTTAAGCTGTTATCAGTGCGGCGCTGTCCAAATACTAAAAGTGGAATGCTCAGTAACAAAAAAAATAGTGTTCTCTTCATGGTTTCTTTTTTTCTTTAAGTACAACCTGTTTTGCAACGGCTGCTCCAATATCGTTTAACGCGGTTTGGTTATAATGGATCTCATCTTTCATCCATGCCTTTTCTTTAAAGTGGTCCGTTTCCCGGTACACAATAAAAACATGTTTCATTTTCCCTGCAACATTTTCCTGCGCTTTACGGATGGCATCAAAATCCTGGGCAGGATGGTTCAGGTAATAACCGGTTTGTATAATATAAAAATTCACCTCTTTGCCCAGCGCTGCCCTGAATTGACCGATCAGCAATGTTAGCTGCTGCTCATATTCTGCTGCAGAAAGCTGTTGTGCATTCACTGCATTGGCATCCCGTTCTCCCTGGCTCCATAAAATTCCGGCAACAGGCAAGCCCGTTTTGCTGGCAGCAGCCCTGGCCTTTATAACAGCGCTGTCAAACAAAGGCAGCCTGCCCCGGTTATCCCAGGTGCCATAGTTGCTTAATTCCGCTTTATAGTGGCAGCTGCTGCCGCCCCTTGCTGCCGGTACAATCACTACCTCATTCCCCGTAAGCTCATGGTAGGCTTTTGCAAAAGCCGGCCAGGCGCTTCCGCTGTTTGCTTTTTGAAACTGCAGCTCATTGTAGCCAACAGGATCTTTTAAAGGAACCAGCGCATCCCCTGAATACCTGTATTCAAAGGCCGTTCCCGCAGTACAATGCACGGCGGCAGCACTATCTCCCATACCAACGGCATTGCTTTGGCCGGCTGCCAGGAACAGCGTTCTATGTTGCGCCATTGTATGCTGTAAAGTAAGCAGGCAAATAAACAATATCATCCACCTCATTTCCATTCCGGGTTTTGTTCCAGCTTTGTGTTGGCATTGATCTCATCCAGCGGAATAGGGAAGTAGCGGTTCTTCGGTTGTGGCGCACGGGTAGGGAATACATCATTCGTTGCTTTGGGAATTACCTGTAAAAAGGTATTGGTACGGGTAAGGTCATACCAGCGGTCGCCTTCTCCAAAAAGCTCCCAGCTGCGTTCCTGTAATACGGAATCAACAAAGGCCGCCTTGGCTAGCCCGGTAGTTAAACCGGGAAGGCCGGCCCTGTTCCTTACGGTATTAATATAACCATATGCTTCAGCGGATGGGCCGTTTTGCTGTGCAGATGCTTCTGCGGCTATCAGATAAACATCGGCCAGGCGCAGAATGGGTATGTTAGTAGCCCCGCTGCCGCCAACAGAATTAGGGTCCATATATTTTTTAACCAGCACGCCCTGCTTTGTAATGGGCGTAATATCTTTCTGATGTACTATCTGCCCCAGCTTGTTGATATAAAAGGTGTCCATCAGCATCCGCCTGCGGTCCGCAGGGTTAAATGAATCAAAGAACGACTGATACGCAAATGCGGAGCCAAAAGAGGTAACTGCATATTGCGGCCCGTCACTGTTCTTAGGGCCAAATAAGCTAATGATCTGCGTAGAAAAACCCGGCGAAGTGCTTTCACATTCAAAAGCCCACATGTTCTCCTGCCTTGCCGCATCTTCTTTGGTAACATTATAAACATCCAGCACATCGGGCATCAGGCTGTATTTGCCGGAGCTTAGCACCTGTTTTGCTTTATCCAGTGCATTTGCCCAATCCTGCGCATACAACGCGGTTTTTGCATACAGCGCCATGGCCACTTCTTTTGAAGGCCGGCCTTTCTGGATGTTAGCTGAATAGGAGGGCAGCTTTGCAATGGCCTGGTCCAGGTCCTGGTATATCTGTTTAAAAACATCCGGCTGCAGGGTTTTACCAATGATGGCCGTATCAATGCTGGTGCTGGGAGTGGTTTTAACCACGATGTCCCGGAAGTTCTTGGTCAGCATCCAGAAATAAAAGGCCCGCATGTAATACGCTTCTCCAAGTATAACGCTTCTTCTGGCAGTGTCCATATTGGTTGCCGGTACGCGCAGCAAAACCCAGTTTGCTTTTTCAATACCCTGGTAGCAGGATTGCCATATTTGCTGAGGCGATTCATTTTGCCTGCTAAAGCTTTTTTGCGTAGTGTAGTTGGGATCATAGCTGAACAAGGTGTAGGTATCCCTGCCAACTACGGGGCGGGGATAGATCTGGTCAGCGCTGAAGTCGGATGCACCGGTGGCGGCAGTAAGGTATAAATTAACCATAGGGCCGTAAACAGCTGTTAGCGCCGCTTCTGCATCTGATGCCGTTTTATAGAAATTATCTGTAAAAATGGAAGAGTAGGGGTTTTCATCGAGCTTGTTGCAGGATGTATGCACAAGCAACAGCAGTAGTAAACCACCCAGCAGGTATTGTATGTTCTTCTTTGTTTGCATATACATCATTTTTTATAGTCCAACCTGTAAGCCAACGAGGAAAGACCTTGCCATGGGATATACGAGGTTATCAACCCCGATCAGTGTGTTTGAGCCGCCAAAGGAATTAACTTCAGGATCGTAGCCGCTGTAGTTGGTGATGGTGAAAAGATTGTTGCTGCTGATATAAAGCCTTGCATTGGTGATATACTTTATGGCCGGCAGCTTATAACCAAGGGTAATATTCTTCATCCTTATATAGGAACCATCTTCCACAAAACGGTCCGATACCGGCAGCCTGCCTCCCTGGAACCCGCTTGCATACTCGTTATTAGGGTTTGTGGGCGACCAGCGGTTCACCACACCTGAAACCACATTCCTGCCTCCCAAACCATTTTCAAAAGTGTAGCGGCTCAGGTTAAAGATCTTATTGCCCTGCACACCGGAAAGAAAGAACGAAAGATCAAAACGGCCGTAGCTGAAGTTGGAGGAGAACCCGAAAATATAGGAGGGGTTTGCATTGCCGCTGATCGTTTGATCAGCGCCGGTGATCTGGTTGTCCTTATTCAGGTCAGCCACCTTTACACCGCCTGTTCTGCTGCCGCTGCCCGCCAGCACCGTTTCGCCGGTTTGGTAAATGCCGTTAAATACATAGGTTTTGAAAATGCCCAGCGGCTGCCCAACCCTAAGCACACTGTAGGGGTTCAGCACATATTCATTGGTGCCGCCCTCCAGGCTTAAAAGCTGGTTGCGGTTCACGGAAATATTTGCATTCACGTTCCATTTAAATTTACCGGTCAGCAGCCTGGCATCCGCAGCCACCTCTATACCTTTGTTCCGGATGCTGGCAAAGTTGCCGGTTACAGAAGAATACCCGGAGGAAAGCGGCAGGTTCTTCACAAACAGCAGGTCCTTTGTTTTCTTGTTATAATAATCCACCACAATGTTCAGGCGGTCCTGCAGCAGTCCTATATCAAGGCCCACATTGGCTTGCGTTGATTTCTCCCAGCGCAGGTCTGCATTGGGAATACCCGTAGGGCTGATGCCCACTGTATAAATATGGTTGAACTGGTAATTACTGCCCGAGCCTTCAAGCGCCAGCGACTGGTACGGCGCAATGGCGCCCGCATTCCCGGTTTGGCCGTAGCTGGCCCTTAATTTCAGATCGCTGAACACTTTGCTGTTTTGCAGGAAAGGTTCTTCAATAATGCGCCAGGCGCCGGCTATAGCGGGGAAAAAGCCCCATTTATGATTTTCGCCGAACTTGGAAGCGCCGTCATAACGGGCAGTAATGTCCAGGAAATATTTATTGGCATAGCCATAGTTAATACGGCCCATGTACGAATTAAGCGCCTCTTTATTGCGGTTGCTGCTCACCGTTCTGTTCACCGCCAGCTGCACGGCTTCATTGCTGGTAGCATCATTCGGAAAGCCGTTTGCATTGATGGTATTATCATTATACAAATTGCTTTGAATGGCATACACGCCTGTGAACTTGATGGTATGATCGCCAAAAGCACGGTCGTAGGTAAGAATGCTTTCATGCAGCCAGGAGGTAGTGTTCACATTCCCTTTGGATGCAGTGCCGGAATTGGCGTTCACTTCCGCCTTGCCAAGAATGTAAATGGGCGAATAATAATCATTCAGCGTATTGCTTACATCTGCATTAAAAGAAGCGCGGTAGCTTAAGCCGGTAATGATCTTTGCTTCAGCATATACATTGGCCAGCGTGCGTTTAATAGTATTGCGGTTCAGGATATTGGCCAGCCCCACCGGGTTGGAAATTTCCCGGTAACGGCCGTTAAACTGGTCCGCGAAAGGATAAACACTGCCATCGTTCCTGTAAGGCACCAGGGTAGGAGGTGCGCCCAGTGTAGCGCCCACAATGCTTTGGGTTACCAGCGGCCCGTCAATAGAGCTAACGCCCGTAGGTATATTGTTGTTGATGGTATAGCTGCTAACAATGCTGGTGCCCACTTTAAAGCGGCTGCTGATGTTGTGGTCCAGCGTGGCCCTTAAAGAATAGCGCTTGAAATCCGAAGAAATAATAATACCTTCCTGATTGAAGAAGTTGCCGGATAAGGAGAACTGGGTTTTATCCGAACCACCGCTTACAGAGGCCTGGTAGTTTTGTATGCTGGCCTGGCGGTAAATAATATCCTGCCAGTTGGTGCCTTGTCCCAGGGAAGCCGGGTCAGGATAGATGGCTGAATTATAGATGTCGTTTTCCAGCTTTCCAAACTCCGCAGCGTTCATCATCGATAGTTCTTTGGTAATGTTTTGTATGCCCCGGTACATGTCCAGCTGTACCCGTGTAGCGCCGCTCTTTCCGCGTTTGGTGCTGATCAGCACAACACCGTTGGCGCCTCTTGCACCATAAATGGCAGTAGAAGATGCATCCTTCAGTATTTCCACGGATTCAATATCATTTGGATTGATCGTAGATAAAGGGCTAACATCACTCACGCCGCCGCTGTTGGAGATCTGGATGCCGTCAATAATGTAAAGCGGTTCAGAAGAGCCGTTGATGGAGTTGGTACCGCGGATCCGCACGCTGATGTTACCTCCCGGGGCAGCATTGTTTTGCGTAATTTGTACGCCCGGCACCCTGGCCGCAAGGCCCTGGGCCACATTCGTAACAGGCGTTTGCGTAATATCCGCCGATTTAACAGATGCTATGGAGCCGGTGGATGCCGCTTTACGTTGCGTACCATAGCCAACAACCACTACATCGTTCAGCTTACTGATATCAGGCTTCAGGGACACGGTAAGGGACGATTGGCCGCGGACTTCCACCGCAGTGCTTTCATAGCCCTGGAAGGTAACGGTGATGGTAGCATTGGAAGCTACCTCCTTCAGGGTAAACACGCCGGTACTGCTGGTAACAGTTCCTTTTGAAGTGCCTTTTACCGCAACCGTGGCGCCAGGCAAAGCCTGCCCGTTCTCATCCAGCACCTTCCCGGAAACGGATGGTAAAAGGGATTGTGCATTTGCCGGCATTGCAAAGAAGGAAAAAAGCATAAGCAGCAGGATACTGACACAGCCCGGTAATTTAAACAAGGGACTTGTTCTTTTCATAACGTAAGCATCTTTAGCTTTTAAAAAAGTTTGACATAAAGTGGTACGCAATGTTAGAGAAGAAAGTCAAACAATGAAAAATTTCGCGGCCTTTTGGAAAACAGAATCTACCGGGAACGTAACCGCAAACGATACCGATAGCAGCAGGGGGAAAAAATCTTATTGCCGCACGTTAACAAAACGTGCTTTATTTTAGCATTACCAATCAAAATCTTTTTGTTTTAGATGATAAAATGTATCCGGTGCAGTCATGTGCACGCGATCACAAAATCAGGTATTGTAAGGGGAAAACAACGCTATTATTGTAAGGATTGTAACATTCATTTCACCCGGCCGGGAGAGGCGGCAGCAGAGGTGCGGCAGCAAAAAAAGCATATGGCCACCATCGTGGATATTGCAAAAGCGCTGAACATCTCCAAATCCACCGTATCCAGGGCATTGCATGAGCATGGGGATATTAACCCGCAAACAAAAGCAGCGGTGCTGGAAATGGCCCGGCAGCTCGATTACCAGCCTAACCTGCTGGCCAAAAGCCTGGTAAAAAGTAAAAGCAATACTATCGGCATTATTGTACCGGAGTTCCTGACCTATTTTTTTCCTACCATTATTATGGGCGCACAGCAGGTAGCAGAGCAGGCCGGCTATAATGTGATCATCTGCCAGTCGCAGGAATCCTTTAAAACAGAAGTGGCCAATGCCAGCGTATTACTGGCCAACCGCGTGGATGGGGTGCTGATCTCCATGACCCGGGAAACTAAAAACTTCGAACATTTCAAGGCATTTGAAAGGCATGGCATTCCCGTGGTGTTCTTTAACCGCATCTGCGACGAAATGGATACCTCAAAAGTGCTGGTAAATGATTATGAAGGCGCGCTCAAAGCCGTGGAGCATCTTATTGAGAACGGTTACCGCAATATTGCACATATCGGCGGCCCACCGGCACTACGTATCACGCATAACCGCTTAAAAGGCTACCGGGATGCATTGGAAAAACACGGCCTGCCTTTTAAAAAAGAGCAGGTGGTGCATTGCAACCTTTCAAAAAAAGATGCCGTTCATTGCGCTGAAAAGCTGTTGAACGGGAAACACCGGCCCGATGCTGTTTTTTGTGTGAACGACCCTGTAGCCATTCAGCTGATGCTGGCTGCCAAAAAAATGAAAATAAAGATCCCTTCAGAGCTGGGGATTGTAGGTTTCAGCAATGATCCTATTTCGGAAGTGATTGAGCCTGCACTTACTACCGTGCAGCAGCCGGTTGCAGATATCGGCCGTTCAGCCATGCACATCCTGCTGGATGCCATCGCAGAAGGGGAGGCTTATTCCCCCGTGCTGCAGTCGCTGGAAACCACCCTTATCGTCAGGGGATCATCATCAGGGAAATAGTGAAAGTATTATTTAGCAGGCATCCGCTTCAGGAACACAAACCCATTCTTCCGGTATAGCTCTTTCAGGCTGGGATTGTCTTTGGTGTATTCCTCCACCCGGTCTACCTTACTGATGAAATAAGTAGGTTTATCAATATCTCCCCGCAGCAGCCACCATTCCTCATAGGAATTGGGGTTAGTGGGTTTTTCCTTTTGTGCGTAAAAGAAGGGCGCATAACTCCAATACCCTAACGTAGTTACATAACAATCTTCGCCCTGGCGTTGTATTAAAAAGTCGATGGCCGCTCCCTGGGAATAACGCTCTACCTTAGGTACGATCAGTGCTGCCGCAAAAAATATCACCAGCGCAGTACCGCCAAAAAAGGTCCAGGCAGCGCGGCTGAAAGCGCGCTTTTTCAGCCACCACAGTCCCAGTATTACGGTTACCAGCATTAGCACGCCCGCCGTACCTTCCCAGCCGTTCCAGTGTACATCGGCTTCCATATTGCCTTGCGCAAACTGGTCGTGCACATAGGGGATCAGCTTTTTAATGTTCAGCGCAATCACCGTTACGGAGATCAGCACTATAGAAATTAAAATACCCAGTATGGCGGCTATCACCCCGGCATACTTTTTATAAGCTGCTTCTTTATGCTCCCATTTATAAAAAGTATAGGCTGCCAGGAATGTTACCGGGAACCAGGCCATGGATGAGTAGTGGATAATGCGCGACTGCACAATGGTGAACAGCACGGTCACTACCCAGAACAGCATTACCATCCACATCTTAAAATCTTTATCATACCGGCTGCTGTAACGCATCCGGAAAAATGCCGGGATGGCAAATACTGAAGCCGGAAAACAGCCGATCAGGATCACGATGTAGTGATAGCCGAAAAAGCCTTTCTGCCCTGCATCGTGCGTGGAAAACAGGCGGTACTGGTATTTCAGGAACTCTGTAATAAACCAGGGACCGTTCTTCATAGTCTCGTATCCGTACCAGGAGCAGGTAATGAGCGCAGCCACCACCAGGAACAGCAGCGCATGCAACCAGTTAAAATAGATCTTAAACCGGTTGTAAATAAGGTACACCCCCAGCACCAGTAAAAAGATCATCAGCGCTACCTGCCCTTTGGTTAAAACAGCCAGCCCCATGAAAATACCTGCCCATGCAGCATAGGTTACCGGGTCTTTTTTCAGGCGTACATGATCAAAGCCATTCCTTTTCCAGTGGTATAAAATGAAATAGTATAAGGAAAGAAAAATGAACAGGTTAAACCAGGGATCTATTAATCCCGATTTAAAATACATATTTGGGAACAGGGAGCCCGCATAGGCCAGCGCCCAGTAGGTACCAAATTTGCGGTCGTACACCTGCTGCCCGCACAGGAACAGCACTACCAGCGTAACGATGCCGCAAATGGCATTGGGCAGGCGCGCTGCAAATTCCGTATAGCCAAAACATTTCATGGCCACCGTTTGCATCCAGAAGAACATGGGCGGCTTTTCCCAGAAAGGTTTGAAGTTCACATAAATGCGGGAGTAATCATCCAGCTTGATCATTTCCCGGGAACATTCCGCAAAATTGATCTCATCCCAGTCAAATAAATGCACACGGCCCAGGAAAGGAATGAATAGCAAGGCTGCAATAATGCATATTAGTAAAATGATCACTGGTTTTGGCAAACGCATAGTTCCGTGTAGCTCTTTGCGGCAAAGATAGATGCATCTGTGTTTTTTAGCAAATCGGCCCGGAAAGATAAAGATATGATCATGTGCCTGCACGCTTACCGGATAACGTAAAGGTATATACGCTGGGTCCATAGTCGATGGTATATGGTCCATGGCATGGAGCGCGATGGCGGGGCCTGCTCCTTTCACCTCTTTTCCGGATCTTCCCTGCCTCAAGTCCGGATCAAGTCCACATCAAGTCCACATCATGCCCACAATGTATTGGTGAACAATGGCCTTACGCTTAGTGTAATACTTGTATAAGACTCGCTTCCCATATACAAACATTTGTATCGCAGTGCTATATCATTATATGATGCCTGCAATACCACCGCATTTCATCGTACTGCCTCCCAGCGCGCTATGCCATGGGCCGTGGATCACCATAGTCCCTCCACTATACTCTATGCAATGGACCATAGACCATCGACCATGGACTAAAACAAAAAAACTTTCTCCATCCACCCCCCCGCTTAAGGGCAGTGATTGTATTTAGAATGAACCTGAAGCCTTTATTTATTTAAACCATTAACAGTAACACAACTACGGTAACCCTATAGCCGTTCCGTCGAGTTGCCCTGGCGCCAACCAAAATGATGAGCTAACAACATGAAGACCATATTTATTATTGTGCTAACGCTGGCGGTATGCCCCGGCATGGGAAAGTTATATGCACAAACATATACCCCCGTAGCGATTACGGGGTTTAATAATGATGTTGTTGCAGATACAGGCACCAGCTCAATAGCTGTTACCACTACGCCGCTGGACCTGAGCTCTAACGTGCTTTACAGCGCGGCTTTTGGCGTAAAGAATGTTTTTCCCGGCGGCCTGCCCAATACAGGCACTATTGTAAGCGGCGTGCGTACTTACCAGCTGGCGCCTTATGATTCCAGTAATGGTTTGTTCCTGTCATTTAACGGCGCAGTGGCCAACAGCGCTGCTGATGGTACGCTTACACTGGTAACACCCGCAGCCTTTAGTAAAATAAGCCTGCTGCTGTTTTCAACAGAAGGTTCCAGCACGCTGCGCGTTACATTGAATTTTACAGACGGCACTACCGCAGTAGCCGGCACCGCCACGGTGCTGGACTGGTTTGGTGGTGGTAATGCCGTATACTCGGGTTTTGGCCGTACTACGCGCATTGCGGCGCCGCCCTATGTTGCAGATGGCATTGCCACTAACGATCCGCGTTTTTATAAGTACGATGTTTCGCTGGCCTGCGCTAACCAGGTAAAACAGCTGCAATCCGTAACCATTAACTTTTTAGGCGGCGGTACCACATTCCCTTCAAGGGCTGTGATACTGGCGCTTTCGGGCATATCCATCACGCCGCTCAGCATAACGCCCATCATTACACCGGCTATTTGCGGTACTGCCAATGGTGGTATTGATCTGGCAGTAACCGGCGGAGCGGAGCCTTTATCCTACAGCTGGAACACAGTGCCGGTGCAGTCGCAGGCCAGTATTACCAACCAGCCAGGCGGCCCTTATACCTGCACCATCCTGGATGCCAATGGCTGCACCACTATTTTCCAGGATACTATTCCGCAGCAATCTGCTTCCACAGTGAGTGTTACGGCCAGTGCAGATACTGTTTGCAATGGTACGGCCGTAACATTAAATGCCAGCGCCAGCGGCGGCACGGTAAGCAATTACCAGTGGCTGCCTAATAATGCTGCCGGCCCAAGTATAACTGTAACACCGGCAGCTACTACTACGTACGTGGTCACCGCGCAGGATGCATTTGGCTGCAGCCTGTCCGATTCGGTGGAGGTAGCCATAAAGCCCATGCCTACCGCCGCTTTTACTGTAACGCCGGCCACCGTGTGTTTAGGCGCTTCGCAAACTATTCAGTTCACCGGCACAGCAACAGCTACCGCAGCCTATAACTGGAACAATTTTTCCGGCGCCACCGTGCAGAGTGGGAGTGGGGCAGGGCCTTATACTATTGCTTTTAACACAGCGGCTAATTATACCCTGCAGCTGCAGGTAACAGACAATGGCTGTGTATCGGCCACCGCCACACAGCCGGTTACTGTAACCGCTGCGCCGGTGGTAAGCTTTGATGTGAGTGATCTTACGCCCTGCGCAGGCGATGCTGCCACCATTACCTTCACCGGCAATGCAGGCACAGGCGCTGTACCAACCTGGGGCTGGGGTGGGGGCACGGTGCAAAGCGGCAGTGGGTTTGGGCCATATAAAGTTAAGTACAGCTCCAGCGGTAGTATATCCCTTACCGTTACTAACGGCGCCTGTACGGTAAATGCTACCCCACGGCAGCTAACGGTAATACCGTTGCCTGTGGCGGCTTTTAGTCAGAATGTTATTACCGGCTGCCCCGACCTGCCGGTTACCTTTACCGATCAATCGCAAAATACAGATACCTGGTTATGGCGCTTTGGGGATGGGAGTGTATCCTCAACCGCCAGCCCGGTACATACTTTTACCACGCCTGGTACTTATACTGTTACACTTATTGCCGGCGCACAGCAGCAGTGTTTTGATACACTGGTGCAAACTGCACTCATTAACGTAGTGCCGTCGCCGGTAGCTAAGTTCACCACGCTGCCCGGTGTAAATATGCCGCTGGAATTCAGCGAAGCGCTTTTCAGCTTCACCAATCAATCCACAGATGCCACCTCCTACGCATGGGATTTTGGCGACGGCACTACTGCTGCCACGGCCAACGCCAGCCATCAGTATGCCTTGCCGGGCGAGTACCGCGTAACGCTGCTGGTAACCAACAGCATTGGCTGTATGGACAGCACCAGCCAGGCCTGGCTGAAAGTTATCCCCGATGCAGTATTACGTATACCCAATGCCTTTAGTCCTAACCGCGATGGTGTAAATGATCGTTGGGAAATACCCGGCCTCGCCGGCATTCCCGGCTGCCATGTGGAGATCTTCAACCGCTGGGGCCAGCGCATTTTCGAGAGCACGGGGTACCAGCAACCCTGGGATGGCGCCTGGCACGGGCAGCAAATGCCGGTGGGCACATATTACTATGTGATCAAAGCAAAGCCGAAAGACAAGCCCTATGCGGGGTGGGTAGCATTACTCCGCTGATTCACGTCATATCACATCAACCAGAATAAAAATGAACAGATGACACAACATGTACTCAAACTCCTGCCCCTGTTGCTGGTATGCGCCGGCGTGCAGCAGCTGGCGGCGCAAACCTATAACCCGGTTGCCGTTACCGGTTTTAATAACGATATAGTAGCGGAAGCGGGTACCAGCAGCCTGGCAGTGACCACCACTCCGCTGGACCTTAGCTTCTACCTTTTATATTCCGTGAACTTTGCCACTGCCAACAGCATTTCCGGCGGTATACCGGATAACGGTCTTCTCACCAATGGCAACCGCACTTACCAGCTGGCGCCCTATGATGCGCCGAACGGGCTTTACCTTTCCGATGCAGGCCATGTGCCTAACACCACGGCATCCGGCACGCTGGCAGTAACCACCCCTGCGGCTTTCAGCAAATTAAGCCTGCTGCTGTTCTCCACAGAAGGCAGCAGCGTGGTAGGCGCTACCCTGCACTTTACCGACGGCACCTGGTCAGATGCCGGAAATGTGCATGTGGATGATTGGTTTAATGGCGCCAATGCCATTGTCAGCGGGGTAGGGCGTATAGCGCGCAAGGCCGCCCCGCCTTACCTGGTAGATGGTATGAGCGGCAACAATCCCCGCTTTTACCGCTTTGATGTGCCCATGGCCTGTAAGAACCAGCCCAAGCTGCTGGATTCCATCCGCCTGAATTATATATCCGGGGGCGATACCAGCTCACGCGCCGTAATACTGGCCGTTGCCGGCGTAAGCTATACACCGGTAAGCATAACAGCGGATATTACGCCCGCTATCTGTAACAATGCCAACGGCAGCATTGCCCTGAGCGTAACAGGCGGCACACCGCCTTTATCCTACGCATGGACCTCCTCGCCCGTACAGGTAAAAGATACCGCTACCGGCCTGGCCCCGGGTAATTATTCCTGCACCATCCTGGATGTTTACGGCTGCGCCACCACCTACAAGGGCACCGTGCCTAAGAAAACAGCCGCGGTGCTTACAGCCACGGCCAGTAAGGATTCCCTGTGCGCAGGCGGCAGCGCCACGCTTACCGCCAGCGCTACCGGCCCGGTAACCAATTACAGCTGGGCGCCCGCTGCCGGCAATACAAATACAGTGACCGTATCACCCGGCGCTACTACCAGCTACATTGTAAGCGCGGTAGATACCCTGGGTTGTACTATATCCGATACCGTTAAGGTAACGGTAACGCCTGTTCCGGCAACCCCGCAGGCAGGGGCCGTAACCGCCTGTGCAGACAGCACCGCCATTTTAGCGGTACAAAATGCTACCGCCGCCTATACCTACCACTGGTATACCGTTGATGCCGGCGGCACTGTGGCAGGCACGGGCAATACCTTTACGGCCCCCGGCGCCACTACAGATGCAACCTATTATGTGGAGGCCGCAAACGGCAGCTGCATCAGCCCGCGTATATCCGTAGCCGTAAGCCGGCTTACACAGGTGGCTGTTCCCGTGGTAACCGCAACGCAGATCACACCAAACAGCGTAGTTTTTGTATGGCAGCCCGTTGCAGGGGCCACTGGTTACCAGGTATCGGTAAATGGAACGGCTTATGTAGCGCCCACTTCCGGCCTTACGGGCACCACGCACCAGGTAACGGGCGTATCACTGGCAGAAGGGGTTGCCATTAACGTGATTGCCCTGGGAGGGGAGATTTGCCAGAACAGCGCACCCGGTAATACCACAGCCAAGCTGCTGAACCAGGATATTTTTATCCCCAATGCATTCACACCTAACAACGATGGCCGTAATGATGTTTTCCGGGCGCAGGGTAACATTATTACCGGGCAGGAAATGAAGATCTTTAACCAATGGGGAGAGCTGATCTTCGCCACCAGCGAGCTTTCTGCAGGTTGGGACGGTACCTCTAACGGCAAGCGCCAGCCCATGGGTGTGTACGTATATACGATACGGTTAAAGCTGGCCGATGGGAAAGAGATCATTCGAAAAGGCACCATAAACCTCCTTAGACCCTGATGAATTTAGTGTTAGGATAGGCTTTATTTTTCGCTTTGTATTAAATATTATAAAAAATATTATTATTTTGCCTGTCGGATGCTTGTAGGATGTTCCTGCCAGGCAGCCAAATAGTGAGCGATGTGAAGCCTATCCTATGCCTATGAGGTTGATGCTGATGTTGTTGCAATGTATAATTGTCCTCCTGATACCAATGCTGGTACAGGGTCAGACTGCTACACCTCCAACTCAGCCGGCTACTGCCCCTTCCACACCTCCCGTTACCAAAACCAAACACGAAACAGAATTTAAGATGCAGCGCGGCAGTTACCTGGGCTTTGGACAGGTATACCTGGGCATGGGCGAGATAGGTTTCCGCGTAGAAGTAACCAACGATAAGAAAAGCGAATCCACGCTGGAGTTCCGTATAGATAAACCTAAGGGAAAAGTGATAGGCACACTTAAAATACCGTATACAGGAGATACGACGTATGCCCTGAAGGTACCGGCCAGTGTAGGAAAACACTATGGTACGCACGACCTGTACCTGGTGGCTAAAGGGAGCGGGGAGTTTATTATCTCCTCTTTTTCATTCATACACGTTTATTAGGCAGGGCTGATGGAATGTAAAATGTAAAATGATAAATGTAAAATTTAAAAGTCGGCGGCAAGGTTCTATCCCGGCATTAAACTTTTACATTTAAGATTTTACATTTGAAATTTTACATTTTAAAATCCCCTATTGTTCACTGTTCTCTTATTAATTATCAATTACTGCTTCGTCCACTCCTCAATAAACCCCGCATAACTATCCCCGATCGGCAGCTCCGTACCAGTGCCTATACGCACTTTTTTATTCACAATAGCAGTGATCTTATTTACCGGCACTATATAGCTGCGGTGTATACGCCGGAACCGGTCGGCAGGCAGCTTTTCCTGCATGGCTTTCAGCGTCATCAGCGTCATTATGGGTTTGCCCTGGGTAAGATGGATCTTAATATAATCCTGTAACCCTTCAATGTAGAGGATCTCCGGTAAGGTTATTTTAATCAGCTTGTACTCTGCCCTTACAAAAATACTTTCCTCCTGTGCAGGCTGGCTCTGTTTACGGTATTGATGGTAATCCAGCGCTCTTTGCACCGCGCGGGAAAAACGGTCAAAGTCAATAGGCTTTAACAGGTAATCCAGCGCCTCCAGCTCAAACCCTTCCACGGCAAATTTGCGGTGCGCAGTAATAAAGACCACCACCGGTTTTTCAGCCAGGGAACGTACCAGGTCTATGCCGTTAATGTCCGGCATATTAATATCCACAAAAAGCAGGTCCACAGGATTGTTACGAAGAAATTCCGCAGCGGAGATGGCGTCGTCAAATGTTTGCACCAGCCGTAAGGCGGGGAATTTAGAGACGTATTGTTGTATCAGCGCCAGGGAAAGCGGTTCATCATCTATAGCAATACATCTCATTTGCATAAAGCTTGTTTTTTCATTAAACCTGTAATGTTAGCTCAATGGTGTACAGGCCTCACTGTGTGTAATTACGGTATAGCATGGTTTGTCCCCTAAACCTGTAATGTTAGCTCAACTGTATATAGGCCGTCATTGTCTGTAATATTCAGTAAATGCTTATTACGGTATAAATGGTCTAAACGTTGCCTGGTATTTATAATTCCAATGCCGGTGCGCTCCTGTGGCGGCCGGTCGCTGAATAAAGGATTCTGGCTAAAAAAAGTGATCGTGCGCGCTTCTGCAAATATCCTTATAATCAGTGTAGATTCCGCATGATTGCTTAACCCATATTTGAACACATTCTCAATGAACGTCATGAGTATTAAGGGTGCAATCTCCTTGCGGGAAAGATCGCCGCTCACAGAAAAATCCAGCTTTGTTTTTTTGCCCAGGCGCAGGCGTTGCAGGTCAATATAATCGCGTATGCAATCTACCTCGCTTTCCAGCGATACAAAGTTCTCCGCAGCATCATCCGTAACATACCGCATAATGTTAGACAGCTTCATGATGCTGTTGGCCGTATGTTCATTACCGGTAAGAGCCAGCGTATAAATGTTGTTAAGGGTGTTGAACAAAAAGTGCGGGTTGATCTGCGCTTTCAGGAAAGAGAGTTCTGCATGCGCACGGTCGGCCTCCGCAAGTATAGCGCGTTGTTCTGTAAGCCGCCAGCGCTTGGTAAGCTCTACGGCAATGGCCAGCGTTACCACTACCAGGAACAGGAAGATGCTTACCATATCAGTATGCCTGCCATTGTTCCCCGGTCCTCTGCCGCCCGGACCAAAGGCGCCCCGTGGTTCCGGTGGCGGAAATCCGTTGCCGCCCGTTGGCACATGGAACGGTCCTTCGGGTGGCGGCTTTAAAGCTCCCTGGTTAAAGCCATGCTGCGCCCCATGCCCCAGCAGCCGGTCAAAAGGCTGCAGGTAATACACCAGCACCAGCGCCGCCAGCAAAATACCAAAATAGGCCAGCCACTTTTTCTGAAAGAACAGCTGCGGTATCAGGTACATCGTGTTACAGTAGAACAGCATCATGTACACCAGCACAAACAGCCAGTAGGGGCGGGAAAGCAGCAGCTCCCACCAGTTTGCATCCGAATGCGGCTGCCCGTTTATGAAAAGTAAAGGCAGGCTCAGGAAAATGAGCCAGCCGGCTATATGGGTAATAATGATGGAACCATTGCTACGGAACATATATAAAGGAACGAATACTAAATGTACGAAATAGGGGATGTACCGGTGAGCAGGGGAAAAGTACCGATGAATAAACGAACACAGCCTCCTGCTAATCAGGTATTTTTACGCTTTATTATTTCAAAAAAAAACCTCACCTTGCAACAGATAACTGTTCCTTTGAGCGGATAAGAACGCCAATACCCCAAACATCAGCACGGAAATATTTAAGGTACCCCAAATAATTTTCACTAAAACAGTGAGCGCATGTCCCCCATTAATCCCAAGAGCTACATCGGGAAAAAACCACCCTTCCGCAAACTGCGCGGTTATGCATTTGATCCCAGCCTGTCATTAAAAATAGATACGGCCGACATCAACAACATCGTATACAAAGTGCCCTGGGAAACGCTGGAACCCGGTCCCATAGGCGAATACGTGGAGGTGATAGACTTTGATCCCACCGTAGGTAAGTTCTACCGCGCCGTAGACCTGGATGATGATTATATACTGGCGCAGGACGGCCTGGACCCCAGCGAAAGCGATCCGCAGTTCCACCAGCAAATGGTATATGCCGTGGCCATGACCACTATCAAGAACTTTGAACGGGCGCTGGGCCGCAAGATCCTCTGGGAATCGCGCCGCGGCCTGAATGTAGCGGTGGAGGATGAATATGTACAGCGCCTGCGCATTTACCCCCATGCCATGCGCGAGGCCAATGCCTATTACAGCCCGGTAAAAAAATCGCTGCTGTTCGGCTACTTTGCATCCACCCCGGCAGATGAAACGCTGCACATGCCCAACTCCGTTGTATTCACCGCCCTGAGCCATGATATTATTGCGCACGAAATTACCCACGCCATCCTGGATGGGGTGCACAACTATTATAACGAAGCCACCAACCCCGATGTGCTGGCCTTTCATGAAGCCTTTGCTGATATTGTAGCCCTGTTCCAGCACTTTAGCTTCCCTGATGTGCTGAAGCACCAGATCTGCAAAACACGGGGCGACCTGGGCGCACAGAACCTGTTAGGACAGCTGGCCCAGGAATTTGGCACCGCCGTTGGTGATTATGGCAGCCTGCGTGATGCCATCGGCGAAGTAGATGAGGAAACCAAACAATGGAAGCCCAAAGAGCCTAACCCGGAAGACTACCGGACGGAAATGGAGCCGCACGCACGCGGCAGCATCCTGGTAGCAGCCGTGTTTGAAGCTTTCCTGAGCATTTATAAAAGCCGTATTGCCGACCTGCTGCGCATTGCATCCAACGGTACCGGCATATTGCGCCAGGGCGATATTCCGCCCGACCTGGTGGACCGCTTAGCCAATGAAGCCGCCAAAGCAGCCGGCCATGTGCTAACCATGTGCATCCGCGCAATTGACTATTGCCCGCCCATTGATATTACGTTTGGTGATTACCTGCGCGCCATCATCACAGCAGATATGGATATTGTGGCCGATGATAACCGCGACTACCGCCTGGCTTTTATTGATGCCTTCCGCCGCCGTGGCATTTACCCCGATGGTATTAAAACCCTGAGCGTGGAAAGCCTGCGTTTTCCCCTGCAGAACATTGGCTACCTGGCCGATAAGCATGGCACCATGACAAAGAAGCATGATGAAAAAAATGATCATAGCCTGAACGAGACCACCAAAGAGCTGCTGGCTATTGTGAACGGCTTTTTACGGGATTATGGAGATGAGATCAAGTATGTGAACGACCGCAGGAAGATCTATTATAAAACACGGGAGTACATTACCGGTTTGTATGAGGAAGGGCGCCCGCATATACCCGGCTTGCACCGGAGGTTAAATGAAAAGTTTGCCGAATCGGCCGACTTTGCACGGCTCACCGGCCTGGCCTTCGTGGATAACTTTGCTGAGCTGGGCCTGCGCCAGTCCAGCCAGTACAAAGGCGCCTCTTTCCAGATCTTAAAACTAAGACTGGTAACGCGTGTAGGTCCTAACGGAGCGCAGATCAATAACGTGATCTTTTCCCTTACCCAGCGCAGCGGCGTAATATATAAAGACGGCGCTATCGAAGGGTACTTTGCGCCCAACGCCAGCGCATTGGCCAACACCACAGAAAGCGGGGATCCTATTCCCGAAGGCGGTTTTGAGTTCCGCGGTGGCTGCACCCTCATCTTTGACCTGGATACCCAGGAGCTGAAGTACGCCATCTCCAAACCGATCGTTGACCTTCACAGCCTGGATGCAGGACAGGTACCGGCGCTGAACCTGAAAAGGATCCGGGCGCAGTACATGTACCAGAACGGCGAAGGAGATTTTGGTGTGAATGATTATTTCCAGTTCTTCGGCAACGGCTTCCATCATATGACAGAACCTTTTGCATTTCTTCACCAGCATTAACTGAACCCCATGACCATGCAAATAAAAAAAGCCCCTAAAAAAGTAACAGCCCGCACCAAACGTACTGCCGGCGCAACGCTTACCGGTAAGCTGGACCGCGCCTCCATCCGCATGTACTGCCTGGGTACCGGCGATTGTTTTGTGATCAAGTTCTTTAGCCGCAAAACCACCCGCTTCACCATGATGATAGATTGTGGCAGCTGCAAAGGCACCCCTACAGATTTTAAACCTTACCTGCAGGAGCTGCGGGAATATGTAAACGGTTCTGTAGACCTGCTGGTGGTAACACATGAGCACAACGACCACGTGGCCGGTTTTGCAAAAGACCCGGCCATTTTCAGGGAGCTGGAAATTAAAGAAGCCTGGTTTGCTTGGACCGAGAATCCTAAAGATCCCAACGGCCACGCACAGGAGCTGCTAACCAAACGCACCAAAATGCGCGCTGCCCTGCAAAACGCCATCACGGCCTTTAAAGACCGTCATGAAAATATGAAGATAGGCGCCGGTGGAGATGAAGACAACAGCGAGTTTAACCGCATTATGCTGGATAACAGCAGCGCATTCATTAACGGGCTGGATACCCTGGCCACCATTAACCTGGACGGGGAAGAGGATACCGGCGGTAAACCCCTGCCCGGTATGCGCATCATCAAAGAAATACTGACAGAAAAAAAGGTAAAGATCCGTTACCTGAGCCCCGGCGATATAGTAAGCCTGCCTAATGCACCGGGCATAAAGTTCAACATACTGGGGCCGCCCACTAACCGCGATTTTATATTTAAAGATGGTAAAGCCGGGAAAGATGTTTTTCAGAAAAACCTTACCTTAAATGATAGCGCCCTGTCTGTAAATGCTTTTCTTTCCCTTAACAACACCGAGCGTAATGATGTGCCTTTCATCAGCGATTACATTGCGTCAGATGAAGCGCCGGAAGCCATTTATAATGCCTCCGGTAACCAGTGGCGCAAGATCAACGACGACTGGCTTTCCAGCGCAGGCTCACTGGCCCTGCGGCTGAACAGCCATATCAATAATACCAGTTTGGCCATGGCCATTGAGTTTGAAAAAAGCGGCAAGGTATTACTGTTCCCCGGCGATGCGGAGTATGGCAGCTGGGAAAGCTGGCACCAGATAAAGAAATGGGAAAAGAAGGGGAAAGATGGCAAACATCTTACGGAATGTTTGCTGAACCGTACCGTGTTCTATAAGGTAGGGCATCACCTCAGCTACAATGGCACTGCGCTGGAAAAAGGCATCCTCATGATGGAAAGCGAGGAGCTGGCCGCCATGGCCACGCTTGACCGCCACCGCATTGCAGAAAAGTGGAAAACCACTATGCCTAACAAGCTGCTGCTGCAGGAGCTTATTAAACGCTGCCAGGGCAAGCTGTTCGTGATGGATGAATTTCAGTTCGCTAACCGCCCCTCTAACCAGTTAGACCCACATACGCTGGGTAAAAAGGTGTATGAGGAAGGGGTGGCGGAAGATGAATCTACCATCCTGTATAAACAGTACACTATTTCTAATCTTTAGGCAGGGGCCATACATTGTTATCAGTATCGGCATCCATAAAAATGCCGCCATCTAACACCAGGGACTGGATCTTCTTTTTGGCGGATATGCGCACCTGTGTTTCCTTTTGGCTGGCCTCCCATACCAGCGGCGTTTGGTGCAGGGTTTCCGTGCTGCCATCGGTATAGGTGATCTTCACATCAAAAGGCGTGGCCATACCGCCAATATTCTTAATGTGCAGCGTATAACCCTGCGCGTTAGCTGCCAGCTGTTTTACAGCAAGGTCTATATAATAATTGGAGAAGAACCAGTTAGTCCAGAACCAGTTCAGGTTCTTACCGGATGCATTGTTGAACGTATTAAAGAGGTCCCATGGCAGGGGATGTTTACCATGCCAGCGATCCATAAAGGCATGCAGGCATTTCTTAAACAGGTCATCGCCCAGCATATCCTTCATGGCCAGGTAACCGAGAGAAGGCTTGCCGTATTCATTATTGCCTAATCCTGCACCTCCCAATACATCGCCGGGAGTAACAATGGGCAGGTCCTGTTCTGAGCTGGCATCATGGATCCAGTTATCAACGCGGAACTGTTTGTAAAGCTCTTCCGCTTTTTCCGTGCCCTGGTCTTCGCGCCCTATCAGCAGCTCAAAGGTAGTGGCCCAACCTTCATCCATAAAACCATAGCGGGTTTCATTAATGCCCATGTAAAAGGGCATATAGGTATGCGCTATCTCATGCTCTGCTACAAACTTGGTAAAACCCGTATCCTGCGTAGCGCCGTCATTGGCCATCATGGGGTATTCCATATCTGCATAACCCTGGAATACGGTCATCTTTTCATATGGATAAGGTATGCCCGGCCATTTGCGCGATAACCAGCTGAGCGCATGGCGTTCAAAGGATACCATGTGGTGAAAATCAGCCGCCGTATCATTATACATGGCCTGTACACTGGCGCGGCGTTTGGTAGCATCGTCCACCACCACGCTCGCAGCATCCCACACAAAATGATCGCTGATGCCAAAGGCCATATCCGGTATGTTGGTGGCCTTGAACTGCCAGCTGTTCATCTCGTTTTGCGTGGTTACATTCTTTGCCTGCAGGTCCTGCAGCGTAGCAATATGTATCACCTCGTCAGATGTTTGGGAAGCCTGCAGCTTTTGTGCAAAGGCTGGCTGCAGCAGCTTTTCCGGCTGCTGTAAGGTTCCGGTGCCGCCTACAATATAGTTTTTGGGCACATTGACGGTAACGGTATAATCATTAAAGTCGTTGTAAAATTCAAGCGCATCGTTAAAGGGCATTTGGTCCCAGCCGTTATAATCATCGTATACGGCTACACGCGGATAAAAGTAAGCCAGGAAGTAAGTGGTGGAATCTATCATGCCTTCCCGGTTGCTTACCTTAGATACCTGGTAATGCCAGTCGAACGTAAGCTTTACAGAATCATGCGGCAGCAGGGGCTCCTGCAGCAGTATGGGCTGCCAGGTAAAGTAGGCGTTGCTTTCCCTCCACCTGCGGGCCTGCCCGTTCACACTAAAACCATCGATCTTCACACCCTCTGTAAGATAATCGGCAGGAACACCGCTCAGGCGGGGTGCGCCGGGTTTATGAATGTTCAACAGCAGCTTTATCACCATATGCTCCAGCGTATCGGGACTGTTGTTCACATATGTGATCTCTTCCTTGCCCCGTATAGTACGGTCGGGTGGCAGGGCTGTAACGTTGATATTATAACGGGCATGGTTTTGCCAGTAGTTCTTGCCAGGCTGCCCATCCATAGCGCGGGTACCTTTCTTAAAAGCCTGTGTAATATCCCGGGGCATATAAAGGCTTTGGGCATTCACATAAAAAGAGCCGGCCACTGCCAGCATCAACAATAGTGCGTAACGGAACATGAACGATCTGCTTTGAGTAATAACAGCAATGAAGATATAAATAATTTGCATCGGCCCAACGCCTATCTGGATGACCGGTGCAGGAACCGGTTAAACCGTAAAACACGGAAACTTCACCGCCATTCCAGGGCTTTTTACCGGCAGAACGCAGGTTTTCGCCTTTTTATCATATAGCTGTGTTGCAGGAAATGTATGTTTGCAGCGTTATCTGCCAAACCAAAATCCCTTTTTAATGAACCATCAATCACATACGCCCATTCTTGAAGTAAGCGGCCTGCATGTGTACTACGGTAACTTTCATGCTGTAAATGATGTATCCTTTACAGTGAATGCCGGTGAGATCTTTGGCTTCCTGGGCCCTAACGGCGCCGGTAAAACCAGTACGCTCAGCGCAGTGGAAGGCCTGCTTAAACCCCGCTCCGGTAATATTTCCGTAGCCGGTTTTGATATTCATAAACAGCCTTTGCATGCCCGCGCTAATATGGGCGTACAGCTGCAGGCTACAAGCTTTCAGCCCGAGCTTACCATTTCAGAGATCATTCGCCTGTATGCCGGTATTTACGGCGCTGCCGTCAACAATGAGCAGATCCTTTCTATTTTGCGGGATATTAAGCTGGAAGATGCTGCCGGCAAGCGTTTTGGGCAGCTCTCCGGTGGCCAGCAGCAGCGCGTATCGCTGGTAATAGCCACCATCCACGATCCGCACCTGGTATTGCTGGATGAGCCAACCACCGGCCTGGACCCGCAATCGCGCCGGCAGCTATGGGAACGTATGGAAGCTATCCGTGAAAAAGGCCATGGCGTATTACTCACTACGCACTCCATGGAAGAAGCAGAAGCCGTGTGCGACCGCATTGCCATCATTGATCATGGCAGGGTAGTGGCCATTGATACGCCGGAGGCATTAATAGATCATTACCGCCACGATCCGGAAGTGATCAGCGTTTCCCGCAAAGGAAAGATCACGCTGGAAGATGTATTTATTGGTCTTACCGGCCGGGCCATCCGTTCATAACCTTTAACCTATTACGAGCCATGAGAAATAATATTCCTGCAACGTCAACTGTTTTAAATGCATTGCTACGCGCCGATTTTACCACGCAATGGCGCAACCGCCGCTCTGTTGTGCTGGTGTTCCTGGTGCCGTTGATCATACTGATGTCCTGGAAAGGATTGATAGATAAATTAGGCGGCGCATTCGTATTATCCATCTGTATCACCATCGGCCTTACCGCCATAGGCTTAATGGGCTACACCAACTCCGTTGCCCGCGACCGTGATAAGGGCATTTTCCAGCGCCTGCGCGTAGCGCCCCTTCCCACCTGGACCATTATGGTAAGCCGCTTAACCGTGCAGGTTGTAATGATCCTGGCATTGATCATTGCCGTATTTATTGTAGGTTTTTATGTAGATAAAATATCACTGACCCCGGCAGGTTATGTGTTCGGGTTTGCCATGGGGTTAGTAGGCAGCGCCGTGTACCTGGGTTTGGGGCAGATGATAGCCGGCCTTATTAAGAACCCGGAAACTGTAAACGCTACCACCCGTTTGGTATACTTTGCCTTTATTATGATCGGTATGTTCGGCGAGCTGGGCATGCTGGGTACCGAAGTGCAGGCCATTGTAAGATGGTCGCCTTTTGGCAGTGTAAAACGTATTGTATCCGATGGGCTGCAGCCGGCGCACTGGACCATACAAAGTACGCAGGCTTTACTGGTAACCATTGGATATGCTTTTCTGTTCTCCCTGCTGGGCATTAAATGGTTCCGCTGGAACACGAAATAAAATTGCTGAACTAACTGGGAAATTCAGCTTTCACTACTATCTTTGCGGCAGCTTGAAACAAGTTGCCGCAATATTATTACTGATAGGCGTACTAAGCCAAACCTTCAGCAAAATGCTGATAGTGGCCGAGTATGAGCTGAACCGTGACTACATTGCCAAAAACCTTTGCGTGAACCGCAACAAGCCTAAAATGCATTGTAATGGTAAATGCCATATGATGCGTAAGATGAAGCAGGAAGAAAAAAGCGAGCAGGAAAACCCCGAACGCCGCGCAGAGAACAAGCTGGAGATCATCTGCGCCGCTTTCAGCCCCGGACATCTGAACCACTCTTTGATTGTTAGTACTATACAATATCCCAATTTGCAGGTAAATACCTGTACCGTGTTTGTTGCCGCCCCTTTCCATCCCCCGCAGGCTTAAAGCCTAAAGCAGAAAGCACAAAACTTATTACTACCAATTGCATGCTTAACGATGAAGGCTTAATGCCTGGTGTTGTTTTGCTATGCACCGTTAACTATTGATTATTGTGTATTTATTGATATGCATTACATCCGGCCATTTACCGGCTGTTAGTGCGCGCCGTTAACTTTTTGCTTTTGCTTTTAGCCTTTGTGCTTTCTGCTTTGCACTTTTTGCTTTACGCCTGTGGCGTTAAGGGTTCTGCATTCTCTCACTTGAACTTATTGCAATGAAAAAGGGATTTCTATCAATAATACTAACATGTGTAGCAGCAATAGCTGCTGCACAGGATACAACCACCATAAAAGAATTGCAGCAGGTGATCGTAAGCGCCAGCCGCACGCAACAAAAAAGGAGCGATGCGCCCATTGCCATCAGCACCATTAGTGCTAAAACCATCCAGGATACTAAAGCCAACCGCTTAGATCAGCTGCTGAATAAAGTAAGCGGGGTATTTATGGTAAGTCTTTCCAATGAGCAGCATGAAATGAGCATCCGTCAGCCCATGACCACCAAAAGCCTGTTCCTGTACCTGGAAGATGGTATTCCCATCCGCACTACCGGCTTATATAATCATAACGCCCTGCTGGAAATGAATATGGCTGCTGCCAAACAGATAGAGATCATCCGCGGGCCTGCATCGTCCTTATACGGTGCGGAGGCCGTAGGCGGCGCAGTAAATATTATTACACTTACACCGCCTCCTGTAAACACAGGAATGATAAGCCTGCAGGCCAATAACAACGGTTATAAACGGGTGGATCTGCAGGCCGGCGGCACCTATGGTAAATGGGGCCTGGTAGTAAGCGGTTACTACGCCAACCGCCACGATGGACCAGTGGATTACAGCGACTTTCACAAAACTGCCCTTACCTTCCGGGCCGATTATAAAGCCAGCGATAAAACCACCTGGAGCAACAGCATTACTTATATCGACTACTATAGCGATATGACCGGCTCCCTGGACAGTGCCCATTTTGCGCAAAAGAACTATACCACACCCTATTCCTTTACCTACCGTAAAACCACAGCCCTACGTATCCGCAGCGGTATTACCCAGCAATGGAACGATAACAGCCAAACACAGGTAACCGCTATGTTCCGGGATAATTCCGTAAAGCAGAACCCATCTTATTATATTACCAATAACCGCACAAACGCATTACTGGCCAACGGGCAGCTGAACAACAGCTCCTTTAACAGTTACCTGCTGGTAGCGCAGCATCAGCAGCAGTTCAAATGGCTGGGCAGTAAAGTGATCGGCGGCATCAGCGCAGACCTGAGCCCCAGCACCTACATAGCCCGTTACATACAAATTAACCGGGATGGTAAAGGTAATTACACCAATTACCAGCAAACGGATTCTACGCTCAGCAATTACAACACCGGCATCAGCAACCTGGCATCTTATGTACATTATGAAATGAGCCCCTTGCGGGGATTAAAGCTGGTAGCCGCTTTGCGCTATGACTTTTACCACTTTGATTTCGATAATCATTTGCCGGCATCCGCCTCCACAGGCGCGCCATCTACCAAACAGGATTTTACCCGCTTTACACCCAAAGCAGGTTTTACCTATAACTACAAAGGCATTGGCGTATATGCCAACTACAGCCAGGGATATGTGCCGCCGCAGGTATCTGAGCTGTTTAACAGCGTAAAGGTGCCTTACCTGCAGCCACAAACTTTTTTCAACTATGAAGCAGGAGGCTGGTTCTCTTTACTGGAGCACAAGCTGTATGCAGACTGGAGCGTGTACCTCATGAACGGCACCAACGAAATTATTTCCGTACGGGAAGATGATGGTACTTTCCAGAACCAGAATGCCGGTAAAACCCGCCACCGCGGCGTGGAGTATGGCGTTACGTACCGCCCTGCCCCGCAATGGATGCTGCGGGTAAGCGCCACCAACGCCAAGCATACCTTTACAGACTATGTAGAGAAAGGCGCGGATGTAAGCGGCAATGAAATGAGCGCTGCCCCGCATTTTATCAGCAATGCAGAGGTAATGTACCACCCCGCTTTCATTAAAGGTTTTCGTATAGGCATGGAATGGCAGCACCTGGGTAAGTACTGGATGGATAATGCCAATACGCAATCCTACAGCGGTTTCGACCTGGTGAACCTGCGTACCGGTTATACGGTAGGCCGTTGTGAAGTATGGGTGAATGCCCTGAACCTGTTCAATAAATATTACTCCACCTTTGCCAGCAAATCATCTTACGGTTACAGCTATAACCTCGGCGATCCGCGGGAATGGAATGTAGGTATGGCTTTCAGGATGGGCAAAAAATAAGATGTCATGAAAAAGAACGTATACAAGCTGCACCGTACACTATCGCTTATCATAGCGCTGCCGGTACTGTTATGGGCCATTAGTGGGTTCATGCATCCCTTAATGACCAATATCCGCCCGCAGGTGGCTACGCAGGTATTACCGGCCCGCGCCATTAACAGCGCACAGGTACAAACCACGCTCACCGCCGCCCTGCAAAAACATCATATTGATAGCATCAGCAGCTTTCGGCTGGTGCATATTGATACCACCTGGTTTTACCAGGTGCAGGCGCCCGGCAAAACAGAGCCCTTATATTTCAGCACCATCAACGGCAAGCTGCTCACTGCCGGCGACTGGCTGTACGCACAGTACCTGGCCCGCCAGTTCCTGGAAGGCCCGGACAACACTGACAGCGCTGCCGCCCCGCCGCCGCCCTCACCGTTAGCAGGCAGCGCAGGGCACGACTGCTGCGATGCCGCTACCTCCTGTGTATTAAACAATGTAAAAGGCGCTAAAGTGCACGACGCTTCCATGATCACGGCCTTTGATCCTGAATATAAGGAGATCAACCGCCTGCTGCCCGTGTACAAAGTATCCTTTGAGCGGATGGATGGGATCCGCATCTACGTGGAAACTACCCGCGACCGCTTTGCCTTTGCCATGGATAACCGCCGCTCCGTATTTGACAGCATTTTCCGCTACCTGCATACCTGGGACTGGCTGAACCTTTTAGGCAAAGCCAAACACTTTGTACTGGCCTGCATAGCGGCCCTGGCATTCATCACGTCCCTACTGGGTCTCCACATTTTCTTTACTACAAAAAGCAAAAGCGCAAACGGCAACAGCCTGGTAAAAGCCCGGCGTTATCACCGCTACACGGCCGTAATAGCATCCCTCTTCACCCTTATGTGGACCTTCAGCGGCAGCTATTACGCGTTCAGCAAACTGCAAACAGATACCCGCGACCGTTATTTTGTAACCAGCCATTTTGCCGCCACAGATGTAAACATTCCCTTTGATGTTTTAGCACAGGCAGTAAAAGCCCCGGTTAATAATGTAAGTATGGTGCATTTGCAGGGTGGTAATTACTGGCAGGTATATACGAAAAGCGGTATTCAGTACGTAGCGGCAAGCACCGGTACTTTATTGCCGCATGGCGATGCGCAGTATGCGCAATACCTGGCTACGCAGTTCAGCAACAATCCAGCAGCATCCATCACTGATACAGCCTATGTTACCCAATTCAACGACGAATACAACTTTGCCGATAAACGCCTGCCTGTTTGGAAAGTAGGTTATAATAGCCGACATCATGAGCGGTATTATGTGGAAACCTCCACCGGCAGGCTCTCCGTTCGTGTTGATGACCTGGAGCTGCCGCAGGGCTATTCCTTTGCCCTCTTTCACAAACACCATTTCATGGATTGGGGCGGCAAGGCCCTGCGCGATTTCAGCACCATGTTCTGGGTGTTGATACAGGTGGTCATGGTGGTTGTAGGCTTAACACTGTACGTAGTGTGGAAGCTGAGAACACGGAAAGGGAAGGTAGGTACTGCGAGTGCCGTCCGCGGGTAAGTCAGCATTGGCATTATCCATCGGGTTTTGTCAGGTCCATAGTCCTCTGGCATCACCCAATGGGCTGCCAGGTCCATAATTCCAGCTCCGTCCTGCGCCCGCCTGTGATGAAGTCTATGGGGCTTTATCAAGCGTACAAACCTGGGGCCTTTATCAGGCTTCACGGTTCGTGACACGCCGGTCCATAGTCCTCTGGCATCACCCAATGAGCTGCCAGGTCCATAGTTCCAACTCCGTCCTGCGCCCGCCTGTGATGAAGTCTATGGGGCTTTATCAAGCGTACAAACCTGGGAGCTTTATCAGGCTTCACCGTTCGTATCACGCCGGCCAAGGTCCGTAGTTTGGAACTATGGACCTTGGTATTACTGCGTGGCAGTATAATGTTTCAGGGGGGCAGCTGTGGTATACATAGTTAAAGTTGGCATTCAAAAAATGGATTCCTTAAAGCAGCTTTTGCTTGTTAACAATCCCAATTCGCCAGGTGAAGTAATATTATGACGCTGGTATTTCGCGGGCAGGTCCGGGCGGCGGCCCTTGGCCGGCGTGATACGCTTGATGATGCCCAATAGTACACATATGTTGATACGATAATCCCCCGTTTAATAGCGAACCAAACAGGCGGGCGCAGGCCAAAGCCGGACCTGCAAGAAATGCCCTCATATACTGAACAAGATTAGAATACCCCTAGTTTAGACCATCTTACTCAATACTGTACAACCCTAAAGGTCGCAATCCGTTGATCATCCATCTCATGGAGCGGCAACCTTTTGGGCTGTCAGTATAATCTTAAGCAACGGGTTTCTAAGGTCAGGGGCCTATTTACAATAATTTACAAAGTTTACATTTCAATTTACACTCCAGACCCTTCAGGCTGAAAGGATTAAGGTAGTTTCGCTGTATCAAACTTTAGTATATGAAAAACAAAAGAAATGCCTTAAGCGGATCTGATCTATCAGGAGATAGATCTATGTTAACTAAAACTACAAAAAACATGAAAAAAGTTATTTATGCGCTGATCTTACCGCTGGTTGTGGTAGGCGGACTAGCATTTGCTAATCACGGAATCAAGAATGACACTTCTAAAAAGTCATCTCCAAAATCGCTTACTGATGCTGAAAAGAGGGCAGCAAGGGAACAATGGGAGGCTACCCCTGCTGGTATAAAGTTCAAAGAATGGGAAGCGTCTCCCGAAGGTAAAAAAGTGCTTGCCGGTGCTGCTAAAATAAGGAAGCCTGTAAGTGCTTTTACCAATATGGAGGCTGTTGTAACCTCTCTTTCTCTTCCGCCAGGCTCACGATTAGGTTTTGGAGTGATGGCCAGGATTAATGGTGATGATTATATTCTTAGGTTTGACAATGAGCCTCAGCAGCTACGTAGTCTGAAGGTTAACGACAAAATAATTATAAAAAGCCATAGCGTATCGTACGCACCCAAGTATGCATATCCAATAGTATCGGGCGAATATGCAGAACGGGATGGTAAAATAATTTATAAGCATGCCCCCCGGAAAGGTGGTTGCTGAGTAAATAAATTGTGAAATATGCACACGTATACGTTTTGTCCTGATGAAGATGGAATGATGCTTCCGGCAATATATTTTCAACATCGGCAAGTGGCCGGCAGTTTTAGTAGGTGGGCCTTTAATCACTAATACATAATTTACTTCACCGGGCCTGAAGGCCTTCGCGGCCTTCAGGCTTTTTATGCTTGTAAGTTATATCACAGGCTACTCCACAAAGCGATAGCTGCCATGGGTATCATAGTCAATATTATGCTTCTTTTTTAGTGCTTGTATATAGTTTAAGGTGCCAATAGTATGAGGACTTGCAACAGAATCACCAACCCGTTCAAAGGTATGCAGCAGCGTTTCTTCCAGGCAGCTGCTCAGGCTCATGTGCTTATGCCCGGCAAGATCCAGTAACAGCGCAGCCAGGCGCTTTTCAAGCCGTACAGGTACATCTACCCGCTCAATTTTAATGGGAGGCCCCTGGTTATAGATGTATCTTCCAAAAACCAGGGAATTGCCATCAGCATCTTTTACCCTGTAATCGCGTATCCCATATTCCCGGTCTTCCATCGGAACGGTTATCTCCACGCCATTAGCCTTGTGAAATTCATAGAGCTCTTCCGCATTTTCTGTAATGAAAGCTACTTCAGATACCCCCTTTACAAAGGATTCACCTTTTTGCAGATGTAAATTCACCTGGCCCAGCCCCACACCGGCAAACGTAGGGGGATCTCCCCAGGAGAAGTGATGGGAAAAACCCAGGCGGTTAACATAAAAATCAACAGCAGCCGTTATATCCTTAACTAAGAGGGTGGGAAAAAGCTGGGAGCATTCAATATTGGGGAGCATAGTAATTACTGTTTTAAAGTAAGAGAAACAATATTTACATTAAGTTATGAATAGTGAGGGTGGTTTCCAATTTACCCAAAAGCAATGCCCCGGAGGGACAACGAGGAAACAGGGGCAACGGGGCAAACAACATAAAGGCATAAAGGCTATAATGATCTGACCTTATTACAGTACTCATGTACCGCCGGTATTTCGCGGGCAGGTCCGGGCGGAGGCCCTTGGCCGGCGTGATACGCTCGATGAAGCCCAACAGGCACACATCTGCTGATACGACAATCCCCGCTTAATAAAGAACCAAACAGGCGGGCGCAGGCCAAAGCCGGACCTGCAAGAAATGCCCTCATATAAATAATACAGTAATACCACCCCAACAACACCTCATATAATAAAATCACCCACTGGATAAGCTAAAAGTGTGGAGGAAAGGGGCAGTTCTTAAATATTTGTAAAAATCAGTATAAATTGGATGACCGGCTCATTGATATGTTACGAATATCCCTATTTTTGTTTACCTACACTTTGTTTATGAGCGCAGCTAAAGGAGCAGTAACCGGTCATCATGCTATCATCCGCGAATGGGTGCAGTTGTACACAAACGGAATGTACGCCTGGGCCTATCATAAAACTACCGACAAGGCGCTGGCAGAAGACCTGGTGCAGGATACATTCCTGGCCGCTTTACAGTCATTCGATAAGTTTAAACAGGAAAGTCAGCCTAAAACCTGGCTCTTTTCCATCCTGAATAATAAGATCAGCGATCATTTCCGTCAACAATTCCGCCATCCGGTTGTTAACGAAGCAGAGGGCGGCTTATCTTTTTTCTTTGATGAGGAGGATGAATGGCGTAAAGAACGCAGCCCGCAAACCTGGAATACCACGGATACACATGTTTTGGACAACCCGGATTTCCGGAATATTCTGCAGCACTGTATGCACCTGCTGCCCGGCAACTGGCTGGCCGCAGTAAAATTAAAATACCTGGACGAAAAAGATGGGAAGGATATTTGTCAGGATCTTCAGATAACACCGTCTAATTTCTGGCAGATCATGCACCGCGCTAAGCTGCATTTAAGAAATTGTCTGGAGAATAACTGGTTTAAAAAGTAGATCGGGCATGAAACGAGTGTTAAAAAAAATATTCCTTCCCTGTACAATAGCTACGGAAATGATTGAGAAGGACATTTACTTTAAGCTGTCCGCGTTAGAGAAATTCCGGCTGTTCCTGCATACCGGCCTCTGTGGCATGTGTCACCGGTATCGAAAACATAGCCGGCTGTTGCATCGGATCCTGACGGAGCTACACCATGAGCATGAACATTCCCACGCACTCAAAGAAGAGGAGCAGACTGCACTGAAAGAAAAGATCACAAACCGTTTGGAAAAGAATTAAGAAATTGTTGGTTACCGTGTCAGGTTGGTGTAAATGTACCGGCTATACGTGCAAAGATTCTAATCACATATAAAAACTGACAACAATGGAGAACAAAAAGAAAGTTCTGTTAACCGGCTCTCTGCTGGCCGGCGCATTATTGGCCACTGCAAACCTGCAGGCAAATGCTGCAAACCTGTTTAGTTTTAACAACCTGGGTACCGGCGAAGCCGTAAGAACCCGCCTGATGGATGGCCCCAGCCATGCCCGTACCCTGGAGCTGAACTGCGGCGAAAAGAAAGATTCCGCTTCCATGAAAAAAGGTAAAGATGGAAAATGCGGAAAAGATGGTAAGTGCGGCGAAGGCAAATGCGGCGATAAAAAAGGTGGTAAGAAAAAGATGAAGGACACCACCAAAGCAAAGCCGGGTAAATAGTTGGCAGTCTGCAGTTGGCAGTGTGCAGTCTTTGAAAGTTGTTAAAGTTAGTTGCAGTTGGTAGTAGTCGCCACTACTGCCAGCTGCCAACTTCTAATAATTTCACGTAATACTTATGCATCATGGTTGGAATTGGTTTTAGAAAAGATTTTGCAACCACACTGTTGCAAAGCCCTTCATTCAGCCCGGCCTTTATTGAAGTAGCGCCGGAAAACTGGATAGGGGTGGGCGGTTACTGGAAAAAACTGTTTAACCAGGCGCTGGAAAAATATCCGTTGTACACACACGGCCTTTCACTTTCTGTAGGCAGCCCCGATGAGCTGGACCTGAGCTTCCTGCAAAAAGTAAAAACCTTCCTGCGGGATACCAATGCGCAGATCTATTCCGAACACCTCAGTTACTCTAAATGCGATAACGCGCATCTATATGACCTGCTGCCTATTCCGTTCACAGCGGAGGCCGTGCGTCATGTAAGCCGCCGTATCCGGCAGGTGCAGGATTTCCTGGAAAGGAAGATCGCCATTGAGATCGTAAGCTATTACACACCGGTAGCGCCGGAGCTTACAGAGATCGCTTTCATTAACGCCATAGTGGAAGAAGCCGGTTGCAACCTGCTGCTGGATGTGAACAATGTGTATGTGAACGGCTTTAACCATCAGTACGATGCCAAAGCATTCATAGACCAGCTGCCCATGGATAAAGTAGCGTACATCCATATGGCCGGCCATGAAAAAGTATCGGACGATCTGATCATAGATACCCACGGAGAAGCTATCATAGACCCGGTATACGACCTGTTTGCCTATACCATGCAGCGCCTGGACCGTGATGTGCCCGTGCTGCTGGAAAGGGATTTTAACATCCCGGAGCTGGATGAGCTGCAGCAGGAAATGAACCGCCTGCAGCAGATCAAAAATGTGCACCTGAAAAACCCGCGTTATGCAACTGCCTGAAACTACCCACCAGCACCAGTCGGCCCTGGCAGATTATTGCCGGACGGGTAAGTACAGCGCTATTCCCGGTGTACGGGAGCAGCATGTAACGCAATACCGCCGCCTGGTATATAATATTGTGGATGATATGTTGGAATCAGCATACCCGCTCACACATCATTTGTTGACTACAAGAGAGTGGAATGCGCTGGTGCAGGAATTTTTTTCCAATCATCCCTGCCAGTCGCCGCAGGTATGGTACATGCCTAAAGAGCTGTACGAATACCTGTCGCCCGGAGAACATAAGCTTAAAAACAAATATCCGTTCCTGTTAGAGCTGCTTTGGCTGGAATGGCTGGAGGTGGAGCTGTTTATGATGGAAGACCGGCCTGCCGCTTACACCACCATAGGCGATCTTTCAACAGATGAATTAGTACTGAATCCCGAACATCATTTACAGCAATTCCAATACCCCGTTCACCTCAAAACTGCTAAACAGCTCACGCCCGCTGATAAAGGCGATTATTTCCTGGTATTATTCCGCAAGCCCGACAGCGGGGAGGTGAATTTCATGAACCTTTCGCCCGCGCTGGTAGCCATGCTGGAAATATTGCAGGAAGGCCCGCAAACCATGGATGCGCTGATCCGGCAATGCTGCGCCGCCTGGCAGCTGCAGCTTAGCCCGGAGATCCAGGCTGCGGCACATGCTTTCATCACACAATCGCTGGAGAACCGGCTGATCATCGGATTTAAAAGCAAACACGAATGAGCATCTTATCATCCTACGCCCGCACGGCGGCATCCCTGGAAAAAGCCCGGGCAATACCCTTATTGTTATTACGGCTCGTACTGGCATATGGCTTTTACACACCTGCCAAAATGAAATGGTCCGATATTAACAGTATTGCGCAATGGTTTGGCAGCATGCACTTTCCCATGCCCGCACTAAGCGCTTACCTGGCTGCTGCCACGGAAGCCGCAGGCGTAGTATTGCTTACCCTGGGCCTGGCCACCCGCCTTATTACCATTCCATTAATGATCGTAGTGCTGGTAGCTATTTTTGCAGTACACTGGCCCAATGGTTTCAGCGCAGGTGATAATGGTTTTGAGATCCCGCTGTATTATTTCCTGATGCTGTTTACATTGTTCATTATGGGACCGGGCAGTATAAGTATGGATGAACGGCTGCGTAAAAAATATAGAAACTAATTTTTACTGACGAAACGGTAGCCGATACCTGTGTTGAATCCCAGGTTATACAAACGCGTTTTGAACATAGCGTTGTTCACCGGGGTAAAGTTATAGTAAAGTGTAGGCAGCCAATGAAGCTCAAAAGCAGTGCTGATGCGGTAATTAACTCCCAGCCCTAACTTTCCAATAAATGCATTGCGGTTTAGGTTAGCGGTAACAGGGTTTGATTTGATATCGTTATATCCTACGTTGTTATTAGCGCGGTCTTTAAACGAGGATAGCCATGTATAATACAATCCAATATCCACTATGCAGTTAAATAAACGGCTAAAGCCACTGTTGGTATAACCCATGCCTACACCATTTGAATGAAAGCGATAGGATTCTTTTGTATTAAGACCAGTGGCAGGTATGGGAAGCCCTGTTTGCCAGTCAACTCCGGTACTGTTACTTTTAAACCCCTGTTTCAGGTGAATATATTCAGCGTATAATGATGCCCGCCTGCTCATGGCTATGCCCACCGGAATAGAAAGCGTATAACCAAAAATGGCTTTTTCATTTTCGCCACGGGTTTGCATGCTGGGTTGGTCAGAGAATTGCGGCTGGTTCACCAGCACCATGTGGGTCGCTATACTTGGAGTGAGGTTCAGGCCAATATAAAACCTTACGGATCGGTGTTTTATAAAATAGTTTTGTTCGTATATCCTGCGGAGCTGCCGTTTGGATAAGAGTATAGTATCCTGTGGATTATCATAGGCCGTATCTACTGGTGTTCCCGGCGCAGCAAAAGCAGATTGTGGAAGACGCAAGCTATCAGACCAGCCCGTTCCTGATATGCCTACTTCCATACGGATGGAATCTCTATACATGTAATAATCGATCTGCTGGCTCACTTTGTTATGGATCGCTATTCGGCCGCTGTCATCGTATATTTTACGTTCTTTTATTTGGGTTTCCCGGTGCATTATATTCCTGCCTGACCATATGGTATCAACTACAGTCAGTCGTGAATGTATAATAACTTTTCCCTTGGTGTATTCGACTATATCTATAATTGGACCTGTTGTTTTATAACGATGCCAGGTTAACCTGGTTTGTGCACAAGAGGCACTGGTGCAGCAGCTAAGGAAGATTATAAGCAGAATGCGGGGCATGGAAGTAAGTTTATTTTTTGTAGATAATACTGTAAGCATAACCAACTTGTATCTGCGAAAAGAAAGTATTGGCATCTCCCTGCTGCCAGAAGAACCGGCTTCGTAAAAATAACTGGCCATTACCAGCCTGGGAGGTCTCAGCCCGTAAGAACACTTCCAGCATATGCGACTTATGCGCCCGCCGTTCGTTTACAAGACTGTTCAGGTCAGATTTGGCATCACTCATGATCTGTTTAAAGTGGTTATTGCTGAACAGGATGGTGTAGTTATATTGATAGCCCAGCACTAAGCCCACCCTTCTCTCAGAGAAGAATTCAAAGGATATTTTTGGATAGAAAGTGGCGGTATGTCCCGACCTGCGGGAGATGCTATCGCTGGGTTCAATTGCGCCGTTGACCACATTCCGCACCGTATCTGCAATTCGCGTATGGCCATACCGGGCGCCGCCATCCAAATAGGCGGTGAACTTCATGTCCGGATAATCGAACAGGAAAAAGTTGAGATCTAATCCTAGCGAGGCATTTTCATACCTGCGCAGATCCAGGTTGGTAGCAAAGGAGGGAGATACCAGCTTATTATTGACGATAGTATTTACATTCCGTAAGGGAAGATCTTTCTCTTTATTCTCAATTTTACTGAGCGCACCATATAAATTAAGATAGGAGAAGATATTCCAGTCCAACCGCTTGCTGCCTATCTGCCAGCGGTAGGTGTTTAAGTTGAATTTCCGGCTTACCTCTATCTGTACCAGTCCATTAGGCGCTTCATCACTCAGACCGGATAGATCGGAGTATATTTTGGAATCGAATAAACGAATATTCCTTTCCTTCCGTAGAGAGATGTAGGGATACTTTGAGGGATCAATGTTATTGATCACCGTATCAGCAGGGCTATAATCTCGGGTGTACAGGTCCAGCAGGTTATCATAGTTTCCCAACACATCGCTTAGGTAAATAAAGTCATTATAACTTTTGGCCGACTTTCGTATAAATAATTTGGTGGTCTGAAATGCTTTTAGGTTATTAATCGAAGAAAAGCCGATGGCATAGATGTTTTCATAGATATCACTTCCACCGGTCCTATTAGCTACGCAAATCTGTATCCTTTCAATATGTCCCCGCTCAAATTGAATAGATATTTTTTTCACAGGATATATCCGATAATCCATTAGGGACAGCTGTTTCTGAGCTACTTTACTGGTATCGAATTTTATATACCTTGCTCGTACATAATTAATGTCAAGCAAATCTTTGGTTGTCAGCAGTCCAATATCCTTAAAAAGATTTATAGTATCATATTGAGGTGAATTGATTTTCTGAGAGATACCATTTAAAATAAAAGAGTCAGCTGGATTTTCGGGTTTATTCCTGATTTTTTCCTTGGCCTTAGTTATCTCATCCTTAATTTCATTTATGCTCACATTCTTCGCTACTTCTAATGGTTCATATTGTTTAATAATAGAATCCAAAAAGAATTCCCGTTCTTTTGCGGTATTAAAATGATTAGAGGAATCGCCATCAAACACCAATGCCCATTTCTTAAAAAATAATTTACCTATAGTAAGGTCACCTTCATCAACTTTTAAAGTATATATCCATAGGAAAACTTCATTGATTGCATACTCACTATAGGTTTTATTTGCCGTGAATTTGTCATTACACAGTTTAGTGAACTTGATCTTAAAATTGTTGATATTTAAAGGGTCCTTTAATAGAATAGGGTCCTTTTCTTCCAGGTTCCAGAAAATTTTATACTCCTTATTCAAACTGGAATAGGTGGCCGTTAGCGTAACGGTTATATTCCCCGTTCCATCACTATACGGCACGGTAAACGTGTTGGATTCCTTCGTAGTCACATCTCTTGCAGGTAGTTCAGCTTGATCATCCTGCGCATACAACTCGCCAGGTAAAATAGTTGCCAGTACCGAGATTAAGTACAGCCAAAAATATTTCATGGTTATTAATTTCTAAGTGTAAAGGACAGTATGGAGTTAATCGTATTATTAATAGGAGTGCTGAGTTTCAGTCTGAATGTTAACGCATTGTGGGCCGTATCAATTAATTTCCTGTTTCCGGGATCACCCACTGAATCTAATGCAAAAGGAGTAAGCACCTGGCTTTCTTTCATAAGCCTTCCGTTAAAGGAAAACATTTCAGTGAAATTCCCTTCCAGGTTGTAGTATTCATCAGCTTTGCCTTTCAGACGAAAGATAGCGGTGCCGTCGGCTAATATATATCCTCTTACATTCCCATAATAGTTTCCCGCCGGGACACCGGCCTCAAATACCGCATACACGGAGTTGTATACATCCGCCAGGGGGTGGGGTGGCAGGCCGGTGTAGGCAATAATACCTGTATTAATCAGGGTTGCATCCAGCTTTATCCCTCTATTAGCCCACATGTACACATTGTTGGCCGTGCCATCCGGCGCAATGGTGTCAAAGAGGGTCTTAGTCATCTGCAGGTCGCAATTGTCATACTGCTGCGGTATAGCTTTGCATAGCTCCACTACAAATTGCAGGTTGGATATAGGCGTGGTAGTGGTATTTTTTACCGACAACCATACTGTATCAGCAGTAGCTGTTTGTGTTTGCCGGAAAATAAAATCTACCGTCGCCAAGCCATTCATTTTGGCAGATACAGAAAGCTCTTTCTGAGGAGCCTTTACGGGAGGCAGCTGCGTAGAATTCTTATTACAGGAGATTGCAGAGATGCCTAAATACAGAAAACATACAATCATGTATTCCTTCATAGGTAATTGGGGTATTGATGGTTATTTTATAAGACGAATGTAGGATATTAATTTAAACTGCAAAAAATTGATCCTTAGTGAATTAATGAATTTATTAAATTGTATTTAATATAAATGTTCGATTTCTTTTATACAAATAGTGGTTCTGTATTTCCAGTAAATGAGTAAAAAAGTTTTATTGTAATTTTATTTAAAGCAAGGTTTGTTGTTTCAAAAAAGAGAATGCATTTTGCATACGAACTTTGCTCTTATAAATCTGATCTGATTATGGCACTCCGCATCAACCCATTCTCCAAAATAAACAACGACACTGGTTTTGGCAGCAGCTCCAGCGGCTCTGTGGGCCGTTTTGTGAATAAGGATGGCTCCTTTAACCTGCGTAAAGAAGGCCGCCCTTACTGGGAGCGCATGAGCCTTTATCACTTCATGCTTAACCTGTCCCCGCTGAAATTCTTTTGCGCCATCCTGTTGTTCTTTTTTTCCATTAACCTTATTTACACAGCCATTTACCTGGCATTAGGTGCGCGTGAATTTGTAGGTATTATGGGCCAAAGTAAGTGGCAGGTGTTCAAAGAGATCTATTTCTTCAGCACAGAAACCTTTACCACCGTAGGTTACGGCCGCGTAAACCCTATTGGCGATGGCGCCAACCTGGTAGCCTCCCTGGAAGCCCTGAACGGTTTCCTGTACCTGGCGGTGTTCACCGGTTTGATCTACGGGCGTTTTTCCAAGCCCAAAGCATTCCTCATGTTCAGTGATTATGCCACAATAGCGCCCTACCAGGATAAAATGGGGCTGATGTTCCGTTTTGCATCGTATAAGAACAATCATACGCTTACGGATGTTGAGGTAAAGGTAACTGCAGCGTTACTGGTAACGGAAAATGGTAAAACTGCATACCAGTTCTATGATCTGCCCCTGGAACGCAGCAAGATCCAGAACCTGCCCATGAATTGGACGGTAGTGCATCCTATAGATGAAAACAGTCCTTTGCAAGGACTGAACCAGGACGATCTGAAGGCTGCTGACCTGGAAATTTATGTGCTCATCCGCGGCTTTGATGATGTGTTCTCCAACTTTGTATTAAAGCGCACTTCTTATACGTACGAGGAGATCCGGTTCAACCGCCGCTTTGTGCCTATGTACCGGGAAACCGGCAACAGCACTATTCTGGAGCTGCATAAGCTCAACGAATCTAAGGAGGTGGATGTTACGATCGCAGTGCCGTTCAGCCCTGTTGAACGGCCTTAATAAAAATAAAACCCTCATCATGCCTGAAGCCCAGCTTGCACATCCCGGTCAGCCGGTAATGGCCACTTCCCTGGAAAACTTCTTTCCCGGTTATTTTGCCCTGGTAATGGCCACCGGTATTGTATCTATTGGTATGTTCCTGTGGCAGTATGCCTGGTTAGCCGGTATTTTCCTGGGCCTGAATGTATTTTTCTATGCATTGCTCTGGATCATTCTTATCCTCCGCATTGTAAAGTATCCGCTGGTTGTATGGAACGATCTTCACCATTCCGCCAGAGGCGTAACATTCCTTACGCTGGTAGCAGGTAATAACGTGCTGGGCAGCCAGATAGCTATTATTACCGGCCGTATGGATATAGCGCTGGTGTTATGGATAGCCGGCTTTATACTCTGGGCGCTGATCCTCTACACTTTTTTCCTTGTCAATATCCTCAAAGAGCCCAAGCCGGCGTTGCAGCAAAGCATTAGCGGCGCGTGGCTGCTGATAGTGGTGGCCACAGAATCGGTAGCTGTACTGGGTGCTATTATTGCCAACAGCAGTCAATATCATTGGCTAATCGCATTTATCTCGCTGTGCTCGTATATGACCGGCGGCATGTTCTACTTTGTGCTTATTGGGCTCATCCTTTACCGCTGGCTTTTTTTCAGCATGAAAGCAGAAACGCTTACGCCTCCGTACTGGATCAATATGGGTGCCGTAGCCATCATTACGCTGGCCGGTTCCCGCCTGGTAATGTATGCCCGGGTGCATGAAGAATTAAAAGAGTGGGCCGGTTTTATACAGTCGTTCACGATGTTCTTCTGGGCTTTCGCCAGCTGGTGGATCCCCCTGCTGTTCCTGATGTTCGCCTACCGCCACTTTATTGCCCGGGTACCGTTGAAGTATGATCCCCAGTACTGGTCAATGGTGTTTCCCCTTGGCATGTACGGCGTGTGTACTTATACATATGCAGGCATAACAGGATTTACCTTCATTAAACCTATTTCGGCATTATTTGTTATATTAGCTTTACTGACCTGGGTCATTGTTTTGATTGGTTTATTTATTGAGCTTGCATCAGCAAAGAAAAAGTAACGTCGTTGTTCTGTTACGGAAACCATAAAAAGGTGCCTATGTATTTTTCTCTCAACAAAAAAGCCGCCTTTATTGCAATTATTGTTACCCTGGTTTGCATGGTGATCTCATTTTACGGGTCCAGGAAGCTGCAGAATTTTGACCCGGCATTAATTGCTTATTTATTTGGTACCCTCTTTGCCGTGTTCGGCGTCATTTACCGTTATTGTGTATGGCTGCAAAGACCGCCTACCCGCATGTATTTCAGGCGTACCTGGCAGCTGATCTTTACCGGTGCTTTTTTCGTGCACGCCTACACGCTATTGATAGATTCCATCAGGAACCTCCTGTTCCAGCACTTCATTTATCCCAGGGGCAAAAAACGATGGCTGGCCCACTTTATGCTGGCTACCGGTTGCCTGGCAGCTTTTGCGATTACCATTCCGCTTACGCTGGGATGGATCAACTTTACGCTGGATCCTGCCACCGCACTGGACCCTGGCGCTGTTAAATTATATAACGCTAACTTTTTCGGGTTTAAAGTAATGAGCTTTAAGCTGGGATCTGTACTGGCATTTTTAATTTTCCATGCGCTCACCTGGTGTTCATGGCTGGTAATTGCCGGTGCCGTTATTTTTCTTGTAAGAAGGCTCACCAATGCAGGCCTTATTGCTTCCCAAACTTTTGAAGGCGACCTGCTGCCGCTTATCCTCCTCATCTTTATTGCTGTTACAGGATTAGGGCTCAATTTCAGCTACGCATTTATGAAAGGCATTGCCTACGATTTTATGTCGGTAACCCATGCCATTTCCGTGATCCTTTTCCTGGTATGGATCCCCTTCGGAAAGTTCTTTCACATTATTCAGCGGCCAGCCCAAATAGGCGCGCATATTTATAAGAAGGAAGGAGAGAAGAAAGGCATGGCCGTTTGCCCGCATACCGGCAAGGAATTTACTACGCAGCTGCATGTAGATGATCTGAAAATAGTTACTAAACAGCTGGGCTTTGATTTTACCCTGGAAGATGGCACTTCGCATCTCGACTATAGCCCTGAAGGAAAACGATCGCTCCTGGCCAAGGCACACCTGAAAGCCCGCCAGGAAGGAGGAACTTTTTTTGGATAACCACCGGACTGAAAGAATGTAAAATTTTAAATCTTAAACCGGCGAAGGAGGTTCATAGAGACCATTTAAAAGACTTTATTAACGAGATAAATGTAAAAAGTAAAATACGGCGAACGTAAGCCTGTAATCAATCTTCCTTTTACATTTTAAATTTTACATTTATGATTTTACATTCTTTTCAGTCCCCGAAATAAATACGACCCAGCATGGCAAAACTACCCGTGTCTCCCGAAAAACTCATTACCCGTTTTGGTCCTCACCTCAACTTTGCCCCGCAGGAAGGCTATCCCGGAAGGGATGAGCCGGATGCCACGGTGAAAACACATTGCTGCTTTTGCGGCATGCAATGTGGTATCCAGCTGCTGGTGAAAAATAATAAGGTAGTAGGCTTTGAGCCATGGATGGAGTTTCCCTTTAACCAGGGACGCCTATGCCCCAAAGGTGTGCAGCGTTATTTGCAGGATAATCATCCCGACCGTTTGCTGCATCCAATAGAAAGGGTAGAAGGCGAAGGCTTTAAGCCTGTTTCCTGGGATCATGCACTCGATAAGACAACATCAGAAATTAAACGCATACAGGAAGCTTACGGCAAAAATGCATTCGCTATTCTGTCCGGCGTTTCACTCACCAACGAAAAAAGCTACCTCATGGGCAAATTCGCCCGCGTAGCAGTGAAAACAGCTAACCTCGATTACAATGGCAGGCTGTGTATGGTAAGCGCCGGCGCAGGTAATAAAAAGGCATTTGGGCTGGATCGCTCCTCCAACAACTATGCAGATCTTGAACATGCAGAAGTGATCATTGTAACCGGGGCTAATGTAAGCGAAACATTTCCTACCCTCACACACTGGATCTGGCGGGCAAGAGATAACGGCGCTAAGCTGATTGTGATAGATCCCCGGGTTATTCCCCTGGCCCGTACGGCAGATCTGCATTTACCTGTAAAACCGGGCACCGATTCCGCCCTGTATGGCGCTATGCTGAAATACCTGGCAGATCATGATCTGCTGGACCATGATTTTATCAATAACCATACAACCGGTTTTGAAGATACGCTTGCCGCTGTGCAGGATTATACGCTTGAATGGGCCGAAAGCGTTACCGGCATCGATAAAGAAAAGATCCGGCAGGCAGCAGAGCTGTGGGGCAGGGCTAAGACCAGCTTTCTGTTGCATGCCCGCGGCATAGAGCACCATTCCAAAGGCGTGGAAAATGTACTGGGCTGCATTAACCTGGTGCTGGCCACCGGCCGCATTGGCCGTCCCTATTGTGGTTACGGCACCATTACCGGGCAGGGCAACGGGCAGGGGGGCCGGGAGCATGGGCATAAATGTGATCAGCTGCCGGGCAACCGCGATATCAGCAACCCGGAGCACAGAAAATATATTGCAGAGGTATGGGGCATTCCTGAGCCGGAGCTGCCGCAAAAAGGGCTCACGGCATGGGAGCTCATAGAAGCTATCCATAGGGGAGAGGTAAAAGGACTGCTATCCATCTGCTTTAATCCGCTGGTATCATTACCCAACAATAATTATGTAAGGGAAGCGCTGGAGAAGCTGGAATTTTATGTTTGCATTGATTTCTTTTTAAGCGAAACCGCCCGCCATGCGGATCTTGTGCTGGCAGGCTCCCTGCATGAAGAGGAAGAAGGCACGGTTACCACTGCAGAAGGCAGGGTAGTACGTATACGCAAGGCCGTTAGTCCTCCCGGGAATGCCCGTACAGATACTTCCATCATTTTAGATCTTGCTGCAAGACTTGGGGAGGCCGATAAGTTCAGGTATGAAAATTCAGAAGCCATCTTCAACGAACTGCGCATCGCCTCAAAAGGCGGCACAGCAGACTATTACGGCATCACCTACAAAAAGGTAGAAGATAATATGGGCGTCTTCTGGCCTTGTCCTTCAGAAGATCATCCCGGTACGCCCAGGTTATGGGAAGATAAAAAATTTGCCACACCGGATGGTAAAGCGCATTTTAACCCGGTAAAATTCCGGGAGCCTTCAGAGGTAACAGATAGTGAATATCCCATAGTGCTCACCACCGGCCGGGTAGTATCCCAATACCTCAGCGGCACACAAACCAGGCGAATAGGAAAGCTGGTAGGGTTAATGCCGGAACCTTTGCTGGAAATACATCCTGAGCTGGCGCAGCGTTATAATATACGGCAGCGTGAAACCGTGCGGGTAAGCACCCGCCGGGGCACCGGTGATTTTGCCGCTAATATTGTAGAAACCATCCGGAAAGATACGGTGTTCATACCGTATCACTGGCCCGGCAGAAAATCGGCCAACCAGCTTACCATCGGCACGCTTGACCCGGTATCCAAGATCCCGGAATTTAAAGTATGCGCCTGCAGGCTTGAACCGCTGGGCGTGTTCACTCAGCCCGGTGAAACAAATGCATTTGATAGTATCTGACCACATTAAATACGCTCACAATGGAAGTTACCTCCTATAAAACAGACATGGAATTTTTTGTAGACATGCAGCGCTGCATTGGCTGCAAAGCCTGTGAAATGGCCTGTGCCGAATGTGAGACCAATGGCCACGAAAGCATGATCCATGTTAATTATGTGGAACGGGCCGTTACCATACAAACCACGGTGCAGGTATGTATGCATTGTGATGATCCGGTATGCGCTAAAGTATGCCCTGCAGATGCTATCTCAAAAGATGATTTTGGCGTAGTGCATACCGCCAACACGGCCCGCTGCATTGGCTGCTCCAATTGCGTGATGGCTTGCCCCTTTGGCGTGCCTATAAAAGAAGAAAAGTACGACATGATGATGAAGTGCAACATGTGCTACGATCGTACCAGCGCCGGTAAAAAGCCCATGTGCGCAACCGTGTGCCCCAGCCAGGCATTGTTTTATGGCACCCGGGAGGAGATCAGCCGCATGCGCCCTAACAGCACACCTGTAAATACATTCATTTTCGGGCAGCAGGAAGTTACCACCAAGGTAAATATCATGATGCCCAAGGGAAGCACGCACCTGAAAATACATTAAACTGAAAGGTATGTCTGATCAAGAAGAAAAAGAACCGAACTGGAAACAGGATTTCCCAATAGAAAGAACGCAATCCACTAAAGTAAGCCGCCGCGACTTTGCCCGTTTCCTGTGCCTGGTATCGGGCGGATTGGCGGCAGGCAGCGCTTACGTAGCTGTAAAAGCTAACTTCTTTCCGCCGGAAGAGGTGAAGGGCAAACATTTTGTATGTAAGGCCATGGATGTTCCCCTGGGAGGCACACGTTCGTTTGTGTTGGAAGGCAGCAGCATTCCCTATATTCTTATTCGTTTGGAAGATGGCAATTGGCGGGCCTATGAGCAGAAATGCACACACCTGTCCTGCGCTGTGTATTATAAGCCTGGCAGCGGGCAGATCGTATGTCCCTGTCATGAAGGTTTCTTTGATGCTATGACGGGCGAAGTGCTGGCCGGGCCGCCTCCAAGGCCGTTACCGGCCCTGGAAGTGCTGCTGAATGGAGATGATGTGTATGTGAAAGCCATCCACCCCGGACATAATAAAGTATAAAATTTAAAAGATGAGCAATTTTAAAGACGCGCAGAATAAGGCGCATCCGAACAAGACCAACACCCTCATGTCTGCGCTGATCGTTATACTTATTTTAAACATCAGCATACAGATCTGGCTGTTGTATACCGGCCTTAATAATGCGCTTGGGCAGAACACGGATATTGCATTACCGGCCTTCCTTGCCTCGCTGGTGTTATTTCTGATAGGTTTCTTCTGGTTATATTTTTTGCCGATGGGTTACCGGAAGAAAAGATAAGGAGGGAGGGAGATGTCAGATGTGTGCAGCGAATTTAAGAAAATACGATAGTAATATTGTATTTTGCATGCAAGTAATAAAGTGCCCTATACCGTGAAGAAATTACCCCACTTGTTCGCACTCTTGTTTTTGCTATGTCAAAACAGTGTAGCCCAAATGAATGTTCCCAAAGACATCCGCATTGCCCCTCTTTTAAAACAAGCGGCTTCAGGGGTGGCAGGGTTTGTGATATCAGGCAGAAAAGACGCCGGTACGTATGTAAATATGGCGGTACTGGATAATGACCAGAAAAAGCTTACCTGGTTTACCTGCTACGGAAGCGCTTTTGATTCTGCGCAGCTGACTGATATTGAGTTCAATTATATCACGGCTAAAACTATTAACCCTTTTGATTTCTATAAACAGTTTTGCCTGGAAAACATTGCCTACCTGGAAGATGCGGCATCTCAATTCCGGCAACTTGGTAAGGATGCGTTGAAAGATACTACCTACCACCGCCGGGTGGTATATAATACACCTTCTGTAAAATCAGCACCCAGTACCTTGCAGAAGGTGCTGACCATGGAAAATCTTTTGAAAAAGCAGTGCCTGCAATTGGCTATGTTTAACAGTAAAAGCCCTTTGTCTACACCTCGTAGCGATAGCTTCCTGTTACGTAAATCACTGGTGGGAAAAATGGTACGTAGAGGTGATACTACTACCTACTATAATACATACTTATTAGGATCTGCCGCCAAAATAGTACTTTATGAACGATTCCCAGAAAAGATGTTTGTTTGTAACTGGCAGGAACAGGTAATAGATAGTGTGCCTTTGAAGCCGGGGAAATATGCTTCCCTGCTGAAAGAGAAGGAGGACGTATTTGTGCTATACCGCGGGTGGCTAGAGCTGCAAAGCCAGCAAATATTGTATGCTAGGAGGCAGATAGGTGGTTTATTGAACCGCCAGGACACCGGTTTATATACCTATGCCAATCTGCCGGAAGGCAAGCAGCAACTGTGGCACTCCTTACTGCAATTAGCTGCGCAACAGCAGGCAATTGAAGTGAAAATAGGTGACTTGTTGCTACCGGATCAACAAGCAGTAAAAGGTATGCTGCAGAACGCTTACCCGGATGCATCTTCGGAGGTGTCTTACCTGGACGGGTCTGGTTTTGCATATACCATAGCCTATACCCGTGGACAAAAGGTATATGAACTTACTGACCACCGTGGGAACGTGATGGCAACAGTAAGTGATAAAAAGAAAGGTATAGATGAGAACCAGGATGGCGTTATTGAATATTATAATGCGGATGTGGTAAGTGCAAGTGATTATTATCCTTTTGGTTCATTAATGCCGGGTAGGACATACCGTTCGGGTGATAAATACCGGTATGGATATAATGGGAAGGAGAATGATGATGAGGTGAAGGGAGAGGGGAATCAGCAGGATTATGGGATGAGGGTGTATGATCCGAGATTGGGGAGGTTTCTAAGTGTCGATCCATTAATAAGTAAATATTCAGAATTAACGCCATATCAATTTGCAAGTAATCGTCCTATAGATGGAATTGATCTTGATGGATTAGAATTTACGCCAGGCACATTTGACTATAAGAATGCTCTGTATATAGGCAATTTAACTCTACCAGATGACGAAAAATTAGAGCAGAAGCAAATTGAAGTCTGGGGAAATGCCATGAATGAAGGGCAAAGAAAGGGACGTTTGGCAGGAGGTGCATTAGCTGTTGATATATATACTAAGGGGAAATTATCCTTCTATACAGGAATATTCGGAGCATTCTGGCATAATGTTTCAACAACTTCTGAAGGCCGGGCAGCTCAGGCAGAGGAGTCAAAGGAAGCCTTATTGGCCGCAGGTATTTCATGGGGAAGTGGGAAGCTTCTTAGCAATATCTTAAAAGCAATGCCACGTAAAACACCCCTTTTACCGATACGAGCTATAACTGTTGTTGAGGAAGATGGATATGCAGTCGTGAGAGATGCGGAAGGCGTGGTTGCAGGAAGGGGCTGGTTGACTCAAGGGGAACTGAATTTAACAATTAAAACGAAGGGGACTACACTTAATGGGCGTGGTGGAGAAGTCCTTGAAGAAATATACAAATACATTAACACGAACTTTGATGAGATAAAAACTATAAGAGGCAACTGGAAAGCTGGAGACCTGGGTGATAACTTAAAAACATTTAATGAATTAGTTCATAAACTGGGTCCTGAAAAAGCTGCAATGAAAACCTTCACTGGAAAGATGGTTGAAAAACTTAAATTTGAACATGCGGATGTAACGCTAGGCTCTCAAGATGCCAATGGCGACTATAAATCTGTTGATGTTATATTTAAAAAAGAATAGTTTATGCTAAATGAGATTTATTTAAATGAATTGGGCTTTACTGGTTTTGAGCACTTAAATAAAGAGAAAAGAGATGGCAAGAAGAGAATGACTTGGGTTGGGATTTTAGATGATTTCTTCATAACTGTTTTGCTTATTAAAGAAAACGATGATTGGCAGCTTGAGCTATTAAAAGTTGAATCGGAAGATGTAAGAGAGAAATATTTTTCAAAATTTCCAACAATTGAAGAAGTTTTAAGGGTTATAAAAGAATACGGAAAACTAGCCAGTATCAATCCATAAGTTGCACAAATCCAAATTGTAGTTAACAAATGGTTGGGGAGATTGCTGTTGCATTTCATTAGCGGTCATAGGAATCTGCGGAACTTCTATAAATATATTCTACGATCCAACACATAAAAGCCGTCAAAAGAAAAAGGGGCGTAGGTAAAGGCCCCTGGTTTCTTTCTCACAGCTCCAGACAAACCACCTTTCCATCTGCTGCTGTTGCTATCAGTGTTCTCTCATTCACCGGCTGCACCGTATTTACCAGGCAATTGGAAAACTTGTACATCCATTTTAAGCTGCCATCTTTAGCCGACAATGCATATACCACGCCCGACTGCGTAGGCACATACACCACATCCCGGTATTCATTAATAGGAGATGGGCAGATCTCATAACCCAGCGCCACCGGCGATTTCCATACTACTTCCTGGTCTGCGGAGTGCGTGTTAAAAGCAATCACTGCGCCCTGCATGGTTTTAGCATATAAGCGGTTACTGTCCGGCGAAAGCCCCATGGACTCCCGCACGCGGTTAGCAGTATCCCGGTGCCGCCACAGCTGCTGCCCGGTACTGGCATCCAGCGCCGTCATGTACTGGTCAGGCGCTACAATGAACAGCTTATTGCTGCAGGCTGCCGGCCAGCAGGCAGCAGGGGAGAACATGCGGTTGCTGGCCCCATTGTTCCAGGTCCAGCTGCGATGGCCGGTAGCAGCATCCAGCGCGTACAGGTCGTTCCCCCAGGAGCCGAAGTATACTTTGTTGTTATAGATCAGCGGTTTGGTTTCCACAAAGTTGCGTACGCTGTCAAAGTCCCAAAGCTGCTGCCCGCTGTTAATGTCCCATGCCCGGCAATGCCCGTCAGAACCGGCTATGATGGCTGTGTTGCGGTACAGCGCTGCGGAGCTTACGATGGCCTTTTGTGTGCCCTGCTGCCAGCGCAGCTGTCCGTTGCGTGCATCCAGGCAATATACATTGCCATCTGTACAGGGTACAATTACATTATTGCCCTGTACTAACGGGGTAGCATATATTTTTCCTCTGGCAGTGAACTGCCATACAGGTTTGCCGGTTTTCAACGTTACGGCTTTTATATCGCCGTTGGTATTGGTATAAATTACTTTGTCTTTGGTGGTGGCTACACCGCTGCCAATATCTCCCTGCTCCTGCAAGCTCCATTTTTCATGTACCTGCGGAAAGGCTTTGTTCACCTCAAAGCGGGGGCGGGGCGGGTTAGCCATCCACTGCGGCGCTTCATTGGTATGTAATGCCACAGCATGCCAGGCAGGTAAGGTGGCCTGTTCCGGCCTGCGCTCGTTAAACACCAGTGAATCATGTACCATGGATACCAGGTTGTAACCGCCAATGGTAGCCTTTGCACGCAGGTTAGAGCGGCACATGATCCCGGGTATGCCTTCAAAATTGTATTTGCGGTTGGCATGGCCATGCCCGCAGATGATGGCTTTCAGGTTGCGGTCCTTCATGCGGTCCAGCACTTCGTACCAGTTATTCAGGCTGCTGTCCTGCGGGTAGTGGTTCACAAAAATGATGGGCATTTTTTTATCCGGCTGTTGCTGCAGCTGCCGTTCCAGCCACACAATATTCTCACGCGGTATTTGTCCCGGCCCCATGCGCATATTAGGCCCGCAGCTGGTGCCCAGGAACCAGTACCCTTTGTATTGGAAGCTGAAGGTTTCCGCACCAAATACAGTACGGAATGTATTACACCCGCTCTCCGACCATTTGGCGTCATGGTTGCCCGGCACAATATACCAGGGCTTATTCAGCTGGCTGATAATGTTTTTAGCCAGCTGCAGCTCTTCATCAGAGCCAAACTCCGTAATATCGCCTGAGAACATTACAAAGGCCACATCCGGCTGCGCATTAATGTCTCTGATGGTCCTTTCCAGATCTTCCTTCGCCGTCTCACTCCCGATATGCGTATCAGACACCATCGCAAACCGGAACAATGTATCCTGCCCAAACACAGGCCCACACAACATCACCATCCAGAAAGTAACAAAGTATTTCATGTACATCAACGATTTTTTTAATTACGAATTATTCAATTACGAATTGAATGCAGCGAATGAACTCATTTTGTTTAATTATGAATTATCAATTACGAATTTTAATGAAAAATATGGTCATCAACAAAACACAACCCATTCGTAATTCGTAATTAAATAATTCGTAATTGAATCTAGTTCTCCCATCCAGGATTCTGCACCAGATTCGTATTCAGCAGCAGCTCCGTTCTTGGCAGCGGGTACAAATACTGTTTTGGATCTATGAACTTCTTATTGGCAGAGGGGTGCGCAATAATGTTACCGCTGGCGCCCTCGCTCAGCGCATGGTCCGGCTGCAGGGAAAGATACTGCAATGTTTTATCCGGGTTAGCGGGCATGGTGTTTACAATGGCCAGGTCGTTCTTACCATCGCCATCCAGGTCGTAGGTGCCTACACCGGGAAAGTATGCGCCTTTAAAATTCTCCGCCAAAAGCGGGCCTCTTTTCCAGCGCAGCACATCCTGGTAGCGGAAGCCTTCCATGGCCAGCTCTACCCGGCGTTCGCGCCGTACTTCCAGTATAGCCGCATCCGTTATATTATACTGCGCCTGCAGCAGCGGGTCTGCAGTAAGCGTAGCTACCTGCATGGCCGGCATGCCCACACGGGCGCGCAGCAGGTTTATGGAAAGGTCTGCATCGGCCTGGGTGAATTGTTTCAGCTCTGCTTTGGCCTCGGCATAGTTCAGCAGCACTTCTGCATAGCGGAACACCGGCAGGTCGTTGGAGTTGGTGTTGTTGCCATCCTGGTCGGTACCCGTTACAAATTTTACGCATTGGTACCCTGTCATAGCGTTGGAGTAATCCGGTACCAGGGTAGCGGTAGTGCCAATACGTTTGTAACCCGGGGTACGAATGGTTTGCGGCAGGCGCGGGTCGCGGTTCTTCACCTCTTCCCAGTAAGGCATGGTGGAATAACCCGGCTGACTGGAAAACGGTGTGCCGTCCTTCATCAGGTAAGAGTTGATGAGGCTTTTGGTGAGCCCGGGCGCGCTTAACGTTGGTGTCAGGAACTGGCCGTTGGCCTGGTGTGTTTTGGTAAGCGTACGGTCATATACCCGTGCCAGTATGTATTCATCGGTATTGGCCGCGTCGGCAGAGAACAGGTTGATATAATCGCTTTCCGGTTTGCCGGTGCTGTATAATTTATAGGCTCCGCTTTGCATGATTTGCTGGGCAGCTGCTATGCCTTGCTGCAGCAGCTGGCTGCCATCGCTTAGCCCCAGCTCTGTATGATAAATGCGGTAGGTGCCTTCAAATATGCATACCCTTGCTTTCAGCGCCAGCGCCGCCCATTTGGTAATGCGCGATACATTTTTGGCCGCCTTCACATGTGTGGCTGCATAATCCAGGTCGGCCAGTATGCTGTCTGTTACCAGCCGGCGCGGATCACGGCCTTTGTATAGCTCCTGGCTGTTGGCTTCCAGGGGCTGGCTGTACCAGGGTACATCGCCAAAGCGCTGCATTTTCCGGAAGTAAAAGAAGGCGCGGAAAAAACGTGCAATACCGGCATAGTGCGCTTTAACGGAATCCGCTACATCCGCTTTGTTGTAATGAGCTAAAAAGTAGTTCACATTCCGCAGGGAGCTCCAGGTCCAGTCTGCAGCAGCGGCATCTGTAGGTACTACCAGGCGGCCGGCTATCAGGTCGCTGATCACGCCGGGTTCCACGTTGTCGCTGGATATATCGTCGGAGTAAATGCCGGTGCCCGGCAGGTCAGCATAAAAGCTGTTCACATACAGGTCCAGGTCTTTCTCTGTATTAAAGAATGCAGGGGCGGTAATATCGCTTAAAGGGCTGCGGTCCAGGAAGTTCTTTTTACAGGCACATAATGCCGCTACGCCCAGTATTATTAAAAAATTTTTCATTGCTGACGGTTTTCAGATCATTTAAAAATTCACATCCAGCCCAAAGGTGTAGGTACGCTGCACCGGGTATACATACCCGTTACCGTTAGCTACGCCACTGTCGGCCTCATCGCCAATGCTTTCCGGGTCAAAGGCTTTGGATAGCCTGGTGAACTCAAATAGGTTCTGCCCTGAAAAGAAAAGGCGGGTGCTGCTCAGGCCTATGCTGTGCATCCAGCGGACAGGCAGCGTATAACCTACACTCACGTTCTTCACGCGCAGGTAAGCGGCGTTCTGCAGGTAGCGGGTTTGTTTTACGCCCAGCTGCCGGGTATCGTTCAGCGCATCGTATGCCCGTGGCCGTGGGAAATAGGCATCCGGATGCTCCGGCGTCCAGTAGTTGTTGTAGATGTGGTCATACACCGGCTGGTTCCAGCGGTTATAAAAGCCCCAGAAAATGCCGGATTCGGCGCCCGGCCAGAAGTCCTGCTTGCCAATGCCCTGCAGGAACACATCCAGCGAAATGCCATTCCAGCTGGCGCCTGCGCCTATGCCGTAGCTATAACGCGGCAGGCTGTTGCCTATCTTCATCATATCCCCGGGATCATCGACTGTGTTCTTTCCGTTGTCGATTTTCTTGTCGCCGTTACGGTCCTCAAATTTAATGTCGCCTGCCAGCGGATGCCCGTTCAGGCTATAGGAGGTGCTTTGCACTTTTTGCTGGTTTACGCCGTACTTGGCATATTCATCGTCCGTAGCAAAAAAGCCCAGGGTATTATAGCCCCATATTTCGCCCAGCTCCTGGCCTACATAATAATCCACCAGCGATTTATTGGGGTTATCAAACCGGGTGATCACAGAGCGGCTGTCGGCCAGCACTACAGATACATGGTAAGAGAAAGGCTTGCTGCCCAGCTGGAACTGGTCGCTCCATTTCATGGAAAACTCCCAGCCTTTGGTGGATAGGTCTGCTGCATTTTGCCGGGGCTCACTGGCGCCCAGCACTGCCGGTAATGTTTTGCCTTTGGTAAGCATGTTAATGGTGCGGCGGTTATACCAGTCAAAACCTATATCCAGCCGGTTATTCAGCGTGGTCAGGTCAGCGCCGAAATCAAGCGTGGTAGCTGTTTCCCAGGTAAAGCCCAACGGCACCAGGCCAGGCGCTTTAATGCCTAAAGGTTGCGCGCCGTCCAGCACATCTGTAACCTTGTACACGCTCATGGGCTGTATATAATCATATTCACCCACCAGCTGGTTGCCCAGGGAGCCGTACGAGGCGCGCAGCTTAAAGTTGTTCAGCACCTTTTTCACCGGCTCAAAGAATGGTTCCCTTGAAACCAGCCAGCCTGCTGAAACAGAAGGGAAGAAGCCAAAACGGCTGCTGTCCGGGAAACGGGAGGTGCCATCATAACGCCCGTTTAATTCCAGCAGGTAACGGTCTTTATAATCATAGTTTAAACGGTAAAACACACCCAGGGTAGCCCATTCTCTTTTATCATCGCCCACAGTGGCCACGCCGGAAGTAAGGTCAATGGAGCCTTGTGAGGGCGTAATATTGTCATCCCTGCGGGAAGAAAAATAGCTATACTTATACAGCTCCTGGTTATAACCTATCAGGCCTTTCAGGTGATGGTCGCCAAAGCTGTGCGAATAGTCTGCATACAGGTTCACAATATGGTCATACACTTCGCCCAGCGAGGATTGGTAATAATCGGGGTTAGAATAATTGCTGATCACACCGGGCTTGCTTTCATACTTTAAACGCAGGCTTTGCACGTCATTGCGGTTCTGCGTAACCAGCAGTGTATAATCGCCGTTAATGTGCAGGCTGTTGTTCAGGAAGTTGGTCTGAAAGCCGGCAGTGTTCTTCAGCAGCTGGTTCTTCAGCTTGGAGCGGCCGCCGTTTTCCAGTTGTCCGAATGTGAGCATGCCTGCCTGTGTATAGTTGCCGCTGGGCGTTCTAATAGCCTCATAGGGGTTGGCAAATAACGACAGGTAGCGGTAAACATTAAAGCCGCCGGAAACGATCTTGTTAGGCGCATCATAAATGCCCTGCACCATTTCCACGTTATCATACAGCTTTATCCAATCAGCCAGCTGATTCTCCAGTTTCAGGCGGAAGCTGTATTGTTTATAATCATCCGTAGCTACACGGAAAGCGCCGCTTTGCTTCAGGTACCCGGCCGATAAATAGTAATTCGTATTGCCTTTGCCGCCGGCCACACTCAGGAAATGTTTGGCAAAAGGCTGACGCTCGTTATAAAATTCATGGTACCAGTCGGTATTGGCGCCGCGTATATAGTTACCCGTAGCATCCACACCCAGCTCCGGCAGGGTAGGGTCCAGCTGCCGCTGCTGCAGGTAGGCTATTACGGCCGGCATGCCCGGCTGGTCAGAGCCCGCATATCCTTTATAGGCTTCGTTCTGCAGGGTTGCTGCTGCCAGCGGATCGTTCAGCAAATGCGGTAAGCGGGTAGGATTGCTCCAGCCAAAGTTGGCGGAATAACGTACCTGCACCTGCCCGCTTTTTGCTTTGCGGGTGGTAACCAGTATTACACCAAAAGCTGCACGGGCGCCGTAAATGGCGGCAGAGGCAGCGTCTTTCAGCACCGTTACACTGGCTACATCTTCAGGATTCAGGAGGTTAATATCGCCGGGTGTACCATCGATCAGGATCAATGGCCCGCCTTTATTAATAGAGGTAAAACCGCGTACGTTAAAGATGCCGCCGCGTCCGGGCTGGCCATCGCTGAAAGTAATGTTCAGGTTGGGGATAGCGCCCTGTAAGGCCTGAGCCACATTGGTCACGGGCCGGTCTTCAAACACCTCTGGCCCTACCTGCGAAATAGCGCCGGTAACATTGGATCTCTTTTGTGTGCCATAACCCACCACCACTACCTGTGCCAGGGAATCATCGCGCAGCTTCATGCGTATGATCAGGTTAATGGGTTCATTCCTTTTGATGGTGTAACCATCCAGCTGCTGGGTTTTGTATCCAACAAATGAAAAGCTGAAGCTGTAACGTTCACCAGGTGTGAGGTTCATAAAACGGAACCAGCCCTTTTCGTCCGTTACCTGGAAAGCCGGGCTGTTGCTGCCGGCCGGCGTGGCTTTTACAGAAACGCCTGGCATTTTTTCGCCCAGCTCATTCTGCACCACGCCGGTCACATAGGGTTTGTCCTGCGCCAGTGCCATTACAGGCGCCAGCAGCAGTGCCGCTACGTATAACCGTAAGAGTGAAAGATGTTGGTAGATGGATCTCATATGATCGATTTTTTAAGACAATACTTTCCCATGACCGCTGTTGCGGCCTTTTTTTAATGTAGTGCTGTGACAGTTTATTTCTTTAAAATGTACCCGCCCGCCGTATCATGCGTTAATGTAAGCTCGTTCAGTAAGGCAATAGTTTGTAACACCTGCTCCGGCGTATCGGTATCGCTGAACTCCGCGGTTACACGTATGCCGGATAAGGCTTTAGCGTTATAGGTTATCTGTATGCCGAAATGCTGCTTCAATGCTTCCAGTACTTCCGGTAACGGCCGTTTGTTATAAACCAGCGCCTGCTCCCGGTCTGTTGTATTATTAATGGTTTTATTGGTTGACAAGATTGTTTTGCGTACCAGCATTTTCCCGCTGCTGCCTGCATATACCAGCTCATCGCCGGGCTGCAGGTATTGGGTGCTGAATGCCGGGACCGTTTTTCCATAAGGCTGCACCATTACTTTACCGCTGTATAGTTTTACGGTTACCCGTTGTGTGATGCTATCTGCCGCAATCCTGAAGCTGGTTCCCAGGGCGGTAGTAGCGGTATTGGCTGTATATACGGTAAAGGGCCGGCGCTGATCTTTTGCTACATTAAAACGGGCCGTACCCTGCAGCCACAGCGCGCGTTGGGTGCTGTCAAATCCCCGCCGGTACTGAAGGCGGCTGCCTGGTAACAGCTGCACGGTGGAGCTATCTTCCAGCACCAGCCGTAAAGCGGTTTTGCCGGTATTATTATACTGCCGGTATACCAGGGCTGCCGGTTGTGCCTGTGCTAATTGCGAAGGGGCATTATTGCCGGGATAACGGCTTACCAGCAGCCAGCCCAGTGTTATAACTCCGGCCATAATCGCGGCTGCAGCCACTGCACGCAGTGCTATCTGCGAGCGTTTGCCTTGTGCAATACGGTTGCGGATGCGGTCCAGCACTTTTTCCGTTACTACCGGGTGCAGTCTTTGTTGCGGCTCAAAAGCTTCCCAGTCTGCTGTTTGCAGGTATTCCTCCATCTCGTCCGTATGTTCGCTGAAGTACTGCAGCACCATTATTTCCTCTGCTTCCGTACACTGCCCGTTCAGGAACCGCTGGTATAACTCCCGTGATAACGCCATAACAACTTGCACATTTATACATACACTACGTTCAGGCAGGAAATATCCCTTACTGCTTAACAATTTATTTAAATAGGGAAAAGTAGGGGATCAGCAAAGAAAGGTGAGCAGCGCACGGCGTAATTGCTTTAAAGCCTTGGTAATGTGCACTTCTACGGTTTTAGGGGAGATGGCCAGCAGGCTGGAAATTTCTTTGTGGGAAAGGCCGTCTATGCGGCTCAGCATAAAAACTTTTTTGCGTACAGGCGGCAGCTTATCCATTTCGCGGTGCAGCATGTGGATGGTATCGCGGTTAGCCGGTTCTGCGCTCAAACCTTTTTGCAGCAGGTCGGCGGTGTAGGATTGCAGGAAGTGCTGATGGTGCTTATTATGGCGCACCATATCAATGAGGGAGGTTTTGGCAATGCGGAAGATCTGTTCTGAAAGGGTATGGGCGGTGGAGAGCTGCTGCCGGTAATGCCACAGCTTAACAAATGTGGTTTGCAAAAGTTCTTCGGACCATAGCTGGGAGCGGGTATGCTTCAGGAAATAGAAATATAATTTTTCGTGATAGGTATGATATACCTGCTCAAATGTTTCCGTATGTCCCTCTTTTAATGCAAGTATCTCTTCCACGTACCTTAGATTTTCGTAGGCAAAGTTTGCAAAAACTGAAGATAGTGTTTATTAAGGAATAATTAATTCTATTTAAAACGGGATTTGGATTTTGTTTTTTTTCCTGTTATTTTGGTGATTAATAGCAAGCTATGTAGCATTTTAGGATAGGGAGAACGTTATGGAAACGATCGTCGTCGTATTCTTTCCCCGTAATATATAATACTATATCAATCATTGAAGAACTCTTAACCAGGCACTATCTATGCATAACCAGCAAGCTATAAAAGACTTGTTTGATAGCATCTGCCAGCAGGATGATATGGCCGCGTACCAGCAGTTATTCGGGATCATGGAAGCCCCGCTTATAGCCTTTATCAAGGCTTTGGTAGGAGCGGAGGAAGTTGCAGAGGAGCTCTATTCCGACCTGTTTGTAAAAATATGGGCGCGCCGCCATACGCTGCCTGCTGCCGTGCAGCCACGTAATTATATTTATACCATGGCCCGCAACCTGGCCCTGGATTTCCTGAAAAAAGAACGCCACCTGCACAGCATAGAGTTTAATGATATTGATCCCCTGCTGGTGCAGGATCAATCACCCACACCGGAGGAACAGGTTATTTCCAAGGAAATGATCCGTAAAATAGAAAGCGCCATCAACATACTGCCTGCCCGCTGCCGCCTTATTTTTAAGATGGTAAAGGAAGATGGGTTTAAGTACAAGGAAGTAGCGGCCCTGCTGGGCATTTCCGTACATACGGTGGAGGTGCAGATGTCCATTGCGCTGAAGAAAGTAGCGGCATCAGTGAAGTTTAAGACACTGGCTTAGGTGTAGTGTGGCGCCTCATAATGTAATGATCACCTTTCCAAATGCCTGGCCTGATTTAAAGCGCTGAAAAGCATCCTGCACCTTTGCTATCGGGAAAACACTGTCCACAACAGGCCGCATGTTATTCTTTTCAATAGCGTTTACAAAGTCGTTTAATTCCTGCGCATTACCAACCGAATAAGCCTGCAGCCGCACATAGTTCGTAATAAGCGGAACCAGGTCTATGGTTAGTTTGGTGCCGGTCATCAGGCCTATCAACCCAACAAAACCGTGCTGTTTTACAGAGAGGATGCTTTGCTCAATGGTATCTGTGCCCGCTACATCCAGCGTTACATCTACACCTATTCCGCCATTCAGGCGTTTTACTTCATTGCTCCATTCCGGGAACGTTTTATAATTGATCACCTCATCTGCCCCCAGGTTTTTGAGCTTTTGCTCTTTTTCCTTGCTGCCGGTTGTGGCAATCACTTTCAGCCCGAACATTTTGGCTATTTGTATCGCAAACAGCGACACGCCGCCGCTGCCCTGTACCAGGATCGTTTGTCCTGCCCGGATCTTTGCCTGTTCCACCAGGATGGTCCACACCGTTAGACCGGCCACCGGTAAGGGCGCGGCTTCTTCATTTGTAAGGTTGTTGGGCGTTCTTACCAGGGTATTCTCCGGCTGCACCGTATATTCCGCCAAAAGCCCGGGCAGCGAAAAGCCGGTTCTCAGCTGGTCATTATAAGGCGTATTTTTTCCTGCTTCCCAGCGGGAAATAAACGGGATCATAACCCTGTCGCCTTTTTTCCAGCGGCTCACTTTACTACCCACACTTTCTACAATACCTACTCCTTCAGAAACCGGGATATGCGGCAGCGGTATCCCAAAAGGGATCCGGTTTTCCACCACGATCAGGTCATGGAATTCGAGAGCTACCGCAATGGTTTTTACCAGCACTTCATTTTCGCCGATGGCCGGCGCAGGTATTTCTGTGAGCTGTAAATGCTCAATACCAAATTGGGTTAACTGTATTGCTTTCATAATGTGAGGTTTTATGCAGCAAAAGTAGTGTCTTAATATTCCCGGATAAGGGGGCTAAATAGAATTTGTGGCAGGGCCATTTAGACGGTATAATGGAGGGCTGACGAATCGGTGGATCGATGGATCGATGGATTGGCAGGCCAGTAGGTTGATTGCGCAGGTCCAAACGACGAACCTTGCCCGGCGTGCCCGGCTTGACGGTGCCAATAGTCCTGTAAAGGTCTGAATAGGTTTACGCGGATGAAAGCAAAGCCCTAATGCTTGTGAAAGCACCGCCGCCCGGCTGATTGCGCAGGTCCAAATGACGGACCTTGCCCGGCGTGCCCGGCTTGATACAGCCCAATAACCCTCTCAAAGCCCACATGCCCCCCAACGCCCAATAGCCATTCAGACAGGCGGGCGCAGTCCGGAATTGGGCCTGCCAATCAGCCGTACCACACCCTCACACCCGCATTAAGCTATAAACATGCGTATACCTGCCAATCAGCCGCACCACGCCTCCAATCCGCATTAAGCAACAAACAGGCGTATACCTGCCAATCAGCCGTACCACGCCCTCAACCCCGTATTACCACCGCAAGCCACCAACCCCCCAAAAAAAACTTTCCACCCCTTTAATGGTAACTCCATTTTCCCGCCGTCTATATAGTTACAAGCATATGTTGTCTAAATGAACGGACCGGAGTCTATCTTTTACAAACTGTTGTTGAAAAAGATCAGCGGAGAGCTAACAGCCAAAGAAAAGTTGTTGCTGGCGGATCTGCTAAAGGCATACCCGGAATTCTCAGAAGCGTATGAAACCGTGCAATGGCTCTGGAATAATGCGGAGATCACCTCCGCACCCCGGCCGAAAGAGAAGTCGAAGCGCCTGCTGGATCAGCATATGCAACGGTTACAGGCAAACGGTCTGTTGCCGGAAACAGAACATGTACCGCTAAAAGTGTCAGACGGACACGAAGCACCCAAACAGCGCCGCTGGTACTGGTTAAGCGCTGCCGCCGCCGTGGTATTATTAATAGGTCTCATCCTGTTTAAGCTGCCACAGCCACCCGCAAAACAGGTAGCGGAAAAGCGGCATCCCAATATGGTGATGACCCGTCCCGGCTCCCGCACCAAGCTGATATTGCCGGACGGCACTACGGTTTGGCTCAATGCAAGCAGTAAGCTTACCTATGGCGATGATTTTATGGAAAAAGAACGCCGTGTGCAGCTGGATGGGGAAGCATTCTTTGATGTGGTAAAAAATGAAGGGAAACCGTTTATAATCAATACAGCCGTTATGAACGTACGGGTGCTGGGTACTTCCCTCAACGTACGCGCTTATGCCGGCGATAAAAAAGCGGAAGCCGTGCTTATCAGAGGTAAGATAGAGGTGCAGGTAAAACGCCGCCCGCAGGAACGTTACCTGTTAAGCTCCCTGGAAAAGCTGAGCGTAGCTGCGGCCGCGCCCAATATACATCCCAGGAAAGAGCTTTCCATCACGAATGTGGACGTTATCGGGAAAGACAGCACCATCGCGGAAACCGCCTGGATAGAAAATGAGCTGGTATTTACCGGCGAACCGCTGGCAGAGCTGGCAGGCCGCATGGAACGCTGGTTTGATATGAAGATAACCATTACGGGCACACGCTTACCACATTTCAGGATGAGCGGCTCCTTTAAGGATGAATCGCCGGAACAGGCATTGAAAGCCATCAGCCTGATCACCGGGTGTAAATATAAATTTAAGGACCATGTGGCCTTACTTTATGATGAAAACTAAAACCGTTAACAAACATAAAACCGTTTATAAAACTTAAAAGCCACGTTATGTTACCATCAGCCAAATACAAATAAAAAACGGGAAATGTGGCCGCATTTCCCGTAAAAGCCAAAATCTCATGCTGGTAAGCTGAATCCTTACCAGGCATGCCATTTTATTAATCTTTCAAACCAAATGTATGAAAAAATTTGACTTGTTTGAGGACAGGCATCCTTATGCCTGGAAGTCAATACTGTGTATGAAGCTAACTGTTCTCTTTCTACTCGCCACCGTTTTACAGGCAACTGCCAGCACGGTTTATTCGCAGGAAGCCAAAGTAACGCTGAAGCAGGAAAATAAAAGCATTAAGCTGCTGTTCCGTAGAATAGCGCAGCAAACCAGCTACCGTTTCATTTACCAGGAAGATGCTGCTTCCCTGGACAAGCTGGTGTCTGTAGATGTGCAGCAGAAACCCGTATCCGAAGTGCTGGACATGGCGCTGAACAATACCGGTTTCGGTTTCCGCATGGTGAATGAGAATCTCATTGTAATATCGCCCAGGGGCAGTGAAATGCAGGATATTGTGCTGAAAGGCCGTATTGTGGATAAGAACAGGCAGCCCGTGCCCGGTGCCACTATTAAATTAGAAGGTACCAATAAAGGCACTACTACCGATGCTACCGGCGCATTCACTTTATCTGTACCCGCATCCTCAAAGGTAACGGTAACGGCTATTGGTTTTTTAGCCCAAACCATCACCGTAACAGACGCGGGCCCGCTAAACATCGTGCTGCAGGAAGATACCAAAGGCCTCAGCGAAGTAGTAGTGGTAGGGTATGGTGCACAGAAACGGGAATCCGTAACCGGCGCTGTAGCTACTATTAAAGGCGCCGACCTGGTGAAATCACCTGCCACTAACCTCAGTAACTCCATTGCCGGCCGTATGCCCGGTGTAACCGCCATGCAAAACACCGGTGAGCCGGGCTATGATGGCTCTACCATCCGCATTCGCGGTTCCAATACTTTAGGTAATAATGATCCGCTGGTGGTAATAGATGGTGTGGCTGCCCGTACCGGCGGCCTGGAACGTTTAAACCCGGCCGATATTGAGAATATGTCTGTGCTGAAAGATGCCTCTGCCGCCATTTACGGTGCGCGTGCAGCCAATGGCGTTATACTGGTAACTACCAAACGCGGTAAAAGCGGCAAACCGGTGCTTACCTATAACTTTAACCAGGGCTGGTCACAACCCACGCATATCCCGGAAATGGCCAATGCGCCGGAGTATGCGCAGATCAGAAATGAATTAAGCCTGTACAAGAACGTAGCACCCGCAGAATGGAGCAACGCCTGGAGCGCCTACAAACAAAGCGGTTCCTACACCTCGCCCACATCCGGCAATACCTGGACGCCACCTTTCAGCAAAGACGACATTACAAAGTATGCAGATGGTTCCGATCCCTGGGGCCACCCGAATACAGACTGGTACAAGTCTACCCTGAAAACCTGGTCGCCGGTATCCAATCATACCTTACAGCTCTCCGGCGGTACGGATGCTATCCGTTACCTCACCTCTTTCGGTTACCAGAAGCAGGATGGCTACTACAAAAAATCCGCCACAGGTTTTGACCAGTACAGCCTGCGCATTAACCTGGATGGTAAGATCAATAAATACATGAGCGTAAGCGTGGACATGTTAGGCCGCCAGGAAAACCGCAATTTCCCCACCCGCAGTGCCGGAGATATTTTCCGTATGCTGATGCGTGGAAAACCTACGGAGCCTGCATTCTGGCCTAATGGTATGCCCGGTCCCGATATTGAGTATGGTAACAACCCGGTAGTGATCACCACTGCCCAAACCGGCTATAGCCACGACCGCCGTTATTACGTGCAAACCAACGCGCGCCTGGATATCACCATTCCCTGGGTAGAAGGGCTGAAGCTGAGCGGCAACATTGCATTTGATAAATACATTAAACGCACCAAAGACTGGCAAACACCCTGGTACCTGTACACCTGGGATGGTACCAGCTATGAGGCCGATGGCAAAACACCGAAGCTGAACCGCAGCAAACGCGGTACCGACCAGCCTACGCTGGCACAGGCCGATGAAGACCAGGCCAATAAGCTGTTACGCGGTTTATTAACCTACGACCGTACCTTTAAAAGCGGCCATACCGTGAACCTGGTATTTGGTATGGAAAAGGAAACCGTGAATAACGATAACTTCTCCGCTTTCCGCAAATACTTTATCTCCACAGCCATCGATCAGCTGGTAGCCGGCGGCGATGCAGAGAAAACCAACGACGGCGGCGCCTGGGACCGTGCACGCCTCAACTACTTTGGCCGTGCAGCCTATAACTACAAGGAAAAATACCTGGCAGAATTTGTTTGGCGGGTAGATGGCTCCTATATGTTCCCTTCCAACAAACGCTTCGGCTTTTTCCCCGGTGTGCTGGCAGGCTGGCGCATCTCCGAAGAAAATTTCTGGAAAGACAATGTACGCTTCATGAACTACCTGAAGCTGCGCGCATCCTGGGGTAAGCTGGGTAACGACCAGATCTATTTTGATGATGATAACGATGGCACCCTCACTTTACAGGAATACCAGTACTACGGCACTTATGGCTTTAACAGCTATATCCTGAACAACCAGCTCACCAAATCCATACTGGAAGCACGTTTGGCAAACCCCAACATTACCTGGGAAGTAGCCAATAACTACAACGTAGGTTTGGATGGCCAGCTGCTGGATGGTAAGATTTACTTTGAACTAGACGCGTTCATTAACAAACGCTCCGGCATACTGGTGCGCAGGAATGCCTCTATCCCTCAAAGCACGGGTATGACACTGCCCGCAGAAAACCTGGGAAAGGTTGATAACAAAGGCTGGGAGTTTAACGTAGGCTATACCAACAAAGCAGGTGAGCTAAGCTACAATGTAAGCGTGAACGGCGGTTATGCCAAGAACACCATTAAGTTCTGGGATGAGCCGCCCGGCGCACCGGAATGGCAGAAATCTACCGGCCGTACCATGAACACCCAGATCTATTATGAATACGATGGCGTGTTTAAGGACTTTAATGATATTAAGAACAATACCATTGATTACAGCGCACTTACCAACGATCTGCGCCCTGGTGATATGAAGTTTAAAGATATTAACGGGGATGGTAAAATAAACGGCGATGATAAGACGCGTATGACAAAAAACAGCCAGCCTACTTTTACCGGTGGTTTAAATGCCAACCTGCAGTTTAAGAATTTCGATTTCTCTTTGCTGGTACAAGGCGCTACCGGCGGGGCTATCCACATCAACACAGAATCCGGCGAGATCGGCAACTTCACCAAAGATTACTTTGATCACCGCTGGAGCCCGGATAATCCCAGCAGTGTGGATCCGCGCGTGAACGACCGTAATGATACCTATTGGGCCACCGGCAATACCTACTGGTTCCGCAGCACCAATTACATACGCCTGAAAAACGTGGAGCTGGGTTACAATCTGTCCGACCTGGTGAAAAGACGTGTGGGCATCAGCTCCCTGCGGGTATATGTGAACTGTCTGAACCTGTTTACGGTAGACAAGCTGAAGATACTGGATCCGGAATCCATTAATGGTAACGGGCAGTACTATCCGCAGTCAAGAGTGATCAATGCAGGGTTTTCATTAACATTTTAAAGATTAACAGTATGCAGCAGATAATGAAACGTATATACATGGGGGTGGCCTTAGTGGCAGGATTGATGATAACCGCGTGTAACAAGGATTTCCTGAACACCCAGCCCCGGGACGAAGCCGCAGAAGACCTCGTGTTCAGCGATCCCGGTTTAACAGAAGCGTTTGTGAACGATATCTATAACGGCTTAAGCAGCGGCGGTTTCCTGGAAACCATGCTGGCATCAGCCACAGATGAAACGATGTTCACCCATGGTTATGGCATGAAGAACATGGTAGAAGCCACCATTAGCCCAACCGATGCGGAATATGTAACCAACCGCAGCACCATGAAATGGGACGAAATGTATAAAAGGATCAGGGCCTGTAATAAATTCTTTAGTAAAATAGCCGACGTACCATTTGATGATCCCAGCGTAAAAGACCGGCTAAAGGGGGAAACTTATTTTCTGCGCGCCTATTTCTATCACCAGCTGGTGCGCGGTTATGGCGCAGTGCCGCTGGTAACGGAAGTATACAAGCTGGGCCAGACAGACTACACTATTGCCCGCAGCACCTTTGAAGAATGCGTGAACTTTATAGTAAAGGATTGTGATTCCGCTGCCTATTTCCTGAAAGGAAAAGAAGGCATCACCGTTAAAGGCCGTGCCACAGAAGGCGGAGCCCTTGCGCTTAAATCACGTATACTGATCTATGCCGCCAGCGACCTGCATGATATACCCACGGCCAAAAGCAAAGCCACCACTATTGCGGGTTTTGCCCAACCGGAGCTGCTGGGTTATGTAAGCGGCGACCGTACGGCGCGCTGGCAAAAAGCCAAAGACGCTGCCAAAGCGCTCATTGACCGTAACATGTACGCGCTGCAAAGCCCGGATCCTGCCAGCAGGGAAGAGGCTGCCGCCAACATTCAGGGCATGTTCCTGAAAGATAACAGTGAAAGCATTTTTTCCCGTTACTTTAAAAATGATAAAGATGAACCGGGTGGCAACGTTGGATTGTACAATGGTTTGAACGGCTATCATAACTGGGCCGGCAATACGCCCACGCAATTACTGGTAGATGATTATGAAATGAATGATGGCACCCCGTTCGACTGGAGCAACGCTGCGCACAAGGCCAACCCTTACCAGAACCGTGATCCGCGTTTTTATGCCACCATCATCTACGATGGCTCGCACTGGCGCAAACGCCCGGCAGATGTGCAGGCCAAAGATCCGTTCAACCAGGCGCAAACCGGCCGCTACGAAGTATGGAACGGCACCCAGGTCGTACCCAACCCCGGACTGGATACCCGCTCCGGCCCCGTGGAAGACTGGAACGGCTCCTTTACAGGTTATTACTTTAAAAAGTTTATAGATACCACAGTAGATGCGCAGTTCTATAACCAGGAAGTACCTTATCCGTTCTTCCGCTATACAGAAGTGATCCTGAACTACGTGGAAGCCTGTATTGAGCTGCACCAGGATGCAGAAGCGCGCACCTACCTGAACATGATCCGCAGGCGTGCCGCCATGCCGGATATCACTGCCTCCGGCGATGAGCTGCGCACTCGTTACCGTCATGAGCGCGAAATAGAAATGGCTTTTGAAGAGCAGCGTTTTTATGATGTACGCCGCTGGATGATCCCGCAGAACACCGTGGGCCGGCCTTTGAAAGGCATTAATATTACCGCCACCTTAAAACCCGGCAGTAAGATCACAGTATACCGTTATGATCCCACGAATTATAACTACGTATACACACCCATCACCATGGAAGCAGAAAAGCGCCTGTGGCTGGATAAAATGTATTTTATGCCCATCCAGCGCGATGAAATAAACCGGAATAGTAAGCTGGTGCAGAATCCTGGCTACTAGTAGTCCATAGTCGATGGTCCATAGTCCATTGCCCGGAGCGTAATAACAGATACTGCGCAGTATGCTATGGACCCTTGACCATGGACTTTATTTCCATCCATCAGTTGTAATACTCTGTAATGTCCTGCTCCCCCCGCAGGACATTACTATTTAAATAATTAGTAGCTACCGCTATAAAGCCGCCTTTATAGCCTATTCTTGTGCTACAGTAGGCTGCGCAGCAGGCAATGGACTATGGACCATGGACCATAGACTTTTAAAAACGGAAAAATCAGCTTAATTTGAAGTCTCATTTCCATAATCAAATATCTTATGAAGAAAACATGCTTAAGGCTGGTACTGGTATCATTGGCCGGTACCGTTTTGCTTACTTCGTGTGGGCATCAGGGTGGGGAAGGTTCCGGTAAGGATACCACTGCCCAGGTTGGGTTAACACCAGATGCAGACAATGTAGGTTTAAAGCTACCCGCTGGTTTCGGCGCTATTAAGGTAGCTGACAGCCTTGGTAAAGCACGCCACCTGGTAGTAACACCCCAGGGCGATATTTATGTAAAGCTGAACAGCTTGAAAGATGCTAAAGGCATTGTTCGCCTGCACGACGCTAATGGCGACGGCAAGGCCGACGAGCAAACAGCTTTTGGCGATTACGGCGGCACCGGTATTACCCTTAAAAACGGCTATTTATACGCCTCTTCAGATACAGCCGTGTTCCGTTACAAGCTGGATGACAGCAGCCATGTAACCAACCCGGATCAGCCGGAAAAGATCATCGGCGGTTTAATTGACCGTCACCAGCACGAAAGCAAATCCATTGTGCTGGATAACAACGGCAACATTTACGTGAACATTGGCGCATATTCCAATGCCTGCCAGGAAAAAGACCGCACCGCCGGCTCCAAAGGCATGAAACCTTGCCCCATCCTGGATTCCGCAGGCGGTATCTGGCAGTTCAAAGCCGACCAGCAGAACCAGACCTACGGCACCGGTAAGCGTTACGCCACCGGCTTGCGCAACGTAGTGGGGCTGGATTGGAACCAGGATCAGAACGCACTGTTCGTAATGCAGCATGGCCGCGACCAGCTCCACGATATGTGGCCCAAGCTGTTCACAGAAACACAATCCGCTAACCTGCCTGCAGAATGTATGTACCGCTTAAAGGAAGGGGTAGACTGTGGCTGGCCTTACATCTACTACGACCAGGAGCAAAAGAAGAAAATACTGGCGCCTGAATTTGGCGGCGATGGTAAAAAAACAGCCGGTGAAAATGCAGAAGATCCGCAGATCGCTTTTCCTGCACACATGGCGCCCAATGGGCTGCTGTTCTATACCGGCGACATGTTCCCTGCAAAATATAAGAACGGCGCTTTCATTGCTTTCCATGGCTCCTGGAACCGCTCTCCCGAAAACCAGCAGGGTTACTATGTAGTGTTTGTTCCTTTTGAAGGCGGCAAACCTACCGGTAATTTCGAAGTGTTTGCAGATGGTTTTGCCGGAACAGATAAAGTAGTTTCCCCCGGCGATGCCAAACACCGCCCCTGCGGCCTGGCGCAAGGCCCCGATGGTTCTTTGTACATTTCTGATGATACAAAAGGAACCATCTACAGGATCATTTACAAAAAATCATAGATTCCCTGGTGTTGAATAAAGGGACTGAACTAAAAGAATGTAAAATCATAAATGTAAAATTTCAAAAGTAAAATGCCGCGAACATAAGCCTACCCGGTTTCGCGGCATTTTACTTTTACATTTATCTCGTTCATAAAGTCTTTTAAATGGTCTCTATGAGCCTCCTTCGTCGGTTTAAGATTTGAAATTTTACATTTTACATTCTTTTGGGTCAGTCTCTTTTATATTTGCAGCAATGAACCTGAGAAAAGCAATCCTCACTTCCCTTTTTATAATTTTTTCTACACAGATCTTTGCGCAAGCGGAAACCACTCCGGCTAATATAATCCCTGCATATAAATGGTGGAACTTATTGCATTACACGATTGATCTTACACCGGACTATAACACAAGATCCATCAGCGGTACTAACAGCATAGAGTTTGCTGCTTTACAAACCGGCAAAGTAATGCAGATCGACCTGCAGGAGCCAATGGCGATTACCAATATCACCTGGAGGAATTCCCCTGTTACATTCGAAAGAAAGAACAACGCTTACATTATTACTTTCCCCGAAAACCTCATCAAAGGAGAAACAGAAACCATTACAGTTTCCTTTAAAGGACAACCAAAGGTGGCACTAAAGCCCCCATTTGGTAGTGGATGGATCTGGACAACCGATAAAAAAGGCAGGCCCTGGATAAGTGTTGCCTGTGAGGGGGCTGGTGCAAGTATCTGGCTGCCTTGTAAACAGGTGTTGTATGATGAACCCGACAACGGAATTACATTCAGCATTACGGTTCCCAATACCCTCATGGCAGTTGCCAACGGGCGTTTGCAGCAAAAAACCAGTAATAATAATGGAACATCAACATACGTATGGAATGTAACAGCTCCTATCAACAACTATAACATCATTCCATATATTGGAAAATATGTTACCTGGCATAAGAACTACGCAGGCATCAAAGGCAAGCTTGATTGCGATTATTGGGTTTTGGATTATAGTCTGCATAAAGCCCGGAAACATTTGAACCAGGCAGATACGATGTTACGCTGTTTCGAATATTGGATGGGACCTTATCCGTTTTACGAAGACAGCTATAAGGTGGTAGAAGCGCCCATGCCGGGAATGGAACATCAAAGCGCCATCGCATATGGTAACGGTTTTGAGAACGGCTATTCCGGCAAAAACCTTTCGGGAACAGTATGGGGCCTGAAATGGGATTTTATATTAATACATGAAAGTGGGCACGAGTGGTTTGGAAACAGCATTACTGCAGCCAATGACGGCGAAAGCTGGATCCATGAGGGTTTTACAAAGTACCTGGAAGTGCTTTATACAGATTATGTCTTTGGCAAAGAAGCCGGTAATGAATATGCAGCCGGTATTGCTAAAAGAATAAAGAACGATGCTCCCGTTTTAGGCAGCGGCTCATCTGATGCATATTATAAAGGCAGCGCTATGCTGCACAAAATAAGACAAACAATAGGCGATACTGCATTCAGAGGCTGGCTGCACAGCTTAACTGCTGAATTTTCGCATCATACTGTTACTACACAGCAGATCCTGGCGCATCTCAACAGCTATACCAAAAAGGATTTTACACCAATATTTAATCAATACCTCCGCACAACAAAAATGCCGTTCACTCCCTAATCTCACCCATTTTCCCCCTTATCCCTGCCGTTAGGAAAAATAAATGCTCGTTTCTTCCACAATTTTTTACCTTCGTAATAGTTCAGTGAAAATATATTGACGAACCCCAAATGCTGTAACCCCAAAATGAAAGAAGGAAAGACCTTTGCTACGTCAGCTTTTGCAGGAACTGAACCCCCATCAAAAGCAACGGCTGCATTAGAGAATAGATCCGCTTCCGGCGGTATCCCTACGCTCGATAAATTAACAGCGCCGCAAATTTCTTTGCCTAAAGGCGGAGGTGCCATCAAAAGTATTGATGAAAAATTTTCCGTAAATACTGCCAACGGCACGCTGGCCTTTTCTGTACCATTGCCTGTAACGCCCGGCAGGGGAGGGTTTCAGCCTACTTTGTCATTAGGTTATAACAGCGGTACCGGCAACAGCATCTTTGGCATTGGCTGGGCGCTGCAGTATCCCGCCATACAACGCAGAACAGATAAGCAATTACCCCGCTATAATGATGCACAGGAAAGCGATGTATTCATGTTCAGCGGACAGGAGGACCTGGTACCTTACCTGAAGGCCGCCGGCAATACCTGGACACCGGAAGAAAAAACCGTGAATGATTTCCGTGTAAAGCGCTACCGCCCCCGCATTGAGGGCGATAATGCCCGTATAGAAAAGATCATACACCTTCCTACCGGCAGCTGTTACTGGAAAGTAACCACCAAAGATAACGTGGTTACCTTCTTCGGCATCAGCCCATCGCACCGCATCACAGATCCGGAAGATGCAACCCGCATTTTCAAATGGCTGCCGGAGATCAGCTTTGACGATAAAGGTAACTGCATCCTGTTCACCTATAAAACAGAGAATACTGATAATGTAGCCCCCTCGCTCTATGAAAAGAACCGCCTGAACGGCCGTGCTGCCACCACCAACAACTACCTGAAAACGGTGCGGTACGGGAATCTCACGCCGTATTATGCAGATGTAGAACAGCCTTACGCGCCGGAAATTCCGCTGCCGGAAGCTGAGTTCCTGTTTCAATTATTATTTGATTACGGCGAGCATACCACCAATGAGCTTACGGAAAGCCAGCCATGGACCGCGCGTGCAGATGCGTTCTCCGACTACCGCGCCGGTTTTGAGATCCGCACGCACCGCCTGTGCAAACGCGTAATGTTATTCCATCATTTTACGAACCGTGAATTTGGCCTGGCAGATAATGATACGCGTGTACCTTACCTGGTAAAATCATTAGACCTGGTGTATCAAAAAGCGGATGATACACCGCAGCCCCTGGAAGTAGCCTACCTCACAGCCATTACGCAAACCAGCTATGTAAAGGAAGGCAATACGTACCGCGCCGCTTCATTACCACCGCTGGAATTTGCGTACCAGCCTTTGAGCTGGAATAAAGAAGTAAAAAGCATTACCAAAGAAAATATCATTAACGACCCCGTTGGCCTGAGCCGCGATTACCGCTGGGTAGATCTTTATGGGGAAGGCATTGCAGGCATCTTAACAGAGCAGGCAGGTGCCTGGTACTATAAGTACAACCTGGGCAACGGCGCATTCACCAATGCCCGTGCCGTAGCGCCTAAACCTTCCGTGATGGGCTTTTCCAACGGTACCTTACAGCTGCAGGACCTGGATGCCAATGGCAACAAGCAGGTAGTGGTGCAGTCGCCCGGCCTGCAGGGATATTTTGAGCTGGATGATGATAATGACTGGCGGCCTTTCAAAAGTTTTGAGCACATCCCGAACATAGACCTCGCTGATCCCAACCTGAAAATGCTGGACCTCAATGGCGACGGGCGTGCGGAGCTGCTCATGTCGGAAGAGAATGTTTTTACCTGGTATCCCTCACTGGGTACGCAGGGCTATGATGCGCCGGAGCTGGCGGCCAAGCCTTTTGATGAAGAACAGGGGCCGGCCATCCTGTTTGCCGATGAAACACAAAGTATTTTCCTGGCAGATATGTGCGGCGATGGGTTAACGGATATTGTACGTATCCGCAACGGGGAGATCTGTTACTGGCCCAACCTGGGCTATGGCCGTTTTGGCGCCAAGGTGAATATGCCCAATGCGCCGCTGTTTGACAGCACAGCGCAGTTTAACCCCGCCTATTTACAGCTGGCAGATATCAGCGGCACCGGCGCCACAGACATTTTATACCTTGGGCAAAACCGTTTCCGCGCCTGGTTAAACCTGGGCGGCAATGCATGGAGCAATGTTTGTAATATAGATCCCTTCCCGGTTACAGCGCAGCCCAGCCAACTCTCAGTAGCAGACCTGCTGGGCAATGGCACGGCCTGTATTATATGGTCATCGCCCTTACCCGGATTTGCGGATAGCCCTATGCGTTATATTGACCTGATGGGCGGAAAGAAACCGCATATCCTGTACGGCATAAAAAATAATTTAGGAAAAGAAACCCTCATTGAATATAAAAGCGCTGCAGCCTTTTACCTGCAGGACAAAGCTGCCGGCCAGCCCTGGATCACGCGTTTACCCTTCCCGGTGCAGTGCGTGAGCAGGGTAACCGTGCAGGATAAGATCACCAGAGTAGTATTTACCAATACCTACAGCTATCACCATGGTTATTACGATCATGCGGAAAGGGAGTTCCGCGGTTTTGGCCGGGTAGATCAGCAGGATACTGAACAGTTTGAACACTGGGTAAGAAAAGATGCATCCAACATTGTAGAGCAGGACCTGCACCAGCCGCCGGTGCTTACCCGCACCTGGTTCCATACCGGCGCTTTCCTTGACAGGCAGCGCTTATTAACCGCTTACGTAAATGAATACTGGCCCGGCGCTGCAGCCCTGGAACATGCTTTACCGGATGCCTTGCTGCCGGATGGCCTTTCGCCTGAGGAGCTGCGGGAAGCTTTACGCGCCTGCAAAGGCATGGTATTGCGGCAGGAAACATTTGCGCTGGATGGTACGCCGCAGGAGAAAGCGCCTTACCAGGCAGCCACGCATAACTGCCATATTAAGCTGCTGCAGCCCCGCGGGCAGCAGCCGTTTGCCGCCTTCCTGGTACATGAAAGTGAAGCCATTACTTTTCATTACGAGCGCAACCCCGGCGAAGTACGTGTGCAGCATGTGCTGAACACCGTGATAGATGAACTGGGCAATGTGCTGGAAGCAGCCACCGTAAGCTATGGCCGTAAAACCCGGCCTGATGGGCTGCCGGATGAAGTATGGAATGCCCAAAGCAAAGTGCGCATCACCTATGCACAAAATACTTTTACTAATGATGTGATCACGGATACGGTTTACCGCCTGCGGGCAACAGCCGGCACTTGTTTGTACGAATTAACAGGCATTACTGCTGCACAAACTTACTTCCAGGTAGCAGCTATGCACCAGGCCTTTGCTACAGCAGCTTTGCTGTCTTATGAGCAAATACCGGGTGATGCGCCTGCCAAAAGATTGCTCAAACATGCGCGTGTGCTGTACTGTAAAGATGACCTTAGCGGACCTTTACCCAGCGGTACGCAGGAAAGCCTGGGATTGCCGCATACCGGCTACCAGCTGGCCTTAACTGGAGAGCTGGTTACCAAAATATATAACACACCGGATAATAAGGTAGATGAGAGCATGCTGCTAACAGCTAAGTATATACGCAGCAATGAGCTCAAGATCAGCAATCTTTTTCCTGAAACGGATGCAGATAATGAATGGTGGGCGCCTTCCGGCACTGTGGAATATGCAGCCAATGCACCCCAGCATTTTTACCTGCCGGAAAAGTATGTGGATGTTTCCGGCAATAAAACAATGGTGCAGTATTACAGCAATTATCATTTGCTGGTAGGCAGCATGACCGATGCCGTCACCAATGTTACAACCGTTACCGCGTTCGATTTCCGGGTACTGCAACCCCGCATTCTCAAAGACAGCAACGATAATATTACGGAAGCCTGCTTTAATATCCACGGCTGGGTAGCCGGTTTGGCAGTTAAGGGAAAAGGCAGTGAAGCAGATGACCTGGATGCTTTTGTAACAGACCTGCCGGCCCCCGCTGTGGCAGATTTTTTCACAGATCCGCTTGCGAATGGTGCAGCGCTGTTACAACATGCCAGCAGCCGTTTTGTATATGATACAGACCGTTACCGTAATACCGCCGGCGCACAACCTTGTGCCGTAGCCACTATTGTACGGGAACTGCATCATAAGCAAAATGCCAATAGTCCTTTGCAATACAGCTTTACTTATACCGGCGGCATGGGGCAGGAGGTAATGAAAAAAGTGCAGGCCGCAGCCGGCGATGCCTGGCAGCTGAACCTGGCCACCGCACAAAAGGAATTAGTGCAAAATGTTAATCCCCGCTGGGTAGGCAATGGCAGAACCCTTTTTAATAACAAAGGCAAAGCCGTTAAACAATATGAGCCCTATTTTGCAGTAACACATCTTTATGAAAGCGCGCAGGCGCTGGTAGAGATCGGGTTCTCGCCCGTGCTGCACTATGATCCTTTAGGGCGTGTTATACAAACAGATATGCCGGACGGTACTTTTTCTACCGTAGTATTTGATACCTGGCAGCAGCAAACCTTTGATGTAAATGATAATGTAAAAGCCAGCACCTGGTACACCCGGCGTTTGGGTGGCGCCATGGGCGCACAGGAGCAGGCTGCAGCACAGCAGGCAGCGGTGCATGACCATACACCTTTGCAGGTGTACATTGATAACCTGGGCCATTCCTTTTACACCATTGGGCACAATAAGTTTCTGGACGATAGCAACCAGGAGCAGCAAAGCTTCCAGGTTACCCGCGTAATACTGGATATAGAAGGGCAGGAGCTGCAGCACATAGATGCCCGCGGCAACACCGTAGTAGATTATGCCTATGATATGCTGGGTAAAAAGTGTTATCAAAAGAACATGGAAGCCGGCCGCCGCTGGACATTCAGCAACGCAGCAGCAAAAGAAGCATATGGCTGGGACGATCGTAAGCATCGCATGCGGGTAGAATACGATGCTTTACAACGCCCGCTGAAACAATGGCTGCTGGAAGATGTAACGCAAAACACCCCGGAAAAACAGGTAAGCCTTACAGTATATGGCGAAGGCCAGCCGGATGATAAGCAGCGCAACCTGCGCGGGAAAACCTTCCGGCACCTGGACCAATCCGGCTCCGTACAAACCGATAGCTATGATTTTAAAGGTGCGCCGCTGGCCACCTTACAGCTGCTGGCCAAAGAGTATAAACAGGTAGTAAGCTGGAATACACCCCAGCCGGAAACCTTACTGGAAAGCCCGGGATTTGCACAGGCATTCAGCTATGATGCTTTAGGCAGGCCCACACAGATCACGCATGCAGATGGCAGCAAAAGCACACCTGCTTATGATGCAGGCGGCCTGCTGCAAAAAATGAAGGTGCTGCTGGTACGCCGTAATGAAACCATTGAGTTTGTAAAGAACATCACCTATAATGCAAAAGGGCAGCGGGAAACAATTGTGTATGACAACAACACCGCCACCCGTTATGAATACGACCCGCAAACCTACCGCCTGATGCGGATGCTTACCACCCGCAACGCCGGCGCGGATATTCTGCAGGACCTGCGTTATACCTACGATCCCACGGGCAACGTAACCGCTTTGCTGGACAATGCCCAGCCCACTTTTTATTTTAACAATGCCGTGGTGGAACCGCACCTGCAATATGTGTACGATGCTACTTACCGCCTCATAAAAGCCATGGGGCGTGAGCAGGCCGCACAGCCATTCCCTGGCCAGTTTGATAATAACATTCAGCCTTTGCCCAATGGCAATGCCAATGCAGCCCAGCGCTATATTCAAAGCTATACGTACGATGATGCCGGCAATATGCTCAGCATGAAACACCAATCCGGTAACGGCCAGTTCCAGCTGCGCTGGACCCGCACTTTTGAATACAAGGCCACTAATAACCAATTGCTCCATAGTACAGTGAACAATACGCCAGCCACCGATTACCTGTATGATGAGCATGGCAATATGCGCAACCTGCAGAACGGAAGCTTTAACCTTACCTGGAATTTTGCAGACCAGCTGCAAACCGTAAACCTGGGTGGTGGCGGTATTGCGTATTACGTATACGATGCTTCCGGTCAGCGGGTGCGCAAAGTAATAGAGAACAACGGACAGGTAAAAGAGCGCATCTACATTGGCAGCTACGAAGTGTACCGCGAAAAACAGAATAACGTTATCTCCCTGGAAAGGGAAACCCTGCACATCATGGACGATAAGAAACGTATTGCTATTGCAGAAACCCGAACCCAGGGCAATGATGCCGGTCTGAAAGACCTGCTGCGTTACCAGTACGCCAACCACCTGGAAACCGCCTGCCTGGAACTGGATGGCGCTGCCAGTCCTGCCATTATCACTTACGAAGAATATTATCCTTTTGGCAGCACCGCATACCATGCAGCCCGCAATAACACGGAAACGCCTAAACGGTACCGTTACAGCGGTAAGGAGCGCGATGAGGAAAGCGGCCTGTATTACCATGGCGCGCGTTATTATGCGCCCTGGCTGGCCCGCTGGACAGCCACCGATCCCGCGGGGATGGTAGACGGCGGTAACCTGTACCGCTATTGCCGCAATAATCCCATTATGCTGCATGATCCGCATGGAACAGATCCAACTACAACCGCCACGCCGCCTAAAAAGGAGGATAACACTTTTAAGCTGGGACCTTTACGGGGCACCCGCTTATTATCTACCTCTTCTTCAGACAGTCCGGAACCGGGCGTAACTAACGTTCACGGGCGAACGGGTTTTCTGCTCACCTTACCACCCCTGAAGCTAAGCACTACCGGCTCTGTGCTGGGAGATGCGCAGGTAAGCAATTTCGGGGAAGGCGTGGCAAACGTTGAGGGCCGTGGATTCTTAACCTTTGGCACCGTAGGCAGCGGCTTATGGGTAGGCACTTACGGAAAAGGCGCTTTATACGTAAAAGACCAGGGGCAGCTGGCTTCGGGCGATCCGGAGGCCATTGCCGGCCAGGTATTGTACACCGGCCGTGGCAATCTGCACTTCCTTACAAATATCTCTGCCGGCTCTTTTACATTGGCTACCGGCGCCACTGATCTTAAATTATGGGGCGGCCACCTGCAGCTGGATTCCAGCTTTGCCTCCGTAGGCAACCTGGCCAAGCTGAAGCTGAATGCCGATGCAAAGCTGCAGCCCGGTGGTAATGGTACTTTCAGCGCCAACCTGGACCTGAACGCACTGTGGATGGTGCAGTTTGGCGCAGGCGTAAAAGGCACGCTGCTGGATGGCACCGGCTACTTCACGGGCCAGGGCCAGCTGCGCTTATTTGGCATCCCCTCCCTGAAGGTAAGCGCCACCGGCACAGCATCCGGCTCCGGTTATGATATAGGCGGCACCGTATGGGGCTACGTACCCCCCTTAACGTATGCATGGGGTGGTTTCAGCGCCAGCTCAACAGGCGGTTTCTCCGCGCGCGGTCATGTGTTTGGATTATCATATATGCCGGGAGTGGATAAGATCAAGGATCCGTCGCCCATACCGCCAATTATGAGCCAGCAGCTGAAATTACCGTCCGATATAGAAGCGCCCAGCGGCCCAATGGTAGGATACTCTTTCTTTAGCTTCCGTCAGGGACAGCTGAGCCACTTTGCCATCGGCTTTGTGCCTAATTTCTCTGACTTCAGTAAGAGCCAGGTAGGGCTATCTGCTGTAGGGCATTTTTAAAACATGTAAAAACCACAATTCCATAAACCCCAAAAAAGATTATTATGGCTAATCCCGTTAACCTTCAAAAAGGCTTCCGTGGGCAACCGGTTACATCACTGCACAAGCAAATGAATAAGCTGGGGCTGGTCATCCACCCCAAAGAATATAAGTCCGGTACCTTTGGTCCCGACACTATAGCCAAGATCACCACCATACAAAAGAAGTATGGCCTTAAACCAACCGGTAAGCTGGATGATGCAACGGCCACGGCTATCCGCAATGCCGTAGCTGCAGGCGATGTAGTGCAGGATGCTGTGATCAAGGGGAAGATAAGTGATGAGAACAGCAAGCCAGCCGCAGGTTATAAGGTAGAAGTATTTAAAGTGACCTTTGCCGCGCGCACCAGCCTGGGAACAGCCACCACCGCGGCAGATGGCGCCTACCAGGTTACCTATAAACCCGCCGGCGAAAGGGTGGATATTGTGATAGCAGTAACCAACCCCGCAGGCGTGCCATATGAAACGCCCACCATTTTTGCAGTAAGCCTTGAGCTGGAACAGAACGTGGTATATGGCGGTGGTAAATACCTGGGCCGCTCTGAATTTGAATCCTGGGTAGATATTTTGCAGAACAAGATCGGTAAAGATAAAGCCATTGCTTCGCTGGGTACCGGCCAGGATCCTGCCGCGTTTGAAAAGGATATCCTGTTCCTTTCAGGCGCATCCTCCATCACCACGCAAAAGCTGCTGTTCCTGATCATTGCCCATAAAATAGAAGCCGCTAAAAAAGTGCCCGCAAAAGTGATCTTTGGCTTCCTGCGGCAAAAACAGCCGGGTGATATGCCGGCCGACCTGCTGGCAGAAAGCAAGGTAGCCGGCCTGCAGGCTGTAACGGATTTCATTTATTTCCGTATACTATCCATTTCGCCGGAAATGCAGCAAAAAACATTACGCGCTGCAGTGGATATTAACAGCTTCCCCGTATCCCGCGTAGTACCACCCGGCACCAGGCTAACGGTAGATGCAGTGATCGATGCGCAGATAGCTGATTTTGTAAAACAGCTGCAGGACCTGGAAACAGCCGAAGCGCTGAACATACCCTTCATTGTAGGTAAAACGCCTTTAAAAACCTTACTGGACATAGCCAAGCTGCCGGCTGCAAAACAGCAGCCCCTGGCCGGTTTGCTCACCAAGCACGATGCAGCATTATCCCTTTTCTGGGAAAAGGAAGAAGTAAAGAAAATGCTGACCCCGGAGGAAATAAAAAGCGTGCGCACCACGCTGGAAATAGGTTCCCTGGTAAAGAACCATCCGCCGGTATTAATAGCCATCAAAGCCCAGCTGGATGCCGATCCTAAAATGCAGATCGGAGATTTTGCAAAGTTCCTGCTGAAAGATTGGGTGGCCCTTATTACCAAAGTGCATCAGCCGCCCGGCAGTCCCGGCTTCCCGGATAATATCAAGGATGGGCAAATGACAGATGCAGAAGCCATCAACATTTACGCCACCATCATAGACAGTAATTTTGACACCGCTTACCTTACCGCAGGCATCGCCAAAAAGCTGGCAGACGAAGCCGACTTTAACATCCCTAACCGGGAAGAAACCGCCAAGTTCCTGGTAGCTAACCCCGACTTTGACCTGAAAAAAACAAACATAGATAACTACCTCACTGACCCGGCCAATAAGGAAAAGCTTAATGGCCTGGACCCTGCGGTGCTGCGTATTCCGCTGAAACAGCTGCAACGTGTGCTGCGCCTTACCGATAATAAAGACACGCTGAAAATACTACTCCATGATAATATTCACAGCGCCAAACAGATCTACCGCATGGGCCGCACCGTGTTCATGGACCGTTATGTGATCAAGGGCACGGAAGGGGAGGATACCACCGGTAAGCTCACGGCCACTGAAGCAGCCCGCGTATTTGAAATATCTGGAAAAAGCTATGCCGGTTCCGTAGCCCTGTTCTCACAGCTGAACTATGCCTTTAACGTAGTGAACCCCGCTGCAGTAGGCAATTTCCTGGATGCGGCCAAAGACCAGCTGAAAGATAAGCTGGTAAATTTTCCGAACCTGGAAAAGCTGTTCGGCTCCAATGATTTTTGCGAATGTGCGCATTGCCGCTCCGTTTACAGCCCTGCAGCCTATATGGTAGACCTGCTGCAGTTCCTGAAAGAACGCAATACAACCGATAATAAACCTGTACGCGATGTGCTGCTGGCACGCAGGCCGGATATAGCCAAGCTGAAGCTGAACTGCGATAACACCAACACCCCATTACCTTACATTGATGTGGTGAATGAAATTCTGGAAAGCGCAGTAGCCGGTGTAGCAGGCGGTTTTCAGACCATAGGCACCCAGGAAGAGCTGCGCGCCAACCCCGCCAACGTAATACCCGCTGCATATGATAAGCTGGCCAACCCGCTAACGGCAACGGGCATACCTTTTGAGCTGCCTTTTCACCTGTGGGAAGAAGAGGGCAGGGCTTACCTGGATCACTTACAGATCTCCCGTTCCGCGCTCATAGAAACCTTTAAGCCGGTGAATAACCCGCTGAATGAAGACGCCTGGAAAAAGCAAATGGCAGCCGCCTGGTTCGGCTGGCCGGGCATGTCGGCAGACCTGGTGGTGAATGACGCCGCCATTACACCGGTGGTAGATGCCTTATCTCTGCAAAAGAAAATATGGGGCACCGCCACGCTTACCGGCATGAATAATGTACGCGCTTTCCTGGACCGTACCGGCCTTTCCTATGAGGAAATGTTGGCGCTGCTGAACATGCGCACCGTAAATGGCGGGCAGCTCATTACCATTGATGATGGAGGTACCTGTAATACGCAGGTCCATACCATAAAGACCATTGTAAAAAATGACACGGATGTTGCTACTTTAAGCATTATCAATAAGGTGCTGCGCCTGGTGAAAAAGCTGGGCTGGGCCATGTGGGAGGTGGATAAGGTGATCCAGTGCGCCAAGGTAGGCGCCGGTGCGCTGAACATAAACTTCCTGCATAACCTGCGCCTGTTTGATGCGCTGAAGAAACGCCTGGCATTACCGGTAGATCAGCTGCTGGCCTTTTATGAGAACATCGACTTCAGCTCAGGGGATGCTTTGTATCAAAGGCTGTTCCTGAACAAGGCCGTGCTAAACCCCGTGAACGCTAATTTTGAAGTAGTGAAAGTAACCGCCGCACCGGTACTTGCTAAAATAGATGATCAGGCGGTAGATAACCGCTCTGTAGTCCTGGCAGGGCTTAACATAACGGAAGCAGATATGTTCAGCATCCTGCAGCTGCTGAATATTCCGCCGGCTAATACGCCCATCTACGAGCTGTCGCTGGCTAACCTGAGCCACTTATACCGCTACAGCACTTTGGCCGCTGCATTGAACATCAGCGTAAAAGAGCTGCTGATCGTTATAAGCCTGCAGGGCGTAGTAAAACCGTTTGACAGCCCGGATAGCACCCTGCAATTCATTCAGCAGTTTGAAACATTGCAGGCCACCGGCATTACCATACCGGAAGCGCAAACCCTGCTGACATATTATCCTGCATCGCCATTAGCGCCTGCAGACAGTGTGATCACAGACCTCATTAACGGCTATCGCAACAGCATCCGCATTATTAAAACAGAAGCACAGCTGGCCGGCACAGTGCCTGCAGACGTGAAGCTGAAAGTAGAGAACCAGATCACGCAATCCATCTCAGACTGGTTCACCATTGAAGTGCCGGTGCTGAAGAAGGTATTGTCCGGCTTAAAGCTGAGCGGCGTAAACAAGCTGCTGCTGGATATTTTGAACGATGACCGCCTTACCGCACCTCTGCCTGCTGACCCTAAGAAGTTCCAGTTTGAAACCAACAAGACCAACTTTGCAGACGTTTACAAAACGCTGTACCTGATATACAAGATCGGTTTCCTGATCAGCAAGCTGCGTTTGAACGTGCGGGAAATGGAATGGCTGCTGGCCAATGCCGCCGCCTTTAACCTGATGCCGCTGAGCGACCTGCCGGTAGCAGACGGCCAAACCACCGGCATCGACAAGCTGTTTAACATCAGCACCATCATAGGTTATAACAAGCTGTTTGCCCAGCAGGACCAGCTGGACTTTTTACAGGTGCTTTCCGGCGCCACTGCAAACCCGCTGGATGTGCCGGCCTGGCTGGATGGTTTAGCATTGCTTACCGGTTGGGATAAGGCGGCCATTACAAAGCTGAACACCTTACTGAAATTTGTGAACGCCGATTTCATAAAACCCGCTTACTACCAAACCTTATACAAAGTATTCAGCTGGTTAAGGATCACCGGCGTAGGCCCTGATAAGCTGGCAGAATGGTCAAAAGCGCAGGACCTGAGTAAGGACAATGCACAGGCCATTAAGCTGGCTGTAAAAGCTAAGTACAGCAACACACAATGGCTAAGCATCACCCAGCCCATACAGGATGTGCTGCGCGAACAAAAGCGCGATGCGCTGTGCGCCTACATGCTGGCCAACCTGGCTACCCCTGCCAATAACTGGAAAACAAAAGACGATCTGTATGCCTGGTACCTGGTGGATGTGGAGATGAGCTCATGCCAGCTCACCTCGCGTATGGTACAGGCCAATGGCTCCATTCAGCTGTTTGTGCAGCGCGGTTTTATGAATCTGGAAGCCAGTAACAAAGTGATCATCGACAGTGAAAAAGATCCGCAATGGAACCAGTGGAAGTGGATGAAGAACTATCGTATATGGGAAGCTAACCGCAAAGTATTCCTGTACCCGGAGAACTGGATTGAGCCGGAGCTGCGCGATAATAAAACACCCTTTTTCCAGGAGCTGGAAAACGACCTGCAGCAGAACGAGATCACCAATGAATCTGTGGAAACAGCTTTCATGAACTACCTTGAAAAGCTGGAAGCAGTGTCCCGCCTGGATATTTGCGGTATGTTTGAGCAGCAAAAAGGCCCGCAAAGCATTATGTATGTAGTGGGACGTACCAAAGGTATACCGCACAACTACTACATGCGCAAGTTCCTGAATGGCGACCGCTGGACCGCCTGGGAAAAGATCGATGCCGACATCACCGGCGAACATATTATGCCCGTAATGTTCAACAACAAGCTGCATGTGTTCTGGCCCGTGTTCATGGGCGAGCCCAAACCCAACATGACCATACCGCCCGCCGCAGCAGGCGCTTTACCCGCTGCGCAGCCGGACAAGTTCTGGAAGATCCAGATAGCATGGACGGTATTCAAAAATGGTAAATGGCAGCCCAAGAAAATATCCAAGGAAATACTGCCCACCATTCACTACCGCCCGGATTACAGCTATCACCTGAAAACCACCAACTATGACAATGCTGGTGAGCTGCGTTTCCATTTATACTACAGCGTATCGCCGGAGTTTGATAACCAGTCACCCGCCGGTAAGCAGCTGCGGCATATTTCCGAATTTGTATTTAACGGTCTTACGTTTGAGCTGTTTAAAACAGATACCGCTAATACCGACATTTACGGTGAGCTGGGCCGCCAGGTGCAAACCCTGCCCAGTGGCTTTAAGCAGCCGGATTTTATTTTGCCCACAGGTGTGCATCATAAGTATAACGACCTGGTGAATGATGCCTATGGCACACAACCCGTAGTAGCAAAAATTGCAGACGGCAACCGCCTGGATGATGGTGTGGTATTTAAAAGCTCCCGCACTCCCTTCTCACTGGTCATCCGCCACCAGGACAGCCAGTTTGATTCCCTGCATCCCTTTGTGTTCAAAGACCGTAAGCGCAGCTTCTTCATCAGGCCTACCGTGTATTATAAAAATGGCTCACAGTTCACGGTAACCAGGCCCGTAAGCAGCACCGCCGTGCAATACAGGGTAGGGTATGAGTGCTTTGCTTTTTACCATCCCATGGTAGAGCTGTTCATGCAAAAGCTGGCCGGTTTGGGAGTAGATGGTATCCTGAACCGTGCTACCCAATTGGCAAATACAGGTTTTGATTTTAAAACAGAATACGGCGCATCTTCCCTTATTAAAGGTCTGTATCCAAAGGAAACCGTTGACTTTAACATGAGCGGCCCTTACGCCATTTATAACTGGGAGCTGTTTTTTCATATTCCATATTTAATTGCCAATAAGCTGAGCCAGAACCAGCGTTTTGATGAGGCTTACCGCTGGTACAACTACATCTTTAATCCAGCCGGTACTTATCATACCGATCCCGTTACGCATGCAGAAATACCAACGCCGCAGCGCTACTGGATCACGCGGCCGTTCTACGAAACTACTTCTGCACAGTATTACCAGCAGCAGATAGAGAACCTGATGCTGCAGATCTCTAAAACCAATTCTGAGCTGGAAAAGCAGATAGATGAATGGCGCGATAATCCGTTTAACCCGCACTTGCTGGCGCAATACCGCACCGTAGCTTACCAGAAGAATATTGTAATGAAGTTCATTGACAACCTATTGAGCTGGGCGGATAATTTATTCAGCCAGGATTCAATGGAATCTGTGAACGAGGCTACGCAGCTGTATGTAATGGCCGCCGTGCTGTTAGGCCCCAGGCCCAAGATCATCCCATCCAAAGCACCTTTGTTCGAAGAAACATACGAGTCGCTGGAACCCAACCTGGACGAGTTCTCCAACGCACTGGTAGAAACAGAGAACTTTGTACCCGTAAATAAAACCGGCGCCGTGGTAGATGCGCAGCGGGTAAACCTGCCGGATGTAGATACCTTGTATTTCTGCATACCGCATAACGATAAGCTGCTGGATTACTGGGATAAGGTTGCCGACCGCTTATATAAGATCAGGCATTGCCTGAACATAGAAGGCGTGTTCCGCCAGCTGGCACTGTTCCAGCCGCCTATTGACCCGGCGCTGCTCGTAAAGGCTGCAGCCGCAGGTATTGACCTGGGCAGTGTAATGGAGGATGCAGGTGTGAATGCGCCCATCTACCGTTTTAACATTATCTTATCCAAAGCGCAGGAGTTGTGCAATGATGTAAAAGCATTAGGCAGTGCGCTGTTATCCGCACTGGAAAAGAAAGATGCAGAAGGCTTGTCGCTGCTGCGCGCTACGCAGGAAATAAAAGTTCTCGAAGCTAACCAGTACATCCGCAAGCAGCAGATCAGCGAAGTGCAGGAGCAAATAGAAGGATTGAACCGCAGTAAGATAACGATAGAAGCCCGGCGCGATTATTTTGCCAGCCGCAGTAAAGTTTTGCCACAGGAACAGTTGAATATTGACAAGCTGAATGAAGCGCAAACCTTCCAGGAAGCGGCACAGGGCGTACAATTGGCCGCATCGCTCATAGCCCTTATTCCGGATATTGACCTGGGTGTATCAGGCTTTGGCGGCAGCCCGCTGGCCAAGTTCAAGTTTGGCGGTTTAAACCTGGCGCAGGCCGCAAAAGCTTCCAGTGATGTATTGTCATTCCTGTCGCTTATGAGCCAGCATTCCTCTAACATGGCCGGTATTAAGGCCGGTCATGAACGGCGCTGGGAAGAATGGCAGCATCAGATAGATATGGCTAACAAAGAGCTGAACCAGGTAGAAAGCCAGATCACCGCAGCCGAAATACGACTGAACATTGCCACCCGCGAATTGGATAACCTGGGCTTGCAGATCAGCAATGCGCATGCAACGGATGAATACATGCGCGGTAAATACACCAACCAGCAGTTGTATGACTGGATGATCACGCAGATCTCCTCCACTTATTTCCAGAGCTACAAAATGGCTTATGAAGTAGCTAAGAAAGCGGAGAAGGCTTACCGCTTTGAATTAGGCCTGCAGGATTCTGATTTCATCAGCTTTGGTTACTGGGATAGTTTGAAGAAAGGTTTGCTGTCAGGCGAAAAGCTGCACTATGATCTGAAACGTCTGGACATTGCTTACCTGGATCAGAACAAACGTCAGTACGAAATAACCAAGCACATTTCACTGGCTAACCTGGCCCCGCAAAAGCTGGCAGACCTGAAGAACAAAGGCACCTGCGAAATACCGTTAGCTGAAATGCTTTTTGACCTGGATTATCCCGGTCATTATATGCGGCGCATTAAATCTGTAAGCATTTCCATTCCTTGTGTAACAGGGCCGTACACCAGCATTAATGCAACGCTTACATTGCTTACCAATAGCTTCCGTACTAAAACAGACCTGCAGCCGGCCAGCCTGGTGCAGGACTTTGCAGCCATTCAATCCATCGCTACCAGCGGTGCGCAGAATGATAGCGGCCTGTTTGAGCTGAACTTCCGCGACGAACGTTTTCTGCCCTTTGAAGGCGCAGGCGCTATCAGCACCTGGCGTTTGGATATGCCGAAGGAGTGTAACCAGTTCGACTTTAATACCATTGCAGATGTGATCATTCACCTGAAATACCAGTCGCGCGATGGCGGCAACGCTTTCAAACAAACCGTGATGCAGCAGGTAGTGACCAAATTACCGAAAGAAGGTTATCTGCTTTTGGATGCCAAGCATGAATATGCAAGCGCATGGTATAAGTTCCTGCATCCGGAGAATAATGCAGATCAGCAGCTGAACATTGCGCTTACCAAAGACCGTTTCCCCTTCTTTACCCGCAGCCTGAATGTGAAGATCAGCAACATCACCTGTTACGGTTATATGGATAATATGGATGAATACAAGATCCAGGTGAAACCGTTGTTTGGCGATGCAGATGCCGATCTGCTCACCGCCGCAAGGGTAGCAGGGGAGCAGTGGCACATTGCGGATAAAGCGCTGCCTGCGCCTGCTGTACTGGCTCCGCTGCAAATCAAGATCAGGAAAACAGCCTCCGCTACTTACAAATTATTAACAGAAGACGAGATCAAAGAAATGTTGATCGTGATCAAATACCAGGTGAACAGTTAGCATATGATCGATGACTTTATAGACACCATAACCAACCGCCTGATACAGCGTTATGATCCGGATAAGATCTACTTATTCGGGTCATACGCCAAAGGCGTGCAAACCAGTAAGAGTGATATAGATATACTGGTGATCAAACATAGCGATCTGCCCAAACACTTGCGTGGACTGGATATCCGGCGCACATTCTATTCTTCAGTAACAAGAGTGGACTGTTTATTTTATACGCCGGAAGAGGTTGCAAATGAGCTGCGCACACCGCATTCATTCATTGCAGTTATTTTAAGATCAGGAAAAGTTTTGTACGAAAAAAAGTTGTGAATAATTATAAATATAGTATCTTTGAATTACTACAAAAGGATAGCATGGTTGCTGTGATAAAGCCCCCCAAAAGGTTCTTATTTCAAAGGGTTCAAATCCCTGAAGTCCTCAGCTTTTGACAAACAAACAAGACAAGCATTTTTAATTTTATTGCATTTTTTTTCATTTTATTTTAGTTGTACACATTCGTCCCCGTTCTTCACAAGAGTGCGGGGGCTTTTTTTTGTGGGATCATGTCATGCTGGAGGTGATTTACTTTACTTTTCTACAGTAACCGCATCATAAGCCTCAGTCTCAATACTCTTAATCGCAGCATTCCTGTCCGCCGGATTAGCGAATAATACACTCTTCGCAATTACTTTCCCATTCGCGGCTTTTATTACGAAATAGAAATGGTCGTCTGCGGACTTCATTCGCTCAAATTTGTTGTCATCCCTCGCTACTGCCTTTAACGCTTCTATGCCTGTATTACAGGCAGCCTTGGTATGGAATGCTTCGCTGGAAAGGATAACGTCTCCGGTTTCTGCTTTCAGATCAAAGAAGAACTGATGGTGCTTACCAGTTCTGATAATAAATTTGCACATGGAATTTAGATTTGAATGTTGCTGAATATAACATTTTTCCGGGAAAGTTCGTGGATTTAATTGGTTGCCACTGACGATCAGTCTTTGGTATAACAGATCTCCAGCCTGTTAGTTCTCTTTAGATGTTTGCATCATATTGTATAATGAAGTGATAGTTGTGTAGAAAGAGTCTTTAGCAAGTTTGCAATACCGATAAAAGTATTTCACGATTTCCATTTATTTTTTTTCTTTTCTTCAGAATATTTGTAGTTTTAAATCACGTTCGGAATTGCTACCCCAATAGACAGGCCAACACTGTATACCCCAAATTTTCCATTTCTTTAATCAGGTACACCATGACGGAACCCCAATTAACGTCGTTGCTGGAAGGCATTACCGGCCATTTGCACGCTGCAACACCGGAGCAGGAAAAAGCATTGCAGCAGGCCCGCCAGCGAATAGCTGCATCCCTGGTGCATAGCGACGATACCGGTAGTGAGCAGCTCTTCGCCAACTCAGATCTTTATGCCCGGGAAAAGATCAGCGCTGCCAGTCTCGATAACATTGCAGCCATTGCCAAACAGGCATCCCAACAACAAACAGATGATGGTTTACGCGTGTATGTACGCAGCGTACCCGTACGCAGCGCCCAGTTGTCGGGCAGTGTGCCGGAATGGGCTGCAGGCGCAAAAGCTGTGGATACCATAGGCCCCTTCCTCAATAATGAAGGCAGGGAAATATGGATCGATGTGTACCGCGTAGTAAAGCTCATTACATTATATATGGGCACACAGCCGGTATTATTGTTCTCAGCATCCGTTGGCCGCGTAGTGCCTATTGGTACTGCTGCCAGCAACTATACCATTGTTGCCGGCAGCATGTGGATCAATGCACGGCTGCTTTCCGCCACTGCGCCGGTAGATAGGTTTGTAGGTGTAAAAGTAAAAGGCGGTACGCTAAAACTAAGCCTGGCGCCCACCTTGCAGAATGGTAAGATCACTCTGAACCCCAGTACCAGTATGGACTTTGCCCTGCAGCTGGTACAGGATTCCGATGATGGCGCAGCAGGTACATCCGCCTTCGGCAGCGATGCGCGTGCTGCTAAATACCAGCTGCCGGATGCCTGGAATTTTACCTGGAACGGTAATACAAAACGTATTTCCACCATGACCATCGGCAGCGCTGTATGCGAGCTGTATGGCAGCGCTCTTAAATTTGGTTACCAGCCGGTGCCTAACCCGGCCCTCATTTATAACGATACCTTTCACCAGATACTGGTGCCCTGGAAAGCCAGTGTAGCAGAGCTTTCCATTACATCCAGCAAAAGTCCCTTTGTTACTTTTTCCGGTACAGCACCCGTTCTGAATAGTTACTGGAGCCTGCCGGCAGCAGTGCTGGATGTAAATAATCCCCTGGAAGCAGAAGGTAACGGCGGCCTGTTATTACAATGCGATGCAGGCATGCGCGCCGTATGGACCAACCTGCAGGATGAAGATATTCGTTTAACCCAGCCTGTTATAGCAGGCGCACCGGGCGCTATCGTGATCATTGACCTGTTATCTGATATCACCGGGGCATCACAGCACCTGGACCTCTGGAAAGATGCGCAGCACCCGCGCCGTTCTTCCGTTGATCTCACATTCACCGCTAACTCACCTTTCTTTTACAGCAGTAACAGCCCGCAGGCGCAGGAGTTTGTGAGTACCGTATGTAACAGTGATTTTAAAACAGACCGGCCGGTAAAAGTGAACGGGGAAGTGTTTGATATCCGTTCCCGCTCTTCACTGCTGATGCTGGGCGCCAGCGATACCCGCCGTTTAATTTATTTGTATGATGATAATATTATTGCCGATAATACCACCGCTACCGCAACTGCAGCGCCGGTCATAAAGCCGGTGGCCATAGCGCTGGAAAATGCCGTGTTCACCGTATCCCCCGTGAATGCGTGTTTGTTATTCGGTGAATGTAATGAAAGCTGGCAACAGGTAACCCGTGCCAACTTTTTTCTTTCGTTTGTACTGTACCGGTACCTGCCCACCTTACCGGATCCTTATGTGGGCAACCTGCGTACCTGGGAGCGTTTGTTTGGCCGGGAGGGCGGCACACGCAGCAACCTGGCAGCCACGCCCATCAGCATGCTGCTGTGCGCTGTAAGATACAGCCCTGTTAACCAGGATACAGATGATGTGAATACCGGTTTCCATTTTGGCGCATTACCACCTGGCGATATTATCAACCTGCCCGGTACCCCGGCAGCAGTGCCCACACCTACGCTGACAGTAAACCCCAATATACGTAGCGCCGCGCTCACACGTAATACTAAGCTAACCGTTACACCGCGGGCATTGAAATCCTTTGGCGCAGTTAGCACCGCGGTAAAGATCAATGCCGCCTCTTTGGAAAAAGCAGGCGCAGAAAATAATGCTTTCCTGGAAAAGCTAACCCTGCGCCCGGACTTAAAAGCTGCCATACCGGACCAGCAGCAACCCGCCCTGGATACAACATTGGATGGGCAGGCCTTACAGGGGCAGATCGCAGAAGCCAACAAAGGATATACCTACGGTAACCTGTGGGACAATGCCATTGTAGGCAACCGCCTGAATGCAGAACCTTTTGCCCTGCTGGATGTGAGCAGCAACGCAAATCAATTAGGCATCAGCGTTAGCGGGCAAATGATCATCGTGAAAACAGGCACCGTGGTGCCGGGCACACCGGGCATTGCCGGTGCCGCTGTGAATGAAGCCGCAGTAGTAGCTACTAACACGGGTTTCCCGTTCATTGTAGAAGGCATGCAGGTGAAAACGCCCGGTGTGCTGGTGCGTTCCTTTACGCCGCCGCAATTTGCCTGGGAGCCGGTGATTAACCTCACACCGCCGGACCGGGATAACCCGCTGGACAATACCTCGCCCAAACTGCCTATGGACCCCGAAGCAGGGTTCATGTATTTCCCGGATGATGGCGGTCCTACCCGCATCTGGAACAATAACCCTAAACCGGTGGCCCTGGCGCCCATACCGGTAATAAATTCTTTGCTGGATGAGTTTAAGAACAACCCGCAGAATTTCACCGTATCCGCCTTTACACTGCCATTTGGTTTAAAAGCGATCAATTATGTATCCAAACACTTTATAGAGCCGCAAAAGCCGGATATGGCCAATATACGGCCCGTATTCCGTAAGCAGGCAGATGGTAGCTACAAGCTGCAGGGCGGCATACAGCTGCGCATGACAGCCGGCACCTTTGGTAAAACGGATCCGGAGATGGGCAATGATTCGCCGATGTTCCCCGGATATGTGGTGCAGCTGAATAACCTGTTAAATGTTGTTGGTCAGCCTACTGTGGGCAGCAACCTGGGGCACCGCGTAACGGAGATCTTTAACAATGAATTCCTCACCGGTGTGCTCAGCTTATCCAACCTGGTAAAAGATTCCAGGGGCGTGCCCGTAAGCCGTATGGATATTACCGGTTACGGCGCCAGCATGTTCAGCAACTGGTTAAGCCCTTCCGCCGCCATGGCCCAAACCAGCCAGGCGCGTTTTGATGTAATGCTGGGACGTACGGCCCATGAGGTGATCCAGGTAAGAAGCATCCTATATCCCTGGGGCATCCGCGTGGTGCGCACCATTACCCTGTTCCGCACCGGCACCGGTTATGTATACCGTACGGATAGCGGCTGGAAAGCGGAGAGCGATGGTAAGTTTGATTTCTCATACCGCTATAAAAAGAAAGGGGTAGACCCTTATACCACCAATCCCAATGATTTTGTAACAGAAAATGAGCCTTATGAATTTCATCCCGGTATAATCAAAGGCCTGTTTAATGTGCGCAACATCAAGGATGCGCCTTCTGTAGCAGAATACACAGATACCAATGATATACCCAATGGCGCTGATTACCTCAACGGTATCAAAGGCCAGATCTATACCAACACCACCGGCAATACCCTGCACGAACCCGTGAAATGCGGCGGCGTATATTTTGATGCGGATGTGGAAATAGAAAATGTAGTACAGGGGCATATTGAGCACCGCGTGGTATCTAAAAAAATATTGGGTTATGTGCAGGTAGCGCCTGCCGGCAAACCCTTAACTGTAGACCAGCTGCGGGCGCTGCTGGCTTTGCAGAACGACAGCATTGGCGGCGACCTGGATTGTGTGGTGGATATTAACAACAGCGATCAGCAGATGCGGCTGAACCGTTTTGATGTGAACCCCTCTGTAGATGCCGGCGGCAACAAGGTATTTGTAGTAGCCGCACGCGGCAATGTGTTTCTGCCGAAAGACGGCAGCTGGGCTATGATAACGCACAATGCCGGCACCGGCGATGTAACGCCATTGCCCACCGGCACCACGGTACCGCTTATACGTACCGGTAAATGGAAAAAAGATGTAGTGGTGGACCCTGCCGTGGTAACCAGCCAGTTATTACGCATAGCGCACCCGCTGGAAATACTGCGCGCACCGGGTAACAGCACTATTAACTTTGGTTACCTGCAAAGCACGGCCACACAAAAAGCATTGTTCCTTACCCCCGCTTATGGCAAGCTGCAAAAAATGCTGCTGAGTAAAACGCCGCCCATTTTTGCAGATGCTTACCGCCTGATGACCGGCAACGGCATTTTTCCCAATATCGGCAATGCGATAGATAATTTCGGCAAGGCCATGCCTATGCTGAATGGGATAGACAGCGCCGGTAATGCAGCCGTGGCCTTTGTTACCAATGCCTTATCAGATGGGGGCACACAGGTGCTGGAACTGTTAAAGGTAGAAGCGGAAAAAGCAGGAGAAGCCGTGATAAATCAGGGTATGAACCTGCTGCAGAAAGGCATTGACGGCCTGGTGGATAAGGCCATGAATTTTGACATACCTCCCTTTGATGTACCGCTGGTAGATACAAAGGCGCTGCGCATTTACATTCACTACGCCACCACCAAGAAAAAAACGCATCCCCAGCCGGATAGCGCCTATGGCGATGGCAAGCTGAATTTTGATGTGGATTCCTTTGCCAGCGATATGGGTAAACAATGGAAGAGCCGTTTAAACAACCTCTCGATGATCGTGGACCTGGGCGATATGAAAAAGCTCGTCACCATCAAAGGGAACTTTGATGCCAGCAAGAACAAGGAAAGTGGTTATGAAGGCGGGGATAGCGGCATAGGCCTGCCCGTGCCGGAAATAGAGTTCAGTGATGCGCTGCAGCCGGTAGTAGACATCCTGGAAGTGCTGGCGCAGCTGAGCCAGGGCAATTATGCAGAAGCCATGAAACGCGGGCTTAAGATTGCCATGAGCAACAGCGGCGAAATATGGGAGTATAAATTTGAAGCCACCAAAGATATACCGCTGGTGCGCTTTCCGCCAACAGACGAGTTGTATAACAGCGCGCAAACACCGCTGAAGCTGGAAGCCTCTTTGGGCGTAGGCGTGTACTTCAACGCCGCATTAAAGGTTACTACTGATCCGGGGCAGCTGCTGCCCACAGCAGGCGCTTTCCTGAAATTTCATGGCGGCCTCAGTGTAATGTGTATGTCCGTAGGTGTGGGCTCCATCTTTGCCCAGGGCTCTGTGGATGTAAAGATAGCCTGTGATACCAAGGTAGGCCCCAACCTTACGCTGGCCTTTGCTTTTGGCGTGCAGATAGTGGTAAGCCTGCCGGTGGTTGGGCATGCCAGCGTAACCTTTATGGTAGGCGTTGAAATGTATGCAGATAAGGATAAGGTAGTGATCACCGCTATGATGCTGTTCCGCGGGAATGCAGAGCTGCTGGGCGGCCTGGTATGCGTAACCATCAGCATAGAAGCCAAAGGCATTGTAGAAAAGACCGGCAATAAAACAGAAACCTCTGCACAGGTAACCTTTGCGCTGGACATCAGCATTTTCCTCATCATCGATATCAGCTTTTCAAAAACCTGGGGTGAAGACCGGCAGATCGCATAAGACCACCCCCAATCATTCATTACAAAAACAGCACACATGGAAGCTAAGAGAAGATATACAGTAATGGTGTTTCCCCAGGGATTTGACGGGAAAAAATTAGCCCTGAACATTGTATTGATCCCCCGGAACCAGGACCCGTTCACCCCTTATGCCACCGGCTTACCAGCCCCGGACGATAACGCCACACCCTTTGCCGACCTGGTACCGCAGTTTGAAATAGGCGTGGTAAAAGGGCTGGATGAATGGCCTTTGAGCAATGCTACCGCAGCAGGCCGCATTCCGGTGAAGATACCGGTAGCCATTGCAGCAGCGGCCAATAAAAAAGCATTGCTGCAAGCCATTGCCGCCGACCTGGGCGCAAAAATTAATGTAGACAATACCACCGATAAAGCAGAAGCCGTGATCCCCGAATCAACCAGCGTGCGTAAGTACCTGCCGGTAAGCTACCGGGAATCATTCAACTTTACCAGTCCCCGCCATCCCAATGCCCGTACAGACGACAGCTACCACTGCGCCATCCGGAAGGACACCAAAAAGAAACCCGGCTGGGCTACTAAAGATGATCTGAGCTGGGGACAGGTGTTTGCACACATCCTGCGCCAGCCGCTGCTGGCAAGGGCATGCGGTATGATCTATCAAACAGAGGTATCTGTGGAAGATAATGCAGCGCTGTTTGAAAAAGGTTGTTACCTGTATGCCGACCTGGTAAATGCAGACTATGTACCCATTCAGAATGCATTGCTGGAAGATGCAGACGGGCCCTTTGTAAAACGCTATGCCGCCCGCATTCCCAAGCTGAAGGCAGATACGCCAAGGCCTGTATTTGCACCTTTATTATTCCCGGTGCTGTACCGCAAAACCATTGATGCGGTAGACCCTGAGCCCAAAGGGGAGTGGGACAAGATTTTTGCAGAGCTGAATGAATACAATGATGGTTTTGCCAAGATCGTGCATGTTACGCAACCGGTGAGCAGCAACCTGCTAAGCGAACAGCAGGACGGCGCACACCCGGTAAAAGATGCAGGCATACGCCTGGCCTGGGACGATGAGCAGATCCTGATCTGGTACATTCGCCAGCTGGCCCAGAACCCATTGGAGCCGGGCAAAAGAGTAGATGCGCCTTTAGGCGTTTTCGGCTACCGGGTAGATGTGAAACAGGAAGGTGTGGATGCATGGAACAGCCTGAACCTGGTGAGAAGCAAGCAATCCTATAGCATAGGCGGCGCCGGTGTAGGCAATGCCGCTAATGAAGAGGTGGAGCTGCCCTTCCAGGTATTTCCTACCCAGCCGGACAACAATACCGCAGGCGCTTACTGGCTGCCTATGTATTTTACCAACTGGATAGGCAAAAGCCTGGTGTTGAAAGATCAGGACGCAGTGCTCATTTACCAGAATGAGCAGGGCGTAATAAAAGACGATGCTGGTGATATAATAGCCCAGCAAAATGTGCCGCCGGATAATTTGTTTGACGAAGTAGCCACTGCCGCCAAGCTCTTATATGGCAATACTTACGAGTTCCGCGTACGTATGCAGGACATCAGCGGTGGCGGGCCGGCCATAGGAGAGGAGCTGTTTAACAATGCAGCATCGCCAACGGCTAAACGCCTCTTTAAAAGATACATAGCCCCAGGCCTTTGCCGTATAGATAAACCAGCGCAGCTGATCAGCACACAGGTTGATTATTTCAACGAATCTGTTGATGAAGCGAACGTACATACTTTTGATGCCAGCCCGGTATTGCATATACGTCGCCCGCTGCTGAACTATCCCGCAGTAGTATTTACCGGTAAATACCAGGCCGCCGGGCAGGATCCCGTGCAGCTGCTCATACAATCCAATGCAGCGCAGGGCGAAAGTAAAATGCCTTCCATTGCCGATCCGGATGTAGTGAAGGCTGAGGTAAAGGTAGAAGTGGAAACCCTGCGCCTGGACAATCTTTTAAGCGATAGCGGTGAGGAGAACTATGTAACCTTATACCGCACTACACGTGCTTTTCCCGCCGGTTTTGACGATGAATTAACACTGCCGGTTGTTTTCCATGATATAGCTTCCCTGAACCTGGGTAACCTGGATGATCCGTTCAACGATGCTACGCTGAATAAACCGGCCATTGATGCCATGACGGATATTCCCCTGCCTACCGCACGGCGTATACGCGTAACCGTACGCGGTGTATGTGAAGGCGACAGCGCTTATTATGGTTTTATTAATGATGCTAATCCCGACCTGGACAGTCGTTACGGCAAAACCACGCAGTTCCGTTTTTATAAGGAATCCGGCACAGAAGCAAACCTGCTGCTACCCAAAGCCAATGTAACACCGGTACAGGGTGTGTACCTACAGCCCGATCCGCCCTATGTGAATGATGGCACTATTGCCTCCCTGTTCTTTATCCGTGAAAGTGTGGACCGCATGCCGGATATGGTGCAGCGCCTGGCGCAGCAGCTGGGCATGGTATCCCGCAACCTTACGCTGGTAGGCAAAAAAGGAGAGCGGGTAGTATTTGGCTGTAATAACAAGATCCGCCACCACCTGGCGCCGGATCATAGCAGCATTACATTCTCATCCAAAGGGGATCTCTCTAACCACTGGATAGGCTGTGTAGTATACCGCCTTAACCGTGACTGGAGCTGGGATGCGCTGCAGGATGTAGGCTTTACCATCAGCCGTAAAAAGAAGTTCAAACATGATACAGAGGCAGAAGCCGAAGTGCTGGATGTATTGGGCGATATAGAGATGAAACACTACGCCTCTTTCGAATCCCTGATCCCGGACGAGTTTGGGATAGTGAACCGCAACAGCACCACGCTGGTGTTCATTGATGCTATTGAACCTAAAACCGCGCTCAAACAATCCAACGGGCAGCTGCGCTTCCCGGATGAGCTGCAGGTAACGTATACCATCACGCCGAACTTTAAACCCAACCACGGCGCGCCTGCCAGTTTTGCGCAGGAACAGCTGGATCTGCCTGCAACCGTGATACCGGCGCAGGTGCCAAAGATTGCCAGCGTAGGTATTGCGTTTTCGCCGTACCGTAAAAATGAAAGATACAGTGCCACAGAACCACGGCAGCGTTATTTATGGATAGAGCTGGAAGAACCGGTAGCAGACCCGCATGATACGGTATTCTGCCGCCTGCTGCAATATGCACCGGACCAGATGCTGAGCAACAACATAGGTATTGCCAATGATGTAACGGAAGATCCGCCGCTGCCCATTGACCCCGAATATACCCGCAGCATTACGCCCAACCAAACGGATGATATGGCCGGCTTGAGCGCCATGCAGGCCATGGAAAAAGCCAGCGATAATGACCAGGTACACTACCTGCTGCCGCTGCCTCCGGGCCTGCATGCAGAAAGCGCGGAGCTGTTCGGCTTCTTCACGTACGAGTTTCGTATGGGCCACGGGCATTGGAGTAACGCGGAAGATAATAAGGAAAACCTGTGGAGCACTGCCCAGGGCCGCTTTGGCCGCCCGCTGCGTGTAACCGGTATTCAGCACCCGGCGCCTACTTTGCTGTGCAATGTTGACCGTGATAAGGATCGTGTGTATGTAAATGCGCCTTATGCAAAAGCAGTGTGGAAAGGTAAGGACGTAACGCCCGACCCGCCCCGTACGCAAATGCACGCTGTATTATATGCACAGGTAAAACAGGCTGATGGCCTGGCATACCGCAATATTTTGCTGGATGAAAAGCTGATGCAGCTGTCACAGCCTCCGGTAGTGAAAATACCTGACCGCGATTTTGGCCTGTTGTACAACGCCGGCCGCCAGGAGCTGCACCGCTGGACAGTAGAGCAAACCGATGAACCTGCGCGTGCAGGGGTGCTGCTCACTAACCTTACCATGCTGAATGAGGTGAATACCCTGCGCTTAGATCCCCTAACCCAGCGCAAGCTGGACCAGGTGATCCAGGAACGTGCAGCAGGTAAGGTAGTTGACCTGGACCGGGATACTTCCCGCAAGCTGTTAAAGGCTTATGATGCGCTGCAGGATGCACCCTTGAAAGTAACACCGCTGGCTGCGCAAAGCTTTACCACAGCCTCACTGGTAGCCGGGGCGCTGGTAGCTATTTTTAAAGACCAGGTAAAAACGGCCACCATCACCTGGGAAAATAAGGAAATAGCTGCGCTGCTGCTGGGCCTTGGGTTGCCGGAAGATTCGCCATTAAGTGTGTTAACAGTAGAAGTGTTTGGCAACATCACCAGCCTGTATGAGCATATAGGATTGTCATTACCAGAAATTAAAAAACTAACAGCCAATAACCCGCAGGTGTATGCTGCTATTGAATCCCGGCAGCTGCAAAGCCAGTATGCGTTAACGAATGCGCTGGGTAAGTACAGGATCCTGCGTACATCGCCATTAACGGAAGTGCCGTTTGTGTGCTGCCCTACGTGTGCGGAGTAATTACGTGTGCCACACCTCAAAGGTGTGGCACACATAAATCCTTATTGTACATTCTTAAACATCACCGGCGCATTGCCATACAGCGGCGTTTTTCCATCCCACTTTTCAATGAATTGCTGCTGAATAAGCAAAGGTGTAAGCGATTGCTGCCGCAGCTGGTTGGCCTTTGATTCAGCTTCGGCCTGCACCACCAGCTTACGGGCATTGGCTTCTGTTACACGCAGCTCATTCTCAACCTGCATAGCCTGTTGCACGGCGCGGTTTTTAGCATCAATGGCCTGCGTAATACTTTCCGGATAGGTAATGCCGGAGGTAAGCTGTTCCAGGTCAAAACCTTCCTTGTTCAGCTCTGTCAGCAGCTGGGTCTGCACCGCATTTTCAAAACCTTCCCGGTTGCTGATCATGCTGTCGGTGGAATATTTATTGAACTGGATGCGGAATGCATTGCGCACGTAATTATATAAAGTGGTTCTTGTGATCTCTCCAATATCTTTCCTATACTTTTTAAAGATCTCAGGCGAGTGGCCGGTAATAACCTTAAAAGTAATGGTGGGGTCTACGCTGAATACGGAACCGTCTTTTGCATTCACTGAGAACGGTTCATAGTCTGCTGTTTGCACAAAAACCGGGAACTGGTGAATGTCCTCCGTAAAAGGGTTATACCATACGCGCCCGGTTACAAGGGATATATCCTGTACGCCCTTACCCGTACCATATTGTTTTACTTTTATGCCTTCGTAACCGGCATCTATACGTGTGCAGGATGAGCAACAGGCCAGGGTTAGCACAAATGCGGTCAATACAGTAATGATAATGCCTTTAATTTTCATTGTCGGATCTTTGATTTTAGGAGTTTGAACAATAAGTAATGTGAGAAAGCGGTGATGCATATCAGCAGCACACCCAGGAAAACCGAAATATCGCTGGGGGCGGAGAGCAACGCGGTGCATTTGGTCCAGAGATACAGATCAAGCAGGATCAGTACAGGAATAAGGAATAACAGATATTTCATTAAGGGATTCCCCTGATTTTTATCAAAAATAGGTGATTACCGGGGATTTTGTATAACAAGAAAGTGTTGGTTTTAACAGTGGTCCGGCAGGGGTATATCATTCACCGCCACCAGCTTATCCAGCCTTATTGTCAGCCCGTTATCCAGCCGCATATATTCCACCTTAAGGGCGGTATATACATCTTCAATAATAGCTGAAACTTCCTGCTGCTGTTCATTTTCATCCCGGTACAGGATGCGGCAAACAGTACGCAGGGTGGCCCAGGCTTCCAGGCGGTCGTAGTAATTGCAGTCAATGGGCTGGTATGGTTGTTCCGGTGTTTGCATAAGTTACTTTTAAAGTTAAATGTTGTCAGCCGGTTTTACAAATAAAGGGTAGAATTGCTATCTTAACAAATGATGAGTAACGATCACACCAGGATAATTCACAGAAGAACGCCGGAATCGGCAGCCATGGTAGCAAGCGTTAAACGGGCAATGGCAATCACGGCCAAACTTAACCGCTTAACGTACGATGATACGGATGAAATACAGGCTTTGTTCAGTGAACTTATAGGGAAGAAGGTAGACAGCAACTTTTCATTGATCCCGCCATTCTATACTGCCGGCGGAGCCGAGATCCGCGTTGGGCACAATGTATTCATAAATCAGAACTGCACTTTCTACGACCTTGGCGGCCTCGATATCGGGGACGATGTGATGATCGGGCCGAATGTAAGCATCATCACAACAGGCCATCCCCTTGATCCTGCACAGCGGCGCGCCGTTACCATCGGAAAGCCAATCGTAATTGAGAGAAATGTCTGGATCGCAGCCGGTGCAACGATTATCGGCGGTGTAAGGGTAGGTGAAAACTCAGTGGTGGCTGCAGGTGCGGTAGTTACCAGGGATGTGTCTCCGAATACCCTTGTTGGAGGAAATCCCGCGCGGGTTATTCGTGCTATTGGGGAGGAATAAACTTGGGGATTATCCGTAATTATAAATGAGAGATTATATATGTTTGTCACAGACGAAATGAAATTAGAATTTAGGAAGTACTATGCGAATTCTCCGGAAAGCCTCGAAAAGGCGCTAATAATGTTAAGAAAGATGGGGCAACCCAAATAATATCAATTCGACTGCATCAAAGGCCTGGAATAAAAAACTTTAGTGGCTTATAATTCAGTTCTTAATATTGATACGGATGGATGAGCATCAATGCCTCATGTGCAAGAATGGATTAAGAATATAAGAAAAATTTCTTATACATAAATAGTATATTTCTTACCAAGAATTCAATAACTCAAACAATAATAAGGGATAATGTATCATGAGTAAAGTGTCTTTGGTTGATTACGCAGGTCAAAACGATGTAGAGAAGATTAAGCAACTCTTGGTAACAGGATCAAATATTAATGAGTTTGATTATGACAAAGGCGCATTACATGCGGCATGTATGACAAATTCTATAGAGGTTGCAAGAATTTTAATAGATAATGATATAGATGTCAATATGCCTGATAATATGACAGGCGCCACGCCGTTGCATTATCGTTCAGTATACAACAATTTTGAAATAGCGAATATGATAATTGAAAATAAAGGGAGATTAGATATTTCTGATAATTATAATAATCAGCCTCTATGGACCTCTGTTTTTAATGTAAAAGGAAGAGAAGAAAGGCTTCCTATAGTAGAACTATATCTTATGAATGGGGCAAATAAAAATCATATAAATAAGGCAGGTAGGAGTCCATTAGATTTTGCTAGCCAGGTAAAATTCTATCCCCTTCTTGAATTGCTATGTAAATATGGCGATAAATAACTCTTAGGGATATCTAATTTTAACGGTTGATTTTTTTAGATTTCAGATTTTAAAGATTAAGCAAGCTAGTGACTGGAACAATAATTCATTGAAAATGAAAAATGAAATCAAAGTTCATCTGAGGGTTATTCCACTTGTGTCATTTTCTCTTGAACCAAAATATATTTATCGTCTTTCGGATTTTGTCTACGGAGAGTGGATAATATTTCAGGACGATTTGCCACGATACTATTTGGACATATTCGATAGTATATATAAAGATCTTAAAGAAAAATTGGAGAAAAATAAGGAAGCAACAATCCAACTGCTATTGGAACAGTATTCTGAAAATACGGGATTAAATCTATCATTGTCGCAATCTTTTCATTGGTCTCCAACTTGGGAGTCGAAAGCAGAGCTTAGAGAATTTAGTCTTGAAAAATTCCCACCTGATCTTTTGGATGTTACATAATTCAGATCACTTTATAATTAAAAATTCACAACTCTAGTAGAAAGAAGGCAAAACAAACTCAGCCTTTGTTATGAAAGTACTTATACGATACTATTATCTTCAATTTGTATTTATATTTGCCTTAGTCAAATAATTTAGTTGACATTGTCAACTATTATCTCTAATTTAGCCTTCCAATTCAAGTGATCTATGTCAGCCATTATGGAAAAGGTTAAAACCATCCGGCAGTTCAACCGCTTTTATACCCGGCAGATCGGTCTGCTGGATCAGCACATCCTGGACAGCAATTTTTCTTTATCAGAAGTACGGGTTTTGTATGAAATAGGCAATACAGACAACTGTACGGCCGGCCATCTTACGGAAAGCCTGGTAATAGATGGCGGTTACCTAAGCCGCATTTTAAAGGCCTTTGAAAGAGATAAGATAATGAGCCGCCGTCAATCTGCTACAGACGGGCGTACCTGGTACTTACAGCTTACCGCTAAAGGTAAAAAGCTGCTGCAAACCCTGGAGGCACGCTCCAACCAGCAGATCCAGGATGTGCTGCAGCCGCTTGCAGCCGGTCAGCAACAGGCCGTAATAGAGAGTATGGAAACCATCCAGCAGGTTTTGTCTGAGCCGCAGCCGTTACGGTTATCGGATCTTGTTTTCCGGCATGGGTTATTGCCGGGTGATGTGGGATACCTGATTTATTTGCATGGTGAAATATACGCCAAGGAAACCGGCTACAACCTTGAGTTTGAAGCCTATGTATGCAAAACGTTCTACGACTTCCTGCAAAACTATCATCCTTCCAAAGACCGCGTATTTATAGCTTCCTATAAGAACCGCATTGTAGGCGCAGTAGCCATCCTGGGGCATTCCAGGGAGCTGGCGCAGCTGCGCTGGCTGCTGGTACATCCGGATATGCGAGGTATTGGTTTAGGTAAGAAGCTGGTAGATGATGCGATGGCCTTTTGCCGTGAGCAGCAATTCAAAAAAGTATACCTGCTTACCACCGACCATCAGACCACGGCTGCTAAGTTATACACGCAGGTCGGTTTCGTTAAAACAGAAGAAGTGCCGCAGGAGATGTGGGGACACCGATTGAGTGAGCTGCGATATGAATTAATAATTAAGAATTAATAATTAATAATCGGGAATGCCGTTTTTTCAATTACAAGCATGTTTGCATAATACAGCAATTAACCCTGGCAGACGCCAAAAGTAAAGGACCGGCATATAATTTCATTGCATCTTCCTTTATTATTAATTATTCATTCTTAATTAGCATACTTCTCCAGCAACACTATCTGCCCTAAATGATACGCCGAATGCTCAATCACCCCATGAAAATAATACGCTGCGGGCTGGTTGGTACCGGGGAAATTCTCATATAGCTGATCTTCCGGGAATGCGCGGATAGCGGCTGCCAGCTGTTCTACAGAATGTTGCAGGCGGTGCTGGGTAGCCTGCCAGTTTTCTTCCCCATGGTTTTCCGGCAGGTAAAAATCAGGCAGATCGCCATCCTGTTCGGGCTGTTCGTTCTGGATGTAGCGGAGCACCCGCTGGTTCCAGTAAATAATGTGGTTTACCAGCTGCCAGATGTTATTGGATCCGTTAAAGTTCTGTACAGACTGCCGGGCATTTACCCGCTTCAGGTGTTCCGTATAAATAACATCTATCCAGGGAGTACCGTTATACAGGTTTTCCAGCGATTGCGCCAGGAATTGCAGGTGCGACATGTTACATGCAGTTTATAGGTGACCGTCTTTTTAAATTTAAATTATTTCAGCTGATCCATCAAATATCATTCCCGCTCCTTTCCTTTTTTCATCATGTCTGTATTCTTCGTTACATTTAGCAAAATAAAACAGAGCTATGGATCAACAACAGTTGGAGATCAACCGGAATGAGGATGCCATGCGTATGGCCGTTAGCACATTAAAGCAGCGCCTGGCAGTGATTGAGCAGGGTGGTGGTAAAAAGAACCTGGAAAAAGTAAAGCAAAGAGGTAAGCTAACCCCGCGGGAGCGCATTGCCTACCTCACAGATAAAGACACACCTTTTACAGAGATCGGGGCTTTTGCAGCATATGAAATGTACCAGGAACACGGAGGCTGCCCCGCGGCAGGTACCGTAGCAGGCATCGGTTATGTAAGCGGCCGCCAGTGCATGATCGTGGCTAACGATATGACGGTAAAAGCAGGAGCCTGGTTTCCACTTACCGGCAAAAAGAACCTGCGCCTGCAGGAAATAGCTATGGAAAACCGCCTGCCCATTATTTACCTGGTAGATAGCGCCGGTGTGTACCTGCCCATGCAGGACGAGATCTTCCCCGATAAAGAGCATTTTGGCCGCATTTTTTATAACAACGCCCGCATGAGTGCCATGGGCATTACGCAGATAGCTGCTGTAATGGGCAGCTGCGTGGCCGGCGGTGCGTACCTGCCTATTATGAGCGATGAAGTGCTGATGGTAGAAGGCAACGGCTCCATTTTCCTGGCAGGCCCATACCTGGTAAAAGCCGCTATTGGCGAAACCGTTGATGCGGAAACGTTAGGCGGCGCAGTAACCCATACAGAGATCTCCGGCATTGCAGACTATAAGTTCAAAACAGATGAAGAATGCCTGGATCATATCCGCAAGATCATGAGTAAGCTGGGAGCTCCGGCTAATGCAGGCTTTGACCGCATTACACCCGTAGCCCCGGCCCGGGACATCAGCACCTTATACAGTGTGCTGCCCTCCGACAGCACCAAGCCATACGATATGCTGGACCTGATTGCCCACCTCACTGATAATTCTGAATTTGAACAATACAAACAGGATTACGGTAAAAGCATTTTATGCGGTTATGCCCGCATTGATGGATGGGCCGTGGGTATTGTTGCCAACCAGCGCAAGATCATTAAAAGCAAACGCGGCGAAATGCAGATGGGCGGCGTGATCTATAACGACAGCGCCGACAAGGCGGCCCGTTTTATCATGAACTGTAACCAGAAGAAAATTCCTTTGGTGTTCCTGCAGGATGTAACCGGTTTTATGGTAGGCAGCCGCAGTGAGCATGCCGGCATTATTAAAGATGGCGCTAAGCTGGTGAATGCAGTAGCTAATTCCGTTGTACCAAAGATCACTATCATTGTAGGCAACTCTTACGGGGCCGGTAACTATGCTATGTGCGGCAAGGCCTATGGCCCGCGTTTTATTTACGCATGGCCCAGCGCTAAAATTGCCGTAATGGGAGGGGAACAGGCCGCCAAAACCCTGCTGCAGATCCAGGTGGCTTCCCTGAAAGCCAAAGGCCAGGAAATAACGCCGGAAGAAGAGAACAAGCTGCTATCTGCCATCACGGAAAAATATAACAGCCAAACCACACCTTATTATGCTGCCGCCCGTTTGTGGGTAGATGAGATCATTGATCCTGCAGATACCCGCCGCGTAATTTCGGAAGGCATCACCGCAGCCAACCAGGCGCCGATCGATGATGCATTTAAGTTAGGCGTGTTCCAGGTGTAATTAATAATGAATAATTAAGAATTAATAATCGTCGGGAAATTGCTCATAGAATTATGAGTCTCGCGCAGGCCATAGCGTTGTAATAATGGTTTCGCGAGGTACGCTTATTTCCATTTTTATGTCTAAAAATCAATTGAAGTTCGTACTGTTAAAGCTTGCGGTTGTTTTGATGTGTTTTTTGCCGGGCATTAATGATTAATTATGAAAATTCCAAAATTAACTGACAAACAAGTTGCTGTATTGAAAGTAGATGGGAAAACAGGGCATGTTTTAACTATTAATGACATCGTCTTCAATAAGAACAGCAACGATGAGATTTATTTGGTATTTGAAAATATTGTTGCTGCAAAGAAGTATGTAATTGAACTGCAGCAGGTTAATGACGAAATTGAATTTACTATTTATGACAGCAATAAGGCGGTAGTTGAATATATACCGGCTATGAAATGGCGGGATTAAGCAATTGAAATATTACAATACTTTTTATTGAATACTAATGCAGTTTTTAGCATCATAATAATGATTCAGCGGAGTACGCGTCCCGAAAATTATTAATTATTCATTCTTAATTTAATTAATATTGCGCCTTATGTCGGAAATTACCATCTACACAGACGGCGCAGCCCGCGGCAATCCCGGGAAAGGCGGTTACGGCGCCATATTGATGTGGGGCACATTACGCAAGGAGCTTTCACAAGGATACAAGCATACTACCAATAACCGTATGGAGCTGATGGGCGTTATTGTGGCCCTGGAGGCTATGAAAAAAGACGGACAGGATATCACTATTTATACAGATAGTCAATACCTGGTGAACAGCATAGAAAAAGGCTGGTTGTGGAATTGGGTAAAGACCGGTTTTAAGGATAAAAAGAATAAAGACCTGTGGATGCGCTTCATCCCGGCCTTCAAAAAACACAGGGTAAAAATGGTGTGGGTAAAAGGCCATGCCAGCAATCCTCTTAACAACCGTTGCGATGAGCTGGCCACCTATGCCGCCGATAACGGTCCCTGGCTGGTGGATGAAGGTTTTGAACAGAACGCATAAGATAGGTGTGCCACATCTCAAAGGTGTGGCACACGTTATAACTACTGTGTTACGCTGATCTTCCCCCTGTAATTCCCATTCACCATCTGCTCATTCCCAAACTGCAGGCTATAATCAAACTGGTATTCATCGCCTTGCTTGCTCACGGTTAGCTTGCCGGATCTGATATCCAGGTTCACAGTGCCGATGCTTTTATCTATCTCACCTCTTTTGATCTCCCCGTTATACACATACCCGGCTTCCGAGAAATATTTCGTACGGTCAAAACCGGTAGAATCTTCCGGGTAAAAGGTATAGGTACGGCCGGAAATAAGGGTGTCTATCTCAAAATAGATCAGGTCTACTTTCCCTGAAACAGAATCATTCAGCGGAATGCTGGACAGCCATAGCTCACCCATATCGGTTCTGTAATTCTGTAACAGCCCGTAGGTAACGCTAAAGCTTTGACCATTAATGCTAAAGTAATTGGATGTGGGCATTTTATTATCCTTGCCACATGCCATTAATAGCATAGCTATGGCTGCTATGCCCGGGAGGAATTTTTTCATAGGTGCAGGTTTTTCTGGTAGTTAAAATTTTTATAATATAAAGTAAGGTAAAATTCCTTAAAAATTATAATTATATCCCAGTGTGGCGGTCAGGTTGCTGTTATTGCCTTTGGGCGTCCAGCGGGTTTGGCGTACCGCGTTCATATTAAAGTTGTGCTTTTTCATGAACAGGTAAGCCGCGTTCATACGCAGGTTAAGCACCTGCCCCTGTTGCTGCCCGTCGTTTGTGCTGGTATTATAAGAGGTGCTGAAACCGCCTGTTACCTTCTTATTAAACAGCTTGGCATTCAGTCCCAGGGTAGGGCCCAGCGTCAGGAAGTCGCTGCGGCCAATAGTATTATAGCTTAGGTTAAATGCACTGGTAAAGCTTATCTGCTGCGGTATCAGCAACAGCGTATAGGCGGTGCTGCTATTATAAAAGCGGGAGCCATTCCCTTTCCATAACACCCCGTTCTGAATATCGGCTGCATCCTGCACACTCAGGTTCATGTTAATGTTATGGCTTTTCGTTTTATTCACCCGCAGACTGTAATTCAGGTTCAGGCCTGCATTCTGGGAGATCTGCTTAAAGTTCAGGGTATCCATATCCACATATGGGCCGGTTTGATTAATATATTCAAACTGCGGTTTTATATGCGTATAGGTTTGGAAGTTAGAGTAGCTGAAATTGGCGGTGAACTTTTCATTCGGCATATAATTGGCGTTCAGCGAGCTTACCATGCGCGAAGTGGCGCCAGACTTGGTATGGTTCAGGTCATCCCGCTGGTAGCCCACGTTGGCGGATATATTGGCCTTATCTTTCAGGAAAGGCTGTGAAAAGTTAACAGTAATATTTTCCAGGTCGTTGTTCATATAATAAGCGCCCAGGGTCTGGTAACCGGGATCCACACGCTCATAACCAATACCAATGGTGCTTTTGTAGAATGAGTAGTTCATACCGGCCTTAATGGCTTTAAAGAAATAGGTACGGCGCTGGTCATACATAAAAATGCTGCCCAGGATATTGCCGCCGGATGCTTTGGATACGCCGTTGTTGTCGCGTTTGTCCAGCTTCATAGCACTGTTGGCATATTCTGCAGTGAACTCTAAACCCTTCCGCGGGCGCACCATGGCCGTTACGCTCACCGCCAGGTTGGCTTTGGGAAAAATGTGTAAGGTATCCGGCAGGTACTGCATAGGATCTACCTTATCCTCTGCACGCATAAAGCTGACGCCCAGCGCATATTTTTCTTTCATGAGCCCCAGCTTTGCGCCATAGCCCATACGTTTGTAGCTGGGCAGCACGCTGCGATTGGTGCTGTCATAATCCACGGCGCGTAACAAGCGGCCGTACATTACGCTTACGCTCCACTCGCTTTCCGGCATAACGTCAATGCCTACCCCGGTGAATTGGTGTCCGTTCAAAGTATAGGGTGAGAACGACATAGACACGTCGCCTATATGCGCGGTTACCCCTTTATAGGTAGGGTGCAGGCTTAAACGGTTAGGCATGTTGGGGTACGAATAACCCGCGCCGGCATTGGTAAAATTAAAGGAAAAGGGCAGGTTAAGCTGTCCGAACAGGTTCGCATTCAGGTTGCCGTTCAGGAACCAGGTAAAAGGCTGCCGGCTGTATCCGCCGCCGCTGTTCAATACGGTGCTGGCATTCAGACCGCCGTTCACTTTAATGGGCTTGCCTTTGCCAAACATATCACCAATGTGTTCCAGGTCAAAGCTCTGGGCAAATGTGCACATGGGTAACAACAATCCCATACAGAGGGATAAGATGCGGCCCTTATTCATACTTCTGTATTTTAATGTCCGCTAATATGTAGGCGGTGCTGCCTTCCAATACGTAATCTTTTATTTTAATGGCGCCTTTCCGCCCGTCTGCTGTTTGGAACAATACTATACGGGGCAGCAGATCGCTGTTGAACTGTATGGTGCCTGTAGCATTGGCCGGCACCTGCAGGGTTTGCAGGGGCGCATCGTTCAGCATATTGTCAAAATCTGCAACAGTAAATGGCGTGGTACAATTACACAGCTCCTGTTTGTTAATAAAGCGGGTGGCCGTGGCGCCGGGTATGGCCGGAAAAGTATAGCTGCTGGCCGAATCCGGCGTAATGAACTTGTTAAACGTAAAGCTCCGGTTCAGCCCAAAGAATACAATATCTATCTCCTTACCTGCCGCAGAAAGATCATCCCCTTTCTTAAACACCTTCCGTAACCGTGTGGAGTAAAAGCAGCCAATATCCGTATGCGCGGTGCTGATTCCCAGCTGCACATCGGTAAGCGTACGCAGTTTGGTATTGGGTTTTACGGTAATGGTTTTGGTAACGGTTTGATTGTCTTTATTGTTACCATTGGTTAAAGTAACGGTATAGGTACCGGGATCTTTAAAGTATACGGTGGTATTGGAGGAGGTATCGCTGGCCAGTACCCCGCCGCCGGACGATTGCCATTTTTGAACCAGGTAGCTGCAGCTGCCGCCTTTTAGTATAGCCGTTAGCGGTGCTTCCAGGTCATCGTCCTGGAAAGAGGGGGTTATCTCAAAAGCTGCATGCAGCGCTGGTTTTACAGTAATAGTTTTGCTGATGGAAAATTGCTGTCCGCCGTTGCCTACCTGCAGCGTAATGTTATGCGGGCCGGGTGTGGTGAATGTAACCAGGGGAGGGGTTGCTGCATCCGCAGTGGCGGGCGTACCATCTTCAAAGGTCCAGTGATAGGTGCTGGCGCCTATTGTGCGGTTGGTGAACTTTACCTGCACCGGCGAAAAATCATTCACCAGGATCTCTGCATCAAATGCAACCTGCACGGCGCTGTCCAGGTGTATATCAATGGTCTTGGTCTGACGGGTATCGTCATTCCAGGCTTCCAGCGTGATTTTATAATTACCGGCCTGTTTAAAGGTAACGCTGCCGGGATTCTCGTAGTCGGAGGTGCCGGGTTCCCCGCCTTCAAAGGTCCATTTAAAACCCGTAGCGCCCACGCTGCGGTTAGAAAAGTTTACGGTGGCAGGCACGGTGTGCGAGCTGTCTGCCAGCACAAAAGTAAAGTCGGCGGTCAACGGCCGGTCCACTTCTTTATAGCAGGCGCTGAAAAGAAGGGCCAGGAGGAATAGGGGATAGGGTATAGTTCGGATCATAGGTATAGGTGTACAGGAAGGGACTTACTAACGTTTATCCCTTTTCAAATACATGTAAGGTCTGTTCTGAATCCAGCACATACATGCGGTTATCAAATACATAAAATACATCTTCGGCTGCGGGGATCATAACACCCCTGCGGCCTGTTTCACTGATATCATGGATCCGGTAATGCCATAACAGCTCGCCGGTTTGTATATTCCATTCGCTGACAATGGTATCCAGGATCCCTGCCAGGTACATGCTATTATCCCTGAATATTACGTTGGCATATGGATCAATGCCTGCTGATTTAATATGGGATGACAGGTCTGCGCTGTGAAGGCGTGTTCCATCCGCAGCATTGATCTGCCATATTTCCGTATTCACGAAACATAATATGGCCTGATCCGTAACCTGGAATTTCATGCCCGCATCTTTCAGCTGCCAGTGCAGCTTGCCGCTGCCGGCATCCAGGCAAAGTAAATAGTCCGTTTGCCCCCCGGTAACACCCACGTATACACGGCCGCCTGCAAGCTGTGGGCGCGCAATGATCTGATAACTGCCTGCAGGCAGGCCTAGCTCATTTAGATCCACTTCCCACAGCAGGCTGCCGTTTGTTTCATTGAAACAGCTGAGTGCCTCTTTTTTCTCAGTATGCGTGGCTGCCAGCTGATGGCCGTTCCTGGTGAAAAGATGGGCGTAGGTGCCATCAGTTTCCCAGAGAATGCCGGAATCCCGGAAATTGTATTTGCTCAGCTTCCAGCCGGCAGCTGTTTTATTGCGGATGATCATGTGATCATCATACACCAGCTTGATCTGCAGGCTGCCTGTATAATTGAACGGGTATTCATTTCTAATGTTGCTGTTAGTATCCCAGGCAATGATCTTATCCTTTGTGCGGATGATCACTTCCTCATTCATCATTGCTGCCAGCACGAAAGGCGCTGCGTCCGGCGCGCTTTCAGTAACTGAAAGATTGTTGTCTATGCGCACAATGGCATTATCGCTGTTCTTATAAACAATGCCTGCTGCTGTAATAAGCGGTTCTGTTACCTGGTTTAACTGGCGGATTAATTGCATCATATTATCTGACTAAAAATATGGTTTCAAAATTGGCATTAATGAACGCACGTACATCGTCGTCCGTAATACCTACCAAAGGATCGTAGCCGCTAAAATACAATGTTTTCTTTGCCGCTGTTAATGTATTCAGCTGCGCCAGGCCTTCGGCGGCCAGCAATTTGTTTAATACCTGTGATCTGATCGTTGCCGAATCCAATTTTGTCCGGTCAAATACCCATTTTATCTGCTCTATCACTGCTGCTGCGATCAGGTCTTTTGTAAACTGTTCTGCGAAATCGCTGCCTATATCCTGTACGCTTTTGAATTCGTAGAATGTTTTACGCTGTTGGTTCCTTGCGTCCGTCATATCTATGGACCTGCCGGGGCTGGGCTGGGTATCTTCAAACTGCAGCGTGCCGCCGTTCATAGCTGTTGCATACTCACCCAGGAACTTCATGTTAAAGTTGAACCCTTCCAGTGTAGCACCACTGTTTACTTGCTGCAGCTTGGCTTTCAGCTTATTCATGTTCACAAAAGTTGCTGTAAGGTTGTTACATACCCGCTGCAGGTTGTCAAATACGGTTCTGTCATACTTTTCAGCAAAACTTCTTGCGGAGGCGCCCGCCCTTGCAATGCCAACAAATTCTGCACGGGTAAATGAGTAAGGTGCTTCTTTCAACCGTGCGTTTGTCCATGCGCTTGCCAAACTTCTCAGGTGCTCAGGGCTTACGCGCAGGCAGGTGCGCCCTGCTTCTTTATAAATGGTCCAGGCTTCCACCATGGCGGCTGTCAGCACGCCTGTATTGTCGGCCAGGTATGTATTAACGCCGTTGCATGTTGTTGCTTCGGGCGGTTTGGGTACAACAAGGTCCTGCAGGAACACATCCAGGTCAGCAGGCGGTAACATATCAAGCCTTGCGCAAACCTGTAAGCGTGTTGGCTCGTACAGGTTACATAATTTTGCAAATGCCTCATTTTTCCTGGCATAGGTAGCTTTTGCATCCAGTGTACATATGAGTGGCTGTTGTTTACACAGCTCACATCCGTCTTCATCTTTTTTGGTACCTGTGTTCGCGGGTGACTGCCTGGCTCTTATAAGAGCGCTTACTATGGGCTGGGCTTCACCCTCTGCATACACCAAATGCGCTTCTTCGCCGGCCGTTACTACTACTGCCTGAGCGGTAGGACTCTGGAATACTTTTACAGCAGCAGCTTTCGCCGGCAAGGTGGGTGCTTTCAGGGCTTCCAGCAGGTCCGGCGCAAACTCAGGTATTTGCTGAAAACTCATTTGTCCTTCTACAGTGGCTTCCACGAGCTGCCGCAGGGCCAGCTCCTTCATCAGGTTCTTACTTTCTGCGCTGTTTAAAATGAATTTCTCTGAACGTCCGGCTACCACCAGCTTAGGTGCTGTAGCTGTTTGCGTGCCGCCGCCGCTGCTGCCGCTGGTTCCACCACCGCCGCTGCTGCCAGTACCGCCGTTACCTCCGGGTGAGGTGCCGCCACCATTATTGCCGCCGCTTCCAATACCATCCAGGTCATCAAGATCGTCCAGGAAAAGAGCCTCAGGATCACTGAATGCTTCTCCTTCTTTTGACAGGCGGGAGGCCCGGGCAACCGTGGTTTCATTAACAACCTGGAATTTGATCTTATACTTTGCCATTACTTCACTGAACGTTTTAGATGCGCTCTTAGCCACATTGGTGGCGGTATTAGCAATGGCCGCAAGATCAACTGCACCAAGGTCCGGGTTCTTCATCCATGCCGCCAGCTGTTGAAAGCGTAGCGGATAGGCTGCGCGTAGTTTGGCCAGAAAGGCTGGGTTGTTCTTTATAAGATTAAGAAAGCTGGTACTTAGCTTTTTAGCTGTGTTAATTACACCTTTGCCCAGGGCGGCCGCGCCTCTCCCGGCCGCAAACAGGTTCACACCAAATTCCACTGCCTTAAAGATCTGGTAACCGGTAGTTCCCAGGTTCTCTTTCATGAAGTTGTTAAAGCCGGGGTATTCCTCACCCGCTATAGCAGTAAGGGCAAAGAAGGTTTCCGCCACGATCAGGATCCTGGCTCCCAGGGTGGCTGCAGAAACAAAGCCGCCTACACCTGTAGCCAGCGACACAGCGGCCAGCGTCATGTTCACATTATGCTTGATCTCTTTATTGTCAACTTTTTTCAGGTACCATTGAATAAAAAAGCTTGGCAACAAAGTGATCTGATCCGGCTCAACGCTAAAGCCGGTGCCGAAATTTATTTCGCTGGTAGGTATAATCGCAATCAGGTCAAAAGGCTCCAATGCATCATCTTCTCCGATAATGCGGGTCGGTATATCAGCACAGGTGGTACACCCGGCGGGAGCCGGCGGCGGCTGGAAAATGTCATCCTTGTAAGGGTTCCACGCCGGCTTACCAACACCGTATTTTTGTAAGGTGGTGCCCAGCTCCTCATCATACTTTGGCGTGTACTGATAAAATGCAAACTGGGGATTCAGAGTAATGGTTTGCCCATTGATGGTAACAGTAGCAGATGCCGCTTTGGTTTCATCCTGGATGATGTTCTGCATTTTGCCATTTTCCCAGGAGAAGATCCTGTTCTTGGTGTACAGGTCATCCAGCGCTTTATCAGTGGCGTTCTTCACTACCATCGGCGCTAACACGCCCATAAGCTTTGAATAGTTGCCTTCGCCTACCGGCTCATCATCCATTTTCTTGAAAATGTCTTTCAGCAGCTTGTACTTCTTATCCGTACCCCTCAGGTCTTCTATCAGCAATGGCTGCTGGTCGTCCGGGGCAGTGGATATCAGCGCTATCATTAAATCTTCCGAGCTTACAACGGTTTGGCCGCTTTCGCTCTTCGCAAAGTTCACCCAGCGGCTGGTATTAAGCAGCTGCCACCAGGAATTATCATTCAGCTCTTTTAGTTTATTCAGGATCGTTATAGCTCGAATGCGCCCGGGGTACTTCAGCGCCGCTAATTCACCCTCGCTGAATACATCCAGCGCTTTAACCAGCTGAGAGGGGCTGGTGATTTCGGGTAATAGTTTAGTGATCTCTTTAAAATTCTCATTGAACTTATACAGGTTATCATAAAAGCCGCGGAACACTGCCGGGTAATAACCATCCCCGGTTTTCTTATCGCTCAGGTACGCTACATAGGCGTCATAGTCCATGCTGTTGATCAGCAGCGCCAGCTTTTTCAGGATCAGCTGGTCCGGGCACAGGTCTTTATAATCATTATAGAACTTCACGCCTCTGCTATCCGGCGCCAGCTTGGCAAAATCTTCGTTCACCTGCTTGAAATCGGCATTGAACTTGGCAATGCTGTTGGCGGCTGATTGTATGGTTTGTTTTAAAAAGCCTATCCGCAGGTTATTCTGATCATTTTTATCGTTGTTGGTTTTGCTTACATAGTCTGTGGCGTTGATCTGGAAGCCGTTCACTACCAGGGAAGATGACCCGTGATAAAAGCAACGGTGGCTTACCCTGTAAGTACCGTTTATGTTACTGAAATAGGAGATGATGTACAATACAGAGTTGGTGGATAACAACTTTGTGTTCTGTCTTATTTTCGGGATAACGTTCCTCCATATTGATTCACTGGCAATGTCACCTGCTAATTTATATTTATCCTGGGCTTTTACGTTAGCCCATTTAATATCAGATACCTCTTCGGGGTTTGCATAGTTGTAAATAGATGCCAGCACTACATACAGATGCTCTGTTCCGGTTTGCGCCTGTACCGTATTCACCAGGGAACGTACCTCTGATTCCAGCGTGTTGTTGCCGTTGAACCAGAAGTACTGTCCGTTATTTACATAATCCGAATAAAAGGTTTGGGCAGGATCGTCGTATACCAGCAGGTAATCTTTTTCAGCCTTGTTCCTGTCAGCCTTGATCTTACTATTAACGGCTTTGGTTAAGCGGCTCACATACCGGTCTACCAGGCTGTCGGCCGGTGAGGCCGATGCGTACAACGGTATGTATCCTAACAGTACACTTATACAAATCAGTATCCTTTTCAGTAACCGGATCATTTTCCTGTTATTTAAGTAAGTTGTCAATTTTAAGTTTCAGCTGTTCTGTTGCGTATTTGATCATATCCTGCTTGCTGGCGTCTTTCATCTGCATGCTCATGATCTCCTTAATAAGGGTTTTACCATCCAGCGCAACATCATCTTTAAAGTCGTTATTCACGGCTGCTTCATCTTTATAGAAATCAGAAGCGGCAAATATTAACTTCATTGTGATCAACAGCTTACGTTTTTGGTTATAGTCTTTTACCAGTGCTGCAAATTCCCTGGAGCTGGCCGGTATATCACTTTCAGTCAGGGTTTCATCAAAGCCCCCCAGCGCTTCTATCTGTGCATTGGCAGCAGTATCCGTGCTAATGCCCTGCTTGTCAAATACCGCTTCTTTGATCAGGCGCTGCTGCGTTGTAAAGTCGGTGCTGGTGCCGCCGGATGTTTTGTCGGCTTCTGCCTTCAGCGCTTTAATGGCTTTTACCAGCACATCCGCCACATCTTTCACCAGCTCCTCTTTCTCCTTATTCACAGCTGCTACTTCCTTCTTGGCATCCTCAAACTTCTTCTCTGCCGTATCCATCTTCTTCTTGGCAGCTGCTTTTTCTTCCGGTGTTTGCGCTGCATCGTACTCTTTCTTAGCTTCGTCGTATTCTTTTTTGGATTGCTCCATATTATCGGCGGCAGTATTCATACGGTTCTTCAGCTCTTCCGGCAGTTCTTTCTCCGCCATATCCTTGATCTGTTCCGTCAGCTCTTTAATGGCCAGGTAATCCTCATCTATAGCCAAATGCGCCAGGTCGTTGATCACGCTTGCAAAATCCTTGATCGCCTGCACTGCCTTATCCACATCCACGATCTGTGTTCCCAGCGAATCAAATGTGCTCATAATAACCCCGCTCATTAGCTGGCGGTCAGTATTCACCTGTATATTATCAAACTTCACTTTTAAGCGGTTGTAACCCAGGAAGGGGATGGTGATATAACCGTAACCGCTAAACGAACCTCCGCCACGTACCTGTAATAAGCGCACGGGGAAATCGCCGGCCATGATCTGGTCATCGGGCTGCAGCTCCTTCAGGGGTGTTTGGTTGGCTAGCTTAATATCCGGCAGCAGGCCGCAGTTCCTGTTGGAGATTGTGTCGCGGGAGGGTACGGTAAAGCCATGCACGTCGCCCAGGGTTTTATTGCCCAGAGTACAATAGCCGCCTACGCGGTAATCATATTTGCGGCCGGGTACTGCATCATAAATAGTTACTTCACTGCTGGTAGTTTTTACGTTGAACCATTCCGCGTTGTCCTTGCCCTGCTCACGGTATTCTACCAGGTATTCAAACATTTTGGGCTGCGGCAGCCAGGTAATGGTGATGCGGCCATCTTGCACCGTGGCCACAGGCTGCTGCGGAGGTGAACAATCTTCCTGGAGGGTGAAATAGAAGATCTCCGTATAGCCGTTATTGGTAAATACATCAAATTCATCCATGCCCTGTTTGGCTTTGGCACGTATACGCCAGGCATAACGTTTGCCGGGCAGCAAAGGCGGTTCCGCAGGGCCGTATAACAGTGTAGTGCTAACAGTTGTAGTTTGGTACAGGGGAGGGGTGGTGCTAAAAGCTGCTTCCGGTAAAATGCCGGTATCCCAGATCTCCACCAGCGTAAATTCATATTCTGTCTGGAAAGCGGCATTGGGGCTGCCCATATGCCGTGGCGTCCAGTTAAAAACAATGTTCAGCGGATCGCGGAACGATACGGCTTCGCCTTTGCGGGGCAGGTTTAACAGCGGTGGTTCGCTGGTGCTGATCCACACCGGCGGGGCGCAACCCAGTTTGTCATTGCTTACCAGCTGCCCGCTGTTCAATTCCACTACTTCTATACAAAAATTATAAAAGCCATCCGGCAGCTTACCGCTTTGCTGCAATTGCTGCCGCGGTACGCCGGAAACTTCCATATTATCAATATTAAAATACGGCGCCAGGTCGTTCAGTGATAGCTGCACTGGTATGCCTGCTTCCAGCGCTATCAGTGGGTAAGAGCCATAGTCGCGGTTACGCAGCGCCACCGTGGTGCCTTTGATATTCAGCCGCAGCCGCACCTGCAGTACCGGCTTTTGCAGGTCGGTGTTCAGCAGGGTAACGATCATGCGCGCCTGCGTACCGCTATACAGGTTACTGAGCTGTGCCGATACCGGCTGCAGCGTTTGCACCTGTACCCGCACGGGGTACTGCTGCGCTGCCAGCGGCTGGCACAGAACGAACAGTAGTAGTATGCTGACTGCTATTTGAATAAAACGTGTAGCTGTCACCGTATCTTATTTAATGATTATTGACTGATGATGATCTTCCTGATCGCATTACCCATAGGCGTTTCCAGCAGCAGCAGGTAAGTGCCTGCGGTGATATTCAGCTGGTAACCCACGTTGAACTGTACGGCCGCACTTTCCTTCCGGTCGTTCACCAGCTGGTTGCTGATAATGTTAAACAGGCGTAAACGTATGTCCGATGCCTTGTCCAGCGCAATGCGCACATTGAACTGTCCCGTATTGGGATTTGGCAGCACTTCAAAGGTTTTAATGAAAGGCTCTGCTGCGCCGCCGGGTTGTGTGAAGGTTTGTTTTTCCAGCACGGCAATATCCTTGCTGAACAATTTCTCGCAATCTCCTACACGGGTACGCAGCTGGATCCTGTATACGCCGGTATCTGCAAAACGCAGCTCTGCCAGCAGCGGTGTGTTTTGAACTACAGTAATGTTCCGGTTAGCAGGTATCACCCATTCAATTTTTTCCGGCAGCGGGCTGCTGATGTTCACAAAAGAAACATCCTCATTCTGGAAGATCTGCGTAGCGGCCACAAACTCGGCGGAGATGGCTACCTTATTCTGCTGTATGTTAATGGTATCCGAACCTTTACAACCTTTGCTATCTGTAACGTTCACCCAGTACCGGCCGGTTTGGCTAAGGGTAACCTGCGGCGTAAGGGCCTGCAGCGCAGGGGTGCCGCCCCATACATACTTAGCCTGCGGGTCGGCAATAGCAGCATCTGCCAGCCAGGTTTGATCATTACACAAAGTTTTATCAGGTCCCAGCTGTACCTGCAGCGGTGCAGGATCGCCCAGGTTAAAGGTTTGTATGCGTTTACAGTTGTTGGCATCTGTAATGGTAAGGGTGTATTTGCCGGCACACAGCTTATCCAGCGCTGTGCCGGTTTGGCCCGTACTCCATTGGTAGCGGTAAGGGGCTACGCCGCCGCTGATGGTGGTTTTAATATAACCGTCACAGTCGCTATGGCACGTAGGCGCCTTAATATCTGCATCTATGGTAATACCGCCGGGTATAAAAATGTCTACGTTGTTCTGTGTTTCGCAGTTATGTCCGTCTTTCACAAACAGCAGGTAAGCGCCTTCTGTTAAGTTGTGAAGGATGCTGCTGGTATCGCCGGTGGTCCACTCATAATGGAAGGGGGCCGTGCCGCCGCTTACCAGGGCAGTGATGCTGCCATCCTGCCCTGAAGCGCAGCTTACTGCGGTTGCATTCAGCGCTACGGTTAATTTATCGGGCTCGGTTAAATGAAAGGTATCTGAGCTGCGGGTAATGTTATTATAATCCGTTACCTGCACCAGGTATTTTCCACTAGGCATGCCGGTTATAATGCTGTCTGTTTGCGGAACAGGCTGTAAGCTGCCATTCACCACCTTAAACCAACGGTAGGCGTAAGGCAGGCCGCTGCTGAAGGGTATGCCGCCGGTGGCATGCGCTACCAGCTCTCCGTCGCTATCGCCTTTACAGGCTACGTAGCGGTGTTCCGCGATGCTGGCTTTTAATAAGGGCGGCTCATGCAAAGTATTGGCTACAGATACATAGCAGCCGCTGGTGCTGTTATTGGTGCAAATGCTGAACTGCGCATCTTTTACCTGTAAGGTATAAGTGCCGTCGCCAACATTCTGTAAGGTAGTGGTGTACTGGCCGGGCTGTACCTGCTCTGTATGGGTGCTTAGCACCTGGTTATTGCTGTTCAGCCATTGTACGCTGTAAGAGCCGTCTGCAGCGGGTGTGCCGCCATTCAGCGTAATGCTGATGCTGCCATCTGTATACGTATAGGCCTTGGGGTCGATGGTAGTAACATTTACTACTGCCAGCGGCGCTGCCGGTTGTGTAATAACGGTGTCCGGCTGCTGCTCACAGCCATGGCCATCTGTCAGTAACAGGGTGTAATGGCCGGCCGGCTGATCCAGGATATCCTGTGTAGCATCACTATTGCTCCATGCCCATGCGTAGGGCAGGGTGCCGCCGGTAACGGTTGATTTTATAAAACCATCGTTACCGCCGTTACAGCTTACGTTGCGGGTAGTGAGCGCCACCTGTAACAGCTCCGGCTCTACCAGGTGAAAAGTATCTGATTCTTTGGTAATGCCATTCCAGTCTGTAATGATCACTTTATAAATGCCGGTGTTCAGCCAGTGCGCAGTATCATTCGTTTCCCCGATGGGGTTATACGCGCCGCTGTTATCGGCCTTATACCATTCAAACTGGTAAGGCAGCGGGCCGGAAATGGGTACGCCGCCGCTGGCGGTTGCAAACAGCACGCCGTCCATATCGCCTTTACATGAAACGTAATGCTTTTCAGCAATGTTCACCACCAGCGCCGGGGGCTCTTCGAGAGTAAAGCCGGCCGTTACAATACAGCTTTGCATATTAGGATCAGGGCCGGTGTAGTTAGCATCCGTTACGGTAATATTATAATCGCCTGCGCCTATATTGGCCAGCGAATCTTCATAAACACCGTTCACTAGCCGGCCGTAATGGCTGGTTAATACAGTGCCATCGGGCTTTTGCCAGGTTACATTATATGCGCCGCCGGCTAAGGCAGTACCGCCTTTCAGCAGCACTTTAATGCTGCCGTCTGTATACCCGAATGCTCTGGGATAAATGAGGGTCGGTGTTACGATCTGTAACGGCTCTGCAGGTTGTGGCACATAGGCTACATCTGTAAGCTCACATCCATGATAATCTTTTATACGGAGTGTATACGTGCCTGTTGGAAGCGCATAAATATCTGCAGACTGTGCGCTGTTGCTCCAGTTATACTGGTAAGCCGGTGTGCCGCCTGTTACCACAGTGGTTAAAACACCGTTGCTGCCGCTGTAACAGCTTACAGGGGTAGTGGTGAATTGTATTTTCAGCGGATCGGGATCGATCAGGTTTATCACATCGGACAGCTTCTCTATATTGTTTGCATCCGTCACTTTAACCTGGTACTGGCCGGCGGTTAACCCATTGGCTTGTGTGCCGGTTTGGCCCAGGGGCGTGAGCGTGCCGCCCACCAGCTGATACCATTCATAGGTATAATAAGGTGCTGCGGTCATTCGCTTACCACCTTTGGCTAATGCGCTCAGGATACCGTTGCCATCGCCATGGCAATTGATACTGTCTGTAATAGTGGGCGTAACTTCCAGCAAAGGTGGTTGTGTAAGCGGATAGGTGGCTGTAACAATACAACCCTGCTCACTGCCGCTGCCTGCAGAGGCATGATTAGCATCCGTTACCCTGAGGGTATAGGTGCCATCCGGTACATTTTCTAAGGTAGTGGTATATACGCCGCTGCCCACAACGCCGGTCTGCGGAAACACGGTGCCGCTTGCATTGGTCCAGGTAACATTATAGGACCCATCCACATTAGGCGTGCCGCCTTTGATACGTACTACAACGCTGCCATCTGAATAGCCAAAGGCTTTGGGATCAGTAGGGGTGGCTGCGTCTATCACCAGGCTGGCTGCCGGTTCCGTAATAGTTTCTGTACGGGTAATTTCATTGTTGCTGCCATCTCTTGGCATACAGCCTTTACTATCCCGCAGCCACAGGCTGTAAGTGCCGGCATTTAAACCACCCAGCGTATAGGCCGTAACGTTACCAATGGATACCTGCCGGGTAATACCGTCTGCCGCATTTTTATAGTAAAGGATATTGCCGCCGTTACCGCCGCTGGTGGTAATATTAATGGCCCCATCGGCGCCGCTGTGGCACCTTACATCGTTTTGTTTGCTGCTGCTGAAGGTAATAGGCCCGGGCTGCACGATCTCGAAATTGGCCCTGTGCTGGGCTGCGCCGGTATAAATAGGTACTGGATTGGCTATATCAGTAGGGTAGCTGCCGCGCAGCAGGATGCGGTATTTACGCGCACCCCGGTCAGAGGGTGTCCATTGATAGCTGTTGTTGCCGTCCATGGTTATCTGCCGGTCGTCAATAAAGGCGGCAGGGTTACCGGCGGTTATTTCCTGTTTGTCCAGCTGCATTACCAGGCCTTCACGCGGCCTTAATGGGCGGCTGAACCTTACTATAAAGCTGCCATTCTGATCACCATAACAGGTAGGCGGTATAGGCGTTACCGATAATATCGTAGGTGCAACAAACCTGGGGGTAAGTGTCACGGTATTGCTTTCCGTGGTGCCGCAAGGGTAGTAAACGCGCACCAGTATGTTTTCCCTGCGTTCAATAGCACCCAGGAAAAAGTTATTCGGCAGGTCATTACCAGAGAACGTAATAGTACGTTGCATGGGAAAGTTGGAAGGGAAATTGTTCCAGCCTGTGGAGGTAGTGCGGTACTGCCATTGGTAAGTGCTGGCCGGGAAACCATTGGTAGCTGTTAAGGTAACCGTTGTTGCATCCGGCAGTGTAGCCGTTGTAGGTGTTATATTAACTGCTTTAGGATAGATGCGGATATTCATGTCACCCGTGTACCTGGGTACAAAATCCCCGTTATGATAAGTAAAACAGGGCTGTGAAGGCGACACATATATATCCCTCGAATCCTCTACATCGTTCTTTTTACAACCGGCCGGAAAACCACGGTCCCAGCTTCTTCTGGCGAAAACATGAAAGCGCACCAGCCGTTTGGTATTGGCAAATGTAAAAGTTTTGGTAGGGAACGTCCTTACATCTCCTTCATGCAAACCATCCAGCGATTCTGTCCATACTCTTACGTTGGTACCGTCACTGTAATACGCAGTGATCTCGAACCGGCTGCTGCAATCCGCTTTATCCGCATTACCGCTATAATATATGGAAAGATCCATGGCCACTTCATATTGCTGGCCACGGGCTACCGTATACATTAAAATGAAAAAAAACAGGGGTATAATTTTTTTCATCCGTTACAATTTAATTTTATGAGGGACCAGCAGCAACCGGCAATTATGCCTGGCTGCAGCCGGTAATATTTATCGCAAATGCACCGTTCGCAGGGGTGCTTAATATTGTACACTGATCAGTTTTGAGCTGCCGGTAGCGCCGCTGTTTAACACCGCCCGTATGCTGTACTGGTATTCGGTATTTACCCGGGGCTGGTTGTCCACAATGCGGTTGGTGCCTGGTTTCAGCACCTTCCACAGCGTAACAGGCTCGCCTTTTTCTCCTTTATATAGCTGGTATTCCACCACATCGGCCAGGTCATCTTTCCAGAACAGCTCTATGTAACGCTCCTGCCGGTTTACCTGTGCATTGAAAGAACGTACCATGCCTTTGGAAGGATTGTATGGAACGCTTACCGTTAGCGGCTGCATGGGCTTGGATTCCAGCCCGCTGCTGTCTTTAGCCAGCAACAGGTAAGCATAGGTAACGCCGGGTGTTACGGTATTATCCGCAAAGTTGTTAACGGGCGGTGTCAGCTTCTGTATGGCTTCCCAGCTGGTATTGGCAGCTGTTACGGTTTTGCGGTATAATAGCTGCTGCGCAACATCCGCATCTGTACTGGGTATCCACGACAGGTACACAATATCCTTGGCTACCTTATAACCGGTAAGCACAGGAGAGGTAGGCGGTATCACATCCGGTTTCTTAAGCTCAAACACCGCAGAGAAATCCGACTGGTTATATCGTTTATCCAGCGCCCTTACCTGGTAATACACTTTACTGTTAAGGGATTGTATGCCTACAGAATCGCGGAAGGTATTGCGCCTCCACACAGAATCTACCAGCGATGCAGCTTCCTCGCCGGCCATGTTGGCGCGGAATACTTTATAACCTAAAATGTCTTTTTCAGTATTGGCGGCCCAGGAAAGCTTTACCACGCCGTTACTGTCTATAGTACCGGTGAGGCCTGTTGGCGCCGCGGGTGGTATAGAATCCACCGGCTGCACCAGTACGGGGAAAGAGGTGGAGGATTCGCCTTCCAGCGCTACAGCTGTAATGGTAAAATAATTGCTGGGCTCCAGGTGATCGTATAGGAGTGTACGTTGGTCCGGCGTAATATTGGTCATCACGGCTTTATAAGGTCCGTCGGCCTTCTCGGCCTGGTTCAGTGTAAAACCTTTAATGAGCTTATTACCTGCGGTTTCAAATTCCCAGCCCAGCTCCAGCATGCCTTTTTCATTAACAGCATTGCTGCGGATGTTGGGCGTGTACACCAGCAAATGTTTGCCCTTGCCTGTTACGGGATCAGAGGGCGGGCCAGGCTCGCCAAAGGGCGATACACCCCGCACACGGTAACGGTACACGGTATTATTATCCTGCAGCGAGTCAATGAAATACATGCGCGGCGAAGGCTTTTTTTCTTTGCCGTTGAAATTGGTCACCGGCAGGGAAGAGGCGCGTTCATAGTTCACACCGTCTTTAGAGCGCTCTATAAACCAGGAGTTGTAATAATGTTTCAGCAGGCTGTAGTCCCAGCTCAGGATCACATTCTTATCGCCAAACACAGCGCCTATGTTAGCGGGTTTTGGCAGCTCCTTCCGGTCGGCCAGGCCAATGAATGCGCCGGAGGAATCAATGCGCATGCGGCCGGCCGGCGCCAGTGAACGCACACGGTACAGGTATTTTTCATTGGGCTTTACGGTATTATCCTCATAAGCCCAGCCAGCCATTTTAGCGGCTTCAAAACTGTTATCTGCTGCGTATAATGATAATGCAAAACGTTGGTCCAGCTCCTGCGACTGATTGATCAGCTGTGCAATGCCATTGTTGCCACCACCGCTTACTTCAAAGTCTTTTCCATAAATAGCCTGTGCAATGATCACAGCATAGTTATCTTTTTTGCAGATCTCCTGCCAGGCCAGTAGGGGTTGTGGTTTGATGGGCTGTGTGTTCAGCAGCTGTGATTCCGGTTTGGGCAGCACCTTGCCATCACGCAGCACAGTAAAACGCCACAGCTCAAAACCGTACTGGTTGCACAGCTTCCAGGCGCCGGCTTTGGTAACTGCCCAGCGAAGTAATACGCTGTGCTGTGATGCCCTTGCCATTACCTGTATACGGGCCGTATCTTTCCGCTGGGCGGAGAGGCTGCCTGTAAGCAACAGGAAGAACAGTACAAGACGAAGGATGATCTTAGCGCGCATATATCTTTATCACAGGTTTTTAATAGGTTTTCGAGTATTCATAGGTAACTGATGTGCCTTTAATACCCCCCGGCAGCATATACTGGTAGGCTACTTTGTACTTACCATTACGTATCAGCGGGTAATAGCCATTGATCATATACAGGTACTTGCTTTGCAGCGGCGTATCCAGGTATTTGTTCACCACCTGGTATTGTATATCATCCAGGTCCTCGCGGTACACTAACGGCAGGTCATATACGTAGGGCAGGCGCACGGCCAGCTCTGATGGTAATGGCTGCTTGCTGGTAATGCTGGCCAGGTAATCGCTCATCAGGGTCATAGCCTTAGTGGGCACCAGTCCCAGGTCGTCCGGGTTACGGTGGGTAATGAATATTTCCTGTTCTATCGGGTAGTTACGGTATAACAGCGGGTTCACATCTTCCCGGAAGTAAGCATCATCAGTAATGGCGCTTACATTGATCAGCGGTGTATAACCCGTAAAGGCAGTACCCTGCAGCTCCGGTACATCAAACAGCTCATAGTTACCCACTTCTGCCTGCAGGCTTAATACCTCAAAGGTTACAATGCTTGCAATACCACGTTTCAGCGGCATGGCATTCAGCTTAGCCGCAAAAGTGCTGTAACGGCTGGTATGGAAGCCGTAACCCAGCAACGATTTGGTTACATCGCCCCGGCTTACTGCATTGGATTTATTTGCTTTCACGGTATAGTCGCCGTCTTCCCCGTTATCCTGTTTGGCATAGCTTACGATCGCATCCTTGGAAGCATCCCCTCCCGGCGGAATGGCCACTACATCATAGGTATAATCTGTACTGGGTTGTATGGCCGGCATGGGGAAGTCTATGCGCTGGTTCACGCTGTCGTACTGCATTGCCTGCGTGGCAAATACAGCTCCATTGGTAGCAAACTGCAGCTGGTATTTCCAGCGCGCATCAAACAGGTAGCTCTGGCCGCGCTGCAGTACTATGTAGCCGCGGTTCAGCTCATCGCGGAACATATTGCGCTGGTCTATCACCGGGTAACAGTGCGCAATGTTGGTAAGCGGTATAAAGTCAGGCGCAGTGCCGGTGGTAAAGGTCACCACCTTTTCTTCCGTGCTTTGCTGGCCGTTCATATACAGCGTTTGCCAGCTGCCGTTCTGCAATTCTTCAAAGATCACTTTCACTGTGGCCTTTAAGGTATGTTTGGTAGGTAATACTTCTTTGGAGTAATAAGTGGCTACGTCATTGTTGGTATTCCACTCTATTCTGCCGGGTACCGGTTGCCCGTTATCCGTTACAGTAAAGGTTTCCAGTTTGGTACGATAGGTTTTGGTGCCTTTATCATCCTCCACATCAAACGGCTGTCCAACGCGCATATTAAACGCCGCCTGCGGTGCGGCAAAAACATCTACATCCGCGGTGTTGTCTGTAGGCGTAACATCTGCTATCATCTTCACATCAATAGGACTGCTGCTGCCGGTTACGATCTCACATTCATCGCCTATGGTTACTTTCATGCGCATGTTGCCGCTTACCAAACCGCCCAGGATCTCAAACTTCACGGCCATGTAGCCCTTTAGCCACGTGGGGTTGGGCAGCTTGGCCTGCATAAGCACGGCGGCTGCGCCTGATATAATGGGGAAGCGTCCTTTAATAAATGCCAGGTTCACTTTTACGCCTACCTCGCCCTGCAAATACACATAGGCTTGTCCGTTAGCATACCATCCGTCAATACCGATTTTTTCTGTTTTACCGGCGCAGTGCGCATCGCCGTAATCTTTCAGCATAATATCAAACCCTACACCGCATTTAAAGTTGGCGTACAGGATCAGGAAAGTAAGGTCGCCGGTTTCTACAGAGAGATTGGCGCCAAAGGCAAACCCGCGTCCATCGCCCAATGCATTCAGGTCGCGCATGTAATCCAGCTCCTCCATGTCCACACCCAGGATGTCTGCAACTTCCTGCGGGGGCGGGGGAGAGCCGGGTATTTTATCACCTACCATGATGTAGGCGCCTGTTTTAATAGCTATGCTGCCCAGGGCAAACTTAACGCCTAAACGATTGGTGGGTGTACCCATATGGAAGTACCACTCACCCGGCGCAATATGTATCACCGCCCAGCCGGCGCGGTTGCCGCTGGCAGTACCGGTAAGCAAGCCACCGGCTACATTCAGGTATACATCAAAGTTGGCGTGGAAAGTAGATTGTGTAAAGTCATATTGAATACCTACATAGGCAGAAAGGCCGATTTCGCCGGTCTTGAAATCATCGCCGCTCAGGCTTTCTGCAGCGGCAGACGGGTTGGATACTTTGAGGCCCTGCAGCTTTTCACCCAGGCCTCCCAGCTTGCTCACCGCCTTTTGTTCCGCGGCTTCCATTTTGCTGAATGCCTTACTCATCTGATCGCCCATGTTGCCTGCTACATTGGGCAGTACGCCTAAGATCTTGGCGTAGCCGTAGAAGCCAATGAAGTTAATGCCTCCGCTTTTGTTAAAGGCTACTTCAAAAGACACTTCGCCGTTCACCACCTGCTTTTTCACTATGCTGAACAACACGGCGGCTTTAATGCCCAGGCCTGTATTTTCATCCGGCACATAATTCACACCGGTAGGAGAGGCCAGCATATCCGAGCCCTGTTTTTTCATGCGGTAGTAAGCGCCGCCGCCAAAACCCTGGATGTTAATGGGTGGCACCAGGGGAATACCCAGGCCCAGATCGGCTTTAGCATCCACGTACCAGTAGCGGAAATCCTTACAGCCAAACATGGCGCGCGCTTCTATCTTCACCTTATCATCCATGAAATCCGCTGCCACCATGCCGCTTATAGCATTGCCATAAACAGGATCATCATCATAGAACTTAATGCGGCCGTTAATTTTCAGCGAACCGCCGATTTTAGCGTTAATGCCAATTTCTTCCAGCTTCAGCTTTTGAAACTTCCAGGTTTGTATACCTTCCGCTTCATTGAACTTGCCTACCAATCCGATTTTGGTATCGCCGCCAAAGTTGCCTTCCATCAGGTTCAGGCGGATGCCGAAGGTAAGCGTGGCTTCCCCATCCTGCGCACGCAGCGATATTTCATTAATAGATACCGGGAAGTTGGAAACCGTGTTCGTATTCTGATAACCGAAATAAGAAGTAGTTAAATAAGGCGGGTTGGTTTCAAGATGCAGGTCTTTGAATATAATGCCTTTAAAGGTGGCGAGGGGTTTACCATCATCTCCCTTTGTGGTAGCCGATATGCCCAAACTGCCGTGCAGCATGGCTTCCGGCTGAAAACGCCCGTCGGCCAGCTTCAGCTGCACCCAGGAGTTAGGTTCCAGCACACACTTAGCCTGCCATACGTTAAAGCTTAGCTCATTAATAGTACTGAGCTTAAGGATGTATTCATTATCGGCCGTAATAACAGCGGTATAACCTAAGGGATCTTTGGCTACCGGCAGGCCCACCATGCCGCTGAAACCCGCGCCTACCAGGTGGTTGGCTTCCAGGTCTATATTAAAATGATCTACGGTGAACTTCCAGCCGGAGGCAGTACCATCCGGTAATATGTTGTTGGCAAAGAACGAGCCGGTTAAACCATTGTTATCAATGATCATATGTGTAGCGCCAAAGCTTACGCGCTTGCCCGACTGTTCCCGTTTGGCAAATTGTTTAGGTAGTATTACTTCCAGGTCCTCTACGTACACGCCCCGCCAGGTATTGGGATTATCGGCCGGCATGTAACGCTGTTCATACCCTGTAGGGTACACAATATCCGGCGTATTACGGATATCGCTGCCGTCAAACACGGCCTTGCCTATATGAAAACCAACGCCTTTTAAAGGCGCTATCTCAAAGGCAGGAAGGCTGAGGCTCACCAATATATCATTCCAGTCAGCTACTACGGTTTTAAAGGCGGCGCTTACCTGCGCTTTAGGATCTTCATTACGTTCACCATCGGCTTTTAAAGGCACCAGCATACTGCGCGGAAAAGCTACTTCGGCAGCAATGCCTAGCTCTTTAAAACCGTTACAGTCCATGGTTACATAAGTAAGATCCAGGCCCTGCCCGGTTTCCATGTTCATGCCGCCTTTTAAGATCAATGCGGCCGTGCCTCCGTTTATGCGTATGGGTATGTCGCCCAGTAATACCAGCTTGGCATCGCCCAGGATGCCGCCGTTATAGGAGAGCTTAATGCCTTTAATACCAAAAAAGATCTCATGCGGCTCCTGTGGTATTTCCAGCTTGGCAAATACCGTAAGCTCTGCATAAGTAGGGTAGAAGATAGCGTTGCTGATGGCAATCTTCACCGAAGTATTGTTCACCTTACGGAAAAGCCCTATGGGCAGCTCGTTCAGGTCGTCCGGTGAAAGAGAGGAAGTATAACGGTTATCCTTATCCATTTTCAGGAACTCGGCTTTGGCCTGTTCCCTGTAAGGATTCGTTGTATCGTTACCGTAGGCAGCCTGCAAATAAGCATCGGTGAACAAAGCTTCGGTCGGTACAGGAATGTTATTGGCTAAGAGCTGCCGGTCTATTTCCGGGAAGCTGCGGGTTTCCGCAACGGTATTCATAATAGCTACCGGTGGTACCGCGGGTGCTGGCGTTTTAAGGGAATCCGTATCGTCGGCCATTGCAATAGACATGTAGCCCAATAACAGGCAGGCAAGGCTTAGGGATCGGCAATAAAAGTTACGCAGGTAAAATTTTACCATAGGCCAAATAGGGTATAGGTTATGATAAGGGGAGGGGTTTCATCGCTCTAGTTAACAAATATGCTTGTGCTACTTGTCTCCCCCGGACATTACCGGTTTTCTATTGTAAGTTTACGCAATATTACAATTTAAAATCAATTAAAGAAAAATTTTATTTGTCTTGTGAAGGGGGAGGGAAGGTATTTAGAATCATTGAGATACGTACACGGAGGGATGGTGGGATGGTTAATGGGTTGTTAATCAAATGTAAATGGGATGTTAATGGGGAAGAGGATTTTTGTGGGTTAAGAAAAAAAGTGCAAGGGGTGAGTGCGAAAACCTCCAGCGATTTTTATGATGTTAATACCATTGCAAATTATTATCCGGCAATCATTCAGTATTTAGACCAGCCAATTGGTAGTCAATTAGAAAGAATACCTGATACAAATAAATATAGACTGGTAAACGAATAGCGCATTTCCATAAGAGGATGGTTCTGACCTGCCAAGGCTGTGTTGCAAATAAGCCAATTCAGTAAGACAAATAGTATTATGGAAAGCTTATTTTAACTATAGTTTTAGAATGTTATGCAAGAAACCAATATCGTTAAGATGGACAGTTTTTGATATAGGTACGTAGACAAGTACACAAATGAAATATTACGTTATAAAGATACTTTAGATTTGATGAGAGAGGGAAAGTAATAATTTCCAGGAAAAAATAAAGTAAAAGATTATCGGCGCTTTAAAAAATGAAGTAGTATGAAAGTTATTGTAAAAAAGAGGCTCGTAAGCATCTGTTTTTCCCTGATTATTATTTTATTTAAAATAGGATGTAAGAATGGACCGAAAAATACAGAAGATGAATATAGATCTCTATATTCTCAAACAAAGTATAATGGGAAAATAATACAACAGATATATGTTCCCAACTTTAGAGATACATTGCATCAATATGTTTTAACCTATTTTGTTGAGAACGGAAGAATGAAAGAGTCTTGTTTTTGGTTTAATCGGAAAAGACATGGGATACAAAAATTATATTATAGTAACGGAAGGTTAAAAGAACAAGGCGAATGGTTAAATGGAAAAAGGAAAGGATTGTTTTATTATTACGGGCGTGCTACCGGTAAGCTAAATTCTGCCATAGAATTTATTTTATTTTCAGATTCTCCGCAAGGTTATTACGCAAATCAGAAATATTACTTTAATGCTAAAGGTGATACGCTGAAAGCAAGGAGTAATTACTATTCTTTACATAGTAAGGATACAATTCAACAAGGGGAAAATTATGAATTGATCATAAGTATTGATGCTCCTATCTTTCCCCAGAGCGGCTTTGTAATTTGTAATTATGATTCATTATTTCATAGGGATGGCCAAAGTTGCGATACGGTAAGAATGAAGAACCATATTGGGGTGTATCGAATCAATAATTATAATACTGGATTAAACATTATAAGAGGGATGATTTATGACTATAAAGAAATTACAGATTCAAGTGGTGAAACTTTTACCACCGGGCATGAGTTCTATTTCAAAAAGGAATTTTATGCAAAGCCTAAACCTTAGTTTTTAAAGTGATAAATGTTCTCTAATGAAGATCAATAATAAGCTTATACCTGTTCTTGTATTAGGAATTCCTTTTTTGTTTATAGTTGTTAAGTCTATTATTAGAGATCATAATTTGTCCAATGATGGAGTTATGGCAAGCGCAGTAATCACTGTCTCAAGTCGATTTTCGAAGATTCAATAAGCCATTTCCAGACAGCTTAGGATGGATTGTAAAATATCAAGTTGAAGTCGAATGATTTCTTTAAAACGATGAAGTCAATTTTGAAAAGGTAAAAACTAATTAATTATGAGTAATACACTTCGGTTATTCTGTTTATATCTGGTATGGAAGACGAAAATGAGAGAATTAAGGAGGTAGAAGCATTTGAAGACTTTGTCAGGGGAAGGAACTTTTTACAAGATGTCAACGGAGACCCCTATCCAGACCTCTTCCCGAGATCAATATATAGCGGCACATACAACTATTTTGATATTGAAAGTTTTTTAAGTTTCCTCCGTGAGAGGGTTGTATGGAAATACCCGGAATACAATTCTTTGATAGTTCAAGTTGAAGGAGAACATGGGTTGAGGTTTTATAATCTAAGTACGGGTGTTAACCAATGACATCAAGAAATAATGTGTTAGTGGGCCGTTACAACCGGGAACGACCATTTACATAATGAATAAAGAGGGCTACAGTCGTACCATTCCCTCTTCATTCGCTCCCGGCAGGGCAAAGTCAGATCTCCCCTAATTATAAAAATCATGCAAATTACTCGCCAGCTGATCATAAATCGGCTTGGTAAATAACATAAACAGATCCTGCGGCGGGGGCGGAGGTGCATCCACACCGCCTATCAGGCGTTTATCTTCATCGCTCAGTGCACGTTCATCGCCTTTAAAAGTACCTACCTGGTTCACCCAGGTATAGCTGCCAGGAATACGGTCCTGGCGCAGCACCTGGTTATTGGCTACATCTATGATACGGTAGTCCAGCGCGCCGCGCGATACTACTGTTTTGCGGATGGTATAAATGGTGGCCTTCACCGTCATATACCGTTTAATTTCTTTACCACTGGTATCTTTCAGCGGGCGGTCCTCTATCTCGCGCGATACATCGCGTGAGGTACGGTCTATATAGGTTTGCCCTACTTCAAAATCATAGAACTGCATTTCCAGGTATTGGTCCGGCTGCTGCTGATCATTACGGGCTAATTTTTCGTCGGTGAATTTTACAAAGAAGTTGATGTTGCGGTTCTGCAGGTTACGTACCAGCGCATCGCGGAACTGGTCTGCGCTGAACTGGAAATACGGGCTGCGGATAGCGATCTGGCTGATCATCACGTTCACCAATCCCTGCTGGTAAGATTCATCCATTTTTTGTTTGGCATCCCGGTAATTGTTCACCAGCTTCAGTGATGCGGCAAACTCGTTGTAAGCCTCGCGGGCGCTGGGTTTGTCGCCGCGGTTCAATAGCTCCATACCACGGTCGTAACGCACCTGTGCTGCATTTTCCTGCGCACCGGTAATAGCGCTGCGGTAGTCTTTGGGCTGCACTACTTTTTGTGCTGCCGGTGAGGCATAAATAATATCGTATAGGCTTTGCAGTGAGCGGTACTCTCTCCGTACATATTCCCATTTCAGGGGATTGTCGGAAGCCAGGTAACCATTCACTTTGTCCTCATGTCTTAATTGTGATTGCTGGTATGCTTTGGGAAGCAGCTGCAGGGCAATGGGATCATTCGGCTTCTTTTGCAGCTTTTTTACAAATGCTGCTACTGCTTCATCATAGCGGCCTTTGTTATAGAGTTTTTCACCCGATTTACAGGAAGATATAAGGAATAACAGGATAGCGGCTGTTAACAGCCTTAAATAGTTGCGCATGCGGTGGTGTTTATGGTATGCGGTTCCGGCTTTTTATTTTACATAGCGCCGGAGCTCGCGGTCTGTTTCACGTTCTTTGATGCTTTCCCGTTTATCATGCAGTTTTTTCCCTTTCCCCAGGCCAATTTCCATTTTGGCAAGTCCCTTTTCTGAGAGAAAGATACGCAGGGGTACAATGGTATAACCCCTTTCTTTTAGCTTGTTCTCCATTTTCCGTAGCTCGCGTTTTGTAAGCAGCAGCTTGCGTTCCCGCAGGGGATCATGGTTGGCATAGGTACCATGGGAGTAAACAGCTATGTGCAGGCTTTTTACATACAGCTCTCCCTTGGAAAAATAACAGAAAGCATCATTAAAGCTCACTTTACTAGCCCTGATGGATTTTATCTCCGTTCCTGTCAATACCATTCCTGCAATAAATTTATCCTCTATTGCATATTCAAAATAGGCCGATCTGTTCTTTAATTCCGCCATCGCTATTTAGATCTACGATCTTAGATTTAAGATTTTAGAGCGGATCATAAAATCTAAATCTAAAATCGTAAATATTGTTTAGTGTTTAAACAGCTGCAGCAAGGTTGCCAGCTGTTGTTTTAACTCTTTCCGGTCTATAATAAGGTCCAGGAAACCGTGCTCCAGCAGGAATTCTGCGCTCTGGAAACCTTCCGGCAGGTCTTTTTTAATTGTTTCTTTAATTACGCGCGGACCAGCAAACCCGATCAGGGCATTGGGCTCCGCAATGTTCAGGTCACCCAGCATAGCATAGGAGGCTGTTACACCGCCGGTAGTGGGGTCCGTCATCATGGAAATATAGGGCAGCCGTGCACTGGCCAGCTGTGTAAGCTTAGCCGATGTTTTAGCCATCTGCATCAGTGAAAATGCGCTTTCCATCATACGGGCGCCGCCGGATTTGGAGATCACCATCAGCGGCATTTTGTTCGCAATACAGTAATCAATGGCACGGGCAATCTTTTCACCTACCACGGAACCCATGGAACCACCTATAAAAGCAAAATCCATACAGGCTATTACCAGGTCGTTACCCAATACCTTGCCTACGCCTACGCGCATGGCATCTTTGAGCCCGGAGCGCTTTTGCGCATCCTTTAAACGCTCGCCATAAGGTTTCAGGTCCTGGAAGCCCAGCATATCCTTGGGATAAATGTTGGGAAACAGCTCTTCGTATTGATTATTGTCAAAAAGAATCTCAAAATATTCTGCAGAGTTGATGCGGTTGTGGTAATTACACTTATCGCAAACGTAGTAATGTTCCCGCAGGTCCTTTACAGTGGTGGTTTTCTTACAATTAGGACATTTATGCCATAATCCGTCCGGTGCTTCCTTCTTTTCACTGGTAGTGGTATTGATACCCTGTTTAATGCGTTTAAACCAGCTTGACATATTCTTCTGTTAGGTTAAAAAATAGTGGTGCAAGATACGAATTAAAATCACACGCACTTTTTCAGTTCGCAATATTACAAGAAAAGAAACTGGTTCCCAATAGCTTACCCTATAAAATTATATATTTTCTTTATTTAATAAAATAATGGGCGCTGCGCCAGGGTAAAACGGGTGTCTTAGAAAGGGAAAATGGCCCGGACAGGCCACTGCGGCCCGGTGGCAAGGTCCTGCAATACCAGAGGGGCGGAGACATTTTCCCGGCTTTCCCCGCTGTAATTAAAAAAGGGTGAAGGGCTAAACCCCTTCACCCTGCGGTAAATTTGATCCCTGAATGAGAATTAAGCGTTCTTGTTGATGCAGTTCAGATCAGCAAATGCTTCTTCCAGGCGTTTTACAAAGGTTTCTTCACCTTTGCGCAGCCATACGCGGGGATCGTAGTATTTTTTGTTCGGCTTATCTGCGCCTTCCGGATTGCCCAGCTGAGCCTGCAGGTAGCCTTTTTTAGCTTCGTAGTAGTCGTGGATGCCTTCCCAGAATGCCCATTGCATATCGGTATCAATGTTCATTTTGATCACACCGTAACCCAGGGCTTCAGCGATCTGGTGTTTGGGAGAGCCGGAACCGCCATGGAACACGTAGTATACCGGTTTAGCAGGCGTTTTGTATTTCTCCTGGATAAAGTCCTGGCTGTTCTTCAGGATCTCAGGGCGCAGCTCCACGTTACCGGGAGTGTAAACGCCATGCACGTTACCAAAGGCGGCAGCCACGGTAAAGCGGGGGCCTACCTGCAGCAGGGTTTCGTAGGCAAAAGCCACGTCTTCCGGCTGGGTATATAATTTGGCATTGTCAACGCCGGAGTTATCTACACCGTCTTCCTCACCACCGGTTACGCCCAGCTCAATTTCGATGGACATACCCAGCTTGTTCATACGCTCAAAGTATTTTTTAGAGATCTCGATGTTCTCATGGATGGGCTCTTCAGACAGGTCCAGCATATGGGAGCTGTACAGGGGCTGGCCGGTTTGTTTCATGAAAGCTTCGCCGGCATCCAGCAGGCCGTCTATCCAGGGCAGCCATTTTTTTGCAGCGTGATCGGTATGTAAAACTACCGGTACGCCGTAGTATTTGGCTACTTCATGTACGTGTTTGGCGCCGGATACACCACCGGCAATGTTAGCCTGCAATTTGTCATTCGGCATGCCTTTACCAGCAAAGAACTGCGCACCACCGTTGGAGAACTGGATAATTACCGGAGAATTCACCTTAGCAGCGGTTTCCAGTACTGCGTTCACGGAGTTGGTACCTACCACGTTCACGGCAGGCATAGCAAATGCGTTGTCCTTAGCATCCTTGTACAGCGCTTCCAGCTCTTCGCCGAATAACACGCCGGCTCTGTATTTTCCCATATTTTATGATTATTTACTGTTTACGGAGGGCAAATATAGTAGGAAAAAGCAGAAAGCGCAAAGCATAAAGCAGAAAGGCGGAAATTAGGCCGAATGCCAAACGCGGAAGGCTTAACGCTGAGGGAGCAGAAAAAGCCGGAGACAGCACACTGAAATTCCCTAAAGATTATAGAGAGATGGATAAATTACCGCAACAAAACATGAGCAGCGTTCAGTGTTCAGCATTCAGCGTATTAAAGCAAACTACAATCAGCTTCACGCTTTCCGCTTTCCGCTCAAAAAAAAGCCGCAGGCAGAAGCCTGCAGGGCTTTTTATATGTGGCTGGTTTGTCGTGTAAGAATTTTATCAGCTTACGCTTAACGTGTTGCCATTAATAGTGACCGTCATTTTTGCAAGTGCAGCAGTAGCAGGGCCTGTTTGAACAGCGCCGGTAGTGGTATACCGGCTGCCATGGCCGCAGGGCGCGTTACACTCTATCAGCTCGCTGCCGGTGTTAAAGGTAGAAACGGTGCATCCCTCGTGGGTACAGATGCTGGACAGGGCAGAGAAGGCAGCAGGTGTATTACCGGCGGCAATACGGATCAGGATCACCCCGCCGCCTATCTTAAAATTACCGGTGTTTAACAGTTCGGTGCTCAGGTCTGCGGTGAGCTTGGCGTTATTTCCGCCGCCGTTATTATTATCCGGCGCATCGGCCATGTGTTTGGTGCAGGCTGCTAATCCCCCGGCACATGCGAGTGCCACAGCCATACTAAGATTGCTTACAAAGTCCCTTCTTTCCATTTTGGTCGTACGTTTAGTGAAAGAATAAAGCGTGAATAGGAATAAATGTGTTTATATATAGTTACGTGGAGTGATCATAAAAGGTTGCCTGTTGAGCCAGGATCTGAGGAGAAGTGTAGCAGCTTCCGGAAATACCCCGGTGCTTCCAGTAACCGGCTGCCATACCAGGAGAACATTTCTCCATCTACCAGCCGTATTTGTGCGCCGGGTAACACGGCCTGTATTTCCGTTATATGCTGATCCTTAAAAGGGTAGGGCTCTGAAGAAAGTAATACGAGCTGTTGCGAGGGCGGCACATCTTTAAAAAGGGTCGTTAACTCTTCCAGCGTAATTGCCGGATACCGGGGTGTATCAGCCAGCACATTCTTTAAACCGCATGCAGCCAGCATATGATGAATGAAGGTGTCCCCGCCCGCCACCATCCATGGATTACGCCAGATGAAATAAGCAGTATGCAATTCCGTAACAGGCAGGGCTTCGTGCAAGCCCTTAAACTGTTCCTGTATCTGCATGCTCAGTGCTTGTCCCTGTTTTGCATAGCCGGTTATTTCGCCTATCCGCCGTATCATTTGCAGGGCTTCATCCAGGGTATGAATATCGCTTACCCATACGGGGAACTCCATTTGCAGGGCGGTGATCTGCTCCTGCTGGTTCTCTTCTTTATTGGCGATGATCAGATCGGGTTGCAAGGCCCGTATCTTATCCAGTTCAAGCGTTTTAGTGCCGCCAACGCGTATTTTATTACGGAACCACTCTTCGGGGTGTACACAGAATTTCGTGATCCCCACCACTTCTTCCTCCAATCCCAAATGATACAACAGCTCCGTTTGTGATGGTACAACCGATATTATCCGCCGCGGCCGCGCAGGAACACTCACCTGGTTGTGCAATTGATCTATGTAAGTCCGATAACCCATGGTTAATTACGAATTATCAATTACGAATTACGAATTAAAATGCAGCGGTTGATGGCAATTTGTTTTGATTACGAATGATCAATTAAATGAAATGATGTCTTTAAATAAAGCGAACATTTAAAATTACGAACTACCAATTCGTAATTCCGTAATTCGTAATTTAATTAACTCCCCAGCGCCTGAATAATATCATACTTCGTAACAATATGGTAGCTGCCGCTGTCATCCTTCGTTAGCACTGCGCCATTCTCTTTATTGATGTACACTGCCAGCTTTTCAATGGGCGTATCCATGCTCACTTCCGGGAAAGCCGCATGCATTACCTGTTTCACCGGTGCATCTTTCAGGTTCACATCATCCATCAGCTTATTAAATAATCCGCCTTCGGAAATAGCGCCTATGATATCGCTGTTATGCAGCACGGGAATATGCTCTATTTCAAACTTCTTCATTTTGGCAATGGCGTCGCTTACTTTCTCTTCACCGCCAATAGTTACCAAAGGCAGGTTGCGGCGGCCGTTCACCACATCTTTCACGGTTTTTACATCCAGGAAACCACGCTCCATCATCCACTGATCATTATAGATCTTACCTACATAACGGCTGCCATGATCGTGAAATACCACCACTACCAGGTCGCTGGGTTTAAGCTGCGCTTTCAGCTGCAGCAGCCCGGCCACGGCCGATCCGGCGGAGTAACCTACAAATATGCCTTCTTCCTTGGCAATGCGGCGGGCCATAATAGCGCCGTCTTTATCCGTTACTTTTTCAAAGTGATCAATGTACTGCATGTCGTAGTTCTGCGGCACAAAATCTTCGCCAATACCTTCGGTAATATAAGGGTACACTTCGCTCATATCAATTTCACCGGTTTCATGGTACTTTTTCAGCAGGGAGCCATAGCTGTCAATAGCCCATACTTTAATAGCCGGGTTCTTTTCTTTCAAATATTGTCCTGCGCCGGTAACCGTGCCGCCGGTACCGGTAGCTACCACCAGATGGGTAACCTTACCATCGGTTTGCTCCCATATTTCCGGGCCGGTTTGCTCATAATGCGCATCCCGGTTAGCCAGGTTATCATATTGGTTTACGTAAAATGAGTTGGGAATTTCTTTGGATAAGCGCCGGGCCACGGAGTAGTAGGAGCGGGGATCTTCCGGCTCCACATTCGTGGGGCATACGATCACTTCTGCGCCCACAGCCTTCAGGATGTCCATTTTTTCTTTGGACTGTTTATCCGTAGTAGTAAAAATACATTTATAGCCTTTGATCACAGCTGCCAGCGCCAGGCCCATACCGGTATTGCCGGAGGTGCCTTCAATAATGGTGCCGCCGGGTTTTAACAGGCCCTGTTGTTCTGCTACCTCCACCATTTTTACCGCCATACGGTCTTTAATGGAGTTGCCGGGGTTAAAAAATTCCACCTTTGCCATTACAGGGCAGGGCAGCGCTGCGGTTACACGGTTTAGTTTAACTAAAGGGGTATGACCTATCGTTTCCAGTATGTTGTTACAGAATTGCATAGCGTGATATTAATCTTGCAGCGAAAATAAGGGAAAAAATCGGGGCAGGAATACAGGGCGCGGCGCATTAAACAACAATCATCCGTTATCTTTGCGCGTTATGAGTAACCGGATCTTCATTACAGGCATAGGCACCGGTGTGGGAAAAACCATTACCGCGGCCTGTGTTACACAAGCCCTGGGGGCTGATTACTGGAAACCTGTACAAACAGGATTGATGGAAGGCACGGATACGCAAACCGTGCGTGCGCTGCTGTCCAACACCACCTCTGTATGCCATAAAGAAGTATATTGCCTGCAGGAGCCCGCATCGCCGCACCTGGCCGCGCGGCTGGAAAAAGTGACCATTGATCCGACCCTTATCCTGCAGCAGGCAGCTATTATTCAACCGCCTCAGCGCAGCCTGGTAATAGAAGGCGCAGGCGGGTTAATGGTACCGCTGAATGAAGAGGTGTTTACGCTGGACCTCATCCGCCAGCTGCAGGCTAAAGTGATTATTGTGGCGCAGAACTACCTGGGCAGCATTAACCACTCCCTGCTTACCGCACGGGTATTACAGGCCAGTGATATACCGGTATTAGGCTGGATCTTTAACGGCGGTCATCATTCCAATGAGGAGGATGTAGTGCGCTGGAGCGGTTACCCCAAGCTGGGCCGCATACCGCACGCCACCGTAATAGATGCTGACTTCATCGCCTCACAGGCTAAACAGCTAACGTTCTAACGGCACACTCAAAGTAAACTGATTGTTCACTAAAACGGATATACGAAAGCAATTCCTGGAACGCCGTCTTAACATGCCGGCAGCGGAAGCAGCAGCGCTTAACCAGCGCCTGCTGGAAAACTGCCAGCAGGTGAATTATAGCCGCATTCGCTGGGCGCACATCTTTCTTCCCATTACAGAGAAAAAGGAGGTGAATACCTGGCCTATAGTAGAATGGATGCGCCAGGCTTATCCTGCCCTGCAATGGGTGCTGGGCAGGGCTTCCCTGGCTAACGCCACCATGGAGCATTTCCTGTGGGAAACACATACCCCCCTGGTTAAAAGCCGCTACGGCATACCGGAACCCGCCGGCGGCATACCCGTGGAGCCCAGTACGCTGGACCTGGTATTTGTGCCGCTGCTGGCCTTTGACCTTACCGGCCACCGCGTAGGTTACGGCAAAGGCATGTACGACCGCTTTCTGAAACAATGCCGGCCGGATGTGCGCACCATCGGCCTTTCCCTGTTTGAGCCGGTAGATGTGATCATGGATGCCGATATCCACGATGTACCGCTGCAAACCGTTATTACCCCCCTTACTATCTATCAATTTATTGAAAAACAATGAAAGTACTGCGATACCTGAAATTCCTGCTCTATCCCTTTTCCCTGTTATACGGCCTGGTAATGTGGATACGGAACCGCCTATACGATGCCGGCACCCTTACCGCCGTAAGCTTTGACCTGCCCATTATTGCCGTAGGCAACCTGTCGGTAGGCGGTACCGGTAAAACCCCGCATGTGGAATACCTCATACGCCTGCTGAAAGAACATTTTACCATAGCCACTCTTAGCCGCGGGTATAACCGCCGTTCCAGGGGCTACCAGCTGGCCACTGAGAACAGCACAGCCGCGCAGCTGGGCGATGAGCCCATGCAATTCCACCAGAAGTTCCCGGATATCAGCGTATGCGTGGGCGAAGAGCGTATGCTGGCCATTCCCCAGCTGCTGGGCGAAAAACCGGAAACCCAGCTCATTTTGCTGGACGATGCCTTTCAGCATCGCTCCATTAAACCCGGCTTTAACATCCTGGTCACAGAATATAACCGCCCCTTTACCCGCGATCATGTGGTGCCTTTTGGCCGGCTGCGTGAGGGGCGTAAAGGTTATGAGCGGGCCAGCTGCATTATTGTATCCAAATGCCCGCCCAACATGACAGAAGCGGAGAAACAGGCCCTGCAGCGGGAAATAAATCCCCTGCCGTACCAGCGCTTGTTCTTTACCAGCCTGCAATACGGGCAGCCCTATGACCTGTTCACACAGGCGCCCATGCTCATAAGCCCGGATGCTACTTTGCTGCTGGTATGCGGTATTGCCCGCCCCGGCCCCCTGGTACAACATTTAAAAGAGGGTTTTAAAGAGGTGTTCCTGCTGCCTTTCCCGGATCATTATTACTATAGCAATAACGACCTGGAAAAGATCAGCAAAGAGCTGAAAGACTTACCCGGTGCGGAAAAGGTGGTGATCACCACCGAAAAAGATGCCGTGCGCCTCCACCTGTTACAGGAGCGTTTGCAGGAGCTGAACCTGCGCATAGCAGTGATACCCGTGGAAATATCTTTGCTGTTCGGGGAAGGGAATTCATTTAATAATTATATTTTTGACTATATAGAGGGGGCTGGAATATCATATATTAGAACTTAATGGGACATGAGATGAATAAAAAGAAAAAACAAAAAAAAGGCAGTCATAGTGGCCCGAAAAAGACTTTTCGGGGGATCATTGAAGTGACGCGTTCGGGAATGGCCTTTGTAATAGTAGAAGGATTAACAAAAGATATACTGGTAAAACAGAAGAACCTGAATACCGCGCTGGATGGCGATGAAGTGCTGTTAGATGTGTTCAGGGAACATTCCAATAAAGGCAATAGCCGCATGGAAGGCGTGGTAACGGACATCCTTAAACGAAAGAAAACAGAATTTACAGGCACCCTGCAGGTAAACAAGGGGTTTGCCTTCCTGGTACCTGAAAAAGGCGCTTTTTTACCGGATATTTATATTCCTGCCAACTCACTGGGCGAAGCCAAAACCGGCGATAAAGCCGTAGTTCGTATAGTAGCCTGGGGCGAAAAGACCCGCAAGCCGGTAGGTGAGATCATAGAAATACTGGACGCCAGCGATACCAATGACCTGGCCATGAAGGAAATACTGGTGGAAAGCGGTTTCCCATTATCTTTCCCCGATGAGGTGATAGCCGATCTGGCAGAGATCAAGGAGAAGATAACGGCCGCGGAAGTACGAAAAAGGAAAGATTTCCGCAAACAGCTCACCTTTACTATTGACCCCGTAGATGCCAAGGACTTTGACGATGCCATTTCCATCCGCAAAATAAAAGGCGGTTATTATGAGATAGGTGTGCACATTGCCGATGTAAGCCATTATGTGCTGCCTGACACCGCGCTGGATAAGGAAGCCGATAAACGCGCTACCTCCGTATACCTGCCGGACCGTGTACTGCCCATGCTTCCGGAAAAGATCTCCAACGAGCTGTGCTCCCTGCGCCCTAATGAAGATAAGCTCACTTTCTCTGCCGTTTTTCAGATGAATGAAAAAGGCGAGGTCAAGCAACACTGGCTGGGCCGCACCGTGATCCATTCCGATCACCGCTTTACATATGAAGAGGTGCAGGAGATCATTGAAGGTAACAGCGAAGGGCCGCACAAAGAAGAAGTGATGCTGCTGAATAAAATAGCCCGCATCCTGCGTAAGGATCGTTTTGACGAAGGCGCTATTAATTTCTCCTCACAGGAAGTGCGTTTTCAGCTGGACCCTGATGGCAAGCCCATTGGCATTGTTATTAAGGAAAGTAAGGAGGCTCACCAGCTGATAGAAGAATTTATGCTGCTGGCCAACCGTACGGTGGCGGAATATGTATCTAAAATAAAGGTCAACAAGCAATCGGTGCCTTTCCCTTATCGCGTACACGACACGCCCGATGAGGAAAAGCTGCAGGTGTTTTCCATCTTTGCCCGCAAGTTCGGCCACAAGTTTGACCTGGATAACCCGGACCATATTGCCCGCTCTTTTAACAAAATGCTGGCGCTGGCCAAGGGTAAGCCGGAGCAGCATGTGCTGGAAACCATCGGCATCCGTACCATGGCCAAAGCCATTTATACACCGGATAACATTGGGCACTATGGATTAGGGTTTGCGCATTACTGCCACTTTACCTCCCCCATACGCCGCTACCCGGATGTGCTGGTGCACCGCGTGCTGGCGCAATGCCTGGCTGAAGATATACACCCGGATAAGTATATGGAAAAGAAGTGCCGCCACTGCTCTGAAATGGAACGTAAAGCTATGGAAGCAGAGCGCGCTGCCAACAAATACAAGCAGGTGGAGTATATGCAGCAGTTTATTGGCGATACTTTTGACGGCGTTATCAGCGGCGTAGCGCATTTTGGTTTCTGGGTAGAGACTATTGATACCAAGTGCGAAGGCCTGGTAAGCATTCACAACATGCTGGCACGTGATGAGTTTAAGCATGATGAAAGCGAATATGCCCTGGTAGGCCTGCACACCGGCCGCCGTTTCCGTATAGGCGATAAGGTGAAGATCCGCGTTATGTCGGCCAACCTCACCAAACGCCAGCTGGACTATGACCTGGTAGAAGATCTGGAAGAACAGCCAACCTCCAGGCCTGGCAACATTGGCAAGCCCAAACGCAAAGAGAAAGAAAAGGAAAGAGGGGAGCGGGTGCAGCAGGGGCCAGGTAAAAAGCCTAAGCCAGACAAGGCGGGGTCCAAACCTAAACCTAAAGCCGCAGATAATAATGTAAACAAACCTGCTAAAGCCAAACCACGTTCCCGTAAAAAGGAATCATAATTTTGCTTTGATCAAAATATCCGACTTCAGACTTCATTTTATACCATGCACTCTTTTCAGGAACTTATAGCACAATTTATCCAGCAATTTGATCAGCAACATTTCCCGGACCAGCCTTCTACGCTGTATAACGCAGCCTCCCACATACTGAAAATAGGAGGTAAGCGCATACGCCCGGTACTGGCCCTTATGGGAAATGAGCTGTTTGATACCATTCATGCAGATGCCTGGCAGGTAGGCAATGCCGTAGAGCTGTTCCATAATTTCACCCTCATTCACGATGATATTATGGACAAGGCGCCGCTGCGCAGGAACAACCCCACCGTGCACACCCTTTATGGCGAACCGGCCGCTATCCTGGCGGGCGATGCCATGCTCATATATGTGTATGAATGCCTGAACCGGGTACAATCACGCTACAAGCAAAAGATCGTATCCGTATTTAACCGCGCTGCCATACAGGTATGCGAAGGGCAGCAGCTGGATATGGATATGGAAGCCATGGACCCTGCGCAGGTGAAGTATGATGATTATGTAAGCATGATAGCCCTGAAAACATCCGTGCTGCTGGCCGCCTCCCTGCAAATGGGCGCTATTATTGGCGGTGGCAGTGAGGGCAACCAGGGCTACCTGTATGAATTTGGGAAGAACATAGGTATTGCCTTCCAGATCCAGGACGATTACCTGGATGCTTTTGGCGATCCGGAAAAGTTTGGCAAACAGCAGGGCGGCGATATACTGGCCAATAAAAAAACCTTCCTGCTGCTGAAAGCATTGGAGCTGTGCAACCCTGCGCAGCGTACCCGCCTGCAGCAGCTGCTGGATACTGCCCCGGACGATAAAGTAGCGCAGGTGCTGGAGCTGTTCCACGACTGCAGCATTGATAGCTGGGCCGAAAAGGAAAAAGAACGTTTTCAGCAAAAGGCGTTCGATAACCTGGAAAGCATCGCCGTATTATCCTCCCGCAAAAAGCCCCTGATGGAGCTGGCCGATTTCCTTTTAAGCCGCCAACATTAAGACCGTAAATCTGATTATATTCGCAGATCACCAAAATTGAACTTGCTTTGTCTAAGTCGTTATTCCGCAGGAAGTCATTATCCACTATACTTAAGGATGCAAGGGAAGGGTTAACAGACGCGCATGGAACAGGATCGCTGCACAGGGTACTAAAAGTAAAAGACCTCACCGCAATGGGTATTGCCGCCGTAATTGGCGCAGGCATCTTCTCCACTATTGGAGAAGCCTCCTTCCATGGCGGGCCGGGTGTATCTGTACTGTTCATTATCACGGCCATCACCTGTGGTTTCTCTGCCCTTTGTTATGCGGAATTTGCATCGCGTGTGCCGGTATCCGGCAGCGCCTATACTTATTCATATGTAACGTTTGGTGAGCTGGCTGCCTGGGTTATCGGGTGGTCGCTGATCCTGGAATATGCTATTGGAAACATAGCCGTTGCCATTTCATGGAGCGGCTATTTTAATAATTTATTGAGTGGTATAGGTTTGCCGCTGCCCGGGTGGCTGATCAGCAATTACGACAATGCCACGCCGGAAACCTACGCTGCCGCCCCGCATATCGGCAGCATTCCGGTTATAGTGAACCTGCCGGCTTTTCTTATAGTGGTGTTCATTACCTGGCTGGCCTATGTGGGTATACAGGAAAGTAAGCGCAGCGCCAACTTCATGGTAGCGTTTAAGATCCTGGTCATTCTTTTTGTGATAGTGCTGGGCGCTTTTTATGTGAATACAGATAACTGGCATCCCTTTATGCCCAATGGTTTTTCCGGTGTGTTAAAAGGCGTGTCCGCCGTATTCTTTGCCTATATTGGGTTTGATGCCGTAAGCACTACCGCGGAGGAATGTACAAATCCGCAGCGCGATCTGCCCCGGGGCATGTTCTACTCCCTGATCATTTGTACCATCTTATACATTCTTATTTCACTGGTGCTCACAGGTATGGTGCCTTTCACCCAGCTGAAGGTAGCGGATCCGCTGGCTTTTGTTTTTGATGCAGTGAACCTGAAATGGGTGAGCTACATTATTTCCGTTAGCGCCGTAATTGCCACCACTACCGTATTGCTGGTATTCCAGATCGGGCAGCCCCGCATTTGGATGAGCATGAGCCGCGACGGCTTGCTGCCAAAGCGTTTCAGCAAAATACACCCGCGCTTTAAAACCCCCTCTTTTGCCACCATCATTACCGGCATACTGGTAGGGGTACCGGCCCTGTTCCTGAACCTTACTATTGTTACAGACCTTACCAGCATTGGTACTTTATTCGCCTTTATCCTGGTATGCGGCGGCGTATTGCTGCTGCCCCGTGAGGAAGGCAATACCCAGCGTTTTCAGCTGCCTTATATTAACGGGCAATGGATTGTACCGGGACTTATTGTGCTGTTCATTATCCTGTTCCATACCCAGATCGGGGAGAAGTGGTCCTTTGCCGGTGGCTGGGATATTTGGAAGCATAACATACCTTTCTACTTATTTACCATCGTAGCGCTCCTGCTCACCATTTTCTCATTCCTTCGCAAGCTGTCCCTGATACCGGTTTTAGGCCTTTTAAGCTGCTTTTACCTGATGACAGAGATGGGCCTCAAGAACTGGATCGTTTTCGCCATCTGGCTCCTCACCGGCCTGGTGATCTATTTCAGCTACAGCTACCGCAATAGTAAGCTCATCACGGCTGAAGCATAAGACGGAAAGCAGAAAGCAGAAAGAACAAAGCATGGGTAGAACAGTGGCTTCGGCCTTCATCCGCTGTATTCAGCTATTCATACCATAATTACTTTCAATGGCATTCCCCGCGGGGCGGGGTTGTAATCCGTATTAACAATTCGTAATCCCCGGGCCTTCATCCGCTTCTTCCTTGCTGTTCCAAACGACGGACCTTTGCCCGGCGTCACACGCTTGACAAAGCTCCATAGCAAACCAACGCTGCTACGCTCCCCATGCCTCATCATCCTCCAAACAGGCGGGTGCAGTCCGGAGTTGGAGCTGCAAGGATGAAACGCCAATGGATCAATAACGGATCAAGAAGAAACAGCAAAGGATCAGCGATGAAGCCACTAATAAATCAAGCTAAAGATTAACCGCCAACCGCCAAGCCCGTCCTGAATCCGCTCCTTTTTTCGTAACTTCAGTACAGAGTTCTTTGATCCTAAAACTGAATGTTATGAATCTGCTACAGAAAATTGAGATCTGGGGCGACAGGCACCACCCCAAGTGGCTGGATGCTGTACGCATTGGCTTAGGCATTTTCCTGTTCTGGATGGGCGTTCTGTTTGTGCAAAACCGCGATGCACTAACCGCCCTGATCAACGAAAATCCAACATTAACAGTAGTATCCTTCTGGCTGGCGCATTATATTGTATTTGCCCACCTGGCCGGCGGCGTGCTCATTATGTTGGGATCGTTAACCAGACTGGCAGTATTAGTGAACATACCGGTATTAATAGGAGCTGTGTTCTTTGTACACTCCCCTACAGGGCTGTTTGCAGTACACAGCATTCCCGGCATTTCCATTGTAGTCCTGTTATTGCTGGTCTTTTTCCTGATAGAAGGCAGCGGCCCTCTTTCCGTGGATGAATATATGCGGCGGCATCCCGCCTGACATACAGGAACAACAATCCGATTTTAGATTTACGATTTTACCCTTTAGATTTGAGGTTCGGATTAAGAGAATGTAAAATCATAACTGTAAAATTTTACATTTTACATTCCAAACGCATCGTACATCTAAATTGTCAGGGGAGAGAATGCAATCATGAAATATGAAATAGGCGATAAGATCATCTTACTCCATTCAAAGGAGGAGGGTACCATAGTGGATATTGTGAACCGGGAAATGGTAATGGTGGAAGTGGGTAAGACCACTTTCCCCGTGTACCTTGACCAGATAGACTTCCCTTACTTTTACCGGTTTACGGAAAAGAAGCTGCCCACAGCAGCGCCCCGCAAAGTACCCGGCGACGAGCTCCCCGTAGAAAAGAAAAAGCACGAAACTTTCAAAACAGATAAAGGCATGTTCCTTTCCATACTGCCCGTATACCAGGCAGATGGCTATGAGGAAAATATACAGCTGCTGAAGTTTCATTTGCTCAATGAAACCCAACGCAGCTACACCTTACACTTCCGCGTGTGGCTTAAGCAACAGCTGGACCTGGAAATAAAGAACGATCTGCAGCCTTTCAGCCACTTTTATCTGTCGGACCTGTTATTTGAATCTCTGAACGATAGCCCCCGCTTTGAATTTACTTTTTACCCAAGAGATAAAGATCCCAAGCTGGCGCCTTCATTTAACAAGGTCTGGAAAATAAAGCCTAAGCAGCTGTTCCAGCAGCTGAATGAGCTGCATATACGCCGGGATGCTATGCTGAGCTTTCCGCTGTTTGAGAAATACCCGGATAAACAACCCGATACCCATTACGGTTTTGAAGCAGAGGATATCAGCAAATTATCGCCCTTATACAGTAAGATCCAGCTGGCGCCCGATGCGCCCCTGGAGCCAAAGTATGAAGTAGACCTGCATATAGAAAAGCTCATTGATGAGTGGAGGGGTTTAAGCAATATAGCCATCCTGGCCATTCAATTAAATGAATTTCAACGTTACCTTGACCTGGCTATTGCACATAAACAAGCCAGCATGATCGTGATACACGGCCTGGGCAAAGGAAAGCTGCGTGATGAAATTCACCAGCTGCTGCGGCAAACCCCTGAAGTAGGTAATTTTGTGAACGAGTACCATCCCCGGTACGGATATGGGGCCACGGAGATATCCTTTAAATATTAGTAACTTTAACGCAAATAACGTAAACTACAAACCGTGCTATCGTCTTTCCCGTTAAACGGAAGGAAGGAAAGTCCGGACAGCATAGGGCAACGCACCACCTAACGGGTGGGGTTCTCCGCCTGGCGGAGGATACAGACAGTGCCACAGAAAATAACCGCCACGGCTTGCCGGGGTAAGGGTGAAAATGTGGGGTAAGAGCCCACGTTCTTATATGGCAACATGTTGGAAGGGTAAACCTTGCGTGCTGAAATGCCATGTATACGGTCGTTTGAGGGCTGCCCGCCCGATGACCGAGGGTAGGCAGATACAGGTAATGCGTGAGCGTTATCGCAGATAAATGATAGCATCCCGGTGCAAACCAGGAAACAGAATCCGGCTTACAGGTTTGTAGTTTTATGTTATTTGTTTGTACCTATACCGCAGCAACCAAACTAAAACGCATATACTTTTATGGATCAGAATCAAGAAAGAACCTGGGGCGCCCTGGTACACCTGGGCGGACTAATAGGAATGTTCATCTTATCGTTTGTGGGAAATATTATCGGAGCCCTGGTAATGTGGCTCATTAAACGCAATGAATCCGCCTTCATTGACGATCAGGGTAAAGAAGCTCTCAACTTCCAGATCACTTTAAGCCTGGTAAATGTGGCCATTGGCCTGCTGATCAGCCTGCGGCACGGTATCTGGGCCTTCCGCTCCATCTGGCGCGATCATGATTTTGACGGCTGGCATGGCTTTGGTTCCGCCATCAGCCTGTACGGCATTGTATCACTCCTGAATATCATTTTCTCTATTATTGCGGCCGTACGCGCCAATAAAGGCATCCGGTACCGTTACCCGCTTTGCCTGCGTATCGTTAAATAATGTGCTGATATGCTAATGTGCCGGTAGATAGGAATACAAAGTAGCTAAATAAAGATGGGCCAAATATGGTAACTAACTTTACCACATTTGGCCCATCTCTTTTATACTATCCGTACGTACTATCTGAGTAAATACCAGCACATTAAATTATCCTTTCTTCACCGGCTGTAACTTAGGCTTGCCCTTCTTTTTATCGCCATTCACCATGCTGTCTGCCAGCTGCAGGGCATTATAAGCATTCACAATACCACCGGTTACTGACAGGCTGCTGAACGGCACTTTTTCTTCGGTACCGGGTTTGGTTACCATGCTGTCTGTTAAAGGTGATACGCTTTTTTCCAGTACCATTTTCAGCTGCTGTGCAGTGAGGCTGGGGTAGTAGGAGAGTACCAGGGCTGCTACACCGGTTACCACCGGGGCGGCCATACTGGTACCGCTGGCACTGCCATACTTATTACCACCCGGCACGGTAGAGTAGATCTGCACACCCGGTGCAAACAGGTCCACCTCTGTTTTGCCGTAGTTAGAGAAGTTGGCTACTTTGGAAGTTTTGCGTCCGGCGCCGGAAGCGCCTACCGTGATCACGTTGGTTGCACGGCTATGATCGTTATAATGTGCGCTGGGGAAGTTATCCACCACATCATTATCACTGGCATCATTACCTGCTGCATGTATCAGTAATACGCCCTTTGATTCAGCATATCTGATAGCATCATCCACCCAATCCTTATTTGGCGAAAATCCTTTACCAAAGCTCATGTTAATAACCCTGGCGCCATTATCCACCGCATAACGGATGCCCAGGGCTACATCCTTATCACGCTCATCACCGTCCGGTACTACTTTTACTGCCATAATACGCACGTTATCCGCTACACCGTCAATACCTACGCCGTTATTACGGGCAGCTGCAATAATGCCGGATACGTGGGTGCCATGGAAGGCAAATTCGCCCATTACGTCATTATTGCCGTAGTATTTGTCGTTGATATCATTTATGTTATCGCCTACAATTTCCTTGCGTTTATCTACTTCGCCTTCGTCTGCTCTTTCAGCTTTCTTCTTCAGATCATCGATATATTCTTCAAACTCTGATTTAAAGTCCAGGTAGGCTACATTTTGTTCGCCGGTGCTTTGCAGCAGGCGGGTCATAAAGTTCTTGGCCACCATTACATCCTGGTCGGTAGTTTCAATACTATCCAGGCGCGGACCGTTAAAGTCATCCTGTTTCAGGTAGGTGGTCAGGATGTTGGCACACTTCAGCATGTTATCATGCAGCTTGGTCATAGTGCGGTAAGAAGCTTTATACTGGCTGGTAGGTTTTACAACCTTTTCCACCAGCTTTTGCCAGTAGGCATATTCCCGGGAGGTGCGGTCCATGGTGGAATCCGGGTTGCCGTAAATGCGGCGGTAACGCAGGTATTCGCGGGTAGCTTCATCAGAGGCTTCCTTTATGCTGCGGCCGTCTTTGCCACCCAGGAAGTTCCAGCCGTGAATGTCATCCACATAACCATTACCATCATCATCTATGTTGTTACCGGGAATTTCCTTTGGGTTAGTCCAAAGGATGGATTTAAGGTCCTCATGGGTAGTATCAATGCCTGAATCTATTACGGCCACTACTACCGGTGTGCTCTTTTTGCCTTTTAATAGCTCTTTGTAAGCTTTCTCAGCGCCAATACCCAACACACTGTCCTTTTCATAGCTTAATAAGTGCCAGTTCCTGGGAATTGATGTGCCTTGTGCAAATGTGCTGATAGAGGCTGTCATTAGCGCAACACTTCCCGCCAGTACGGTCACTGCTCTGCGTACAATCATTTAAATTTATTTTAAGTCAGATGGAACCTGGCATTATAAACAGGTTCTCAATGAAAAACACTTGTAATATAATACAGGTAATAAACGTCTTATCATAAACAATTTAAATACCATATTTGGTTAAAGATATGTAAAATGGAATTACTACAAGACAACATTCTGACAAGCGTTCAAAAAAGCTGATCACCGAACAACGGATTGCAACAGATCTTTTTGATTGCAAAAATTCTTGCTTTTTTCACATCATTACATGGCCAAACTCATGCAACACCTTAGGTGAGGATTAACAAACAATTAATAACCAACATATTAAAAAGTGGAATGGCTCTGCCTGCTTACTTAATATTAAATACGAAGTGAAAAATAGGATCAACAGAACCCACAAGGAAGGATTATAGCACAAAAGTAGAATATGAATTGTCAGAAAAAAGTATAATATTTATTGCTAGAAGAATGTTTGAAAGCCATCTCAGGCTGACAGACGTTTTTCTCATAAGCATGGTTTCCGTTTAACGAAAAAGCGAGGTTCTCTAACCTCGCTTCTTTTTTTATAGTCATATTGTTGCCCAATTGTTACTAAGCCGCTTAAATGATATAAAATATTATATATATTATTTAGTTTAATGCAATTGCAGTTTTGTTGCAAAGCAGTCTATTGGCAGGCCATCAGATAAATATATCATTACAGGTCAAACGAAATGCCCTGTGCCAGTGGCAAACGGTTGGAATAGTTGATCGTATTGGTCTGACGGCGCATATAGTTCTTCCAGGCATCGGAGCCGCTTTCACGCCCGCCGCCGGTTTCCTTTTCACCACCAAAGGCGCCGCCTATCTCTGCACCGGAAGTACCAATATTTACATTGGCAATACCGCAGTCAGAGCCCGCGCTGGAAAGGAACTGCTCCGCCTCCCGCAGGTTCAGCGTCATAATAGCAGAAGAAAGCCCCTGTGGTACGCCATTCTGTATATCAATAGCTTCTGCCAGGGTTTTGTATTTGATCACATATAATATAGGCGCAAACGTTTCATGCTGCACAATATCAAAATAGTTCTGAACTTCAGCAATACAGGGCTGTACATAACAGCCGGATTCAAAACCTTTGCCTTCCAGCACACGCCCTTCTACCAGGAAACGGCCGCCCTGTTTTGTTACCTGTTCCAGGGCCTGCTGGTATGCCTGTACGGCCTGTTTATCTATCAGCGGTCCTACGTGGTTATTTTCATTTAAAGGGTCGCCTATACGAAGCTGTTTGTAGGCATTCACCAGCTTTTGTGTAAAAGCATCATACACGCTTTCATGGATAATGAGGCGGCGGGTAGATGTACAGCGTTGTCCTGCAGTACCTACGGCGCCAAACACACATCCTATCAGCGACATATCCAGGTCGGCTGCTTCAGAGATAATAATAGCATTGTTGCCACCCAGCTCCAGCAAAGCCCTGCCCAAACGGGCGCCCACCGCGCTGCCCACGGCCTTACCCATGCGGGTAGATCCCGTGGCAGACACCAGCGGTATACGGGTATCATGCGTTAACCATTCGCCTACTTCACGGCCACCGGTTACCAGGTTGCAAACCCCTTCCGGTACCTGGTTGGCGGCAAATACGCTTTGTACAATATGCTGGCATACCAGTGCGGTAACCGGTGTTTTTTCAGATGGCTTCCAGATGCATACATCCCCGCACACCCAGGCCAGCATAGCGTTCCAGCTCCATACTGCTACCGGGAAGTTAAAGGCGGATATAATGCCCACCAGGCCCAGCGGATGCCACTGCTCATACATGCGGTGGCCCGGCCTTTCTGAGTGCATGGCAAGACCGTATAACTGGCGGGAGAGGCCCACGGCAAAATCACAGATGTCTATCATTTCCTGCACCTCGCCATAACCTTCCTGCAGGCTTTTACCCATTTCGTAAGACACCAGCTTACCCAGCGATGTTTTATGTGTGCGCAGCGCTTCGCCTATCTGCCGCACCACCTCGCCACGTTTGGGCGCCGGCCATTGGCGCCATGCTTTAAAAGCCTCTTCTGCGGCGGCTACCACCGCATCAAACTCCGCTTTGCTGGCGCTCTGCACCTGGGCTATTTCCTTTCCATCAACCGGGGAAAAGGAGCTGAGCACCTCACCCTCGCCTTTCAGCCAGTGTTTGCCGGTGCTTACCCCGCTATGCCGGGCTGGTATATTGAATTCTTTCAGAATATCTGCTATCATGGTTTGCAATTTAGTTAATTTAGTCCATGGTCAATGGTCCATAGTCCATGGCCCTGAACGTAAGAAAGGTTTACAAGTAACATCAATTGGAATACAAATAAATGCGCCCTATGCCATGGACCATCGGCTATGGACCATGGACTCACTACCGCCCTGTCTGCGAACTATACGTACTCTCAAAGATCTTATCTGCATTGCCGGCTTCAAAACCATCCCGGCGGTGTTCCCGCTTTACCTGGTCTGCAGGCAGGTGCGCGAATTGGGGCAGTACCTTTCTTTCTGCAAACTCCACATAAGAGCCGGCAATGGGGTATGTTTCATTATTGGCAAAAGTAGCGGTAATCATATTGGCTACGGTAGCGCTTTGCAGCAGGCCGTCATCGGGGCTAACCTTCATTTTACCTCCGGCATTGTTCAGGGTAAAACCTTTACGTTCCAGGAAAGCATTAAACTCGGGAATGGTATTATAACCTGTGGGCAGGTTATGTACGCTGATGGTAAAGTGGTTCAGGTAATAACGGTTGTAAATAACCCAGGCAGCATACTCGCTTTCAGCTGCCAGCAGCTTATAATCTTCCAGGGTAGGCAGGCGCCATAAACCGCTGTGCAGGAAACTATCTACTGCGCCCGCATCGTCCAGGTTCAGGGCATCTACGGGGTCGGATTTTACTTCGCCGGTGTAGCTGAGAATAAGCTGCCGGGCTTGCGGGCTCAGGTCCTGTACACGCAGCTCACTGATAAAAATACGGGGAAAATGAGGAGCGGGTGGTGCATACCAGAAAGCATCCAGCTTTTTTTCGGGGAAGTGGTAGGCGCTTTTTTTCGTATAGCCGTAATGCAGGAAGATCTTTTCCAGGGATTGTATGCCCAGCTGCGGCACACCCATGGTACGGAATGCAATGTGGTCGTTCTCCACATCTCCCGGCTTTGCAATAATACCTTCCTGTATCATGGCTTGTATAATGGCCTTTACATCCGGCACCCGCTCCATGTAGCGTTGCATAAGGCCGCTGAGTACTTGCTCTAGCATAACGTTTTAATTACGAATTATTCAATTACGAATTGCCCGCGTTTTGTTGAATAGCAGTTTTTTCATCCGTGGTTTGTAATTGATAATTCTTGTTTTGGTGTATTTAAAATAAACAATTTATACTAAATGATCATCCGCTTCAATCCATTCGTAATTATTCATGGCATAATGTCTTTTCAATGGCATTCATGAATACTCCGTATTTCGTAATTGAATAATTCGTAATTGAATCAGTATTGTTCATTCTCACTCGGAAAATCCCGGCTCTTTACATCCGTTATATACTGCTGGGTAGCATTCAGGATATCTTCATACAAATTCAGGTAGCGGCGTAAAAAGCGGGGTTTAAACTCTTTGTTAATACCCAGCATATCGTGCATTACCAGTACCTGCCCATCCACATACTTGCCGGCGCCAATACCAATAATGGGAATTTGTACGGTTTCCGCTACTTTTTTGGCCAGCAGGGCGGGGATCTTTTCCAGCACTATGGCAAAACAGCCCGCGTTTTGCAGCAGCACGGCATCCTGCAGCAGCTTTTGCGCTTCTGCTTCTTCGGTGGCGCGTACAGCGTAAGTGCCAAACTTGTAAATAGACTGGGGGGTAAGGCCCAGGTGGCCCATTACCGGCACCCCGGAAGATATAATACGTTTTACAGATTCAATGATCTCTTCACCGCCTTCTATTTTAATACCATGCGCCCCGGTTTCTTTCATAATACGGATGGCAGAGCTTAAAGCCTCTTTGGAATTACCCTGGTAAGAGCCAAAAGGCAGGTCTACTACTATAAAGGCGCGTTTAATAGCCCTTACTACGGAAGAGGCGTGGTAGATCATCTGATCCAGCGTAATGGGCAGGGTAGTTTCGTGCCCGGCCATAACATTGGAGGCAGAATCGCCCACCAGCACCACATCTATGCCTGCATCGTCAAAAATCCCGGCCATGGAATAATCATAAGCTGTGAGCATAGATATCTTCTCCCCATCTGCTTTCATCTTCTGCAGTATATGGGTGGTAACACGTTTAACTTCCTTGTTTACAGACATTTGATAGCTGTTAATAATCAATAATTAATGTTCAGCGCAGATTCAGAGGCACAAATTTGGGGAATATATTGATCACTACAGCAATTTTTTTTACGGGAGGTTGCCGCTTATTTCGGCATATAAAGCCTGTATCAGGCCGTCGGCCAGGCCTATCTTCGGTACGTATATTTCAGTGGCATCGGCCCAGCGCATTACATTCACATAGATCTGCAGCGCCGGTACGATCACATCCGCACGGTCTTCCCGCAGGTTGTACAGGTGAATACGCTCTTCCACGGAAAAGCTGCTGAACTCTTTGTAATAATCCTTGAGGGTTTCCAGGGAAAGCGGTTTACCTTCCTTGCGTTTGGAAAGGGAGAAGATCTTGTTAATGTTACCACCCGAACCAATAGCGGTTACCGGGCCGTAACCTTTCAGCTGCTGTTTCAGCGTATCCTTCATCAGCTGCCAGTGCGCTTCGGTTACCTGGCGCTGTAGCAGCCGGATGGTGCCTATGTTAACAGAGGTTTTAAATACCAGCTTGTTGTGGCTGAAAAAGGTAAGCTCAGTGCTGCCGCCGCCTACATCAATGTACAGGTAAGACTGGGTACTGGCCATATGTTCTGCCACATGGTTCTCATAAATGAAGGAGGCTTCTTCATCGCCGGTAATGATCTGTATATCTATACCGGTTTCCTGCTTTACCTGCTTCATCAGCTCCGGGCCATTGCTGGCATCGCGCATGGCAGAGGTGGCGCAGGCCTTCAGGTATTTAACGCCGTATACTTCCAGCAGCAGCTTATAGGCTTTTACCGTATTTAACAGTTCGGCTGCTTTTTGTTCGGAAATGGCGCCGGTGCTGAAAACGTCAAAGCCTAAACGCAAAGGTACCCGTACCAGGTTCACCTTTATGAAATCCATTTCACCATTGCTTTTAGGCGAGGCCTCCGATATCAGTAACCGTGCAGCGTTGGAACCAATGTCAATAGCAGCAAGTTTCATGGATGCAAAATACTTAATAATGTGCTGATATGCTAATGTGCCAATGTGCTGGTTAAACCCAATTTTTCAACATATACCAGCCCATCAGCATATTAGCACATTATCACATTAACTGTACTGTTTCTCGTGCAAATACTTATAGATCTCTATCTGGGAGCGTATTTTTTTACCGGATTGGTCGCGCTTGTATTCATTGTTCTGATCATTATCCAGTATGCGGGCTTTTACATTACCGCTAAGCTGTATGTTCATAATGTCTATCAGCTCCTGCTTGCTTACCGGGTCCAGGATGGGCACGGCAGCTTCCACGCGGTGGTCAAGGTTGCGCAGCATCCAGTCGCAGGAGGCGATGAACACCTTTTCCTGCCCGCCATTATGGAAAATAAATACCCGGGCATGTTCCAGGTATTCATCAATGATGCTTACAGCTTCTATATCTTTCTTCCACTTTTTATTCTCCGTATAGGCGCAACAGATACCCCGTATCACCATCTTAATATCTACCCCTTCCTTAGCTGCCTCATATATTTTGGCTATCATTTCCGGGTCGGAGAGGGAGTTCATTTTAAGGATCATGCGGGCCGGCTTTTTATGCCGGGCATTCTTGATCTCGCGGTCTATTAACCGTAAAAAGAACTGCCGCATGCTGTACGGGCTTACCGGCAGGGTAGTACAGGTTTCCAGGAACTTTATATCATGGCGCGGATGTTCCAGGTAAGCAAAAATGCGGTTCACATCTGCCATTACATTACGGTTGGCGGTGAGGAGGCAGTGATCGCCATACACACGGGCCGTTTTTTCATTCAGGTTACCGGTGCTCACAAAACCACATTGCACTACCTTATTCCCGATCCGTTTCTTGATCACGCATAGCTTGCTGTGCACTTTCATGCCGGGTATGCCTATCAGCACTTTTACCCCTTCATCCTCCAGCCGGGTTTTCCAGCGCAGGTTATCTTCCTCATTAAAGCGGGCGCGCAGCTCCAGGGCCACGGTTACCTGCTTACCATTACGCACGGCATTCACCAATGCATTCATGATCTTGGAATTGCGGGCCAGCCGGTAAGCCGTGATCTTAATGCTGGTAACATTGGGATCAATGGCGGCTTCACGCAGCAGATCTATAATAGTATCAAAGGAATGATAGGGGAAGTGCAGCATTACATCCTGCTGCTGTATTACGTGCATTACGCTGGGCGCATTCACAAACAGCGGGTGTATGAATGTTTTGCGGTGATGCAGCTGTTTGTTGGTGAACACCGCATCCGGGAAATCCATAAAATCCTTAAAGTTATGGATGCGGGCGCCGGGTATCAGGTTGTCTTTTTTAGACAGGCCCAAACGGCGCATCAGGTATTCCAGCAGCAGGGGATCTATATCCTTATCATATACAAACCGTACGGGCTTACCCTTACGCCGGTCTTTAATACCCTTTTCCAGCTGGTGTATCAGGCTGTTGGCTACATCGTTATCAATATCCAGCTCCGCATCACGGGTAACCTTTATAATATGCGATTCAAATTTGTCGTATCCGAAATAAGAGAAGATGTTGGGCAGGGAAAAGCGCACCACATCTTCCAGCAGTATAATATCATGCTCGCCTTCTTTGGAAGGCAGTAAGATAAAGCGTGGCAGGATGGCGGTGGGTATTTCTATCAGCGCAAACTTCTGGCGTACGGAATTATCCTGCCGGGCCAGCACCACGGCCAGGTAAATAGATTTATCGCGCAGAAAAGGGAAGTGCTGGATACTTTCTATCATCAGCGGGATGATGTTGGTACGTACTTCCTCATCAAAATAGCTGAGCACAAATTTCTGCTGTTCTTTGTTCAGCTGTTTTTCGGTGCGGATGAATATTTTATCGGCCCGCAGCTCTTCCTCAATCCCTTTCCAGATGCGGTCAAACTCACGCTGCTGCTGTATGCCTATCTGCTGTATCTCATCCAGGATCTCATCGGGGTTTTCTTCCAGGTGCACCTTGGCCGATTTGCCAAAGGATACCATCCTTTTAAGCGTGGCTACCCTTACACGGAAAAACTCATCCAGGTTATTGGAAAAAATGCCCAGGAAACGGATCCGTTCGCGCAGCGGTACCGTGGGGTCGGCCGCTTCCTGCAATACGCGGGCGTTGAATGATAACCAGCTTACATCCCTGGCTATCATCTTCTTTTTAGAAAGGTGATCTTTTTTCTTGTTCAATTTCAGATCTGGTAAAATATCGGTAGCGGGTGTCATGTCGCCTGGCTCACTTTTCGTCAAACGCATAAATTATGTTTGCATTCAGGTGTTTCACAATAACCACAACAATACGGTTTTTGGAAACAATTTCATGTTAAATCTAAGTTACAGCATTTTGTAAAACCTGAGGCAAAAGTTATAGAGCCAGCGGTCGTATAATACTTAACAGCGGTGCAATGATCACCCTCCCTGTTAACCGCTAACAAGTTTGCCGTAAATAGCTATTGCAATAAATTTATTTTTTGATCTCTGCAGGCGCTGGTTGCGGGCTGCGGTTGTTATTCAGTACCGGTAATAAGATCAGGGAAAGAAAGCCTACTACCATTACCAGCAGCGTTTGGGCCAGCCATAAGATCCAGCCAAAAGCATAACCGGTGGTAGCATGTATGCCGTATAGCAACAGGGTTTGCTGCACCAGCACCTGGTAAGCGCCAATACCGCCCTGGGTAACGATCATGCCTATACTACCAAAACCCAGTACGGCCATGGCAGCTTTAAAACCTAAGTGTGAGGTTTCATCCAGGGTATAAAAACCGCAATACAACATGGAGAAGTACAGCGTCCATATAAGCAGGGTATAGAACAGGAACCAGCCTTTGCGCTCCATTTTACCAACAGACAAAATGCCTTCCATTACACCGCGGGCTAATGCACGTACAGTAACGGCGGCTTTGGAACGGGCAAAACGTTTCAGGAAAAAGTAAATGGCGGCTATCACTATTATTAGTATCACAGCCAGTATAAGCCATTGGGTGGTACTGGCATTGGCAAATTTCTGCTGCAGCGGCACCCAGATGCGGGTGGCAAAGAACTGGCCTACCACATCTATCTGCACGGCTACGGTAACGATCATTAAAATAATGAGGCAGATGAGGTCGATGGCCCTTTCGGCTATCATGGTGCCTACCAGCTTATCGGCCGGTATCTTCTCATACCGGGCCAGTATACCGCAGCGGCTTACCTCCCCCAGGCGGGGCAGGGCCAGGTTGGCCAGGTAACCTACCATTACGGCAAAAAAGGTGTTGAGTACGGAAGGGGAGTAGCCCAGTGGCTTTATAAGCAGCTTCCAGCGAACGGCACGGGCCCAGTGGCTGGCAATACCAATGATCATGGCCGGTAGTACCAGCCAATAATGTGCATTGCGGAAAGCTTCTTTAATATCTTCTACTTCTTTGTCGGAGAGGTTTTTGGTAACCAGCCATATCAATAATAAGCCTATGCCCAGGAAAACAGCGATCTGGAGTAAACTTTTCAATCTCTTGGGCATACGTTGATATTAATTAGTTCCTGTCTTACAATTTATTACCTTCTTTAGGGAAAACGGCGAGGGGGGTATATTTTTTAGCTTCTTCAAAATCCATGGTGGCATAGGAGATAATGATCACCACATCGCCTACAGCGCATAAACGGGCCGCAGGTCCGTTCATACAGATCACCCCGGAGTTGCGCTTGCCTTTAATAATATAGGTTTCCAGGCGTTCGCCATTATTCACGTTCACCACCTGCACCTTTTCATACTCAATCATATTGGCGGCCTCCATTAACTCTTCGTCAATGGTAATACTGCCAACATAGTTTAAGTTAGCCTCCGTTATCACAGCGCGGTGTATCTTACTTTTAAGTACTTCGATCTGCATAGTTTTAATTCAGCGACCGCAAAGCTACGGAATAATGCGGTAATGTGCTAATATGCCAATATGCTGATGTGCTGGTATCTGTTATATAATGTGATGTTATATAATGTGAGCGCTGCCAAACAGCAAAAACCAGCACATTGGCATATTAGCACATCATCACATTTGCATATTATCTATCAGCCTTACCGGGCTGCCTTCCATCCGCGCTGCTACTACTGCATACATGAGCAGGTCCGTTACGGCCTGTTCCGGGAACAGGATAATGCCGTCGTCTTTAACAGCAATCACATCCAGGTAATCCATTTCAAATTTACTGGATCGCAACTGCAACCGGGCGGCAGCAAGTATGTCAGTCAGGGAGCCGCCTTTAGCCAGTTCCGTTTTAATATAGGAGAGAGCCTTGTACAGGGCCACTGCATTTTTACGTTCGTCGGGGCTCAGGCGCATATTACGGCTGCTCATTGCCAGCCCGTCCGGCTCGCGCAGGGTGGGGCAAATGACCATTTCGGCCGGGGAATCAATGAGTTGTAATAAGCGGGTCACCACCAGGCATTGCTGCAGGTCTTTTTGCCCCATAAACAGCTTGTGCGGCTGCACAAGATCCAGCAGCTTGTGCACAATACGGCCTACTCCCTGGAAGTGGCCGGGGCGGTGGGCGCCTTCCAGTACGGTTTCCAGCGCGCCAAAGTCATAATGAGGCGCCGGGGCGCTGAGCCCTTCCGGGTACATTTCAGCTACTGCCGGCAGAAACAGCACGTCTGTACCGGCAGCTATCAGCATCTGAATATCTTTCTCTATGGTAATAGGGTACTTTTCAAAGTCGGCCGGGTCATTAAACTGGGTAGGATTCACGAAAATACTGCAAACCGTAAGGCTGCTTTGCGCCTTTGCCGTGTGTATTAATGACAGGTGCCCCTCATGCAGGGCTCCCATAGTGGGTACAAAACCGATCGTTGCGCCTTGTTGTTTTGCGGTATTGAGATAGTGCCGGAGCTCGTCTTTTTGTTTAAACAGATACATTTTGTTGTGTATTATGCCGGTTCAGTGCTATGGATATATATCAGTATTCCGTGGTATGTTAATAATGCAGTATAATGTTGGTTGTCATGTGTCTGACATGGGTTTGCGCGTGCGCGAAAACTACAGCAAAACCCTTGATTCTGTCACAAATCAATACTTAAAACAGTGTTAAAAGTGCCAATTTGTCCTTTTTTCTTTAAAAAATCCGTAATTTTGCAAGCCAAATTAAAAATTACTGCATTAATAATCAGCATTAAATGTCCACAAAGAAAAGAATTCTTTTTATTGCCCATGAGATGTCGCCATACCTGGAATTAACCGAGTATGCGAATATGGTCAATAAAATGGCAATTAAGTCCAATGAGGCGGGTCTGGAAGTACGGGTAATTATGCCAAGATTTGGTATTATTAATGAACGCCGGCATCGTTTGCATGAAGTGGTAAGGCTGTCAGGGATCAATATTGTGATAGATAACGATGATTATCCGCTGATCATTAAAGTGGCCTCTTTGCCAAGCGCCCGTTTGCAGGTGTATTTCCTGGACAATGAAGATTATTTCAAGCGCAAAGCCGTTTTCGCCGACGAAAACGAACAGTTTTATGATGATAATGCCGCCCGCGCCGTATTTTTCTGCAAGGGAGCATTGGAAACCGTGAAGAAATTTGGCTGGCCGCCGGACATCATTCATTGCAGTGGCTGGATGACCTCACTGATACCGATGTACCTGAAAACCGCCTACAAAAAAGAAGCGGTGTTTGCACACTCCAAAGTAGTGTACTCACTGGAACCCAATGGTTTTAAGGAAAAACTGGGCCCCACTTTTGTAAAAAAGGCTACCATCAGTAACCTGATCAAGGAAAAGGATATTGAGCTGTATAAAGAAGGCACCAACGCTGCGCTGAACCGCGGCGCCGCCAAATATGCCGATGCCGTAGTGGTAGCCGGCGATAAAGCCGATAAGAAACTGGTTGAGGAAATAAAGGGGGAAAAGGGTAAGATCATTCTCCCATATAAAAAAGACAACGAAGACCTGGCCGACTACCTGCAGCTGTATAACCAGCTGATGGGGAAGTAAAAGTGTCCATGGTCCATAGTTAATGGTCCATCGCCTGCTTCGGAGAGCAGGCATAACGCAAAAGGCCATGGACTATGGACTATCGACCATGGACTAGTTAAAACCCACAAAACATCGCGCGTGAGAGTTATTATAAGGAACCTGGGACTGATAGCAGCTTTTTTTATTACCATGTATGCCGGATCGGGATGTAATGAAGCCACCATTTTGGGAAATGAGCTTATACCCGGTCAGGATTTCGTAAACGGGGTTGATACCACCCTCACCGGTATCATTACACAGAATATCTGGAAAACAGATTCCGCTGTATACACCGGCCAGGGTAACTATTCCAAGGTGCTGGGTTCTATCGTGGGCGATCCTTTATTTGGCCGTGCCCACGGTTTTGTATATACGCAAATGAGCCTGCCCAGTAATGCCTTCAGCTTTGCCGGCACCGGCCAAACGCTGGATTCAATTGTACTGAGCATTGCCTACAGGGGCTTCTATGGCGATTCCATGGCCGCCCAAACCTTCAGGGTGTACCGCATGGCGGAGCCTGATTTTAAGATAGATTCCAACTACCGTTATTACCAGGCTTTAAAATATAATGCCGGTGAGCTGCTGGGTACTGCTACCGTGGTGCCGCGTACCTTAAAAGATTCCGTATCTGTTTACGGCGTCAAAGAGGCGCCACAGCTGCGCATCCGCTTAAGCACTGCGCTGGGCAACCAGTTCCTGCAGCAAACCGCTACCACCGGTTTCACCAACGATTCTTCCTTTTACGCTTTCCTGAAAGGCCTGGCCATTGTTCCGGATACCACGCTGGCTACCAACCGTACCATGCTATACCTGAACCTGAACGATCCGGTGACCCGCATCCGCCTGTTCTATAAGAACACGGAGAACGATTCACTGAGCGCCAGCTTTCCCTTTGCCGCCGGTTTTACCGCACATGCCAATTACTTTGTACGTAACCATGCCGGTTCACAGGCCGCACAATATATTAATACCAATACGCCGGCAGGGGATAGTATCATCTTCCTGGAAGACGCACCGGGCCTGTTCACAAAAGTGACCATACCCAATCTGGAAAACTTCCCCAACGCGGTTATTAATAAGGCGGAGCTGGTGGTATCGGAAATTACACCTGCACCTTCAGATCTAAATGATATTTATTCTGCGCCGGATTTCCTATTTTTACAGCAGTACGTAAGCGGGGACACCACCAGGCCCCTCATCGATTACGGAAACCCCAGTAATCCTAACCAGCCATATTTTGGTGGCGACAAAACAGTGGTAACCCTGTTTGGCGGGATGAAGTATACACAATACAAGTTTAACATTTCCCGGTATATGCAGCGTTTGTTGCGTAAACAGGAAACCAATACAAGCTTTAAGCTGGAGGCGCTTTCACCCAGGAATATTGATGTGCATCGTGTAAGAGCAGGCGGAGGCAACCACTCCCAGTTTAATCTGAAACTGAGGATCATTTATACGAAACTTTAAAACGAAACACGGATATTTTATGCCTTATTTATTTACGTCAGAATCTGTATCTGAAGGACATCCGGACAAAGTTGCCGATCAAATCTCCGATGCGCTGATCGATCATTTTCTTGCATACGATGCAAAGTCAAAGGTTGCCTGCGAAACACTGGTGACTACCGGTCAGGTAGTGCTGGCAGGTGAAGTAAAGTCAGACGCTTACCTGGATGTGCAGGACATTGCCCGTGAGGTGATCCGCAAGATCGGCTACACCAAGAGCGAGTATATGTTTGAAGCCAATAGCTGCGGTATCCTGTCAGCTATCCACGAACAGTCACCTGACATTAACCAGGGCGTAGACCGTAAGAATCCTGAAGAGCAGGGCGCCGGCGACCAGGGTATGATGTTTGGTTATGCCAGCCGCGAAACAGATAACTATATGCCCCTGGCCCTTGACCTGGCGCATAAGCTGCTGCTGGAGCTGGCTGCTGTACGCCGCGAGAATAAAGAGATCAAATACCTGCGCCCCGATGCCAAATCACAGGTAACTATTGAATATTCCGACGATAACAAACCGGTGCGTATAGACACCATCGTTATATCTACCCAGCACGATGATTTTGATAAGGACGAGCAGATGCTGGCCAAGATCAAGGAAGATATGATCAAGATTGTAGTACCCCGCGTAAAAGCCAAGCTGAAACCGGAGCTGCAAAGCCTGTTCAACGATAAGATCACTTACCACATTAACCCTACCGGCAAGTTTGTAATAGGCGGTCCGCATGGCGATACCGGCTTAACCGGCCGTAAGATCATTGTGGATACCTATGGCGGTAAAGGTGCACACGGTGGTGGCGCTTTCTCCGGTAAAGATCCTTCCAAGGTAGACCGTTCTGCCGCATATGCCACCCGCCACATAGCCAAGAACCTGGTAGCTGCCGGTTTGTGCGATGAGGTGCTGGTACAGGTATCTTACGCTATTGGCGTAGCTAAACCCTGCGGTTTGTACATCAATACTTATGGCACTGCAAAAGTGAACCTGAACGATGGTGATATTGCCCGCAAGGTAGAAGAGATCTTCGACCTGCGTCCTTACTCTATTGAGCAAAGGTTAAAGCTGCGTAACCCTATCTACAGTGAAACTGCTGCTTATGGCCATATGGGCCGCGACAGCCAGGTAGTGACCAAGGTGTTTAACAAAGGCAAGCAAACAGAAAAGAAAGTGGAAGTAGAGCTGTTCACCTGGGAGAAGCTGGATTATGTTGATAAAGTGAAACAAGCCTTCGGGATTTAATTACGAATTGAGTACTTCAAATAAAAAAGTCCTGCGTCTTATGGCGCAGGACTTTTTATTTGAAATATCTGCCCAGTTTAATTTAATTATACATCCCCTTCAATTATCCGCTGCATTCAATTCGTAATTCGTAATTGACTAATTCGTAATTGCACGCAGCGTTGCCAGCGCCTCACTCACATGCTTCTCCGCATCCCGCATGGAGTTGAACTGATGTACCACCACGCCGTTCTTATCCACTACATACGTTACCCGCCCGGGGAATACAAAGGTTTTAGGCACGCCAAATAATTTCCGTACATCATTGGCCGTATCGCTTAATAAGGTAAAAGGCAGCTGATGGTGCTGTGCAAATGCCTTGTGCGATTGCACGCCATCGTTACTGATCCCGATTACTTTAGCGCCATACTGTTTAAACTGTTCAAACGCATCCCGGAAAGAGCAGGCTTCCCTGGTACAGATGCTGGTTTCATCTTTCGGATAAAAGTAAATGACTAACGGCTGCTTGCCTAAGACCGTTGAAAGGTCAAATACATTTCCATCCTGGTCTTTTAACCGGAACACCGGCACCTTAGAGCCTACCTTTACCTGGGAGTGCGTAGAACAGCTGCCTAACAGCAGGATACCTGCCAGCAGCAGGCTGCTAAGCCTGAATTTTCTGAGTTGCATAAGCCATGTATTTAAGCTGTACGGCCAGTGAAGGCAGCACAACAGGTACAGGCAGCAAGTTAAAACAGAAAGTTGATACCGAACTGCAGATCATCGAGTATATGTCGGCCAGCGAAGTTCAGCGAATGGGTATTGACCCCGTAGGCATCATAACTCCTGGAATAACCATAGCTAACCAGTGGTCCAAAAGATGCCTGCAGCGAGATGTTGCTTTTGAGCCTGAACATAAGACCAGGGCTGTAAAAGGCGCCAAGCCCCCAGGATGTTGAGGATTCATCATAAGTATCAAAATGTTTAATGCTTCTTGAATAACTACCGCTAATACCCAGATCATTAAAAATGGAGAACCGGCTTTGCCATAAAGGGACATCGTAACGAATAAAAGGGGCAAAGTAAAAGCTGTTAGTGTTACTTGTGTACGGATCGTTTATAGTCGGGTTATTCTCATGTGCATACAGGTAGGAGAAATTAATCCCCAATGCTACATTCTTCTTAATATAATGTGCGTAAGTAGCGGTTACCAAGGATTTGGTGGACCTATATTTTTCGCTATCATACCAGCTTCCGGAGCCTTTTGTATTAGAAAAAGCAAGGCTGCCTCCAATCAAATTCTTTTTAAACGGCTCCTGATCCTGTGCCCGGGCCTGGGATTGAACAAACAACAGGAGGGTTACCATACAAACTAACGATAAAATTTTCTGCATACTAAATGGGTTTTGAGTGAGTGAATATAGATTGATTAACAGCCAGCAATCTAAACAGTAAACCTTTATTACATTGTTAAAGAATGTTATTTGTTTCCTTAGGGAATGTTAAAAAGTGTGAATGCGTTTTAATTATTATTTTTGGTCCTTAAACTTTACAAGCATTGAAAACCATACTGAATGGAACGCAGTTGGCCATTACTATAGACCGGCTTTGCCACCAGCTCATAGAAACGCATTTGCAGTTTGAGCATACGGTGCTGATAGGCTTGCAGCCCCGGGGTATCTACCTGTCAGACAGGATCTACCATACCCTGCAAAAGCTGCTGCCAGGTACCCCCATCCCTTATGGTAAGCTGGATATTACCTTTTACCGCGATGACTTTAACAAAGGTGCCGCCTTGCATGTACCCAGTGAAACGGACATTAATTTTTCCATTGAGAATAAGCGGGTAGTGCTCATAGATGATGTGCTGTACACCGGCCGCACCATCCGTTCTGCACTGGATGCTATGCTGGATTTTGGCCGCCCGGCTACGGTGGAGCTGCTGGTACTGATAGACCGCCGCTTTACCCGCCAGCTGCCCATTCAGCCCGACTATACCGGCCGTACCATTGATGCTATTATCAGTGAAAAAGTACGGGTGCTCTGGCAGGAGCGCGACGGTAAAGATGAAGTGATCATACTGGAATAGTAAAAATTCGGTAGCCGGATTTTAATTTTCACCTGTATATTTGCACCTTAGAATGTCACTCTCCGTAAAACATCTACTCGGCATACGCGATCTGGAACGTCAGGATATAGAGCTTGTTTTTCAAACAGCTGATCAGTTTAAAGAGGTGTTACAACGCCCGATTAAGAAGGTTCCAACCTTGCGTGATACAACTATTGTGAATGTATTCTTTGAGAACTCCACGCGTACCCGCATCTCTTTTGAGCTCGCGGAAAAGCGGTTGGGAGCGGATGTGGTCAACTTCTCCGCTTCCGGTTCTTCAGTCTCTAAAGGCGAAACGCTGATAGATACCGTTAACAACATCCTGTCTATGAAGGTAGATATGGTGGTGATGCGGCACTCAGCCAGCGGTGCGCCGCACTTCCTTTCCAAACACATACAGGCGCCCATTGTAAATGCAGGCGATGGTATTAACGAACATCCCACACAGGCTTTGCTGGATGCATTCTCCATCCGTGAAAAGCTGGGCAGCGTTACCGGTAAAAAGGTAGCCATCTGTGGCGATATTATGCACTCCCGCGTAGCCTTATCCAACATTTACTGCCTTAAAAAGCTGGGGGCAGAGGTAACAGTAGTAGGCCCGCCCACACTGATACCCAAATACCTTGAACAGGCTTTAGGCGTAAACGTTACCTATAACATCCGCGAAGCGCTGGCCTGGGCCGATGTGGCCAATGTGCTGCGCATTCAGCTGGAAAGGCAGAACACCCCGCTGTTCTCCTCCCTGCGTGAATACTCCCTGGCATATGGCGTGAACCGCCGCCTGCTGGACAGCCTGCAGAAAGACATTGTGATCATGCACCCGGGACCTATTAACCGCGGGGTAGAGCTCAACTCCGATGTGGCAGATTCCGGCCAGTCCATCATCCTCAACCAGGTTGAAAATGGTGTGGCCATACGCATGGCTGTTCTTTACCTCCTTGCGGGCAAAAAAATGAATAATGAATAATTAAGAATTAATAATCGTATGACAGTACTACATTCATTCACAATTACTCCGTAATACCAGTGATCACTTTTACAACCGGCACAACGATTATTAATTATTCATTCTTCATTATTAATTAAAAAGGCATGCGCACCGTACTTCTTCTCATAGTCTCCAACACCTTTATGACCTTCGCCTGGTATGGGCATCTCAAACACCAGGATATGGCATTGTGGAAGGTGATCCTTATCAGCTGGGGCATTGCCTTTTTTGAATACTGTTTTATGGTGCCGGCCAACCGTTTGGGATCGCAGGAAGGGTTTAACGGTTTTCAGCTGAAAACCATCCAGGAGATCGTTACCCTGAGCGTGTTTTGCCTGTTTGCCGTGTTTTACCTGAAAGAGCCTTTACGCTGGAACTACCTGGTTTCTTTTGTGTTTATACTGGCAGCCGTATACTTTATGTTTAAGAAGTGATCTCCACTCATCCCTTTATCGGTCCATTCTCACATTTGGCGGTATACCACCGGTGCATTCGCACATTTAATGCTTATTTTTGACCATCCGAAAACCACGAATCAACAACATGTTTGTAAGGATCAGCTTATTACTTACCGCCCTGGCGGCCCAGCTAACCGCATGGGCGCAGCCCTCGCCTGTGTTGAATGCCGCAGATATAAAATTACAGCTCCGTAAGCTGGATACTCTGGGCAGCGTGTTATACATGGCCGCTCACCCGGATGATGAAAATACCCGCCTGCTGGGTTACCTGGCTAAGGAGAAATTATACCGTACCGGTTACCTGTCCCTCACCCGTGGCGATGGCGGGCAAAACCTGGTAGGGAATGAGCAGGGAGAGCTGCTTGGCCTGATCCGTACCCAGGAGCTGCTGGCTGCCCGCCGCATTGATGGCGCAGAACAGTTCTTTACCCGCGCGCAGGACTTTGGTTTTTCCAAGAACCCGCAGGAAACTTTTTCCATCTGGGACCGGGAAAAGATCCTGGGCGATGCCGTTTGGGTGATCCGCCAGTTTCAGCCGGATGTGATCATTTGCCGTTTCCCGGCAGATAGCAGGGCAGGGCATGGGCACCATACCGGTTCCGCTATGCTGGCCGCAGAAGCCTTTGCCGCAGCTGCAGATCCTAAACGTTTTCCGGAACAATTGAAATACGTAAAGCCCTGGCAGGCCAAACGCCTGTTATGGAATACCTTCAACTTTGGAGGCAACAATACCACCGCGCCCGATCAATATAAGATAGATGTAGGCGCCTTTAACGTGCTGCTGGGCAGGGGATATGGGGAAATAGCCGCTGAAAGCCGCTCCCAGCACAAAAGCCAGGGTTTTGGCGTAGCAGCCACCCGCGGCAGCTCCCTGGAATACTTTACCACTATCCAGGGCGAAGCGCCTAAACAAAGCCTGATGGATGGTGTGAACACCTCCTGGAACCGTGTACCCGGCGGTAAGGCCATCGGGGAAATGGTTGATAAAGTAATTGCCAATTACCAGGTAGAAGATCCCGCAGCATCCGTACCCGCGTTGCTGGCTATACGAAAAGCCATTACCGCCTTACCGGACAGCTACTGGAAAACGCAGAAGCTGAAAGAAACAGAACAGCTGGTGCTGGCATGTGCCGGTTTATGGATGGAGGCTTACAGCAACACCGCCGAAACAGTGCCCGGGCAGCCATTACAGGCCAGCGTGCAGCTGATCAATAACAGCCATGTACCGGTGCGCCTGCAAAACATTCAGCTGCAGGATAAGGATACTACTTTAAATAAGCAGCTGGAATTCGATCAGTTTGTAAGCATTCCGCAAATGATCACCGTACCGGCCAATACCGCTTTATCACAGCCTTACTGGCTGGCTGCCCCGCATCCGCTGGGCATGTATGAGATAGCTGATCAGCAGCTGGTAGGCCGCCCGGAAAATATACCCGCCTTACAGGCTGTCATTCATCTGGAAATCGACGGGCAGGCCTTTACGGTACAACGCCCGCTGCAATACAAACATACTGATCCTGTAAAAGGAGAGGTGTATGAGCCGCTGGTAATAGCGCCCCCTGTGGTAGCTAACCTGAATAACCAGGTGTTCATCTTCACAGAGCCGCAGGCACAACCGGTAACGGTAAAGCTAAAGGCCATGGCAGACGGTACTAACGGTACTGTACAGCTGCAGGTGCCCCAGGGCTTTAAAGCCAGCCCCGAACAGCAATCCTTTACCCTTAACCATAAAGGTGATGAAACCGAAGTGCTGTTTAACCTGGCGCCGGTGCAAATTTATGCGAACGACCGTAGCCGGGTAGATACATTTAACGTAGCGGCTACCGTAAACGGCCACGTATATACGCAAAGCCTGCAAACTATTCACTACGATCATATTCCGCCCATTACCCTGTTCCCGCAGGCAGCAGCACGGGTAGTAAGCCTGCGTTTAAAACATAATGGCAACAAGCTGGGGTATATTGCCGGCGCCGGCGACCTGGTGGCAGCTTCCCTGCAGCAGGTGGGTTATGAAGTAACCCTGCTGGGTGAAAAGGATATCATGGGCGGGCATCTGCAGCAATATGATGCTATTATTGCCGGGGTACGCGCCTACAATACCAATGAGCGCTTAAAATACTGGCAGCCCCGCTTAATGGAATATGTTAAGAACGGCGGCACCCTGCTGATACAGTACAATACCGTAGGGCCGCTGGTTACCAGTCAGCTGGGGCCATATCCGTTTAGCCTTTCCCGTGGCGACCGGGTTACGGATGAAAATGCAAAAGTTACCTGGCTGCAGCCGAACGATGATGTAATGCATTATCCCAACGAGATCACGCAGCAGGACTTTGACGGCTGGGTGCAGGAGCGGGGCTTATACTTTACGTCAAATGCAGCTCCTGAATACCGCAGGCTGTTTGCCATGAACGATAAAGGAGAGCAGCCGCTGGATGGCAGCACCCTGGTAGCTAATTATGGTAAGGGCAGGTACGTGTATACTTCCCTGGCCTTTTTCCGCGAGCTGCCGGCAGGTGTACCCGGTGCATACCGCTTATTTGTAAATCTTATTTCGGCAAAAAAGTAATATGAGTAAAAAGCACGAGGAAAACCGCCCCCGCCTTACCATTGCCGCCGGTTTGTGTATAGCGCTGGGGCTTATTATAGGCATTGTGATCAAACGTGTGCAGGTAGGCCTGTTCATTGGTTTGGCGCTGGGGCTATTAGGGGGAGGATTGTTGAGGAGAAGATAGATGCTAAGGAAGTATTTTTAATTCAATTACGGATTATCCTGTAAAGGAAACCATGTTTGATAATTCGTAATTCACCTGTAATTCCTGTTCATGGAAAATGAAAAGCCGCCGTTATTCAGGGCATGGTGGATCTGGTACCTGCTGGTGACTGTTTGGCTGGCTGTACTGATCCTGTTATTCTTTTTATTCACCAAAACATTCTCATGAGTGTACTGGATTGGATAGTCCTATCCGCAACTTTAGCTGTCATTATTTTATACGGTGTATGGAAAAGCCGGGGACAAAAGAACATACACGGTTACTTCCTGGGCAACCAGTCTATGCCCTGGTACATTGTATTATTGTCTATTATCGGTACGCAGGCCAGCGCCATTACCTTTATCTCTGCTCCCGGTCAGGCCTATACGGACGGGATGCGTTTTGTACAGTATTACTTTGGCCTGCCGCTGGCCATGGTGGTACTATGCATCACCTTTGTGCCCATTTTTCATAAGCTGAAGGTATTTACCGCCTATGAGTTCCTGGAGCAACGCTTTGATCTTAAAACACGCACCCTAACCTCCATTTTATTCCTGGTGCAAAGAGGGCTTTCCACGGGCATCAGTATTTATGCACCTTCCATCATCCTCAGCAGCCTGCTGGGCTGGAATATTTACTGGACCAATATTGTAATGGGCGGAGTGCTCATCATTTATACCATGTCAGGCGGCACAAAAGCTGTTAGCTATACGCAAACGCTGCAGCTGGCAATTGTATTCACCGGTATGTTCCTGGCGGGCTGGATGGTGGTGCATTTGCTGCCAAAAGATATTGGCTTCAGCGATGCATTGCATGTAGCCGGTAAAATGGACCGCCTGAATGTGGTGGTAACTGATTTTGACTGGAAAGACCGCTACAACATATGGAGCGGTGTAATAGGCGGTTTCTTCCTGGCGCTATCTTATTTTGGTACAGATCAGTCGCAGGTAGGGCGTTACCTCACTGCGCGTTCTGTTACAGAAAGCCGGCTGGGATTACTTATGAACGGGTTGGTGAAAGTGCCCATGCAATTCCTGATACTGCTCATAGGCGCGCTGGTATTTGTGTTTTACCTGTATTTCCGTTCGCCCATTTTCTTTAATGAAGCGCAGCTGGCTAAAACCTATCAGTCCGAACAGGGGCCTGCGCTTAAGAACCTGGAGGCGCACTATAATGAGCTCTCCGCGGTTAAACAACAGCAGGTAAAGGCCCTGGCCGATGCTTTAGCTGCGAAGGATGAGAGCACGGTACGCACCACCCAGCGTGACTTACAGGCTACGGAATCTGCAGCTGCCAGCCTGCGTGAACAAGCCGCTAAGCTGATTAAAAAAGCCGATCCTGCGGCGGATGATAATGATACCAACTATATTTTCCTACACTTTGTAGTACATAACCTGCCAAAGGGATTGGTAGGATTGCTGATAGCCATTATTTTCCTGGCCTCCTGGGGCAGTGTGGCTGCGGCATTAAATTCGCTGGCATCCACCACCGTAGTGGATGTGTATAAACGCATGGTGAACAAGGAAGATTCTGATGAGCATTACCTGAAAGTATCCAAATGGTGGACGCTGATCTGGGGCATTTTCTGCATAGCGGTAGCACAGTTTGCCAGCCAGCTGGGAAGCTTAATAGAAGCGGTGAATGTATTGGGCTCCCTGTTCTACGGAGTAATACTGGGCATTTTTATGATCGCCTTTTATATTAAGCGCCTGGGAGGCACCGCCACGTTCTGGAGCGCCGTTATTTCGGAAGCATTGATCATCACCATTTATAAATGGGACATCGTATCCTTCCTGTGGCTGAATGTAATAGGCTGCGCGCTGGTGATAGTGCTGGCCTTTTTGATCCACTGGCTTTGTATAAAAAAAATGTAAAATCTTAAACTGACGAGGTTCATAGAGACTATTTAAAAGACTTTATGAACGAGATAAATGTAAAAGCAGAACAGTTGCTGCATTCACTTTTACATTTAACATTTATGATTTTACATTTTACATTCCTTTATTCCTCCACTTGTATAAGGTTCGGGATCTCCTGCATGGTTACCGCATCTTTTGAATGCACCATCTGCACCGCGCCTTTGGAGGCAAAACGGTAGATCTTGCCGGTATTCATGCCTACGGTTGTTAAAGCCGTATCTCCAATGTACCGGAAGGCAAAATGAGTAGCATCATGCCCTAATAATCGTTGGGCCGTGCCCGTTGTAGCAGCCAGGGAGGCTCTCTTTTTTCCGCAACACATAGTGTAGTCTTTTTAGGATGAAGTATTTTCCTTTGAGGTTAGTTTTTCCAGTAAAATAGCGGCGCCGGAAAGGGCCGGCCATAACAGCAAACGCTCCTCCCAGCTAATGCCCAGCCATGCGGCAAAGGGCAGCGCTATCCAGATGCTTAAACAATAAAAGCAGTCAAGCAGGTTTCCGAAGAAACCTGCTCCTGCTTTCTTCCGCAACCAAAAAATAATGTCAAACGGGCCGTCTTCTGCCTGTAGCAGGTGCGTAATGCGCCAGGTGGCCAGTATACATAATATGAATAAGTATATATGCATGAACGTTAGTGCTTATCCTAAACAGAAACCTTTGGGCATATAATTGTAATACCCGTACTGGCTGCTGCCTACAATGGTACGGTCATGGCCCTGTATCCAGATGTTGTAGCCACAGGGCGGTGTAACATTGGCCGTGGTTTGCAGCGTCCAGGTGCCGGACTGGCCGTTATTCGGTAACGGGAACAGGCCACTGCCATAAGCCAGCGATGCAGTTGGCAATCCATCAATGGTGATGGTGGTGCCTGCTGCGGCCGGGGTAATGTACAGGCTCAGGCCATTGGCATCATTATCCAGCATCTGGTAAGTGCCCGAAATGCTGCTGCCCGGGGGAAAATCGCCGCAATCGCCACCGCCGCTCGTAATGGTCACATCCACATCCGGTGCATGCACGTCGGCCAGGAATTTCACCCACTGGCTGTTGTAGAACACGCCGCCCAGGGATACATCTTCAAACTCTATCTTAATATAATGCACGCCATTCTGTGCCGGTACAAAGCTGCCAAACAGGTCATCCACGATAAAGGTATTGGAGCTGGGGTTGGCCAGGTAAGGCATCCAGCCGTTGGCATCAGGTGTAAGCGTGATGGCCGGGCTTATGGTGCCGAAAGTATCCGTTTTAATATGAACAGGCGTCATAACAGAATGTTCAGAGGTTCCTGGTTCTATAACACGGATCCGGTACCGGAAGTTGTGTGTATTCTGGTTAAAGAAGCGGCCACGCAGGGTGGTATTACCGCCAAACGGACTTTGTACTGCCGTAAAGCCAAGCGTGTGCAGGCCATTGGCTTCGCCCGTTACGCCGCTGATCAGGTCTACCGGCATACCGCCCAGCAGCTCTATAAAGGGCTTCAGCTGGCCGTTAGGCACGCCCTGCGGCAGCGGTTTAATTTCAACGGTGCACTCCTCACGGTCGCCCCAGGGTGCTACCCAGTTGGGATCAATGGGCGGTACATAGTTCCAGGAAAGGATCACGCGCAGTTTGGCTTTGCCGGTCTGGCACCACTCTTTCTGGTATGGGTCCAGCACTATTTTCAGCGGGGCATTGTACCACAGGCCGCCATCTGGTATGGGAATATCGTGTACGGTTACAGAAGAAGTGCCCATGTACACCCATCCACCGCCAAAGTCCATATAATACGCCAGGTATTCTTTGGAGCCCTTGGAGCACAGGTTACCGGAGTAGCCGGCATTGCGTTTTATCTGAATGGCGGCATTCAGCGTGTCAAATTCGCGGTTCAGGCCTACACAGCTCACCTCCTCATACGTGGTGTTGAACTGTTGCTGCTGCAGCACGCCGATAATATCGCTGAGGTCCAGCTCATACTTTTTCAGCAGCTCATATTGCGGGGCTGTGATGGCGGCTTTGGTGAAAAGGGCATTGCTTACAAAACTGTAGCCTTTACGGGCGGGTTCCACATCTTTCCCGTAAATTTTGCTGATCTCTGCCAGGGAATAGTTTTCTTTTGCTACGGCAGTGTATTCCAGCGGGGGCAGATTTTTTTCTACCTGGTCAAACTGTTTTTCATCCAGCTTCACGCCTGCATTCACCAGTATATCATCCAGCAGGCAAATAAAACCGGTACGGGGTGCAGCCTGAATGTTGGCATCCAGCACATTGCCCCAGATGGGGATCCAGAAAGGCGCTCCGGCGGGCGGGGGCTGGTTCCAGGAAAGAATGGCACGGGCGCGGGGCAGTACCGGTTTTTTATCGCAGCAGCTTCTTTTCTTGGGTGTAAAGGTGGTGAACAGCTCGTAGCACAGGTCTTCGTTGGCGCCAAAGTCATGGATGTTAAAGTCCACCACGCCTTCATCTTCCCAGGAGGTGCCGTTGTCATAGCTTACGTAAAAGCGCACATACTCTTTGCTGCCGGGTGTACAGGGGCCGCCGCTGTAACCGTAGCCCTGCTTTACCTTTATAATGGCGCTCAGGCGCTGTATGTCCGGCTTGTAGCTAACACAGGTTACCTGTTCGTAAAAGGTGTTGTACTGGATGTTCACTTCCGGTTTAAACAGCTGGTTCAGGGGACTGTCTTTGTCCTGGATGCCGAAATAGTTTGGATTTTTCAGTAGCAGCCAGTGTTGCTGGCTTCGCAGGGCGGCATTGTCGTCTGCTGTTGCCGCTGCCGCAGCGGGTGCTGTGGTTGCAGGTACTTTTGCAGTGGGTGCGGTTTGGGGAACCGCTTTACGTGGTTGTGATTGCATAACATTACATTTTGGGGTTCAATTGAAAAACAAAAGTTGTTCCTCCATAGTAGTAAGGAGGTTTTGGGATTGCAGGATACAAAAGTAACGGAATGGGGTAACAGCAGACAAGCGTAGAAATACCTGATTAATGTGCTAATGTGCTGATATGCAAATGTGCTGGCAGGTTTGGTTAACGTGCTAATGACTGATGGTGGCCACTTCAGGAAGTGCAATCGATATAAAATTAAAATGCCCCGCACATTATGTGTGCGGGGCATTTTAAATACTGTTGCTTATATCAACACGTCTATAAATTCCACGGATCTATAAACCTGCACATTAGCATATCAGCACATCAACACATTAATCCAGCGTTGCTATCAGCTTATTATTCAGCGCTACATAATCATCGTTCTTAGCTTCTTTGGCAAGTTCGATGGATTGCTGGGCAGTTGCCTTCGCGCCTTTTTTGTCGCCGGATTTAGCCTGGATCCGGGCTTTCAGATAAAATATGTAATAACCTTTTGGATTTTCTTTGGTAGCGGCATCGGCCCAGGCCAACGCCTGTTTCAGATCTTTGCCGTTCTCAAAATAATAATTGGCTGCTGCAAAGTAAGGCTTCTTTTCACCTTTCATGGCCGCGTCTATCTGGTTCATTACCTTACCGTCAATATCGGCAGTAATTTCAACCGGCACACCGGTGCGCTCCCAAAGCAGCATCATGTTCATGGAGGTAGAGCGTACCTGGTCAAACATGATCATAAAGCTTTCGATATCTACCGGCAGGTCCACGGGACTTACGGTAATACGTACCACATCATTTTCCGGTTTGTAATCAACAGGGCGGGTTACATCCAGGTCTTTGGTCAGGATCACTGTCCATTCAGACTGGCCGGGAATGGTGAGCAGGCCGTATTTGCCGGCTTTCACATCTTTGCCGCCAAATTTTACATCATCGCCAAAAGTGATGATGGTAGCGTCGTTGGCGCCTGTTCTCCATACTTTGCCATAAGGCACCAGGTCGCCCATGATCTTCCTGCCCTTTACTGCCGGGCGGGAGTAGTTCACTTCTACAGATGATAAGGCAAAATCCTGTTTAACGGTTTGGGTAGGGCTGGGCGCAGGCAATTTCAGGTTCTGTGCAAATGCACCCTGGGCCATGCATAAAAGCGCGCAGGCTGCTACAGTAAAATGGTAACGGAAAGTTTTCATAATATAATCGGTGGTTTAAAAATGCTTAACGCTTAACGCTGAGTGATATACGCCTAATGCAAAATGCTAAAAAACAAAACATAATCAGCGTTTAGCGTTCGGCGTTATGCTTTCAGCATCTACTCAATCAGTCCATTCCTGAATGCATAGATCACCAGCCCCACGGTATTTTTAGCGCTGGTTTTTTCCAGCAGCTTTTGCCGTATGCCCTCTACGGTGCGGGGGCTCAGGAATATTTTTTCAGAGATCTCCTGGGTGGTGCATTCATTGCAGATCAGCTGCAGCACTTCCTTTTCACGGTCGTTCAGCTGCAGTTCTGTATTGGCGCTGTTGCTTTTAAAGGTAGGTTTGAACTGTTGTTTATTCTTGTGCAGTACTTTCTTCAGCAAGGCCAGGTTTACGTTCTCGCTGAAGTAAAATCCTTTTTCATACGTGGTGCATATGGCTTCGTAGATCTCTTCCGGTTCGGCATTTTTCAGTAAATAGGCATTGGCCCCATTCTCTACCAGGTGTACAATAAAGTTATCATCTTCATACATGGTTAGTATGATGACCTTTATATCCGGGTACCGTTCCTTTACCTGGATGGTGGCCTGTATGCCATCCATATTAGGCATTTTCAGGTCCATCAGTATTACATCCGGCTGTTGCTCATCTATGATCTTTAACAGGTGCTCACCATCTTCTGCTTCAAAGATCACGTTAATGTTATCGTACGGGGTGAGTGTATTAATAACGCCGCTGCGAAAGATCTTGTGATCGTCAGCAATCGCCACTTTTATCTGTTCCGCCATAGGGAGTAATAATTGTGTACAGTGTAAATAGCCCGTAAAGTTAAGTGATTTTTTTTCTTAACGTTTAATGATCAACAATTTAATAACTAACAACTTATTAGCTAATTCACTGACGGTTGATAATTTTCCACCCGTATCTGCGCAATTGTTCCTTTGGGTGCCCTCGATACAAAGTTGATACTTCCGCCGATAATATTCAAGCGGCTTTCGATATTTTTAAGTCCAAGGCTGCCTGTTTTCTTGCGGGAGCTGTCCAGGGCGGCCAGCAGCAGGCCGTTGCCATTGTCTTCAACGTCAATGCTTAAGAGGGTAGGGGTGCTATGGTAGGTGATCAGTACTTCGGTGGCCTGTGCATGTTTCAGGATGTTATTCATCAGCTCCTGTACCACGCGGTATATGTTCAGGGCTTTTTCCCGGTCTACCGGCTGCCCGTTACCTGCGGTCTTAAAGGAGATGGCCACCTGTTTATTCTTGTTCATCAGGCTGCAGAACGAGTCCAGCGCATGGGAAAGGCCCAGGTTATCCAGCGCCTGGGGATGCAGGCTTTGGGAAATGAAACGCAGGTGCTGTATGATGGTATCTGTAAAATCTTTGGTTTCCTTTAAACGGTCGCCTTCACCGTTGCCGTTCTTAAGATGCTGCTGCAGCTGGCCGATGTTCAGCTTTAATACGGAGAGCTGGGCGCCTACTTCATCGTGCAGGTCTTCAGCAATGCGTTTACGCTCCTGTTCCTGGCCCTGTAACACAGCTACCAGGCGCTCCCGTTGCAGCTGCAGGTCTTTATCCCGCAGCACCAGCTTGTGCTGGATCACCTGCTTTTGCTGAAATATTATTAATACTACTACTATTATTCCTAATAATAGCATAGCACCGGTACCTATTATAACTATTTCAACAATGTTCATGCACGCTGCTTTTTAGCTTTCATTATGCCAATATAAAAAAGAATCGCTTCAAAAATACCGGCAACAAAAGTGAGGGATTGTGCTATGTTAGCATTGTCTAAAGAATGCCGAAGAAAAAAATTAAAGGCGAGATAAAACAAAAAGGACCCACAGAGATAGACAAACAATCCTGCATTAAACCAAAAATTTGGTAAAGCATTAATAAAGATAGATTCCTTAATTAATCTATCATCAAATATAAGTTGAAAGAAAAAAATACTGCCGTAAGAAAGTAGTATAATGGTTCTGATAGCAGCGAATATAGAATTATAGGAATTAATTCCTTCCAGCTTAAAAAAGTCAAGCAGAAAAATGAAGATAGCTAACGTCAATAATATTTTTATCAATAACTTGAAAAAGGGTTTTTCTATTAAAAGGTAGTAGTATACAGTGAGTATAATAAACTGTACACCATTCATGATAGAACCAAATAATAGGGTGTTACGATATAACTTAGCTATTAAAAGAGACCCTACAGCAAAAAATATGCTGCTGATTAGATAGTAATATGCCCATTTTCCGGGCTTATCAAGGGATTTGTAATTGAAAATGAAGGGGATCAAAAGCAAACATTCGATCCCCGTCATTGTATAAAACAAAATATCAACTATACGCACTTAGAAAGTCTTTAAAATCAAACTCAGGGACAATAATTCGGGCACGATAAGCCGCCATCCAATGCTTTACCACCACCATCTTCTTCGGGGTCGCCCGGAGGTGCAAAGCTTGCACCCGCGGTATGCGGCTTCGGCGGATGGTAGGGCATATTTTTACCTTCTTTATTTACAGGATAGATGACCATTTTCTTGTCGTCAATGCCATCACCATCCAGATCTTTACCATAATAAATACGGATGCCTACGCAATCCGGGCAATCCAGGAGTTCCTTGATCTTATCCTTACCAAAAAAGTAAGCTCTGGTAGAATTATGTCTTCCTTTTTTAGTTTCATGATCATGGAAGTTGCCGATCAGCCTATCAGCTTCTTTCAATGTAATGAATGTTCCCGCATCAGGGGGGAAGATCCTTTTTGTTGTGGTACTCATGTGTTTTAGTTTTAGTTAGTAGAGTGTGATGAGTTATGGGCGTAAAGGTATCATAAAATCTTTCTCATCAAATAGCCGGTATATATAATACTTTTGTGTTAACCGTAACTTAATTCCGGCTGTAATACAATACCAGTAAGGGTTTGGTAAATATACCCCTATTGAACGTTTTTTGCCATTTCCCGTATTTTTCGGGAAAAATGCGTAGAACTACGCATTCCGGGATCCTGCCTGGCACAGCCATTTGTTTTTTTCCGTTAATGATTATTTTACAAGCCGGCTCTACTGGCCGCCATATAATGCATCCGCTGCTTTTACCTGTTTTCTGCCCCGGAGCATGGCATCATATAATAATAGGAGTTTCAAAACTTTTTTTCGCATAGGGCTGACCGTTAAGATCCCCGCTTTCCCACGCCTGTAGCGGCTAATGCGTACTTTCCGCAAAATTGCGTAGTTCTACGCATTTTTACCTTTTAAGCAGTTTAACGCTTGACTGCTGTTCCAATATTCTCAACCTTTGCATCATCGACCTAAGGAAAAAGATTTTGGAACACGTTATTCACAAGAGGGGGACAGTACTTGGGTTTTCACTTTTTGGGCCTTTCTACCCATGTTTGTTTCTTCGGTATATGCAGAGAGAAAAAGAGTAAAGAGAAAAAGTATGGCTATTCTCACGAATAGCCGGTTTTTAGGTTTAGCTCGTTAACCCCTTTTTTTTAAACTTTAAAACTATGAGTTACCTGTTAATTGGCAACATCTCTGCATTGATCTGTGACGATTGTATCGAACCGCTGGCAAAAGGCCGCTTACGGATCTACTTACCAGAAGGCACTTATCCGGCTGATACCTCCGGCCTGGCTAAGTTTGATCACCTCAAACAGTTAACGCCCACGCAGGTGGCGCGTAAAGAACATCGTTTGTTAACAGAAACAGTGCTGGATGAAAGAGGCGATTTTCGCCTTTCCTGGGAACAGCTTCACCTGTTCACGGAACCCCTGGAACTGGATCTGTGTTTAGAGCAGATCCCGGGCCGGGCTTCTGGTAAAAACAGCGTAACACAGTATCACCTGAGCAAACTGGTGCCACACTGGAAACGCACAAAAGATAAATACCTGGCCGCATTTGCCTACGTGATCCCTTCCGAACACTGGAACCTGATCCGCGGCAGCTACGACACCTGGGTGATTAGCGGTACGGTACGCCATTTTGAAACCATGGCCGGCCAGCCGCAGTTAAAAGTAGAGATCTATAATGCGCAGAACAGCCGCTTACTGGGTACTACCCACACTAATGGGCAGGGCCGCTATAAGCTGCAGTTCGGAGTGGAAGATATGTCAGCAGGAACATTACCGGTAAAACACGGGCAGCATCATACCGGCCCGGATGTATATTTTAAGATCTACCGTAACAACCAGCTGCTTTGGGAGGAGGATGCACAAGCGGCAAAAAGCCCTGAAAGAAGATCTATTGCTCCCTGTACACTACTGAATATCGTAATTAAGCCTGCTACCGCCACAAGAGCTACGCGGCAACTGGCCCACTGGTTGGGCGGTTGGTCTGTAGTAACCAGGCAAAGAAGAAGACTTTCAGATGATTTTCAGTTATTAGCGCCATTCTAAGAGTTTTAGTTAGGAGTCCATCTTGTTTGAGAGCCCCAATGCAAATACAAAAACAGCTACCGCTTCAGCCAGTTACAGGTAGCTGTTTTTTTTATTTTAGAAAAGTCCATGGACCATAGTCGATGGTCCATGGCATGCTTCACTGGCGGTAAATTCTGTTGGAAGTATTCGTTTTATCAGCTCCACGAAATATGCAATGGACTATGGACCATCAGCCATGCGCCAATCAAAACCTCGGGTGGAACCGTTGCAAAGTATCCCTTAAATATTCCCGGTCAAGATGGGTATAGATCTCCGTTGTAGTAATACTTTCATGCCCAAGCATTTCCTGAACAGCTCTCAGATCGGCGCCGCCTTCCACCAAATGGGTAGCAAAAGAATGCCGGAAGGTGTGGGGAGATACCTGTTTTTGAATACCGGCTGCCGCTGTTAATTCTTTGATCACCAAAAAGATCATTACCCGGCTTAAACCGCTGCCACGGCGGTTCAGGAACAAAGTATCTTCCTGCCCCTTTTGAATAGGTACATGCACGCGGATCTCGTTGGCATACAGGTTAATATATTTCATTGCATCCCGGCCAATAGGCACCAGCCTTTCCTTATTACCCTTCCCGATCACGCGAATAAAGCCCGCATCAAAATGCAGCTGCGATATTTTGAGGTTCACCACCTCGCTAACGCGCAACCCGCAGCTGTACATAGTTTCCAGGATAGCGCGGTTACGCTGTCCTTCCGGGGTGCCGGCCTTTATTTGTCCGATAATGCTTTCTATTTCATCAAAGCTCAGCACATCCGGCAGCTTGCGGCGTATTTTGGGCGCTTCCAGCAGCTGCGTAGGGTCCTCTTTAATAAGATCCTCCATCAGCAGGTATTTATAAAAAGCCTTGATGCCGGAAATGATACGTGCCTGTGAAGTGGCCGTCATGCCCAGCTGGGCTATCCACTGAGTACAGGATTGCAGATCGTCCAGGATAACCTGCTCCGGTGATATTTTTTTATTGTTGGCCAGCAGGTACTGCTCCAGCTTTTCCACATCGCGTATATACGCCTGCACGGAGTTTGCCGAGAGCGAGCGCTCCAGCTGCATATAAGCGCTAAAACCTTTCAGATACACGTTCCACATAAGTTATAAATAGTCCATGGTCCATAGCCGATGGTCCAATGGCATATTACGTAAGGTGATTGAAAACGTAAATGTAAATTAAAATAGTCCTTGGTGCATGGCCGGTGGTCCATAGTATGTTGCGCTTATCTTTCAGCTTCAGGCTGCCAGCAACCGATCTGTAATCTATCATACTCCATATTCAATCCCGTCTATGCCTCATCTCCAGCCCATATTAATTCCTTGTCGTTTGCAATCGGTTCCATATCCCTTACTCCATTTCCTGCGTCCTGCTTCCTTCATTTCCCTCAAACCCTCCGTTTAGAACTGATTAACTAAATTTGAATATTATTCATTCTAATCATTCTTTAATTAGAAATATTCCAACAAATTCATGTGTTCTTTTACTATTTTAGCGCCGCCTGATACAAAGGTTTTACCTTAATTTAGCAATGCAATTTTAACAAAAACGCATACTTATTTAACATATTATGCCGGACATTCCACTTCAGAAGATCCAGAAATTACTGGTAGCCAACCGGGGCGAGATCGCAGTACGCGTATTACGTGCTGCTGCCGAACTACGCATCCGCACCGTAGCTATTTTCACGTATGAAGATCGTTATTCACTGCACCGCTACAAAGCAGATGAAGCCTACCAGATAGGCAAAGACGATGACCCCTTAAAACCTTACTTAGACATTGAAGCCATTATTCAACTCGCAAAAGAACAGCAGGTAGACGCTATCCACCCCGGCTATGGATTCCTGAGTGAGAACGTGCAGTTTGCACGCCGCTGCCGGGAAGAAGGTATTATTTTCGTTGGCCCCACACCGGAAGTAATGGCCCAGCTGGGCGATAAAGTAGCCGCCAAAACCCTGGCCCGCGAAGCCCAGGTACCGCTGATAGAAGACAGCCAGGTAAAACTGGAAAGCGTAGCCCTGGCCTTACAGGAAGCAACGCGTATAGGCTTCCCCGTAATGCTGAAGGCAGCCGCCGGCGGCGGTGGCAGAGGCATGCGTGTAGTGCGTGATGCAGCCGGTTTGGAGAAATCATTTACAGAAGCCCGCAGCGAAGCTGCCAAAGCATTTGGCGATGATACCATCTTCATTGAAAAGTTCATTGAAGAGCCCAAGCATATTGAAGTGCAGCTGATGGGCGATAACCATGGCAATATTGTACACCTCTATGAACGCGATTGCTCCGTACAACGCCGCTTTCAGAAAGTAGTGGAAATAGCGCCCAGCCCCAACCTGCCGGAAGAAACCCGCGAAGAGATCTATGAATACGCACTGCGCCTGGCCCGTAAGGTGAACTATAATAACGTAGGCACCGTAGAGTTCCTGGTAGACGGCAGCAACAAAGTATATTTTATTGAAGTGAACCCCCGCATACAGGTAGAGCATACCGTAACGGAGGAAGTAACCGGTATTGATATTGTACGCTCACAGATCCTCATTGCACAGGGCCACCAGCTGAGCGACCCGGAGATCTTTCTGAAAGGGCAGGCGGATGTAAAGCTGAACGGGTTTGCCGTACAATGCCGCATTACCACAGAAGACCCGGAGAATAACTTTACCCCGGACTATGGGGTGGTAATAGCCTACCGCAATGCCGGCGGTTTCGGCATACGCCTGGATGAGGGCAGCACCTATTCCGGTGTAAAGATCTCGCCCTTTTTTGATTCTATGCTGGTAAAGGTAACCGCTTCAGGCCGCACCCTGTCAGGCGCCACCGCCCGCCTGCACCGTACCTTGCGCGAGTTCCGCATACGCGGCGTAAAAACCAATATCGGGTTCCTGGAAAATGTGATCACACACGATATTTTCCGCAAAGGCAACTGCACCGTTGGTTTCATTGATAAGCACCCCGAGCTGTTTAAGCTGGCGCAGATCCGCGACAGGGGCACCAAAACCCTGCTATACCTGGCAGATGTTACGGTGAACGGCCACCCGGATGTGAAGGTGAAAGACCCCAACCGCAGGTTCCGCACCCCGCAGGTGCCGGCCTATTCCCGCATTGCGCCTTTCCCGGAAGGCACTAAGAACAAGCTGCAGCAAATGGGGCGCGATGACTTTGCGCGCTGGCTGCGGCAGGAAAAACCGGTATATTTTACAGACACCACTTACCGCGATGCTCACCAAAGCCTGCTGGCTACCCGGGTACGTACCAAAGATATTATGGCGGTAGCAGAAGGCTATGCGCGTAACAACCCACAACTGTTCTCAATGGAGGTTTGGGGCGGCGCCACCTTTGACGTATCTATGCGCTTTTTGCATGAATGTCCCTGGAAGCGCCTGCAACAGATCCGGCAGGCTATGCCCAACCTGTTGCTGCAAATGCTGTTCCGCGGTGCTAACGGTGTCGGCTACTCGGCTTACCCTGAGAACCTGATAGCCAAGTTCATTGAAAAGAGCTGGGAGAACGGTATTGATGTATTCCGCATTTTTGATTCCCTGAACTGGGTAGATGCCATGGCCCCCAGCATACGCTTTGTACGCGAATACACCGGTGCGCTGGCCCAGGCAGCCATTAGCTATACCGGCGATATCCTGAACAAGGACAACAAAAAGTACACCCTTCAATATTATGTGGACCTGGCTAAACGCCTGGAAGATGCCGGCGCCCACATGCTGGCCGTAAAAGATATGGCGGGATTGCTTAAACCGCAGGCTGCATCCGTATTAATAAGCACCCTGCGCGAAGCCGTGCAGCTGCCCATAGTATTGCATACGCACGATACATCGTCCGTGCAGGCCGCCACTTACCTGAAAGCCATAGAAGCCGGTGTGAACGTGGTAGACGGCGCCATAGCCTCCCTGAGCGGGCTCACCTCGCAGCCTAACCTGAATGCGCTGGTGGCCATTTTAGACGGGCATGAAAGAAGCCGCCCCATGAACCTGGCCTCCCTGAATGAATACAGCAATTACTGGGAAGATGTACGCGAATACTACTATCCCTTTGAATCGGATATGAAGGCCGGCACCGCGCAGATCTATGAGAACGAGATCCCCGGCGGGCAATACTCCAACCTGCGCCAGCAGGCAGAATCACTGGGCCTGGGCACGCAGCTGGAAACCATTAAAAAGAACTACGCGGTAGTGAACCACCTGTTTGGCGATATTGTAAAAGTAACGCCCAGCTCCAAAGTAGTAGGGGATATGGCCCTGTTTATGACAGCCAACGGGTTAACAAAAGAAGATGTGCTGGATGAAACCCGCAACCTCTCATTCCCCGCTTCTGTAACAGGCTTTTTCCGTGGCGACCTTGGAGTGCCGTATGGCGGTTTCCCTGAAAAGCTGCAACGCATTGTGCTCAAAGGTGAGCAGCCCCTGAAAGGCAAGCCCAATGAGCATTTGCCGCCGGTTGATTTCGACAGCGACTTTGCAAAGTTCCAGCTGAAATACCCGCAGGCCGAGTTCCTGGATTACCTGAGCTACCATATGTTCCCCAAAGTGTTTGATGAGTATTACCATCATGCCATGATCTACGGGAATGTAGAAGCCATTCCCACACCAGCCTTCTTCTATGGATTAAAGCTGGGCGAGGAAATGCTGGTAACCCTGAGCAAAGGCAAAACCATTATTGTAAAGCTGCTCTACGTGCAAAAGGCCGATGAAAGCGGCATGTGCACCGTAGTATTTGAGCTGAATGGTTATACCCGCCGTGTGCAGGTAAGGGACCACTCCGTATCCAGCCTGGTGCCGGTTAATAAAAAAGCCGCTAACCCCGAGCTGGAAATAGGCGCGCCCTTACAGGGCAAGCTCTCCAAGCTGCTGGTGCGCGCAGGCGATACGGTAGGCAGCAACACCCCGCTGTTTATTATTGAAGCCATGAAAATGGAAACAACAGTAACGGCAACACGTACTACCAAAGTAAAGGCAGTGCATTTACCGGAAGGTACCATGGTGCAGCAGGATGACCTGGTAGTGGAGCTGGATTAGTTTTAATTACCTGTTTGATCATACAGCGGCGGTCTTCATTTGAAGGCCGCCGCTTTTTTATTGTCCTTTTGCCAGTCTCTTAATAATATCCCGTTATTAAAATATTAATACACTGTAGATAATCCATAGATAAGCCGCCTCTTATAAGGGAGGGCTTATAGGGAGCTTATATGGAGAGTATAGAGGGCTTATAGGGGGCTTATCAGACAATCGGCGGGCAAATGGACGACAGATGTGCCACCTCCTGTCCGCAACCGGACACCCGCCTGTGTCAATACCGGACGAGACAAGCAATCCCCAACAAATAACCAGCTGATTATCAATCGCATTAAACTCCGGCATTCAATTAGTAAGTCAAACATTATCTTACAATTCGGGAAAATAGCTGCATATGGTTAACATTCAACTTAAAACAGCCTGGCGTAACCTGCTTAAGAACAAGTCGCAGTCAGTGATCAATATTGCAGGATTATCGGTAGGTATAGCCCTTTCCATACTTATTGGTTTACTGATCTGGGATGAGTTGTCTTTTGACCAGTATCATCAAAACCATGACCGTATTGCCATGGTAATGACCAACCAGTATGTGAACGGGGAAATACAAACCGGCGGTGATGAGCCTATGCAAATGGCGCCGGAGCTGCGGGTTAAGTACGGCAGTTATTTTAAGTATGTGGTTACTTCCTCCAATCCCGCGGGGCATATCTTATCCTACGGGGATAATAACCTCAATAAGAACGGTAGCTATATGGAGCCGCAGGCGCCGGAAATGCTTACCCTGCATATGCTTAAAGGTACCCGCGCCGGCCTGCAGGACCCTGCTTCCATTTTGTTATCCGCATCCGTAGCTAAAACTTTTTTCGGAGCAGCCGATCCCGTAGGTAAGCTCATGAAAATTGATAACAAGCTTGATGTAAAGGTAACCGGCGTGTATGAAGATCTGCCTGCCAATACCACCTTCTCAAACCTGGGCTTTATAGCGCCCTGGGACTTATATGCCAAAAGCGAGGACCTGGCAAGCAAAGCAGGCTGGGGAAACCGCTGGTTCCAAACCTATGTGCAAATAGCGGATAATACGGATATGCAGCAGGTATCTGCAAAGATCAGGAATATAGGCCTGCAAAGGATCAATGGCGATGCCTTTCGGCCGCAAACATTCCTGCACCCTATGAACCGCTGGCACCTGTATTCCAGGTTCAGGAACGGGGCGCCCGCAGGTGGCCGCATACAGTTTGTATGGTTCTTTGGTATCATTGGCGGGTTTGTGCTGCTGCTGGCCTGCATTAATTTTATGAACCTGGCAACGGCACGTTCAGAAAAACGGGCCAAGGAAGTAGGCATCCGCAAAGCCATTGGCTCCGGCCGCGGGCAGCTGATCCTGCAGTTCCTGGGAGAATCTGTGCTTACGGCATTCATTTGTTTCTTATTATCCCTGTTACTGGTAAGCCTTATCCTGCCCTGGTTTAACGGGATAGCAGATAAAAAGCTTACCATCTTATGGGGGCAACCTATATTCTGGTTACTGTGCCTGGGTTTTACCCTGCTTACCGGTGTGCTGGCCGGCAGCTATCCTGCATTATACCTGTCGGCCCTGAAACCGGTAAAGGTATTAAAGGGCCCTTTTAAGGCCGGGCGCTTTGCTGCTGTGCCGCGTAAAACACTGGTGGTAATGCAGTTCTCCATTTCAGTAACGCTGATCATTTGCACCATTATTGTTTTTAAGCAGATCCTGTTTGCAAAGGACCGTCCTATTGGGTTTAACCGCAATGGATTATTAACCATGCGTATGATCACGGATGAAACCCGTAAAAATTATCCTGCCTTCCGCGATGCGCTGCTGCAAAGCGGGGTGGTAACCAGTGTGGCGCAATCCCAAAGCTCTGCTATGTATGCGGGCGTTACCAACATTGGTTTTAGCTGGCGTGGGAAAGATCCTGATATGCAGGATGAAATTGTGACCATGGCCATTACCCCTGAGTTTGGAAAAACCATTAACTGGCAAATGGCGGACGGGCGTGATTTTAATAAGCTCTTTGCCACGGATTCAGCCGGTTTTGTATTAAACCAGGCCGCCGTAAAATACATGGGTTTTGAGAACCCGGTAGGAGAGATGGTGAATGCCTTTGGCCGCCAGTACCATGTAATTGGCGTGGTAAAGGATATGGTGATGCAATCTATGTTTGACCCGGTGAGGCCTACTATCTTTTACCTGGATGCATTTAACCGGGTAAAGTTCATTAACCTTCGTATTAACCCTGCGCTGAGCGCCGGCAAGGCTATAGCGCAGATAGAAACCATCTTTAAAAAATATAATCCCGTTACACCGTTTGAATATGCTTTTGCAGATGATGATTTCCAGGCCAAGTTCCAGGATGAAGAGCGCCTGGGCAAGCTGGCGGCCTTTTTCACCATCCTGGCTGTTTTCATCAGCTGTTTGGGCCTGTATGGGCTGGCTGCTTTTGTGGCGGAACAGCGCACCCGGGAAATTGGCGTACGTAAGGTAATGGGCGCTACGGTGTTTAATGTATGGTGCCTGTTATCCAAAGACTTCATGTTGCTTGTTACTATAGCATTGCTGATAGCAATACCTGCAGGGTATTACTTTATGCATGGCTGGCTGCAGCATTATGAATACCGGGCGGCATTATCCTGGTGGATCTTTGCAGGGGTAGCATTAGGTGCATTGGTGCTGATATTGGGAACCGTGAGCTTCCAGACCATAAAAGCAGCCATAGCCAATCCGGTGAAGAGTTTAAGGACGGAGTGAGGCCGTGGATAATGTAAAATTTACCAGCCTGCCCCGCCGCATTAACTAAGCTTTATATCACGAATGTCTATCGATATGAATAATGGTTCCGGTTTTTTGGCAGTATTGTCTTCCTGCCTTAGATAAACATTTCTTTTAGTCGCAAATTTAACTCCCTGCACTTCCACATAGTCCGCCAGGTAATGAGCAGTTCGCGCACCACTGAGGATTTCTACGTTGTAATCATGCCGCTTTATCAATCCGCTGCTGTCTATATAAAAAGTTTGCACCGGGCTGTGAGTTTCCACTTCTTTCGGAAATGTAACCTGTAAACGTCTGAACGTTTCGCCATCTTCCTCCCAGGGTTCCAGCTCTTTAAAACTATAACCGGGATCTGTAAGACAAAATGGAACATTTAAATAATTCCACATCGCATAACCCGTGAAGTAAGTTAACTGCAGTTTCGACCATGGAGTATTTGTTACATATCCCGAAAAAGTAGCGCGTGGATTAAGTAATTCTTCTATCACCTCATTGCTGTTGTTGAGGATAGCTACCTTACCCGGCTCATATGAATTATGCCAGTCCTTCTCAACGAATGGGTAAAAAGAGGTAAACTGCTTCCTGGTGCTGGTGATAACGTTTATGTTATCCATAATACCGGGCACCTGTTTTAACGCCCAGGTTATGCCTCCGATCTTTAAGCTGGCAGATATGTTCTCAAATTTCCCCCAGTTGTTTAGTCCGCCATAAGCATCAATTACAAGCTCCAATAAATTATTCATTTTCATTTGTTTAACATTTTAGTATAGTATTTGCACTTGCTATTTACAAGTGCAAATATACTGTTATTTACTTGTGTTTTGCAAGTGCAAATAAGTGAAATGAATAATAATAACTAACTTTGCACTTTCAAATTGCAAGTAAGATCAGGGGGTACGATCACATGAAAGAGATAAAAAAAAGGTCTGAATGTCCGGTTAGTTTCAGTCTTGATTTTTTTGGAGATAAATGGACATTGCTCATTATCAGAGATATTGTACTGCATGGCAAACATACGTTTGGAGACTTTCTTCAATCTGCGGAAGGCATTGCAACCAACATCCTGACGGATAGGTTAAAAATGCTGGAGGAACAGGGGTTGCTTATGAAATATCCTGTTGCAGGTAAGGCAAGAATAGGTTATTGTTTAACCGAAAAGGGCGTAACCACTATCCCGATCGTAATAGAAATGGCGCTTTGGGGCGTATCCCAAAACAATAGTGATCTAAAAAAAGAATTGACAGCAGCCCTCAGGAAAGACAAAGCCGGGGTGATCCGGCAGCTCACTTCGCACCATATTCAGCTCTATCGCTCCCATAAATCCGATCCTACATTAAATACCTGAAAGCCGGCAGATCTGGCGCCAGCAACATATTGATGCGCTGAGGAAGGCTATAAAGCTAAAAGGCCGTCCCAATTGTTTTGAGACGGCCCTTTTCTATTATGAAAAGTGTTGGCTTAGAACTGTTCCAGTCCGCTGAAGAAAAAGCTGCCTTCGATAGCCGCATTCTCATCAGAATCAGAACCGTGAATAGCGTTACGGCCCAGGGATTCTGCAAATAATTTGCGGATGGTGCCGGCATCAGCATTAGCAGGGTTGGTAGCGCCGATCAGCTTGCGGAAATCTTCCACGGCATTGTCCTTTTCCAGGATAGCCGCTACAATGTGGCCGCTGCTCATAAATTCAACCAGCTCCCCGTAAAAAGGACGCTCTTTGTGTACAGCATAAAATTCGCCCGCTTTTTCAGTTGATAACCGGGTCATTTTGAGTGCCACAATGCGGAAGCCAGCTCCATTGATCTTTTCCAAAATGGCGCCGATATGCCCGTTGGCTACAGCGTCCGGCTTAATCATCGTAAATGTTCTGTTACCCATATGTTGTTATTCCTAGTTAAATTGTTTGTTCTGAGGTTCATTGCCCACCGCAAGAGTTGGCAGTCAGCAGTGGGCAGTTGGCAGCCGACTGCTAACTGTTCACTGCCAACTGTAGACTACAGTCTAACGGGCGCAAAGGTAACCAGAATTTGTTTATCAGATAAATCCGGGTCAAAATTTTGAAATTCTGCACCAAATAAAGAACTTCGCACTTCGTTTTAAATGAACGCATAACAATATTTTATCATCCGCTTATTCTTGGTATGAAGCCGATCGAGGAAATCAAGCCTTTGCTGGGAGCCCCTAAAAAAGTGGTGATTACCATGCACCAGAAACCGGATGCAGATGCCATGGGGTCGTCTTTGGCCATGTATCACTACCTGCGTCAGAAGGGACATGACATCACTGTTATTTCGCCTACTAACTTTCCGGATTTTCTGAACTGGTTACCCGGCGCCAACCTGGTGGTGGATTTTGAATCCATGCAGGATAAGGCCATGAGCGCACTGGAAGGGGTGGAGCTGTTATTTTGCCTGGACTTCAATGCTTTATACCGCACCAAGAACCTGGCGCCGTACCTGGAGCAGCTGAAATGTCCTAAAATACTCATTGACCATCACCTGGAGCCACAGCCAGCTTTTGACTATGGTGTAAGTGATACTAAAGCTTCCTCTACCGCCCAGCTGGTATATGAAACGCTTTATAAATTGGGAGAAGAGCAGTATATTACCGAGGAGATTGCGCAGTGTATCTATGCAGGAACCATGACAGACACAGGTTCTTTCCGGTTCGCCTCTACTTCCGCCAGGGTGCATCGTATGATAGCAGACCTGATGGACAGGGGATTAAAGCATGAGATCATTCATCAGAACATTTACGACAATTTCCTGGAAAACCGCCTGCGCTTTATTGGCCACAGCCTGCTGCACCGGATGGAGGTCTTCTACGAATATAATACGGCTATGATGGCAATTCCCTATGCAGACCTGAAACGGTTTGACCTGCAAACAGGGGATACGGAAGGATTAGTGAACTTTTTATTATCTATACAGGGTATTAAAATGGCAGCGCTGATCATAGACCGCCGGGAAGAGGTGAAGCTGAGTTTCCGCTCCAAAGGCGATTTTGACGTAAATACTTTTGCCCGCAAATATTTTGAAGGCGGCGGCCACTTTAATGCGGCCGGCGGCAGAAGCACGGATACGCTGGAAAAAACAGTACAGCGCTTTATCCATGCAATGGAAGAGAACGAAGCATTATTACAGGATCATATAAAAGTTTGAGGGCGCAACATCCTTCAGGCTTTCACCGTTAAAGACTGACCAAAAAAATAAAGACAAATACCTACAGATGAAAAAAAACAATCAGTTACTTGTAGCAGCATTAGGCTTGTTCATGGCTAGCTGCGGTGCCGGTGGGCCCAAGAAAACACCAGGTGGTGTAGAATACACCGTACATAAATCGGGCAGCGGTGCACAGCTGAAGCTGGGCGATACGGTGCTGATGAACATTACCCAGCGCCTGAACGACTCTATCCTGGCTGAATCCCGCAAGCTGGTGGGTGCGCCTGTGCCGGTGCTGATCTCCAAATCAGTGAATAAATATGACCTGATGGAAGGACTGGCCCTGCTGAAAGAAGGTGATAGCGCTACATTCATTATTCCCTGGGATTCTTTACCGGAGCCCCGTCCGCCGTTTGGTAAAAAAGGCGACAAGCTGAAGGTAACTTTTGCAGTAGAAAACAAATACTCTGCATCTACACAAACTGCCAAAGAAGAAAAGGAAATAAAGGATTACCTGGATGCTCATAAGCTGAACGCTACCAAAAATGCTGAAGGTGTATACGTATCCGTTAGCCAGCCCGGTACCGGCGATATGCCTAAACCCGGCGATACCGTGTTTGTACACTACACCGGTAAGCTGCTGAGTGGTAAAACCTTTGATTCCAGCCTGGATTCTACATTACGTCCCGGTATGCCGCTGGAACCTATTAAGTTCCCAATTGGTCAGGGTTTTGTAATTAAAGGTTGGGATGCCGGTATTGGTTCCCTGAACAAAGGTTCCAAAGCTACGCTGGTAATACCTTCTTCACTGGCTTATGGCCTGCAGGGTAGCCCCCCGGCCATTCCCAGCAACTCTGTACTGGTATTTGACGTGCAACTGGTTGATGTAAAGCCCGGTAAAGCGCCTGCCGCTGCACCTGCTGCTCCCGGTAAGTAATATTCAGAAAATTAATAGTAAGGGGTTGTTCCAATTTTATTGGGACAACCCTTTTTTTAAATTAATAATTAACTCTCCCCATCCACTAACACCTCATACATCTTAATCTTCAGCTCCTCCAGGGATACATCCTGTACCAAACGGCCATCCTGTGCATAGGAAATAGTAGCGCGTTCTTCCGATACTACAATGGCCAGGTTATCACTATGTTCGGTGATGCCTACGGCAGAGCGGTGGCGCAAACCAATACGGGTAGGCAGGTTAGGATTATCGGATACCGGCAGTATTACCTTGGCGGCCAGGATCTTATTGCTTACAATGATCAGCGCCCCATCATGCAGGGGGCTGCTTTTTGCAAAAATACTTTCAATAAGCTTGGCGCTGATGTTGCCATCAATACCAATGCTGCTGGCGGTATCAAACTTTACCCTGTGGGTAGTGGCAATCACAATAAGGGCGCCGGTATGGCGGGCAGAGAGGTGGCCTACGGCGGTGATCACTTCATTAATAATATTCTCCTCTTCACGGTAGCTTTTAAACCGGTCGGGCATAAACAGCTTGGTAAAAAAACTATCCTTGCTCAGCGGTGTTTTCTTGCCTAGCACCAGCAGGAACTTGCGGATCTCCGGCTGAAATATAATGATAATGGCAATGAGCCCTACGTTAATGAAGTTCTGTAAAATATTGGTGAGGATGGGCATGCCCAATGCCTGTACCAGGAAGTAAGCGAGGTACACCATCAGCAAGCCTACAAAAATGTTGAAAGCCAGGCTGCCCTTTAATAACCGGTATAATTGAATAACCAGGAAAATTACGATCGCCAGGTCCAGAATATTCAGCCAGTTAAATCTATATCCGTAAAATTGAAACATATCCATAATTGTAAAAATAGATTTTAGATCCCAGATTTACGATTTTAGATTTATATGTACTGCGCTGTTGCAACACTTTTTACAAGGAATGCATGTACTGCAGCAGCTTCACAGTCTCCACCGCTTCCTTTACATCATGCACCCGCAGCAAATGCGCGCCCTGCTGTAAAGCCAGTGTATGGATCACCGTTGTACCGTTTAAAGCGGCTTCCGGGGTAGTGTTTAATAAACGGTATATCATTGACTTGCGGGATACGCCAACCAGCAGCGGGCACTCCAGGATGTGGAACAGGTTCAGACCGCGCAGCAGGGTGTAATTGTGGGCAATCTTCTTCCCAAAACCAAAACCGGGATCCAGGATCACATCATTAATACCAGCGGCCCTGCACTGCGCAGTTTTTTGTATAAAGTAATCAAGCACTTCGCGTACCACGTTATCATATTGCGGATCTTTTTGCATGGTGGCAGGCGTACCCTTCATGTGCATGGCAATATAGGGTACCTGCAGGCGGCCCGCAGTGGCTAACATATCAGGGTCCATTTCCCCGGCACTAACATCATTAATAATGGCTGCCCCGGCCTGCACGGTTTTTTCTGCCACTGCAGCATGATAGGTATCCACGGAAATAATAGCTTCCGGGTAATGGTTGATGATGCCATGAATGGCGGGCAGCAGGCGGTCCAGCTCTTCCTGCGCGCCAATAGCAGCAGCGCCCGGGCGCGTGCTTTGAGCGCCCAGGTCCAGTATACGGGCGCCATTGGCCAGGTGCTCACCGGCCTTTTCTATAATATGCTGCAGGTGCCGGCTGCGGCTTTCTGCATAAAAAGAATCATCGGTAATATTAATGATGCCCATCACTACCGGAGTGCTAAGGTCCACCAGCTGACCGCGGCAGGAGAGGGTGTAGGGTTGGATGTTCATCCGCACATTATTTTTTGTTACTTTGCCCTGCAAATTAAAGTTTCTTCCTTAATAAAGACAATGAGCAACACCTTAGCGCAATACCAGCAGGCCATCGGCACGTGTAAAGATATCTTCATTAAAAAAACCAGGGACTACGGCACCTCCTGGCGGGTATTAAGGCTCATTTCCGTTACCGACCAGATCTTTATAAAAGCACAGCGCATCCGCAACATCCAGGAGCTGGGCACCCAGAAGGTAGAGGACCAGATCGACGGGGAATTCCGCGGTATTGTGAACTACGGCATTATTGGCCTTATACAGCTGGGGCAGCATGGCAATCCCTACCAGGACCTGCCGGTAGATGAAGTATCACGCCTGTACGATGAGCAGGCCCGTTTTGTACAAAGCGTAATGGAAGATAAGAACCATGACTATGGCGAAGCCTGGCGCGATATGAGCCAGGAATCCTTTGTGGACCTGATACTCACTAAGCTGCTGCGCATCAAGCAAATACTGCGCAATGAAGGTAAAACGCTGATCTCAGAAGGTATTGACGCTAACTTCGTGGATATTATTAATTATGCGCTGTTTGCCCTCATCAAAATAGATGAAGCTACCCCCGCGGGCCGCCTTTGATCATTAATTATTCGCCGTTCCTTATTAATTCTTTAAATTGATCGCTGTTTTATAATTGCAGATATGAAGTTTATCCTGATCCTATTACGCGTCCTTGTAGGCGTACTCTTTATTTTTTCCGGCCTTATTAAGGCAAACGACCCGCTGGGGCTCAGCTATAAAATGGATGAGTTCTTTGAGGTGCTGCACATGACCTTTATGTCGCACTATTCCCTGGTGTACTCTGTAACCATGAACGTGTTTGAAATAGTGGCCGGGGTTGCGGTGTTGCTGGGTTACCGTATGCGCCTGTTCTCTGTGCTGTTGCTGCTGCTCATCATTTTCTTCACCTTCCTTACCGGTTATGCGCTGTTCAGCGGCACTATTAAGGAATGCGGCTGTTTCGGGGATTGCATTAAGCTTACGGCAGAACAAACCTTTTATAAGGATGTAGCTTTGCTGGTAATGATCCTGGTGATCTTTGCCTACCGCAAACGTATACAACCGCTGTTCCCTAAAATGGCATCCAATATTATTATGGCGGCTGCGCTGGTATTCTCCTTCGGCGTACAGTGGTACACGTTAAGCCACCTGCCGTTTGTAGATTGCCTGGCTTATAAGGTAGGTAACAACATCCCTGAAAAAATGAAAATGCCGCCGGGTTCCACGCCGGATGTATATGAAACCACCATGATCTACGAAAAGAACGGGGAGCGCAAAGAGTTCACCATGGAAAACTATCCCTGGGCCGACAGTACCTGGAAATTCGTAGACCGTAAGGATAAGCTGGTGAAAAAAGGTATTGGAGAACCGGGCATTAAGGATTTTATTTTAACAGATTTTGATGGCGGCAATCAAACCCAGGCCATTTTATCGGAACAGAAACCGGTATACCTGTTCCTGGTGCTGAACACCGCCACTGCCGGCAAAGGCTGGGATGCCAAAATGCAGGCGCTGCAAAAACGCATGGAAGCTAATGAAGTATATATCTACGGTGTTACCGGTTCCAGTAAAGAAGCTGTAGCTGCTTTTGAAAAGGCGCATGGCATCAGCTTTCCCTTTGTGCAAATGGATGGTACGGCTATTAAAACCGCCGGCCGCAGCAACCCCTGCCTGATCTTATTAGAGCAGGGTACCATTAAAGGGAAATGGCATTATAATGATATTCCCTGAGGGTCGATGGACCATGGACCTTTTTCACCACCATGTACTATTTGCTAAAAAAAATATCATATGGTTTGCTGGTACTGCTGGGGGTAGTGGTATTGGTGTTTATGCTGTTCAATGTGCTGCCGGCAGATCCTGCGCGCCTTACCCTGGGGCAGCGGGCAGATGTGGCCTCCCTGGAAAATGTGCGCCGGGAGCTGCACCTGGATCAACCAATGCCCGTGCAGTTCCTGCTATACCTGAATGATCTGCTGCCCATTGGCATACACCCGGAGCAGGAAGCGCGTAATAAGCTGCACTACCTAACGTTATTGCATATATCCTCTTCCAAAATACTGGTATTAAAAACGCCCTATCTGCGCCGCTCTTACCAGGGCAAAAAGGATGTGTGGGAAATACTTATAGAAGCCCTGCCAGGCACCTTGCTGCTGGCATTGGCAGCTATGCTGTTTGCCACGATAGCCGGTATTGCATTGGGCGTACTTTCTGCCGTAAAACAAAATACCTGGATGGATACCAGCGCTATTTTTGCCAGTGTGCTGGGTATTTCCGTACCATCGTTCTTTGCAGGCATTGTGCTGGCCTACCTGTTTGGTTTTGTGTTTAGCCAGTACACCGGTTTGCATATGACAGGCAGCTTGTTCGATATGGATCCCTTTAAGGGCCGGGTGATGAACCTGCGTAACCTGGTGCTGCCGGCCATTACGCTGGGCATACGCCCGCTGGCTATTATAGTGCAGCTAACCCGCAGCGCCATGCTGGATGTGCTGAACCAGGACTACATACGCACGGCATATGCCAAAGGCCTGAAGCGTAGTGCGGTGATCTTTAAGCATGCATTGCGTAATGCACTGAACCCGGTGATCACCGCGGTTACCGGCTGGTTTGCAGAGCTGCTGGCCGGCGCTTTTTTTGTTGAATACATTTTTGGCTGGAAAGGCATCGGCAAAGTAACGGTAGATGCATTGGAGAAGTTTGACTTTCCCGTGCTCATGGGATCCGTGTTATTTACCGCCGGCATTTTTGTGATCATTAGCCTGCTGGCAGATGTGCTGTACAGCATTGTAGATCCCCGCATTAAGCTTTAATGCTTCATTCGCGCCCTGGCAAATGCAAACACCGGCCGCAGATCCCCAAACTCAAACTTTCCTTTCATCATTTCATATACCTGTTTCTGCTGCTCATTTAATCCCATTTGAAGGTTTGGCTCACCATAATGTACAAAGCTGCTCAGCGGTTTACGGGTTCTTTCCCGGTTATGCTTTTGTTGTAATACAGGGGAAAGGTTCTCCCCATTGCCGGCATACCCCAGCGCAACGCCCACACAGGGTTGGTAGCCTTCCGGAATGGCAAGCTCCGTATACACTTTTTCATGGTCAATACCGGCGGCTTCGCAAACCTGCAGCCCTTCAAACACAGCCTGGAAGGTGAGGTTGGCCACCGCCAGCCCCATATCGTGCCAGGCAAATACATTGGTCGCGCCATTGTGTTGAAAATACAGTTTAGTTACAGCTATCATCAGTACCGGTGCGGTTTGTGCCCAGGCCTGGTTATCCTCCGTAAAGCAGTGTAAGATCTTTTCATACAGGGGCGCATTAGCCTTAGTGGCTACTATAAAATGCCAGGGCTGCTCATTAAAGCAGGAAGGGGCCAGGCGGGCCGCCTCAAAAAGGCGGTCTAAAGTATCGGTACCTACCGGGGTGTCCCGGAAAGATTTAGGGCTCCAACGGTCCAGCAGCAGTGGATGTACGTTATGTGTGGTTGTGATTACGTTATTCATATGCAGTAATAATTGTTACTGCAAAGATCCGCCGGCGGGCTGCCCCTGTTTGCATACAATACCCGGGTTTAACTATACTTTTTTCGGATCTCGTCGCGGAAGTGTTCGGGCGTTTGCCCGGTATATTTCTTAAAAAAGCGGTAAAAGTAGGTGGCTTCATTGAAGTTCAGCAGGTAGGCAATTTCTTTTACACTGTCTGTAGTATGCACCAGCAGGCGTTTTGCTTCCAGTATTACCCGGTCGGCAATGAGCTGGGAAGGGCTTTTGCCGGTTTGTTTTTTCACGATCCCGCTCAGGTAACCGGATGATAGGTTCAGCAGGGCTGCATATTCCCCGGCAGACTTTTGCTCGCGGAAATGCTGGTGTATAAGCTGCTGCAGCGTTTTCACAATACGTGCGTCGTTGGAGAGCTGCAGCGTGGTTTCCCGGTTTTGCATCATACGGTTAATGTGGGAGAAGAAAATATCCAGGTAGTTTTTAATAATACGGTCGCTCATGGGCTGTGCTGCTTCAAACTCCGCCAGCATTTGCCCGCAAAGGTTCAGCAGCAGCTGCAGTTCGGTTTCGTCCAGGTGCAGCTGGCCATCCATCCATTCAATATTATCCAGCAGGGGATGTGGCAGCACAAAATCTTTGGTAAAGGCAAGCACAATGCCTTTTACGGTTTGAGCGGCATCCGGCTGCTTATGTACATGATGCACCTGGTATGGGCTGATAATGTTCAGCGTATTGGGTACAATGGTATACTCCTTAAAATCTACCAGGTGTTTGCCATATCCCTGTTCTACAAGGGCCAGGAAGTAAAAGTTGTGCCGGTGCGGGTTGGTAACCATTTCCCTTTTATCATCATAACCGGAGCGGACTACCCGGCGTATGTTGAATTGTGCGGCAGGCTGCTGCTCCAGCGGGTAAGAAGGTATTTTTTGCGCATCCCTTGCCATAGCAGGTATGTTTGATCCGATGAGTACAAACATAGGATAAAAAAGTATTTAAAAATAAGGGGGTGATTACCCTAAATTTGGATTGCATCTTTGGATGCCACTTCTGGTTCACGTTTAACACAACAACAGCACACAAAAGAATGGTATGGCTTGCCGATACCAGCATGTTATGAACGCAGGCGGGGCCGTTCTTCAACTAAGAGCGGGCCCGCCTTTTTTAGTGTTCATATTCGCACACTTCCTGTTCCGTAACCGGACAAACCCATACTACCCCCTGGTATGTATATCATTGAAAATTAAAGCAATATATTTCTGACCTGTTTTTTGTACTGCAGTAGCCAATCTAACTGTTATGATCAATACCAGCATTAAGCTCTCTTTCCGCGCATTATGGAGAAAGCGTTCTTTTTCCCTGATCAATATCCTGGGCCTGGCAGTAGGCATTGGCGCAGGCTTGCTCATTTTCCTGGTGATCCGGCATGAACTGACCTATGATGATTACCAGACAAAACGCGACCGCATATACCGGGTGGTAACCAGCAGCGTTAACCGCAGCAACGGGGAAGTAGCCTGGACACATAGTATGGTGGTGCTACCGCTGGCCAGTGGCCTGCAAAGAACTTTTCCCACGCTGGAAAAAGTGGCTACTATATGGGAAATTGGCGGCGCGCAGATCTACGTGCCGGGGAAAGACCTGTCTGATGAAAAACGGTTTAGAGAAACCGGCGGGTTATTTTTTACAGAACCTTCCCTGTTTGATATACTGGATTTTTCATGGCTGGATGGTAATGCCACCGGCCTCAAAGAGCCTAACACCGTGGTGCTGGAAGAGGGGATAGCCACCAACTATTTTGGCAGCATCCACAATGCCATGGGCAAAACCATACAGCTATGGTCTTATCGTGTACCCCTGCGCGTTATAGGGGTATTTAAGAACCTGACGGAGCATACAGATATACCGCTGCGCATGGGGGTTTCCAACGCTACCCGCATGAACCTGATCGGTAATGCGCAGCAGCAGGCGGAGGCTATGGACGACTGGCGTTCCCTTGCCGGAAATTCCGCCTGTTTGGTGCTGCTGCCCAAAAATGAAAATATAAAACGTTTACAGGCACAGCTGCCTGCATTTGTAAAGAATCATTACAAGGAGGACGAGGCCCACACCTTTACCACCACCAGGCTTACTTTTCAGCCGATGCGGGAAATGCACCTGGATAAACGTTTTGGTACCATCAGGGGCAATAGCCTTTCCACCAAAGAATTGTGGGCGCTGGGCCTCATTGGTACTTTTTTACTGCTGGTAGCCTGCATTAACTTTATAAACCTGGCCACTGCGCAGGCAGTTACCCGCGCCAAAGAAATAGGCGTGCGCAAAGTGCTGGGCAGTAACCGCCTGCAATTGTTAAAACAGTTCCTGAATGAAACAGCCCTCATTACTTTTCTGGCGCTGATAGGTGGTATTATACTGGCCCTGCTGTTTATACCGCAGCTGAACCAGCTGACGGGCAAAACACTGACCATGGACCTGTTGCATACGCCCTCCATTTTACTATTCTTACTGGCAACCGGCGTGCTGGTAACGCTGCTGGCCGGCTTTTACCCGGCCATGGTGCTATCCGGCTTCAGCCCGGTGGCGGCCATTAAAAATAAGATCAGCGCCCGCACCGTGGGCGGTATTTCCCTGCGCCGGGGCCTGGTAGTGTTCCAGTTCATTATTGCGCAGCTGCTGGTAATTGGCACCCTGGTGGTAGTAAAGCAAATGAAGTATTTCCGCCAGCAGTCCATGGGCTTTCAGAAAGAGGCCATTGTGCTGGTAGACCTGCCCAGCGACAGCACTTTAAAAACGAAATACCCCTACCTGAAAACGCGGATGCTGGAATTGCCGGGCGTTGCATCGGCTGCGTTGTGCAGCAACAGCCCTTCCTCCATATCCGGGTATTTTACGGACGTGTTTTATAATAATGATGCTGAAAAACAACCTTACAGCATAAAACGGCTGTTTGCAGATACCGGTTACCTGAATACCTTCAAAATGAGCATGGTGGCCGGCCGCCTGCCTTATGCCAGCGATACTGCGCGCGAGCTGCTGGTGAATGAAACCCTGGTGAAAAAGCTTGGATTAAAATCGCCGGAAGAGATCCTGGGAAAGCTCATTGGTTTCAAGGACAACAGTCCGCGGTACCCGGTAGTAGGTGTGCTGCGCGACTTCAATAACAGCTCCCTGCGCGATCCCATTCAACCCACAGTGCTCACGTCTGATTATGACCAGTACGGCACGCTGGCGCTGCGTTTACAGCCTGGCGAAAAGATGGCGGCCACTTTGAAACAGGTGCAAAAGACCTTTACAGAGGTCTATCCCACTTACCTGTATGATCCTACTTTTTTTGATGACCGTATAGGGCGGTTCTATACCGCAGAGGCTATGACAGCGCAGCTGTTTAAAGCATTTGCCTTTCTGGCCATTTTTATCTCCTGCCTGGGTTTATACGGGCTGGTATCTTTCATGGCCGTGCAAAAAACAAAGGAGGTGGGCATCCGTAAGGTGCTGGGTGCATCTGTGCAGCATATCGTGTATCTGTTCTCAAAAGAGTTCACCTTATTAATAGGCATTGCCTTTATAATAGCCGCCCCCCTGGGATATTATTTTATGCAGGAATGGCTGGCCGGTTTTTACTATCATACCAGTATGGGCTGGGGCATTTTTGTACTGGCTGTCCTGTTATCCATAGGTATTGCCTGGGCAGCAGTGGGATATAAAGCCGTAAGGGCAGCCCTGGCCAACCCGGTTAAGAGCCTGAGGGCGGAGTAAAATTAATGTGTTGATGTGCTAATATGCTGATGTGCTGGTTTATGCCAGCAAATACCCTAAACAAATACCAGCACATTAGCACATTCCCTTGCAGGTTTACTTTGTTTGCCTTATCTTAGAGTAATCCGCATTTACTCACAATAAACCATTATCTTTTAACACGGTATTCACCATTATATTGATTACCGCCAGCATAAGCATAAATTTCACTACCAGCCCGGCAAGGTCCTGTAAACCAGGCCAAAAGCATCCGGAAGCTCAGGTTTTTAATATGTATAGTCTCCCCCGATTATAACTATGGTTGAAGTTTCCCGTTCATCAATTGGTGAGCGGGAATTTTTTTTTGTACTTTTTGTAACAAACCTTTCTACCGGTCGTCTTCCTGTTATAACATCGAGAAAACGCCATAACGTTGATATGTCATTAGAGCTGTTTCATTCCCAGGTAATGCCCATAAGGCCAAAGCTGTACCGCTTTGCTTACCGCCTGCTGAATAATGAGCAGGATGCCCAGGACATTACCCAGGATGCGATGCTCAGGGTATGGAACCAGCAGGGCCGGATGGCGGAGCTGCAAAACCTGGAAGCCTGGTGTATGCGTATAGTACGCAACCTGGCCCTGGACCGGCTGAAGTCCAAAAAATACCGGAACACGGAGTTACTGGACAAAGCAGAAGCAATGCAAGCCTCCCGCCAGCCTAACCCGCACCTGGCCGCCGAACAGCAGGATGTGATGGACCGCGTGCACCGGATCATACACGCCCTGCCGGAAAAATACCGGACCATTATTCAACTGCGTGACATTGACGGATTTTCCTACCAGGAAATTGCCGACATTCTGGAGCTGACAATGAATGAAGTGAAAACAAACCTGCACCGTGCCAGGAAAGCCGTACGGGAACAACTGCAAAATATTCAGGTATATGGATTACAATAAAATAAGAGCGCTGCTGGAGAAATATTGGGAGGGGGAATCTTCTTTGGAAGAGGAACAGATGCTCCGCCATTTTTTTGTAACGCACACACAGGCCTTACCGGAAGACCTGCGGGAAGCCGCACCCATGTTCCAGTACTTTCAGCTGGAACAGGAGAAGGAAATACCGCAACCGGCGGCCAGGATAGTGCCCCTGCGTAAAAGCAAGCCCTGGCAGCACTGGATGAAGTATGCCGCTGTACTGCTTATTATGGCCGGCGTGGGTTACAGCGTGCAGCAGTTCCGGCAAAAACAGCATGAGCTGATAGCTGCCGACTGGACGCAGCAGGACACATTTGAAGATCCGGAAAAGGCATATGCGGAAACGCAGAAAGCCCTGCAGCTGCTATCCCGTAACCTGAACAAGGGTACGGAGCAGATGGAGAAGCTGTCTTACTTTAACGATGCTACAAAAAAGATCAGGAATTAAGGGTGTTCTGTTATGGTAAAAAGTACGTACGCCATCAATAAAACACAATCACATTCGTAATTCGTAATTAAACATCCTCCGCCGTTCTAAAACAAAAAAATAAGATCATGAAAAAGCAAATCATACTTATACTCCTGCTGGTCATTGCCGGGTTACGGTTATCCGCCCAGGGCCAGGGAAGCGCTATAGACCGTTTCTTCCAGAAATATGAAGAGGACCGCAGCTTTACACTGGTAAGCGTAACGCCCAAAATGTTCAGCATGTTCAGTAAGCTGGATATTAATACCGGTGAAGGCCAGCAGTTTATGCAGGTTATAAAGAAGCTCAGGGGCCTGCGCATCCTGGCTAAAGAAGACACGAAGGAAGGTCCCCGGCTGTACCGCGAAGCCGCTGCTTTTCTTACCAAAGACATGGAAGAGCTGATGACCGTACGCGATGATAAAACAGATCTGAAATTCATGGTAAAGGAAAATGCCAAAGGCAATATTGCAGAGCTGATCATGCTCGTAGGCAGCGATGATGAATTTGTGGCTATGAGCCTGGTGGGCGATATAGATCTGAACGAAATATCACAGATAGCCGGCAACATGAACATTCACGGAATGGAGAACCTTAAAAAATTAAAGAAATGAAAGTACGCGCCCTCTTCCTCTTTATTGGCCTGGCATGTGCTGCCGGTCCGGCTTTCAGCCAGCAGAAGTATCTGAAACGTTTCCAGCGTGAGTATTACGACCGCGCAGAAACCCACCGCATAGGCCTGGGCTTCCTGATAAAGATGGGTCGTGGATTAATACCCGCCCGGTTAATAGATGATGAAGATGTGTACGTAATAAAACGCATGCTGAAAAAAGTAGGCAAGCTAAAAATATATACCATCACGGCAGATGATCATGAAAGCATTGCCTCTGCAGATATACAAAAGCTAAGGAATACACTGGTACAGCGCTCAGGCCTGGAGCCGCTGCTGGAAGTAAGGAATGAAGACAGCCACGTGTACATGATGAACAAAGGGAAAGGGGATGAGCTGGGCAACCTGGTAGTGCTGATAAAAGATGAAGAGGACCTGGTAATGGTGCACCTGCACACCCGTTTGAAAATGAGCGATATCCAAAGCCTTATTGATAAAAAGATGGCATCCAAACCGGTAGCAGCAGCGCCGGCAGCTGATAGCACACAAAGTTTGTAGCCGGCTTAATTAATAATGAAGAATGAATAATTAATAATCACGAAGGCAGTTTTTTCAACTACCCGGCGGTTATCAATTATTCATTCTTTTTTAAAAGGAAAGTAAGCAGTAATTATTTTATAAGATGATCAACCGGTAATTACCTGATCAACATTCCCTGCGATTATTAATTCTTAATTATTCATTATTAATTAATAATTACTTCGCGAACAACCGGTTCCCCCAGCATCTCGTTCACCAGTTTAATGATCTTTTCTTTAGCGTAGTTAAGCTCCTGTTTAAGCGGAGCTACATTGGTGGTTATGATCAGCTTACCGTCAATCAGCTGTATATTCTGTGTATAGCGGGCAATGGTTTTACCCATCAGCTGTTCCCAGTTTTCCTGTATACGCACCTCCATCATCCGCGGTTTCAGGCGGCTTTTATTCATATATTCCCGGAGGGCATCTCCTATTGAGCTAATACCATGACGCATGCTTCAAAGGTAACGTAGTTATTTCAATACCTCCGCAAAAAAATCATATGCCAGCTGGCTTACTTCCTGCAATTCTACCGCACGCGATGTGCCATTTGCGGGATGTGTGTAATGCCCGCGCTCACCTGGTAATACAATAAGCCTGCGCGCCGTAGGAATGTCTGCCGCATAGTGCGCTGCATTGGTTTCCTTGGGCGTTATAACATCTTCATCACCCACTACTATTTGCACAGGTACCTGAATGTGCTGTAAACCTTCTTTCGTGAATCCCTCTCCAATAGCAGGGGCTAATGCAAATACTGCTTTAATGCGTTTGTCGTGGTAATCATCTGCAGAATGTATCATCATGTTCCTGATCACCGGATCTGTTTTTGATAAAGCGATCAGGCGGTCAACATCTGCTTTAAGGCTGCCGGGTGGCGGAGGCGCATTGGCCGCCAGGTGCTGCAGGTCCAAACGTGCGCCTGCTATCCATATGGCCGTAGCGCCACCCAGGGAAAGACCGGCCACGCCTATACGGCTGGTATCAATACGGCCGGCAAACAGGGTATCCTGTAGTAATTTGTCCAATACAAAGGATAAGTCTTTCGGCCTCACCCACATGCAAAAATCAGAGAGTGTAAGCAGCGCGGTTTTCCGTTCTTCCGCATCCGTACCATTATGATCTACTGCTACGGTAATGTATCCCCTGGAAGCAAGGTAATAACCCAGCCACCGCATATGCAATGCATGGCCCTGTGCACCGTGCGAAATGAGAATGAGCGGATACTTCTTTTTGCGGGCAGACAGGCCGGCATCCCGCATGGCGGTTACGGGTGCCGGGAACTGTATGGAATCCTGTATGATCTCTGTCTGCCCGCCGGCGCCGGATGGGTACCAGGCAATACAGCGTATAGGCCGCGGACCGGTGCCCAGCCAGTTGCTGCGGGAGCTGTCTGCAAATTCCCGCTGGCTAACCCCGGTGGGCTGCGGTATAAATTTTTCTTTGGGTATAGGCGCGCTGGTTTGCGCACTGGCAGTACCGGCTAATAATAAGGCGGTAAGGAGTATTTTCATCATCATAGATATTCAGAATGGCGCTTAAAATTAAATAGCAAATGCATTCCCCGCGTGCGCATATCAGAAGTTAGCAAGATCGCATTATTGCAAAGCATGGTTTTCCTATCTTGGCAGTATGAAAGATCCCGGAAGCAGCAACCGCCCGGATACCACTATGGATTACCGGAACCGCATTAACCAGGCCATGCGTTATATGCGTGCACATTCGGATCAGCAGCTGTGCATTGCAGCTATTGCCGCCCAGGCGCATTTTTCACCTTTTCATTTTCACCGCATCTTTTCTGCCTTCACCGGTGAAACGGTAGGGGAGTACATTACCCGCATCCGCATGGCAAAAGCCGCCAAGCTGCTGGAGGACGGCTGTACTGTAGCTGATGCCGGCGCCGCAGTGGGCTACCAGACCACATCGGCCTTTATAAAAGTGTTCAGGAAAGCATTTGGTATGCTGCCTGCACGCCGGCCAGGCAGGGAAAAGCTGCGCTATCCCCCGGTGCCCGTTAAAACCAACCGCCCCGCAGGCATGCTGCAGGCAGCCATACGCGAGCTGCCGGACCTGCCTTTATTATATGTGAGCAAAAAGGGAGTGGAAAATGAGTTCTTTAATGCCGGCGCTACTTTTGATCTTTTGTACGATTATTTAAACCGGCACGGGCTTACCAGCTATGTACAAATGCGCTTAGGAGTGCTGCGTGATATGGAACTGCTGGATACAGCGCAATGGCGTTTTGATGCCTGCATAGTGCTGCCGGAAGCTTTGGAGCATGTACCTGTAAACCCCATGGAAAGGTGCCTGATAAACGCCGGAAAATGGGCAGTGTTCCTGCACAAAGGCCCGTATGATACCTTATGGCAAACCTGGAGCCAGGCCTACAGAACCTGGCTGCCTTACAGTAATATGCAGCTGCGGGATGTGCCGCCCTTTGAAGTATACCTGAATAGCCGGAAGAATACGCCACCGGAGGAGCTGCTCACGGAAATACATTTGCCGGTGGCGCCGTAAATGATATAAAACCACGGTATTCCCTACGGGACATTGCTGCGCAATTCGGGCGCAATGCGGCTGCAATTCGGGTCAGCCTTTTTACGGGTGCTTATCTCATTCTTCCTTTTTCCCGATTTTGATCAATTGAAACCCTGCCTGTTCTGCAAATGCTTCCTGTAAACGTTCAGCATGTGTATCGGTGATAAACACCTGCCCGTACTCCGGGCTGCCCACCAGCTGAATAAGGCGCGTAACCCGCTCCTGGTCCAGCTTTTCAAATACATCATCCAGCAGCAGCAGGGGAGGGAACTGTTTTTGCTGTTTGATCACCTCGTACTGGGCCAGCTTCAGGGCAAACAAAAAGCTTTTACGTTGTCCCTGTGAGGCGCTGGCCTTCATGGCATGCCCGTCCAGCAGAAATACCAGGTCGTCGCGGTGAATGCCCCCGCTGGTGCGCTGCAGCAGCAGGTCCTTATGGCGGTTGGCAGCCAGCAGCTTATCCAGCGGCTGTTCCAGCAGGTTACACTGGTACTGGATGCTCACAACCTCGTGTTTGCCGGCCAGGTAATCATATAATTGTTGTACCTGTTGTATAAAGGCGGGTAAAAAGGCCCGGCGCATTTCAAACACCGGCACGCCGTGCTGCACCAGCTGGGCGTCAAAAATATCCAGCAGGGCATCCTGGTTGCGGTTTTGGGTGGCAATGGTCTTTAAAAGGCTGTTGCGCTGCTGTAATATCTTATTATAGGTGATCAGGTGTTCCAGGTAATTGGGGTACAGCTGGGAAAGCAGGCTATCCAGCCATTTACGGCGCTCTTCGCTGCCCCCCAGGATGATCTCTGCATCATCGGGCGCAATCATTACGGCCGGGAACTGGCCTATGTGCCGGGAAAAGCGGTCGTAGCTTTCCTCATCCAGGGTAATATCTTTTTTACCGTCTTTCAGAGTGCAGATAATGCGGTGCGGCTGCCCGTTGCGTTCCAGCTGCCCATCCAGCCGGAAGCCGTTGGTCTGGTACTGCGTATTTTGCCCCTCGTTGCTGCTAAAGTAACTTTTGGTGAAGCACAGGTAATAAATGGCGTCCAGCAGGTTGGTTTTGCCGCTGCCATTACGGCCGGTAATACCTACAATACGCTGCTCAAAGGCATAAGCGGTATGCGCGTAGTTCTTGAACTGGGTAAGCGATATGTTTTTGATGGTAAGCAAGCGGCAAAGATGCGAAAAAATGCGGAATGCTTAACGCCGAACGCAGATGCAAAATGCTGAATGCTAAATGCCTAACGCTGAACGCTTAGTGCAGCGTATGTTGAACGGAGCTTGAGCCAGGATTAGGCCCGCAGTTAATGCCCCGTACGCTTAGGTCCACAGACCCGGGCTTTAAGCATTCAGCGCGTTATGCGTTCGGCATTCAGCGTATTTTCTAATTCGTAAACGACAAATTTACAGGTAATTGTCACAGTTATTTAGTTTTTAGGATTTTCCTGTTATATTTGCGGACAAATTTAGAAACAGTGGCTACTAAAACAGAAGCGAAGACGAAGTTTACGAAAGAAACGTACTTGTATTGGTATGAGCTGATGCTCTTACTGCGCCGCTTTGAAGAGAAAGCAGGACAGTTATATGGTATGCAGAAGATCCGTGGTTTCTGCCACCTGTACATCGGACAGGAAGCAATTGCCGCAGGCGCTATGACCGCTACCAAACCCTCTGATAAATTCATCACTGCTTACCGTGATCACGCCCTGGCAATTGCCAAAGGCATTACTGCAGATGCCTGTATGGCAGAGCTGTATGGTAAAGCAACCGGCTGCTCCAAAGGTAAAGGAGGCAGCATGCACTTCTTCTCCAAGGAAAAAGGTTTCTTCGGCGGCCACGGTATCGTAGGCGCACAAATAGGAACCGGCGCAGGACTGGCTTTTGCAGAGCAATACCAGGGTACGGATAACGTAGTGCTTTGTTTCTTTGGCGATGGCGCCGCCCGTCAGGGTATCCTGCATGAGACCTTTAACATGGCCATGCTGTGGAAACTGCCGGTGATCTTTATTTGCGAGAACAATATGTACGCCATGGGTACTTCTGTAGAACGTACCTCTAATGTACTGGACATCTATAAACTGGCCGAAGCATACGAAATGCCCAGCGATACCATCGACGGTATGAGCTGCGAAGCCGTACACGAAGGCCTGGACCGCGCAGTAAAACGCGCCCGCGAAGGCAATGGCCCTACCCTGGTAGAGATCAAAACTTACCGTTACCGCGGCCACTCCATGAGCGACCCGGCTAAATACCGTACCAAAGAAGAAGTAGAAGAATATAAAGAGAAAGATCCTATCAACGTAGTGTTGAAAACGATCCAGAAGAACAAGTGGGCAACCGACGCAGAAATTGAAGCCATCAACGAGAAGGTGAAGAATGAAGTAGAAGAATGTGTGAAATTCGCTGAAGAATCACCCTGGCCTTCCGATGATGAACTGCTGAAGGATGTTTACATGCAGCAAGATTATCCTTTTATAGTAGACTAATAAGTGATTTGGTACAGACCATCCATCCGTCACTGACCACTATTACTCGCACCTATGAGTAAAAACTGATAACAAACAAAAAAAATGGCAGCAGAAACAAAGCATAAAGCCGCTACACCAGACACTACAACAGCCAAGCAGGATTTTGACCTGCAGGACTCCATGCACAAGGCAGAGGATTTTTATTACAAGAACAAGAACGTCATTAACATTGCAATCGTAGCCGTGATCGTGATCGTAGGCGGTTTCTTTGCCTACAACCGTTTTATTAAAGCCCCCAACGAAAAGAAAGCACAGGAAATGGTGTTCCACGCGCAGCAGTACTTTGCCGCCGATTCTTTTAAGCTGGCGCTGAACGGTGACGGCAACAACTATGGTTATTTACAGGTAATTGATAAATACGGCGGTACCAAAGTAGGCAACCTGGCTAAATACAGCGCCGGTGTTTGCTACGTAAGACTGGGCGAGTTCCAGAAAGGTATTGATCTGCTGCAGTCATTCAGCGCCAATGATAAGCTGGTACAGGCATATGCATACGGCCTTACCGGCGACGCCTATATGGAGCTGAATAAAACAGAGGATGGCATTGACTATTACAAGAAAGCCGGTCATTACAGCGATAATGAGCTTACCGCTCCTTTATACCTGTTCCGCGCTGGCCTGGCTTTGCAGAAAGCCGGTAAAACGCAGGATGCCATTGCTATTTACAAAGAGATCAAAGAGAAATATCCCCAAACCAACGAAGGCCGCGAAATGGATAAATACCTGGCCAAGCTTGGAGAAGTGAGAGAGTAATTGATTAATTCGATATTCTACATGTCAATAAATAATCAGACATTATTGAACGCTGCTGGCATTCTCCATTTAGAGGATGCCAGTGTTGTTATGATCTATACTGAATGGAACGATGGCGTTACTAATGAGCTGGTAGCCGGCTGTGAGCGCACTTTACAACAGTATAATATATCCCGCGTAACAAAAATACAGGTACCCGGCGCCTTTGAGCTGCCCTTTGCATGCCGCCAGTACTGGGAGGCTAACAAGGGTACCAGCGCACAACCTGGCGCTATTATTGCATTTGGATGCGTGATCCGCGGAGAAACCCCTCATTTCGATTATGTATGTGATGGCGTTACCTCCGGCATTATGCAGCTGAATGTTCAATTACCCGTACCCGTTATATTCGGGATCTTAACGGTAGATAATATGGAACAGGCGCAGGAACGCCTGGGCGGCAAACACGGGCACAAAGGGGACGAAGCTGCCATTACCGCGTTAAAGATGATTGCCATGTTACGGCAGCTCCAGAAATAGCGGCAGCATTACCCCTCCCTGAAGCAGGTTATAAATAGCAAAAGACTAACTCAATGAACGTACAGCTTTTCATACCATGTTTTGTGGACCAGCTTTTTCCGGAAACAGGATTTAATATGGTGAAAGTACTGGAAAAGCTGGGGTGTAATGTAAGCTACAACTCCAATCAAACCTGTTGCGGGCAGCCGGCCTTTAACGCCGGTTACCGGGACGAGTGCCGCTCCGTAGCCACCAAATTCGTAAAAGATTTCCAGGTATATGATTACATAGTAGCGCCCAGCGGGTCGTGCACAGGTTTTGTGCGCAACTACTACAGTAAGCTGTTCGATAACTCCGCCACCCACAACGAGGTAAAGCTGCTGCGCAAACATATGTATGAGTTCACCGAGTTCCTTACCCAGGTGCTGGGCGTTACGGATATTGGCGCCACCCTGAACGGCGTAGCCACCTACCACGATGCCTGCGGCGCGCTGCGCGAGTGCGGTATTAAGGAAGGGCCCCGGCAGCTGCTATCCAAAGTAAAAGGCCTGGAGCTGCGCGAAGTGGCCGACTGTGAAGTATGCTGCGGTTTTGGCGGCACCTTTTCCGTTAAGTTTGAAGCTATTTCCATTGGCATGGGCGAGCAGAAAGTGCTGAACGCCATTGAAAGCGGCGCAGAATACCTGATCTCTACCGATCTTTCCTGCCTGATGCACCTGGATGGTTATATCCGCAAACATGGGCTCTCCATTAAAACCATGCATATTGCAGATGTGCTGGCAAGCGGATGGGGAGAGGATTGATAAATCTAAAATCGTAAATTAGAAGATGAACTACTGGCTTGTTAAATCAGAACCTGTAAAATATTCCTGGGACCAGTTTGTTAAAGATGGCAAAACCTTTTGGGATGGGGTGCGCAATTATGCTGCCCGCAACAATCTCAGAGCCATGAAAAAAGGAGACCGCGTGCTTTTTTATCACAGCAATGAAGGACTGGAAATTGTAGGTATTGCAGAAGTGCTGAAAGAACATTACCAGGACCCTACCACTACAGATGCCAACTGGGTAGTAGTGGATCTGAAACCCGTAAAACCTTTAAAGAAAGCCGTTACCCTGGCGCAGGTAAAAGCAGAAAAACGCCTCGCAAACCTGCAGCTGGTGAAGCTTAGCCGCTTATCCGTAAGCGCCGTTACCCACGATGAATTTAGCGTTATTATGGAAATGGCGGACATGAAATAATGTGCTGGTTTATGCATTAATGTACAGATGAGTAAATGAACGAATAAATATAGCAACATAAAAAAGACCTGACAGCTTTTTAAAACTGTCAGGTCTTTTGCTTTATAATCCAAACATACACCGGCACATCAGCACATCAGCACATTAAAGATTCCCTTTTTTCATTTCTCCCACTGCATAATCACAGGCCCTCGCAGTTAGCGCCATATAGGTAAGGGAAGGGTTCTGGCATGCAGAGGAGGTCATGCAGCTGCCATCCGTAACAAACACGTTCTGTACTTCGTGCATCTGGTTCCATTTATTCAGTACAGAGGTAGCAGGGTCATTACCCATACGGGCAGTACCCATTTCATGCACGCATTCCCCGCCAATATAATTATAGTCAAAACCGGAGATATTGGTAAACCCGCTTTTCTCCAGCATTTCCATGGCGCTTACTTTCATATCCTTACGCATGGTTAACTCATTACCGCCCAGCTCAAAAGATATTTTGGCCTGTGGTAATCCCCAGGGATCCGGCCTGGTATGATCCAGCGTTACGCGGTTATAGGCATAGGGCAGCATTTCACCCCAGCCGCCTAACCACATCGTCCACTTACCGGGTGCGGTAATGGCTTTTTTAAAGTCTTCCCCAAAACCGGGAACATTGTAATTATCCATCCAGGCCTCACGTTCGCCGTAGCCCTGGTAGCCAAAGCCCCGTACATAATCCGGCATTTTGGTGGCTTCATCCAGGTTGCGGAAGCGCGGTATGTAAATGCCGGTAGGCCTTCTGCCAACATAATAGCGGTCATGCAGCCCGTCAAAGTCCCCTTTGGCGCCTACTTTAAAATGATGGTCCATCAGGTTGCGGCCTATCTGATCGCTGCCATTACCCAAACCGTTGGGAAATGCATCTGATACAGAGTTCAGCAGAATAGCGGCTGTAGCTATGGTAGAGGCATTCAGGAAAATAATACGCGCATAATATTCGTATGATGCTTTGGTTTCCGTATCTATAACGTGAACGCCTATAGCCTTTTTCTTATCCTTGTCATAAATAATGGATGCCACGGTAGAGAATGGGCGTAACGTAAGATTACTGGTAGCTTTTGCTGCCGGCAGGGTAGAAGCGTTGCTGCTGAAGTACCCGCCATAAGGGCATCCGCGGTGGCACAGGTTACGGTACTGGCAGGGCAGCCGTCCGTTCCAGCCTTTTGTAAGGTTGGCTACACGGGCAATGGTCACCAGGCGGTCATTGTATTTCTTTTTCAGCTCTTCGCGGAAGTGCAGCTCCAGGCAGTTCATTTCCATGGCCGGCAGAAATTGTCCGTCCGGCAGGTGAGCCAGGCCTTCTGCCTGTCCGCTGATGCCGGCATAGGTCTCCACATAATCATACCAGGGTGCAATATCCTTATAACGGATCGGCCAGTCCACGCCATTTCCATCCTGCGCATTAGCGGCAAAATCAAGGTCGCTGAGGCGATAACATTGCCGTCCCCAGGTAAGGGAGCGCCCGCCTACCTGGTAGCCGCGTATCCAGCTAAAAGGCGTTTCCTGAATGTAGGGATGTTCGGAATCCCGCACAAAAAAGTGCTTGCTGCTTTCATCATAAGCAGCGCTTTGTACCGGGTCGGCCATCACATCTATTTCAGGATTGGTAAGGCGGTGCTTAAAGTCCCACGGGTTTAACAGGGTAGTGGGATAATCTTTAATGTGCTCCACGTCTCTGCCGCGTTCCAGCAACAGGGTCTTTAATCCTTTTTCACACAGCTCTTTGGCTGCCCATCCGCCGCTAATGCCAGAACCAATGACAATAGCGTCAAATGAATTTTCCTTAAGGGCGTTCATATTCAATGCATTACTAGGCAAAAATGTATCCGGTATATTATATAAAAAATCCGGTTACCGAAGCAACCGGATTTATGATTATAAAATTACGATTTTAGATTTAATAGCAGCGGGTATTATCCCCTGAGGTCAAATCTAAAATCGTAACCTAAGATCTAAAATCCTATAGTTCTTTAATTTGCTTTAGACCCTGACCAGGGCGGATAATACACCCGCTCCGGTCAAAATCTAAATCGTAAATCTAAAAGATCTGAAATGCTTAATGTCTTATCAGCTTGATCGTTTTCACCGGTTTGTTCTCAGAAAGGATCTGCAGCAGGTACAGGCCATTGCCCGGTGCATTGCTGCCTACATCTATTCTTTCCTGGTACACACCAGCGCTTCTCTTACCCAGGTCTCTTGCCAGTATCAGGCGGCCGTTACCATCCAGTAAGCGGATGAGTATGCGGGTTTCCTGTTGCTGACGGATTGCCAGATTAATATAGCTGCTGAACGGATTCGGATATACGTTTTCAACGGTTACTCCATCTACACCATCTGCCGGGGTATTAGCGGCCTGCTGTAAGCCAGGCGCCAGGGCGCCCATGATACCAACCGTATTGGTGCTGCGGCCATTGGCCATTGTGCCACCGTTATTCGGCAGGCTTTGCAGGGTGGTGCTGTCATCCGGCGGGAAGGCCTTGATCACCATGGCATTAATGTAGCCGTAGTTAAGGGCGGTGTATACCGTGATGGTCACTTCGCCATTTTTGTTCGGCACTACATTTTCTATTGTAACGGTGTTGCTGGTATTATCATTTGCATCCAGTGTTACCACCTTGGTGCCTATCTTATACGCCGTTACCCTTGTGCCACCGCTGGCGCGGCTGCCCAGGAAGGTGAAGGAGTACTGTTTAGTCAGATCCAGGCCGCTTACCAGCATTACAGCAGTATCTGTTTCTGTGTAGTAAGATTCAGCCAGCACCTTATCAGGATATACACCGCTGTTATTACCTGTTTGTGCACCTGCCGGGTTAGTACCGGTAAAGTTATTCACGATGCTCAGGTCTACGCTGGTGGTATTGCCTACGTCATCCAGGAGGTTATTCCAGGACTGGCCAGCATTTGGCAGCGCAGCAGTAGCATTCCACGGCGCACCATAGATCTGGGTGACCGTAAAGTCTACATAGATGCCGTATGCCAGCGTACCACCTGTTGCAATGTTGCTATAGGCCGACTGTACACCGCCTGCTATAGCCCTTACCTTGTAGTAGAACACGGTGTTGGGAGCTAAGCCGGTATGGGTGTAAGTGGTCACATTTGCGCCCACGGTAGCCAGCAGGCTGTAAGTGCCGTTACGTGTGGTTGAGTACCATACTTCATACCCGGTTTCGTTGTTGGACTTATCAGCCCAGGTGAGCTGAATCTTGGTCCTGGAGTTAGAGGTAGCTACCAGGTTGGCCGGTGCTAACGGTATACCATCATCTACATAAGACTGGATGACAAAAGCATTCAGGTATGCAGCAACGGAGCCGGAAGCCTGCCTTACGGTAAATACGATATTACCGCTGGAATCTGGTGTAAGGCCGTTGATCTGTACCGTGTTGCTGGTATTGCTGGCTGCATTGAGCGTAACGGTTTGTCCGCCTGCGCCGTAAATAGTATTCCGGTTATCGGATACGCTTTCACGGCTGCCAAAGAATACCAGGTTGTATTTGCGGGCAGCAGACAGGCCGCTGATGCGGATGCGTTTGTCGGTGTTGTTCTGGTCATAGAAGAACGTGTGCATCACGTTATCCGGGAATACGCCGGAGTTATCGCCGGTTACTGCGCCTACATTGTTAGCGCCGGTGAATATATCCAGGATGGTTACGTTGATGCCGCTGGCGGCGCCTGCTTCATCCTGCATGTTATTGATACCTGCGTTGGTGTTGGGCAGTGCATTAAAGTTGTTCCATGGTGCGCTGGCAGGTTCTACCAGGTTACAGTTCACGTATACAGAGGTGATCTTCTTATCTGTTACCTGTACAGTAAAGGTCTGCGTGCTGGAGCCGCCCTGGTTGTCGGTAGCTTTTACAGTAATGGTATACTTACCAATGTCTGTACCACCGGGGGCCAGGTTAATGTTGCCGGTGCCATTGCCGGTTGGCTGCAGGCTGGCAAAAGCCGGCAGTCCGGTAGCTGAGAGCGTGATCACATCGCCTGGTGCATCTGTAGCTGTTACAGGTATCTGCAGTGTTGCATCCGTCTTCATGCTTACGTTGGCAATAGCAACCAGCGCCGGCGGCCTGTTGGGTACAACCACTGCAATGCTGTCTGTATATGGAGAGGCGCCATACTGGTTAAGCGCTCTTACCTTATAGTACCAGGTTTGACCACTGGTAGCATTCAGATCTGTGTACGTAGTGTCGTTGGCGTTAGATGCGCCACTATTCAGCACCGTGTATGCACCGCCTTGTGTAGCTGCGCGTGATACTTCGTAGCTGGTTTCATTATACGCCTGGTCTGACCAGCTAAGCTTAACGCCATTGGCCAGTACAGTGCCTACCAGGTTAGCGGGTTTGGCTGGTGCAGTTGAATCATCAAAGGCTGCATTCACTACCATGGCGTTAATGTAGGCATAAGTGGAGCCTGAAGCAGGTGCTATGCTAATAGTAATGCTGCTGTCTGCACCCGGACTTACGGAATTGATATTAACGGTTTGCGTTGAGTTATTAGTAGCATTCAGGGTTACGCTTACACCATTGATGGTGTAGCTGGCTACGCGTGCATCGCTGATGCCGGCGCGGCTGCCAAAGAACGTAAAGCTGTATTTGTATTTGGAGTTCAGGCCTGTGAGGCGGATCGATTGCGCAACGCTTTGTGTCCACCAGCTGCTGGTCATTACATTAACCGGGTATACGCCGGTAGTGTTAGCGCCCTGGTTGTTGGTATTGCTGCCGCCGTTTATGGTTTGCCAAGGCGTAAGCACGCTCATGGAGATACCGGAGTTCTGGCCGCTGTTGTTAAGCAGGTTGGCAAATACATCGCCCTGTGCCGGACGTTTGTTGGTATTATTCCATGGAGCTGCCCCCTGGTATGCGCCATCTGTGAAGTTCACATATACCGCATAGTTCGGGTTCACATTGGTTACTGTGATGGTAAAGTCTTTGCTGTCAAAGCCGCCTTTACCATCATCTACCTTAACCGTTACCGGGTAAGTGCCGGCGTCGGCATAACCGGGCGTCAGCTGTATAGTGGCGGTGTTGCCATTAGGTGTAAGGGTTGCAAATGACGGCAGGTGCGTGGCGGTCCAGTTGGCAGGATCGCCGGCATTCTGGTCGCTGGAGCTGAGGTTTACAGTAGCGCTGCCTTTTTCAGCTACGGTTACATTGTTGATCGGGTTCAGTACCGGCAGGTAGTTATCATTTACAGTAAGAACGAATGTTTTGTTGCTTACGCCGCCATGCTGGTCTGTAGCGGTGATCTGGATATTATAAGTACCCTGATCACCCGCACCCGGGTTAAAGGAGAGGAGGATACCGCCACTGCCATCATTTCCGTAAGAAACAAAGGCCGGTGCATTGGTAGCCGTAAGGCTTACATCTTCTTCGTCCGGATCGCTGGCGCCTACGTTAAAGGAGAGGGTAGTGCCATAACGCATAGTCCTGTCAGGCAGGTCGGTGATCACCGGCAGGCTGTTTAGCGTAAGCGTATTCACCTCATTGGAGTAAGCGCTGTTACCGCCATCGTTCTTAGCCCTTACGCGATAGTAGTAGCGTGCGTTGGGGAACAGGTCCTGATCTGAGTAAGATACATTTGCTGTTGCATTCGCAGCCGTGGTGGCTATGAGCACGTAATTGGTGTTGTTGTTGGCGGAGCGGTATATTTCAAAACCAGTTTCATTGGTACTGTTATCCTTCCAGGCCAGGTTGATCTGCGTACCGGAAACAGCTGTCGCTGTAAGCGTATTGGGCGCCGTGGGTATCGATGGCAAAACCTGTGTTTTACCGCTGGCAGAAGAAGAGTTGGAAGAGGCGCCGGCCAGGTTAATTGACTTAAGCCTGTAGTAATAAGTGGTATTGGCATTCAACGTGGTATCTGTATAAGTTATCACGTTGGGGCCTGTTGTTGTAACAATGTTATAGGTACCGTTTAAGCTGGTGCTCCTGTACAGTTCAAAGCCTGTTTCATTGGTACTGTTATCCTTCCAGGTTACGCGCAGGGCCTTGTGGGATACTACTGCCACAGCTACCTGGCTGGGTGCTAACGGTGCAGAGCCCAGGTTCAGCGTATCAACGAAATACTGTGACGGTATGGCCTGCCGGAGCAATACGCCGTTGGCGGTATTTTTCCAGTACAGGGTAATGTTATCCGAGCCGGTTACTTCAAAATAAGTAACAATGATAGGGTACGTGCCTTTGGTAAGGTTAATGGTGCCTTCCCTGTATTGTGAGTTGTGTACGCCATCATTATCCACCAGCGGGGTAGCTGTGGGATCATATACTTCGCTGCCGATGTATACCCTGCTGCCTGCATCAGAGTTGGTCTCAAATGTATAGTTACCGCTTGTGGGGATGTTGATCCATCCCTGCCAGATGAATGCAAACCGGTCGGTTTGCGTTCTGGGGCTGGTGCTTACGGTAGATACTACGCCTGTTTTGGCGGGTGTTAAGGTATTAAAGTCGGGCAATGCCGTCCAGTTGGCGGTAGTGGTGTAGTACTTGTAGTTAAGACCATTTTGATAGGTAGCTACCGTTACCTGGTTACTGGCCGGAGATTCGTTGCCGGCAAGGTCCCTTGCCTTGATCACTACCGTGTAGATGGTCTTGGCGGCTAAGCCGTAAGCTGCAAAGGAAGTAGTGCCGGCTGGAACAGTAAAGGTCTTTTTGCCGTTGAAATAAATATCGTATTTATCAATACCTACATCGTCTGTAGAGGCAGTCCAGGTAAGGTTTACAGAGCTGCGGGTAGCGCCGGACTGTGCCAGGTTGCCCGGAGCAGTGGGCTTTTGGTTATCCGCCAGGGTAACGCCGCTTGCCTCGCTGCTTACCGGCGCTGCACCATTATCATTTACGGCACGTACAATGTAATAATAACGGGTATTGGCCAGCAGGCTGCCATCTGTAAAGGTAAGCACATCTGCATTTACCTTACCTGCCAGTGTGTAGGGACCACCGGCAGTTGCGGCGCGGTATATTTCAAAGAATGTTTCGTTATAGAGTGGAGATGGCTTATCCGTCCAGTTCAATTTGAGCTGTGTTTTGGAGAACGGTGTAACCAGTAACCCACCGGCGGGGTCAGGCGCATTGGCGCCCGCCGCATTAATAACCGGGAAAGGAGCGGAGAAGCTGCTGGAGCAACCGTATTGTTCGGTTACCCTGGCAATATAGCTACCGGTGTCGCGGGCAGTGTAGGTCATAGCCCTGCCCAGGGTATCTGTACCACCGGACTTCATCCATGCGTAGGAAGCATAACCATCCGGCAGGGAAAGCACAACACTGTCCTTACCTTCCGGCGTAGGCAGTACGTTACTCTGCAGGCCGGCCATCTGGATATTGGGTGTTACGGTAGGCAGTTTGGTTGTTACCACAACAGGAATAGGCGACCACGGGGACCACCTGTTGCCGCTTCTTACCCTGGCTGTATACGTACCAAAGCTGGTCACCTGCAGCGTATTGCTGTTAGCGCCAGGTATAAGTACGCCGTCTTTCTGCCACTCATAGGCATCGAATCCTGCGGTAAGCCCCAGGGTGGTATTTACCGGATCACCAGGACAAAATTGCGTTCTGCCATATAAGGGCCAGGGATTGGCCTTATGGGCACGGGACATAAAGGGGAAATAGTCTGTTTCGCTCCAGGCTAAGTTCCATACGCCGTGGCCCTGGCCATCGTAGATCTTTAATTTGTAATTAGCCCCTGCGTTCTGCGCAGCAGCCTGTATCATCAGCGCTACTCCCGGCGCGGGGTTCTTATCCACACCACCCTGGAATTGCCAGAGCGGGGTATATTTCCAGCTTTGCACATAATCATCGTAGGTATCATTTGCTGCGCTGATAGGCGTAGCAGCCGCTACCAGCTTGGGGTAGCGGAACAGGAAATCCCAGGTGGCCATACCGCCCCCGGAAAGACCTTCGATCATCACGCGGAAAGGATCCACATTGATCTGCTGGATAAAAAAGTTGTTAACCAGCTCATTGATGTAATCATATTGGGTATTTCCCCAGTATCCGCTAATGTTCTGCGCATACAGGAGAAAACCGTTAAATGCCCCGGATTGTACCCGGCTCTGATGTATCTGACCTCCGTGATACAGCTGGTACTCATTGTCATAGATAGATCCCTTTTCCCCAATACCGTGGAAGAAGATGATCAGGGGATACTTTTTGGAAGTGTCCGCGGCATTGAAGTTCGGGGGGTACATCAGGCGGAACTGCATGCCTTTGTAGATGTAACATTTGTAGGTGTCGCTGTTCCAGCTAACACGTTTTGTCCTTACCCATTTACCAATCTGGCCCCAGGCAGGCTGAGAGGGGGGACTGGCGGAGTTGTAGGTGACTACTGGATCATTGGGATTCAGTACGCTTTGTGCCCATGCAGGCTGTGTGCATACCAGCATTAGTAGCACCAGTCGGAGGTAAAATTTGATCATATAGTATGATTGAGTATCCGGTAAAAATTTTAATTGTTACCAGGCTCTTTCATGGGAAATGATGGTTAAATTATTAAGTATAGGCGAGTTCTCTAAGGAAGATGGTCAGAAAAGAGTGAATTTCTAAAGTGGAATTGTTGTTCACAATATATTCCTCGCAATTTAGAGAATAAAAATATTCCCGGTTGTTAAAAGTTGGTAAATGGCGTAAAATAGCTGGTAAACTTCTGGATTTACACAATAAACGCACACGGGAATGATGAAATATGGGGCATGCACAAACGGGGAGGCTTGGCCGTAAAAGAAGAAGGGCCGGCTAAAAAGTATCGCTTTTTAGCCAGCCCTTGTATAAGTATGATGGTGTAAGATTACCACGCGCAATGCGCCATGGATCTTACTGTTTCACCAGCTTAAGTGTTTTTATCTGGTTGTTACCGGACAGTACCTGTAACAGGTATACGCCACGCTGCAGCTGCTGGTTATTGATCTCCAGCCTTTCCTGGTAGGCGCCGCTGCCCCTGTTGCCAAGGTCTTTCAGCAGCACCGGCCGCCCATTCATATCTATTAACCTTACCTGTATACGGCTGGCTGTTTGCCCGCTGCTGATGGTAAAGTTCAGGTTAATAAAGCTGGTGAATGGGTTGGGGTACACGGTCACCGCTTCCACTACATTTGCCGGCGTATTATTTATTGCCGGTACGCCGCTCAAAGCGCCCATGATCCCTATGGTTTGGGTGCTGCGCCCGTTATTCATAATGGAGGCGCCCACATTTACCGGCAGGGTTTCAATGTTAGAGCTGTCTGTAGCAGGGAATACCTTTACCACCATTGCATTCAGGTGACCGAAATCCACAGTGGCGTAAATGTCTATATATACTTCCCCATTATTGTCCGCTTTTACCTTGTCAATGGTCACCGTATTCTGGGTGTTATTATTCGCATCCAGTGTTACTGCGCGGCTGCCTATTTTATAACCGGTAATACGGGTTCCTACATCGGCACGGCTGCCCAGGAAGGTAAAGGAGTATTCTTTCAGCTGATCCAGCCCGCTCATTTTTATACGTGCAGTATCTGCTGCTTCTGTATAGAATGATTCTGCCAGCACCTTATCGGGGTATACGCCGCTGTTATTGCCGGTTTGTTTGCCGGCCGGGTTAGAGCCTGCAAAGGGCGCCAGGAAGGTCATATTAACGCCGGTAGTATTGCTGCCGTCATCTTTCAGGTTGGTAACCTTATACCCTGCATCCGGTAACACTGTGATGTTGGTCCAGGGGGCAGGCGCCAGGTTTACAGAGGTAAAATTAATACTAAGGCTGTAGGCCATGGTGCTGCCGCCTGCAATATTGCTGAATGCAGAGGCTGCGGCGCCTGCCAGGGTCCTTACCTTATAATAATACACGGTGTTGGCGCTAACATTGTTGTCTGTGTAGGCGGCTACATTAGCGCCCACGGTAGCCAGTACTGTATAAGTACCGTTCTTGCTGTTAGCGCGCCATATTTCGTAGCCGGTTTCATTGCTGGCCTTATCGGCCCAGGCCAGCTGTATGCTGGTTCTGCTGGCGGATGTAGCGCTCAGGTTATCCGGGGCAATGGGAATGCCATCATCCACATAAGACTGTATCACCAGCGTATTCAGGTAAGCGGAGAAGGAGCCGGGCGCCTGTTTTACGGTAAAGATGATATTACCGCTGCTATCCGGCGCCAGGCCATTCAGCTGCACGGTATTGGTGGTATTGCTGGCTGCATTTAATATTACGCTGTCGCTGCCCGCTGCATAAATAGTGTTCCTGTTGTCTGATACAGCGGTACGGCTGCCAAAGAACACCAGGTTGTATTTACGGGTGGCGGTGAGGCCGCTGAGGCGTATACGCCTGGCGGCGCCGCTTTGGTCGTAGAAGAATGTTTGCATCACCGTATCGGGGTATACGCCGGTGTTGGTGCCGGTTACAGCCCCTACATTATTGGCCCCGGTAAAGGCATCCAGTATGGTAATGTTAATACCGCTGGCTGCGCCGGTTTCATCTTTCATATTGCTGATGCCTGCATTCACATTGGGCAGCGAATTAAAGTTGTTCCAGGGCGCGCCGGCCGGCTGTACCTGGTTGCAGTTCACATACACAGTAGATATTTTGTTATCCACCACCTGCACGGTAAAGGTTTGGCTGCTGGAATCTCCTTTGTTGTCTTTTGCAACCACCGTTAGCGTGTATTTGCCAATGTTAGCGCTGGCAGGCGCCAGCTGCAGGGTGGCAGTGCCATTACCTGTGGCGTTGAGAGTGGCAAAGGCCGGGAACCCGCTGGCACGCAGGGTTATAGTGTCGCCCGCAGCATCTGTAGCGCTAAGGGCTATCTGCCGGGTGCTGTCTGCTTTTATGATCACATTATCTATAGCTGCCAGTACCGGCGCTTTGTTGGGCACCAGTATGGATACGCTATCTGTAAAAGGTGAAGCGCCGGCACTATTAACAGCCCTTACCTTGTAGTACCAGGTTTGGCCGCTGGCCGCGTCAGCATCCGTATAGGCGGTATCGTTAGCTGCGCCGGTATGTATCAATGTAAAGGTGTCTGCAGGGGTAGCGCTGCGGCGGTACACTTCATAACGGTCTTCATTATACGCCTGGTCTGTCCAGCTTAGCTTTACGCCCTGTGTAACACTGGTAGCTGTAAAATTACCCGGTTGGGCAGGTGCCGTACCATCGTCATAAACAACGGTGATCACCATTGCATTAATATAAGCATACTGGGAGCCTGCAGCAGGCTGCAGGTCTATTTTAATATTGCCCGCACTATCCGGCCTTACGTTGTTGATGGTTACGGTTTGGCTGGTGTTGTTAGATGCGTTCAGCGTTACGCTGGTACCGTTGATAGTATAGCTGGCAACGCGGTTGTCTGCTACGCCATAGCGGCTGCCAAAAAAGGTAAAGTTGTATTTATTCGCTGTGGGCAGGCCGCTGAGCTGCATGGTTTGTTTGTCAGTGTTGGTCCACCAGTTGCTGGTCATTACATTATCCGGGTACAGGCCTGCATTGCTGCCGGCATTGTAACCCTGGTTATTGGTATTGCTGCCGCCATTCACGGTTTGCCAGGGTGTAAGCACCGTCATGCTAAAGCCGGAGGCGTTGCCTTTATCATCTTTCCAGCCTGAATATATATCATTCTGCAGGGGCTTTTTATTGGTATTGTTCCATGGGCTGCCGGCGGTGTAAGAGCCATCTGTAAAATTAACGTAAACGTTATAGTTGGGATTTACGTCTGTTACCGTAATGGTAAAGCGCTGGGTAGCCAGCCCGCTTCTGCCGTCCGATACCTTCACCGTTACAGTATAGGTGCCGGCATTTGCATAGCCGGGTTTTACCAGCAGCTGCGCTGTATGGCCGGCCGGTGTAAGCGTTGCAAAGGAAGGCAGTCCGGTAACGGTCCATATAGCCGTATCTGCAGCATTTTGATCGCTGGCGGAAAGGCTTACCAGCAGGCTGTCTTTTTCAGCCAGGGTTATATTGGCAATGGGGCTTAATACCGGTTGATAGTTATCATCTACCGTTATTTTAAACGTCCGTGTAGTAATGCCGTTATGCTGGTCGGTAGCAGTTGTTGTAATGGTGTACGTGCCGGTATCTGCCTGGGCAGGGGAGAAGATAACGGTAAGGCTGCCTGCGCTGCTGTCGGTAATGGCAGCAAAAGCCGGCAGGCCGGTAATGGCCTGGGTTACAGCTTCATTATCCGGGTCAGTGGCGGTAATATGGTAAGTTAGCTGGGTGCCGTAGCGCATGGTTTGGTTTGCCAGGCCGCTAATAACAGGCAGGCTGTTCAATGTTTGCTTTGTTAGCTCATTGGAGTAGCCGCTGCTGCCATCCCCATTCTTAGCCAGTACCTTATAATAATATATGCCATTGGCAAACAGCCCGGTATCCGCGTATTGCACAGTGGTGCCGGCGTTGGCAGCCAGTGAGGCCAGCAATAAATAGGTGGTGTTATTGTTATAAGAGCGGTACAGCTCAAAGCTGGTTTCATTGTTGCTCCTGTCTGTCCATTGCAGATCTATGCGGTTGGCAGATACGGCTGTAGCCGTAAGTGCGTTGGGCGAGGTTGGTAATGACGCTTTGCTGGTGGTGCCCTGTATATAATTACTTAAGTCGCTGCCGCCATATTTGTTGATGGCTTTGAGTTTATAATAGTAGCTGGTGTTGGGAGATAAACCTGCATCCGTATAGGTACCTGCATTGGCTGCTACGGTGACTACAATTTTGTAAGTGCCGCCGGAGGTGGTGCTTTTGTATATTTCAAAGGCGGAGGCGCGGCCACTGCTATCGGCCCAGCTTAACCGCAGCTGGTTAGAGGATGCGGCAACAGCCGTTAAATTATATGGTATGGCCGGTACATTGCCCAGGGTTATGGTATCGGTGGCATTTACAGCTGCAACAGATACCTGGTTGCTGGCCGGCGATTCATTGCCTGCCAGGTCACGAGCCCTTACCACAAAGTTGTATACCTGGCGGTAGTTAAGCCCGTATACAGTGATGGCAAAACTATCTTTAGGCGTGGTGTAGCTTTTAATACCATCTACATACACATCGTACCGGTCTACTCCTACATTATCTGAAGCGGCGCTCCACTTTAACCTTACGGTATTGCGGGTGGCGCTTACTTTGGTTAAAGCGCCGGGTGCGCCCGGTGCAGTAGTATCTGCTTTGGTAGTGGCGCTGGCTTCGTTGCTCACCGGCGCTGCGCCGTTATCGTTCACTGCTCTTACAATATAATAAAAGCGGGTATTGGTGGGCAGGCTGGCATCTGTATACGTAAGCACATCCGCATTTACCTTGGCTACTAACTGGTACTTGGTGCCGGGTGTAAGGGTACGGTATATTTCAAAGAATGTTTCATTATACGCCGGCGACGGCTTATCGATCCAGTTCAGTTTTAGCGAGGTTTGGGAAAGGGAGGTAACGATCAGGCCAGCAGCGGCATCCGGGCCATGTACGCCTTTGGCCGGAATTACGCGGAAGGGTGCTGAGAAATTGTCGGAGCAGCCGAATTTTTCAGTTACCCGCACTATATAGCCGCCGGTATCACGCGCGGCAAAAGTGCTGTTACGGCCTAATGTATCCGTACCACCGGCTTTCATCCATCTATAGGTGTCATAACCATCCGGTTCTGCCAGCACTACGCTGTCTTTCCCTTCCGGTGTGGGCAGCACGTTACTTTGCAGGCCGCTGGTGGTTATGGGGGGCGTTATGGTAGGTGCTTTGGGGCCTACCACTACCGGCTGGGGCGACCAGTCAGACCAGGTATTGCCGCTCCTTACCCGGGCATCGTACGTGCCATAGCTGCTTGCCAGCAGCGTATTGCCGGTAGCGCCGGGTATTACCGTTCCGTTCTTCCGCCACTGGTAGGCGTCAAATCCGGCAGTGAGGCAAAGCGTGGTATTCACTGTTTCGCCGGTACAATACTGGTAATGATTATATAAGGGCCAGGGGTTGGCTTTGTTAGCCCGCATGATGAACGGGAAAAAATCGGCCTCGCCCCAGGCAATGTTCCATATGCTGTGTGGCTGAGTAGGGTAAATGGTGAGCTTATAGTTGGCGCCTGCATTTACTGCAGATGTTTGAATAAGGGTGGCTACAGCCGGGTTGGGGTTACCATCTTTACCACCCTGGAAATGCCATACCGGTATGGCTTTCCAAAGCTCAATGGAATCATCGTAAGTGTCTTTTGCTGCGCTGATGGGCGTTGCACCGGCCACAAATTTAGGATGGCGGATGAGCATATCCCAGGCGGCCTGGCCGCCGGCGGAATAACCGTCAATGGTTACACGGAATATATCCGCATGCAGCTGGGGCGCCATAAAGTTGGTAACGATCTGCACCAGGTAATCATATTGCGTATTACCAAAGAAGCCGGTCAGGTTCTGTGGAAATATCACAAACCCGTCATAGGAGCCGTCGTTCCGCTTAGCCAGGTGCTGGGTGCCGCCTGCTTCCAGTTGTTTTTCATTATTATAAATATCTCCTTTGGAACCCGTACCGTGAAACACGATCGTAACGGGGTATTTCCTGGTGGTATCCGCTGCATTGAAGTTTTTGGGGTACAGCAGGCGGAACTGCATGCCATTATAAATATAACATTTATAATCGTCGGTGTTCCAGCTCAGGATCTTGGTCCTTACCCATTTGCCAATTTGGTTATAGGCGGGCTGCACCGGGGGCTTGGATGGGTTGTATGTTACTACTGCATCATTCGGATCCAGCACGCTTTGTGCCCATGAAAAGGATGACTGAGTGCAAAGAAGCATCAGTATCACCAATCGGAGATAGAATTTGATCATACATTATGATTGAGTATCCGGTAATAAATTCATTGTTACCAGGCTCTTTCATGGGATGTGATGGTTAAAATATTGGAATAGATGAATTCCCGAAGATGATCACACGACTAGATCAACAACAACGTAATAGTCTACACGAATAAAATCTGTGCAAGTTAGCAAACAAATTTTTCCTGTTCTATTAAAATTTAATTAAAATTTGATTACCGGAATAAATTGTGGGTTACACGCCCACCAGAAACTTACTCTTTTTCCCTAATATCCTTTGAGTTAACTGTAACGTCCATATGGAAAGCAACATTACTACTATAAGGCATACCGTCCAAACCACTAAATTACCCGGCATAGGTGCGTGAAATACCATTTGGTACACACCTCTCAGTAAAAGCACAAAGAAGTAGTGTACAAAATAAATACCAAAACTCAGCACTGCCAGCACATCTACAAATTTAGGCACATATTTTTCCAGCCTCCACAGCCAGTAAAGGTAAAAAGGGCAGAACAGCATTTTATGCGTATAGTCCACATTATCATAAAAACGGGGACTGATAAAATAATTCAATACTAAAAAAGCTATAGGCAGCACCGTTACTAAAACCCAGTATTTGCGGGCAAATACAAGGTATTCATCTTTATAACGGCTCAGGAACATGCCAAAAACATATACCGATAAAAAGTGCACCGCCATAATCAGCGTATCGCTTAAAACACTGCGTTGTACCACTAACGATAGTATAATAAGGCCCGGCAAAACACCGTAATATAATTTCGGATGCCGGTCCACATACAGCAACAGGGGCGCTATCAAATAATATAAAGTGATCATGGGTATAAACCACAACTGTTGCAAATGCGCCCCATGCAGCAAATAATAGCTGCCCTGGCGCCACAGGCTCCACGATGCAAAATCCGGGTGGTCCTGCAGCGTAAATCCGTTAATATCCTGCGATATCAGGCGGTAAGCCATAACCGGTATGGATAACAGCAGGTAAGGGCAAATTACGTTCTGGAACTTTTTAACCAGGTAATCCTTATACTCGAATTTGGCAGAAAGGTGCTGAAATAAGTAACCTGCAATGAACAGGAACAGGATGGTGGAGTTTTGCATAATGATATCCAGCACCTTATGCGATACGGAACCCTCTTTCCAGTTTAACAAAATGTGTGCGCCTACTACGTAAATAATAGCCACTCCACGGAAATTGTGAATGTAGCCAATGAATTTCTTGGGGGCTTTGGCTGCATTGAGGGGTGCAGCAGGGGTAATTGTGGCGGCAGGCGCCAGGGGATTGTCCGTTGTGAGTGGTAATTGTTTTTCCATGCCTGTTATATTTTACTGCGTTTCGCTTTTTCCCAGGCGGCTGACTGGGTGTTGGTAAGGTAGCGGTAAAATCCCTGGTACACCGCTATGTTCATGAACAGAAAATAAAAAGGGATATAAAATATGCTGATCTTAATATTACGTTCTGCCAGGCTGTAACCTATAAATGCTGCTGCATAACCCATTACTTGAATAAGCAGGAAAGTGTAAAACAGCCATCCTCCCGGATATATTACTAACATTATATTTGTTACCAATAATAGTAGCAGGCTTAAAGGGCTCAGCGTCCAGCGCAATACCCGGTGGGATATGTACTGGAACGATACTACCGGAAAGCGGAAAAAGTTCAGCAGGGCCCGCAGCATTACAATAGACTGAAAGCCGCCGGCGCTGATACGGATCTTCCGCTTATGCTCCTCCGCAATATTGTCGGAGGGCGTTTCCATGGCATAGGCATCCGGTGCGTAGGCAATCCGGTAGCCTTTCAGGTTAATGCGCAGGGAAATTACAAAATCGTCCAGTATCACCTCTTCCTCTACGGGCTGAAATAAGCCGGTGCGGATGGAGAACAGCTCCCCGGCTGCGCCTACCACGGAGTACAGCTCAGCATCCAGCTTTTTCAGGTAAGATTCGTACTTCCAGTAAATGCCTTCTGTGGCGGCCGCTCCGCTGCTGTCGCCGCTGATCACTTTCTTTTCCCCGGCCACGCCGCCCACGGTTTCATCCGCATAATGTTTTACAATGTTGCGGATAGCGTCTTTATTCAGCAGGGTATTGGCATCGCAGAAAATAACGTAAGGGGTTTGCACCTGCTCCATGGCCCGGTTAAGGGCTGCGGTTTTGCCGCCCCGTTTATCCGTATGCAGCAATTGCAGCTCGGGGTAGCGGCTAATGATCTGCGGCGTGGCGTCGGTAGATCCGTCTGTAATAAACAGCAGGCGTCTTTTATGTGCCGGGTAATCCAGCGCCAGGGTATTTTCTATTTTCGCGGTAATGATGCCTTCTTCATTATAGGCTGCAACTACCAGCGTTACATCCGGCTCATAGGGCGGGGCAGGGGCGGGCGCTGTACGTACCAGCATACGCTTGATACGCACCATTACCCACAGCAGCATTCCATACCCTACGTAGTTGTAGAAGAGTATAAAAAGGCTGATGACAAATATGATATAAGTAACGCGCATGGCTTAATTAAGAATTACGAATTACGAATTATTCAATTACGAATTGTGTACTACGCTGGGGATTGTTCTTGATAATAATATCACACATCACTTTATAATCATTAATATTAGTTGGCTAATTGATATACGAACCACCCAATTCGTAATTGAATAATTCGTAATTCGTAATTGAATCAGGTGGCCCAGCATTTCTGCCCGGGTTCCAGTGTAGCGCAGCCCTGGTATTTACCCGGGATATAATCATAGGCCAGCCCTTGCGTAGCGCCCTGTATAGAGGTGCAGTAGCCCTGCACAGTATATTTTTTCAGGGTTACGAAAAAGCTTTCACCAAATAATTTGCGCTGTACCTTACCGGCCAGGCCGCTGTATTGCCGGTCTCTTTTTTCAAAATGCGTCAGCACATTATGGCGCTGTTCTTTACTGCATTCCGGAAAAGAGCGGTTGTACTGGGCCTGTGCATATTCCTGCACATCCACCAGCCCATCCATGAATTTATTTTGCAGCTTGGTGGGGGTGCAGTCCTGTATCATAGTAATGATATAATCCTGCACACCGGCATCTTTAGCGCCTGGTGTATCTGTACGCGGTATAATGGTTTCCGCCAGCTCCGCGATCAGCGTTCTGTAGTCCGGCAAATGCTGCAGGTCTGGTTTCCTGTACCACTGGTAACTTTTAAAACCGGCTGCTACCGCGGCAGCGCCACCGCCGAAGAGCAGAAAACCTTTGAGTGCCCTACGTCTGTCCATGAATTACGAATTAATCAATTACGAATTACGAATGATGTACTTCATGTTGCTGCTCCATCAACTTACACCAGCAATATGAATTTGTCCATTACAACTAATAATCTGCCTTATCTAATCTGCTAACACACTATTCCACAACCACAAATTGCCAATTACGAATTACAATCACCACGCACTACTCAATTCGTAATTCGTAATTAACTAATCCGTAATTACTTCCTGTACTGCAGCAGCCATTCATAAATACTCAGTCCATTCTCCCGGTACTTTGGATTGTAGAACTCGTGCCAGCAGCAATGCCCGCCGGGGTACACCGTTAAGCGCGTAAGCCCGGGTTTATACTTGTTGGTACTATCTACATAAGTGTGCGCATTTCTAAGCACATACCCATCTTCCAGCCCGGCAAAATACCAGGTATGTATGTTTGCATCGGTTACAAGCCGGTAACGCTTCAGATACGGGCTGTCCGTAATGGGCGCCGACATAGTAACGCAGGCCGCTATCCGGTTGGCCAGGTGCTTATTATGCGTTTTGGCAGATTCTACTGACCACCCGCCGGCACTATAACCGGTGAGGTAGATCCGGGTAGTATCCACCGGATAACGTTTGATCACATCATCCAGCATCGGCTCCACATCCTGCGGGGAGAACGACCAGCTTTCCGCCAGCGGCGCCACCACAATGAACTGGTATACCTGTTTATCCTTCGGGTTCACAGCCTCAATTTTCCTGCCCTCATGGATCTGCCGTGTTACGCCTTCCCGGAATATTTTACCCAGGTCTTTGCCCGCAATGCTTCTGCCGTGAAAGGCAACCAGCAGCGGGTACTTTTTGCCAGGCACCGGTTTATCCGGTGTGTAAATCAGTGCCGGCCTGGTTTGCCACGGACTGATCTTAACCTGTATTGCCTGCATGGGGGCATAATCCACAACATCCTGCCCGTATGCGTTACCGCATAGCCAAAGGCCCGCCAGCAGCATCATATGCCTTAAGGTCATTACAATAAAATTTACGATCAACAAAGAGAAATCCTACAGTAAGCGCATCACCTCTTCCAGTGTCATGCCTACAATGCCTTCCAGCGCAAGCTTTGACTGGCGCAGGTTTTTCTCCAGCAATACCTTCTGTACCATTTCTACGTTGTAATCGTGGTAGGCCGCTTTGTATTCATCCAGCGGAATACCTTCGGTGCCGGCACGGAACTTTTCTTCTATCTGGTTGTAATGCACCAATGCATCCTCCAGGATAGGGCCGTGCAGCTCTACCAGCTGTTTATTGGCGGAATATTCTTCATACGCTTCCAATACTTTATCCTTAATGATCAGCGCAGCAGATTCCTGTTGTTTTTGTACCACGCGGCCCTGTGCCTTTGCTTTCTTCACCTCGTTGGGAATAGAAAGAAAATGGCCGATCGGTATCAGCACCCCAAAGTTGTAACGGGGGTAAAAGCTGGCCTGCGGGTTGTTACCATTGTTATTGCCTTTAATGGTGAACTCATTTAAGTTACCGGCAGCTGTAAAGTGGTTTAACCAGGCTGCTTTGGCAATGCGCGTTTCGTATTTTGTAATGTCCTTCTGAGCGTCATACTGCCGTACGTCCGGGTTTTGCAATGCCAGCTCCACCAGCTTTTGCTTAAACCGTGCAATAATAGACGGATCCTGCGGCAACTTTAATAAAACAGAAGTATCCGGTTGTTGCAGCTGTGCAAAAGCCCCCAGGCTCATACACACTGCCAAAAAGGTAATGTAGGCTCGTTTCATCAGTCAATATTTAGATTTTAAAACTGCATGATAGCCCCGCTTATAAATTTCCGTTTGTCCGGGAAACATATGAAGTGCGGTTCCACCAGCAAATATTTACGCCCTTTCCAGGTATTTAATTTTAATTACAATGGCCATAAAGGCATATAACATAATAGATGTTTCCACCAGGGTAGAGGTGTCCTGCGCGTATTGTGATATGGCTGCTGCAAAACTGGCGGCAGCAATGCCTATCATCAATAGCTTGTCCAGCTCCCATTTCACACGGAAAAAGTTTGATACCGCTATCTGTATCAGGAAAAAGAAATGCCCGGCTACCAGCAGCATGCCTATCCAGCCTGTTTCCAGCACAGCGCGCAGGAAACCATTGTCCGTCTGGAAATCGGCCAGCTGATGCCCGGGGTTATAGGTAACCCCGTTACCACCGGTTGTATTTACGCCTCCCCCGAATGGATGCGACTGCAGATATGGTTGTATGCGGTGCCGGTTACGGTCACGCACATTCACAGATTCGTCCTGCTTGCCTATAAAGGCCGTTCTTACCCGCACAATAGTAGCATTGCTGTGAAAAGGCCCGTACAATATTACCAGCGAAAAGAACGCAAAGGCCATCGCTACTAAAATGGTATTACGCTTTTGCAGGTTGGCCATAAAAAACACCATCAATCCCAGCGGCACCATTACATAACCGGTACGCGTACCCGAATAGCCCAATGCCAGCACATGCAGCATTATAGATATAATGATCACGATCTTGGCCGGGATAGTGATAACAGTTCTTTTGGCTGTTAACAGGATCAGCATGATGATGATGTTACAGGCCATAATGATCCCGAACACCGCTGCATCCGACATAAAGGAGAACAACCGTATCCCCGATATGATCATGGTAGTGCCAAACTTTTCCCGGTACTTGTTAATGAACGCCTGCTCATAAGGCAGCAGGCCATGCCATTGCTGTATGCAGCAATAGAGCGCAGCCGCGGTACCCAGTATCAGCCAGTACTTCATGAAAGTACGTACATCCTTCAGACTGTTGAAAACATTCAGCCCTACATACAGGAAAATATAGCAGCGCAAAGACACCCGCATAAACACATACCAGCCCAGGAAAGAATGCGTTTCCGGGTTAAAGAACTCCATGAACAGGATGATCAGGTACAGGAACAGGCACATTAACAGCGGGTCCCTAAAGAACTTTACTTTTTTGATGGTTTCATCGCCCCGTTTAAAAATGCAGCCAAACAATACGGAAAGCAGCAGCGCATCCATTACCACCCCTACGCTTTGCTCTGAGCCCGACATACGTTCCAGCAGCGGCAGCATCATGGTTATGGTAATGTAAATGTAGTAGCCCAGCTTATAATTGGTCGCACATACCAGGCAAATGGCTGCGCCTACGATCATTACGCTCAGCCCAACGCCGGCCTTCAGGTCGGTAGAGGCCACGTAAGCCAATACAGGCACCAGGAGCGCCCATAACAGTATTATGAACCAGAGCGTAATATTTTTCTTTGTCAATTGCATGTATGCCTTACCGTTATACTCCCTTACAGGAACATTGTTTTAATCAGCAGCATAAGAATGGTCACCCCTACAAAAAGGATGATCAGTGATCTGTGCAGCTGGTCGCTGATGATTTTTTTTTCCGGTTTTCTCATTGTTCACGTACTTTATCTGTTGCTGCGCCGGCCACAGGCCGTTTTTCCGCCTGCGTTTTAAAAGGCCCTGTAAACAGGAACTCCAGGTGTAACAACAGGCAGAGCCTGTAGAGTATAATGGATAATGTGATCCCCAAAGTCATTAGTATCAGTGTCATTACCGGCATGCTCAGCTGCACATTTAAACGTAGCAGCACCATCCGGAACAGGAATACAATGCCCAGGTGCAGCAGGTAGATGTATAATGAATAATGACCTAACGTTTGCAAAAAAACGGCGCGCTGATATTTGGCCAGCAAAAAAGAGATCATGATCACCAGCAGTGCGCCCAACATAGCCAGGGCCGAAAAAATGTACATGTTGGCCTCCGGGTGCTCCATGGTGTAATACTGCGCCAGTATGAAAAAGGGCAGCAGTATCATTACCTTATAGCCGGAGGTAAGCTGCTGCTGGATCTTATCCTGGAAAAAATAAGGTGCAGCCAGGTGTCCCAGGCAAAAGAACACGTAAAACATCATTACATCCGACAGGGTGCTGATGGTGCCTGCCAAAGGAATAAGCCCCAGCATTACCAGGCCCAGTAACAGCTGCAGCGGCCCTTTTAACTTTAACACTACATGGTTAAAAAGGTACAGCGCCGTTACGTTGAACAGCGCAAACAAATACCATTGCTGCAGCATGCCGCGGGGGTGAATAAGAATGTCAATATAATTACCAATGCCCCGTTTAAAATTTGTATACTCTGAGAAAATGATCTGAAGGGATAACTGGATGAAGCACCATAACAGGTAGGGGTACAGCAGAGTATTGATCTTGGTTACCAGGAAATCCTTCGCTCCCCGCTTTTGCAGGCTGGAGGCAAAGAACAGGCCCGACAGGAAAAAGAATAACGGCATACGGAACCCGTACAACATTTCATTCGCGTCCATCATAACGGGTGCTACCGTTACGCCGCTATATAATAACCCATATAATACATGCCTGTACACTACAAATATTATTGCTATTCCTTTTGCATAGTCCACCCAGGCATAGCGTCTCGATGTCGCCGGCCGGAAGGAAAAAATAAATTTTAGTTTTGGGGTTAAGGATTCCATGTTGTTGTTGTTTTCCGACAACTACAATTCCAAGAAGTCATCATTTACATTATTTAGCACGGCCCCCAATAACTTACCATTCATACTCTGCAGGAATTGTATGGATTCCTTGTCATTCTGCTTCAATGATACCTTGGAGGAAAATATAGCTATTACACCTTCTACATAGTGCACCAGCTCTTTACTGTCTGTATAATCATTTAACGGCGCGCCTTCCAGCAGCACAAAATCATAATACCCTTTCAGCTGCGGCAGGTAGTTCAGCAGGTGATTGCGGGGTAATATCTCCGACGGCGTATAGTCGCCGCCCTTACAACCGATCACTTCTATCCCTTCTACGGAATAGGTGGTAACAATTTCCCTTACTTTTTCAATGCTCACTTCTTCCGGGGCCATGGAAAAGGTTTCCAGCGTGGGTTTGGCCTGCAGCGCTACGGTAAGGTCATTGTTACAGAAATTAGTGTCAATGATCAGCACCCGTTTGTTGCTCAGGCTCAGGCTATAGGCCAGGGCCTGCACCAGTGTGGTTTTACCCTGCTGCGATTCTGTGCTGGTGAACAGGAAAATGGATTTGTTGCTGCTCTCCACCTCATACCGGAGCTTGCGAAGCAGCTCCCGGAACGTGTTCTGCCTTCTTCGTGAAGCGTCATCGTCCGAGATCTGCTTTTGCAAAACTTCCGGAATGCTGTACCTGTGCAGGTCAGCATGGTTAATAGTACTGATCAGCTTCAGATCCACATGCCTTTCAAACACAGAGGGAGATTTTATAGAGTTATCAAAGAACTCCATAAACAATACCCCCAGGGTGGTTAACAGGAACACGGATGCGCCGGCCATACCCATGATGATAATACGCTTGGAAGATTCCGGTTTAAATGCAGGCTGGCCTTTCAGCGTTTGCCTGAAATCATCCGGGGGCGCAAGACGGCTGTCCAGTGCCGTGTTGAGCTTTTCTTTCAGCTTATTATACTCTTCCTGGGCAAGGTCAACTTCTTTCTGTAAGGTGCTTACAGTAGCTTCTTTATTAGCATAGGACCCTACGGAGCCCCGTAAGGAACCAATTTTATTTTGCAGGCTGCCTATGTTCAGGGTAGATGCTTTTATATCAGCTTCCAGCGATGCTTTTTTCTGTAACAGCTCGTCTTTGCTTACGGTTTTGCCGGTAGCCACTGAGGAGCTGGACATCAGTCTTTGCAGCTGTGCGCGTTGTGTCTTTATCTTATCAGCCAGTGCCGGGTCAGAGCTGCCGCCGCGCTGGTATTCATCATTACTCTGGTTCAGCTGTTTACGCAGGGCTACGATCTCCGCGTTGTTATTATCATACACGGCTCTGCCCTGGTTCATTTGTGCTAACTGTTCATTCACGCTTTGCAGGGAGGAGCTGAGGTTGTTGTAGGTAGCTTTTTCATCCAGCAGCGCTTTTTCCAGCTGGCTTATAAGGCCCAGCTCATTACCGCTGGCCGCTTCTACGTTCAGCAATCCTTCAGAGGATTTATAGTTGCGCAGCGCATCAATCTTCTGATCCAGCTCTGTTTTCTTCTGGTTCACCAGCGCTTCAAAGGTGCCTACATTTTCTACAGAACGTTCTGAACGCATGCTGCGGTAGTAACGGGTGAATTCGAAGTAAAGCGTGTTCACCACAAAGGCGGAGAGCTCCGGGTTCTCAGAACCAAAAGACATATCAATATAATCCGTACGCTGCAGGCGGCCTACGTTCAGACGTTTGCGGATGGATTCATAATCGTACTTGCACAGCTTCATATATTCCAGCAGCTTACGCTCTTCCGGCTGGTAAGAGGTCAGCATCTGCAGGGAATCCAGCTTATGGCGCGCCAGCTGCAAACCGGTTACCCGGTTAAACTGCAGGTACTCAGGGGTACGGCGGTCTTTTTCCGTGAGGAAACGGAAAGGTTTGGGGGAGGTAAGGTCGTGTATCAGCAGCTGGTAAGAAAGCAGGCTGATAACGGTAGGGGAGTTAATGGTTTCAACAACGTTATTAAACTTTACATCCGCCTCAAACAGGTTAACGTTATTTTCATCGCGCAGCTTAATATCATCGTTAATAGTAAAGCCGGTCGACATCTGGGCGTTGGACACATACAGCTTTGCACGGTCCATGGTGAAAACAAACGAAAGCACAATGGCCACTATCGTGCTGATAATGATCCACCATTTTTTCTTAAGTAGTGCTTTCACAAAATATATTACATCCATATCAATTATTATTTTTTATCAATTATGCCACCTTAAAAAATCCGGCAAAACCCGGACCCCTGCGGCAAATCGTACGATACCCGTTTAGTTAAAATGCATGAACATGACGCATGTAGTCATGCAACCAGAAATTCAAAGGAATGGTAAATAAGAAAGTAGTGATCGGTTTAAAGCCGTACTACGTGTGGTTTTTGTGTTAGGATAAGGCGAAAGAAAGATAAGATTTGCTACACCTGTGCCACTTTGGGAAAAACAGTATATAATACTGTTATAATAAATAGCACGTTAAAGGCGTACCCGGTTTCGAGCGCTAAATTAATTCGCAGATTATAAACTACCTAATTTTTTTGGGTGAATTAGATATTTTAATTAGGGAAAGCCTGTTTTCGGGACTTTATAGATAATTTTTCATGCATTTAATGAAAAAGAAAATATGTTTCCAGCGATAACAGACCAATTACCATTCCTGCCACCGTCCTTAATACCTTGCTGTAAGTAAGCTTGTCATACCCCAGTAGCAGCAGCACAAAGAAGGGCGCTGCCTGCGCTACATAGCGGGAGCTGAACAGGTGCGTAACTTTAAAGCTGGTAGCCAGCATCAGCATAGCTGCCGCTAAAAGGAACAGGAAAAAAGGTTCTGTACGGCGTTCCCAGGCACGCAGTGCAGAGCATACTACAAAGTAAATGGCCACCACTGCCAGCGCCGGCGCCATAATAAAAGGGTATAGCCGCATAAGGGCCGCCGGCAGTATTCTTTCCATGGCCACACTTAGCGGTCCATACTCCCAGCGTATAACGGTTATGTTCAGCAGCAGCAGCACTATATAACCGCCCAGCATATATATTATAACGCGTTTGCGGAAATAGAACCAGCCCGGCGCCAATAAAAAGGTGATCAGCGCGCCATAGGCAAAGGCCAGCATGCCATGTTCCATATCCAGCCCGCCGGCAGCGGTAAATGCCTGCTGCGGAGGGGTTAAGCCTTTCCATATATAAAATACGGGTAAGCACATGGCTAATGCCACACCGCAGTAAATAATCAGCAGCAACCAGCGGCCGGTGCTGCGGAAATTATTGATCAGCAAGGCGCCGGCAGCCGGCACCATGATCAGGAAAGGGGAGCGGCCCAGGATGGCCATGCCCAGCGCAAACCCTGCCAGCAAAGCCATGAACAGGCTTACAGGCAAAGCGCTTTCCTGCCTTTGCAGCGCAAACCATAATAACAGAATAGACAGTGTGGCAAAGAACATGGGCGGTATTTCCGTTAAGGCCATACCGGAAACGGTCCACACCATGGGTATAACCATTACCGTAAGCGCCAGTATAAAGGCCTGCTTCCTGTCGGCCGTATGTATGCGCGTGATCAGCGCGGCAAGCAGCAGGATCATTAAGCCCAGTAAAGCGGTATTTACCAGCCGTATACCCGGTGTTTGCAAATGGGTAATGCAACGCAGGGGGTAGTGGATAAACTGGTATAAAGGGCCGGGCGCCTGTTGATTTATGTTAAGCAGGAACTCTTTTGAAAGCCCATATTTTTCAAACAGGTACACATTTGGAATAAAAAGGGGCTCGTCGTACAGGGGCGGTTGTTTGTGGTAAATGGTAAGCAGCACCAGGAACACGTATCCCGTAACTCCTAATAGTAGTAATAAAGCTGCAGGTACAGGCAATTTTTTCATGGAGAAGATTCGAGGTAAGTGAGACATTAAAATTAATGCACTTCATTCCATAATAACAAATTTTTGAAGTAATTTTTGTTTCCCAACTCGTTTACCATCATTTTTCACGCATTCACCCGCCAAAATAAACCGTTTACGAAATATCGATTATGAAATGATACAAGTATTATATTTTTACATCCGTTCGGACATTGTTCCATTTCTCTTAAATGAAAACAGTTGCACCGAATTCGGCAAATATGCGTACTTTAGAGTTAATATTTATTGAGGAGACCTACTAAGTTGTATAGTTAATCCTTTCTAATCGACCATAATATCCCCTGAAAAACTACCGTACATTTTCAGTTCATCTTTGACCACATCCAATTTAAAGCCTTCTTTATACCTATGGCATAGCTATGCTTTGTCGCGTGGTATTTGGTTTAACAAAGAATTATTGAAAAAGAAGGTAGTAAATGAAAAAGAAAGTTTTAATAATAGACGACAGCAAGCCAATAAGATTATTGTTGGATGCAATCCTTGGTAAGCATTACACCGTAATGACCGCCCAGGATGGATTGGAAGCAATGGCCTGGCTTTCGAAGGGGAATGCCGCAGATGTGATCATCACTGACCTTCACATGCCTAATATAGACGGGTGGGAATTACTGGAACACCTGTCCGGCAGCTACCTTTATAAAGATATACCGGTTATGGTACTTTCCGGAGAAGTACCCAATACAGAGCCAACTGCAATTACCGCCCGTTTTGATAATGTGCGGGTAGTAATGCAAAAGCCCTTTGATCCCGTAGTGTTACTTGAAAAAGTAGCACACATGCTGAATGGTCAGCTTACAGTGTCGATATAAGTATAATCCCTTACCCAGCTTAACTGTAATAAAATATGGAGACGACGATTACACCTAGTTTTTCAACTACTGCCACTGTTGTCAGGAGTAGCACTACTGGTAAGCAGAACAACCCGATCTACCGGCAAATCACCGATGAGAAGATCGCGTTGTTCATTGGTCACTCTTATGTGGATGTACCCCAGGAAACCCCCAGCTTCAAGTACCTCGTAGCAGAGCACATTGAAGATGCACAGCAGGCCATAGACCAGCTGCTGAACGTGTATCGTAAAATACCGGCGGTGATCATTTACCGCTTTAACAGTTCTTACGAAACAGATCTTGCAAACTGGGAAGCCTATTTTGAAGAGCACCAGGTGCTCAGCTCCATTCCGTTCTTCCTGTATACAGATCAATTGTCTGCGCCCCTGAAATCATTAGTTAAAAAACACAACTTTATTGACGAGATCATTACACGGGAATGCCTGGTTAGCCGCCTGGCAGAGAAAGTGAACTTCGTAAGCAAGTTCAAACGCATGCACCTGTTTGCCGACAAAACGCCCGAAACATCTATCGTAGCTACTTCCGGCAAACATATCAACCACCTGCTGAAACGTATTTTCGACGTAGCAGTGGCCGGCGCCTTACTGGTGCTGCTGTCTCCTGTGTTCCTGCTCATTGCCATCCTTATCAGGCTGGAATCCAAAGGACCGGTATTTTATTCCTCTCCCCGGGCAGGTAAGAACTACCGCATGTTCCGCTTCCATAAGTTCAGGACCATGATACCAAATGCAGATAAACAGCTGCAGCAGTTAAAGGACCGGAACCAGTATAACACCAGTGAAAATGGACCGGTATTCCTGAAGTTCTCCAATGATCCCCGGATCACCCGCCTGGGTAAATTCCTGCGCAATACCAGCCTCGACGAGCTGCCACAGCTGTTCAACGTGCTGGTAGGGGATATGTCGCTGGTAGGTAACCGTCCGCTGCCTTTATATGAAGCAGCCTCTTTAACAACCGATGCGTGGGCCGAACGTTTCCTGGCGCCGGCAGGCATTACCGGCCTGTGGCAGATCAGCAAGCGCGGTAAAAAAGATATGTCAGTGGAAGAGCGTATAAGCCTGGATATTAACTATGCGAACAAACATTCGTTTGTATATGATATGTGGCTGATGGTGAATACACCATTCGCCATGGTTCAAAAAGATAACGTATAATGATAGCCGTTATTGAAGTAATTTTATTTTCCTACTTAGCCGGATGCATTTTATTTAACCTGGTACTATCCGTAGCAGGACGGTTGCAGCGCAGAAGAACTACGCCGCCACCGGAAGCAGGTCTTTATGCCCGTGTGGCCATACTGATCCCTGCCTATAAAGAAGATAGCATCATCCTGTCTACTGTAGAAAGTTATGCCCGGCTCAACTATCCCGCCGGTATGTATGAAGTGGTAGTGATAGCCGATTCCCTGCAGCCGGATACCTTAATACAGTTAAACCGTGCAGGCGCTACAGTTATGCCGGTGTCGTTCGAGAAAAGCACCAAGGCCAAATCCCTTAACGCAGCCTTTGCACAGCTGCCGGATGATGCCTACGACCTGGCGCTGATCTGCGATGCAGACAATATGCTCTCGCCCGATTTCCTGTTAAAGGTGAACAGCGCTTTCCAGAACGGGGAGTATGCCATACAAACACAAAGAGTAGCCAAGAACTTAAATACGCCTTTTGCCGTGCTGGATGCAGCCAATGAGATCATTGCCAACCACCTGTACCGCAAAGGGGCAAACGCCTTAGGCCTTTCATCCTCAGTTATCGGTAGCGGCATGGCCTTTCATTATCCGCTCATTAAAGGTATAATGCAGGAAATTGAGGCTATTGGCGGGTTTGATAAAGTGCTGCAGTTAATGGTAGTAGCAAAGGGCCATGCCATTTATTACCTGGAAGATGCGCAGGTGTTCGACGAGAAAGTAGAGCAGCCCGAGGCATTTGAAAACCAGCGCCGCCGCTGGTTATCCAGCCAGCTGGTGTATTTGCGCCAGTACTGGAAAAAAGGCTGGCAGCAGCTGTTCCATGGTAATGTGGATTATTTTAACCTGGCCGTTTGCCAGAACCTTTTAATGCCACGCCTGTTGCTGCTGGCATCCGTTACGGTCATTACAGTGTTCTATATTCTTTTACACCATTACCTGCTGCTGCCCGCCACCTGGTGGGTAGCGCTGTGGGTATGTAACTGTATCAGCTTGTTACTTCCTATTCCGGTGTTGTTTTTCCGTAAATACCTGTTTTCCGCCCTGCTGGGCATGCCGCGCGCTATATTTATAATGGTGTCGCTGCTGTTCCGCCTGAAAGGTGCCAATAACCGGTTCATTCACACTAAACACACTAAAACCGGTATAGATAATCCCTTGTTAGATGTTGTCAGCAAATAGACCAACATATTATCCCTTAGTATCCGTCATCACTGTTAATTATAACAATACACAGGTGACCTGCGAGCTGCTGGATTCCCTGCAAAAGATCAGCTACCCCCGGCTGGAGGTGATTGTGGTAGATAATGCTTCCAAGGAAGATCCTTCGGAGATTATTAATACACGGTACCCTTCAGTAAAACTGATCCGTAGCCGGGAGAACCGCGGTTTTGCCGGCGGCAATAACCTGGGCATACAGTCAGCGCAAGGCTCTTACCTGTTCCTGGTGAATAACGATACCGAATTTACAGAAGGATTAATAGAGGGGCTGCTGGAAGTATTTTCACAGTTCCCGGATGCAGGGGTGGCCAGCCCTAAATTCCATTACTTCTTTCATAAGGGTACCATTGAGTATGCCGGCTACCATGCCGTTGATATGTTCACCGGCCGTAACAGCATGATAGGCTGCCATGAACCGGACCAGGGCCAGTATGATGCCATCAGGGCCACGCCCTATGCACATGGCGGCGCTATGATGATCAGCCGTGAGGCGCTGGCAAAAGTAGGCCTGATGCCGGAAGTGTACTTTTTATATTATGAAGAGTTTGACTGGTGCGAGCAGTTCCGCCGCAAAGGATATAAGATCTACTATCAGTACAAATCGCTGATCTATCACAAAGAATCTATGACAACGGGTAAGAACAGCCCGTTAAAAACATATTACATTACCAGGAACAGGATCCTGTTCATGCGCCGCAATGTACAATTGCCGGCCCGCCTGGTATTTTTACTTTATTTCATTTTTTTGACTGTACCCAAAAATACCCTGCAGTTCCTGCTCAGGCGCGAAGCAACGCACCTGAAAGCTTTCTGGAGAGGTATTGCCTGGAACATGAAGAATCTGAGATACGAAGTCTGAATTAATTATTAATTCACCTTCGTTTAATACTAACCGAAATACTGAACAACATGTGTGGTATCGCAGGGTTTATTGATTTTTCCAAAAAATCCGGAACAGACATTTTGCAGCGCATGACAGATGCAATGCAGCACCGTGGCCCCAATGATTCCGGCTATGAAGTTTTTGAACACGCAGCAGCCGGCATAGGTTTCGGACAACGCCGCTTGTCTATCCTGGACCTTTCCAGCGGCGGACACCAGCCCATGCACTTCAAACATTACTCCATCATCTTCAACGGGGAAATATACAACTTCAAGGAAATAAAGAAAGAGCTGGAAAAGCTGGGCTACAGCTTCCACTCCGGTTCTGATACCGAAGTATTGTTAAAGGGGTACGACGCCTGGAAAGAGCGTGTGCTGGACCGTTGCATTGGCATGTTTGCCTTTGTGATCTTTGACCGCCAGCAGGATGAAGTAGTTTTGTGCCGCGACCGCGCCGGCGTAAAACCCCTTTATTACTATTGGGATGGCAGCCGTTTATTATTTGGCTCCGAGCTGAAAGCGTTGTGCGAACACCCGGATTTCAAAAAGGAGATAGATGTGAACAGCGTATCCCTGTTCCTGCAATACAGCTACATACCCACCCCTTATACCATTTACCAGGAAACGCGTAAGCTGAAACCCGGCCACCTGCTCACCATCCGTTTAAACCGGCAGGAGCTGCAGGAGCGGGCGTACTGGAATGTGCTGGATGCCTATAACCAGCCGCTAACAGGCCTTTCCCAGCATGAGGTGATCCAGCATACCGAAGCGCTTATGAAAAGCGCTTACAACTACCGCATGGTAGCCGATGTGCCGGTAGGCGTGTTCCTGAGCGGCGGGTACGACAGTGCCAGTGTGGCCGCTATTATACAAGCCGGCTCCGGCAGCCGTATCAAAACCTTTACCATCGGGTATAAGGAGCGGGCATTTGATGAATCACAGGAAGCAAAAAAGATTGCCCGCCACCTGGGCACCGATCATACAGAATGGATCGTAGGCCCCCAGGATGCGCTGGAAATACTGGAACAATTGCCGGAAATATATGACGAGCCGTTTGCCGATAATTCCACTGTACCAACCACCCTCGTAAGTAAGCTGGCCAGCAAGCAGGTAAAAGTAGCGCTGAGCGCCGATGGCGGCGATGAGCTGTTTGCCGGTTATAATAAGTTCAATCAATCCCTGCGCTATACCCGCTTTTCCAAAAGATTGCAGGGCGTATTAAGCCATACCATGGGTTTGATGAAACCGGAGCTGATCCCTTACTTCAATAAAAAATACAACTTCGCATCCCGCTATGAGAAAATGAAGCTCATATGGGGCGCCGGCCAGCCACAGTATGCGCTGAAATATATCAGCCAGTACCTCACGGAAAGTGAAGTGCACCACTACATGCAGGTAAAGCCTGAAAAGTACAGGACCAACTTTGACCTGAACGGTGAGCTCACCAACGTAAACGACCCGCTCAATAAGCTGCTGGCCATTGATTACAAAACCTTCCTGGTAGATAATAACCTGGTGAAGGTAGACCGTGCTACCATGAGCGTGAGCATTGAAGGCCGTGAGCCTATGCTGGACCACCGCCTGGTAGAGTTCCTGGCGCAGGTGCCGCAGTCGCTGAAGGTAAAGGATAATGTGAACAAGTACATTCTGAAAACTATTGTACATAAATACATTCCGCAGTCCTTAATGGACCGTCCCAAACGCCCGTTCATTGCACCTTTGCAGGAATGGTTCCGGGAGGAGCTGAAAGAGCAGATGCAATATTACCTGGCTCCTGAAAGGCTGGCCAAAAGCGGCTTGTTTAACGCGCCGCATGTGCAGCAGCTTATGGAAAAATACATTAGCGGTGGTAAGGTAAGCCACCAGAAGCTATGGAATATACTGGTGTTCCAGTTATGGTATAACCGTTGGATGGAGAAATTATAATGTTACCGGCAAAAAAAATACGCGTACTGCAAACCATCCGCCAGGGTAAAATTGGCGGCGGGGAAAGCCATGTGCTGGACCTGGTGGCCACGCTGAACCGTACCCGTTTTGAACCGGTAGTGCTGGCCTTTACGGATGGGCCCATGATACAGGCCCTGCAAAAAATGGAAGTGCCCGCGCATGTAATAGCCAGTGAAAAAGCGTTTGACATCAGCGTATGGAAACAGGTAAAGCGTTTTTTACAACAGCAGCAAATTGATATGGTGCATGTGCACGGCACCCGCGCCAATACCAATGTGCTGTGGGCCGCACGTTCCCTGCAGCTGCCATTGATCTATACCATTCACGGCTGGTCGTTTCATGAAGGGCTAAACCCCATGATGAAACGGGCACGCATAGCCGCAGAAAAATTTATTACCCGCAAAGCCCAGGTAAACATCTGCGTATCTGAAGCTAACCGCCAAACCGGCCTGCAGGCCTTTGGCAGCTTCCATGCAGAGGTGATCCGGAATGGCGTGAACCTGCAGAAGTTCGATCCCGCCGTTATTTACCCGGATGTAAAAACAGCAGCAGGCATCCCGGCAGATCACCTGGTAGTAGGGTACATAGCCCGTATGACCTACCAGAAAGATCCGGTGACCATGATCCGCGCATTTGCCGCGGCAACACAACAGGTAAAGGATGTTACGCTGCTGATGGTAGGCGGGGGAGAGCTGAAGCAAACCGCCATTGACACTGCGCAGGCGCTGGGCATTGCAGATAAAGTAGTGTTCCTGGATTTCCGGCAGGATGTGCCGGCCGTGCTGAAAGCCATGGATATTTACTGCCTGCCATCCCTATGGGAAGGTTTTCCTATTGGCGTGCTGGAAGCCATGGCCATGGGAAAAGCGGTTATTGCCACGGATGTTGATGGCACACGTGAAGCCGTTACCCATGAGCAGAACGGGCTGCTGGTGCCGCCCGCTAATCCCGAAGCCTTAACAGCTGCTATGGTACGGCTGCTGCAGGATTTTTATTTGCGTAAACAGCTGCAGCAAAAAGCCGTTAAAACTATTCAAACTACCTATAATGTAACGGGAATGACCCGCCGCATTGAAAATATCTATGAAGCAATTAGCCTTTAGCGCTTAGTAATGGTCAATACTAAATACTAAAAGCCGATTAAATTAATAAAGCATACTATGACCACGATCACTTACGAATACGAACGTTTTACCGACAACAAACGACTTAAATTTATTGAGAGCTGCCTGCAGCAAGGCATTCCGGCCCAGGGCCGTGTACTGGATGTAGGCTGTGGCAATGGGGTGATAAGCCGTCACCTGGGACAGTTTGGTTACGACGTGCTGGGGATAGACATCAGCCAGAAAACAATTGACGTAGCCCGCTCAAAAAATAAGCTGCCCAATGTACGTTTTGAAGCTATCAGCGCAGAAGCATTGAAGGCGCAGGGGCAGCAGTACGATGCAGTCATCTGCAGCGAGGTGCTGGAACACCTGGACCAGCCGGGCATTTTACTGGAAACAATAGCCGCCGCGCTGAAGCCGGAAGGCATGTTAATAGTTACCGTGCCCAATGGTAAAGGCCCGCGGGAAGTGTGCGTAACCAAGCCTATGCTGAAAGCGCGCAACAATCCTAAAGTATGGGGTTTTATTAACAGCATTAAAAAAGCGCTGGGCTTTAAAGGTACTACCGTACAGTCGCAGGCCGATAACCTGGATCACGTACAGTTCTTTACCCGTAAGGATCTGCAGGCACTGGCCACTGCGCACGATTTTCAGATCGTACGTTTTGCCAAAACCAATTTTGTGGAGGATGTATTTCCCTTTTCCCTGTTCACCAAACGCATTAAGTTTTTGCAGGCCCTGGATTGCCAGGTGGCCGAAATACTGCCGCTGGGCTTTACAGGAGGATTTAACACCGTATGGAGGAAGAAGTAAGAGACCATAGTCGACGGTCCATGGTCCATAGCGTTTTTCGTGGCAAGTAATCGTGCGAAAACAGCTATCGGCAGTGACCAGTAGACAATGGACAAAATCACAATAAACAACATAACATACCATGGACTATGGACCATGGACTATGGACTGAGAAAAATGAGGATCGCTTTTATAATACTCGCACATAAACAACCTGCCCAGCTGCAGCGCCTTTTACAAAGGCTGGCACACCCGGGTATTGACTGTTATGTGCATGTGGATGCGAAGTGCGGCCTGCAGGATTGGGAAGCGCCTTTATCACTGCCGCAGGTATACACGGTGCCGGAAAGGGTAAAAGTAACCTGGGCCGGCTGGAGCATTTTGCAGGCTACGCTGAACAGTATGCAGGCAGTAATGGAAAGCGGCGAAAAATATAAGTACATTACTTTACTCAGCGGGCAGGATTATGTGTTAAGATCCGCCGGTTATATTTATGATTTCCTGTGCAGCCGGCAGGGGAGCGGTCAACAGTTCATTAACGTTATTAATGATGAAGCGCTGGCGCCCATGATGAGTAAAATGCTCAACTATCATTTTGTAGAACATCATTTTCCCGGCAAGTATAAGTTTGCCCGCCTGCTTACAGCCTTGCTGCCTAAACGCCGCGCTCCGCTGGGCTTTAAGCTGTACTGCGGCTCCGCCTGGTGGACGCTTACACCGGATTGTGTGGAGTACTGCTTACAATTTGAAAAGCAGCATCCGGAACTGCATCGTTATTTTAAATACACCTGGGGATCAGACGAGTTTCTGCTGCAAACCATTCTCATGAACAGCCCTTACCGAGCGCAGGTAACCGGCGATAACCTGCACTACATTGACTGGAGCGCAGGTAAAGAGCATCCCAAAACTTTTGCTACAGAAGATATGACACCGCTGCTGGCTTCCGGTAAGCTGTTTGCCCGCAAGTTTGATATGGAAAAAAGCACAGCCATTATGGACCTGCTGGATGAAGAAGTAGTATGGAAGGTATTGTGAGCTAATCTTATTAAAAAAGCCGGATATGATCATCACTTCATATCCGGCTTTTTTTATATGTAATTAAGCTATGCTTTATCAGCCACCATGGCCTTTCCCGTTACTTTGGCCAGCAGCCTTTTACACTCCTGCCAACCTAAGGTCCATACATCACGCAAATGCACATCCAGGTGCTTCTTTAAAAAGTAATAGCCGAACACCACGGCGAATATTACGTTCAGCAGGGAAGCGAACGCTACCGAGCGGATATCAGTATAGATCCACACAAAAAGAATATCACAGGCCACATTCAGGATCAGCTTCAGGAAGTTTTTATAAAAGTTCACATTGGGCAGGTTAATCATGTCCAGCGTAACGCCAATAAAGCGGTCAATAGGCCACAGGATGGCGGAGAACAGGATTATGCGCACAATATCCGTAGCATCCAGGTAAGTGCTTTTAGCTAATATGATAATTAAGGGCTGGGTAAAGATCAGGAGGCCTATAATAAAAGGAGTAATAAGCAGGCTTACCGTGCCGGTATATTTTGCAAAAGCCCGTGCAACACCCGTGTAGTCATTCCGGTTAGCAGCGCCGGAAAGGGTAGGCTGTGCGGTAGCTACAAAGCTGCGCAGTATAATTTCAATTACCTCCATAAACTTTTGCGGTATGCTGTAAATAGCTACAGCTGCGGGATTCAGCAAGGTGCGGATCACCAGCGTATCGGAATAATTGAGCAGGGAAGAGGAGGCCATGCTGCCAACAATATGCTTGCCAAAGTTGAAAAGTTCCCGCGCCTGCTCTTTAGTGCGGAAAAACACGGAGCGGATCATGGTCCATTTACGCAGCAGGCAGTAAATGCTGGCCAGTGCCATGGATGCGCAATAAGTATATAATACATTGGGCAGGCTTACCAGCTTTGTAAGGTACAGCACGCCCAGTAGCACCAGGAAGGAGCCGTTCTGCATTAACCGGATCCAGATAATTTTTTCAAAACGGTGTTCGGCCTGCAATACCCAGGTGGCAAAGTTCATGGGCAGTGAAAAAAGGGTAAGCATCCCCAGCCAGCAAATAAATAAATGCCAGGTGGGGTTAAACCACCGGTAAGCCACAAAGTAAGCAAGGAACGAAAGTGTTATATAACTTAAGGTAAGCAGTATGGAAATATACCAGCCCGCGCCAATTACACGGCGCCCGGTAGTTTCATCCACCCCCGCATAAAATTTTATCAGGCCGGTTTGCAGTAAGGCGGTACGTATCTGATCCAGCAGATTATAGGTGCCAATGAAGGTAACCCATTCCCCAAAAGCATTCAGGGATAGGAGGCGCACAAGTAACGAGAAAGACAGTACGTTAAAGAAAGCCATCACAACATTCCCCATTAAAGAGTGAAAATGCCGGTTACGGATGGCAGACAGAAATCCAAAAGCCATGTGTCGTCGTTAATAATAATAAAGCGGTCTTTTTTACAGGATACAGTTAGAAAAAGAGTAGTATATGGGGCAACAATGCTATATGTTTTTTACGTGTGCAAGATACATTTTTTTGTTAATAAAAAAAATATGTTACAACAATTGCGTGTTGTAAATATTGAAAAACAACATAATACGTGGGGGAGAAAAAGATAATTTATTATAAATTCTGATATATATACAAAAAAACTATTATTTGATAAATAAAAAATACTTTCTTTGCAAGGGTGATATTGATGAGACATTAGAAGAGTACATAATATTTTAAGCACAACATAAGAAGAACTAAGAAGACGATATCACCCGTCAGTGTTATTCATTCAGCCATTCAAAGCTTGTCCAGGGGGGATTAAGGCTTGAAAGCTTGGAAAGATCTCATTGATAAACCAACACCATATGTTTAATATGAAAAACCTCTATGTAATGAAACAACATTACACTAACTCAACTGTGCCTGGCCGCACAGGTCTATTAGTGCTCTTGTCCTGTCTATCCTTATGCCTGTCGTCGTTCGGTCAGGGAATGAAGAACGTTCCAAAAACCTTGCCGGATACGTTTACGAATTTAACAGGCTATTATCAGGCCCTTCCTGTCGATTACGACGCTAATCCTGCAAAATCTTATCCTTTACTGATTTCCGTACACGGCGTAGGCGAGCTTGCCGGCGCCAACACCACATCCTTACAGTCAAAAGTACTGAAGAACGGACCGCAGGCATTGATTGAGCGCGGTACATTTCCCAACTCATTCACCTCTAACGGAAAACAGTACTCTTTCATTGTCATCTCACCACAATTTAAAACATGGCCCGGCGCCGGCGACATTCACCGCCTGGTAGCCTACCTGCAAAAAACCTTACGTGTAGACGCATCCCGTTTATACGTTACCGGTTTAAGTATGGGCGGCGGCGTTATCTGGGGCGCTATCTCCGAAGTGCCTGCCAAAGCAAAACAATATGCAGCAGCCGTAGTGGTATGCGGCGCCTATGACCCGGCTCCCTATCCGCAGCTGCAAAAAACAATTGCGACGAACAATACACCGGTGTGGGCAACACATAACAACAACGACCCTACGGTTCCGTACAAATATTCTGTAGGTTGGGTAGATGGGATTGACGGTTCCAAACCGGCACCTAGTCCCATGGCCAAATTGACGACTTTTAACGCCAAAATCCACGATGCGTGGTCAAAAACCTACGATCCGAACTTTAAGGAGAACGGTATGAACGTGTACGAGTGGATGCTGCAGTATACCCGTGGCGTCTCCTCCACACCTCCAACCACTACGCCTTCCAAACCAACCACCCCAACCACCGGAAATAAACGGATCACCGTACCCCGCTCCAGCGGCAACCAGGTTTATTACCCGGATGCTATGAAGAGCCTGAACATAACGGCAGGGGATACCCTGTGTTTAGCAGCAGGTGATTATGATTTTATCCAGTTCGGCGGGTTGCTGGGTACAGCCGCTAAACCCATCATTATCCAGAACTGCGGCGGCCTGGTACGCACCGGCGTAAACAGCACCACCACCGTAGCTGCTTTTGTATTTACCAATTCAAAATATTTTAAAGTAGAAGGTACCGGCGACAAGAACATCGAATATGGTTTTGATGTGAACGGTACTAATAAAAATGGCCAGAAGCTGTTTGGTTTCTTCCTGGGAGATGGCAGCAGCGACTACGACCTGCATCATGCATATGTGCACGATGCCGGTATGTTTGTGCAGGCCAAAACCCTGCAGCAGTGCGGGCATCCGGAGTGGCTGGAAGGCGCTTTCGTAATGCGTAATGTAAAGATCCACCACCTGCTGTGCCGTAACTCCGCCTGGGAAGGCTTTTACATTGGCAACACCCATTACCTGTGGGATGATGGTAGCTGCAAAAACATGAAATCGCACCACATTGAAAACCTGGAAGTATATGATAACGACCTGGAAAATGTAGGCAGCGATGGTATCCAGATCTCCATGGCCGACCTGGGCTCCAACCTGGTGCACCACAACCGCCTGGTGAACTATGCCATGGCCAAGAACAGCGCACATGGCTACGGCATTCTTTGCGGTGGCGGCAGCACGCTGCGCATTTACAACAACCGGGTAGACAAAGGTTATAACTGTGGTATCCAGATCTTTGGCAGTGGTATTAACTATGTATACAATAACGTGGTTACCAACATCTATTATGAAGGTATAAACGTAACGGATAAGCTGTTATTCCAGCCCGCTACCGGTTATATCTATAATAACACCGTATCCGGTACCGGGGTGGACGCAATTAAGATCTATGCCGATCTTACGACCGTTGGCCACAAGGTCTATAACAACCTGCTGATAGCGCCGGGTGGCGCCTGGGATTACCCGCAGAGCGGCATGTATATTAAAGGCTCCGCACCCATTAAATTCGATTATTCCAACAACCAGTCGTATAAAACAACTGACCTGCCCCTGTTAGGGAATGTGCTGGGCGGTATTTTCGAGCTTACCTCCAAATCAGCCGCAGTAAATGCCGGACGGGATATGTCCGACCTGGGTCTGAAAACAGACTTTGACGATGTAACACGCCCGCAGGGTGGTAAATACGACGTTGGTGCGTATGAGTATGCAGGCCTGCTGAACACCGCGCCTACGGCCGATGCCGGTGGCGACATAGTGATCAAGCTGCCAGCCGCCAGCGTAACGCTGGATGGTACCGGTTCTAAGGATAAGGATGGCATCATCTCTAAATACGCCTGGAAAAAGCTGAGCGGCCCCGTACAGGGCACTATTACCACCGCTACTGTTTCTAAAACTACAGTTACCAATCTTACACAAGGTACCTATGTATTTCAGCTAACCGTTACGGATAACAGCGGCGCAATCAGCACCGATGAAGTAATGGTAACCGTACAGCCCTCCACCGGTAATAAGCTGCCGGATGCAGAAGCAGGCAGCGATGTTACCTTAACATTACCAACCAACGCAACACAATTATACGGCAGCAACTCACTGGATCCGGATGGTGTGATCATAAGCTACCTGTGGAAAAAGATCAGTGGCCCCAGCGCTTTCACCATTGCAGAAAGTGATGCCAGCAATACCGATGTTACCGGCCTGGTAGCAGGCAGCTACACCTTTGAGCTGAGCATAACAGATAATGCAGGCGGTGTTAGCAAAGATCAGGTAGTGATCAATGTAGTGAATCCCGGTGGCAACCAGGCGCCGGTAGCCAATGCAGGCGCTGATGTAAGAATTACCTTACCAACCAGCACCGCTACACTGGATGGTACTGCCTCCAAAGATGCCGATGGCAGCATCAGCAAATATGCCTGGACAAAAGTAAGCGGCCCAAGCGGTGGTACTATTACCACAGCCGGCGCCAGCAAAACAACTGTAACAGGGCTTACTACTGCCGGCACCTATGTGTTCCGCTTAACCGTAACCGATAATAAGAATGCCACCGCCACCGATGATGTAACTGTTACCGTAAGCAGCGCCACTAATAAAGCGCCCACGGCTGATGCAGGTAAAGATGTAACCATCACCTTACCAACCAGCAGCATTACCCTGGATGGCACAAAATCCAAGGATACCGATGGCACCATTACCAAATACTTGTGGAGCAAGGTAAGCGGCCCAAGCGGCGGTACTATTACTACCGGCGGCGCCAGCAAAACCACGGTTACCGGTTTAACACAGGGCACCTATGTGTTCAAGCTAACCGTAACAGATGATGATAATGCTACCGCTTCAGCTGAAGTGACTATAACTGTAAACGCAGCCGCTAATAAAACACCCACTGCAGATGCAGGTAAGGACATTAGCATTACCCTGCCCACCAACAGCGCTACGCTGGACGGTACAAAATCTAAAGACCCCGATGGCAGCATCAGCAAATATGCCTGGACAAAAGTAAGCGGCCCCGGAAGCGGCGCCATTACTACTGCAAGCGCCAGCAAAACCACTATTACCGGTTTAGGCCAGGGCACCTATGTGTTCAGGTTAACGGTAACAGATAATAAGAATGCAACTGCCACCGACGAGGTAACTGTAGTTGTAAACGCTGCAGCAAATAAAACACCGGTAGCAAATGCAGGCCAGGACCTGACCATTACTTTACCACTGCGTACCGCACATGTGGATGGCAGCGCGTCTAAAGATCCCGATGGCAGCATTGTATCTTATACATGGACCAAAATAAGCGGCGGCCAGGGTACTATTATAGAACCCAACAACAAGGCCACCAACATTACCGGCCTGGCCCCAGGTACTTATGTGTATGAGCTTACGGTAAAAGATAACAAGGGTGCTACCGCAACCGACCGTGTAACCGTAACCGTGATCAACGCGGTTGTAAACGAAGACCCGATCGCCAATGCAGGCCCCGATATCTGGATCACCCTGCCGCTGCGCACTGCACATGCAGATGGCAGCGCATCTAAAGATCCGGATGGTACTATCGCATCTTACAGCTGGACCAAAGTAAGCGGCGGCCAGGGCACGATCATAGAACCTGCTAAAAGGGCCACCAACATTACCGGCCTGGATATAGGCACCTATGTATATGAGCTGCGCGTAACGGACAATAAAGGCGCGGTATCTACCGACCGTGTTACCGTAACCGTACTGCCTGATCCGAATAATAAGGCGCCGATCGCCAATGCCGGCAGCGATATCACCATCACCTTACCGCTCACCACTGCAACTGTAAATGGCAGCGCCAGCAAGGACTCTGATGGCAGCATCCGCAAATACCAGTGGACCAAAATAAGTGGTGCAAACGCTACTATTATTGAGCCCACCAATGTGGCCACCAACATTACCGGCCTGGTAGCTGCAGGCACCTATGTGTTTGAGCTGAAAGTAACTGATAATGAAGGGGTATTTGCAACCGACCGTGTAACCGTAACCGTGAAAGCGGCTGCCACAGCCAAGAACATCGCACCGCTGGCCATTGCCACCGGCGATGAATCAGTACAGGCGCCCAGCGATTTCATGTACATAAACGCCGAACAGTCCAGTGATCCTGACGGTACCATCACAACCTATTCCTGGAGGCAGGTAAGCGGCCCAAGCCCGGCTTACATCTGGCATCCGGATTGGGTGGAAACACGCATCAGCGGCCTGGAAGTAGGTACCTATGTGTTTGAGCTGACTGTAACAGATGATCAGGGTGCAGCAAGCAAAACCACTTACACCATAGAGGTGCTTACAGATAAAACCAGCATTACCCTGGATTCTGTAGCCATGTACCCCAACCCGGCTGTTACAAACATGCGTATTACGGTTAGGTACATAGGCAGCGGCGACAGGCTGTACTTCACTATCTATGACCTGAACGGACGGCCCAAAGCTAACTTCAGCGAGCCGGTAACCGGTAAAACCATCCAGAAGGATATAGATGTAAGCACCCTCACCGGTGGTTATTATATCATGGAGGTTAAAGACAGCAAAGGAACGTTCCGCTGGACCGGTAAGTTCCTGAAGGCCGGAGACTGAGGAATTAATAATTAAGAATGAATAATTAATAATAAAGAAGGAAGCAGATCACCTCTGCTTCCTTCTTCATTTATGTGGGATGTTATTTGTAAATTTTCGCCCTTGTTCTACTATTTTACTTTTTGCGTTTTAACTTTCTCTTCGCTCTACGCTATTAATTATTAATTTTTAATAATCGCCTTATAGATCTCCGCAACCGAGTTCTCCCAGGTATGGGATTGCGCAAAGGCTATTTGCGCAGCACGGCGGGCTGGTTCATCTTCGGCCATGGCCTTTTCTATCAGCGGTACATAATCCTCTTTAGTTGCCGCCAGGTACACATGATCCTTGAACAGCTGCATGGTTTTGGTGTCCGTAGCCACGGAAGGTTTGCCCATGGCCAGGTATTCATCAATTTTCAGGGGGTAGTTGCCAATAGTGATTTCATTTACCAGCTGCGGGTTAATGCATACATCAAAATGCTGCAGGTACAGCGGCAGGTCCGTTAGCGGTTTACGCCCCAGGAAATGAATATTGGGCTGCTGGTGCAGCGCGGATTGCTGAAAAACCTCATCTTCCGGCCCAACCAGTACAATTTGCCACTGGGGGCGGTTACGGCTAATATATAACAGGATCTCAGGGTCCAGGCGCATAGCGGTAAGCGCGCCTACATAACCTATAATGGGCGCATCTGTCAGGGGCAGGTCTGCCGGCCGCTCGTATACCTTTTGCGGGTCAAATAAGCTCAGATCGCAGCCCTGGCCCACGTAATAACTGTTGCGGTTATACTGCAGCAGCATATCAGTAAGGTACAGGGAGTTGGCTACTGCCACATCCGCCTTGGCAATATGCCGGGGCTCCAGCTTAGCGCCATGCCGTTTCCAGTAATCCATGGCTACCAGGTAATCCCGGCTGTAATAAATATAGCGGTCGGGCTTTAACAGCTCTTTCAGGTAAAAGCCGCGGAAAATATCGTTGTCGTTAAACAAAAGGATGTTCTTAAACCCCAGCTCATTTACCGCCGCCTGTATGCTTTTGGCAAAGCGGCGGTTGTTAATACGGTTAAAAATGGAAAATAAGGGCGTAAAGGGTATGAAATTAGCCGATTCCAGCACCCGGTCGGGGTACAGGTTCCAGAAGTTGTCGCCAATGGGTACAATACCGCTGGTTTCCCCTTTTACCACTTTCAGGTGAAAAGCTACTTCCGGATCATGCTTTTGCTGCATAATGGTGCGGCGGTCCAGGGGAGAGTTTACATACAGCACCCGGTTATGCCGGGCAAACTGTAACGCAATATTTTTACAATTGCTGCCAATAGGCGTGTACCATTGTTGAAGACCCACAATAACAATGTCCCGGTTCTGAATTAGGGGCATAAGAACGCTATAGTTTGAAATAAGGTACAAAGGTAACGGCTTTCAGCAAAAGAAAACCGGTAGCTTTTTCTGCAGGGGAAGGGCTAAATTTACCAGCTTAAAACCATCGCCTTATGAAAAAAATATTGTGGCTGCCTGTTTTGTTCATTTGCCTGAACAGCATGGCCCAAACCAAACAGGTGCAATTGTTAAACCCCGCTGCAGTAGCTGCCCCTAAAGGATATTCACAGGCAGCGGTGATAGACCTGGGCGCCGGCAAAATGGTGATCATATCCGGGCAGATACCGCTGAATAAGCAGGGGCAGCTGGTTGGCGCTGGTGATATGGGCAAACAAACGGAGCAGGTATTTCAGAACATAAAAGGTATTGTAGAGGAATTAGGCGGTAATATGAGCAATGTAGTAAAGCTGGGGTATTTTATTACGGACATCAGCGGGCTGCAAAACATGCGTACCGCCAGGGATAAATACATAAATACCGCGCAACCACCTGCCAGCACGCTGGTACAGGTGAATAAGCTTTTCCGGGACGATGTGATGATAGAGGTGGAGGCCACCGCTATTATACCTAAATGAGAGATGGTGGTGCTCGAAGAATGTAAAATGTAAAATTTTAAATCATAAATGTAAAAGTGGATCGCAGTCCCTTATTCGCTGCATTCCACTTTTACATTTAAAATTTTACATTTATGATTTTACATTCTTTTACCGCTGCAGCAGCACCTTGCCATTATGTACTGTATGATCTTTGGCAATAAGCTGTATAAAGTAAATGCCCCCTGTTGTTAACCGGGATATATTCAGGCCATTACGCAGTAGCACTTCCCGCTGCACTTCGCGTCCATTCACATCTCTGATAACCGCTGTACTGCCGGAAAGATCTTTACCCCTAAACCGTACTTCACCGCTCGCAGGGTTAGGGTATAGCTGCAATGCTAATGTTTGCTGCTGTTTAGCCGCTGGTGCGGCACTGCGCGCAGCAGGCGGCGTTGTATTGCTGCTTACTATTACCACTACCTGTTTGCGAAGGCTGTTGCAGCCCTGCTGCTCTGTACCGGCATAAAAGTAGAGGGTACCGGCTGTAAGCACGGCAAAGCGGTAGCTGTTGCCGGTGTAAACCACGGTGGTACCCGTGTCGGAACGGTACCAGTGTATTGCTGCGCTATCCGCCGTAGTAGCCGTAAGCGTTACGCTGGCAAAACGGTAGGCATACACGGTATCCGGCATGCCCAATACAGGCGCCGGCGGCCGGGGAGTGGTGGTTACTGTTACGGCTACCCGTTGCGGAAACTCACATTGCGCCTGCGAGGTAACGTAATAGGTTGCGGTGCTGTCGGCATGCAATGTATAATAATCGCCGGTATATAACAGGTTCCCGCCAGCGGGCGCATCGTACCAGTTAATAGTCGCCTGCGGATCATTCGTATATGCATGCAGGGTAATGGTGCTGCCCTGGCAGGCGCTCACCTGGGTAACATCTGCTACAGGCGGCAGCAGGCCGGATTGGCGGTATGCATAAAAGATACGCAGGTTGCTTAATGAGCCGGATCCCTGCCGGGTAAGCGTAACACGTACACGGTCAAAGATCTGTTGGGGTTTCAGCAGCACCTCTGCCTGCCCATAGCCCTGCAGCTGCCGCAGCATGTTGTCGTTCACTGTTTGTGCATCATTATTGGCCGTATTGCCGTTATACGTTTGCACGGTAACGCTGGTATACGGGTTATCAGCCGGGCTGCCGCTGGCGCCAATGCCTATTACCAGCGAATCACAGCTGTTGCTGGCCGATGGAAATATCAGGGTTTGGTACACCGTTACAGTGCCCAGCCCTGTGCCTATGTTCAGCTGTGCATAATCATCCAGGTTACTGTTGTTCACCGCGTTATTTGGGTTAATAACACTGCATGAAAAGCACAGGCCACTAGTGCCATTGGTTTGGCTGCTGGCATACACCTGTTGTGCATAGCTGCGTGGGAATAGCAGGCATAACAATGCCGCCATGATCCACGTCATTCGATGGGAGGGGTAAAGTTGCATAGTCATAGATTGGATTTAAGGTATTATGAGGGTTTAATGTGTCAAATAGGGATTGTATTTAAGGGTTATTGGAGTCTTTTGGGTATATTTATTGAGAGCTAAAAGTAACAATTTTTTTTGTGATCCTCCCAAAATTACGGCTATGACAGAAACAATAGACATACGGTTGTTAACAGCAGAAGATTATTTTGACCTCAAGGAATCTATGGTATCCGCCTACCCGGATATGGCAGGCAGCTATTGGCGGGAACCCACTATCAGCCGGCTTATCAGCCTGTTCCCCGAAGGGCAGATAGCCATCACCGTAAACAATAAGGTGGTAGGCTGCGCATTATCCATTATTGTGAATTATGGTAAGTTTGGCGATGAGCATACCTATGAGCAGATCACCGGTTATTACACCTTTAACACACATGATCCCAAAGGGGATATCCTGTATGGCATAGAAATATTTGTGCATCCCGACTACCGGGGCAAGCGCCTGGCGCGCCGCCTGTACGATGCACGTAAAACATTATGCGAAAGGCTGAATCTGCGCGGTATCGTGGCCGGCGGCCGCATTCCCAACTATGAAAAGTATGCAGATGAAATGTCGCCGCGTGAGTACATTGAAAAAGTACAGGACAAAGAGCTGTACGATCCTACGCTTACCTTTCAGTTCTCCAACGATTTTTTGGTAAAGAAAATACTGCGCAACTACCTGCCGCATGATGAGTCATCCAAAGGATTTGCCACCCTGCTGCAATGGTATAATATCTATTATGAGAAGGATGCTGATACCATACGCTACAACAAATCCACCGTGCGTATTGGCCTGGTGCAATGGCAAATGCGCGATTACCGTAACCTGGACGGCTTCCTGGAGCAGGTGGAATATTTTATTGACGCGGTAAGCGATTACGGATCCGATTTTGTAGTATTTCCGGAGCTGTTCAATGCCCCGCTCATGGCGGAGTTTAACCAGCTGGATCCCGCCGGCGCCATACGCGGCGTAGCCCGTTATACGGAGCAGATCCGCGATGAATTTGTGCGCCATGCAGTGTCTTATAACGTAAACATTATTGGCGGCAGCATGCCCATTGTAATAGATGAGCAGCTGTATAATATTTGTTACCTGTGCCGCCGCGATGGTACTTACGACCATTACATTAAAATACATCCCACGCCCAGCGAAGTATTTGCCTGGGGCGTAAAAGGCGGGCAGGAGCTAAAGGTATTTGATACAGACTGCGGTAAGATAGGTATACAGATCTGTTATGATGTAGAGTTCCCTGAGCCCAGCCGTATATTATCAGAACAGGGTATGCAGATCTTATTTGTACCCTTCCTTACAGATACCCAGCATGCGTATAACCGTGTACGTTTCTGCGCCCAGGCGCGTGCAGTGGAAATGGAATGCTATGTAGCCATTGCCGGCTGTGTAGGTAACCTGCCCAAAGTAAATAATATGGATCTGCAATATGCGCAAAGCGCAGTGTTTACCCCCTCTGACTTTGCATTTCCCGTAACCGGTATAAAGGCCGATGCCACACCTAATACGGAAATGATCGTGGTGGCGGATGTAGACCTGGTGCTGCTGAAAGAACTGAATGCTTTTGGCAGCGTGCATACGAAAAAAGATATGCGCAGGGATTTGTATGAGGTGAAGTGGAAGAAGTAGGCGGCTGTGCACCATTCATATAAAACCTGCCACAGCAATAACAGGAATATTATAACTATTTGTATATTAGTAAAGCCATTAAGGGCGGGGAAGTGTATTGTAGAAAATGTTTGTACTCGTGCGAATGTTTATAGAAGCAACCGGGATCTTTTAATGCTCAAGATAACTTTAGAGTCCAGCACAGAATAGGGGGATTAATCTTTTCTCAAAATAATATCTTAAAACCCAAACTCCATAACCATGATGTACAAACATTTTGTAAGCCCTATGCTTATTATCGGTAGCCTGGTATGCGCCAGCTTTATGATGCCCGCTACCGGACCAGCGAAAAAGGAAACCCGTAAAAAGGAAGTAAAAGACACCCGGCGTTGTGGCCCGGGATGGACCGTGCAGAATTACAGTGGCAAGGTTATTACCAAGCTCACGATACAAGGGCCCAACGGCACAACTACCATTATGAATCCCACCTTCCCTTATGAGCATCCGCAAGGCAGTACCGGATATTACACTTTTGTTTTTAATTTCCCCACCAGCGCGTCCGGTGGAGGTGCCGTTACTGCTACCGATACTTATAGCCATGAAAGGGTTGGCTGTGAACTGTATGAAGCGCCCTATCTGGCAGCCATGACCGCCTATGGCGCATGTTATCACTACGAGGTCATTATTAATAACGATGTTAATTATTCATGTGATTAAGGCATCTGAAAATAAATTATAAATAATAGCATGCGGAGGTGACCCGTATACAACGGTCACCTCCGCATCTGATTTTTTGCATTAACAGCCCAGTTATTCCATCATTCTTTTTCTACATAACAGAAATTGCAATTACTTTTTTATATTGTATGCCAAATCGGAAATCAGGGCTGGCCGCAACCAGGGCCAAAAAAAATATTTACATGCAACATAAGATTAACTTAGCATTGCAGATCATTCCGCAGGTAGCGAGCGAAAAAGTATATGCCGTTGTAGACGAAGCTATTGCGGTGATCCAGGCCTCCGGTGTTCCTTACCGTGTGTGCCCCTTTGAAACCGTGATGGAAGGCCCGTATGATCAGCTGATGGATATTGCGCGCAGGGCGCAGGAAGTGTGTTTTAAAGCAGGCGCCTCACAGCTGCTGGTGTATATTAAAATGCAGATCCGTAAGGATGAAGATGTAACCATGGAAGAAAAAGTAGGCAAATACGATTCACTGTAACATAGCATAGAGAGTAGAAGAACCAAAATTATAGAAGGAGGAAAACCATACGCGTAAACATTATAATACATACGTGTTCATGAGCCTTTAACCGTAGCTCATGGGCTAACTGAATCTATTTAATCACATCACGTCAACCAATTCTAAACCGCGCAACATGAAAAAAATCTTCGCGTGCATCATGCTGTGCTGTTGCTTGCTGCCTGTTTTGCTAAAGGCACAAAACCCGGTAATACGCGGTAGCGTAACAGCATCAGACGGAGGCCAGCCCCTCCCGGGAGTAACCATCCAGGTAAAAGGCGGCACCACCGGCGCCACTACCGGGCCAGATGGGAGCTTCAGCCTCACCGTATCCAACACAAATGCCACACTGGTATTCAGCTTTGTAGGTTATTTAAAACAGGAAGTGCTGTTAAACGGCCGGTCCAGCTTGCAGGTAGTGCTGCAGGCCGATACCCGCAACCTGGAACAGGTGGTAGTAACCGCCCTGGGTATTAAAAAAGAAAAACGTGCGCTGGGTTATGCCGTGCAGGATGTAGGAGGGGCAGAACTCGTCACCTCCAAACAAACCAACGTAGTGAATGCCTTACAGGGTAAGGTAGCCGGTGTGCAGATCTCCAGCGGCGGCGGCGCGCCGGGCCAGGGTTCCAGGATCATCATCCGGGGTATTAATTCACTGGACCCCACCAAATCGAACCAGCCGTTGTTTATCATAGACGGTATTCCTATGGATAATGATACCTACACCAGCGAGGGGGTGGATGATACCCGTGGTATGAGCAACCGTGCAGCAGATATTAATCCGGACGATGTAGAAAGCATTTCCATTTTACGCGGCGGTGCAGCTACTGCACTTTACGGTTTACGCGCTGCAAACGGAGCAGTAGTAATCACCACTAAATCCGGCAAGGCAGGGCGTTTAACAGTAAGCCTTACCTCCACCTATGGTTTTGAAAATGTGAATAAAACACCGGATGTACAGACCCGTTTTTCACAGGGATACCAGGGTGTGTATGATAAAACTAGTTTCTGGCCATCCTGGGGACCTACGGTAGAGCAGGCCAAACAGCTGGATCCTACACATCCCGCTCAGCTGTTCGACAATTATAAGCGCGCATACAACACCGGCAAGCAGGTGCGTAATACGCTGAGTATGAGCGGCGGCACAGAAAAGGCCGTGTTTGCCGCATCCTTCTCTCAGCTGGATCAGGATGGCGTAATACCTTTCAGCGACTATAAAAATTATTCCGCCAAATTAAACGGTGAACTGCGCTTTAGTGAAAAATTCAAAATAGGCGCTTCCATGAATTATATTAATTCCGGAGGCTACCGTATAAATGCAGACCGTTACGGGGAGCAGCTCATCTACTGGTCGCCGCGCTGGGATGTAAAGGATTACATTAAACCGGATGGTACACAGATCACCTACAATACCACTGACACAGACAACCCAATCTACACATTGTATCATAACCGTTACAAGGATAATGTGAACCGCTTGATCGGCAATGTGAATGCAACTTACTCCCCCTTTAAGTGGCTGGACCTGATCTACCGGGTAGGCACCGATTTTTATACAGATGGAAGAACCTATACCGCCGCTGGTCCAAAGGGGCTGGCCGACGAAATACCTAATGGCGATGCCGGATTCGGTTTTGTAAATGAATACCAGATCAACAAACGGACACTCAACAGTACTTTTATTGCCAATCTCAAAAATAATATTACGCCCCGGTTAACCTCTGATCTGAAACTGGGTCATGACCTGTATGAATATAAGCTAAAACGTTTGGCAACAGAAGGGGATACCCTGGATATTCCGGACCTGCTGATAATGCAGAATGCCAAACGCGTGGTGAGCCGGCAGTATAAAGAGGACTACCGGATCATTGGCGTGTTTGCCGATTGGACGCTCAGCTGGGATAGTTACCTTTACCTGACACTTACCGGCCGCGAAGACTTCACTTCCACACTGCCGTCCGGCCGCAATCATTTCTTCTATCCTTCTGTAAGCGCAGGTTATATATTTACAGATCATCTTAAGATACAGGATAATATTCTCAGCTATGGTAAGCTCCGCGCTTCCTGGGCGCGAATAGGAAAGGACCCGGCGCCCTATAAGCTCACCTCTGGTTATGAAACCCTCACAGGCGGGCCTATTGATAACAGCGTTATAGGCTGGACAAGAGCAGATATCAAAACAGACCCGGACCTGAAACCGGAGTTTACCAATACCTTTGAAGCAGGTACAGAATTAAAGTTCTTTTCTAATCGTATAGGCATTGACTTTACCTGGTATACTTCCAAAAGTAAAGACCTGCTTATGAGCGTACCCATTCCCTCCAGCTCAGGGTATGAAACCTTTTATACCAACGCAGGCTCCATTCAGAACAGGGGCGTGGAAATATCCCTGAATGGCACACCGGTAAGAACAAAAGATTTTAACTGGGATGTAAGAGTGAATTTCTCCGCAAACCGCAATAAAGTATTGTCTTTGCGGCCGGATGTAACGGAGATAGTTGTAGGATCCCAGTTTGGTTATGCCAACTCCGCGGCCACTATGAAATATATTGTAGGTTACCCGGTAGGCGCCATCTTTGGCAGAAGTTATGCCAGGTATTATGGCGATGCTGCAGAAGATCCTTTACTGATCGATAAAAGCCGGCCAATTCTGATCCAGAGCAGCGGTTCATCGGCAGGTTTCCCGGTTATCAATACTACGCAGAAATACCTGGGCAATTCACAACCCAAATGGATAGGCAGTATTTCCAACTCATTTGCTTATAAAGCATTCAGCTTTTCCTTTTTGTTTGATGTAAGGCAGGGCGTACAGAAGTACAACCAGTTCGCCAACTTCATGGCGGCTTTTGGTACCTCCGCAATAACAGATAACAGGGACCAGATGAAGACTTTTGACGGTGTGTTCTCAGATGGAAAACCCAATAACATACCTGTGTACCTGGGACAAAAGCTAGGCCCTGATGGTAAGGATTATGGAGATGGTTACTACCGCCGCATTTACAGAGGCGTAACAGAAGCGTTTATAGAAGATGCTTCGTGGGTACGTTTACGTAATGTAAGCCTTTCTTACCGGCTGCCATCCAAACTGCTTTCTAAAACACATTTCATCAGCGGCGCCAATATTACCCTCACCGGTAATAACCTGTGGCTGCATACCAAATACACTGGTTTTGATCCGGAGTCCAGCTCCTTTAATGCAGGCAGCAATGCCGATGCATTTGCGGGATTCACCTATCCGGCTGTACGGACTTTCCTGGCCAGTATCAATGTTACTTTTTAAAGCGCTGCATTATGAAAAGATTGATCACAACCGTAATTACTTGCTGCAGCCTGTTCATAATAGCAGGGTGTAAGAAATACCTGGATGTAAATAAAAATCCAAACCTGTCAGAAACAGCCCCCCTTAATGGGCTGCTCGGCAGCACCACTTATAATACCGCTTATACGGTGTACCGTACGGGTAATATTACCTCGTACTTTGTACAATACCTGGCCTCTCCAAATACAGCCAGCAGCTCAGACACCTATGATCAGGTAGATTATAGTACCACCTGGGAAGCTATCTACAATACCATGGCCGATCTGTATGATCTTATTAAACAGGCCGATTCAGTAGGCGCTTATGAACATGCCGGCGCTGCCAGGATTATGATGGCCATGAACCTGAGCATTACCAATTCACTCTGGGGCGCGGTGCCTTATAAGGAAGGTTTAAATGGGGCAATTATACAACCGCATTATGATGCGGATAAAGATGTGTATGGATCCTGCCTTGCATTAATAGAGGACGGTATTGCCTCCCTGGAAAAAGCGGATCCCAGGATATTGCTGGATGCTAACCGCGACCTGCTTTATCATGGGAACGCCGCTGCATGGAAAAAAATGGCCTACGCACTAAAGGCACGCCTGCTAAACCGGGTCACCAAAACCGCTGATTATGATCCCGGAGCTGTACTTACCGCACTGAACAAAGCTTTTACAAGCAATGGTGACGATGCACAATTGACCCAGTTCCAATCGCGCAGCCCCTGGAACCAGGCCGCTTATAACAACGACAATAACCTGTTGGATGGCTGGTTAAGCACACACTTTGTAGCAGCCCTGAACGACAGCACCTTTGGTGTATTTGATCCAAGGTTAGCGAACATTTCAGATACCACCCGCTATGGTGACTACCGTGGTACAATCAACGGTAAGGGAAGGGTAGGTACCGGCACCAACAAAGATGAAAGCTACCTGTCTGCAGACAGTGGCTTCTATTCTAAACCCGGCGCGCCATTATTGCTGATCACGAATGCTGAGTGCAGGTTTATAGCAGCAGAAGCCCTTTTTCGCTTAGGTGATAAACCTACCGCATATAAGGCTTACCTGGACGGTATTAAGGCAAACATGGAAAAACTGGGCATAGATACCACTGCCAGCAGGATTTATATGGAACAGCCGGTTGTAGCCGTAGGCGCCGCCAACATTACCCTTGACCTGATCATGAAGGAAAAATACGTAGCCATGTTCCTGAACCCCGAAGCATGGGTAGATGCAAGACGGTTTGATTATAAGTACAAGGACTTTCACCTGCCGGAGAATGCCGTGTTAAGCACCTTCATCCGCCGGGTAGCTTACCCAACTATTGAAACCAGCCGCAATGCAGCGAATGTACCGCCTGTAGGGGCATTGTCGGATAAGTTGTGGTGGGACCAGTAGTAATTACGAATGGATTGAAGCTAATGTGATCGCATTAAATTCTAATAAAAAGATAAAAGGTCCTGCGTGTTTAAACGCAGGACCTTTTCTATTGCACAACTTAATTCGTAATTGATAATTCGTAATTAAAACTGCCTATCCCGCCAGCTTCCCAAACACCAAATAAGCCACCACCAGCGTAAAGAAAATATTAAACAGCTGCGCAATAATAAACGCCATAGCAGGGCGGCCGTTCTCCATCTTAAAAATATCGGTGAACTTGGTTTCCAGCCCTATACAGGTAAAGGCCAGGGCAAACCAGTACGTTTGCAGCTCTTTCAGCGATCCTTTGGCAGCAGCCACCACATCCCGCGGCAGCACAAAAGAAAATAACAGGGATGCCAGTACGAAGCCCAGCACAAATTTGGGAAAGCGTTCCCAGATGGTTTTCAGGCCCGGCTTTTTATCAGCGCTCACTTGTTTTTTAGTAACCGTCCAGTATACGGAAATAAAGAAGGCAGCAAGGCCTAACAGTACGTTCTGCGAAAATTTCACCAGGGTGGCGTATTTCAGCGCTTCTTCGCCCAGCAGCGTACCTGCGGCTACCACGGCGCCGGAAGTATCAATAGTGCCGCCCAGCCAAGCCCCGGCCACTGCGGGCGACATACCCGCCCAAATAGCGATGTAAGGCATGATGAGCATCATGGGAATGGCTACGATCAGCACCAGCGATATTACATGTGATAATTTACGGTTATCGCCCTCAATAGCGCCGGAAGTAGCAATAGCGGCCGATACCCCGCAAATGGATACCGCGCTGGAGATCATCATCCTGAATTCATCATCCAGCCCAAGCTTTTTACAGATCCAGAAAGAGAAATACCATACCGTAAACACTACTACTACAGATTGGAGAATACCCAGCCCGCCGGCATTTATAATATCCTGGAACAGCACATTGGCGCCCAGCAATATCAAACCGATCTTGATGAACAGCTCCGTTTGTATGGCAGGTTTCAGCCAGGCAGGCACGCCCAGCACGTTGTTAATGAAAAGGCCCAGCAACAGGCTGAATAACACCACTTCAATACCAAAATCCTTAACGATCTTGTTGCTGGTAATAAGCTGTGCCACTAAGGTAATAAGCACAATACCCAGCAGGCTAATTGCCAGCTTTACGGCTTGAAGATCTTTGGCCAGCAGGCGCGCCAGCAGCAGGCTGCCTAAAGCCCATAGGAAAAGGATCCCGGTTTGACGTAACAGGTCAGGGCTGGTGAGCTGCGCCCATAAGCCGCCGCCCGTATTCCAGGCTCCAAATTTCGGTAACGCGGGTTTAAGGCCGCTACATACCAGTGCAATTGTCAGAAAAGCGATAATAACGGCTATCCAGTCTTCGTGGAGAGACTTCTTCATAGTCATGAAAAGGTTTTGATATGAGATAGCGCATGGTGGGTGCGGATCCGAAAGATACAAATTCAATTACGAATTATTCAATTACGAATTACGAATTGAGTATTTCGTAATGAAGAATTACGGAATCATTAATAATTTGATCGCGTATTATCCAGGTATTGAACACTGCCCAATCGCAGCGCTTAATTCGTAATTGAATAATTCGTAATTAATGAAAGAACAGGTACCCCAATATAATAGCCGCCACCACGCCCACTACATCGGCGATCAAACCGCAGGTAAGGGCATAACGGGTGTTCTTGATATTTACAGAGCCAAAGTACACGGCCAGTATATAAAAGGTAGTTTCGGTAGAGCCCTGCATGATACAGGCCAGGCGGCCCGCAAAGGAATCAGCGCCGTAATGCTGCATGGTATCTACCATTAGCCCGCGGGCAGCGCCGCCGCTCAGGGTTTTCATAAGGCCTACCGGTAACGCCGGTACGAAGTCGGTATTAAAGCCCATCCAGGCAAACAGGCTGCCAATGCCATTCACAATGTAATCCATACAGCCGGTGCTGCGGAATGCGCTGATAGCAACCAGAATGGCCACCAGGTAAGGGATAATAGATACTACGGTGGAAAATCCGTCCTTAGCGCCGTCAATAAACACTTCGTACACATTGATCTTTTTTACGAAACCCAGCACCAGGAAGGAGATCACGATGGAAAAGATCACCAGCCCGCCCAGCATACCCGTATAAGTGGCTACTTCGGCAGGTGGCATATTGTGCATCCAGGCATACAGGCCCCACATTAGCAGGCCAAAACCACCTAAGAACACCAGCATGGGCAGGTTAAACAGGTTTATGCGCTGGTACAGCGCCACGGCTATAATACCGCTAATGAAGGAAATAAAAGTGCCGATCACCGTAGGAATAAAGATATCTGCCGGGTTAGCGGCTCCATTAGCCAGGCGCATAGCCATTACAGAAGTAGGGATAATGGTCATGCCGGCCGTATTCAGCACTAGGAACATGATCTGGGCATTGGTAGCAGTATCCGGGGTAGGGTTCACCTCCTGCAGCTCTTTCATGGCTTTCAGGCCTACCGGGGTAGCGGCATTATCCAGGCCCAGCATGTTGGCGGAAAAGTTCATCACGATAGAGCCCATGGCCGGGTGCTGACGCGGCACCTGCGGAAACAGGCGGGAGAACAGCGGATCCACCGCCCGTGCAAAAATGCCGATCATACCGGCCTTTTCACCTATGCGCATGATACCCATCCAGAAGGTCATGATACCGGCCAGGCCCAGGGATATTTCCGCGCCGGTTTTGGCACTGTCAAACATACCGGTCATCAGGGTAGAGAATACGGTGGTATCATGCAGGAAGATCAGGCGGATCAGCGCCACTATGAACGCGATCACAAAAAAAGCGATCCAGATGTAGTTTAATGCCATAGTTGTTATTTAGTCCACGGTCGATGGTCCATAGTCCATGGCCGTTCCGCGTATGATTTATATTGCGCTTAAATGTTATAGACAACCCTCTGTTGCCCATACACCATCTGCCAAATCTAAACGCTAAAATTGTAAATTAAAAATGATATGTGGAAATAGTCCATAGTCGATGGTCCACCGTCCATAGCGTACTTCGGCTGGCCGGCAGTCCATGGATCACGGTTTATTGTTTGTTTTGCACCAGAATCTCCCGCAAATCTTCCTCCCCGCAGCAGGCAATGGACCATCGGCTATGGACCGCGGACTTTCCCATTCCCCGCAAACCCGCCACCCGCAACGTTCTACGGGCCATGGACTATGGACCATCGACTATTCAACTATTTCCCCTATCTTTGCGGGCAAATTTTTAAAAAATGGCGTTGCAAGCAGGAATAGTAGGATTGCCGAACGTAGGAAAATCAACTTTATTTAACGCAGTTAGTAACAGCGCCAAAGCACAGGCCAGCAACTACCGGTTCTGCACCATTGAGCCGAACGTAGGCCTGGTGGATGTGCCGGATGCCCGCCTGTTCAAGCTGGAAGAGCTGGTAAAACCTAACCGCGTAGTACCCACTACCATCGAATTTGTGGACATTGCCGGCCTGGTAAAAGGCGCCAGCAAAGGAGAGGGCCTGGGTAACAAGTTCCTGGCCAATATCCGCGAGGTAGACGCCATTGTACACGTGATCCGTTGCTTTGAAGACGATAATATATTAAGGGAAGAAGGCCCCATTAACCCGGTAAGCGATAAAGAGATCATTGATACCGAACTGCAGCTGAAGGACCTGGAAACCGTGGAAAAGAAGGTTGCCCGTACGGAAAAGATGGCCAAAACCGGCGGCGATCCCAAAGCCAAAAAGGAATATGAAACCCTGAAACAGTGCCAGGAATGCCTGGAACAGGGCAAGAACATCCGCTCCCTGGGATTAAGCAAGGAAGACCGCAGCGCTATTGCCGACCTCTTCCTGTTAACGGAAAAGCCGGTATTATACGTAGCCAATGTGGATGAAGCCTCCCTGCATACCGGCAACAAATTCTCCAAAGCCCTGGAAGAATCCGTAAAGGGCGAAAACGCACAGGTAATTGTTATGAACAACTCCATTGAAGCCCAGATCTCCGAAATGGAAGATCCGGCCGATAAAGAGCTGTTCCTGTCAGAATACAACCTCACAGAGCCCGGCCTGAACCGCCTGATCCGCTCTGCCTACAAGCTCCTGAACCTGATCACCTATTTTACGGCAGGGGTACAGGAAGTACGCGCCTGGACCATCCACGAAGGCTGGAAAGCGCCGCAGGCTGCCAGCGTGATCCACACCGATTTTGAAAAAGGCTTTATTAAAGCAGAAGTGATCGCCTACGAGGATTATGTGAAGTATGGCTCAGAAACTGCTGCCCGCGATAACGGCCGCCTGCGTATTGAGGGTAAGGAATACCTGGTGAAGGATGGCGACGTGATGCACTTCAGATTTAACGTTTAGTTTAAAGATATCCCAACTCGGTTGGGGGTTACAACAAAATAGAAGGTCCTGGCTTAGCCAGGACCTTCGCCAATTTAAGGAGTGAGTAAGCTATAAGTTATACCCCAGGGAAGCATAGTATTGCGCTCCCACGGTAGGATTACCCCATGATTGTATATATGTTTTCTTCAGGATGTTAGCGCCGCCGATCTTCACGGTGGTTTTCGCTTTCGGGAAGAATTTGCTGATCTGTGCATCCAGTGTGCCGTAGGCAGGGATCTCGCTGAGGGCGCGTGTATTCACTGCAGGAGATACGAAGGTGGAGTTCCAGATGAATTTATCCTGCCAGCGCCAGGTAACATTAAAGCCGAAATTAGAGCTGGCAATGTTACGGTTGCCTACGTACAGGTTGTAGCGCACTTTAGGCGTGTTCCACATTACGCCTGCGCTGGTCAGCCCTTCATCATCCCGCAGGTCGTTATAGGAAATATTACCGCCTGTTACAAAATTCAGCGGCAGGGAATAGTCTATGCCCAATGCCCATCCCCAGGATTTAATATCCCTGTCAAGGTTTACCGGGATAGAGTAGATCTGGCTGCCGCCTGTGCCATCCGGTTTTACCAGTGCCTGCACGCCGTTATAATTCTTAAAGTTATTGCTGTATACATAAGCATCTACCAGTACCTTATTGGCAAACAGACCCTTATAACCTACTTCAAATGCTACAATGCGCTCCGGTTCAAAATCGCGGAACTGGTATTGCTGCGGGTTGCCTGCCTGTACGGATTCCAGGGTATATATTGGTCCGTTCTTCAGGCCGAAGCGGTCAATCATTAAAGGAATGCCACCGATCAGGCGGTACTGCGGCGTTTGCAGGTCAATATACTGATCCTGGCAGGTAGGAATGCGGAAACCGGTTTGATAGGAAGCGCGGATGTTATGCGTTTTCAGGAAGGTGTATACCGCGGAAAGGCGGGGGCTGAACTGCCCTTTAAAGTTCTCGTTCTTATCGTAACGGATGGAGCCCGTAAGGTGTATGTGATCTTCTACCAGGCTTTTTGCCACCTGCACATAACCGCCGTATTCATTAATGCGGAATTCTTTGCCGTTATCATCCAGGGCAAAAAGAGAACCGCCGGAGTTGAGGGCATATATACGGTAGTTGCCGCCCACCAGTACTTCAGCAAAGGGTATCAGGTCGCTGAAGTTATACATGAACTCTGCCTGGTACAGGTTTGTTTTATCATTGAACTTGGCGCCTACACCCCTGGCATCGCCGGGAATGGCTTTGCTCTTAACGGTATCAGCCGCATTATCAAAGGCAGCCGTGCCGGGCATCAATCTGCCCTGATCTGCAGCAGCCCTTGCATTGTTATGGAAAGTGGTGGATCCTCCTTTTGAAGCGGCGGTGGCTGCGGCAAATGCCTGCGCAGGGTTCTGGCCTTGTCCAAGTGCATCTTGGAAGGCCTTGCTAAAGGTCTGTAATGCGGCCCCCGCATAAGCGCCAAAATACTGGGCAAACCAGCCATTAGCGCCGGCGCTGGGTTTCCAGGCTTCATTAATACCCTGGGCCAGGGTGCCGATGGCGTAGCTGTCGCCCGCCCTTTCCTGGGTGGTGTACAGGCGCACATAGAAATTGCTGCCTTTCAGCTCTGCCTTATATTGCCCCATGCGGAAGTTTTTAATAGAATAACGGTCTGCACCGGTATACACTGTAGTACCGGTACCGTAGCTGCCTTGTATAAATGCTTCCAGGTTATCCCTGATACGGTAGTGGATGGCGCCGTTGATCTTCATGTTCTTGGTATTATAATCTGCCAGGGAGCGTTCGTCGTAACCGGTGCGCGATACAAAGGTGTTGGCGCTGTCCGGCATAAAAGCGTTAAAGATCTGGCCCGGGGTGATCAAACCTCCGGTAGCGGCAGAAAGCTGCGCAATACCCATACCCAGCGGGTTGTTGGGCGTAAGCGCTGCGGGCCGCAGGTTGGCGTACATATTTACATTGGTTTCGTCGCCATAGGTATTCACGCCGTTATAGGCCGGGTTATTGGCGCGTGTGCCATCCTGCAGGTTATGGCCATTCAGGATGCTCTGGTCGCGGTTATCGTAAGCCTGCCAGTCGTCGGCTTTAATGTAGCCAAAGTTCACTTTAAAAGCCCATTTGTTATTGAAGGCATGCGCGTAACGCACTGTTATATCATAGTAGCCGGTAGTGGCTTTGCTGCGGCCGTCATCTGATAATATACCGGATTTAACATTAGCGCTTAATCCCTGGTGCTCGAAAGGATTCTTACTGTTCATCAGCACAATGCCATTCAGCGCATTTGGCCCGTACAGGGCAGATGCCGCGCCGGGCAGCAGCTCTACGTTATCCATATCCAGCTCTGTGATGCCTACTATATTACCTACAGAAAAGTTCAGGCCCGGGGCCTGGTTATCCATACCATCGATCAGTTGCAGTACACGGGTATTGCCATTACTGTTAAAACCGCGGGTGTTCACTGATTTAAAGGTGAGGCTCTGCGTGCTCATTTCTACGCCTTTCATATTAGCCAGGGCATCGTAGAATGTTGGTGCAGGGGTGGCTTTAATGGCGCGCGAATCCAGCTTTTCAATAGATACCGGTGATTGCAGAATGCTTTGCGCTACGCGGCTGGCCGCTACTACTACTTCCTGTCCCAGCACTTCAGTAGATAACAGCTGTACGCGCAGCGATTCGCCGGCATTGCTTACCAGCACTTCTTCACTTTTAAATCCTACGTAGGAAAATACCAGCGTTAATGGTAAGCTGCGGGAGGTGTTGAGCTTAAAGTTACCGCTGGCGTCTGAAATGGTGCCGCTCAGGGAGCCCTTCACGCTAACGGTTACACCGGCCATTTTTTCGCCGGTGGTTTTGTCGGTGACAGTGCCACTGATGGAAATTTGTTGTGCTTGTGTTACAGACCATAGGGAAACAAATAAGAATACGGCACACAAACAGGTTTTAAGGAAAGTGTTCTTCATACCAGGTAGAATTTATGTTTTGGTTGAGCTGGGGATGTAGGTTATATTTATTTTTACTAAAAATAACGAATGATTGTGAATTAACAATTAATTATTATGTAATAATGAGGGGGTGGATTTTTGTGGTGGAGGAGAGAAAGTAAAGCATAAAAGTTGGTCCAGTCCTTTTTGTAAGGGATTAGATTAACGCAACCACAACAATAAAATAATAAGCATGACAAGAATATATCCTGTTTTATTCATAGGTATTGTTTTTTTCGCAATAAGCTGCAATAATAAAGCGAATCATAACGCGGCCTGGTCTGTAAACAGGATCCCTTTACTAAAAGCAAAAGCAGATAGCTTTTACAATTTAAATGAATACCTCCAGGCAATAAATTATTTCGATACACTGATCAGGATCGATTCCCTGAATGGTGAGTATTATTTTAAAAGAGGATACTGTGAAGGAAAACTTTTCAGATTCCCCGAATCGACCGGTGATTACTTGGAAGCGGTGAATCTCGGATATCGTAAAACCACAGCCTATTTTAATCTTGGATTAAATTACTCCATAGTAGATGATTCTATAGCAATAAACTATTTTGAAAAGTGTTTGAAAGAAGATTCCAGTTACATTGAAGCTGCAGAAGAAATTAAGAAGATAAAAAACGGACTGCTATGGAAGAGGCAACACTTAAAAGAGGAGGGGGACAAAATACCTGTAGACAATGGATATAGAACATTATAAAAGCATTATTCCGGGAGATTCATCCTGTATTAGACCAGGTTACCAGGCACAAACATTGCGGTAACAGAAAACATGGAACAGCTCAGCTTTTTTGATGATAATGAAGGTCTCCACTTTCCGGAAAACCTGCTGGAATTTACACCCGGGTTTATTCCTGGCAAAGAAGCATTTGCCTTATTGGATCATCTGATCAGCAGCACACCCTGGAAACAATACGAGGTAGAAATGTACGGCAAAAAGGTTTTAACACCCCGGCTCACCGCCTGGTTTGGCGACGCGAACAGCGCTTATAAATTATCCGGCAAATCCTTTGACCCTCATCCCTGGACCAACGAATTGCTTGATCTGAAACTGCGCGTAGAAGCATTTGCCCATGAACATTTTAATAGCGTGCTGCTCAATTACTACCGGGATGGCAATGATTCTGTTGCATGGCATGCCGATAATGAAAAGGAGCTGGGGCCACGTCCTTTAATTGCGTCTGTAAGCCTGGGGCAAGCCCGGAAGTTTGATTTCAGGCATAAGGAAGATCATAAAAGAAAATACTCCCTGACCTTAACCAATGGATCTTTGCTGATCATGAAGGGCGACCTGCAGCATCATTGGGAACACAGGATCGCGAAATCAGCGGTGCCGATGCGGGAGAGGATTAATTTGACATTTAGGATTGTAAGTTGACTAAGCAAATTTTCAAAAGCAACGAGGTGAAAAGATACTAGGTAATTACATACAGCTTTTTTATTGGAATTAGTGCCACGCACGCTCAAAAGAAAGAACAACAAGTCAACTTGCGAGGACTTATAATGTACTCACTGAGCAAACAGATTTTAGCATGTACGCTGCCACCATGGAAACCGGGCAAGCCGCCACAGAAACGGCCTTGTTCAGCAACCTGGATGAAACCCGTACTGCCAAGCCAGTCGGTTACCCGCAGGATGAAACAACACCTGACAACCATGATGTGGCTAAGTTAAATGCCAAAGATGGCGGAAAGAAGATCGGTCCTTCACTGGTGCTAAGAGTGATGGCCGGCGATACCATCCAGATAGGAGCCCGTGCGTTTTATAAATCCACTGGCCCTAAGAATAATAAAAGTGTTTCCCCGGAAGATATGGTGGCTTCCCTGCTTCAGGTATTTGGCGGCACTACTGCTTCCAGCAGTTCGCATGCCGCCCGCCAGGCAGAGAACCTTTCGCCCTTCCGGAACTTCAACAGCAATGATTATCAGCATTTAAAGGAAAAGGATGCTGATCAAAATCAGCAGGATAAACCTAAGGCCTATCTGAATTTTGCATTATTCGATGATCAGTTTAACTTAGTAGATCAGAATAGTGGAGTACGGCAGGTGAAAGGAGAACCGGATGAGCTGCAAACCCTGGCAGTAGACAGGATGCCGATAGAGAAAAGCGGTTTCCTGTATGTATACACCAGTAATGAAACAGCACAGGATGTGTTCTTTGATAATGTTATGGTTCAGGATATTAGTGGACCACTATTGGAGGAAACGCATTATTATCCGTTTGGGTTGACGATGGCGGGGATAAGTAGTAATTCCTTAGGCCCCATAAAAAATAAATTCAAATTTAACGGAGGGAATGAACTACAAACTGATGAATTTGCTGTGGGAAGCGGTTTAGAGCTTTATGATGCAGTTAATCGAATGTATGATGCCCAAATTGCCAGATTTCATCAAATTGACCCAATGGCCGATTTGTCGTTAAGTTTGTCAGAGTATGCTTTCTCAAGTAATAATCCAATTAATAGGAATGACCCATTAGGATTGAAAGATACGACTATTAATGGAGTAACGGGGCATTTGTTGAATGAGGTTGTTGTGACGGCTCATCGCTCTGATTTACCAGACAGGCAAACGAGTTTTGGGCGTTTTTGGCGTCGTTATGCGAGTCATTTTTCCGGAGTTTCTACAAATGTCAGCAATCTGAAACAATTGGGTATGAACTCAATGTTAAGACGGAATATGGTGTGGCTAACGGGCCAGTTATTAGAACGGGTTAAAAACGATCCAGCCATGGTTAGGCATCAACAGCGGATAGTTGCCCTTATTCAGGCTGATCCACGATATAGAAAGCTTCAGTTTGTATATTCTAATCGAGGTCAGGTCGTAGAATTCGGTGGAGACCGGGCTGCTGGAGAAGATTGGTTTGGTCTATCGGACGATAACCCTCTCCTGCATGAGGAGACATGGGATGTGGCAGGGAATCCGCTAACATGGACCCTAAGGCATGCAACTGTCCAGACCGATGCAATTGTAAAGGAGGATGGTACAATAATATTAAATCACTACGTAAACGATAAACTTGACCTTAGGCCCGGACCTGGCCATACACCCGCATACAATAAAATTACTACCGTTTTGGGGGGCGCATATCATGATGTGCTAAGAGGGTCTGACAAATTACAGGTACGTGGGTTCTGGAGCGACCAGATTCATTAAAAACTAATTGAAATGAAAAATATTATTATTGTTCTAAGTGTTACTTTATTGTGGTTTGGGGGGTGTAAACCTTCAAACCACAAAATAAAAAATAAGGATCCTTTTTATGCTAAAGATGGCCTACTTGATTTAATAAGTATCCCACTGATAAAACCCTATAAACTTATTAAAGATAGAGATACAGCATGGAGCCTTGAATTGCAAACCACCAACTTATTGACTCTATCCATAGATAATGTGCAGGGACTGGATACAGTGGCAGGAAAGATATTGATTTATTCTAAAGGGGGTACAGAGGTAAAGAATATTCAGTATGATGAGCTATGGTTTATTATAGATCCGGATTCTTTGCAAGAACGGTCATATAATTCGCTTGAGGCGTTTAATAAAGCCTTAATCAAGGAAAATGTTAGTAATGTTAATTTCATAAAACCAGATGCTTTCTACAATAAGTTTCGTAAATGATTAAGGAAGGTGACTGACAATTAATAAAGTTTTCTTGAAATAATATTATAAAGTATTGGACAAGCTTGCGTGGTATTTGTGTTGCCTGCCGGATATAACGGCAGGCAATTTTTATCATCCCCCGAATCCGCCTAGCATACTAAACGTGAGCACCCTCAGCACCAATAGCGTATACAGGTAATCCTTTTCCACCAAAAGCAAATATAGAGAATATGATCCGCGCTATGGGCATGCCTATCAGTATTACCACCCCAGTTGTATGATCTCCTGGGTATTTTGCAAATTAGTAGGCCCTGTCAAGAATAAGCTGGCTATGCCGGAAGATCTAGTAGCTTCCCTGTTGACCACGTTTGGCGGTGGTGTATCCTCAACAGCTGGGCATGGAGCACGCCAGATGGGGAATCTATTTCCCTTCAGCAACTTCAACAGCAATGATTATCAGCATTTAAAGGAAAAGGATGCTGATCAAAATCAGCAGGATAAACCTAAGGCCTATCTGAATTTTGCATTATTCGATGATCAGTTTAACTTAGTAGATCAGAATAGTGGAGTACGGCAGGTGAAAGGAGAACCGGATGAGCTGCAAACCCTGGCAGTAGACAGGATGCCGATAGAGAAAAGCGGTTTCCTGTATGTATACACCAGTAATGAAACAGCACAGGATGTGTTCTTTGATAATGTTATGGTTCAGGATATTAGTGGACCACTATTGGAGGAAACGCATTATTATCCGTTTGGGTTAACGATGGCGGGGATAAGTAGTAATGCGTTGAAAGGGACTAATTATGCAGAGAATAGGATGAAGTATAATGGCAAGGAGCTGCAGAGTAAGGAATTCGGAGATGGGAGTGGATTAGAGTGGTATGATTATGGAGCAAGGATGCAAGACCCGCAAATAGGTAGGTGGTTTGCTATAGATCCTAAAGTTGAAAAATATAATAATGTTACTCCGTATGCCTATGCATTGAACAATCCTGTGAAATATATTGATCCAGACGGCAAAGATGTACGTGTAGGTATTGATAAAGAAAAACGTAAAATAACTTTATCTTCTACCATTTTTGTAATGGGAGCTAATGCCAGGGAACAGGTAGATACATACAATCAATTTATAAAAGACAATCCTAATTTACTAAGTGGAAGTTTTAAAGATGCTGATGGAAACAAGTGGAGTATTGGATTGGAGATAAATTATAAAATAGGTACCAAAGAAGATAAACAGAGAATTGCAGAAAACCCTAATGGAGATAACTTTTTTGAACTCAAGAATGATGGTGAATATGCTAAAGCCACAAATATCGATGGAAGATCACCAATATCACAGTTCAGAAGGGATAACCCTAACAATCCAAACGTAATTACGGGGCGCTATAATGGTATTGGAAGAATGACAACCATTGGTATAGGAGCAAATGGGAAAAGTAGTTTTGCGAATGGTACTGCTGCTTTTCATGAGACTTTACATCTCTTTGGATTAGAAGATAGATATGATAGAGTCGGGCAGAAATATTTAGCCCCCCATAGTGGTTATGAAAATGACATAATGGGTGTTTATACAAATTTTCCTGTTAAAAAATTGCAAATGAATCAAAGCCATTTTAATAATTGGGGGTAATTATATCCTTGATAATAATCTGCAAAGTGGTTCTATTCTTAATGTAACTGTAGATAGAAATCCTCAAACCCAAGAACTTCAATAAATATGAAAAAGAAACTAATGATAGCATTATTGCTTTATATTATTCCTTTAATCTCTTGTAACAGAATTTTTTTAGCTAAGAAATCGAGAGTACTTTATTTTCAGGATGGTTATGTATTTGAACAAAGTAATCAGATGTTATTCATACCTATGACCGCAGGTCGGGATTTCCTTAGTCAGGTTGATGGTAGCAAAGCCTACAAAATAGACCCGTACTGCGATTATAATGGAGCTAAATATGTTGTGGGTGACAGCTTAGTTATAAACATGCACTATATTGACGGTAAGCTTAATCAGGAGGTAACCATGGAAGAGAAAATATATATTGTTCGGGTAAGGCTTACTTATTCTCTGCTGGATAAAAACAGATCTCAACAGAGACTGACAACTAAATTTGATTATAAAGGAAAGAATTACATATTTACAACATATAGCTTATTTAATGGGGATATATATCGCATGAGTGCCTTGGATTCCACAGGTAGTATTACAGGATTTGCAATGTAGGTATTATTATAAGCCTGGCTTCAGTGTTTTAAAACTGAATATTATATTTTAAATATTTAGGCACGGACGATAATTGTCTAAACTGAAATGGGCCAGTCTCGTTGAGACATGGCCCATTTCTTTTGAGCAGACACTATAACAAAAACTGTGTAAACATAGAAAATCGGGGTTCGTAAGAGCTTCGATTTTTTTACTTTTAAACTTTACACAGGCTATGAACACCGAGGATTTTTTATCAGACGACTTTTTGAAGCAGTTTAAGACAGGTCAGCAACTCAATGATTTTCTGGGCCAAATCCAGAAACGAGCCATTGAGAAGATGCTGGAAGGCGAGTTGGATGGGCATT